>VFQQ010000007.1_pt1 | contig 689097 bp, 598 predicted proteins | sample 3512341 | NCBI WGS metagenome assembly VFQQ01 (sample SAMN10412373, study PRJNA504923) | tailings metagenome | isolation source: Relicate 2 Philex TSF1 revegetated site | place: Philippines: Tuba, Benguet | collected 2017-08-29 | reverse complement strand
TGATTTGTGCCACAGCGGGACGGGGGCTATCGTTTCTTAATAACGACCGGTTCGCGCTACATCCGCATCACCCAACTGCCCTTCGAGCTTGCCAAAAATAAGCGACTTGGGCGGTTAAAAAACGGGGAATGGAGTGAGCGGCGCGCGAACGTCGGCCGGGGGTGGCAAACCGTTCAAGACGGAATGCCGATGCATCGAGGGACGGCGCAGCATGTCGAATCGATTTATTGGCGCGCGACAGACGACGATTGCTCAGGAAATCCAAGTCCACGGCACGGGGGTGCACAGCGGAGCGCCAGTATCGGTTATCCTGCATCCGGCAGTAGCCGACACTGGGCTCCGTTTCGTGGTTACGAAACGTGGACGCATCACCGCCGAGATCCCCGCTAAAGTCTGCAACGTCAAAAATCTCACGCTCTGCACGGTCATTGGAAACGAAGACGGCGTAACCGTCTCCACCGTCGAGCATCTTCTCGCCGCCCTTCGCGGCCTCCAGATCGACAACTGCCTCATCGAAATCGACAGCAAGGAAGTGCCGATCATGGACGGCAGCTCCGCGCCGTTCGTCGAGGCGATCGATCAAGTCGGCATCCGCGAGCTTCCTGCCCCGCGCCGTTTCCTCAAGGTTTTGAAGCCCGTCCGCGTCGAAGAGGGTGAGTGCTGGGGCGAGCTGACGCCGCACTCCGGTTTCCATCTCGACGTCGAGATCGATTTCCCGTCCGCCGTTATCGGCAAGCAGCGCTTGGCCTTCGAGATGAGCCCCGGCGTGTTCCGCAACGAGCTGGCGAATGCCCGCACTTTCGGCTTCATGAGCGACGTGGAGCGCCTTTGGAAGGCGGGCCTCGCACTCGGTGCCAACCTCACCAATACCGTTGCCATCGGCGACGATCGCATCATGAACCGCGAAGGCCTGCGCGATCCGCAGGAGTTCGTGCGCCACAAGATGCTGGACGCTGTTGGCGATCTCAGCCTCTCGGGTCACCCGATTCTGGGCGCCTACCGTTCGGTCAAGGGCGGCCACCGCCTGAACTCGCTGGTACTCCAGAAGCTGCTCGAGGATAGCTCGGCCTGGGCCATCGTGCAGGCTCCGCGCGTCCGCGAGACCCGCCCCGTTGCCTTCGAGCGGGCTGCCGTCGCGGCTGCCGGCGAGTAAGCTGCGGATCCGGCGGACGACCTTCCTCTACCTTGAGAACCGCCCATGCGGCCGCGAAAGCGCGGCCCCGCGCAGAGACATGAATGAGTCGCGCCAACGGCTTGTTCTAGATGGCGCTTCCGGCGATCCGCTCACACCCGAATACGCCTCCGAGCCTCACATCAACCACATTGTGGAACTACGGTCACCAGAAGGGATTTCGAGGGCCTGTTGGCTTCAGGCCTGATCTGAAGTGTGCTAATCAACGCAAAACGCTGCCGGGCGGGATGGCGGCGCGTGAGAACGTCGGCTGGGGAGTAGGGCATTTGCTGAAGACGCCGAAATGGGCAGCGGCCGTTGTTTGGTGCGCCATGGGCGGTGTTGCGCTGACGCTCGCGGGCTGCGCGTCCTCCTCCGATAGCGCCACGATCCTGAACACCGATCCGCCCGAGAAGATGTACGCCGACGCCGATACCCTGATGAACAAGGGTAAGTTCGAGGACGCGGCGCGCAAGTTCGAGGATCTCGACCGCTCGCATCCCTATTCGCCGGAAGCTCGCCGCGCCATCGTGCTGGCGGCCTACGCCTATTACAAGGCCGGCAAGACGCCGGAAGCTATCGCATCGGCAGAGCGTTACACGATCATGCATCCCGGCACCAAGGATGCGCCGCTCGCCCACCACATCATCGCCTCGGCCTACTTCGACGACATCAAGACTGCGAATCGCGACCAGGGCGCGACTCGCAAGGCGCTGGAGCAGCTTCGCATTCTGAAGTCGCGCTATCCCGACAGCACCTATGCGCGCGATGCCGAGAACCGCATTCGCATTGCCGAGGACACGCTCGCGGCGTCCGAGATGGAAGTCGGCCGCTATTACATGAAGGACAAGAACTTCGTCGCGGCCATCAATCGCTTCAAGACCGTCGTCTCCGACTACCAGACGACCGCCCACGTCGAGGAAGCCCTCATGCGCCTCACCGAGTGCTACATGGCGCTCGGCGTGATCAACGAGGCGCAGACGGCCGTGGCGGTGCTTGGCCACAACTTCCCGGAATCGAAGTGGTACAAGAGCGCTTATGCGCTTCTGAAGTCCGAGGGCCACGCCCCGGCCGTGAACAGCGATTCCTGGATCACCAAGGCGTGGAAGGCCGTTCCCAAGCTGTCGCTCGGCGGCCCCGGCTGACCCCCGGCGCGGCACGTTTCCGCCGCCAGGGAACGGTTGCGTTGAGAACGCCTGAGCGAGTACACCGTGACGGGCGATGTCTAGAAAAAAGCCCCAACCACGCCCTGTCGATGAGCTGAGCGCCAGCGAAGCGGCCTCGGAGCTCGCGCACCTCGCGGAAGAGATCGCCCGCCACGACAGGCTCTATTACCAATCCGATGCGCCCGAGATCTCGGATGCGGAGTACGACGACCTGCGCCGGCGCAACGACGCGATCGAGGCCAGGTTTCCCGGGCTGATCCGTGCCGATAGCCCATCCCACAGAGTGGGCGCGGCGGCGTCGGAGACCTTCGCCAAGGTACGCCACCGCGTGCCCATGCTCTCTCTCGGCAACGCCTTCGACGACGAGGAGGTGTCAGAGTTCGCCGCGCGCGTGCGCCGCTTCCTCTCCCTCAAGACGGACGATGCGCTCGCCTTCACGGCGGAGCCGAAGATCGACGGCCTGTCGATCTCTCTGCGCTACGAGAACGGCCACTTCGTGGAAGCCGCCACGCGCGGCGACGGCGCCGAAGGCGAGAACGTCACGGCCAACGTCGCCACCATTCGCGAGATCCCGAAGAAGCTCAAAGGCCGCCACGTTCCCGAGGTAGCGGAGGTGCGCGGCGAGATCTACATGGGCCACGCCGATTTCGCCGCCCTCAACGCGGCACAGGCCGAGAGCGGCGGCAAGGTGTTCGCCAATCCGCGCAATGCGGCGGCAGGCTCGCTACGCCAGCTCGATCCTGCCATCACGGCGGCCCGCCCCCTGCGCTTCTTCGCCTATGCCTGGGGCGAGATGTCGGACATGCCTTCCGACAGTCAGAACGGCATGGTCGAGGCCTTCGCCCACTGGGGCATGCCGGTCAATCCGCTGATGACCCTTTGCGAGAGCGCGCAGGACCTGCTGTCTTTCTATCGTGAGATCGGCGAGCGCCGCGCGAGCCTCGGCTACGATATCGACGGCGTTGTCTACAAGGTGAACCGGCTCGACTATCAGGCCCGCCTCGGCTTCGTGTCGCGCTCCCCGCGCTGGGCCATCGCCCACAAGTTTCCGGCCGAGCAGGCGGTCACCGTGCTCCGCGACATCGAGATACAAGTCGGCCGCACCGGCTCGCTGACGCCCGTCGCCAAGCTCGAGCCGGTGACGGTCGGCGGCGTCGTGGTCTCGAACGCCACGCTGCACAACGAGGACGAGATCGCGCGCAAGGACATTCGCGTCGGCGACACCGTCGTCGTGCAGCGCGCGGGCGACGTCATCCCGCAGATCGTGCGCGTCGTTACCGAGAAGCGCCCGCTTTCCGCCCAGCCGTTCCTGTTTCCGAAGACCTGCCCCGTCTGCGGCAGCCATGCCGTACGCGAGGCGGACGAATCTCCGGGCGCCGGCGGTGTCGTGCGCCGCTGCACCGGTGGCCTCATCTGCCCGGCTCAGGCCAAGGAGCGCTTGAAGCACTTCGTCTCGCGCCTTGCCTTCGACATCGAAGGTCTCGGCGAGGAGAAGATCGAGACGTTCTTCGACGACGAGCTCATCCTCCGCCCGGCAGACATCTTCACGCTGGAAGAGCGAGACAAGAAGAGCCTGACACCGCTCAGAAACCGCAAGGGAATGGGCACGAAGTCGGTCGAGAAGCTGTTTCGCGCCATCGATGCCCGCCGCACCATCACGCTCGACCGCTTCATCTTTGCGCTCGGCATCCGCCACGTGGGCGAGACCACGGCCAAGGATCTCGCCAAAGCCTACCTCACGTTCGAAGCGCTCCGCGGCGCCGTCGAGGCCGCGGTCCGCGATGGCAAGGAGAGCGAGGCCTACGCCGACATCGACGCCATCGAAGGCATCGGTGAGACGGTAGTCGACGCCCTCGTCGACTTCTTCTCGGAGCCTCACAACGTCGAAGCCCTGGACGATCTCTTGGCGCACGTGACAGTGGCCCCGTTCGAGCGGCCCGTTGCGGTCTCCTCGCCCGTCACCGGCAAGACCGTCGTCTTCACCGGCAAGCTCGAGCGCGTCGGACGCAGTGAGGCGAAGGCCCAGGCCGAGCGTCTCGGCGCCAAGGTCGCCGGATCGGTGTCCGCCAAGACGGACTACGTGATCGCAGGCGCGGACGCAGGCTCGAAGCTCACCAACGCCCAGAAGCTCGGCGTCAAGGTTCTCACCGAAGACGAGTGGCTGGCGCTCATCGGCGCGTAAGCCCAGACACGACGAACCAGGCACAACAAAAAACGGAGGAGCTTTCGGCTCCTCCGCTTCGCCCTCATCGAGGCCGGCGACTACCGGCCGCTGTAATACCTGTCCACGTACTTCCGCCAGCCGGTCGCCGGGCCGCCGGAGTTTGCGGCATCTGCACGCTCGATGGTGCCGTTCTTGCGCAGCTTGTCGATGGTCGTGGGCGCATACTGGGAAGCGGTATCGAGGCCTTTCTCACGCTGCTTCGTGTAGCGATCGGTCTTCTGCGTATGGCGCTCGTACTTGTCCATGCCGCGGCCCGTCTTGCGGGGATCCTTCATCGTGCCGACGCTGTTGCCGGTGGGCTCGATATTGGTCTTTTTGATCTTGGTGCGCTTGGGCGGCAGGTTCGTCATCGCGGGCGTCTCCGTAGCCTCGGCGGAAGCCTGCTGCTGGCTCTTCTTCTTAGGTGCTTCAGCGCGGCGCTTCGGAGTCTCCTTCGCCGTGTCGGACGTCGGCTGAAGCACGGCCTCGCGGGTGAGCACGGGCTTGGGATCGACCGACGGCGGCGTGCCGACGAATGGGAATGCGGTATCGAACGAGATCTTCTCGATGCCCGGCAGCGTGGCCCATCGGGTCGGCTTGCTGAGCTCACCCCCGCTCGAGATGCGGATGAGCTTGCCCGGTTCCGAATGATCGCGGCAGGTCCCAGTCGCATTGCAGACGCGCACGGCGCCCTCGTGCAGCAGCAGCCAGCTCGTGCCGCCGTCCTCCACGAACACGTCGAAGATGGTGCCGCGAACCGTGATCGAGGCGGAGGGAACATGAATGACGTAGGCCGGCTTTTCCGCGAGGCCCGTGACGAACCGGAAGGCGCCCTTGGCGAAGCGCATCACCACCGAGTTGCCGCTCTTTGCGGGATCGTAGACGAATTTATCGAGCGTCAGCCGCGCACCGGGACCGAGCGCGAGTTTCGTATCGTCGAGCAGCTTGAACTCGCCCGATCCGTCCTGGCTCACCTCGATCAGCTCGTCCTGATTGATGAGGTCGCCGGATGCGAGGTTGCGGGTGTCCTTCGCGAGCTGCGCGGTGACGAGCTGCGCCACGCTGACGGTGTTGCCGATGGTTTCGGCCGAAGCGTATCCGATAGGAAGGCTGGCCGCACCCGTGAGCAGGCTCAGAAACAGCAGGGAGGCTTTCGAGGACATGGTCGCGCCCTTTCTCTCGTTCTCTGTTGACGCACAACGCCTGTTCGGCATGCGTGGCCGCGCCTTGCGGCAAGCCCACTGCAACCGATCCTGAGCCAGAGTGGAGGGGAATGCGAAGGCGCGCTGTTCCGTCGGGAACACCGCGCCTTTAAGCCTGTCGGGGCGGGTCGATCCCGCGCTTGAGGAAAAGCGGAAACCGCTATTTGTACCAGGTGTTATAGGGCCAGGGCACGTCGTGCAGGTCCACCACATAGGTCGGCAGAACGCGCGAGGCACGGGCCGTCGCTTGCTTCTGGCTCTTCTGCGACGATTTCGATGCACGCCGCGCGCTGCTCTGCTCGCGATCGGGCGCGGCGGCGTGCGGCGTGGCGGTGTCATCATCGTCGGAAGCCGCGGCGTGTGCCTTGGCCGGCGCTTGTTCGGCAGCCTTTTCCGATGCCGGATTGGTCGCGGAAGTCTCGATGCCGCTTGCCCCAGCCGGCGTGGCAACGGACGACGGGGCCTCCGGCGGCGTCGCAGCAGGCGCATTGAGAGCGACCGGCGCGGCAGGCGCCTCCGGCGTAGCCTCGGCGACAGGCGGCTCCGCAGCCTTGACCTCGGCCTGTTGTTTCGGCGGGCTTGGCTCGTTGGTTGCGGATTTGACGGCGAGCTTCTCCTCGCTGATGCGCTTGGCCTCGACGGCAGCGTCGAGCGCATCCTGTTCGCGCTTCAGCTCCTCGCGAAGCGCGGCAATGGCCGTCTCGGCGGAGCGCCGCGCCGTCTGTTCCTCGGAAAGGCGTTCGGACGTCTTGCCCGCATCGGCTTCCGTCGCGATCCGCCGCGCCCGCTCGCTGGCCAGATCGCTGTTGAGCGATTGCGCCAGCTCGTCGGCCTTGCGCTTCTCCGCGCGCACCTTCACCAGCTCCGCGTAGGCGCGTTCTGCTTCGGCCGCCTGGTGACGGCCCGCGGCATCGGCGAGCCGCTTCGACAGATCCGACTTGATCTCGTCCGCGAACACCCAGCAGGTTGCGCCGAGCGCCACCATCAGGCCGGCGATGCTCATCAGCACACGCGGGCTGTGGCGCCGGCGTGGCGGTTCCGGCAGCGCTTCCACCGAGGGCGGAGCTGACGCCGACGTCATCGTCAGGCCCTTGCCGGGGTTATAGGTGCCGAAGTTCCAGATGTGTCCCTGCGGATCGCGGCAGGAATAGCCGCGCCGTCCGAGGCCGTCGCTCTTGATCTCGAGCACGATCTCCGCGCCTTTGTCGCGCGCGCGGGCATAGTGGGTGTCCGCATCGTCCACGACGATGTAGCAGCTCTGCGTCTCGACACCGCCCACCTCGTCCGGCTGGCGCATCAGCTTGTCGAGATCGGTATCGCGCACGGCGCCCATCATCATCAGGCTGCCGCGATAGCTCATCTGGCCGTAGATCACCTCGCCGTCGCTATCGCTGACGGCGATCTGCTTTTCGAACCCGAACGCATCCTCGAGCCAGCTCATCGCCTCCGCCAAATCGCGGTAGCGCATCAAAGGCATGAGGTTTGGAGCGGGCAGAGTGCTGCTCGCGGTCATGAAACGCTCCAAAAGAGTCTGTTGCAGGTTTAATCGCAACCGCACGCAAGGCGCACGACCGAAAGATCGAAAACGGGACGTGCAGCGCTGGGCCACGGCACACCCGAATCACATCTAATAAATCATAATAGAAAATCGGCGTGACGCATTGAAGAAAGTAGGAAAAATGTGCGCGCTGCCTTCTTGCTGTTATGCGCGAAGGCAGAAAAGCCACAAAATGGGGCGAAATGGTCGGGCTTTTGCCGGGAAATGAAATAAGTTTTGAGTTGTGCGGGGCAGGTTTTTAGAGCGGTTTTGTCGCCGCTTCGAGCCAGCGAAGCGTCGGAGCATCGACCTCGGGTCCTATCGTCGCCAGAACCCTTGCGTGATAGGTGTCGATCCAACGCGTCTCGTCTGGTGTCAGCAACTCTTTAGCGATGAGGCGGCGGTCGATCGGCACCAGCGTCAGCGTCTCGAAACCCATCACGTCCCGGTCGCCGCCCTTGGGACGCTCCGGCTCGGTAACGAGAACGAGGTTCTCGATACGGATGCCGTAGGCACCCTCCTTGTAGTAGCCGGGCTCGTTCGAGATGATCATGCCCGGCTCGATCACAGCCATGCCCGCTCGCGAGATCGATTGCGGGCCTTCATGGACGGAGAGGTAGCTGCCCACGCCATGGCCGGTGCCGTGATCGTAGTCGAGCCCATGCTCCCAGAGCGCGCGCCGCGCGAAGGCATCGAGGTCGATTCCTCGCGTGCCTTGGGGAAAGCGGGCTGTCGCGATGGCGATATGCCCCTTGAGCACGAGCGTGAACCGCTCGCGCGCTTCGGCAGGCGGCTCCCCGATCGCGATTGTGCGCGTGATATCAGTGGTTCCCTCGAGATACTGCGCGCCGGAATCGAGCAGGAACAGCTCTCCCCGCTTGAGTATCCGGTTGCTCGCCTCCGTCACGCGATAGTGCACGATGGCGCCGTTCGGTCCGCTGCCCGAGATGGTGTCGAAGGAGATCTCCTTGAGCGCCTGGCTCCCGGCACGCTGGTCCTCGAGCGCGCGAACCGCGGCGATCTCGTCGACGGCATCCCCGCCGGCAACGGCGCGGTCGAGCCAGGCGAGAAACCGCACGACGGCCGCGCCGTCACGCACATGCGCAACGCGCGCGCCCTTGATCTCGGTTGCGTTCTTGATCGCTTTCGGCGCAACGCAGGGGTCACCGCCCCTAACTGCGCTCTTGCCGAGCGCGCGCACGAACCAGAACGCGGCCCGGTCGTAATCGACGCGCACGCGCCGCCCCGCCTTGCGCAGCGCCGCAATGCGATCCTTGAGGGCGCCGGGCGGAGAAATCTTTGCAGAGCTTTCGAGATGCGCACGGCTTTCCCGCGAAAGTTTCTCGGGCGCGACGAACAGCTCGGCCTTTCCGTTGGCGGGCACGATCGCGAAAGCGAGAACGACCGGATTGTGCGCAACGTCGTGGCCGCGAATATTGAATAGCCAGCAAATGGAATCCGGAGACGTGAGAACGACGGCATCCTGGCCAGTATCTTTCAGCGTCTTCTGAAGCGAGGCGATTTTGTTCTCGGCGGAGCGTCCGGCGTATTTCATCGGATGCGGCACCACCGGCCCGTCCGGCGGAAGCGGGCGATCCTTGCCCCAGATGCGATCCACCAGGTTTCGCCGGGTCGGCTTGAGCGCGATGCCAGCGTCCTTCAGGAGCGCGTCCAGCCACGCGATCTCGGATGCCGTATGCAGCCAGGGATCGAAGCCGACGACGTCTCCGCTCTTGAGCTTGTCCTTGAGCCACCCGGCAAGCGCGACGCGCGCCATCCCGGGGAAGTCGAACAGCCCGCTGCTGCCGCACTCGCTCCGCACTTGCACGGTGTAGCGCCCGTCCACGAACAGTCCCGCGTGCCGCCGCGTCACCGCGACCATCCCGGCGCTGCCGGAAAAGCCGGTGAGCCAGCGAAGGCGCTCCGAGCACGGCGCCACGTACTCGCCCTGATGCTCGTCCCCTCTCGGCAGCAGCACCGCCTGCAGACCTTCCTCGGCGAGCAGCGCTCGCAGCCGCTTCACGCGATCGGGAACGGCGGCAGCGTCGGACGGTGCGGCGAACGTCTGGAACATGGCGGGAAAGTCCTTGAGGCTCAGGTCCGCTTGGTCAGCGTGAGGGTCGACCAGCCATCGTAGCGCTGATGGGAGGAGAGAGAGAAGCCTTGCGCGTGATAGGCCGCAAGCACGCGCGGCGCCTCCCGCGTGAGCAGGCCCGAGAGAACCACTGTCCCGCCCGCTTTCGTGGTGCGGCGGATATCGGGCGCGAGCGTGATCAACGGCCCGGCGAGGATGTTCGCGACGACGAGATCGAACGGCACGAGCTTGCGCACGGCGGGTGCTGATACGCCCGGTCCGCAGGTGAAGCGGAGGCGTGCGCCCACCTTGTTGACCGCCGCGTTCTCGCGCGCGACGATGACCGACTGGTGATCGATGTCCACGCCATGCACCGAGGCATGAGGCCAAACGCGGGCCGCAGCGATGGCGAGCACGCCGGAGCCGCAGCCGAGATCCAGGACATTGCGGAACGTCCGGCCCTGCGCCAGCCGGCCGATCGCGATGAGGCAGCCGTAAGTAGTCGAATGATGGGCGGTTCCGAATGCTTCGCCCGCTTCGATGAGAATGGCGTTCGGCCCTTGTGGAACGCGCTCCCGGTCGTGGCAGCCATGCACCGTGAACCGGCTTGCCCGCACCGGCGGCAGAGCCGCCTGCGAGAGCGCCACCCAGTTGAGGTCGGGAATATCGTCCGACTGGAAGCGGGGAGCGGGCTCGCCGAGCAGGGCGGTAAGCTCGTCTTCGATGTCCTGCGGCGTCCGCTCATCGGAGAAGTAGGCCTCAATGCGCCAGCGCACCGGCGCGTCGTCGCCGGTCTTGTTCTCGAACACTGTGAGCGCATCCGGCGGCGGCTCGAGAAGATCCTGAAGCGCACCCGCAACGCGCATTGCGCGATCGCGCGCCTCCACCTCGGCAATCAGCTTATGGGGGGTCATGGAATCCGTTCTAGAGCAAGAATAGAAGATGCAACCGCGCGGGGTCCGGGCGAACCGGCATGCGGCGCGGCTGGTTTATATCGCGCATCGGGCGTGGGCGCGATGGCAAACCGAGGGGCCTGGGCTCAGCCCGGCTGGGCTCTGGCGGCCTGCTGCGCCGCTACCGCGTCCTCGATCGGAACCGTGCGCTCCACCTCGCGCCCCTCGTCGCCCCGGCAATCCGGGAGATTGTCCAGGAACACGTCCCACTTGGCGTCAAGATGCTGTGCGGCGGCCTCGGGGCCGAGCGTGCGCAGCGTACCGTCGGCGTCCTCGGTCACGATCCCGTCTGCGAGCAGGCGCTGCAGGGCATCCTCGAGGTCGAAGTCGACCGTGACGCCAAAGCTCGCCGCCAGATACTGCTCGATGGCCGCATCGATCGCAGGTAGATCCGAATGCTTGGCCGTTTCCTTGGCGAGCACGCTGTAAAGCAGCATCTCCTCCTTCACGTCTTCCTCCGCCGCACGGTCCGCTAGCTTGATCAGCACGCCGCGATTGTCGGCCATGGCATGGAAGTAGAGGTTCTGCGCCATCACCACCATGTAGCGCTGCTTCTGGTTGAGGAAGTTCATCGTCTGGCGGAAGGCGATGCCGCCGAGACCGAGCACTGCGCCCGCCGCCATCAGCGGATTGGTCGCCGCAACCGCGATCTTACCCGCCGCGCCGAATACGCCCATGCCGAGGCCCGCGCTGCCCGTGACGCCGAGCCTGAGCTTGTCGAGCAGGCGGAACTTCACGCGCGTGTTGGGGAACACCATCTCCACGTCGCTGCGCGGGATGTTCTTGAAGAGCTTGAGGTAGATGTTGCTGTCGTTGACCGACGACGGGATCATCGCGCGCAGGTTCCTGACCGCCTTCTCCGCCTCGCGGCGCGGCAGGCGCAGCTCCTTCATGATCTCCACGACACGCGTCTCGAACGGCTTGAGCTTGAACAGCAGGAACAGCCGCTGGAAGATCGGAACGTCGAACTCTTCCTTGCGCATGAATTTGCGCAGCGTGCGCCGCTGGTCGCGCCGGTTCGAGGCGCCGCGGTAGTAGACCAGGATTTCCTCGAACGCGGTGAAGTCCACGTGCAGGTCGAGGCCGTAGTGGGATTCCTTCGTCAGGATCATCTCAACGTCCGACGGATCGATGCGGACGTAGTTGGCCTGAACGAGAATCCTCTCGATATCGCGCACCACGCGCTTCTGCATGTTGTTACGCTCTTCCGGCGTGAACGTGCGCGTCACCAGAAGATCGCTGTCCGGGCTGAACGACTCGTAGGCTTGCAGCAGCGTGCTGAGACCGACGCTGTGCTGCTGGCGCCGCCAGTATTCGAGGTAGCGGAAGAAGCGGCGCGCGGCTTTGGCCTTTCCCGCAGGCCAGGTCTGGGGCGCAGTCAGGCGGTCGATCAGCGCGTACGTCGTAACGGGGATGAAGCGCTCGCGCGGGCGTGCCGCATCCGGCGCGACGAGATCCGCGCTCGGAAGCGAAAGAATGGTGTCGCCCTCCTGGGGAGCTGCGGATGCTCCCTGTGTCGGCAACACAACATCCTGAGCCGCCATCCCGCTTCCTCCCCTTCACTCACATCTCGAAGCCACGAGCAGGCTCTTCCATGAGAGCCTTGCACGGGTTCGAAAATCCTTTGGCCGGCCAAACATGTCCCTGCGCCGGCTCGCCTCTGAAATCAGGGCCTGAAACGCCCGAGGCCCGTCGATTGATAGGGCCTCAACCGTCCATGGTCCAGCCTCTGCCCGTGGTTAACAAAGCTCAGGATCACGAAAATCCGGAGCTCGCAAACGTGCGTGACCGCTCGCGACCCTAGGTCAGCTCTGGTTCAGCAATTTGACGAACGGCCCGCAGGCGCGCGGATAATTATGCGCGATGATAGGGATGGCCCGAGAGGATGGTGGCGGCCCGGTAGAGCTGTTCGGCCAGCACGATGCGGGCAAGCCCGTGCGGCATTGTCAGCGGGCCGAGGGACATCTTGAGGTTAGCGCGCGCGAGCGCGCTCTCTCCGTGACCGTCCGGCCCTCCGATCAGGAACGCTATCGTGCGATGCCCGTCGTCCCGGCGCCCTGCGATCCAGCGTGCGAACGTTTCGCTGGTGAAGGATTTGCCCGCCACATCGAGAAGCACCAGAAGATCGGCTCCCGAAGCCTGATCGATCAGGCGCTGGGCTTCGTCCGTCTTGCGTTGCGCGGCGCTCGACTGGCGCGCTTCGGGGATTTCGGAAAGCGTAAGGGGGCCGAGCGCCACGGCGCGCCCCGCATCGTCGATCCGCTTGGCATATTTGAGATAGAGCTCGCGCTCGGGGCCGTCCTTGAGACGCCCCACCGCGACGATGGAAAGACGCATTCAACCTGCTCCCGCTAGGCATTGGTGCTCTAGCCCGGGAGCGCCCACAATCCTCTCCGTGACGGCACCCGGAACGGCGCCATCACTGGCAACGTGAGCATACGCTCGAGCACGACGCTTTCGCCGGTCTTGAGAACCGCTAGTGCGACGTCTGCTCGCCCGGCCTCGTGGCCGACCACATTTTCTCGAGATTGTAGAAATCCCGAACCTCACCACGGAACACGTGCACGAGAATGTCCACGGCATCGACCAGAACCCAGTCGCAGGTGTCGAGACCTTCGACCCGGACGCCGCCGATACCCTTGTCCTTGAGATGCTTGCGAAGCTGTTCGGCGATAGCACCCACGTGGCGGTCAGAGCGCCCAGTGGCGATCACCATGAAGTCGCCAAGCGACGACTTCCCTTTGAGGTCGATCGTGACGATGTCTTCCGCCTTGGCTTCATCGAGCCAATGGATGACCTCTTTGAGCAGTGTCTCCGAGCTTGCGCGCGCTGGCACGATCTCGGCGGGAGGCACACCCTTGCGGGCGCCCTCAATGGCGGTTCGCATCTTTTGGGAAATATCCTTTCCGTTGGAGCACCTGAGAGGCCATCCTTCTATCGGCCACAAGGCACAAGGCGGATTTACAAGAAACTGCACCGGCCGACCCGCGTCACATCAATGGCCGGTATGATCCACCACCGCGGCGCCTCATCACGCCGCAAGCACTGCGTAGGATAGCCGCCGCCCGGCCCCCCAGCAATAGGGTCTTGTCCGGATTGTCGCACCCGGAGCGGGAGACGCAGCGTGTTCTTTATTCCGCACGCGTTGCGTCATTCTTTAGAAAAAGCATCACAAGCCGCGCATTAACGAGGTTTTGCGGTGCGGGAGGCGGAAATGCTGGCCCGCCCGGCCCTGATCTCGGTCGAGGACTCGGGCGAGAGACGCAGCGTGAGATAGCTCCACGCAGGCGCCTGCTGCAGCGCGAGAGAGGCCGCCTTGCTGTCGTCGAGGCGAAAGCGCGCGAGAGCCCGTGCAGCGGGTGAGGAGAGGGCGCGCAACCGCCAGTCGGGGCGATCTGCAACTACGAACGGAATCAGTGTGGCGATGCGCCGCCACGCGGTCCAGCGGTGAAACCCCGCCAGATTATCGCCGCCCATGATCCAGACGAAATGGACGTCGGGGAAGCGGCGCTTGAGAAACGACAGCGTCACCACGGTGGAGGCGCTCTTGAGATCTGCTTCGAGCGCGGTGACCTTGATCCGCGGGTGGGTCGCGATGCGTTCGCAAGCCTCGAGCCGCTCCGCGAGAGGCGCGAGATCGGAGTGGCTCTTCAACGGATTTCCGGGCGAGACCAGCCACCACACCTCGTCCAGATCGAGCCGCTTCAGAATGGCTTCCGAGATCGCGACATGGGCTCTGTGCGGAGGATTGAAGGATCCTCCCAGCAAGCCGATCCGCTGCCCGGCCGCCGTATGAGGTGTGCGCACGGCCAGGGAACCGAAGCTTTTGGAGAGAAGGCGGGCGGACATCGGTTCCAATCGAAGAGTTCGGCCTAGAAAGCAGAGGAGAGCCCGGCCCGGACCGGCAAGCGTGCCTCTCACTCGATGCGTGTGAAGACCAGCCGGCTGCGGATGATATAGAGCGTCACGAAGCAGATGAGCACGGCCACAGTCTTCGCGATAGTGGGGCTCAAGCCGAACGTATGGATTCCGATCCCCGTCGCGACCGCCGTCAGCACCAGGCCTAGAAAGCCCGTCGCCAGAAACTCCGTGAAGAGCCGCTTCTCGCTCTTGTGGCTGCCGTCCGTTCCGAACACGAACCGCTTCGACAAATCGTAGTTAAGCGAGAGCGCGATCGCATAGGCGATGATGCTCGCGATGATCGGAATGTCGTAGGCGTGGGTGAGCGAGAGAAATATGCCGTAGTCGAGAGTCACGCTCGCGATATTGACCCCCGTGTAGCGCAACAGCCGCCGGATTCGATAGGCGCGGTCGCTCTGGGCGCGCTCCGTGGGAAGGGCTGGCGCGATGTCGAGAGGAGGCGTGTTGTCTTCCAGCATCGTCACTTTTTCAGCTCCTTCGCATTAGGTCTGTCAAACGGCAAAGGCCTTCGAAGGCGCGTCACAGGCTTTAAACGCAAACCCGCGCTGTTGCCTCTGCGGCATGCGGTGCACGCAAAACGTAACCATACCAGGGGAATCGCTTGATACCTCGGTAAGAACACCTCAGTATTTAGGAATGGTCTCTGATTCCAGAGGCCTTTTTTGTGACTGCTCGGGGGTGCGGGGTTGAATTCCGTTTCCGATTTGGCGGCGCCGGATCCGCTGCGCGTTGCGGCGTCTCCGGCACAGCCCGCGTCGTCCGCCGGCAGATCGTCATTTGACGCCGAAGCAGTCAAAGCCCTCAAGTCTCGCGACAACGTGACGAACTGGGTCCACTTGGCCCAGGTTTACGCCGTCATCGCCATCACCATTGCCCTTGCGATCGAGGCTAATGAGTGGATCGCGGATGAGGGCTTCGGCTGGGGCTGGACGCTGGGCGTCAACGCCCTCGCGGCGCTGGTTCTGGGCGCAGCCCAGCATCAATTCGGCGGCGCTATCCACGAGGGCACGCACTTTCTGCTCTTCAAGAACCGGATGCTCAACGAGCTGGCCTCGGATTGGCTGGCGGCCTTCCCGATCTACACGTCGACGTATCAGTTCCGGCTTCATCATCTGGCGCACCACCAGTTCGTGAACGACCCGGAGCGCGATCCGGACATCGCCCAGTTGAAGGAGAGCGGGCACTGGCTCGATTTTCCGGTGCCCTCCGTCGAGCTGCTATGGGCGTTCCTGAAACGCCTCTCGCCGGTGAAGCTGTTTCTCTTCACGCTCTTCCGCGCCAAATACTCTGCCGTCGGTTTCGACGAGCATGCCTACATCGATCCCGAGAGCCAGGGCTCCAAGTGGCCGCTGCGCGTTGGAATCCTCTATGCGGTCGCGGCCCCCATCGCCACGGTCGAGACGATCCGTTTCGGCTATCCCGCGATCGGGTGCGGGCTTCTCGCGCTCGCGACCCTTGCTTCGATCGCCTATCTGCTGCTGGCGCCGGAGCGCGCCTTCACGCAGACGCGTCTTGCTCCGGTGATCTCGCACCGCGCGACCATGATAAGCCGCGTCGTCTACTTCGCGCTTCTCTACGGCACCCTCACGGCGCTCACCGTCTCCGGCATCGCGCCCGCCTGGAAGTACTTCAACCTCTATTGGGTCATCCCGCTGTTCACGTCGTTCCCCCTCTTCATGATGCTGCGCCAGTGGGTGCAGCACGGAAACGCGGACCGCGGGCGCTATACCAATACCCGCGTGTTTCTCACCGGACCTCTCGTTCGCTACGCAGTGTTTCCGTGGGGCATGGACTACCATCTGCCCCATCATCTCATGGCGTCCGTCCCTCACTACAATCTGAAGCGCCTGCACGAGCTGATGCTGGAGGACCCCGCCTATCGGGAGAAGGGCGTGGTGCTCCACGGCTTCTTCGTGGGATCGGAAGGCCCCTCTGCGCTGGAAGCGCTCGGCCCTGCGCACGCCCCTCTCATTCGCGAGCGCGCATTCGTCGACAACGCGGCGCTCGAATACGCGGAGCTGCGCGATGCCGCGGGTATCGCCCGCGAAGCCGCCCGTTCCGAAAAAGCCCGCTGACCCCGCCGATCCCCGCGTCAACCGAAAGCAAATGTTTCGCGGGGTTCATGCAACCCGGCCGGAAACGCACGCTCACACACGATTTAGTAATTGCTCTCGGGAAAGGTTGGAGGCGTGGCAACGAAACGGACGGCCCCGCTCTCGCGGTAACCGGTCCGCGCGGGGGGCAGACTATGAGTGCACGCAGCGAGCTTGAGGTGCTGATCGTCGAGGATCGGCAGGTGATGCTGAAGATCATCCGCCGTTTGCTCGTGCAGCTCGGCTACGCGAAGGTGGACGAGGCCGCCAACGGCCTGCAGGCGCTCGAGCATATTCGCCAGAAGCGCTACGACCTCATCCTCTCCGACTGGAACATGGACGGAATGAGCGGCTTCGATCTCCTGAAGGTCGTCCGCGCCGACCCCGAGACCCGGGAAACCCCCTTCATCCTGGTGACGGCGGAATCGAAGCCCGAGAACATCCTGGCTGCCAAGGCAGCAGGCGCCAGCGGCTACCTTCTCAAGCCCTTCAAGCTCGACGTGCTCGAGAAGACGCTCGACAGCGTTCTCGCAGCGAGCGGCTTCGTCACGCTCGCTGTGGCCTGATCAGAGCCCTCGGCCGATCAGACTGGCCGGATCTGCCCGTTACCGCGCACCACGTACTTGAAGCTTGTGAGCTGCTCCACGCCGACAGGCCCGCGCGCGTGCAGCTTGCCGGTCGCGATCCCGATCTCGGCGCCGAAGCCGAACTCTCCTCCGTCCGCGAACTGGGTCGAGGCGTTCCACAGCACGATGGCGCTATCGACCTCCGCGAGGAAGCGCTGCGCCGTCGCCTCGTCGGAGGTGATGATCGCGTCCGTATGCTGCGAGCCATAGCGGCCGATATGGGCAATCGCCTCGCCCACACCGTCAACGGTCTTCACCGCAATGATGGCGTCCAGGAACTCATGCCCGAAATCCTCCGGCGCGGCGGGCTTCACGCGGGCATCGACAGCTTGCGTGGCTGCATCGCCGCGCACTTCCGCGCCCGCCTCGATGAGCGCTTTGACCAGCCTCGGCAGCGTCTCTGCCGGTGCGTTGCGGTCCACCAGCAGACACTCCGTCGCCCCGCATACGCCCGTGCGGCGCATCTTCGCGTTGAGCACGACGCTCTGCGCCATGTCGAGATCGGCCTTGGCATCCACATAGGTGTGGCAGATGCCTTCCAGGTGCGCGAACACGGGGACACGCGCCTCGTCCTGCACGCGCTGCACGAGGCTCTTGCCGCCGCGCGGCACGATGACGTCGATGTTGCCGTCGAGGCCGGTCAGCATGTAGCCCACCGCGTCGCGGTCGGTCGTCGCGACATACTGGATGCAGCCTGCCGGGAGACCGGCGTCCGCTAGCCCCTCCGCGAGCGCCGCGTAGATGGCGGAGCTCGAATTGTAGCTGTCCGTGCCGCCGCGCAGGATGGCGGCGTTGCCCGACTTGAGGCTCAGCGCGCCGGCGTCCGCCGTCACGTTCGGCCGGCTCTCGTAGATGATGCCGATCACGCCGATCGGCACGCGCACGCGCTGGAACTTGAGGCCGTTGGGCCGTGTCCACTCGGCAAGAACCGAGCCGACCGGATCGGCGAGCGCCGCCACCTCCTCGAGCCCGCGTGCAATGCCCTCGATGCGCGCATCCGTCAGCACCAGCCGATCCACGAGAGATTCGGCCCGGCCCGCGGCGCGGGCCTCCGCCACGTCCTTCGCGTTCTCGGCCAGGATGTGCTTCGCGTCGCGGCGAAGCACGGCGGCGGCCTTCAGCAAGGCGCGATCCTTGGTCTCACGCGGGGCGAGCGCGAGCTTCCGCGAGGCATCACGCGCGGCGATGCCGATATCGCGCATCAGCGCGCCGATGGACTGGTCAGTGGAGGTTGCTTTCTGCATGGGGCGTAACTTTGGGCTTTTGGCTGGTGAGGTCAATCCCGGCGCCGCGCGCCAGGGACATATACGATGAGCGTCACTTGCGGGTGTTGAGCGCCATGTCGTTGCGGTGGATCAGCTCTGGCCCGCCCTCGAAGCCCAGGATGTCCGCGATCTCGGAGGATTTACGTCCCAGGATGCGTTCCGCGTCGCCGCGCGCATAGGCGGAAAGTCCGCGCCCCAGCTCGCGTCCGTCCGGGGCGCGGATGATCACCGCGTCTCCGCGCTCGAACTCGCCATCGACCCGCTTTACACCCGCCACCAGCAGGCTCTTGCCCGCGGCCAGGGCCTTCTCCGCGCCCGCATCGACGTGCAGCGTGCCGCGCGGCTCGAGCTGGCCCGCGATCCAGCGCTTCTTGGCCGTCACCGGATCCTGCTTGGCGAGGAACCACGAGACCCGCGAGCCCTCTGAGATGGCGCGCAGCGGGTTGAGCACCTTGCCCGTGGTGATCACCATATTGGTGCCCGCGCCGAGCGCGATCTTCCCCGCCTCGATCTTGGTCTTCATGCCGCCCTTGGAAAGCTCCGTTCCCGCGTCGCCGGCCATCGCCTCGATCTCGGCCGTAATCTCGGTCACGAGCGGAATGTGGCGGGCCGTGGGATCGCTCGCAGGCGGGGCGGTGTAGAGGCCGTCGATGTCGGACAGCAGCACAAGGCAGTCGGCCGACACCATTCCGGCGACGCGCGCCGACAGCCGGTCGTTGTCGCCGTATTTGATCTCGGCGGTCGCCACCGTGTCGTTCTCGTTCACGACCGGGATCGCCTTCAGCTCGAGCAGCGTCTCGATGGTGTGGCGCGCGTTGAGATAGCGCCGCCTCTGTTCCGTGTCGCCGAGCGTAAGCAGGATCTGCGCGACCGTGAGCCCGGATTTCGCGGCCAGCTCCTGATAGGCGTGCGCCAGGCTGATCTGCCCCACGGCGGCGGCGGCCTGCGACTGCTCGAGTTCGAGCGGGCCCTTGGGCAGGCCGAGCTTGTGCCGGCCGAGCGCGATCGAGCCGGACGACACCAGCACCACGTCCTTGCCCTGCCGCACCAGCTCCGCCACGTCCTCCATCAGGGAGGCGAGCCACTGGGTCTTGAGCGTCCCCGTCTCCCGGTCCGCGAGCAGCGCCGAGCCGATTTTGACCACGATCCGGCGCGCTCGCGTCCATTCCGGGCGGGCGGCAAGGGATTCGGCAGTGGCAGCAGGCTGGGACATCGGAAAAGCAGGAGAAAAGCGCCAAAAATCGACCGGCAGGGCGATCGTGGCGCTCTCCTAGCATACGCCGGGTGCTTCGGGCGAGATGGCGTTTCGCAGCGCCATCCTCCCGAACATGAGCCGTTCCCGGTCAGGGAAGGCGCTGAATTTACTCTTTCGACGTGCCCTGGAGGCCCTCGGCCAGCATGTCGGCGGCCGGCACGCCGAGCTTGTTGTTCTTGGCCACCCATTCGCCCGCCGCCTTCATGCGGCTCTTCGGGTCGGCGTCGTCCTTATCGGCGATGCGGGCCAGATAGAAGCCGCCGCCCGTCCGGGTCGCCGACCAGCGCGAGCCGTCCCAGGCCACGAAATGCAGGATGCGCTCGGACTGCACTTGGCCGTCGAGCTTGATGACCAGGGCGCCGATGTCGGAGCTCCATTCGAAGGTGCCGCACTTGCCGTCCCAGGTCTGGAACTCGGCGGACGGTGAGGGATCGCCCGGCGATTTGCCCGCCTGGCTGAGCGAGACGTTGCCGCCGAACCAGCGAGCGGTCACGTCCTCGCCCTTGCAGCTCTTGAAGTTGAGCTTGTTGTCCTCGTAGGCGAGCGTTTTGGCCTCGAGCGGCGCAGCGGCGCCGATGAGAACGGCGGCGAGAACGAGCGTCCGGCGGATCATGGGCAATCTCCAAATAGGGGCACGCGTATCGGCGTTTGCTCCCTTCTGGCACGGGCGAGTTCAGCGCGAGAAGAGCGTAAAGCGCTGCCTTTTCTGACGATTTTGTGAGGGAGCGTGAGGCGCGGGATAGTCTGGCGATCTGCCGGGAACATGTTCCCTTCGCGAGGTGCGAATGGGTAGGGCGAAAATGGGAATTTCGAATGCGCTGGGCTCTCTGTTTCGCGCCATCAAGACGATCCAAATCGGTCCCGTCCTCACAAATTGATTCACGCAAACGTCCTAAGCCAAGCATCGCGCACTCTAAATCAGATCTACGGTAGCTCCATGATTTTACTTGGAAATATTGTACTTATCTAGTCTTTCAAGTGTGGCCTCAAGTTAAACGAAGCAGTATGATGCTTGTGTTGTTTGCATCGCACCAAGCAACGCCACTGACATCGCAAACCCCAAAAATGGAGTTCTCATGAACCTCCAAGAGCAGAGATTTGCCTGCTTGCGGATGGCGATGGAGCTCGGCTGCAAGGCCGATTCCATCGTGCGCGTCGCAAGAGAGATGAGTGAGTTCATAGAAGGAGTTCCCGCCGCGCCGGTCGCCGCCGACGCTGCGGTTGCGCTTGAGCCGGAAGCCCCTCGCGACGCCATCGCGGCGTGCGGGACGGCGCTTGCCGAGCCGGTTCTCGCGGCCGAGGCCAGTGAGCCGGCGGAGGAGCCGGCCGTTGAGGCCGCCGCCGAGCCGGTGGCGGCGGAGGCGGCAGACGAAGCCGTTGCGGCAGAGGAAACGGTAGCGGAGACGGAAGCGGAAGCCGTCGAGGCGGAGCCGGCCCCTGAAGCGGCCGCCGAAGCCGTCGAAGCGGAGGCAGCGGCGGAGGAGGCTGTTGCCGAGGTCGAGGCGGCCCCGGTAGCCGAGGTGAGCGAGGAAGCGGCAGAAGCCCCTGCGGACGAGCAGGTCGTGGAAGCCGCAGCCGAGGAGGTTGTCGCGGAAGCAGAAGCCGTGGTCGAGGCGGCAGCCGAAGCCGCGCCGGCCGAGGAGCCTGTAGCCGAAGCACCCGCCATGGAAGCGGCTGCGGAGGAAGCGCCTGCCGCCGAAGCAGCCGAGGCCCCCGCCGAGGCAGAGTCCGAGGTAGTGGCTGAGGAAGCAGTAGCCGAGGCCGCGGGTGAAGAGGCCGTGGTGGAGGCCGCCTCCGAAGAGCCTGCCGCGCCGGCAGCCGAAGCGGTTGCGGAAGAAGCACCCGCAGCGGAAGTCGCCGCTGAGGAAGCACCTGCCGCCGAGGAGGCACCCGCAGCGGAAGCAGCATCCGAGCCCGAGCCGGCCGCAGCCGAGGCGGACGTGGAGGTCGAGGTTGCTCCCGAGGCAATGGCCGCCGCTCTGAATGGGGCCGCGGATCCGGCAGCCGCGACCGTCGCACCGGCGGAATAAGAAACGAGCGCACGACACGCCATCTTTGCGCAGGGATGGCGAGAGGGAAGATACCGTTCAAGACAAGAGGGCGGGCTGGCTGCACTGGCCATCGGTCAGCTCGTCACCGACGCGATATGAAGTCGCCAATGCGGCCTTTCTCGAGGACGCAGCTCTAGATGATGCTCTTCGCGTAGAGATCCGTCCGCCGGTCGCGGAAAAAGCCCCAGTCGGCACGATAGCTCTCGATCAGAGAGAGATCGAATGTGTGCACGAGCACGCCTTCGTCCGTCGCGCCGAAGCTCTCGACCAGCTCGCCGCGATGATCGGCGATGAACGAATGTCCGTAGAATTTCTGCTGCACGCCCTCGTTGTCCTCGAGGCCGATGCGGTTCGCCGCCACGATCGGAATGGCGTTCGAGACCGCGTGCCCCTGCATGGCACGCTGCCACTGAAGGTGCGTGTCGAGCGCGGCGTCGTAGGGCTCTGAGCCGATAGCGGTCGGGTAGAACAGCACCTCCGCACCCTGCAGCGCCATCGCGCGCGCTGTCTCGGGATACCACTGGTCCCAGCAGATGCCGACGCCGATGTGCCCGCGCTTCGTCTTCCACGTCCTGAAGCCGGTGTCTCCCGGGCGGAAGTAGTATTTCTCCTGATAGCCGGGGCCATCCGGAATGTGGCTCTTGCGATAGATGCCGAGGATGTCGCCATCCGCATCCGCGATCGCGATGCTGTTGTAGTATCGCGGCCCGTCCTTCTCGAAGAAGGAGATCGGAATGACGATTTCGAGCCTCTTGGCGAGTTTCTTCAGCGCACGCACGCACGGATGCTCGTCGACCGGATGCGCCGTCTCGAACCACTTCGGGTCCTGTTTCGTGCAGAAATAGATGCCTTCGAACAGCTCCGACGGCAGCACGACTTCGGCGCCCTGCTCGGCCGCTTTCCGCACCAGCTTCTCGGTCTTCTCGATGTTCTCGTCGAGATCGTGCCCGTAGGAGGTCTGAAGGGCCGCGACGGTGATGGTGCGCTTTTTCATCAGAGGGGTTCCTGCTGGGTGATGCAATGGAAGGAGCCGCCGCCCGCTTCGCCGCAGCCGAGCAGCCCGCGCGAGGAAACGCCGATCACCTTGCGATCCGGAAACACGGCCTGCAGGGCCTTGAGCGCCGCGTCCTGCGTCGGCGTTCCGTAGACCGGCACCACCACCACGCCGTTGGCGATGATGAAGTTCATGTGCGAGGCCGGGGAGACTTCGCCCAACGCGTTGCGATAGAGCCCGACGCCCGGAATGCGGATCACCTGGAGCTTGCGCCCGGCCGCATCGGTGGAGTGCGCGAGCTTGTCCGCGATGGCATCGAGGATCGCGGCATTGGGATCGTCGCCGCCGGACGGCGCCTGGCAGACCACTTTCCCCGGCGCCACGAACCGCGCGATGTTGTCGATGTGGCCGTCCGTATGGTCGCCGATCAGCCCTTCGTCGACCCAGATCACCTTCTTGGTTCCGAAAGCGTGCCGCAGCGCGGCCTCCGCCTGCTCGGTGGACCAGCCGTTGCGATTGGGATTGAGAAGCGTCTGCTTCGTCGCGAGGATGGTGCCCTCGCCGTCATGATCGACGGCGCCGCCTTCGAGCACGAAGTCGAAGCGATCGATCGGCACGCCAGCAAGATCGGCGACGCGGTCGCCGATCGTGGAATCATCGGGCAGATCGTATTTTCCGCCCCAGCTGTTGGTCTTGAAGCGAAGCGCCACGCGGTCGTTGCCGCGATGAGCGAAGATCGGGCCGGTGTCGCGCAGCCAGATGTCGCCGTACTTCGCGGAGACGAGCTCGGCCGCAGTGCCGAGCGCAACCTGCGCGGTCTCGGCCGCCTCATCGCCGTTGACGAGCACGTACACCTTGTTGCTCTCGCTGAGCGCCTTGACCAGCGCGGCCACGTCCCGGCGCGGAGACGCGAGGTCGTCGTTCCACTCGCTGGTGTCTGCGGGCCACGCCGTCCAGATCGCCACTTGGGGCGCCCATTCGGCGGGTACGATCGTCGTCGTCTCGGTCATGAAGCGGAAGTCCTCAGCTAGGCCGGTCGCGTGAGAGCAGGCACGGAAATGTAAGCGCGCCGGTCATGCCTGCAACATGCCGCCAATGCAATACAGATAGGTGAAGCACCGTAGTCCCGGGCGGCAGGGAGGGCGGCGTGCACGGGTGCCGCACGCATCATCGGCTTCACAAGCAGGCGCAAACGCTCTACAAACATGCCCGGCCCGCATGGCTGTCTCCACGCGGCGCGTTTTCATTTAACGCATTGAAATAAATGCGTTTTGCGGGTGTAGTTCAGAGGTAGAACGTCAGCTTCCCAAGCTGAATGTCGCGAGTTCGATTCTCGTCGCCCGCTCCAACTTTCACGTCATTTCCGCAAGATCATCCGCGGGCCGCTTGCGCCGGTTCACTCCGCCGCATCCTCGGCGTTGGCGTGGCGCTCCCGCTCGGCGGGGATCTCCACCGGCTTGCCGAGCGCCTCCCGCACGTAGAGGCGGCGCACGGCCACATCACCCACGATCGCCAGCGGATAGCCGAGCAGCAGCCCCAGCGGACCGAACAGGAGGCCCATCGCCACCGTGGCGAACAGGCCGACGGCGGCCGGAAGCTCCACCACCTTGCCCACCACGAACGGCATGATCACGTTGTTCTCGAGCTGCTGCACGACGACTGCGACCGCCAGCGCCCACAGCGTGAGGTCCCAGCCCTGTGTGGAGGCGAGCAAGAGAGCCGGGATCGCGCCGACGATAGGCCCCACGATCGGGATGAACTCCGTGGCGCCCGCGATCAGTCCCAACGCCAGCGGGGAGGGGACACCCGCGAGCCACATGCCGAGCCCCGTCATCACGCCCACGAGCGCCATGGCGATGAGCTGCGCTCTGAGCCAGCGCGTCAGCGCGAAATTGCTGTCCTCGATCGTGGAGGTCACGGCCGCTCGCCACCGCTCAGGAACAAGCGCGATGAGGCCGCGCCGGTAGAGCCCGGGCGAAGCGGCGAAGTAGATGCCACCGACGATCACCAGCACGAAGCCTGCAACCGCCCCCACGATGCTGGAGCCGATCGTGAGCGCACGCGCGGCCAGCGCACCGATCGCCGACCCGCCGACCTCCTTCGAGACGGAGCCGAGGTCGAGCTGATGGGAGAGCGACTGCAGCGCCTGAGGCACGTTTTGCATGAGGTAGGAGATCTGATCGGAGAGGCGCGATCCGAACTGCAGCACGAGCCCTGCGCAAAGAGCGACGATAAGCAACACGACGAGCGCAAGAGCCACCGCCTGATTGAGCCCGGTCGCGTTGATCAAGGGGGCAGTGAGTGCGCGCAGCGCCAAGGCGCACAGCACTGCGGCGAAGATAAGCAGCAGCAGATCGGACAACACCCAAAGCGCGAGCGCCAGCGCGCCGATGGCGAGCACGATGAGCACGCGGCGCACGAACGTCCAGTCGGAGATGGCAGGGTCGGCAGGGTGGGCCATGATGCCTCGACGGAAGGAGATAAGCGTAGGAGAGGCCCGCGCCGTCGCGATGACGGCACGGGCCCCTCTGATCTCTTGTGGCTGGAGCTATTCGCCCGCAGCCGCTTTGAGGCTTATCGGGCCCAGTAAGTCTGTGCGCCGAAATGCTGATGGGCGCGGGTTTCCCAATCGCGATCCGTCCAGGAATCGTCGCTGAACTCGGGAGCATTCCTGAGCTGGTCCACAGTGATGCCGGTCCGATAGCCGGCGACGCTCTTGTCGTACTTCAACGCAGACCACGGGATGGGATAGTGACTGTGGGCGAGCCCCAGGAGGCCGCCGAAGCTCATCACCGCATAGGCAACGCGGCCGCTCGTCTTCTCGATCAGCAGATGGTCGATCTCGCCGATGACCTCGTCGTCGGCGCCGATCACGTCGGTGCCGTGAACGTCCTCGCTGGAAATCAGCGAATGGTCGGGATGTGCTGTGGCGCGGGCCATTTCAACTCCTCCTCACGAGTGTTTGTGCGCGGCCGCTGAATTGGAAGTTGCGGCCGCTTTGTTCCATAAACCGCGAGGCAGCGGCTTTTGTTTCATGAGAATCGCGGGGCGGCGCGCCCTGTGTCGCGTGAGCGCCTATTGCGGCTCGCAGAGGAACTGCGTGCGCTCTTCGGAGTTTTGTTGGCAGGGAGACGAGCACTGAGACTTAGGAGAAAGCAAGAAATGACCATCAAGAAGCATATGGCCACTCTCACCCTCGCCGCGGCCACTGTTGCTATGGCTGCGGGCGTTGGCGTTGCGCACGCCGCAGACGTCATCGACAACCAGAATTCCGTGAACGCGAAGGGCAAGCCGAACTCCGGCCCCGGCGTGCAGGGTGCGCCTGATACGCGCACAGGTCCCGCGACGCGCGCCCCCGGCGGCGAGGAGAGCGGTACCGCAAACGAAGGAGCATCTTCGGGCGCAAGCGGGTCCGGTGCAACGACGCAGCCGAGCCAGGATTCGAGCGGCGTGGAAGGTATGCCGGGCAACAAGAGCGGCCCGGCCGCGAAGTCGCCGTCCACCACCAATTAACGGCAAAGCGCGGAATTTCCGCGCGATCCCCGGCTGAGAGCTGCGGCCGGGAAACGCCGGAGAGCGAAAGCTCTCCGGTTGTTTTTTTGTCCGCTTCACGCGTTAGAGCGTCGCGGAAGCATCAGCAAACCTCTGCGCTAAGATGTCCGTCTGAACGCGCGGAACCGGCGAATGCCGATCATGGTTACCCACCGAGAGCGCGAAGCTCCCTTCCATGTCGAGTGAGGCGTGAGGACCAGGTCTTCCCCTGGGCGGCTTCGGGCTGACCGAAAATACCTGTCCGTAACCGCTTCCAATGGAACTGCGCTCGGACTGAACGGTTGACTTTTTGTGTGCTTGGGAAGGAGTGCAGCACGCCGGAGACGAGAATAATGGAACGAGATTTCGGATCGGAAATGGTTAGAACCTTCGGCGTGCGCTTGAAGCGCATCTATGAGCCGGACGAGGCGTCGCTGCCGCGCGAGATGGTCGCGGTGCTCGACAACCTGAAGCGCGCCGAGGCGGAGCTTGCAGCTCGCGCCGCACTGCCCAGCCCTGCTGCACAGCCGTCGCAAGACAGCGCGGAGCCTGGCGCTTGAGGCCGAGCGCGTCAAAGCGGCGTCCGCAATAATCGGAACCGATGAGCAAGGCGTGGGTTTTCTTCCGGGTGAGAGGAAACCACAAACGAGAAAAGGAATGATCATGACGAGAGCACTTCCTGTCTTTGCCGCCCTTGCCATTACTCTTGGTGCAACATCTGCGCTTGCCCAATCCTCGGGCGGAAGTCCGGCCGATCCCAGCACCACCATGAACAAGCAGCCCGGCCCGAGCGCCACGACGCCGTCCGATCCGGCCGCTGGCTCGAAGCCTTCCGCGCGTATGCCGACCGCTCCGGCAGGCACGGGTTCAGGCAGCTCCGCGAGCGAGGGCGCAAGCTCGGGCGGTTCGGGCTACGAGACGCCTGCAGGCATTCCGGCCGATCCGAATTCTGTCGAGAACCGTCAGCCGGGTCCGGGCGCGAGCAAGCCGACTGACCCGGCCGCGGGATCGGATCCGGCAGCTCGCGTGCCGACCGACGGATCGCGCGACTAAGCGCAGTCACCGAATTGTCGACGCGGGGAAGTCGGCCCCCCGGCGCCCGAATGCGCCGGGGGTTTTTTGCGCCCATTCACGCAAGATTTCGGTAGCCCCTTTGCTTGACTCGCCGGAACGGCCTACTCAAGATGATGGCACACGGTTTCTTGTTGTCTCGTGACCTTCTTGTCTTGGCTCCAACGCGGTGTTGACCCAGCTTGATGTGGTGGGTTCGCATTTCTCAAGCAGCCGGAGAGCGCGGCGCGCCCAAGCCCGGATTTGCCTCGCGCGCGGCGTGGGTCTCACTCGTGCTCGCGCTATCGGTCACGCAGGCCGTCGCGGCCGAATGGACAGCCGGCAAGGCCGCTCAAGCCGATACGCTCGTCAAACAGTTCCTGGCGCGACTGGACGCGACACGCGGCGCGCTACCCAAGGTCTCGTTCGCGCTCGCGATCGGCACCGAGCGCGCGCTCGGGATGGCGAAAGGCTACGGTGAGAGCGCCCCTGGCGTGGCGGCGACGGAGCACACGGTTTTTCACGTCGGCTCCCTTGCGAAGCAATTCACGGCTTCAGCTGTGCTCGATCTCATCGGCCGCGATGCGACGCTGCGCGACGGAACGGCCGTCACCCTCGATCTCGCGCTCGCGCGCGTCTTCAAGGGTGTGGAGCACTGGCCGGGACAGGATGCGGCGTCGAATACGCAACCCGTCACGCTCCGCACCCTGCTCACCATGACGTCGAACCTTCCGAACTTCACGCGCCTGCCGCCGGCCACCACCAATCCGTGGGGGCGTATCGGCGCGCCCGAATTGCTGTCGGAGCTGAAGAAGCTCCGGCCATCCGGATGGCCGAACACATTCGAATATTCGAACACCAGTTACTTCCTGCTGGCCGAGACAATCGAGGAAGCTCTGTTGCCGGGAGAGGCCATGCCGCACTCCCATCACGCCTATCTACGGCAGACGATCTTTCCGCGCGCCCATCTTCGCGAGACGGGATTCATCGGGGACTACCCGGCCGGCGCCGTCGTGGCACCCCCGATATACAGGCGCCGCCCGGTGTTCGATCAGCCGGACTGGCTCAAGGGCAGCGCCGACGTCGCGAGTTCCGCAGGAGACCTCTATGCCTGGAACGCCGCTTTGATGGGCGGCCGCATCCTGCCCGTCGAGCTCGTCGATCTGATGGTCTCGGATGGGGCCCGCGTGACGCCCGATCTCTATTACGGCATGGGGTGGTTCGTGGAGCACCGCGCGGACTACGATCTCTTCACCCACTCGGGTCTCGTGCCGGGCTATACGGCCTTGAATATGATCGCGGCGGGCGAGGGGCGCCGCGCTTGGACGTCCGTCACGCTCCTCGTCAATACAGACGTGCCGGAAGGCATGGATACGCTCGCAGAGGACCTGCTGCGTCTCGCCCGCGAGTGAGCGGCTTGCCGTTCGCTGGAGCATTTTCAGACGAAGTGCAGGCCGGTTCGTCGCAAGACAATACGACAATCAGAAATCTAGAGCGTATTGCGATCCGAGCCTGTCGGATCGCAATACGCTCTAGGAACCCCGCGCGTCCGAGCGCAGAGAGAACGATGCGCCGTCCGTATCCTTGGCATTCACCTCGATAGGCTCGTCGGCGCTGCTTCCGCCGTAGCTCACGCGGATATTCGGGTTCTCCGAGATCGAGATGCCGCCTTCCATGCGGAACAGAACCTGCCCGGCGCTCTTCACCTCAAGCGTGTTGATGAAGCGCGCGGGCACGTAGCCGCGCGTATCGGGATCGAGTTGCAGGCCGGTGAAGTTGGGATGGCGGATCATCACCTGCGCCTCGCGGAACGCGTCCCCGCGCGCGGGCTCCGTCTTCGCCTTGATGTCGATCTTCCCGAGGCCGGCGAGGGCCGCCTCGATGTCCTTCGAGGGCGTTGCGGAGCATCCGCCCGCGCCGGAGACGAACTTCGCGGACATGTGAAGTCGTCCGTCCGCGGTTTCGAGCACCGCTCTCACCTTGGAGAAGGAGTCGAGCCGGATGCGCGTTGCGAGTTGCCGCTCGCCGATATCGGGACCGTCGCGGAAGCCCTCACCGAAGCGGAAGGTGGCGGCCACCGGCGCAGGGTTCCGGTCGATCAGCAGCGTAAGCGCGACCGCGTTCCGGGCCACGGTGCCGGGAATGCGGATGCTGATAGGCACGAGTGCCGCGTCCTCTGCTCGCTCCGGCGCATAGAGCGTGACCAGACCGTCGTTTTCCGCAATCTCCCGCTTTCCGAACACCTCCTCCCGGAGGCCCGGCCACAGATCCTCTTCGGCGGCGTGAAGGAAACCCGGCCAAAGCCCGGCCGCGAGCGGCGGAAGGGCGAGGGCGGAAATGATCAGGGAACGGCGGGAAATGGAGCGGCTAACCATGGTCAGGCCCTTTCCGTTTTAGGCATTCCGGAGCGTGTGCGCTCAGCGGCGCCGGCGAATCTGCTGGCTGGCCCTTGCGCGATGCGACAATTTATAACATAGGAGATGTTACCTTGTTACACTGAAAGTTTCCATGCAAGCATCGCCCGATCTTTCCCCGCTCGCCCGGGTACTTACAGTCATGCTCGCGGTTCTGGCCGGAACGGCGGAGCCATCTTTCGCGGCCCCGGACGCCGAAGCCGTGGCGACTGCGGCCAGCCCACGGGCCTTGCAGGAAATTTTAGATCGCGATCCCGGTACGAAGGAGGCCGTCGCGGCGCGCGCCGCCGCGCTGGGCCTGGTTCTGATCGATGTTCGGATCGGAACCGGCAAGGCCGAGCGCAGCGAGACGCGGGTTGCCGGAGGCGGCAAACCGTTTGCCGATTGCGATGCCCCTGCCGTCTGCCCGCCGATGCTGGTCGTTCCGCCCTCTCCGCCGGACTTCGCCATCGGCTCGCCTCCGGACGAGGCAGACCGCTCGGACGACGAGACGCTGACGCCGGTAACCATCCGCGCCTTCGCCATGGCGGCGCATCCTGTCACCGTGGCTGAATACAAGGCCTGCGTGGCGGCAGGCGGATGCAAGCCGCCCGAATGGCTCGAGCCGGGCGGCCAGCACAACATCGAGACCGGCTCCAGCCGCTACTATCGTAACCTGGGCGAGGCGCTGACCGGCCCGGGCCAACCCATCGTGGGCGTGAGCCACACCGATGCCACCGACTACGCCAAGTGGCTGAGCAAGCTGACCGGACATGCGTATCGCCTGCCTTCGGAAGCGGAGTGGGAAATGGCAGCCCGCGCGGGCACGAAAACGGCTTTCTGGTGGGGCGACTCGCTCCCGGCGGACGGCGTCGCGCGCGCAGCATGCGTGGGCTGCGGAAGCGAATGGGACAGCAAGTCGCCTGCGCCCGCAGACGCCTTCCCTGCCAATCCCTGGGGTTTGCACAACGTGCATGGCAACGTGTGGGAATGGACGGCGGACCTCTATTGCGAGGACTATGCGTCCGGCCCGAAGGACGGCTCTCCCCGCGTGACCGATGATTGCGCCCCACAGGGAGACCGCCCCGCGGCGCGCGGCGTCTACAGTCTGCGCGGCGGCTCGGCGTTCTATCCGGTGAAGGCGATGCGGTCAGCCATGCGCGTGCGCAACATTCCCGGCTTCCGCAATTTCAGCGTGGGCTTTCGCGTCGCGCGCGATCTCCCGCCTGGCAGCGGAGCACCATGAGAGCCGGAGCGGGATAGAGCCATGCCGATGCGCGAATACATCGATCTCAATGGGTCTTTGGGACCCAAGAAGTCGGAGTCGCTCTCCGCGACCATCATCCGCAATATCTCCATCGTTCTCATTCTTACGCTCGTGATGAGCGGCGCGATCACCTACTGGCAGGCCGCGAACAAGGTGGAGACGGAGGTTGGTGCCGCGCTCTCGATTGCCGAGAAGACCGTGCGCAAGGTCGTCCAGGAGATTGCTCACGACGATGAGCCGCGCTTGCAACTCGTCCGTCTCGTCCGCGTGTTCGACGGCAACCGTCACGTTCGCGCGACCTTCATCGAGCCCGAGCCGATCGGCGCACGCATATCGAGCTTCGTCGCGCCGGCCGAGGAATTGCCGGATTGGTTCTACGCGCTGATGGCAGGACCGCCCCAGGTCATCCGCATCGCCCTGCCGGAAGGTCTCACCAACTACGGCGCGTTCGAGCTCGAAACCGAGCAGCGCGGAGAGGTGGGAGAGGTCTGGGACGACTTCCTGTTGAAGCTCGCCATCCTGACATTCTTCTGCGCGCTGGTTTCCACGCTCGTCTACTTCACCGTCGGGCGCGCCCTGGAGCCTCTGCCGAAGCTCTCCGCCGCGTTCGAGCGGCTCGGCGGAGGCGACTATGGCGTGCGCGTCGCGGAAAGCGGACCGACCGAGCTCGCCAAGCTCTGCTCGGGTTTCAACGAGATGGCCGATCGTCTTGGCCAGATGGAGAGGCGCAACCAGCAGCTCAACGAGCAGCTCGCGACCGTGCAGGAGGAGGAGCGCGCGGACCTGGCCCGCGACCTTCATGACGAGGTGAGCCCGTTCCTGTTCTCCGTCGACGTCGACGCCTCGACCATTCGCCAGATGGCGGAGGCGCCCGAGACGGACGCGCTGATCGCCCGCACGGACGCCATACGCGAAGCGGTGGCGCATATGAAGAAGCATGTGAAGTCGATCCTCGGCCGCCTCCGCCCCACGGTGCATCTGGAGCTGGGTCTCGCCAACGCCATCGAAACGCTCGTGGCCTCCTGGCAGCTCCGCAATCCCGATGTGGTCTTCAACGTCGACGTGACGGATCGCGGATGCGGCCAGAAGCTCGACGCGGTGATCCACGGCATCGTTCGGGAAGCCATCAGCAACGCCTTCAAGCACTCGAAGCCGACCGAGATCGATGTGCAGGTGACGCGCAACGAGGACGACGACGTCCGTGTTTTGGTCCGTGACGACGGAGGCGGATTGAAGCCGTCTAGCCTGTCGAGCGGCTTCGGGCTGATCGCCATGCGCGAGCGGGTGACCGCTCTCGGTGGGACGATTGATATTGGCAACAGGGAAGATCGAGCCGGTGTTAAGGTGGACGTCCGGCTCCCGATCCGGGAAAGCTATGCTGCATTCGACGGATCCGCCGATCTGGGGAGTGATGCATGAAGGTCCTCGTCGTTGATGATCACGCGGTGGTGCGCCAGGGCGTGCAACGCCTTCTCTCCGCCATGCCGAACGTGGTTGTGCTGGAAGCGGCGACGGCCCACGAGGCGCTGGCGACGGCGCGCAAGGAAAACCCGGATGTCGTGGTCCTCGACATCAATCTCGAAGGCGCGAGCGGCCTCGAATTGCTGCGCCGTCTTCGGATCGAAAGCCCGGCCGTGCGCGTCTTGATGTTCTCGATGCATGCCGAGCCGATCTACGCGAACCGGGCTCTCAAGGCAGGCGCCTACGGATATGTTTGCAAGAGCGCGGGTGCCGAGGAGCTGACGACCGCGGTGATGCGCGTTGCCGACGGCGAGCGCTACCTCGACAGCACCATGGCGGGCGAGCTGGTAATGAGCAGCGTGCGCGCCGAGGACCCTTTGCGCAAGCTCACCAACCGCGAGATCGAGATCCTGCGTATGCTGGGCGAAGGCAAGAGCCTGCAAGGCATCGCCGATGCGATCGGCATCGCCTACAAAACGGTTGCCAACTCGTGCGGGCGCATCAAGGAAAAGCTCGATTTACCGCGCACATCCGACCTCATTCGCTTTTCCATCGAAAACCGCCGCAACTGATCCGATCGATCCGAAGCGCGATATCTCCGTTTGAACGCAGCACTGCGAAGTGAAGAGATTTTGGCGCTACGCGAAGCCGGTCTCCTTCTCCGCTTCCGCCGCTTCGGAACAGGACTATTGTTTTCAAGGAAAATGTATCCCGGGAAATCGTCCTACAATTTGGCACGGAATTACGGGCTTATTCGGCGAAATCGAACCGGCGATCACGACTGTGTGATTGGGAAACTTGGCAAACCACATCGGGAGCTAATCCCATAGTGCAACTTATTGGCGTTGCCTATGGTTCGCGGGCTTGCAGGATGGCTGGGGCGCCGAGACAACCGCTCTCCTCCTTGGGTTCTCCCGGCGCCCAGCTTTTTCCAGCATAGCAAAGCCATCTGCCTCCATCGGAGGTCAGCACTCCACGATCGAGATTTTTTGAATGCGCAAGACGATCACGGCCGGGAAGGCCGGAGATGCCGTTTTGCGTAATGCGGGATCTCGTTTTTTCGGCAAAGCCGGATTTGCGAGAGGACGTGGGTTTTCGGAAGGGCATGGTTTGGAATTGCCTGCGGAAACTCGCCTGGTACTAGGAGAGGAAGCAGAATGAGACAGAGGTTAGCCTTTGTAGCTGGCGGTGTTTTGGCCGCCCTGCTCGGCATGAGTGGCCCCGTATTGGCCAATGCCGAGATCGAGAAGAACACCAAGAACGAGAACCTGTGGCCCGCCCCGGGCCGCGACAACCAGCTCACGCGTCACTCGACGTTGAAGGACATCAACACCGAGAACGTAAAGAAGCTTCAGTTCGCCTGGTCGCAGTCGACCGGCGCTCTGCGCGGCCACGAAGGCCAGCCGGTCGTCGTCGAGCACAACGGCAAGCCGATGATGTACTTCTCGTCGGGCTGCCCGAACATGGCCCAGTGCAACATCCTGCAGGCACTCGACCTCAGCGATCCGGACAATCCGGTTCAGGTCTGGAACTACGTCAAGAAGACCGACCGCGATGAGTCGGCCGTTCCGCGCGCCTGCTGCGACACCGTTCACCGCGGCGTGAACTATGCCGCCGGCAAGGTGATCTACCACACGCTCGACGGCTTCGTGATCGCGCTCGACGCCACCACCGGCGCCGAGAAGTGGGTCGTGAAGCACGCTTATCCTGAGCACGGCGAGACCATCACGGGTCCCACTCTCGTGGCCGAGAACCTCGTGATCGCAGGCTTCGGCGGCGACGAGTTCGCAGCCCGCGGACGCCTCACCGCCTACAATATCGAGACCGGCGAAGTGGTCTGGAAGTGCCACTCGACGGGCTCTGACAAGGATGTCTGCCTCACGCCGGACACCAACAAGGCCAACCCGCACTACGGCACGGCCGGCACCGACATCGGCATCACGTCGTATCCCTCGACCAACGGCGGCGAGTGGAAGATCGGCGGCGGCGCTTACTGGGCCTGGGGCAGCTATGACCCCGAGCTGAAGCTCGTCTACTGGTCCACCGGCAACCCCGGTCACTGGAGCCCCAGCTATCGCTGCGGCGACAAGACCCACGACGAGTGCAACACCGGCAAGTGGGACAACAAGTGGTCGATGACCATTTTCGCCCGCAAGGTGGACACCGGCGAGGTCGTCTGGGCCTACCAGATGACGCCCTTCGACCAGTGGGACTATGACGGCGTGAACGAGAACATTCTCGTCAACGACCTCGATGTCGATGGCAAGAAGCACAAGGCTCTCGTCCACTTCGACCGCAACGGCTTCGCCTACGTCCTCGATCGCGTCGACGGCACGCTGCTGCGCGCCAACAAGTTCGTGACCGTGGATTGGGCCGAGAAGGTCGATCTCAAGACCGGCCGTCCGATCAAGGTCTACGAGCACTCGCCCTTCGAGGTCGGCCGCAACGTCGCTGCCTGCCCCTCGGCCATGGGCGGCAAGGACCAGCAGCCTTGCTCTGTCGACCCCAAGGAGCCCAACAAGTTCTACTGCCCCACCAACAACTGGTGCATGGAGGACGAGCCGCAGGAGCGCACGCACACGCAGCAGGGCACGGTCTACGTGTTCGCCAACGTGTACATGTATCCTGAGAAGCCGGGCATCTCTGGCAAGATCAAGAAGTTCGACGTCGTGACGGGCAAGGCCGACTGGGAGATTCCGGATCCCTATCCGAACTGGTCGGGCACCATGGTCACCGACGGCGGCCTGATGTTCTACGGCTCGAAGAGCGGCCACTTCCGCGCAGTCGATCGCAAGACCGGCAAGGTGCTGTGGCAGAAGAAGCTGGGCTCCGGCATCATCGGCAACCCGATCACCTACAAGATCAAGGGCAAGCAGTACGTCTCGATCTTCTCGGGTCTCGGCGGCTGGATCGGCATCCCCGTCACCGCTGGTCTCGACATGAACGACAAGTTCGGCGCGATCGGTGCGACGGCAATGGCGAAGGCCACCGGCCTCGACAAGATCCCGCAGGGCGGCGAGCTCTACACGTTCAGCCTTGGCGAGTGATCGGCAAGGAGCATGAAACGGACGCCCGGTGCCTCACGGCACTGGGCGTTTGCCGTTGGGGCCGCTCTTTCGGTGAGGCGGAGCGGCTTTTGGAAGAAGCCGCGACAGTGGCAGCCGGTCCGGCCGGATTCGCTCGAAGCAGGATCGGGCTAGGCCCCTGGTTTGGCGCGCGAAACTGTGATTGCTCCGCGTAGAGATCCGGACTTGCCGCGCCGCGCTCTGATCATTAGAAGCAACATTATAACATTAATAGGTGTGGTGTGAGGAAGCTGTCGCACACGCTCGCGTTGGGTGCCGTTCTTGCCGGTCTCTGTGGCCCGGCCATCGCGGCGGAGAACCTGCGCTCGTTCACGAAGAACAAGTCGTTCGACGATTTGACCGCGGCCGAGCACACGGCAACGCGTCAGGAGGCGCGTCACCGCAAGCTCGACGTGCTGCGTGTCTGCGCCGATCCGGGCAACATGCCGCTCTCCTCCTCGAAGGAGGACGGCTATCAGAACAAGATCGCGAAGATCATCGCCGAGGATCTCGGCGGCCACGCGAGCTTCTTCTGGCGCCCCTATCACGAGCGCGGCCTTACCCGCGAGACGTTCCAGAACGACGAGTGCGACATCCTGATGGATATGCCGACGGCGCTTCAGGAGCTGCTCACCACTGAGCCGATCTATCGAACGACCTACATCTTTGCCCACCGGGAGGACCGTAAGCTCGACATCAAGAGCCTCGACGATCCTGCGCTCAAGGATCTGCGCATCGGTGTGTTCCAGCATTCCGGCTTGCGCGAGGCGCTCGAGCGCCGCGGGCTCAAGAACCTCGACCTCCACGTCATCGCCTACGACGCGGATCTGAAGCCCGAGCATCAGCCGTGGCAGCAGGTGCAGAAGGTCATCGACGGTGAATTGGACGTGGCCGGTGTGTGGGGGCCGTTCGCGGGGTGGCTCAAGACGCAGAAGAATGCGCCGATCGTCATTCAGCCGGTGAACCTCTGGGAGAACGAGGTGCCGATGGAGTTCGATCTCGCCATCGGCATGCAGCGCAACCAGGTCATGTTGAAGTACATGATCGACTGGGCGCTCACCCGGAAGAAGGATGAGATCGCCGCCGTCCTCAAGGACTACGGCGTCCCCCTCGTCAAATGCTCGAAGTGCGCGGTGGATGGCGATCTGCCGGCCCACGGCTCCTACTACGAGCGCCTCCGCAACGTCTCGCAGGACCGCTTCCTGAAGGAGGCACCCAAGATCGAGCATACGGACAAGGCGGCCGAGCACCAGATCGTGACGGAAGCGCGCCTCGAAGCTTGGCTGAAGGAAGGCGCCGATCTCGATCAGGAGCTGGTCAACGCGATCATCGGCAACGATGCGGAGCGCGTGCGCTTCCTCATCAAGAAGGGCGCGGATGTGAACAAGCGCGATTCCGGCGGCTTTACCCCGCTGGACACCGCTGCCCGCACCCGCGGCACCACGCTGATCGGCATTCTGGCGGAGGCGGGCGCCGATCCTAACGCGCCTGATGCCGATGGCTTCTTCCCGCTTCTGCACGCCATCAATCGCAATCATGTCCCTTCCATCGAGATGCTGGCCAAGAAGGGCGCGAACCTCGAGCTCAAGAACAAGCAGGGCATCACGCCACTTTCCTGGGCACTCGGCGATGGCAAGTATTTTGCGGCGAAGGCCCTGATCGATCTCGGAGCGGATGTGAATGCCACCTCGGGCGTGGAGAACGTGACGCCGCTGATGGTGCTCGCGACCCAGCTTGCCGCCAAGACGCGGTCCGGCAACCTCGCGCAAGGGCCGCAGCCGCTCGATCTCGCCCGTCTCCTCATCGAAAAGGGCGCGAACGTAAACGCATTGTCGAAGGACGGCGTCAACGCGCTCATGATCGCGGCGGGCCACAACAACGCGCCGATGATCGGTCTTCTCGCCGGTTCGGGAGCGGATCTCGGCGTGAAGTCCACCACGGGTCAGACTGCGCTCGATATCGCGACCAGCGCCGGTTTCGATGCCGCCGTCGGCGCCCTGCGCCTCGTGTCGCGGCCCGTGGGCGGCAAGGCCCACGATACGCCGCCCGCCCTGCCGAATTGAGATCGCGCCGCCACAACAGAAGGTTCGCAATGGTGACCAGCAACAAGATCGTGACTGCCGCGCTCGCTCTGCCCTTTCTGCTCACGGCGGCGCCGAAAGAGGCGAGCGCGCTGACCATCTTCGTCACGAACGAGAAAGAGAACACGGTCACGGTGCTCGACGAGTCTCTGAAGATCGTGAAGACCATCAAGACCGGCATGCGGCCTCGCGGCATCCGCATCACGCCGGACTTCAAGGAGGTGCTCGTCTGCATCGGAGACGACAACCGCCTCGACGTCATCGATACCGAGACGCTGGAAATCACCCGCACCTTGAACTCGGGGCCTGATCCCGAGCTCCTCGATGTCTCGCCGGACGGCAAGCGGATCTACATCGCCAACGAGGACGAGGGCTACGTCACCATCATGGAGCGGGCCGACGGCAAGGTGCTGGCGGAGGTGATGATCGGTGTCGAGCCCGAGGGCATGGCCGTCTCGCCAGACAACAAGATCACCGTCGCCACGTCAGAGCAGACCAGCATGGCGCACGTCATCGACAACGAGACGTTCGACGTGCTCCAGAACATCCTGGTCGATACCCGCCCGCGCGAGGCTCAGTTCACCGTGGACGGCCGCCATGTGTGGGTCTCGGCCGAGATCGGTGGCACCGTCTCCGTCATCGACGCCAAGACCTACAAGGTGGTGAAGAAGTTCGGCTTCACGATTCCGGGCGTCAATCCGGAGCTGATCCAGCCCGTGGGCATCGAGATGTCGAAGGATGGTAAACACGCCTTCGTCGCCCTCAGCCACGCCAATCGCGTCGCCGTGGTCGACACCGAGACCTACGAGATCAAGCAGTACGTTCTCGTGGGTCAGCGGCCCTGGCACATGGCCGTTCACCCGGACGGCTCGCAGCTTTTCGTGGCCAACGGCCTCACCAACGACATGACGGTGATCGATACGGCCACCCTGAAGCCGCTCCGCTCCGTGCCTGTAGGGCGCCTTCCGTGGGGCATTGCCATTAAGCCATAGTGCCGGGCGTATCGGGAAAGTGATATCGTTACAACTATATGAGGCGCGACGGGGGTGTTATCCTGCGTCGCGAGGAGACTTGAGCCGATGAAAATTCTTGTGGTCGATGATCACGCGGTGGTGCGGGAGGGGATCCGTCGCCTGCTCGCGACGATTTCCGGAGCGGAGATCCACGAAGCGGCGAATGCGCAAGACGCGATGAACCTCTCTCGAACGGTCAGTCCCGACGTGGTGGTGCTCGACATCAATCTCGACGGATCGAGCGGGCTAGAGCTGCTTCGCCGTCTCAAGGCGGAGAATGTCGCGGCCCGCATCGTGATGTTCACCATGCACTCCGAGCCGAGCTACGCCATGCGTGCGCTCAAGGCAGGTGCGGCCGGCTATGTCAGCAAGAGCGCCGAAGCGGGCGAACTCGTCACGGCGGTGAAGAAGATTGCATCCGGCGATCGTTATCTCGACCGCTCCATGGCGAGCGAGCTGGTGTTCAGCTCCGCATTCACCGAGGATCCGCTGCACAAGCTGTCGAACCGTGAGGTCGAGATTCTGCGCCTGCTCGGCGAAGGCAAGAGCCTCGCGGAGATCGCGGCAACCTTCGGTATCGCCTACAAGACGGTGGCGAACTCGTGCAGCCGCCTCAAGGAGAAGCTCGGCGTTGAGCGCACCGCCGATCTCATCCGCCTCAGCGTCGAGCGCCGCATCCGGTAAGCGGAGGCGGCTCCCTCAGCGCGCGAGCCGGTCGCGCGTCAGCGTCTTCGCAAGCTCCACCGCGGGCTGGTCGAACGGGTCGAGGTTCAGAAGCCGCCCCGCCAGGATGGTCTCGATCATGAAGTGCATGAGCAGCGCTCCGATCGCGCGCTCGTCGAGCTTCTGAATATCGAACGTGCGAACCGGCCTGCCGGCCTGGGTCAGCGCCTCCGCGATGGCGTGCGACTGCGCATCCACCACGTCGCCGATCGTCTTGCCGCCGAGGAAGCTCTGCCCCGCGAGCTTCGCCATCTCCGCGTCGAGCAGAGCGCCTTCGCCTGCACTCGCGACCCGGACCACGGTCACCGCGATCTCGCGCGGACCGTCCATGAAGAGCTGAAGCTGGCTGTGCTGGTCCAGCGGCCCGAGGGCCGGGATGGGCGACGTGCCCTCGCCGCCCTTGCCGAGGCTCTCCGCCCAAAGCTGCACGTACCATTCAGAAAAGCGGCCGAGCCGGTCGTTGTAGGGCATCATGACGAGCGTGCGGATGCCGCGCTCTTTCGAGAGGCCCACCGCCGTCGCAGCGCCGATCGCCGGAGCGAAGGCTGCGGGGAAGGACGCCGAGACGAGGCTGTCGATCACTTCCTGGGCACCCGCGCGGATCTTGCGGGCATCGAGCCCGCGCGCCAGCGCCGGCAGCAAGCCCACGTTCGTCAGGCACGAGAAGCGCCCGCCGATACCGGTGTGATGCTCCAGCATGGGAATGCCGAGGCTGCCGAGCAGCGCGCGCAGGCCGTTGCTCTTGCCCGGCTTGTCCGGCTCCGTGATGCCGAGGAACATCTGAGGAATACGGCTTTCGAGGCCTGCAGCTTTCACTGCAGACAACGTCGCGAGAAGCTGCGCAATGGTTTCTGTCGTGCCGCCCGACTTCGACGTGACGACGAAACGCGTCTTGTCGAGTTCGAGCCGGGCGAGACCAGCCGACAGCGTCAGCGGATCGAGATTGTCGTAGAAGCGCGTACGCGGGCGTGCCTTGTCGCCAGTCGCGCAGCAGGAGACGCCGGGAAGCCCCCATCCGCCGAACTGGGCGAGCGTTTGTCCGCCAAGGCCAGAGCCGCCGGTACCGAAGAACACGATCGTCTCCGCGCCTTCGGACAGCTTGGCGAGCGCTGCCTCCGCGGCTTCGAGATCGGCCGTTTCCTCTGAGATCTTGAGCAGCGGAAGACGCCCGCTCGCGTGATCCGCCTTGAGATCGTGGAGCGCTGGCCCGAGCTTCTCGAGCCAGCGCCCAAGCTCGGCCTCGGACAATCCATTCTCGCCGATGGCGCCAGAAAGGCACCCGGCAATCGACTGGCGATAGGAGGGGGAGGAGGAGCTGGGCTTTGTCATGGCATCCCGCATAACCGTTCGAGCGAGCGTGAGTTCCGCGGGAGGCGTAGCCGGTTTCGCAGCCCGCGCCAAGATGGTCGGTGAGGCATATGCCGAAAGCTTGGCGGTTCGGCAGCCTTTCACGAAAACGCCGCCCCGGTAGGATCGGAGCGGCGTCGATATTCTTGCAGGAAGTAGGGGCGAGCGCCCTCAGCCCTTCTTGTCGGCGGTGGCGGTCGCGGGCTGGCCAACGATCGTCACGATCAGATTGTCGGTGTCGAGCAGCCGCTTGGCCACGCGCTTGGCGTCGTCCAGCGTGATCGCCTCGATCATCTTGTTGCGGTTGTCGATGTACTCCGGGCCGAAGTCGTCCTCGAGCAGGCCCAGAAGCTGGCTCGCGATCTTGGAGTTGGTGTCGAAGCGCAGCGCATAGGAGCCGATGAGATACTTCTTCGCGTTCTCGAACTCGGTTGGCGTCGGCCCCTCGTCGGCGACGTGCTTCAGCTCCTTGCGGATCACGTCGAGCGACTGCTGGATCGCGTCCGCGCGGGTGGCGACGCCGCCGGTCAGGATGGACGTGTGCCGGAACGGCTGGATGTAGCTGTAGACCGAGTAGGCAAGCCCGCGCTTCTCACGCACCTCCTCCATCAGCCGCGAGGCGAAGCCGCCGCCGCCGATGAGCTGGTTCAGCACGAACGCGGCCATGAAGTCCGGGTCCTTGCGCGGCATGGCAGGCAGGCCGAACACGGCGACCGACTGCGGCACATCCATCGAGATCCACTTTTCCTTACCGCCCGCCGCCGGCTTGGTCAGCGGCACCGGCGCGAGGCTCGCCTTCTCCGGCAGATCGCCGAAGACGTCGTCGAGAAGCTTGCCGAGCTGCTCCGGCGTAATGTCGCCGACGGCGACGACCTTGAGGTTGCTGCGGGCGAAGATGCGCTTGCGATAGGCTTCGAGGTCGTCGCGCGTGATCGCGTTGACGGTTGCCTCTGTACCCTGCGAGGGGCGGGAATAGCTGTGACCGGCGAAGGCAACGGCGAACCACTCCTTGGCTGCCACCTTCTCGGGATCGCGGTCGGCGTAGACGAGGTTGGCGAGCAACTGACCGCGAATACGCTCCACCGCATCCTGATCGAAGCGCGGCTTCGTCAGCGCCAGCTTGAGCAGCTTGGCGGTTTCGTCGCGGTTCTGCGTCAGCGTCTCGAAATTCCCGTAGAACGCGTCGCGGCTGTCCTCGTAGCGCATGCGCATCGCGAGGCTTTCCATCTGCTCCTGGAAGTCGCTCGCCTGGATGTCGCCAGCGCCCTCGTCGAGCATGGCGGAGACGAAGTTCGCGACGCCGTCCTTGCCCTCGGGATCTTGCGAGTTGCCGCCTTCGAACGAGAACTTGAGGGCGAGCAGCGGATTTTCATGGGCTTCCACAAGCCACGCCTGGATGCCGCCGGGGCTTTTTACGACTTCGATTTTCATGGCGTGAGCGGGCCTGGAGAATGTGAGGACAAGGGCGAGAACGAGCACGGTCAACGAGCGCGCGATGTCGATCCTGCCAACACGCACGATTGAACGCTGAAGCATAGCCATTGAGCGGTCCTTAGAACTGCTTCTGGTAAAGTGCAGAGCGGTTATCGACAGGAAGCACCCGCGAACCTACGAGCGGCTCTTGGAGGCAGGCTGCTCTGCGTGCGCACCCGCTTCCGGCGAGGGCGTGAGATAGCCCGTCACCGAGCGGCGGATGTCGAGGTACGTGTTGGCCACCCGCTTGATGTCGTCACCCGTCACCTTGGAGATCGCATCCGGCCAGCCCTCGATCTGCGCCACCGTGCGGCCGAGCGCGAGGCCCCAGCCGTAGCGCCGCGCGAGCGAAGCCTGGTCGTCGTTCTCGTAGATGTAGTCGGCGATGTAGCTGGATTTGGCACGCGTCAGCTCGGCATCGGTGACGCCGTTGTCGCGCAGCTCCTCCAGCACCTTGTCGATCGAGGCTTCGATCTTCGGCAGGTCCGAAGGCTTGGCCGCTACCGCGTAGAGGCTGATCGATCCGCTGTCGAGGCCCGAGCCCGAGTAGCTGCCGCCGGCGGAGGAGGCGATCTTCTCCTCCACGACGAGCCGCTTGTAGATCCGGCTCGTGGCGCCATCCGCGGCGATCTTCATCAGGAGATCCAGGGCCTCCGCCTCGCCGGGCTTGGCCGTCGTATAGCTCGGCACGACGTAGTCGCGATGGAACGACGCTTTGCCTGCGCGCGGATCGGAGTATTCGACACGCCGCGCTGCGCGCTGCGGGGGATCCTGTGGCCGCTCACGCGTGGCGCCGACCTGTGGGTTGGCCGGGATCTTTCCGTATGTCTTCTCGGCGAGGGCCTTCACCTCTTCCGCCGTCACGTCACCCGCCACCACCAGCACCGCGTTGTTGGGCGCGTAGAAGTGCTTGTAGAAGGTCATCGCGTCCTTGGGCGAGAGCTTCGCCATCTCGTGCTCCCAGCCGATGACCGGGATGCCGTAGGGATGCGAGTAGTAGAGCGCAGCGTTCATCTGCTCGTCCATGATCGCGGCCGGATTGTTCTCGATGCGGCTGCGGCGCTCCTCGAGGATCACGTCGCGCTCGGTAAGAACCTCTTTCTCGGTGAGCTTGAGGTTGACCATCCGGTCGGCCTCCATCTCCATCACCGTCTCGAGGCGATCCTTCGAGATGCGCTGGAAGTAGCTCGTCACGTCATGGCCGGTGAAGGCGTTGTCGTTGCCGCCGAGGCGCGCCACGATCTTCGAGAACTCACCGAGCGGGATCTTGTCGGTGGACTTGAACATCAGGTGCTCGAGGAAGTGCGCGATGCCGGACACGCCCTTCGGCTCGTCAGCCGCGCCGACCTTGTACCAGACCATGTGCGTGACGACGGGCGCGCGGTGATCGGGAATGACCACCACCTGCATACCGTTGGCGAGCTTGAACTCGCTGGTGCGCGGCTGGGCTTGGATTTGAGAAGGCACGATGGCAAGCATGATCGAGGCGACCCAGATAAGAAGGCGCGAAACGCCCGGTGAATGCATCATATGATCCTCGGTGGCGAGAGATCGCGGGGCAATCTGGCCATCCGGCGCCGACCGGAATGAGCAGAAAAACGATTGCACGAGATCTCGGCATTCGTGGCTCTGTTGTCAAATGACAACCCGTTCATGTGCCGGTGAACAGCCGCATGTGATTGGCTGATAAAGATCTGATAAAAATAGCAAATTGAGGCGGTCGCCGCGCGTGCGGGCGGCGCGGAAGGAGAAAAGCGGACGGACGCGCTACTCGTCGTCGTCCTCGCTCCCTTTATTCCATTGCTGGATAGCCGTGAGCACCGAGCCGCGGCACGGTCCCAGCGGACCCGACGCGAGATCCGCGTTGTCGTCGCCGCGCGCCTTCGCCTCGTCGTAGTTCTTCTTGCAGTACTCGGCCTGCTGCCGCTCGAGCTCTGCCCGGTTGGTTTTCGCCTTGCGGTCGGGATCGTCCACCAATGCCGTGACGTCGTTGGCGACGGCTTCGGCCGGTGCGCCGGGCTCGGGCACGCGCTCCAGATTGGGCGGCATGACGAGCGGTGCGCGCTCCGCCATCTTGGGCTCGGCGGACTTGGACTTGAGATTGTTGAGGCCCACGGCGTCGAAAAGCTTGCCATTGAGCTCCACGTCATCGGCCGAGCAGGCGCCGAGGCTCAGCGCCACGGGAACGACGATGGCTCCCGCCCAACGCTTAACGGCTCGCCTGCTGATCAAGCTCGTGATCATGATAGATCGCCCGCCCCTTGTTGCGCCCATTCACCGAGTTGGACTTAGTCCCTTTGATGAACCATGCAAATCCGCGCTTCTGATACGCCGGGCTACCGCGGGTTTGCGGCGTCATTGCGACTCCCTGGGAACGAGTCATACAAGAGCGCTACAACCCCGGCAACAATCGCCACGTCGGCGATGTTGAAGACGTACCAGTAAAATCCGAATGCGTGCAGAGAGAAGAAGTCTGCAACCCCTCCGATAAGTATGCGATCGAGCCCGTTGGCCAGGGCTCCGCCGATGATGAGGCCGAGCGCCCACGCCATCAGGCGTCCCGTCCCGGCTGCGGCCAGCCACGCCCACAGGGCCGCCGAGGCCACCACCGCAAACAAAGCAAGAACGATCTGCCAGGTGTAGGTGGACTGGTCGAGCATCGAGTAGCTGATGCCGGTATTCTTGACGAACACCAGATCGAGGAACGGGGTGACCGTCACCCGCCCCTTCTCGGCGATTTGGTAGACCAGCAGCATCCACCACTTGTGCGCCTGGTCGATGACGAAGGTCACCGCCGCGATCTTGAGCGCGAGCGACGAGTAGGGACCCCACAGATAGCGCGAGAAGCCGCCAGCCGGTGCCGTCATGCCGCGCCCCGCGCGTCGAGTTCACGCACGGCAGCCGCATCGCGGGCCGAGAGATCCGGATAGCTGGGGTCGGACCCGACATCCGTCGTGATGCGCCATGAGCGCGCGCACTTGCGCCCTTCCGCGCGCGTCGGCACGACGCCGACGCCCGGCACGTCGGGAAGCGTGAAGGCGTTTTCCGGAGCGAGCTTGCGAACGAGCGTCGCGCCGCTGGTGATGGAGATCTCGGCGAGGTCGACGTCCTGGATCGCTTCCAGCGTGGCGACGTCTGTGACGAAGACCTCGGGCGCCGCCTCGAGGCTCGATCCGATGCGCTTGGCCGCGCGCTCGAGTTCGAGCGCGCCCGTCACCACGCGGCGCACGGCACGCACGCGCTCCCATTTCTCGGCGAGCGCGTCGTCGCGCCAGGACTCAGGCACCTCCGGGAAGGTTTCGAGATGCACGCTGCGCTCCGCGCCGTAACGGTGGATCCAGGCTTCTTCGGCCGTGAACGACAGGATCGGCGCGAGCCAGGAGGTCACGCAGCCGAAGATCTGGTCGATCACCGTCAGGCAGGCCCGCCGCTTCACGCTCGAATAGGCGTCGCAGTAGAGGGTGTCCTTGCGGATATCGAAGTAGAAGGCGGAGAGGTCCGTATTCATGAACGGCGAGAGAGAGGCCACGACACCGCGATAGTCGTAGCTCGCGTAGGCGGCGCGCACGTCGCGGTTGAGCTCCCACAGCCTGTGCAGCATGAGACGTTCGAGCTCGGGCAGCTCTGCGCGGGCGATCTGCAGCTCCGGAGAGAAGTAGTGCAGCGCGCCCAGCATCCAGCGGAGCGTGTTCCGAAGCTTGCGATAGGCTTCCGCGGCCGACTGCACGATGGCCGGTCCGAAACGGATGTCGTTCGTCGTGTCGGCGGACGCTACCCAGAGGCGCAGGATGTCCGCGCCCGAGGTCTTCATCACGTCCTGGGGCGAGAGCACGTTGCCCTTCGACTTCGACATCTTCTCATCCCCCTTCTCGTCGAGGATGAAGCCGTGCGTCAGCACCACGTCATAGGGCGCGCGCCCGCGTGTGCCGCAGGATTCGAGCAGCGAGGAGTGGAACCAGCCGCGATGCTGGTCCGAGCCCTCAAGATACATCACCCGGTCCTGTCCGCCGTCGCGAACCCGTTCGATGCCCGCGAGGCCGGGGAACTGCTCGGGATCGTCCAGCACGAACGCGTGCGTGGAGCCCGAGTCGAACCACACGTCGAGCACGTCGCGCACCTGCTCCCACTCGGCGGGATCGTACTTAGGCTTGAGGAAGCGCTCGGCCGACCCGGCCGCGAACCACGCGTCGGCTCCCTCCTTGGCGAAGGCGTCGGCGATGGCGGCATTGACGGCCTCGTCACGCAGGATGTCGCCTTCCTTGTGGCCGTCGTGATCGCGCTTCGAGACGAACACGGTGATCGGAACGCCCCACGCGCGCTGGCGCGAGACGACCCAATCGGGACGGTTGGCGATCATGCCGTTGATGCGGTTCTCGCCCGTCTCCGGCACCCACTCCGTCGCCTGGATCTCGGAGAGCGCGACCTGGCGCAGCGTGCGCTTGTCCGCGCCGAAGCCCTTGTCCATCGCGATGAACCACTGCGGCGTGTTGCGGAAGATGATGGGTTTCTTCGAGCGCCACGAGTGCGGATACTGGTGCTTGAGACGGCCACGCGCGATGATGTTGCCCGCTTCGCTGAGCGCCTTGATCACCGCGTCGTTCGCGTCGCCCTTGTCGCCGTTTTCCTTCAGTACGCGCTTGCCGGTGAAGCCGGGGGCTTCCTTCGTCAGCACGCCATCGGCATCGACGGTGAATGGGATCGTGGTGTCGATGCCGCGATCGCGCAGCGCCTTCTGGTTCGCGATCCAGATGTTGTAGTCGTCCGCGCCGTGGCCGGGCGCCGTGTGCACGAAGCCGGTACCCGTGTCGTCAGTCACATGATCGCCGTCGAGCAGCGGCACGTCGAAGTCATAGCCGAGCGCGGCTAGCGGATGCTTCGCAACGAGGCCTTTGAGATCATCGGCAGCAACGGCGCTGCGGCGCTCGAAAGCTTCAACCTTTGCGGCCTTCATCACGTCGGCCGCGAGCTTGTCGGCAAGGATCAGCTTGTCGCCGGCCTTCGCCCAGTTGCCCTCCGGCGCGGCCGTGATTTCATAGAGACCGTAGTCGATCTTGGACGAGAAGCTGATGGCGCGGTTGCCCGGAAGCGTCCAGGGCGTCGTGGTCCAGATCACGACGTTGGCGTCTTTGGGGAGATCGCCGGACTTCACCGGAAACTTCACCCACACCATGTCGCTCTGATAGTCCTGGTACTCGACCTCCGCTTCCGCGAGCGCGGTCTTCTCGACAACGCTCCACATCACGGGCTTCGAGCCGCGATAGAGCAGGCCGTTGGCGGCGAACTTCATCAGCTCGGAGGCGATCGTCGCCTCCGCGGCATAGCTCATGGTGAGGTACGGGTTCGCCCAGTCGCCGATCACGCCGAGCCGCTTGAACTCCTCGCGCTGCACGTCCACCCACGTCTCCGCGAAGCGGCGGCATTCGTCGCGGAACGCGTTGATGGCGGCCGGATCGGAGAAGTTCGGCTTTTCCTTGCCTTTCGCGCGGTACTGCTCCTCGATCTTCCACTCGATCGGCAGGCCGTGGCAGTCCCAGCCCGGCACGTAGTTGGAATCGAAGCCCAGCATCTGCTGGCTCTTCACCACCAGGTCCTTCAGGATCTTGTTCAGCGCGTGCCCGATGTGGATGTGCCCGTTGGCGTAGGGAGGCCCGTCGTGCAGCACGAACTTGGGACGGCCCTTGGACGCTTCACGCAGCTCTTTGTAGAGGTCGCGCTCCTGCCAGCGGGCGAGGATCTTGGGCTCGAGGTCCGGGAGGCCCGCCCGCATCGGAAAATCGGTCTGCGGCAGGTTGAGCGTCTGGCTCCAGTCCCGCCCCGATGTTTCGGCGCCCGTCTGATCGTTGTCGGCCACGCCGTTGCCCTTCGCCATAATCGCCGTCTTTCATGTCAGGAGAGGGCGCCCCGCGCCCATGATTTGCAGGGGTTCTACCAACCTGGGCGCCGGGACGCAAAGCCCGCCCGCCGGGCAGCCCCGATCTCAGCCGGAAAGTCGGGCCTTGTCGGCCGCAACCGCCGCCTGATGCGCCGGACGCGCCGCGATCCGGGCCACATAGTCGAGATATTCCGGGCGCTTAGGCAATACGTTGAAACTGAGCATGTAGCCGATGCCGGAGCCGAGCAGAACGTCTGCGGCGGAGAAGCGGTCTCCCAGCAGCCAGGGACCGGGCTTGAGGCCTGCCGAGAGCGTGTCGAGCATGTCGGCCGGCTTGCCCCATCCCGCGGTCGAGGCGGGCGTTTCCCGCTGCATCGACAAGTCGATGGAGGCAGGCTCGAAGCAGCTCCCGTAGAAAAACATCCAGCGCAGATAGGCGGCGCGGTCCCGATCCTCGATTTTCGGCGCCAGCCCCGCCTTCGGATACTTGTCGGCCAGATAGACGAGAATCGCGGGGGCCTCAGTCACGATCGTATCGCCGTCGGCCAGCACCGGGATCTTGCCCATGGGATTGAGCTTCAGGAACTCCGGCGTCTTGTGATCGCCCGCCTTGAGGTCGACCGGCACGATCTCGAACGGTTCGCCCAGCTCGTGCAGCATGTAGTGCACGATCGTCGAGCGCGAATGCGGATTGTGATAGAGCGTGAGCATGACATGCCTCTTCTGGTTCCCATTCTGACACCGTCGTATTGGCGCTATCTCAGTGTCACATTGTGACGTCACCCCGACGAAGGTCGGGGTCCAGGCAACTCCTAGGAAAATTGCGACGCGATCTGGATGCCGGCCTACGGCGGCATGACGGAATATGACGCGTACGTGGGGCGAGCCTCGTCCTGCCGAAAGCCTTTAGCGCCAGTCTCCAAGCGCCGCGTTGACGAGCGCGAGCGCGGCGACGGCTGCCGTATCGGCCCGCATGATCCGGGGACCGAGCGAAAGTGCGATCGCCTCCGGCCGAGCGCGGATCATCTCCCGCTCATCCGGCGAAAATCCACCCTCCGGTCCGATCAGCACAGCGAGGGGACCCGGGGCGACACCGCCGAGCGCCGCGAGCGTGCTGGTCTGCTCGGCCGCTTCGTCGCAGAAGATCAGCCTGCGGGAGGCGTCCCACGTGCCGAGAAGGCTCGAGAGCTTCACCGGCTCGGCGATCTCTGGCACGCGCAGGATGCCGCACTGCTCCGCCGCCTCGATGGCGTTGGCGCGCATCCGCTCGAGATTGACGCGCTCGGCCACCGTATGGCGCGTGAGCACCGGCACCAGCCGCGCTACGCCCATCTCGGCTGCCTTCTGCACCATGTAGTCGAGCCGGGCGCGCTTGAGGGGGGCGAACAGGTAGTGGAGATCCGGCCCGCCTTCCTGCGCCCGCGTGAGGGTCTGCGCTTCGAGCGCCGCGCCTCGCTTGCCTGCTTCCGAGAGGCGCGCCCGCCATTCGCCGTCGCGGCCGTTGAAGATGAGGATCTCGTCGCCCTCTCCGAGCCGCAGCACGCTCCTGAGGTAGCTCGCCTGCTCGGGCGTGCACGGGATGCGCGCGCCCTCCCCGAGGGGATGATCGACAAAAAGCCGCTGAGAGGTGAAGTCATGGACCGCCATGGCGTTTCCATATCCGATGCGGCCCGCCGATCCAACACCGTCCCCAAACGCTGGCCCTGGCGCTCCGTTGACCTGGAACGGTCTCTCCCCTAGCATCCGCCGCGCGGTTGCAAGCCGCATCCGGACCCGCGGGAAGGGCAGAGCCCACTTGCTTTCGCACGCAGATTTTCAACCTTTGTGCAGCCGGATTTGCGGGTCGTCGGCGCTCCATGCACGGAGGTTTCCATGAAGCGGCTGCCCGACCGGCCGAATATCGGCCATTTGAAGAAACAGGCCAAGGACCTGCTGGCCCTCTACAGAGAGGGCGACGCGTCCGCGTTCGCGCGGTTCCGCGCAGCCTTGCCCATCGCCGCCAACGCCGATAACCGGACCATCGCCTCTCTCGATCTGCGCTTGCATGACGCCCAATCGTGCGTCGCGCGGGAGCATGGCTTCGCATCATGGGCGGAGCTGAAGAGCTTCGTTGCCGCGCGCGAGGCGCAGTCGTCCGATCCGGCCGCGACGGCGCTAACCCTCATGCGCCTCATTTATGCAGGCGACATTGCGGGCGGCATGAACCGCGCCCGGCCCGCGGTCGCCGCGAGGCTCCTGGAAGCTAGCCCCGAGATCGCGGGCAAAGACCCATACCTCGCCTGCGCGGTTGGTGATATCGCCGCCCTGCGCGAGGAGTTGCGTCGTGACGCTGCCTGGAAAGATCGCCCGGGCGGGGCGCTGGGTCTTCCCCCGCTCGTCGCGGTCACGCATTCGAGCCTGCTGCGCCTGCCTGCCTATCGCGAGCGTCTCATGGCGGCGGCGCGTCTCCTGCTCGATGCGGGCGCCGATCCTGGCCAGAGCGTGCAAAGCCGCTGGGCGGCCTCCCCGGAAGCGCCGTCGGAAGAGTATCCGCTGTCCGCACTTTACGGTGCGGCGGGCCAGAACCGCGACCCCGAGCTGACGCAGCTTCTGCTGGGGCGGGGCGCGAACCCGAACGATGGCGAGTCGCTTTATCACGCGCTCGAAAGCCCGGCCTGCACGTGCCTTCTGTTGAAGGCGGGAGCGCGCGTTACCGGCACCAACGCGCTCTACCGTGCCCTCGATCTCGACGATGCCGAGCCGCTGCGCCTGCTGCTCGCGAACGGAGGCGATCCTAACGAGCGCCCGCCCGGCGCGCCCACATCGGCGTGGGGCTCGCCCCTGCTATGGGCCATCAGGCGGCGAAGGTCCGCGGAGCATGTGCGTGCCCTGCTGGCCGCGGGCGCAGATCCGTCAGCCAGGACGCCCGAGGGAAACAGCGCCTACGTGCTGGCCCTCAAGTTCGGGCTTCCGCATGTCGCCGAGCTGGTGCGCGAGGCAGGCGGCAGCGTGAGCGGGCTCTCCGAGCAGGAGGAGTTCGTGGCCGCCTGCACGAGAGGTGACGAGCCTGCCGCACGCCTCCTCCTGGCTGAGCGGCCGGGTAGCCTTGCGGCGCTCTCCGCGTCGGAGCTTCGGCTCCTGCCGGAGCTGGCGGCGCAAGGTGCGGGCGAGGCCGTGCGCCTCATGGTGCGGCTGGGATGGCCGGTCGCCACACGTGGCGGCGACTGGGACGCCTCGGCGTTGAACCACGCCGTCTTCCGGGGCGATTCCCGCCTTGCACGCTTCCTCCTCGATCATGGGGCGAGCTGGAGGGAGCAGCACGGGTTTGGCGACAACGTCTGCGGCACCCTGTCGTGGGCCTCGTGCAACGAGCCTGTCGAGGGCGGAGACTGGCCCGGCTGCGCCGAGGCCCTCGTGGCGCACGGTCTGCCGGCGGCCCATCCTGGCCCCCAAGGCTCCGGCGTCGTTGTCATGGAGGGCACGAGCAGGCGCTTTTCGGAGGATGTGGCCGATGTTCTCCTTGCGGCAGTGCCGCAAGTTGCCCCGGAGGGCGGCGGCGGCTAATTTCCCCCGCGCAACGGATGGCTCGGAAATGGCAGACGAGGATCAATCGAAAATGACGGCGCAGGCGGCGACCCCCGATGCCGAGCCCCCGATCGACGGAGACACGGCGGCTGTTGCGGATGCCGCCGAAGGCAACTGGGTGGATCGCTTCGCGCCCGCCCCTTTGCGCCCGTATCTGCGGCTCGCGCGCATGGACCGTCCTATCGGCACGTGGCTGCTGCTGTTTCCGTGCTGGTGGTCGGTGGCCCTGGCCGAGGTCTCGATCGGCCACCCCTATCCGGACCCTTGGATGCTGGCCATGTTTGCCATCGGCGCGGTCGTCATGCGGGGAGCGGGCTGCGCATATAACGACTACGTGGATCGCGACTTCGACGCCCGCGTCCAGCGCACGGCGAGCCGGCCGATTCCCTCAGGCCAGATCACGCCGGAAGCCGCACTGCTTTTCACGTTCGCGCTCGCGCTCGTCGGCTTCTTCGTCCTCATCTGGTTCAACCTGTTCACGATTGCGCTCGGTATCGCGTCGCTGGCGCTGGTTGCGATCTACCCCTTCATGAAGCGCTTCACCTATTGGCCGCAGGCGGTGCTCGGGCTCGCGTTCAATTGGGGCGCGCTGATGGGCTGGGCGGCCGTCAAGGGCTCGCTCGCTCTCCCGGCCATCCTGCTCTACATGGGCTCGGTCCTATGGACCATCGGCTACGACACGATCTACGCCCACCAGGACACCGAGGACGATCTGATGCTCGGCCTCAAGTCGACCGCCCTCTCGTTTGGAGAGGATACGCCGTTCTGGGTCGGCAGCTTCTATGTGGGCGCGCTGCTGCTGTGGATCGCCGCCGGCTTCCTCGCGGGCACGCATCTGATGTTCTTCTTCGGCGTCGCCCTCGTCGGCCTGCAGATGGCTTGGCAGGTCTCGACCTTGGACATTTCGGATGCCAAGAACTGCCTGCGCCGTTTCCGCGCCAATCGCGATGTTGGCGCCGCGATCTTCCTCGCCCTGGTGACCGACACGTTGCTGTCGTGGTGGGCCGGGCTGAGCTGAGCTGGACCAATCACTTTACCGAAAACAAAAGCGCGACCGGTTGACTGCAACCGGCCGCGCTCGAGTACGTGGAATTAGAAGGCCAAGCGGTGCTGGCGCTGCAGACGAGTTCAGTCGTCCTCGCCTTCGTCCTTGCCCTCGCTGCCCGACGAAAGCTCCTTGAGCTTGGCGAACACGCGGGCCTCTTCCTCGGCGGGCGTTTCCTCGCGCTCTTCCGAAGTCTCCTTCGGCTGCACGATCTCGGCCGTTGGGCGGAAGCCCTCCTCGCCTTCTGCGGTGGCGGTCGTCTCTTCCGTCGGCAGCAGAGTGCCGGCGCGGATCGCCTCGCGGTGTGCTTCGCGCTGCTCGCGCTCCATGCGGCGCGCCGCCTTCTTCACTTCGTTATCGAGGTCGGTCTGAGAGCAGAGGCCGAGCGTAACAGGATCCTGCGGCACGAGGTTCGCGGAGTTCCAGTGCGTGCGATCCTTGATCTGAGCGATGGTCGGCTTCGTGGTGCCGACGAGACGCATGATCTGGCTCGTCTTCAGCTCCGGATGATTGCGCAGCAGCCAGAGCACGGCGTTCGGCCTGTCGTGACGGCGCGAGACCGGCGTGTAGCGGGGGCCGCGCTTGGAGACCGCCGTCTCGGGCATCACCACCTTGGGCTCGGCGATGTGGAGCTGGCGGCTCGGATCCTTCTCGGCCGCCTCGATCTCGTCGCGGGTGAGCTGGTTCGAGGTGACGGGGTCGAGGCCCTTGATACCCTGCGCCACGTCGCCATCGGCGATGCCCTTGACCTCGAGCACATGCAAGCCGCAGAACACGGCGATCTGCTCGAACGAGAGCGAGGTATTTTCCACCAGCCAAACGGCTGTGGCCTTCGGCATCAGGGGTTTACGATCGCTCATAGCGGCTCTCTCCGGGCTTTCGCGGCGACAGGCTGCGAAGGCCAATAGTGGGATTAGGAATTTGGGGATTACGCCTTATAGCGCGATCCCTCCGTCGGCTGCAACACCTGCGTGTCTGCTTTTTACGCACCGGGGCCCGCAGTTCCGCGAGTTGCACACGGACCGCCTGCCCGGTAGACAAAGGCCGGAACCGAGGTCAGCGGCAGGAATGAGCACATGACGGTTAACAACATCACGTATTTCGAGGACCTTGCGGTTGGCCAGGAAGCATCTGTGACCAACACGGTGACCGATGCGGACATCACGGCGTTCGCCGACATCTCGGGCGATCGCAATCCGGTTCATCTCGATGCGGCCTATGCAGCGACGACCCTTTTCAAGGAGCGCATCGCGCACGGCATGCTGTCGGCGGCTTACATCTCTGCCGTGTTCGGCATGAAGCTCCCGGGCCCTGGAGCAATTTACATCTCCCAGACGCTGGCCTTCAAGGCGCCCGTCAAGATCGGCGATACGGTGGTGACCACTGTTAAGCTCGTCGAGCTCATTCCGGAAAAGAAGCGCGCGCGCTTCGAGACGGTGTGCGCCGTGAACGGCAAGGCCGTCCTCACCGGCGAAGCCCAGCTCATGGTTCCGAGCCGCCCTGCGTGATGCGCGGGCGGAGAAGCTCGCCGCGCACGAGAGAACACGACATGCTCATAGTCAACGGCTCCAGCTCCGTGCCGCCCGAAGCCAAGGGCGCCGTGCTGGCGCTTGGCAATTTCGACGGCGTGCATCGGGGCCACCAGGTCCTGATCTCGCGAGCCAAGGAGGAGGCGCGCCGCATCGGCCGCCCTGCTGGCGTGCTTCTCTTCGAGCCCCACCCGCGCGAGTTCTTCGCGCCGGACGAGCAGCATTTCCACCTCACGCCCCATGAGGAGAAGCTCGCCGTACTCGATGAGCTCGGCCTCGATCTCGCGGTCGTCCTTCCCTTCGATGCTACGCTCGCGGGGCTCGATGCAGGCCGCTTCATCGAGGACATTCTGGTCGGAGCGCTCTTCGTCTCGCACGTGGTGGTCGGCTACCATTTCTTCTTCGGCCGCAACCGCACGGGCTCGGCCGAGACGCTGCGCGAAGCCGGAAAAGCGCATGGTTTTGAAGTGACTGTGGTCGAGCCGGTTGCCGAGCGCGGCGAGCCGTTCTCCTCGACGGCCATCCGCCTTCTGCTCGCCGAAGGAGACGTTCGCGGCGCGGCCCACGCGCTGGGGCGTCAGTGGCGGGTGAGGGGCCCCGTGATCGGCGGGGCTCAGCGGGGCACGGGGCTAGGGTTTCCGACGGCGAATGTCGCCATGCCCAAGGGAACCGGGCTGGGGCATGGCATTTTCGCCGTCCGCGTGAAGCTCGACGGCAAGGAGCTCGAAGGCGCCGCCTATCTCGGCACGCGGCCGACGTTCGACGACGGCAAGCCGGTGCTCGAGGTGTTCCTTTTCGATTTCGACGAGAAGATCTACGGCCACGAGATCGAGGTGAGCTTCGTGGAGAAGGTCCGCAGCGACCGCAAGTTCGCGACCTCGGAGGAGCTGGTGCGCCAGATGGAGGCCGATTGTGCCAAGGCGCGCCAGATCCTCGCCGCCGAGCCGCAGGCCCCGAGCAGGGGCTAGAAGACGGTGATGCTGGGCGGTCCGGGCTCGCCCGGCTTCCGCCCTTCCTTGCCGAGCTTCATGATCTGGCGCGTCCCATCCGGCAGCGCGAGCGTCACGTACTCGCACTTGCGATCGAGAGCCAGAATTTCGCGCAGGATGCGCTGGCCGGCGTCCCCTCCCTTGTCGATGAGCTCGGCGTCCATCGGTCCTGCGTGATAGGTGCAGGCCTCCGATCCGCCGGCGATCTTCTTGTTCGGAACGGTCTCGCCATCGAGCGTGAATGCCGCCACGACGATCGCAGCGACGATGATGCCACCGGCGAGGAGCGCCTCGTTTTTCATCGCGGACCTCCCTCTCGCGACCAGCCGCAGGGGCCGGGCTCGGCCCCCGGAGCGATTCGTTTACGTATTCCTCCCTATCATGGCGGGCTGGCGCGAAGCCTGCGGGCAGGCTTACGCGCATCTTGCGGATGGATGGTCATGCAAGCCAAGGCGAGTTTGTTCCTGCGAACCCTGTGCGCGGCTGTGGCCTGCGTGGCCGCGGTGCTTCCGGCTGCGGGCGATACGCGTCCAGGCTGGGACCGTCCGGGCGTCCCGGACCGCCCAGGGCCTGATCGCCCGGGCCCGGATCGCCCGGCACCCGGCCGCCCGGACCACGATCGCCCTAACAGGCGCCCCGGCGTGATCATCGAGCCGAATATCTTCATTTCGCGCGACCGGCGTCCGGATGTTGATGCACCCCAATTCATCATGGCGGAGATCGAGGGTTGTGCCTCGCGCGGCGTTCGCCTTTTCGTCGACTGTCTGCGCCCGAACCACGGCTCGGTTATGATCCGGCGCCTCGAAGCCTGCGTACGTTCGGAAGCCATTCCGGACAATCCGCGCGAGGTCGAGGCCTGCCTTCCGCCTGCAAGCGTGCGCTGATCGGTCTGACGGTGCGTTTCGGGAAGATCCCCGGCCGCCGCACCCCCCTTGTTTCGCCGCGCTTGGCTCGCCATAACTCGTGCCGAGTACCGAGCCTATCCTTCTGACTGCCAGAGGCCCCACACATGTCGACCCGCCAGGATGGGGCCCAGGATGGGGCCAAGAGCCCGCCCGTGCGATCCCGCGACGAACTCGTCGCCTGGATTGCGGCCGGCGAGAAGCCGAAGGACGACTGGCGCATCGGCACCGAGCACGAGAAGTTTGTCTTCCAGACCGAAACGCTGCGCCCCGTGCCCTATGAGGGCAATCGCGGCATCCGCGCCCTCATGGAGCACATGATGGCGCGCTACGACTGGGACCCGATCAAGGAAGGCGACAACATCATCGCCCTGAAGCGGCCCGATGGAGAGGCGGGTGGCACGATCAGCCTGGAGCCCGGCGGGCAATTCGAGCTGTCGGGCGCACCGCTTCGCACGCTTCACGAGACGGCCGATGAAACCCAGCAGCACCTGAACGAGGTGCTGGACGTGGGCGAGGACCTCGGCATCGGCTTTCTCGGCGTAGGCTTCTCGCCCAAGTGGACGCTGGCTGAGACGCCGCATATGCCCAAGCAGCGCTACGCCGTGATGACTCGCTATATGCCGACGGTCGGCAAGCGCGGCCTCGACATGATGTATCGCACGGCCACCATCCAGGTGAACCTCGACTTCGGCAGCGAAGCCGACATGGTGAAGAAGCTGCGCGTCAGCCTCGCGCTGCAGCCGATCGCCACCGCGATTTTTGCGTCCTCCCCGTTCACCGAGGGCCGCCTCAACGGCATGAAGTCGCTGAGGAGCGAGGTCTGGCGTGAAACGGATCCGCGCCGCACCGGCATGTTGCCCTTCGTCTTCGAGGATGGAATGGGCTACGAGCGCTACGTTGAATACGCGCTCGATGTGCCGATGTACTTCGTCTACCGCGCCGGCCGTTACATCGATGTCGCGGGCGCCTCGTTCCGCGATTTCATGGAGGGCAGGCTCGCAGCGCTACCCGGTGAGCTGCCCACGCTCGACGACTGGTCCGATCACCTCACGACGCTGTTCCCCGAGGTCCGCATGAAGCGCTTCCTCGAGATGCGTGGCGCGGACGGCGGACGCTGGCCGCGCATCTGCGCGCTCTCCGCCTTCTGGGTCGGCCTGCTCTATGATGAGGCAGCGCTCGACGCGGCCTGGGACATGGTGAAGACCTGGACCGCCGAGGAGCGCAACGAGCTGCGAGCGGCCGTGCCCCGGCTGGCGCTCGCCGCGCCCTTCCGCGACACCAATGTGCAGGAGCTTGCCCGTACCGCGCTTCGCATTTCGCACATGGGCCTCAAGAACAGGCGCCAGATCAACGCAAAAAGCCAGGACGAAACCATCTATCTCGCGCCGCTCCAGCGCCTGGTCGCGGCGGGCCGCACGGTGGCCGACGAGCTGATCGAACGTTTCGAGGGCCCCTGGCACGGCAACATCGATCATATCTTCGAGGAATTTGCGTTCTAATCCGCGGTCGTGGCCGCTTCTGCCGAGCCCGCTTATGAACAGGTGGGCGGCACTCCCGGCGCCCTTTCCACCATGTCTCGGCAACCTAAATGGAGCCCGTCACTTGACGTCCGGTTCAGGTGGCGTTCATCGTGCGGAGCGTAAACCATGTTCCTGCGCGAGGGGCGCGGAACGGGGCGGGCGCAGTCCAATGTGACAGAAGGTTTTCCAGCAGGGAGGTCGATTGATGAGCCGTACTATTCGATATGCGATCGCCGCCCTGTGTCTGGGCGCGTTCTCGGCCCTTCTGCCATCCGTGACGGTCGCCAACGATTGCGCGAAGCGGTGCTATGCGCAGGAGAACTCCTGCCGGCGCGCCACCAAGGACAGCCCGAGCTGCGGCGCCGAGCTGACGCGCTGCCTCCAGTCCTGCCGCGCTCAGCGATAGCGCGGCTATCGCTTCAATCACCGTCGTACGTTATTTCCTCCGCAGCCGGATGGTCTCCTGCGCGGACGCGTTGCGCTGCTTATGAGCTTTTAATCTTTCCCTCCGTTCGAACCCCTCAATAGCTTCACCTGCGGCCATGGTCGCTCCCGGATCTCGTACGTCCGAAGCGTGATCATCGGTCCTGCGAAGGATTTGGGGGATTGAAGATCAGGCCCCAGGCATTCGCGGCATGGAGGGGGCGAGCAGGGCGGGGGCCGATGCCGTTCTCTCCAGGCTGGCATCGGTTCACAGTGAAGGAGAGATCATGAAGACGTTGAAGTTGTCGGCGGCCGTCGGCGCTGCCCTGGTTGCTTTGGCCGCGGCGAGCACGCTGGCCATTGCCTTGCCGAAGGTACCTGCTCACCATGGCGAGAGCGCCGTCTCCGAGGTGACGCTGAAGCGCGAGGCACACGCGAAGAAGCACGAGGCCAAAGCCGAGCACAAGAAGAAGGTCAAGAAAGCCAAGAAGGCGAAAAAGGCAAAGGCCAAGAAGGTGAAGAAGGTGGAGAAGAAGGCCGAGAAGAAGAAATAGGTCGCTCGCTTCGTGCGGAGCCCGCGCGGCGCAAGCGACGAGGGCCGCCACTCCGGAAAGGAGAGGCGGCCCTCTTCTACGTTGAGGCACGCTGTATCAGCTCGCGCGTCCGTCTTTCTTCGCCTGCGCGACTTTCGTCGCCTGTGAGACGCTGCCCACCTGGCTACCCGGAATGTGCGAGCGCCGCCGCTTATTCGGCAGCGGGTTCATCCCCTCGCTCGCCGTCTTCTCCACCGGATGATGAATGAAGTTGGCCTCGCGGCGCAGGCGCAGCGCCTTGTGAGCAGCGTCCACATGCTGGGCGCGCGCATCGAGAACCCGCACGCGACGGATCTCGTTGTTCACGCGTTTCAGCGCCGCCGCGAAAATCTGCTTGCGCTTGAGCGGCTGCTCGGCGGTCGCGGGAAAACTCTTGCCGCGCGCGTCGGCCTTGCCACGCACCTCCCGCCGCTTCTGGCGCGCGAGCGTGCGCTCCTTGCTACGAAGGGTTCGCAGCCGCCCCTGCAGGTCCTGAAGCGCTTTCAGGTCGTCGAGCTGGTAGATCGCCGGATGATGCGTGCCTTTGACGACTTCAAACTCGTCGTGGCTGAGGACGCTTCGCTCGAATTTCGCAGACGTGGACATGCACGGGCCTCCTGTTTGTCGAGCCCCCGAACGAGTTATGTCCCACCGTCTGGAATGTTACACGGGCCGGACGGCTCTGCAACCGATGCCGCCGTCCGGCGCGCCGCAAAAAAGTACCGAGGTGACGCGCTATCCGAGCCGCCTGCGGAAATCCTCGTAGCCGAAGGTCCGCACCACCTCGTAGCGCCCATCCTCGTGCAGTATGGCGAGATCCGGCAGCGGCGTGCCGTTGAAGGTCGTGTTCTTCACGAAGGAGTACTGCATCATGTCGCCGAACACGACGCGGGAGCCGGGCTTCAGCGGCTCGGAGAACGAGTATTCGCCGATCACGTCTCCCGTCATGCAGGTCTTGCCGCCCAGGATGTAGCTGTGTGCCAGCACGTCCGGCTTCTCCGCGCCGAGCACCGGCGGCGTATACGGAACTTCCAGCACGTCCGGCATGTGCGTCGAGGCGGACGCGTCGAGAATGGCGATATCCTTCACGTTGCGCGTGAGCCCGATTACGGTCGAGACCAGATAGCCAGTGTCGACCACCAGCCCCGCGCCCGGCTCGAGATACACCTCGATGCCGAACTCCGCCCGGAACGCCTTGAGCGCCGCGATCAGCTTGTCGACGTCGTAGCCCGGCTTGTTGATGAAGTGCCCGCCGCCGAAGTTCACCGCCTTTACGCGCCTGAGGTAGGGCGCGAAGTTGCGCGCTACGTGCGCGATAAGGCCGGCTGATCCGTCCGCCAGCGACTCGCAGAGCGCATGTGCGTGAAAGATGTCGATCTCGTCCCACGGAAGCTGGTCGATGTCCTCGGCCGTCGTGCCGAAGCGCGAGCAGGGCGCGCAGGGATCGTACAGCGCCCCGCCCACAGTGGCGTTCGAGTAGCCGGGGTTGATGCGGATGCCGACTTCGCGCCCAGCGGCCTTGGCGAGCGGCAGGCCGAGCGCGATCTGCTCGGGCGAGTTGAAATAGATGTGATCGGCGATGTGCGTGAGGCGCTCCACCTCGCCCGGTCCGTAGGCGGGAGCGTAGACGTGCACCTCCTTGCCGAACTCCTCGCGCCCCATGCGCGCCTCGTACTCTCCCGACGCCGTCGTGCCGTCGAGCCCATCGCGCAGGATCGGAAACGCCGCCGGCATGGCCCAGGCTTTGGTGGCGAGCAGGATCCTGACGCCCGCCTCGCGCTTGATGCGGGTCGCGGTCGCGAGGTTCCGCTTCAAGGCGGCCACGTCGAGGACGTAGGCGGGCGTGCGGATGTCATCGGGAAACTGAGGGTTCATGCGCTGACCAATCTGGCGAAGGACAAAGTCGAGCGCGCTATATGGCATCGCCGTATGACGACTTCTAGAGCATTTTCCGGCGAAGCGGACCCTCGGTTCGTCGTAAGAAAATGCGACGGGTCAAAAACCAGAAGCATACGATCCGAGGCTTCGGATCGTATGCTCCAGAGCCTAGCCCGTAATTGGCTAATTCCTCCCCTCGTCCTCCGGCCAGCGGTAGAAGAACGTGATGAAGAAGAGGGCGATATAGATCGCGAGAAAGGCGATGCAGCCGAGGGCGGCGGAAGCCTCGTACATCGACAGGCCATAGAGAAACTCGGGCCTCTCACTCCCGAAGCTCGGAATGCCCACGGAGGTGGTGCCGAGCTTGCTCCAGGCCCGTTCGGTGCCGAGCAGCAGCGCGTTGAGGCCGCCCGTCAGCACGCCCATGAAGGCGAGCCCGCAGGACATGAGCAGGAAGGCCAGGAGGCGCAGGATCAGCGGCGCGTTCTTGAGGAACAGCCACAGGCCCACGATGTAGGCCGAGATCATGCCGAAGCTGACGGAGACGACTGAAATAACGAGCCCCGTCAATTCGTTGCGGATGGAGAGGATTTCGCCTTCGCTCATGGCTTGCCCTTCTCGCCCGGAGGCGTCGCCCGCGCCGCGTATCTGCGGCAAGTATCGAGAAACTTGCCGATATTCTCACGGCCCCGCTCGAGCGACGCCTTGGCCGGGCTCGCTCCCGCCACGGAGTACGAAAACTCCGTCTTTTGAGACATCAGCGTCCAGAGCGGGTCGGATGGCGCGAGAGATGCAACGACGCCATCGAGGCCTTCCTCGTACTCGGCAAGCTGAACGCGGCCCTTGACCGTGTGCTCCACGGTGCCGGTCGTGAATTTCAAGTCGGTCTCGACACCCGACTGGAGCGCGCTGACGTCCAAGCCGAAGGTTATGCTCGGCACGGCGTCGTCGGCACTCGCCGCCGCGCAGGTGCCTGCAACCTGAATGTCGTCAGTCTCGGGAATGCCGTAGATGAGCTGCGCGGAGGCCGCCTTCGGGTCGGCGGGGTCCAGATTCTCCGAAAATTGCCACGCGTAAAGATCGATGTCGGCGGCGCGGAGGCCGCAGGGCAGAACGGAAAGCAGCGAGGCCGCCGCTGCGCCGAGAACGCGAGTACGAAACAACATGAAAAAACCGCGAGCCTTTCAAACACACCTGGGACGAGGTGTGTAACGGCCCGCGGCTTCGGTATCAACCGTCCGCAAAGGGCGGCGTGTGCCCGTCAGTGGCTCGACGGCTGGGGGTCGGTGAAGAAATCCAGGTCGTCCTGGATGTTCTGCGCCGCGATCCGCCAGTTGCCGGGCGCGTGCGTGGCGGCCCCGTTCCTGTGCGCGTGCCCGTTGGCAGCGGCTCGCGCGGCATGCGTATCGTCCTCGATCGCGGCCATGGGCTCGGCGGCGGTGACCGGGAAGGCGCAAAGCCGCGTCGCCAGCAGTTGAAGTTCGTTCATGATCACGGCGCGCCGCGCTTCGTGCTGCGCAGTGACGTGACGGATTTCCGAAAGCAGCTTCTCGTCCACGTGATTGAGTGCCGCGTTGAGGGCCCGGACGAGCGCCTGCTCCTCCTGGGTGTTCTCGGCAAGCCGGCGGTGCATTTCCGCGAGTTTTTCTGAAAGATGAGCCATTGGCTGTTCCCCGTCTCTAAAGAGCATTTCGACGAAAATTCGATCCGGCTCCCCTGACGCCACAGGGCTGCGAGCAACGGGACGAAACGCACACAGGGTTCGTCTTTGAAAAATGCGACCTACGTCAAAGGCGTATGTGCCCGATCTTGTTCCACGCGGGCACGAGTCGAATCACATGAAGAAAGATCCTGCGATTCTGTGATTCAAATGAGGACGTGCGAAGCCACAATCGCCCGCAAGACGGCCTTGCGAGGGCGATATTTTATTCCATGCCTCTGCTGATTTTTCCGTCTCGACGCTGGTGTGCGTTCAGCGTTCCCGTCTCTGCCAGGTGCCCGCGAGATGGTCTGCGACGGAGGATATGACGCCGTCGTCGCGCATGTAGGCGTTGTGATAGAGCGCGTCGGAAAGGCGCTTCCACATCTGATCGGGATTGGCGATGCCGCCTTCCGGTCCGTCGCTGGCGACGACGCTGTTGTAAAGGCTCTGCGCGGCAACGAACAGCGCCGCATCGTCGATACCGCCGAGATCGACGGCTTCGATCCGCTGCTCCTTGGCTTGGCCGACATAGGGAGGAAGCCGCGTCACGCCGACGAGCTTGTAATGCCCGTCGCCGCCAAAAGCCGCGCCGATCACGCCGCCATGGATGGCGCTGGTGAGCATCTTCGCATAGAGCCACGCGCCGCCCGCCCGCGCGATCGCCCACACCGTGAAGAACACCAGCCCGTAGATCACCGGAACGAGCAGAAGGAACGTGAGGTCCGCGGCCGTCCCGAGCCCGAATTCGCCCGCCTGCACTTTCGTGATGATCGGATCGAGGAAGTAGCGCGCGTTCCAAGCGAAGAACGCCACCGTGACGGCAACGCCGGCCAGCGAGGCGAACGCCGTGAGCGACCGCAGCGCCGCACTGGCCTTCACGTATTGGGGCGAGATCTGCGCGGCCGTTTCGAGCAGTTGCATGGCTTCGTCGCGCGGGCTGTGAACGACGAGCCATTGCGACGGCGCGAGCGAGCGCGCGAGTAGCCGGTTGGCGAAGTGCCGCCGCCCGAGCTTGCGCACGCCCTTGGCGAGGCTCCACAGCCCGAGCGCGCCAAGCCCGCCGAACAGCACCACCGCTTCGATCTTCTTGTTGGTGTCGGACGAGAGCGCTTCCGCGAGGTACCACGCCATGATCGGCGGGATGATGAGCCCGAGCACGGTCTGGAACAGTGCGATCAGCATCGGCACCGTCTTGAGGCGCCGCAGGAAGAATGGCGTGCCGAACGAGATGATGCCGCCCCGGCGCGGCGAGGCGGGAACGCGTGTGAGCCCCTCCACCGTGACGTTGCCGCCGTGGCTGTGCGCGATCACCGCGTGCTGCCGTCCCTCGCGGTCGAGGCGGCGTAGCGTGCGCGCGAGATCCTCGGCGCCCTTGAGGCGATCGAAGTCCGAGTTCTGTCCCGACCAGTGGAGGGGCAGGATTTCCGCCTGCGGAATGCCTCGCGCCGCCAGGCTGTCGACGAGACGCTGGGTGAACTTGGAGCCGCGCTGCCACCAGCGCTGGCCCTCGTCGTCGGGGTGCGCGTCGTTGGTCCCGTGCACGGTCACGATGACCGGCGCCGCGTTGGCGTCGGTCCCGGCCGCGAAGTAAGCCTGCACGGTATCCTGCATCGAGCTGATCCCCCAATTCGGCCGAGCCATACCCGCCTCGGCCGCCGGCCATCTCACTTGGAAAAGCGTGTGATGTGAATAAAAAAATGGGCGGCCGAAGCCGCCCATTCGAACAAATACCTCGCAGTAACCGCGGATCAGGTCTTGACCGCGAACAGCTCGGCCTGGTCGGCAGGCGTGATGTCCTTCACGTGCCAGGGCAGGCCCTGCTTGCCGAGCTCGTCGAGGAACGGCTTCGAGGGAAGCTGCTCCACGTTGAACACGCCGCGGCCCTCCCATGCGCCCTTGAACACCATCATGCCGCCCACGACCGGCGGAACGCCCGTCGTGTAGCTGACGGCCTGCGCGCCCGTCTCCTTGTAGCACTGGGCATGGTCGCAGACGTTATAGATGAGCACCGTCTTGCGCTTGCCGTCCTTCTTGCCGTCGATGATGCAGCCGATGGACGTGCGGCCCGTATAGTTCTCGCCGAGCGAGGACGGCGGCGGCAGCAGCTCCTTCAGGAACTCCATCGGGATCACCGGCGTGCCCTTGTACATGACGGGGTCGATGCGCGTCATGCCCACGCTCTGCAGCACGTCGAGGTGCTTGATGTAGTTGTCGGAGAACGTCATCCAGAAGCGGATCTGCTTCAGGCCCTTGATGTTCTGGACAAGGCTCTCCTCCTCCTCGTGATAGATGAGGTAGCTCTTGCGCTGGCCCACTTCCGGATAGTCGATCATGCACGAGATCGACAGCGGATCGATGTCGATCCACTTGCCGTCTTTCCAGTACTTGCCGCGCTGCGTCACCTCGCGGAGATTGATCTCCGGATTGAAGTTGGTGGCGAACGACTTTCCGTGGCTGCCGTCGTTGCAGTCGATGATGTCGATGGTGTCGATGGTGTCGAACAGGTGCTCCTGCGCGTAGGCGCAGAAGATGTTCGAGACGCCGGGATCGAAGCCGCAGCCGAGCACCGCCATGATGCCCTTGTCCTTGTAGCGGTCCTGATAGGCCCACTGCCAGGAGTACTCGAACTTCGCGACGTCGCGCGGCTCGTAGTTGGCGGTATCCATGTAGTGCACGCCGGTCTTGAGGCACGCGTCCATGATCGGCAGATCCTGGTAGGGAAGTGCCATGTTGATCAGAAGATCGGGCTTCACGCGCTCGATCAGCGCGACGACCTCGTCCACCTTGTCGGCGTCAACCTGCGAGATCTCAATCGGCGTCTTGCACTGCTTGGCGACTTTCTCGCAGCTCTCGAGCCGCCGCGAGGCGAGGTGCACCTTTTTGAACACGTCGCGGTTCATGGCGCACTTCTGCGCCGTGACCGAACCTGCCGCACCGGCACCGATGATGAGAACGCTGTCCAAGGCGAAGCTCCCTTCCTGGATGAGAGTTTAACCAAAGAGCTCGCGTGCACCCGCACTTTGAGCAAGCGTGCGCAGATAGGGCAGAACTTCGCGAAATACAACAGCTCAAAGGCCTTTCGTGACCTTTGAGGCGAAGTTTTTTTTCAGCAACCGGAGTGCTGGAGGGGGAAACCGTCAAAAAAGCTTCATGCCGGGCGGCAGCGGAAGCCCGCCGGTGACTTCGCTCATCTTCTCCTGGAGCTTGGCTTCGACCTTGGACTTGGCGTCCGACGTGGCGGCCACGATCAGGTCCTCGACGATCTCGGCTTCCTCGGGCTTGAGCAGGGAAGGGTCGATGCGGACGCGCTTCATGTCACCCTTGCCGCTGAGCGTGACCGACACCAGGCCGCCCCCGGCCGAGCCTGCAACCTCGAGCGCGCCGAGCTCCTCCTGGAGGCGCTGCATGCGGTCCTGCATGTCCTTGACCTGCTTCATCATGCCCATCAGGTCTTTCATCGGTGCTCCTCTCGGCCGGCAGTAAAGGCAGTTGGCAGTGAGGCAGTCAGGGGAAGACAGGGCGCCATCACGACTGCCCACTGCCTCACTCCCTACTGCCCGAACCTGAATCCTAGATCATTTCTTCTCGGCCCGCACCGCGTCATGTCGGATCTCCGGGCGACCGCGCCCACTCCGCGCCCGCCCGCCGGAAGAGGTCCATCGACGACCTGAATTTCTTGGCGTCGAGCTCGCCGAGGATGTCCTCGAGCGGCACGTTGCGGTGCGACAGGACGAGGTCCGTACATGCCTTGAGCCGCGGTCCGAGAATGGGATGGGCGAGATAGGCGCGTGCTTCATCCAGGGAGGCAATCGCGTAGCGCTCAGACATGGCGCTGCGGCCGAGCCCGGTCTCCTGAGGGAAGATGAACCAGATCCAGTGCGTGGTCTTCCGCCCCGCGCGAAGCTCGCGCAACACGGTCTCGTAGACCAGCGATTGGGCATCGACGAAGCGCTGCAGATCGAAGGCGTCATCCATGCGGGCGGCTCCTCCTTTGCCGAAGGTAGTGCCGGAGAGTGCCAGCCGGTTCCATCGCCCAGAAAAGAACGGCCGGGCGATCCCCGGCCATCCTCCCGATCGGATGTCGCTGAGCGTGCGCGCCTACTTGGGCGGCTCCGGCTTCTTCTTCTTTTCGATGATCTTGAAGTTGGTGTCGACGGAGACCGTGTAGACGCCGTCCGCGCATTGCGCTCCGGAAATGTCGTAGCGGCCATCACCGGAGTGGATCTCGCCGAGCTTGCACCCGTCGGCTTCGAGGGACTTGGTGATCCCGTCAACTGTCGCCTTGGAGAACTTGCCCTCCGAAGCGGCGAGAACAGGCCCAGCCGCGAGCAGCAACGCGGTGGCCGAAAGTGCGAGTGAGCGCATGCATATCTCCCTGAACAGTCGCCGGTGCGATCACCGGCGAAGAGGCGCGCGCTATAACATTGTTACATTTGTCGGGGCAGGGGAGCGTTTCCCGCCAGCAAAAATCGGGATCATTTCCCGTTTAGGGCCGACGCCATAAGCGGTGCGGCATCGCAGAAAGTAAGACGCAAGCGCATCTCCCCTACCCCTACTGCCTCCTGCCCACGGCCTCACTCCACCCGACGACCCTCGTCATCCCGCCTTGCTGTCGTCGTCCCGGCGCGCGATTGGCTTCACGGGCGAAACCTCTGCGTCCGGAAAGGCGCCGAGCACGGCCGCGACGGCCGGATGGCGTTTCAGCGCTGCGATCTCCTCGGCCTCGCGCTCACGCCGCACCTGACCGATCGGCCGTTCGCCCGGCGTCTTGGAAAGCACCACCACCCAACGGCGGCCGGTCCACTTGTTGAGCTTCTCGCGCAGGTCGTTGGCGATGTCGGGAGAGGCGCCCGGCAGCAGGAAGAGATCGATTGCGCCTGCAGTGCCGTCGTACTTCACGAGGCTCACCTGCTCTTCGAGCGAGACCTTGAGCTTGGCGTCGCGCCGCTCGCCGACCAGCGTGACGACGTCGGCGAACGTGTTGAGGGGGCGGAGCACCGTCCCGCCGGCTGACGGGGCGATGCGGTCGCCCTCGTCGTCGCTCCCCTCCTCATCCAGAAGCTCAGCCGGGAAATCGAAATCCCGGTCGTCCTCCGGCAGGAGGTCGAGGTCCATTTCCGGAGACGCTGTTGCGCGGGGTTGCTGCCCACCCTCTGCTTCGGCGGTCGCGCCCGCGCCGTTGCGGGCGGCGTCGGAGGCGGCCGGACGCTCGCTGCGCCGCCGCTCCGGTGCCCCTCCGAGGGCGCGAATGATCTCGTCGGGCGGAGGGAGGTCCGAGGTGTGCGCGATGCGGATCAGCACCATTTCGGCCGCAGCCAGGGGATTGGGCGCCTTTCCGGCTTCGTCGAGCCCCTTGAGCAGCATTTGCCACAGCCGCGCCAGCAGCGGCATGGAAAGCCGTTCGCCAAGCGCACCCGCGCGCCGCTTCTCTTCCAGTGCCAGCGCTTCGCCCGCCGCGTCCGGTCCCACGGCCTTGATGCGCGCGGTGATGTGCACGGCTTCGGCGAGATCCGCGAGCACCTGGCTCGCATCCGCGCCGTCGTGAAAGAGGCCGTCCAGCGCCTTGAGCGCCTGCGCGATCTCGCCCGCCACCAGCGTTTCGAGAAGATCGAAGATGCGTCCCCGGTCGGCGAGGCCCAGCAGCGCGCGAACGGAGGCGGCCGTGACCACGCCGCCGTCGTCCTCGCTCGGGCCGAACGAGGTGGAGATCGATTGATCGAGGATCGAGAGCGCATCGCGCACGGATCCTTCGGCCGCGCGCGCGATGAGCGTCAGTGCGTCGTCGTCCGCCGCCGCGCCCTCGTTCGCGACGATTGACTTCAAGTGCTGCGACAGCCGTGGCACGTCCACGCGGCGCAGGTCGAACCGCTGGCAGCGCGAGAGCACCGTAACCGGCACCTTGCGGATTTCCGTCGTCGCGAAAATGAACTTCACATGCCCCGGCGGCTCCTCGAGCGTCTTCAGGAGCGCGTTGAACGCGCCCTTGGAGAGCATGTGGACCTCGTCGATGATGAACACTTTCGTGCGCGCGGAAAGGGGCCGGTAGCGCGCGCTTTCGATGATCTCGCGGATGTTGTCGACGCCGGTGTTGGATGCGGCGTCCATCTCGATCACGTCGGGATGGCGGCTCTCCATGATTTCGAGGCAGTGCCGCCCCGGCACCGGCATGTCGATGGTGGGAGCATGGATCGTGTCGGTCTCGTAGTTGAGCGCGCGCGCCAGAATGCGGGCCGTCGTCGTCTTGCCGACGCCGCGCACGCCCGTCAGCATGAAGCCGTGCGCGATGCGCCCGGACCGGAACGCATTGCGCAGCGTCCGCACCATCGTTTCCTGGCCGATGAGGTCATCGAACGTCTGCGGACGGTATTTGCGCGCAAGCACGACGTAAGGCTTGGCCGGCGCCGTTGCCTCGCCGCTGCCCGTCGTCACGTCATTGTCCGATTTCTTCTTGGCCATCCGCCCCGCCCACTCTGCGCTCAATTGTAGAAGCAGGGGGACATCGCTTCGGCCCGAAGGGCCCAGGCCACAAGGTGGCCCGCGGCGAGCCGCGCCCCCGCGGAGGGCCCACCGGCGCGGCTTGGCCGCGTCGGGCGACAGGCCCGTGAGCGAATAAAGAGGCTGACGAACGACCCGTGCACCTGTCGTTAGGGCTGCTTCCTTCCGGACCTGACCCGGTTGGCGACGTACTCGTCCGCCGCCAGCCTCCGGGCGGAATATGGCGTCTTGCCGAGGGGGTGGCAAGCCTTGCCGTCAGGATTATCCCTGGCTGGCCTGTCCCCGGGCGGCACGAGCCTTAACCGGGTTCTTAACGGATACTGGTGAAACGACGGAAATCCTGGCACAATCTATGGACGCATTGAGGGGGGAGTTGCTCCACATGATCGACAATTTGTTTCTGTTGGCGGTAGCCGCGCTGGGTTGGGGCCTCTCGCTCGCGACCTACAGCATCGTTGCCCGGCGGCAGGAATGGCCGATGGGAGCACTCCAGATCGACTTCCCCGCCGTGCCTGTTTTGATCGGGCTGTTCGCGATTTCGAACGCGCTCTGGTTCGCCGCCACCCGCGGCACCGAGGCAGGCGGTTGGGTCATCGTACTTTTTGGCATACTGCTCGCCGTCTTCTGGACGGGATTTCTGCGCGTCGGATCGCAGATCTCTCTCTTCCTCGCACCTGTCGCGACCGTGCTTCTGATCACCGGCTGGCTCAACTCGCCGCTCGCGTGAAAGATTTGCGACGATCGCCTCTCCAATCTGCGATCTCTGCGATCATCTCTGACGCCAGAGATCGGATTTCTTGACCTTAGTCAGTGCGTCGAATCTCCCTGTGATGTTCATGCGATTGCGCGTGGGAGCAACGCCGTGTGTGCTTGCTTTCGCGCTGCGATAGACGTAGTGGAACACTAAGCTGCTGCGGGGGTGTTGCATGAAGAGGTAGCGCGTGATCGGGCGTTCTCGGCCCAGATCGCGTCGTGCTGCCTCGGAACCCCGCGGGTGATCCGTAGAGGGGAGCCAGCATGGCCGTCCGCCGCCTTCATCCCGACCAGCCGCATGGCTTCTCGTTCACGCCCGAAAATCTCGCGTGGGCGAAGGAGACCATCGCCAAGTATCCGGTCGGCAAAGAGGCATCCGCAATCATTCCGTTGATGTGGCGCGCACAGGAGCAGTCGGGCGGCTGGCTCCCGGAGCCCGCGTTGAGATACGTCGCCGACATGCTCGGCGTCGCCTACATCCGCGCCTACGAGGTCGCGACCTTCTATACGATGTTCCAGCTTGCGCCTGTGGGCACCAAGGCCCACGTCCAGGTATGCGGCACGACACCTTGTATGTTGCGCGGTGCGGAAGCGCTGATCGACGTTTGCAAGCGGCGCATCTCCGAGCATCCCCATGAGCTGTCCGAGGACGGCCAGTTCTCGTGGGAGGAGGTGGAATGCCTGGGCTGCTGTGCCAACGCTCCCATGGTGCAGATCTGGAAAGACACTTACGAGGATCTGACGCCGGAGGCGCTCGAGAAGATCCTCGCGGCCTTCGCCCGCGGAGCGGCGCCGAAGGCGGGATCGCAGATCGGCCGCAAGACGTCGGCCCCCGAAGGCGCCGTCACGACGCTGGTGGATCCGGCGCTGTACGACGGTTCGCAGATCGGCGCGTGGCGCGCTCGCTTTCCCGAGTTGCAGGACGAGGGAGCCGCAGCCGGCTCTCAGCCCGCAGACAAATCCAAGGGGTAGATCAGGATGCTACTCGAGGACAAGGATCGCATTTTCCGTAACATCTACGGGTTTCACGACTCGGGCCTCAAAGGCGCCATCTCGCGCGGCTCGTGGGATGGCACGAAGTTCTTTATCGAAAAGGGACACGACTGGATCATCTCCGAGGTAAAGACCTCGGGCCTGCGCGGCCGCGGCGGTGCGGGCTTCCCCACCGGCCTCAAGTGGAGCTTCATGCCCAAGGCCGATCCGCGCCCCTCCTATCTCGTGATCAACGCCGACGAGAGCGAGCCGGGATCGTGCAAGGACCGGGAGATCATGCGCAATGATCCCCATCTTCTGATTGAAGGCGCGCTCCTTGCGGCCTTCGCGATGCGCGCCCACACGAGCTACATCTATATCCGCGGCGAGTTCATCCGCGAGCGCGAGCGTCTCCAGCGCGCCATCGACGAGGCCTACGAGGCCAAGCTGATCGGCAAGAACAACGTGCACGGCTGGGACTTTGATTTCTACATCGCCCACGGTGCCGGTGCTTACATCTGCGGCGAGGAGACGGCGCTTCTCGAAAGCCTCGAAGGACGCAAGGGCCAGCCGCGCCTGAAGCCGCCGTTTCCGGCCAACGTCGGCCTTTACGGCGCGCCGACCACGATCAACAACGTCGAGAGCATCGCTGTCGTCCCGGACATTCTGCGCCGCGGCGGCCACTGGTTCGCGGCCCTCGGCCTGCCCAACAACACCGGCACCAAGCTGTTCCAGATCTCGGGCCACGTGAACCGCCCCTGCGTCGTCGAGGAGGAGATGGGCATTCCGCTCCGCCAGTTGATCGACGAGCATTGCGGCGGCGTGCGCGGTGGTTGGAGCAACCTGCTCGCGGTGATCCCGGGCGGCTCCTCGATGCCGCTCATTCCGGCCGATCTCTGCGAAACGCTGACCATGGACTTCGACAGCTTGACGAAGCTCAAGTCGGGTCTCGGAACGGCGGCCATTATCGTGCTCGACAAATCGGCCGACGTCATCAAGGCCATCGCGCGCATCGCGTACTTCTACAAGCACGAGAGCTGCGGCCAGTGCACCCCCTGCCGTGAAGGCACGGGATGGATGTGGCGCGTCTTGGAGCGTATGGCGCGGGGCGAGGCGGAGAAGAGCGAGATCGACAAGCTGTTCGACGTTTCCAAGCAGATCGAAGGTCACACCATTTGCGCGCTGGGCGATGCGGCCGCCTGGCCTGTGCAGGGATTGATCCGCCATTTCCGGCCGGTCATCGAGGCCCGGATCGACGCCTATCAGGCTGCGCACAAAGAGGCGGCGGAGTAAGCCCACATGCCGAAGCAACTCATCATCGACGGCAAGCTGATCGAGGTCGAGGACGGCATCACGCTGCTCCAGGCGTGCGAGCAGGCGGGCGCCGAGATCCCGCGCTTCTGCTACCACGAGCGCCTCTCCATCGCCGGCAACTGCCGCATGTGCCTCGTCGAGGTGCAGGGTAGCCCCAAGCCCATCGCCTCGTGCGCCATGGGCGTGAACGATCTGCCGCCCAACCGCGATAACTCGCCGAAGGTGATCAGCACGCAGAGCGCGACCGTGAAGAAGGCGCGCGAAGGCGTGATGGAGTTCCTGCTGATCAACCATCCGCTCGATTGTCCGATCTGCGATCAGGGCGGCGAGTGCGATCTCCAGGATCAGGCGATGGCCTACGGCTCCGGCGGCTCGCGCTTTGTCGAGAACAAGCGCGCCGTCGAGGACAAATACCTCGGGCCGCTGATCAAGACCTCCATGAACCGGTGCATCCATTGCACTCGCTGCGTCCGTTTCATGACCGAGATCGCGGGCGTCGAGGAGCTCGGCGCCATCGGCCGCGGCGAGGACATGGAGATCACCACCTATCTCGAGCGCGGCATTCTCTCCGAGATGAGCGCCAACGTGAACGATCTCTGCCCCGTCGGCGCGCTGACCCACCGCCCGTGGGCGCACAACGCGCGCCCCTGGGAGCTGCGCAAGACCGAGAGCATCGACGTGATGGACGCGCTCGGCTCGGCGATCCGCATCGACGTGCGCGGCCGCGAGGTGATGCGCATCCTGCCGCGCAACAACGACGCGGTGAACGAGGAATGGATTTCCGACAAGACGCGTCACGTCGCCGATGGCCTCAGAACGCAGCGGCTCGACCAGCCGTACGTTCGCAAGGACGGCCGGCTCGTTCCCGCCACCTGGACCGAGGCTCTCGAGGCGGTTGCGGCGAAGATCAAGGCCACGTCACCGGACCGCATGGCGGCCATCGCCGGTCCGCTCGCCGGTGCCGAGGAGATGTTCGCCCTCAAGGATCTGTTCGCGCGGCTCGGCTCGACCAACGTCGATGCCCGCGAGGACGGCGCCAAGCTCGATCCCGCGCTTGGCCGCGCGAGCTATCTCTTCAATAGCACCATCGAGGGGATCGAGCGGGCGGACGCCATCCTGTTGATCGGCACCAATCCGCGCCTCGAAGCCGCCGTGCTCAACGCGCGTATCCGCAAGCGCTGGCGCCAGGGTGGCCTTGCCATCGGCCTCGTCGGCGAGCAGACGGATCTCGCTTATCCGTATGACTATCTTGGCTCCGGCGGTCAGACGCTGCGGGAGCTGGCCGACGGCAAGCACCCCTTCGCCGCCAAGCTTCAGGGTGCGAGCACGCCGCTCGTTATCGTGGGCGCCGGTGCGATCGCGCGGGCGGACGGACGCGCGGTGCTCGCCGCGGCGGCCCGGATCGCCGCCGCTGCCACCCAGGGCAAGGATCCCTCCTGGAACGCCTTCAACGTACTGCACACGGCGGCTTCGCGTGTCGCGGCTCTCGATATCGGCTTCGTGCCCGCCAAGCCGGTCACGACCGGCGTCGATACCTTCGTTGCGGCAGCAGAGAGCGGTGCGCTGGACTTCCTGTTCCTGCTTGGCGCCGACGACATCGACATGAGCCGTCTCGGCAAGGCGTTCGTCGTCTACCAGGGCAGCCATGGTGATGCCGGTGCGCACCGGGCAGATGTGATCTTCCCGGCCGCGGCTTACGCTGAGAAGAGCGCCACCTACGTCAACACGGAGGGCCGCGCGCAGATGACAGCGCGCGCCGCGTTCCCGCCGGGCGACGCGCGCGAGGACTGGACAATCATACGCGCTCTCTCACCGCTGGTGGGCCACACGCTGCCCTACGACTCGATCAACGTGCTCAGGGCCGATCTCTACAAGCACGCGCCCGTCCTGGCCGCGCTCGACCGTGTCACGCCGGCCGACGCAAAGGCTGTCGCGGCACTGGCCGACACCAAGGAAGCCGTCAAGGACGAGCCCTTCCGCTCCGCGGTCAAGGACTTCTATCTCACCAATCCGATCGCGCGCGCCTCGGCCGTCATGGCCGAGATGAGCGCGCTCAAGAAGGCGGCCGGTAAGGCTGCCGGCTTGGCAGCGGCGGAATAAGGAGCAAGCGACCGGCATGTCGAGCGAAACCATCACAATGCTCTGGGACTACGCCATCTGGCTCGCCATCGCGGTAGGCCTGTCGCTGCTCGTCATCGTGGGGCTCCTGGTCTGCATCGCGTTCCTGCTGCTCATGGACCGCAAGGTCTGGGCGGCGGTTCAGATGCGCCGCGGTCCCAACGTCGTCGGCCCCTTCGGCCTGTTTCAGTCGTTCGCCGACCTCTTGAAGTTCGTGTTCAAGGAAGCCGTCATTCCCGCGGGTGCCGACAAGGGCGTGTTCCTCCTCGCCCCCCTCGCGACGGCGACCTGCGCGCTCGCCGCGTGGGCCGTGATCCCCATGAACCAGAACAGCTGGGGCACCTGGGTCATCTCCGACCTCAACGTGGGCATTCTCTACCTGCTCGCCATCTCCTCGCTCGGCGTCTACGGCGTCATCATGGGCGGCTGGGCCTCGAACTCGAAGTATCCCTTCATGGGCGCACTGCGCTCGGCCGCGCAGATGATCTCCTATGAGGTGTCACTCGGCTTCGTCATCATCACCGTGCTCCTGATCGTGGGCTCGCTCAACCTGACCACGGTCGTGACCTCGCAGACGACCGGCATCGGCACCTCGCTCGGGCTCCCGGCATCCGCGCTCGATTGGTACTGGCTGCCGCTGTTGCCGATGTTCGTGGTGTTCTTCATCTCCTCCCTGGCCGAGACCAACCGCCCGCCCTTCGACCTTGTCGAGGCGGAGAGCGAGCTCGTCGCCGGCTTCATGGTCGAATACTCGTCAACGCCCTACCTGCTGTTCATGCTCGGCGAGTACGTCGCCATCACCACCATGTGCGCGCTCGCCACCATCCTGTTTCTCGGCGGGTGGTTGCCGCCGCTCGACATCTGGCCGCTGAACATGGTTCCGGGGATCTTCTGGTTTGCCGCCAAGGTCGTGTTCATGTTCTTCATGTTCGCAATGGCCAAAGCCATGGTCCCGCGCTATCGCTACGACCAGTTGATGCGCCTCGGCTGGAAGGTGTTCCTTCCGCTGTCGCTCGCGATGGTCGTCGTCGTCGCCGGTGTGCTGCAGTTCCTGAGATCGGCATAGGAGAGCTCACCCATGCGTTTGGCCCTTGGGGTGAAATCGCTGTTTCTGGCGGAGTTCGTCTCGGCGTTCTTCCTCGCCATGCGCTATTTCTTCGCGCCGAAGAAGACGCTGAACTATCCGTTCGAGAAGGGGCCCCTCTCGCCGCGCTTCCGTGGCGAGCACGCGCTGCGCCGCTATCCGAACGGTGAGGAGCGGTGTATCGCCTGCAAGCTGTGCGAGGCCATCTGCCCCGCACAGGCGATCACCATCGAGGCTGGCCCCCGCCGCAACGACGGCACGCGCCGCACGACCCGTTACGACATCGACATGGTGAAATGCATCTACTGCGGCCTGTGCCAAGAGGCCTGCCCGGTGGACGCCATCGTCGAGGGACCGAATTTCGAATTTGCGACCGAGACGCGCGAGGAGCTCTACTACTCGAAGGAGCGCCTGCTCGCGAACGGTGACCGCTGGGAACGCGAGATCGCGAAGAACATCGCGCTCGACGCCCGGTATCGGTGAGGGATTGGCCTCCTTCCGCGGGCGGAAGGAGGCGGTTGGGACGCGTGGAAACGCGAAGGACCGTGGAATGGCACTGACGGCGATCTTTTTCTATCTCTTCGCGGTCCTGGCACTGGCCTCCGCGGCGACGGTCATCGTCGCCAAGAACCCGGTGCACGCCGTGCTGTTCCTCATCCTGACGTTTTTCAATGCGGCGGGACTGTTCATTCTGCTCAACGCCGAGTTCCTGGCGATGCTGCTCATCATCGTCTACGTCGGCGCGGTGGCGGTGCTGTTCCTGTTCGTCGTCATGATGCTCGACGTCGACTTCGCGGAGCTGCGCGCGGGCTTCATCAAGAACGCGCCCGTGGGGCTGCTGGTGGGCGGCGTGGTGCTGGCCGAGCTTGTGGCGCTTCTCGCGGCGCGCGGCATCGGCCCGGTCGCGAGCACTCTGGTCGCCCAGCCGATCCCGCAGGATCTGAGCAACACCGAAGCGCTCGGGCGGATCCTCTACACCAAGTACATCTACTTCTTTCAGGGCGCGGGCCTCGTGCTGCTGGTCGCCATGATCGGCGCGATCGTGCTGACGCTGCGGCACAAGGAAGGCGTGAAGCGCCAGTCCATCGCCGATCAGGTCGCGCGCGGACCCGCTACCGCGGTCAAGATGGTCAAGGTTGCCTCGGGCGGCAGCGCTATTCCCGACTCGAAGTCGGACCACTAGCGCACGCGAGAGCAACAGGGGGAACGGAGGGAAGGCATGGAGATCGGGCTCGCACATTACCTGACTGTCGCGGCGTGCCTGTTCACGCTCGGCATGTTCGGCATCTTCCTCAACCGGAAGAACGTGATCATCATCTTGATGTCGGTCGAGCTGATGCTCCTGGCCGTGAACATCAACCTCGTCGCCTTCTCGCATTTTCACGCGGATCTCATCGGCCAGGTGTTCGCGCTCTTCGTGTTGACGGTCGCCGCAGCCGAGTCCGCGATCGGGCTTGCCATCATCGTCGTCTACTTCCGCAACCGCGGCTCCATCGCGGTTGAGGACATCAACATGATGAAGGGGTGACCGTGAGCAGCAGGCAACCGGCAGCAGGCAACAGCAATGGCGCGCGGTTCGGGCGCGGGGCGGCACCGCTGCCCGCAGCCCACCGCCTGCTGCCTGGGAGAATCCAATGATCTACACCGCAATCGTTCTTCTGCCGCTCACGGGTGCGCTGATCGCGGGGCTCTTCGGCCGCCTGCTCGGGCCGCGCCCCTCCGAGATCATCACCACCGGCCTTATGATGATCACGGCCGTGCTGTCGTGGGTCGTCTTCGTCCGTGTTGGGTTCGATGGGGAGACGGCGCGCGTACCGCTCTTCCGCTGGATCACCTCAGGTGAGCTCGATACCGGCTGGGCGCTCCGCATCGATACGCTCACCGCCGTGATGCTGGTCGTGGTGACCACCGTCTCCGCGCTCGTGCATCTTTATTCGATCGGCTACATGCACGAGGACGACAGCCGTCCGCGCTTCTTCGCCTATCTCTCACTCTTCACCTTCGCCATGTTGGCGCTCGTCACCAGCGACAACCTTCTTCAGATGTTCTTCGGCTGGGAAGGCGTGGGTCTCGCCTCCTACCTGCTGATCGGCTTCTGGTACAAGAAGCCGGAGGCCAATGCCGCTGCCATCAAGGCGTTCGTCGTCAATCGCGTGGGTGACTTCGGCTTCTCGCTCGGCATCTTCGGCCTGTTCGCGATGACGAGCTCGATCAACCTGGACGCTGTGTTCGCGGCTGCGCCTGCGCTCGTCGGCAAGACGATGTCGTTCCTCGGCTACGATCTCGACATCCTGACGCTGATTTCGCTGCTCCTGTTCATGGGCGCGATGGGCAAGTCCGCGCAGTTCCTGCTGCACACGTGGCTGCCGGACGCCATGGAAGGCCCCACCCCGGTGTCGGCCCTCATTCACGCCGCCACCATGGTGACCGCCGGCGTGTTCATGGTCGCGCGCCTGTCGCCGCTCTTCGAGCTGGCACCGGCGGCGCTCGAGGTGGTCGTGTTCATCGGCACCATCACGGCCTTCTTCGCCGCGACTGTCGGCCTCGTGCAGAACGACATCAAGCGCGTCATCGCTTATTCGACATGCTCGCAGCTCGGATACATGTTCGTGGCCTGCGGCGTCGGCGCGTATGGCGCAGGCGTTTTCCACCTCTTCACGCACGCCGCCTTCAAGGCGCTTCTGTTCCTCGGCGCCGGCTCGGTCATTCACGGCATGCACCACGAGCAGGATATGCGCCGCATGGGCGGACTGGCGAAGAAGCTGCCCATCACCTGGATCATGATGCTGATCGGAACGCTCGCGCTTACCGGCGTTGGCATTCCCCATGTCGGCGGCTTCGCGGGCTTCCACTCGAAGGATGCCATCATCGAGGCGGCCTATGCCGGTCACACCCCGAGTAACTATGCCTTCTGGGTGCTGGTCATCGCGGCCTTCATGACGTCGTTCTACTCGTGGCGGCTCATCTTCCTCACGTTCCACGGCCAGACGCGCGCTGATCATCACACCTATGATCACGCGCACGAAAGCCCGTGGGTGATGCTGATCCCGCTGTTCGTCCTCGCCACCGGCGCCGTGTTCGCGGGTATCGCCTTCCAGCATTACTTCCTCGGCGAAGGCTATGCCGATTTCTGGCGCTCCGCGTTGTTCGAGGCGCCGGGCAAGGACATCCGTCACCACATGCACGAGGTTCCGGGCTGGGTTCCCCTTGCGCCGACCGTGGCCATGCTCTCCGGCCTCGGCCTTGCGGTCCTCTACTACATCGTGGCCCCATGGCTCCCGGAAGCCACGGCCCGCACCTTCCGTCCGCTCTACTTGTTCCTTCTCAACAAGTGGTACTTCGACGAGCTCTATAACTTCATCTTCGTGCGTCCCGCCTTTGCGATTGGCCGCTTCCTTTGGAAGGGTGTCGATGGCGCCGTCATCGATGGAACCATCGATGGCACCGCGAAAAGCGTGCTGTGGGGAACGGGCCGCATCATCAAGCTGCAGACTGGTTACGTATATCACTACGCCTTCGCCATGCTGATCGGCGTTGCGGCCATTCTGACGTACTTCATCCTGGCAGGCGGCGGGGGAGCCCCATGAGCATCGCAGGAGCTCCCATTCTATCTGTCGTGACGTTCCTGCCGTTGGCGGGCGCGCTGTTCGTGGCACTCCTCTCGCGTGAGGCTGTGCAGAACATCCGCTACGCCACGCTCTGGACCACGCTCATCACCTTCGCGATCTCTCTGCTCATCTGGATCAACTTCGATCCGAACACGGCAGGCTTCCAGTTCGTGGAGGAGCGCGAGTGGCTCGGCCCCATCAAGTACAAGATGGGCGTCGACGGCATCTCCATGCTGTTCGTCATCCTCACGACGTTCCTGATGCCGCTCTGCATCCTGGCGAGCTGGCAATCCATCGAGGATCGCGTCAAGGAATACATGATCGCCTTCCTCGTGCTGGAAGCGCTGATGATCGGCGTGTTCTGCGCGCTCGATCTCGTGCTCTTCTATCTGTTCTTCGAAGGCGGCCTCATTCCGATGTTCCTCATCATCGGCGTCTGGGGCGGTCCGCGCCGCGTGTACGCGAGCTTCAAGTTCTTCCTCTACACCTTCCTCGGCTCGGTGCTGATGCTGCTCGCCATGATGGCCATGTACTGGCACGCGGGCACCACCGACATCCCGACCCTGATGACGACGAAGTTCCCGGCCGACATGCAGTTCTGGCTGTGGCTCGCGTTCTTCGCTTCGTTCGCGGTCAAGATGCCGATGTGGCCGGTTCACACCTGGCTTCCGGACGCGCACGTGGAGGCGCCGACTGCGGGCTCCGTCATTCTTGCAGGCATCCTGCTCAAAATGGGCGGCTACGGCTTCCTGCGCTTCTCCCTTCCCATGTTCCCGGACGCCAGCGCGACGCTTGCGCCGCTTGTGTTCGCCATGTCGGTGATCGCAATCGTCGCCACCTCGCTCATCGCGCTGGTGCAGGAGGACATCAAGAAGCTGATCGCCTACTCGTCCGTCGCCCACATGGGCTTCGTGACCATGGGCATCTTCACCTTCACGCAGCAGGGCATCGACGGCGCCATCTTCCAGATGCTGTCGCACGGTCTCATCTCGTCGGCGCTCTTCCTCTGCGTCGGCGTCGTCTACGACCGTCTGCATACGCGTGAGATCAAGGCCTACGGCGGCCTGGTAGAGCGGATGCCGATCTACGCCGTCATCTTCATGGTCTTCACCATGGGCAACGTAGGTCTCCCCGGCACCTCCGGTTTCGTAGGCGAGTTCCTCACCCTGCTGTCGTCGTTCAAGGTGAACACCTATGTGGCCTTCATCGCCACCACGGGCGTGATCCTGTCGGCGGCGTATGCACTCTATCTCTACCGGCGGGTCGTTTTCGGTCCGCTGGAAAAGCCGTCCCTCAAGGCCATGAAGGATGTGAACGCGCGTGAGATCGCGATCCTCGCGCCGCTCGTCATCCTCACCATCCTGTTCGGCTTCTACCCGGCACCCATTCTCGACGTGACGGCCGTATCCGTGAAAGCGCTCGTGACCTCGCTCGAGGCCGCGAGCCAGGCCGCAGCGCTTGCGAACTAGAGCACCAAGGACTAGGCCACATGCCTGTTGAGCTGACGAGCTACACCGCCGCCCTTCCCGAGATCATCCTCGCCGCGGGCGCAATGGTCCTGCTCATGCTTGGCGCCTTCGGTGCCGAGGCGGACGAGCGTGCGGATCGCGTCGGCTGGCTCGGAATTCTCGTCCTGTTCGTCACGGGCGTCGCGCTTCTGTCCCAGACGGGCACCGAGCGCGCGTTCAACGACGCGTTCATCTCCGATCCCTTCGCCCGCTTCGTGAAGCTGCTCGTGCTCGTGGGCTCGGGTGCCGCCATCGTGCTCTCGTTTGACGACATGCGCCGCGCGCACGCGAACCGCTACGAGACGCCGGTGCTCATTCTGCTGTCCACCGTCGGCATGATGATGATGATCTCGGCGAACGATCTCATCGCGCTCTATCTCGGCCTCGAGCTGCAGAGCCTCGCGCTTTACGTGCTGGCCGCCATCCGCCGCGACGATGTCCGCTCGAGCGAGGCGGGCATGAAGTATTTCGTTCTCGGTGCGCTGTCGTCGGGCATGCTGCTGTATGGCGCTTCGCTGCTTTACGGCTACACCGGCACCACCACGTTCGCGGGGATTGCCACGGCCGCCGCCGCGCCGGGAGCCGCCACCAATCTCGGCCTGATCGCAGGTCTCGTGTTCCTGCTCGTGGGCCTCGCGTTCAAGATTTCGGCCGTTCCCTTCCACATGTGGACGCCTGATGTCTACGAAGGCGCGCCGACGCCCATCACCGCCTTCTTTGCCGCAGCGCCCAAGCTGGCCGCACTCGCCCTTCTGGCGCGCGTGCTGTCGGAGCCGTTCGGCGGCATGGAGGTACAGTGGCAGAAGATTGTCATCTTCCTTGCCATCGCGTCGATGCTGCTCGGTGCCTTTGCCGCCATCGGCCAGACCAACATCAAGCGCCTGATGGCCTATTCCTCCATCGGCCATGTCGGGTTCGCGCTCGTCGGTCTCGCGGCGGGCAGCGAGGAGGGCATTCAAAGCCTGCTGATCTATCTCGCGATTTATCTCGTCATGACGCTCGGCTCGTTCGCCTGCATCCTTGCGATGCGTCGCGAGAGTGGCCCCGTAGAGGAGATCAGCGAGCTGTCCGGCCTTGCCGAGACGGACCTGCCGATGGCCTTCACTCTGGCCATGCTGCTGTTCTCGCTGGCAGGCGTTCCCCCGCTCGCGGGCTTCTTTGCCAAGTTCTATGTCTTTGCGGCGGCCGTTAAGGCGGAGCTCTACGGGCTCGCCATCATCGGCGTCCTGTCGAGCGTCGTCGGCGCGTTCTACTATCTGCGCATCGTGAAGGTGATGTTCTTTGACGACGCGAAGCCAGCCTTCACCACGACAGCGCCGTATGTCCGCGTGGTGATGATCGGCGCAGGCCTCTTCGTTCTGCTGTATGCGATCTATCCGTCGCCGCTGATCGATGCTGCCGCAGCGGCAGCCAAATCGTTCAGCTTCTGACGCGACGAGTCGGCCGCGCAGCCATCGCCGGTGTGAGCCGGGCGCGATCGCGCGCGGATCAGACCTCGAACTTCACGCCGACATCGTAGCCCTTGCGCCAGATCACGACGCACTCGACGTCGAGCTTTTCCATGGGCGCGATGAGCTTGAATCGGTCGGGAAGCTCGGGATTGCCGACGGGGCGAAGGCGCGCGCCGACTTTCGATACGTCCCGCAGTACGACGGTATGCTCGCGGCCGCTCACTTGGATCAGGCCGGCTTTGTTTGTAGGTTTGCGAGATGCGGAGCGGGCCGTGATAGACATAGTGCTTCCTGAGATGCGCTGTCGTTTTGGGCGGCCACCATTTTTTGCCTGCCAGCCCTAATTCTTGATCGATGTCATATATGATATATTTCAGGTGTTTAATGACGGCTTACCGAGGGGACGGGATGAGATGTCGCATTCCGTCAGGTCTCAGCCGTGCACGCGGACGGATCTCAACCTAATGACGGCTTTTCGGATCGAGCACCTCGCAGAGGCGGATTCGACCAACGCGGAGGCCATGCGGCGCGCGGTGGCGGGCGAGCGAGGCCCCCTCTGGATCGCGGCCGATCGCCAGACGGCTGGCCGGGGTCGCTCAGGGCGAAGCTGGTCGTCCGAGCCGGGAAATCTCCAAGCCAGCTTGCTAGTTACGCTCAAGGCGCCTGCACCCAAAGCCTACCAGCTTTCCCTCGTTGCGGGCGTTGCCGTCTTCGACGCCATCGGCGCGGCCGATATGAAAGGCGCGCCATCCGGCATGCGCCTCAAGTGGCCCAACGACATCCTGATCGGGGGCGAGAAGGCCGGTGGCATCCTGATCGAGAGCAGCGCCGTCCCCGCCGGCCTCGCCGCTATCATCGGCGTGGGGATCAACATCCGCTCCTCTCCTGAGCTGCCGGACCGTCCGACGACCAGTTTGGCCGCCCATGGCCTGTCGCCGTCTCCCGAGGTGCTGCTTGCCGCGATCGCCACCGCCACCCAGATCTGGCTCGAAACGTGGGACGAAGGCGCTGATTTTGCCGCCGTCAGGGAGGCTTGGCTAAATCGCGCCCATCCTATAGGGGAACGCATGAGTATCCACACCGGCTCGGAGCGGGTTTCCGGCGCCTTCCTTGGTCTCGACCCGGAAGGTGCGTTGACGCTCGAAACGGAAAGCGGCGTACGGCGATTTACGTTCGGAGACGTCTCGCTTTCGCGCTGATCGGGATCGCGGTTCAAGAAAGAAAAGACAGAAGGCGGCGAATGCCTGAAGAGCGCACGAAACGGGGCCGGCCTCACGGGCAGGACGAGCTGGTCTTCCTGGCCCTCGGCGGCCTGGGCGAGATCGGCATGAATGCCTATCTCTATGGCTACGGACCGCCCGACGCGCGCAAGTGGCTGATGGTCGATCTCGGCATCACCTTTCCCGAAGGCGAGGACGACCCCGGCATCGACGTGATCTTCCCGGATCTCCGTTTCATCGAGGAGGAGCGGAGCGCGCTCGCCGGCATCGTCATCACGCACGCGCACGAGGATCATATCGGCGCCGTGGTGGATCTCTGGTCGCGCCTCGGCGTGCCGGTCTACGCCACGCCCTTCACGGCTGGGATGCTGAAGGCGAAGCTCGCGGAGTACGGCGGCAAACATGCGATCCCGATCCGCGAGGTCAAGCTCAACGGCCGCTTCCAGGCCGGTCCGTTCGACGTCGAGTTCATCGAGATGTCGCACTCCATTCCGGAGAGCAGCGCCCTCGCCATTCGTACGCCCGCGGGTCTCGTGCTCCACACCGGCGATTGGAAGCTCGACCGCACCCCCCTGATCGGCGGCGCGCCCGATGAGAAACGCCTGGCCGCGTTGGGCGATGAAGGCGTGCTCGCCATGATCTGCGACTCCACCAACGCCATGCGCGAAGGCCAGTCGCCCTCCGAGCGTGATGTCGCCAAGTCGCTGACCGCTATCGTGAAGGAGGCGCCCCATCGCGTCGCGGTGACGACCTTCGCGTCCAACGTTGCGCGCGTGAAGGCCGTGGCGGATGCCGCCCGCGCCGCGGGCCGTGAGCTGGTTGTTGCCGGCCGCGCCCTCCATCGCGTCATCGACGTTGCGATCGACACTGGTTACCTGCCGCAAGGCTTCCGCTACGTCGATCAGCAGCAGTTCTCGGAGTACAAGCGCTCCAACGTGGTCTGCCTCTGCACCGGCAGCCAAGGCGAGCCGCGCGCCGCCATGGCGCGTATCGCCGAGAACGAGCACCCCGACATCTCGCTCGACAAGGGCGATCTCGCGATTTTCTCCTCGCGCACCATCCCGGGCAATGAGAAGGCCGTCGGCTGGATTCAGAACAGCCTCGTGCGTATGGGGGTCGAGGTCCTCACCGACAACGAGGCCCTGGTTCACGTCACGGGCCATCCTCGCCGCGACGAGCTGCGCCAGCTCTATGCCTGGACGCGCCCGCGGATCGCCGTGCCGATGCACGGCGAGGCGCGCCATCTCAAGGCGCACGCTGAGCTCGCGCGCGAAGCCGGTGTCGCGGAGGTTCAGGTTGCCTACAATGGCGAGATCGTGCGCCTCTCGCCCGGCCCGGTGCGCATCGTCGATGACGCGCCCGTGGGGCGCCTGTTCCGCGACGGCAATCTGATCGTCCCCTCGGGCGACGGCCCTGTGCGCGAGCGGCGCAAGCTGGCCTTCGTCGGCATCGTGGTCGTAGCGCTCGCGCTGTCGCGGCGCGGCGAGCTGATGGCGGAGCCGCAGATCGCCATCGACGGCGTGCCCGCCGAGGACGCGGACGGCGAGCCCATGGGCGAAATCGTGCTCGGAACTGTCGAGGGCACTCTGAAAAGCATCCCCCGCGATCGCCGCCGCGACATCGAGATGGTCGCCGAGGCCGTGCGCCGGGCCGTGCGGAGTGGAGTGGCCGATGCCTGGGGCAAGAAGCCTATTGTCAAGGTGCTGGTGAGCGTGATCGAAGGAAAGGGCTGAGCGCGGCTCGGCTCCTATTTTGGTTACTGAGATCGGGGAAGTCGGAGATGATTGGACGCTTGAACCACGTGGCCATCGCGGTCAAGGACCTGGCCGCCGCGACTGCGGTGTACAAGAACGCCCTCGGAGCCGTAGTGACGGATCCGCTTCCGCAGCCGGAGCACGGCGTTACGGTCGTCTTCGTGACGCTCCCCAACACGAAGATCGAGTTCCTCGAGCCGCTCGGCGCCAACTCGCCGATCGCCAAGTTCCTCGAGAAGAACCCCGACGGCGGCATCCATCACGTCTGCTACGAGGTGGAGGACATTCTCGCCGCGCGCGATAAACTGAAGGAGCAGGGCGCCCGCGTGCTCGGCGACGGCAACCCGAAGATCGGCGCCCATGGCAAGCCGGTGCTGTTCCTGCACCCCAAGGACTTCTGCGGAACGCTGACGGAGCTGGAGCAGGTCTAGGCTCCGGGCAGACCCAGCACCACCGCCCTGGAAGGGAGACTGAGATGACCGTTAGCCTCGGTATCGCGCTCTACATCATGATCTGGTGGCTCACGCTGTTCGCCGTGCTTCCCTTCGGCGTGAAGACCCAGGGCGAGGTCGGCGAGGTGGTGGAGGGAACGCCCGCCAGCGCCCCGGCCACGCCGCGCATCCTGCGCACGCTTTTCATCAACACCATCGTCGCGGCAATCACATTCGCCGCGGTGTGGTGGGGCCTGCAGTATGATTGGCTCGGGCTTTACATTCCCGGTGAGATGAACGTGCCCGGCGGCGTCATTCGCTGACGCTTTACGCTCATGTTTCGGGGGCCTGAAATGCAAAGAGCAAGGCGACTGCCTTGCTCTTGCCACTCGGCGGCGCTTTTCGCGCCGTCTGCTCTTTTCTGGCTCGAAGTTCCCAGAGACTAGCTCCGGCCCTCAGGCCTTTTTTCTCCCTAGACTTGGGCCCCGAGCCATCTGGATCATTTGGCCTCGCCCCTGTCACGTGAACGAGCGCACCATAACCGAACGGCGGCGCTATGTCACGGGGCAAGGTACAAAAAAACGCAGATGCCCAAAGCTGATGCGGACCCCTGCTCGCGATTTGGCTTCCCTCGGGATTTGCCGTCCGATTGGGCAATCCACGGGCGGTTTTCAGATGCTTGATTGCCCTTAACCCCAATCCTGGCTATTGACGGCCCCGGAGCTTTCGAGAGCCCCGCTGGCGGCCCGCAAGGGCCTCCGTGCGCCCTCCCGGCCGCGTTTGCGCCGCAACCTAAGACATGGCCCATGCATCTTTCGCGCTTTTTCCTGCCCGTCCTCCGCGACAACCCCAAGGAAGCAGAGATCCTCTCGCACAAGCTGATGCTGCGGGCTGGAATGGTTCGCCAGTCGGCTGCCGGCATCTACTCGTGGCTGCCCCTAGGTCTCAGGGTTCTGAAGAAGATCGAGAACATCGTTCGTGAGGAGCAGAACCGGGCCGGTGCCGTCGAGCTGCTCATGCCCACGATCCAGTCCGCCGATCTCTGGCGCGAGAGCGGGCGCTACGAGGCATATGGCAAGGAGATGCTGCGCATCACCGATCGCCACGATCGGGACATGCTGTTCGGCCCCACCGCCGAGGAGGTCATCACCACGATCTTTCGCGACAGCGTGAAGAGCTACAAGGACCTGCCCAAGAACCTCTACAATATCCAATGGAAGTTCCGTGACGAGATCCGCCCCCGTTTCGGCGTGATGCGCGGCCGCGAGTTCCTGATGAAGGACGCCTATTCCTTCGATCTTACCAAGGATGCGGCGCGCGCGGCCTACCGGCGCATGTTCGTCGCCTATCTGCGCACGTTCGCGCGCCTGGGCCTGCGCTCCGTTCCCATGCAGGCCGACACCGGCCCCATCGGCGGCGATCTCTCGCACGAGTTCATCATCCTGGCGGAAACCGGCGAAAGCCAGGTGTTCTGTCACAAGGACCTGATCGAGGGAGAGATCCCCGGCGCACATACGGATTTCACGGGCGATCTGACGCCGATCTTCGACCAGTGGACCTCCCTCTATGCTGCCACCGAGGAGAAGCATGATCCCGCGCGCTTCGAGAGCGAGGTGCCGGCCGATAAGCGTGTCTCCGCCCGCGGCATCGAGGTCGGCCACATTTTCTACTTCGGGACCAAATATTCGGAGCCCATGGGGTGCCGGGTGCAGGGGCCCGATGGTCAGCAGGTGACGCTCGAGATGGGATCTTACGGCATCGGCGTGTCGCGCCTCGTCGGCGCGATCATCGAGGCGAGCCACGACGACGCGGGCATCGTATGGCCCGTGCCCGTCGCGCCGTTCGAGGTCGCCGTGGTCAATCTTAAGGCTGGTGACGAGGCAACCGATGCGGCGGCCCTCGACGTGAAGGCACGCCTCGAAGCGGCCGGAGTGGATGTGCTCTACGACGACACCGACGAGCGGGCGGGCGCCAAGTTCGCCACCATGGACCTGATTGGCATTCCCTATCAGGTCATCGTCGGTCCCAAGGGCGTGAAGGCGGGTGAGATCGAGATCAAGGACCGCAAGACCGGCGCGCGCGAGACGCTGCCGATCGAGGTCGGCCTCGAGCGCACCATTCGAAGCGTCATAGACCAACGCGTTCTCGCCTGAGAGCGACGCAAAAAAGAGGGGGCGCCGCATGGCCGCATCGATCGACACGAAGCCTTTCGCGCCGTTCGAGTGGCTGCTCGCCTCCCGCTACTTGCGGGCGCGCCGCAAGGAAGGCTTCATCTCCGTCACGGCCGCCGTCTCGTTTCTCGGCATCATGCTGGGTGTCGCCACGCTCATCATCGTGATGGCGGTGATGAACGGCTTCCGCAAGGATCTGTTCGCCAAGATCCTGGGCCTCAACGGCCATGTGGTCGTCTACAAGATCGGCGCGCCGTTCAACGACTACCCCGACATCGCCAAGGCCGTTGCGAAGGCCAAGGGCGTGGAGCGCGCCATCCCTCTGATCGAAGGCCAGGTGATGGTGTCCTCAACCGTGCAGGCGGCCGGCGCCGCCGTGCGCGGGATCACGGAGGGCGATCTCAAGGCGCTGAAACTCGTCTCCGACAACATCCGCTACGGCACCCTGGATGGCTTCGACCAGTCCGGCGGACTGGCCATCGGCATGCGCCTCGCCAACTCGATGCGGATCAACGTGGGCGACAGCATTACGATCATCTCGCCGCGCGGAGCAGCGACGCCCTTCGGCACGGCGCCCCGCTCGAAAACCTATCCCGTGACGGCGATCTTCGAGCTCGGCATGTCGGAATACGACAGGACCATGATCTTCATGCCGCTGTCGGAAGCCCAGCGGTATTTCTCGAAGATGGGCGAGGTCGATATCCTCGAGGTCGTCATCCAGGACCCCGAGGCGGTGGATGAGGCGGCGCGAAGTATACGCACCGAGGCGGGCCCCACCATCAATGTGACGGACTGGCGACAACGCAACGAGACGTTCTTCACCGTGCTCGAAGTCGAGCGCAACGTGATGTTCATCATTCTCTCGCTGATCGTGCTCGTCGCCGCGCTCAACATCATCTCCGGCCTCATGATGCTGGTGAAGGACAAGGGGCGCGACATCGCGATTCTGCGAACGATGGGCGCCACAAAAGGCGCCGTCATGCGCGTGTTCCTGATCACCGGCGCCTCCATCGGCATCGTCGGCACCCTCGCGGGCCTCGTCCTCGGTGTCGTGTTCTGCTCGTACATCGAGGAGATCCGCCAGTTCGTCGCCTGGGTGGCAGGCACGAAGGTGTTCGATCCCAACGTCTACTATCTCACGCGCTTGCCGGCCGACATCAATCCGGTTGAGACGGCGTCGATCGTCGCCATGGCCATGACGCTCTCGGTCCTCGCCACGCTCTATCCCTCGTGGCGCGCTTCACGGCTCGATCCCGTCGAAGCGCTTCGGTACGAGTGAGGAGGGCGCCATGCTGGACATGAACGCACAGCACATCCCCGTCCTCCGCCTGATCGGCCTTCAGCGGACCTTCCACCAGGGCACGCGCGAGATCAACGTTCTGGCCGGTGCCTCCCTCGACGTCTGGCCCGGCCAGTGCGTGGCCCTCGTCGGTCCCTCGGGCACGGGTAAGTCCACGCTACTGCACATCGCGGGCCTGCTCGAGACGCCGGACGCGGGGCATGTTGTTATCGCCGGACGCGATTGCGCAACGCTCGACGATCAGGACCGAACCCGTATCCGCCGCGCGGAGATGGGCTTCATCTATCAGTTCCATCAGCTGCTGCCGGAGTTCTCGGCGCTCGAGAACGTCGCACTGCCGCAGATGTTGCTCGGCCGCTCGCGGCGCGAGGGCGAGGAGCGGGCGAGCAAGCTGCTCTCCTCCATGGGCCTCGCCGAGCGTCTCGATCACCGCCCCGCGCAGCTCTCGGGCGGCGAGCAGCAACGCACGGCGATCTGCCGGGCGCTCGCCAACCGGCCCCGCCTCATCCTGGCCGACGAGCCCACGGGCAACCTCGATCCGCGAACCTCGGAGCTGGTGTTCCACGAGTTGATCGGCCTGTTCCGCAGCGAGGGCGTGGCGGCCCTTATCGCCACCCACAACCTGGACTTGGCGCGACGAATGGACCGCGTCGTGGTGCTCGACAGCGGTCATCTGGTCGAAATTTCGCCGCAAGCCGTGTAACAATCGGCGCCTAAACATCCCTGTTTCTTCCCTCGGAGGCTTGTTTCCGGGGGAACAGCGCCTGATGGGCGCACGCGCGATGATGACCTTGGGTCCGGTTTCACGGACTTGCTGTGCGCATGCTCGCTCAAGAAGCACGATAGAGCTCAGGGAACGCAGTTCCCTGCACGGCCGTTGAAATCGAGACGAGATGAGGAGGCAGCTATGCCGTTCGAGAGACACGTTGTTCGCTCCGCCGCGCTCGCGGCCACACTCCTGGTTTCCAGCACCGCCTTTGCGGCCAACGAGCCCTATGGCGTGTGGGTTAATGATACCGGCCGCGGCGCCATCGAGATCAAGGACTGCGGCGGCAAGCTTTGCGGCCACGTGGTCTGGGTGAAGGATGCCAGCGACGCCAACGGCTGCGGCCGCCAGATCATCGGCGAGGCCGCAAGCGCGGGCGAGGGCGTCTGGGGCGGCGATTCCGCCTGGATCTACAGCCCCGAGAAAAAGAAGAAATACAACGTCGAGCTGACGCCGCTGAAGGATGGCACGCTCAAGGTCAAAGGCTATGCCGGCATCAGCTTCCTGTCGAAGACGATGATCTGGACCAAGGCCCCGGGTGATCTCACCCGTTGCACCACGCAGGAAGCGGCAGTTACGCCGGCACCCAAGGCCGATGGCGCTCCGGCTCCCGAAGCCAACAAGCAGCAGGCTGCGCCGGCCGATAAGGCCGCTCCCGCTCCCAAGTCCGATCAGCAGGATATCGCCTCGAACGAGAAGGAAGAGGGCGCCGACCTCAGCGACCTCAAGGACAAGTTCGGCGACGTGTTCACCAAGAAGGACGGCAAGTGCAAGCTGGACCTGCCCTGGGTGAAGCTCGACTTCGAATGCAAGGGCGACAACGCCGGGAAGTAGAGCTCGTCAAACTTTGACTATCGATCAGGCGGCGCGCCGGATAGGCTGCGCCGCCTTTTCTGTGCCGGACCACAGCGGTATCTCGAAGGACGTCATCCTGGCGCAGGCCGGGATCCACGGCACGCAGATAGACGGATCGCGGGATAGGCGCGTCACCTACAAGAGACATGCCTTCGACGTATCTGGACCCCGACCTCCGTCGGGGTGACGGTGTGTTTGTGGAAGCCGTTGCCCACCCTCAACGTCATCCCGGCGCAGGCCGGGATCCACGGCACGCAGATAGACGGATCGCGGGATAGGCGCGTCACCTACAAGAGACATGCCTTCGACGTATCTGGACCCCGACCTCCGTCGGGGTGACGGTGTGTTTGTGGAAGCCGTTGCCCACCCTCAACGTCATCCCGGCGCAGGCCGGGATCCACGGCACGCAGATAGACGGATCGCGGGATAGGCGCGTCACCTACAAGAGACATGCCTTCGACGTATCTGGACCCCGACCTCCGTCGGGGTGACGGTGTGTTTGTGGAAGCCGTTGCCCACCCTCAACGTCATCCCGGCGCAGGCCGGGATCCACGGCACGTCAGCGGGAACGGTGATCAGAAGAGCCCCGTATACTTCGCCGCGAGCGCGGCAAGGCTCAACGCGCCGATCCACGTTGCGACGCGGCTGAAGCGATTGCGCCGGCTGGTTTCGCGCGCAATGCTGGCGATCGTGGCGGGGTCGAGCCGCACGCCATGGCGCGCCATCTCGGCAAGGCCCGAGGAGGCCCGCTCGGCTTCCGACAGCATGGCCGGAACCTCGGCCAAGACGCGCGCCAACGTGGTCGCGCCTTCACCCGCTCTCTTGAGGTGTCCACGCGCGCCGTAGTTGGCCTGTACCCACTCTGCCGCAACCGGCTCCGAGGCCGTCCAGAGGTTGAGCGAGGGATCTAGACCACGCGCCACACCTTCCACGATCACCATGCTCTTCTGCAGCAGGATCAGCTCCGGCCGCGTCTCCATGTCGAACACGTCGGTGTAGGCGAAGAGCTGGCCGAGAAGGTCGGCCATCGAGATCTCGTCGGCGGTACGCCCATGGATCGGCTCGCCGATCGCACGGAGCGCCTGCGCGAACACCTCGACCGGATGATGCGGCGGAACATAGCCCGCCCAGAAGTGCACCTCGGCCGCCCGGTGATAATCACGCGTGATGAGGCCGTAAAGGATCTCCGCCAGGAACCGCCGCTCTTTATGTCCAAGCCGCCCCATGATGCCGAAATCGACGGCCACCACGTCGCCCGCCTTGTCGACGAACAGGTTGCCCTGGTGCATGTCGGCGTGGAAGAAGCCGTCGCGCATGGCGTGCGTGAGGAAGCTTCGGAGCACGGTGAGGCCGAGCTGCTTGAGGTCGTGCCCCTCCGCCTTGAGGCGCGCGTGGTCGGAGATCGGAATGCCGTCGATCCAGTCGGTCGTCAGCACGCGCTTGGAGGTGCGCTTCCAGTCGACGGAGGGAACACGGAACTTCTCGCCTTCGCCGATGTTCTCCGCCATCTCGGACATGGCCGCGCCTTCGAGGCGCAGATCCATTTCGAGCTCGGTGGTGCGAGCCAGGTTCTCGACCACGGCGACGGGCTTGAGCCGCCGCGACGGAGCATGAAACCGCTCGATCAGGTGCGCTGCGAAGAAGTAGCTGTCGAGGTCGCGCTTGAAGCGCTTCTCGACATTGGGGCGCAGGATCTTCACCGCCACTTCGCGCCGCTGGCCCTTGTCCAGCGTCACGGCCTTGTGCACCTGCGCGATCGACGCGGCAGCCACCGGCGGGCCGAATTCGACGAAATGATCCTCGAGCTTGCCGCCGAGCGCTTCCTCCACGGCACGGCGCGCTTCCGCCATGCTGAAGGGCGGCATCTTGTCTTGGAGATGGCCGAGATCGCCAGCCAGCTCCGGCCCGATCACGTCGCCGCGCGTCGCGAGGAACTGGCCGAGCTTGATGTACGAGGGGCCGAGCGCCGCGAGCGCGGAGGAGATGCGGCGCTGCTTCGGCTTCCCCATGTTGAAAGGAGCGGCCACGATCTGGACCGGTAGCGTGAGGAGGCGCGCGAACCGGAGCGCAAGCGGCACCGGCTGCCCCTTGGGCACGAAGCGCACCCCATGCTGGGCGAGCACCAGGCCCGCCCGCGAAAGCCGCCAAAGATTGGTGATTGCGTTTGCCATGCTGGCCCAAGCGGTACTTGGCCCGCCCGCCCCTGGCAAGCCGCCTCGTCGGACAGAGTTGCCGATATTTCCATTGTGGATCACGGGGATGATACAACTCTTGATCTGCAGCAGTCGGGGGCGCGTCCAGAATCGGGCTAGAAAGCCTTGAAGCCCATGAATTTTGTTCACGGCGCCGACAGTGCGCGACGAGACCCAAGGACACGAATGACCGCCGAGCCGAAGCTGCCGAAGTTCATCCATTTAAAGACGCACTCGGCCTATTCGCTGCTTGAGGGCGCGCTGCCGATCGGCAAGATCGCGAAGCTCGCCGAAGCCAACGGCATGCCGGCCATCGGCCTCACCGACACCAACAATCTGTTCGGCGCGCTCGAGTTCTCGGACAAGCTTTCGAGCGCAGGCATCCAGCCCATCTCTGGCGGTGCTTTCGATACGGACTTCGGCGACGGCACGCCGGCGGGTGGAGCAGCCGCTCTGATGCGGGTGGGGCAGAACGAGCCGCCGGTGCGCCCGGCGGGGCCGCTCGCCCTCTTTGCCTCGAATGCCGATGGCTATGCCAACCTCATCAAGCTCGCGAGCCAGGCCTTCCTGCTACCCGATCCGGTCGATCCCACGCACATCAAGATCGATGCGCTCGCCGAGCACAGCAAGGGTCTCATTGCGCTCACCGGTGGTCCTCTCGGTCCCATCGGCCGGGCGCTCTCGGAAGGGCAGGCCGATCTCGCGCGGGATCGCCTCATGCGGCTCCAGCGCATCTTCAACGGCAGCCTCTACGTTGAGCTGCAACGCCACGGCCTGAAGTCGGAGGAGGAGATCGAGCCGCAGCTCATCGCGCTCGCCTACGAGTTCGGAATCCCCCTGGTCGCGACCAACGAGGTCTACTTCGCAACGCCCGACGACTACGAGGCCCACGATGCACTCATCTGCATCGCCGACGGGCGCATGGTGACCGAGGACAACCGCCGCCGCGTCACGCGGGACCACTATTTCAAGAGCGCCGATGAGATGGCGGCGCTGTTCGCGGATCTGCCGGAGGCGCTGGAAAGCACCATCGAGATCGCGCAGCGTTGCGCCTATCGCCCGATGAAGCGCAAGCCGATCCTGCCGCGCTTCGTTGCTGCCGCCGACGCTGTGGGCATGAGTGATGAAGAGATGCTCGCGGCGGAGGCCGCCGAGCTCAATCGCCAGGCCGAGGAGGGCCTGCGCGCGCGCCTCGCGGTGAACGAGATCGCGCCGGGCTTCACTGAGGAGGACTACAGGAAGCGCCTGGCCTACGAGCTGGACATCATCGCCCGCATGAAGTTCCCGGGCTACTTCCTGATCGTGGCGGACTTCATCAAGTGGTCGAAGGCCAACGGCGTGCCGGTGGGTCCGGGCCGCGGCTCGGGTGCGGGCTCGCTCGTCGCCTGGTCGCTCACGATCACCGATCTCGATCCCTTGCGGTTCGGCCTGCTGTTCGAGCGCTTCCTGAACCCCGAACGCATCTCGATGCCGGACTTCGACATCGACTTCTGCCAGGAGCGGCGCGACCGCACGATCCGCTACGTGCAGGAAAAGTATGGCACGGACCGCGTAGCCCAGATCATCACGCACGGAAAGCTGCAAGCCCGCGCCGTATTGCGCGACGTGGGCCGCGTGCTGCAGATGCCGTACGGCCAGGTCGACCGGCTCTGCAAGCTCGTCCCCAACAACCCGGCCAATCCGGTGACGCTGCGCGAGGCGATCGACGGCGAGCCGAAGCTGCAAGAGGAGCGCGACGCCGATCCGCTGGTCGCGCGCCTTCTCGAGATCGCCGAGAAGCTCGAAGGCCTCTATCGCCACGCGTCCACGCACGCCGCCGGCATGGTGATCGGCGACCGGCCGCTCGACGAGCTGGTGCCGCTGTATCGAGATCCCAAATCGAACATGCCCGTCACCCAGTTCAACTGGAAGATGGTCGAGGCGGCAGGCCTCGTGAAATTCGACTTCCTGGGCCTCAAGACGCTGACGGTGCTTACCAAGGCGGTGGAGCTGGTGAAGCGTGGCCGCGGCATCGAGATCGATCTGCTCGGACTGCCGCTTGACGACAAGCCATCTTACGAGCTGCTGGCCAAGGCCGATACGGCGGGCGTGTTCCAGCTCGAAAGCACGGGCATGCGCGAAAGCTTGAAGCGCCTGAAGCCGGACCGCTTCGAGGACATCATCGCCATGGTGGCGCTCTATCGCCCCGGCCCCATGGACAACATCCCGACCTACATCAACCGCAAGCACGAAGAGGAGCCGGTCGACTACCTGCATCCGATGCTGGAGGGCATTCTGAAGGAGACCTACGGCGTCATCATCTATCAGGAGCAGGTCATGCAGATCGCTCAGGTGATGGCAGGCTACTCGCTCGGCGATGCAGATCTTCTGCGCCGCGCCATGGGTAAGAAAGACAAGGATGAGATGGCGAAGCAGCAGGCGCGCTTCGTCGATGGCGCGCTGAAGAACGGCGTGAAGAAAGAGGACGCCGTCTACATCTTCGAGCTGGTGGACAAGTTCGCAGGCTACGGCTTCAACAAATCGCACGCCGCAGCCTACGCGCTCGTCAGCTATCACACGGCCTACATGAAGGCCAACTTCCGCGAGGAATTCCTGGCCGCCTCCATGACGCTCGACGCGGGCAACACCGACAAGCTCGCCATGTTCGCGGCCGAAGCCAAGAAGAGCGGCATTCGCGTGCTGCCGCCTTGCGTCAACGCCTCGGGCGTGGAGTTCCTGGCGGAAGCGCCCAAGAAGGGCGAGGCCCATGGCGCCATCCGCTACGCGCTGGCTGCGCTGAAGAACATTGGCGCCAGCGCCGTCGAGACCATCGTCGAGAGCCGCAACAAGAAGGGCCCCTATACTTCGCTCGCCGATTTCGCCTCCCGCATCAACACAAAGGCCGTGAACAAGCGCGCGCTCGAAACGCTTGCCGCTGCAGGCTCCTTCGACGTGTTCGAGAAGAACCGCGCGCTCGTCTACGCCAACGTCGAGCAGATGATGACGGAAGCGGGCAAGAAGGCCGACGACGAGAGCACGGGGCAGGGAAGCCTGCTCGGCGGCATGGAGGCGAACGCAACGCCCGTTGTGCTGAAGCTCAAGCCGGCCGAAGCATGGACGCCCATGGAGAAGCTTCAGGAGGAGTTCGACGCAATCGGCTTCTTCCTCTCCGGCCATCCGCTCGATCAGTACGAGAAGGCGCTCGCGAAAATGGGCGTGCACCGCTACGTGGACTTCGAGATCGCGAGCGCGCGCGGCGTCACTGCGGGCCGTCTCGCCGGCATCGTCATCTCTGCGCGCGAGCGCCGCTCGCAGAAAGGCAACAAGTTTGCCTTCGCCATGTTCTCGGACACCAGCGGACAGTTCGAGGCCGTGATCTTCTCCGAGACGCTGGCCAATTCGCGCGGCCTCCTGGAGGCAGGAACCGCAGTCCTCCTGAACGTCGAAGGCGAGCGCGACGGCGACGCGTTGAAAATGCGCGTTCAGGATGTGAAATCGCTCGACGAGGCGGTTGAGCAGATCCCGCGATCCGTGAAAGCGATCCTCGATGGCGACGCGCTCGCGAAAAATCCTGCCCTCATCGAGCAGGTGAAGGCTCTCCTCAGCCCAGGCAAGGCCGAGCTCAAGATCGAGCTCCAGCTCCGCGACTACGAGCGCCCCGTGCCGATTTCTCCGAGAGGGAGATACGATTTGTCGGCCAAAACCATAGGTCGCATGACGACCGTCCCGGGCGTTATCGAGGTGACGGAAACCTGACGTAGCCGGCACCCGCGAGAGGCCGGAACAAACGCTGCGTCCCGGCGTTTGCTAGGCCATGCTCGATACTGTGGGTCAAGATGCGTTGTGGGAGCGTTTCGCGGGGGATGACACTTCCACCGAGTTCGTTCGCGTGGATGGCGACCAGCACGCGGCGACGATCGTATGCCTCCCCTGGCAGATGCCGTACCGGCTTGCGAAGGCCGCCCGCATCGTGCCGAAGCCGTTTCTCGCCTGCTATGAGATGCCACGCGCCATCGTCAGCTCGGAGCCAGAATTGTGCATTCGCGCGCTCAACGGCGTAATCGAGGACGCCACACAGGTTGCCGTGCGCGCGAAAATTCCACCTCGTGAGCTTCTGGTTGTCGGTTTGAGCATCGGAAACGCAGCCGCGACCCTGCTCGCCAACAAGTTGGGCGCCCGTCTCTGCTCCATCGCCTCGGCCGATCGCGGCGACCTAACGCTTTGGGAAAGCCCGGCCGCACGTCACGTAAAGGAGCGGGCGGAGGCCAAAGGCTACCGCTTGAGCGACTTCACACAGTCGCTCCAAGGCATGCATACCGTGGACAATCTTGCCAATCTCGCGCCCGGAAGCCGCTTCGTGGTCGGTCTCAGAGACGAGTTCCTGCCGAAGGCACGACGCGAAGGCCTCGTGCGCGCGGTGCAACGCGTTCTGCCGTCGGCCGAGGTGTCGTATGTCGATAGAGGCCACATCGGCACCATGACGGAGGCTTTGCGGCGCGGGTTCGTCTAGAACGCGCGCAAACGCATTGCGCCTTTTCCGCACCGGTGTGTGACTTGCCGTCGACAGCGTGTGCCAAATGCGCGCCGTATCTCTGCTGAAATATCACACGTCTCTTATTTTCCTGGGTGAATCGTGGTGCACTGAGGACCTAGACTACTCTGCGGGGAGTGTAGATGTTTCCGATTGGTGACGACAACAGCGCCCGGCGCTCCGTTCCCGTGGTCACCTACGCGCTGATCGCCATAAACATTCTGGTCTTCCTGCTGGAGCTGCAGGAAGGCGAAGGCTTCATTCGCAAGTGGGCCTTCATCCCCGCGCGCTTCTCGGGTGACCCGGCCAGCGATGCGGCAACGCTCTTCTCAGCCATGTTCATGCACGGCGGCTGGCTGCATCTCGGCGGCAACATGCTCTACCTCTGGATCTTCGGCGACAATGTCGAGGATCGCTTCGGATCCGTGCGCTATCTGCTGTTTTACATTGCGGCAGGCCTCGCGGCTTCGTTCGCGCAGTACGCCGTCAATCCCGCATCCTCGATCCCGAACGTCGGCGCCTCCGGCGCGATCGCAGGCGTGCTCGGCGCTTACATCCTGATGTTCCCGAAGGCGCGCGTGGATGTGCTGCTCGGCCGCCAAGTCGTCGCGATGCCCGCCTTCATCGTATTGGGTTTCTGGATCGTCCTGCAGCTCGTGAGTGGCGTGGGCTCCATCGCCGACACCGCCCAGACCGAGACTGGCGGCGTCGCTTACATGGCCCATGTCGGCGGCTTCGTTGCGGGGCTGGTGCTTGGCGTTCTCTTCGGCGGACTGCGCCGCCCGGATCGAATTGCGTGACGTAGCGCCGTGTCGCATCGCGTGCTGTGCTGCAGCATATTATGCTGCAATGCAATAAAGTTACGGAAGGCGCGCATTTGCCGAAAATCTGCGCGTATTGAAAATACATCCTTGTGACGTTGCAAAGTTTCACTTAGCCTATCGGGAAAAATAAGAAACGGCCTGCAAAGGGACGGACACGTCGAGGAAGGGCACGCGGCCAACGCCGTGATCCGTCTCGAACCCTTGGAGGTCCAAATGCCTGGTGGCTTCGTTAACGGTCCTTTTTCCCTGAAAAAGTCGGCTCTTCTCGCTGCGCTCGGCGTGGCGTGCCTTGCGCAGGGTGCTTCGGCTGGCGGTGAGCAGGCCGAGCGAGTTCGTGGTTATTTCTGTGACGCCAAGGCCGATCAGATCGCCTTCCTCAATTTCAAAGCGCGGGGCGAGACGGAGATCATCGCTGCGAATGAGGTCAACAAGGGCGTGGCAAAGCAGTCCTGCGCGCCGTACCTCCCGGTTCTCGCAATTCCAGGCAAGGAGCAGACCGTCATGAAGGACGGTCTCGTTTACAAGCTGCAGAGCTTCACCTTCCTTCCGGAGAAGGTCGAGCGGTGGAGCGGCACGGTGCTCGGCTCCTTGCAGTTGACCGCCAAGGATCAGGACATCTGAAGCCGGCCGCCGCCGGTGCAATTGAAAAGACCCCCGTCAGAGCTCTGACAGGGGTCTTTGTTGTCGATCTGGGTCTGGCGTTTGGAGCGACTACCAGACGGTAGACTTGGCGCCGCCGACCTTGCGCTTCTTCGCCGGCGATGACGAATACGACGAGCAGAAGAAGAAGCATCCGCCGCTCGATTCCTCGACCACCTCGGGCTTGGGCCGCGGAGTGGGCTTCGAGATCTTCGCAACCACCTCCGGCATCTGCACCACGAAGTCCGTGCCGGCATAGCGCGTCTCGCTGCGGGCCATGTCGTAGCTCGAGACGATCAGCGTGGAGCCGGGCTTCATCACTTCCGCGATGAAGTCGGATGCCTCCTTCGGCAGCTTGATCCGGTCGAGCGTGCGGGCAGCCTTTGCCGTGTCGGTCTGCTGCGGCTGCGGGATCTGCTCCGCCTTGCGGGTCTTCTTGCGCGAGCCGAGGTCGTCGTCGAGGCTGCTGAGGCGCGTCGAGTACTCGTTCACCTCCGTTGCCGTCCAGGTGAGCGCTGTCTTGCTCTCATCCTTCCAGCCCGTCGCGGTGAACACGAACGTGTCGAGCGGCACGTCCGGGTTATCAATCGTGGCCTGCAGCTCGAGCACCCGCTCGAAGCCCTGGCGGATGTGGATCATGCCGGTCTTGGAGCTGATGAACATGGAAACCGGCAACTCGCGGTTAGCCTCCTGGCGATCGAAGGTCGCCACCGCCGATTTCGCGGACGTCTCGGCGACTGCGGCTTCCTTGATCTCAGCCTTCGCGGCCTTCAGGTTCTCCTGAGCCGTCGCGATCGCCTTCTCGGCGGCCTTCGCAGCCTCGTCCGCGCTCTTGGCGGCTTCGGCGGTGCTCTGGGCTTCAGCCGTGAGCGGGGCGATGCGCTCGCGCGCTGCGGCTTCCTGAGCACGAAGCTCCTGCAGCTTGTCGGCGCGGATCTTCGCTTCGTCCTTCGGAATGCGCGAGAGGATGGATTTGAGCTTACGCTCCTGCGAGTCGAGTGCGGTTTTGGCCTTGTAAGCGGCGCGCGCGGCGCTGCTCGCCGTCGCGCGGGCCTGCTTCGCGCCTGTCCGTGCGTCGGCCAGCGCCTGGCTGGCGGATTTCTCACCGGCCATGGCCGCAGTCCGGCGCTCGCCGGCCTTCGTCACGGCATCGACGAGACCCTGGCGCGCAGCGCGGCGGGCTTCGGCAGCACCTTCCAGTGTGCGGCCAGCAGGCTCGGTCGCGGCATGTGCCGAGCTGACGCCCAGCAGCGTTTCCGCAACGTCCACACCCATCTTCACCGCCTTCTCGCCGGTGGTCTCGGCCTTGTCGCCGATCGGCTTTTCAGCCCCGACCGACGGCAGCGCCGTGAACAGGAACGGATGCTCGAACTGCACCGGAGACTGCACATCCGGCGCGATCACGACGCGCTGGTTGAGGTCGGTGAGGTTGAAGAACTTGCGGGCGAAGTCGAACGGCAGGCGCACGCAGCCGCCCGAGGCCGCATAGCCCGGAATGACGCCGCCGTGAAGCGCGATGCCCGTCATCGTCAGGCGCTGCATGTGGGGCATCTTGGCGTCGAGATAGATGTTCGACGTGTGATCGACCTTCTTCTCGAGAATGCTGTAGATGCCGACCGGCGTCTCGTGGCCCGGCCGCCCGGTCGAGACGCGCGTCTGAACGACGAAGCCGCTTTTGTCGTACACGAACATCCGCTGCTGGTTGAGCGAGACGAGCATGAGCAGCGGACCGTCGGCCTGGAGCGGCTTGGCCTGCTCGACAGGTGCGCGGGTGGACTGCCTCGCTCTGCGCTCTGAGGTCTGGGCCTCTGCGGGCACCACTGCGACCTGGGTGAACAAAGCCAGCGCGACAGAGGCGCAGGCAATCTTGGAAAACATGAAATTCGCCCGAGTGCGATGGGACGAGAAATAAAGCACCGTGTACCCCCTGAAGGCCCTTGAAAAACCGTGGCTGGGCAACCCTAAGTGCCCCATGCAACGGTTAATTTGTGGATCATGACGATTTAGACTTCAATAGGTTACCCCGCATCGGTTATCGAATTATCTCCACTTGTTCCGAAATTTGCGCGTGGGTGGTCTCGAACCTCCACAATGGGCGCACATCATGGACTGAACGCGGCAGACTGGGCCGTGTTTCGCAGAAAAACCGAAAACCGTTCGACGAAATTACCGGAGGTAGCCGCGCTTACGGGCGCCAGGGCTTCTGAGGCGCTTCAGCAGCCTCGGCTTCATGCGTCCGTGCACGGTTTATTTCGCGCGTGACGGCAAAAAGCGCCTCTTTCACGCCCACGCCTGAAACCGCAGAGAGCACGAGCGGCTTCTTTCGCGCCGCCTTCTGCAGCTCGGCCACGCGCTCCGCGAGCGTCTCCTCGTCGAGCGCATCGCACTTCGAAAGCGCGACGATCTCTTTCTTCTTCGCGAGATCGCCGTCGTAGGCTTTCAGTTCGCGCCGCACGGTGCGATAGGCCTCTCCCACGTTTTCTTGCGTCGCATCGACGAGATGGAGGAGAACCTGCGTGCGCTCCACGTGTCCGAGGAAGCGCGTGCCGAGCCCCGCGCCCTCGTGCGCGCCCTCGATCAGGCCCGGAATGTCGGCCAGCACGAAATCCCGCTCGCCCGCGCGCACGACGCCAAGATTGGGATGCAGCGTCGTGAACGGATAGTCGGCGATCTTGGGCTTTGCCGCTGACACGGCGGCGAGGAATGTCGATTTGCCCGCGTTCGGAAGGCCCACGAGGCCCGCATCCGCGATCAGCTTGAGGCGCAGCCAGATCGTCAGCTCCTCCCCCGGCAGTCCGGGATTGGCGTGACGCGGCGCTTGATTGGTCGCGCTCTTGAAATGGGCGTTGCCGAAGCCGCCGTTGCCGCCGTGGGCGACCACGAAGCGCTGTCCGACTTCCGTCATCTCCGCGAGCACGGTTTCCTGGTCCTCCGCGAGAACCACGGTTCCCGGCGGCACTTTCACGATGATGTCCTCGCCATTCGCGCCAGCGCGGTTCTTGCCCATGCCATTGATGCCGCGCTGGGCTTTGAAATGCTGCTGGTAGCGATAGTCGATCAGCGTGTTGAGATTGTCGACGCAGGCGATCACCACGTCGCCGCCATTGCCGCCGTCGCCGCCGTCCGGGCCGCCGAACTCGATGAACTTTTCACGCCGGAAGCCGACGCATCCGTTGCCCCCGTCACCGGCCTTCACATAGATCTTGGCGAGATCGAGAAACTTCATGGGGTACGTCTCCAGAACATCGCCGTAAGCGGTCGGTTGAGCTCATAGGACTGCGTGGGAAACTCGGCGCGGCGCGCATCGCACCATGCGGTGCAGAGCCCGTTCGCGCGAAAGCCGAGCTTCTGAATCACGCGCCGCGAGGCCGCGTTGTCCACGAAATGACAGCACGTCAGCCGCTTGAAGCCGGCCGTCGTGAAACAATGGCGCACGAGAGCCGAGGCCGCCTCCGTGGCGAAGCCGAGCCCCCACCAGGGTTTGCCGATCCAGTAACCGATCTCTGCCGATCGGTCCTCGTTCGCGACATAGCCGACGGCGCCGATCAGCGTGCCGTGATGCACGACCGCGCGCACGAACTCTTCGGGGCCGAGCGTGTCCATCCACTCGCGCGCGAGCTCTTCCGAGTAGGGATAGGGAATCCGGGCGGTCTGCCGCGCCACATCCCAATCACCCGCCAGATGCGCGAACTCCGGCGTGTCGCTATCCGTAAGCTCGCGCAGAACCAACCGCCGGGTTTTGATCGGCTTGGCCAGAACGGTCCGATGGTTTGTGCTCGTCAGCATGGATGGTCGACGGAGTAATTGGCCTTCGTCGCGAAATTGGTGGCGGAAGCTGAGAAAATCGAGTGCCCTCGACGCGGAGTGTACCGGACCCTGCGGGTCGCTAGAACGAAAAAGGGGGGATGGTGCCCATCCCCCCTCGGCTGTTGGTTAAGCGCGGGCCGTTACTCGGCCGCTGCCAGCTTCTCGGGAAGCACGGAGATGTAGACGCGGCCGTTCTTCTTGGTGTCGAACTGCACCGTGCCTTCCTCGACGGCGAAGATGGTGTGGTCCGTGCCGATGCCGACGCCCGTGCCCGGATGCCACTGCGTGCCGCGCTGGCGGCAGAGGATGTTGCCGGGAATGACGTGCTCGCCACCGTACTTCTTGATGCCGAGACGCTTCGAATGTGAGTCGCGGCCGTTCTTGGTTGAGCCGCCAGCTTTCTTTTGTGCCATAGCGAGAGTTCCTCGATTGGGAGCAGCGTATGCCGCGCTCCGTGATGCTGCTTAGCCAGTGATGCCCGTGATGCGCACGGTGGTGAGGTCCTGCCGGTGACCGCGCTTGCGGCGCGAGTTCTTGCGGCGGCGCTTCTTGAAGGCGATGAGCTTCGGGCCGCGCGTCTGCTCGACGAGCTCCGCGGTGACCTTGGCGCCCGACGGCAGAGACTTGCCGACCTTGACGTCAGCCCCGCTGCCGACCAGCAGCACATCCGTGAATTCGATTTTGCTTCCGGCGTCTCCGTCGAGCTTCTCGATCGTGAGAACGTCGTCTTTGGCGACGCGATACTGCTTGCCGCCCGTCTTGATGACAGCGTACATGATTTGCCTCTCTTCGCGCTTTAAGCGCATTGGGTCTCGTCCGCGCCCTGTGGCGGTGCAATTACCTGCACACTTTCAAGGGGTTGCAAAATTTGCAACCTGAGCCTCGGGCAGCGCTCTTGACGCCGCAAGCCCAAAAGCCTGCCGCGCTGGCGCTCTTATGATGGAAAGCCCGTTCAAAGTCAATCTGTTGGGGAAGATGCGCCCTGCAACCTGCCGGTGTCGAGCTTTGGCGCCTCGGAACTCCTTCCGGGTGCCGAGCGTTCGTCCGGCTGAGGAATGAACCCAAAATCGAGACAAGACGAGCACCCCCGATGGCAGACCCCACAGTGTCGAATTCTTCTCCCCCGCTTCGGCGCGTGCGCGAAGGTGCGATGATTGCCGGCGTTTGCGGCGGTCTCGCGCGCTGGCTTGGCTGGGACCCGACGATCACGCGTCTCGTCTACATCGTGGCGACCGTCGCCTCGATCGGCTTTCCGGGAATCCTGACCTATCTCCTGCTTTGGCTCATCATGCCGCGCGACGGAGCATGAGCCGCAGCCTGCCTTCTCCGTGCACCGCAACAATCCTGTCTTGACGGCCGCTGTTTAAAGCCTACCTCTAGCGCTCGCCCTGCAACACCAGGACATGCGGCCGGAGGCCGCCGTTCCATGCTTTCCTCCGCCACAGCGCACAGCACGCTCGAGCCGATCCCGGTGCTCGAAACCGGCCCTTCGTTCGCGATGGAAACGCTGGTCGCGCACGAGACGCGGGCACATGCGCTCCTCGATCTCGCAACGGGACCGCTTCCGTCTGCCGCCCTTCGCCAGCTCGACAAGGTCTCCCGGCGCTGGCTTGCCAAATGGGAAAACGTCCACCTGGCGGAGATCGACGCCATCGCCGCGCGTCTCGCGCGACCCGGCGCCTACTTTCTTTCCGTGAACTACGAATGGGCCTGCACCTGCCGCGTCGCGCCGGATTCGCGCCGCAAGAGCGCCCGCCTCGTGCGCGTGCTCGATTGGCGCACGCCAGGTCTTGGCCGCCACGTTTTGGCTGCGCACGTGCAGGGTGAGAAGGGGCCGTTCGTGACTCTCACCTGGCCCGGCTACACCGGCGTGCTGACCGGCATGGCGCCTGGCCGCTTCTCGGCCGCGCTCAATCAGGCGCCGATGCGCAAGGCGATCGGCTTCTATGTGCTCGACTGGGCCGTGAGCCGCAGGCGGGTCTGGACGATGCCCCATCCCACGCCCGCGCACCTCCTGCGTTCGGTGTTCGAAACGGCGGCCGATTTCTCCGAAGCCCGGGTGCGGTTGACGACAGAGCCCATCTCGACCCCGGCGATCTTTTCACTCGCCGGCACGCGAGCGAGCGAAACCGTCGTCATCGAGCGCACGGAGACAGACGCCCGCGTTCACGTCGGGCCGAACGTGGCGGCCAATCACTGGGAGGCTCCCGGCTGGCGAGGCCGCTCCCGTGGCGCGCAGAGTGGCGAGCGTGCATCCATGATGCACTGCATCATGCCGGAGGTGGTTCCCGATTTTTCCTGGCTGAAACCACCGATCCTTAACCCAACCACACGTGTTGTGATGGTGTCGGACGCGGCAGAGGGCAGACTGGTGGCACAAGGCTTCGAGGATATGCGCCCCGCCACGGCCGTGCTCGAGCTGTCCTTGTGACGGCAGCACAGAACCGCAAAGTGTTCCGTAGGAAACATGTCACTCCGCGCCGTTCGGTGTAGAGTGGCCGGAATTCTAGGTTGGATCAGGAACCGGGAGGTTCGCCATGGATGACCTCTTTGAACACCTCATGGAGAGTGAGCGCGACAAGTCGATCAACGGCTTCTACACGCACTTCATCGTGTTTATCGCCGTTATCGCCGTCCTTGCGATCATCAATCTGATTTCGGGAGACGCCTTCTGGATTCAGTGGGTTATTCTGGGCTGGGGCACAGGCATCGCCTTTCATGCCTATCAGGTTTTCATCAAGAAGCCCCAGCAGGAGCAGAAGCTGCGCGAGCTACGCTCGGCGCGCGATGAGCAGCGGGCGGCCGCCGCCGGACAACAGCAAACGCCTGCGACGATGGATACGCCTCCTCCCGCGACCGGCGAGGAGCCCGGCAAGCCTGCGGCTTGAGACGCGTTTTGTCGAAAGCGAGCGGTTGCGGAAATAGAAAAGGGCGCCGGATCCAATGGATCCGGCGCCCTTGATCGTTGAGCGAGCCTTTAGAAGAGGCCCTCGATCTGGCCGTTCTCGTTGAGACGGATCGAGTCGGCGCTCGGCACCTTGGGCAGGCCCGGCATGGTCATGATCTCGCCGGTGATGACCACCACGAACTCCGCGCCCGCCGAAAGGCGAAGCTCGCGGACCGGAACGATGTGGCCGGTGGGCGCGCCGCGCTTGGTCGGATCGGTCGAGAACGAGTACTGCGTCTTGGCCATGCAGACCGGCAGGTGCCCGAAGCCCATGGCCTCGAGCTCCTTGAATCGCGTTTCCACCGCGCCGTCGCACGAGATGTCGGCCGCACGATAGATCTCCGTCGCGATGGTCTTCACCTTGTCGCGCAGCGGCATCGAATCCGGATAGAGCGGCTTGAATGCGGCCTTGCCAGAGTTCGCAACCTCGACGACGTGGTGCGCCAGCGCCTCCGTGCCCTTGCCGCCGTCAGCCCAGTGCGTGCACATGAAGGCGCGCGTGCCCATGCTCTCCGCGGCCTTCATCACCTCCTGGATCTCGGCGTCGGTATCGGTGATGAAGCGGTTGACGGCAACCACGGCCGGCACGCCGAACTTGCCGACGTTCTCGATGTGGCGCTTGAGGTTCTCGCAGCCCTTGGCCACAGCGGCCACGTTCTCGTGCTTGAGGTCCTCTTTCGCCACGCCGCCGTGCATCTTGAGAGCGCGGACGGTCGCGACGATAACGGCCGCAGCCGGCTGCAGGCCCGCCTTGCGGCACTTGATGTCGAAGAACTTCTCGGCGCCGAGATCGGCGCCGAAGCCCGCTTCCGTCACGACGTAGTCGGAGACCTTGAGTGCGCTCTTCGTGGCAAGCACGGAGTTGCAGCCGTGGGCGATGTTCGCGAACGGGCCGCCGTGGATGAACACGGGGTTGTTCTCAAGCGTCTGCACCATGTTCGGCATCAGCGCGTCCTTGAGCAGCACGGTCATCGCGCCGTCGCCCTTCACGTCGCGCGCACGCACGGGCTTCTTGTCGCGGGTATAGCCGACGATGATGTTGCCGAGCCGCTTCTCGAGATCCTTGAGATCCGAGGAGAGGCAGAGAATGGCCATCACTTCCGAGGCGACCGTGATGTCGAAGCCGTCCTCGCGTGGGAAGCCGTTCGAGACGCCGCCGAGCGAGTTCACGATCGAGCGGAGCGCGCGATCGTTCATGTCGAGCACGCGGCGCCACTCCACGCGGCGGCTGTCGAGGCCGACGGCATTGCCCCAATAGATGTGGTTGTCGATCAGCGCGGACAGCAGGTTGTGGGCGCTGGTGATGGCATGGAAGTCGCCGGTGAAGTGGAGGTTGATGTCCTCCATCGGCACGACCTGCGCATAGCCGCCGCCCGCCGCGCCGCCCTTCACGCCGAAGCACGGCCCGAGGGAGGGCTCGCGCAGGCAGCACATGGCCTTCTTGCCGATACGGTTAAGGCCGTCGGAAAGACCGACTGTTGTTGTCGTCTTTCCTTCGCCGGCCGGGGTGGGGCTGATGGCCGTAACCAGGATCAGCTTGCCGTCGGGGCGCGTATTCAGCGCATTGATGAAATCGAATGAGAGCTTGGCCTTCGTGGACCCGTAAGGGATGATCGCGTCGGCCGGAATGCCCAGTTTGGCCGCCACCTCGGTGATCGGCTTCATCTTGGCTTCGCGCGCGATCTCGATATCTGATTTCACCGTCACGGGGGTCCCTCCGATTGGACGTTTCTGTGTAGATGCGGCCCGCTTTTTATGCGGGCCGGAGCAAGCCGCGATATTGGCTTTTTGCGCGCGCTTCGCCAAGCGGTTCACTAAAAAATGGACACGATGACGCGACGCAATCTTCACTTCGCAGGTGCGATAGTTGAATGAAGGTGAACATTGCCCGGGCTTGCGGCGGGCAAGCCTCGTTCCGGCGTTTGCAGGGACCGGTCCAAGCGCTCTATATGGCGCGGACGGTTTGCAAGCCCGGGTAGGCAGGCGGCACGAAATTGCAAAATTTGCGAAGACGGCAGGATATGGCGAGCACGGCGAAAGATACCGACATTGATGATCTCGTGACCGTGCGCGATTGGCTTCGCTATGCCACTAGCCGGTTCAGCGAGGCGAACCTTGTTTTCGGCCACGGCACGGAAACCGCCCTGGACGAGGCGGCTTTCCTCATTCTCACCCTTCTGCATCTCCCGGTCGACCAGCTCGAGCCCTGGCTCGAAGCCCGCCTGACGCGCGAGGAGCGCCGCAAGATCTCGGCCGTGCTGGAGGAGCGCATCTCTTCCCGCAAACCGGCTCCCTATCTCGTGAATACGGCCTGGATAAAGGGGCGGCGCTTCTATGTGGACGAGAGGGTGATCGTGCCCCGGTCCTACATCGGCGAGCTTCTGGACGATGCATTGTCGACGGTGGTTTCGGATCCGGACGGTGTGGAGAGCGTTCTCGATCTCTGCACGGGCTCCGGCTGCCTCGCCATCCTGGCGGCTCTGACCTTCCCCGAGGCTGCCGTGGACGCTGTCGACATTTCGCCCGGCGCTCTGGAGGTTGCCGAGCGCAATGTCGCCGGCTACGGCCTCGCCGATCGCGTGACCCTCTATCGCTCCGACCTGTTTTCCGGCCTCGCGGGCAAGACCTACGATCTCATCATTTCGAACCCACCCTATGTGACTGCCGCCGCCGTGGACGCCTTCCCGCCGGAATACAAGGCCGAGCCTCAGCTCGCCCACCTGGGCGGCGAGGACGGCATGGATCTGGTGCGTCGCATACTGACGGAGGCCGCGGCACATCTCACTCCCGAGGGGGTTCTGGTCGTTGAAGTTGGCATGGCGCGCGATACGCTTGAAACCGAATACCCCGATTTGCCGTTTCTTTGGCTCGATACGGAGCAAAGTGAGGGCGAGGTGTTCGCTCTCCCGGCCGAAGCCCTGAAGCGGATCGGCCGCGGATCGCGATAAGTCTGTCATAGCGCGGATGAATCGTGGTCTAGATTGGCGCTCGGACGGAGTGACGGCAATGAACCACGACATCCCGCAGGAAACCGCCTGGAAGCATCGCGAGCTGATGTTGAAGGTGGCACGCAGGCCAGGGTTCTGCTGTTGCTGCGTCTGCCTTCCGAGGGAGGATCGGCGCCGCGCGCGGCGCGTGTTCCGCCTGACCCGCAAGGTCATCCGCGCCTGGGACAAGGAGCGCGAAGCTCATGAGCGCGCCCTCATAACGCCGGACACACGCACATGAGCATCGCGACGCGCAGTCTCGAATTCGGCTCGCGGCTCGCGGCGTTGCTGGGCATCAGCCTCGTTTTGAGCTTTCTCGCGCCCGGGTCTGCGCTCCGCGCGGCAGACGCACCCATCGTCATCAAGTTCAGCCATGTGGCGGCCCCGCAGGCGCACAAAAGCCGCGCAGCCGAGCACTTCAAGCAACTCGCGGAGAGCTACACCAACGGCCGCGTGAAGGTGGAGCTTTACCCGAACTCCCAGCTTTACAAGGACAAGGAGGAGCTGGAGGCGCTTCAGCTCGGAGCCGTGCAGATGCTGGCGCCCTCCGTTTCGAAGTTCGGCCCCCTCGGCATCAAGGCCTTCGAGGTCTTCGATCTGCCCTACATCTTCGCCGGATACGAGGAGCTGTCCGCCGTCACGCAGGGACCCGTAGGGCGCGAGCTTCTCGACAAGCTTGAAAGCAAGGGCCTGATCGGCCTCGCTTACTGGAACAACGGCTTCAAGAGTCTTTCGGCGAACAGCAAGCTTCTAGGTCCCGATGACGTGCTGGGGCTCAAGATGCGCATCCAGGCTTCGAAGGTGATCGAGGCGCAGATGTGGGCTCTGGGCGCGCTGCCCCAGGTCACCGCCTTCTCGGAAGCCTATCAGGCCCTCTCGTCCGGCGTGGTGGATGGCACGGAGAACACGCCAGCCAATATGTACAACCAGAAAATGTTCGAGGTTCAGAAGCACGCGACGCTCACCAACCACGGCTATCTCGGCTATGCCGTGATCTCGAACGCGGCCTTCTGGAAAGGCCTGCCGCCGGATATTCGCGCGGCCCTCGAACGAGCCATCGCGGAGACGACGCCGGTTGCCAATGCGCTCGCGCACGAGGAGAACGAGCAGGCACTCGAGCAGATGCGGAAATCCGGCCGCACCACATTTCACGAGCCCACACCCGCCGAGCTGGCAGCATGGCGAGCCGCACTTCTGCCGGTTCACGACGAGATGGCCGGCCGCGTGGGCCGCGATCTGATCGACCGCATCTACGCCGCGACCGGCCACACGGCCCGGCAGCCCGCTATGCGCTGACCAGCACGTCGAACCCGCCCATCGACATTTTCTTTATGTCGAACGGCATCGTCTTGGGATCCATGCCGGCGAGGCGCTCGTCCTTCATCACCTTCGCGTTGACCTGATCGCGGTGCGCGCGCGAGCGATAGACGATCCATGAGAAGACCGCGGTCTCGTCCGGCTTGAGCTTGAGCAGTTTGGGAAACGGCCGGCCGAACGGCATGTCGAGATCCTGGCCCACGCATTCGCGATATTCGAGCGCGCCGTGGTCGCGCCAGACTTTTCCGGCCTTTTTCGCGATCTTGCGATAGTCCTCGATGTTGCTCTTGGGGACGATGAGCACGAAACCATCCACATAGGCCATAGCGCTTCCTTTCTTTGCTCCTTTGCTTCGTTCCCTAAGTAGGAAACGGCGTGCCGGATGGCCAGGGATAGTGAAATACCGAGGGGCGGGTTCGCACGGCCACGGATGGATCGTGACGCGGCGGCGAACTCGTGCGATAGCGGTTTCGCTAGAGAGAAGAAATCCAGGTCACCTAAGGCCGCCAGGGGGAAGCGATGAGCGAACGTAGGGCCAAGCCCGCGCGCATTCTGGATTCGCTCGAGGAAATTATCATCGCGACGCTGCTCGCCTCAGCAACGACGCTCATTTTCGTTGCGGTGGCGCAGCGCTATGGCCTGTCGGGTGTGGCGTCTGTCTATCGATGGTCGCGCGCCGAAGGGATCGAGTGGCTGACGGGGTTCTCGCGCAGCCTGTTCTTCACCATCGCTTATGTGCGCCTTACTTGGGCGCAGGAACTCTGCATTTTCATGGTCGTCTGGATGGCGAAGTTCGGCGCCGCCTATGGCGTTCGCACCGGCATCCACGTGGGCGTCGATCTCCTGGTGGAACGGCTCACCGGGCAATCGAAGCGCATCCTGATCGTGGCGGGGCTGCTCGCGGGCGCATTGTTCACCGTGATCATCGGCACGCTCGGTGCGCATCTCGTCTGGCACATCGCCAGGACGGGCCAGACATCCGCGGTGCTCGAGGTGCCGATGTGGATCGTCTATCTCGCGGTTCCGCTGGGCTCATACCTCATGTGCTATCGTTTTATCGAGGTCGCCTGGACGTTCTGGCACACCGGAGAGCGGCCGCATCACGATCCGGGCAAGGTCGAAGGCGTTGAAACGGCGCCCGACGCGGAGGCCGCCCGATGACAGCGGCCTTCATATTCCTCGTCCTCATCGCCCTGCTCCTCGTCGGCATGCCCGTCTCGATCGCGCTCGGCCTCACGGTTCTCACTGTCCTGTTCGTGGTGACCGACGTTCCGCTCGACGCCGTGGCCTTGAAGCTCTTCACCGGCATCGAGAGCTTCGAGCTCATGTGCGTGCCGTTCTTCATCCTGGCCGGCAACTTCCTCACCCACGGCGGCGTGGCGCGGCGCATGATCCGCTTCGCGACCGCGATGACGGGACACTGGCCGGGCGGGCTCGGCCTCGCGGCCGTGGTGGCGTGCGCGATCTTCGCGGCCGTGTCCGGCTCCTCGCCCGCGACCGTCGTCGCCATCGGATCGATCATGATCCCGGCTATGGTGGCGCGCGGCTATCCGAAAAGTTTCGGCGCTGGCGTGGTTGCCTCCTCGGGCGCCCTCGGCATTCTCATTCCGCCGTCGATCGTGATGGTGCTCTATGCCGTCGCAACCTCCGGAATGGCGGTGAAGGGTCCCGGCGGAGAGCGTGTCTACGCCGCCTCCGTCGACGATCTCTTCATGGCAGGCGTGGTGCCGGGCATCATGCTCGCCACCATTCTGGCGCTGACGACGGTGTGGCTCGCCTGGCGGCGCGGCTATCCGCGCAGCGAGCGCGAATCCTGGAGTGAGCGCTTTTCGGCTTTGGCGGATTGCTTCTGGGGGCTGGCGCTCATCGTGATCGTGATGGGCGGAATCTACGGCGGCGTCTTCACGCCCACCGAGGCGGCGGCCGTAAGCGCGGTCTATGCTTTCATCGTCGCGGTTTACATCTATCGGGACTTGAAGCTCTCCGACGTTCCGCGCGTGCTGCTCGCCTCGGCCAGCATGAGCGCCATGCTTCTCTACATCATCACCAATGCCGTACTGTTCTCGTTCCTGCTGACGCACGAGCAGATCCCGCAAGCGATCGCGGATTGGCTGGTGGCGCAAGGCTTCGGAAAGATCTCGTTCCTTGCCGTGGTAAATGTCGTGCTGCTCGTTGCCGGCTGCTTCATGGAGCCCGCTTCGGTGACGCTGATCCTGGCGCCGATCCTGTTTCCGGTCGCAGCCCAGCTCGGCGTCGATCCGGTTCACTTCGGCATCATCATGGTGGTCAACATGGAGATCGGCATGCTGACGCCGCCCGTTGGGCTCAATCTCTATGTCGCGAGCGGAATCTCGCGCCTTGGCCTCACCACCATGTCACGCGCGGTTCTTCCGTGGCTCGTGACGATGATCGGCTTCCTGTTCCTGGTGACCTACTGGCCGGACCTCTCGCTCGCGCTGCCGCGCTGGCTCGGCATGATGCGATAGAAAAACCCTCCCCCCGCCTTCGCGGAGAGAGGGTTAGGATGAGAGGCAGCCGCTTGTGCCGCGGCTTGCGCCCTCCCTGCAGGATTTCAAACCATCATCGTTCCGGGCGCTGTCTGTCCGAAACGGGATGCATCAGCCGAATGCGCCCCAGTGGTGCGAGATGCCCGTGCCGATCTCGCGCACGAGCTCGTAGGCCTTCTCCATCGGCTCCAGGATTTCCGTCTCAATGCGGCCGTAGTCGTCGATGCCCTTCGGAAGATACGTCGCCTTTTCGTTGAAGGCGGCGTCGTCGTAAGCGCCCGAGGCCCGCCGCGGGAACGCCTGGCGCACCACGTTGATCACCTCGGGGATCTCGAGCCCGAGAGCTTGCCGAATGATCTGGTCGTGGGTGACCTCGTTGGTCGGCGTGAAGCGCGGAAGCTGCGCGGTGAGAATGAAGATGCGCATGATCAGCGCCGCGCGGATCGCCTGAAGCAGATCGAGCTCCATGCGATGATCGTCGGGCAGCTTGCCGCCTTCGAGGCCGATCTCCTCCAGAATGCCATGCAACTCGATGGCGTCGAGGCGAAGATAGTGGGCAAGGCCGTTGATCTTCTGGGCCCGGTCGTCGTCGAGCAGGTGCTCGGCCAGGAACTTGAAGGCGCCGTCGAGATGCGGCTCCCGTGCCCAGGAAGCGCGCTGCGCCCAGAAGCCGGGATCGAATACGATGGCGTTGACGCCGACCGCGTTGAGGCTCGAAAGCTGCTTGGCACGCGCGATCATCTCGATCAACGGACGCAGGCGCTGCGATCTCTTCGCCATTTCGACGAAGCGCTCGCGATCACTTCCCACTGCCGCGCCGAGCCCGGCCACCACGTTCGCCACATAGCCGAACTGCTGAAGGATGGCGTTGTTCGGAATGGCGCGCATGCGGGCGGGATCGCCGCGATCGGAGTGATGCTCGCCCTGCCTCTTGACCGGGCGTGAGCCCGTCTTGAACAGCAGGTTCGCGCCGAACGCGCCGAGCAGCGCCCGGTAGCCCGGATGCGCGAAGAGCTCCTGCTGGTAGTCGCGAAGACGGAGCTGGAAGTCGAGCGCGAGATTGGTGTCCGTGTAGAACGGATCCTCGCCCTCGCCCGGGTCCTTGCCGCTCATGACGATGGTGGCGAGCGCGCGCTGTGCGAACAGGCGGTTGGCGAAATAGAGATAGCCGTCGCCGCCCTGGAAGCTCGTCTCGTGCTTCACCGGCAGGCCATGCCGGAAGAAGCGCCAGCGAGATTCGCCGGGGAACACGTAGCGAAGGCGCCGGCGGAGCGGGCCGGGATGCGCGCCGCGGCCCATGCTTTCGCCGTGCGTGGAGAAGATGAGCGTCTCGACGCCCGGAACGTTCGCCTTCCGCACCACTTCCGCAAGTCCGTGATGCAGGCGCTCATGCGCGAGGCCGGCCGCGATCTGGCCGATGAAGCGGCCCGCGTCCGAGTAGCCGGTCTGCACGGCAAGGCGGCCGCGCTTCGAGACGTAGTCGCGATAGGCGTCGGTCGACAGCAGGCGCTCGATGAGGCGCGGGCCGGTCTCGAGCGCGGCCGGCGTCTCGAACAGCGGCGAGATGTCGACGATCTCCGAAACGCCGAACAGCTTGGCGAAATAGACGGCGATCAGGATCGTGGCCGGGCTTTCGCACTCCGCGATCAGGTAGCGGATGGGTGTGTCGGCGTCGAGGTGCTTGGCGATCTGGGCGACCATCGCGAACTGGCGGATCGCGGTGGCGTTCTCGAGATCGAGCGTCTCGAAGTTCACATCCTCCGGCTTCACCGTGTTGATCATCTCGACGATGCGGGCCTGCGCCTGCCGCTCCGTCAGATTGCGCGTCCAGCTCTCGTGCACGAAGGCGCGGAACGCGTTGTTGATCTGCACCGCGTTGACGCGCACGTGGATGTGGCTCATGCCGAGGCCAGTGGCGCGCAGCAGGCCGGCGAGCGCCGTCACGGCGACCTTGGCCTTCTTGTCCTCCACCGTGTCCACGATCTGCTCGAACAGCGCGAGCAGCGGCTTGGCGCTGGTGATGGCGTGGCCGTCGCTTTGCGTGATGACGTTTGCGGCCTGCGCCAGCGTGAACCCGTCCTTGCCGACGGCGCTCAGCGCTTTGATCTGCGCTTCCGTTGCCGCGATCGCGAGATCGAGCTTGCCGGTCATCTGGCGCGTGAGCCGCTGGATCTCGCCGCCCTCGCCGAGCAGGGGCTTCAGCGCGAGAAAGCGCTCACGGATGTCCGCGAGCGCCGCCATCTTTTCCTTGAGGCGCACGATGAACGAGAACGACCACTTGATGTCCGTACGCCCGTCGAGGTCGTATCCCACCCACGACGCGAACGTTGCGAGCTGCGGGTCGGCCTTGAGCGCCTGGGCGCCATAGCTCGCGTAGGCGGTGTCGAAGAAGTCGGTCAGGAGGTCGAAATAGGCATCCCGCAAGCTGCGGATCGCGCTCTGGACGCGTGCGTGCTCGTACTCGAGCGTCAGGTTCGGATCGGGGCGATGCGGTAGCCCGATGGTCTGGCCCTCGGCCGAGCCGGAGATGGCGATCTCGGCCATCCGGTTCGAAAGGGCTTCCGACAGTCCGAACGTCGGATGCGCGGTGAACACAATGCCGTTACGGGCGCGGGCAAAGCGCGCCTTGAATGCCTCGAAATCCTTGCCCGCTGCGGTCTGGGCCACGAAGTCGGAGAATTCTTTGCGGGTTGCAGCCTCGCTCTCCACGCCGATCTGCTCCTTGAGCAGGAGCGCGCGGTGGACGCAGGCGCTGTCCATCAGGCGCGTTGCGAGCGTTTTGAGATCGTCGAAGCTGATCGCGCCGGATTCGAGCTTTCTGGAAAGGTCGAAGGCGATCGCCACGATCGGATTGAGCGTCGGCTGATCGGGAATTTGCGAGCGAAGCGCCTTGAGCTCGGCGCGAAGGGCGGTTTCGTCGATCTTGGAATAGCCGGGGGACGGCTTGTTTGACATCGTGTTCTCCACATCCGCCCCGGAATAGCGGGGCTCGCATCTCGAGAGTCCCAAGGCAGGGAGAGGGGCCCGGCGGCCTTTCGGACCGCCGGGTCGTCTGAGCCGGATCTGCCATCGGGCGCAGCGCCAGCTCTGACCTAAAGTGCATCCTGAGAAGTGGGAACCGCTTCTCAGGAATGAGCACGTAAGCGCAGGGCCCTACGCGGCCTTGCGCGCTGCCAGGACCTTCTGCACCGTCGCGCCCATCTCGGAAGGAGTAGGAGCGATCGCGACGCCGCAATTCGCCAGGATGTCGACCTTCTCCGAAGCCGACTCGCCGAACGCCGAGACGATGGCGCCCGCGTGCCCCATGCGGCGGCCCTTCGGGGCCGAAAGGCCCGCGATGTAGGCAACAACCGGCTTCTTGAAATGGTCGCGGATGTACTCACCGGCCTCGGCTTCCTGCGGACCGCCGATCTCGCCGATCATCATCACGGCGTCGGTCTCGGGGTCCTCGGCGAAGTGCTCGAGAACGTCCTTGAACGACGAGCCGTTGATCGGGTCGCCGCCGATGCCGACCGAGGTCGAGACGCCGATGCCGAGCGCCTTGAGCTGGGAAGCGGCCTCGTAGCCGAGCGTGCCCGAGCGGCCGACGATGCCGACGCGGCCGGGCATGTAGATGTGCCCGGGCATGATGCCGAGCATGGCCTTGCCCGGCGAGATGGTGCCGGCGCAGTTCGGACCCGTGAGAACCATGCGGTTCTCTTTCTTATAGCGGCGCATGTAGCGCTTCACGCGGATCATGTCCTGCGTGGGGATGCCGTCCGTGATGCAGACGCAGTACTTGATGCCGGCGTCTGCCGCTTCCATGATCGCATCCGCCGCGAAGGGCGGCGGCACGAACACGATGGAGGCTTCCGCCTTGGTCTCGTCCACGGCGCCCTTCATGGTGTTGAACACCGGACGGCCGAGATGAGTGCTGCCGCCCTTGCCGGGCGTCACGCCGCCGACCACGTTCGTGCCGTAGTCGATCATCTCCTGCGCGTGGAAAGTACCGATGCGCCCCGTAAAGCCTTGCACGAGGATCGGCGTATTTTCGTTGATGAAGATGGCCATTCTCGTTCCTCCCTACGCGGCATTCTTGGCTGCGGACACAGCCTTGTTCGCGGCGTCTGCCAGCGTCTCCGCGCTGATCATGGTGAGGCCGCTCTGATCGATGATCTTGCGGCCCTCCTCGACGTTGGTGCCAGCGAGGCGCACGACGATCGGAATCTTGATGTCGAGCTCCTTGATGGCGTCGACGACGCCCTTGGCCACCCAGTCGCAGCGGTTGATGCCGGCGAACACGTTGACGAGGATCGCCTTCACGTTCTTGTCGCGCAGCACCGCCTTGAACGACTTCGTCACGCGCTCGGGGCTTGCGCCGCCGCCGATGTCGAGGAAGTTCGCGGGCTCGCCGCCGGCCAGCTTGATCATGTCGAGCGTGGCCATGGCGAGGCCGGCGCCGTTCACGATGCAGCCGATGTCGCCGTCGAGGCCGACGTAGGAGAGGCCGCGGTCGTTGGCGTAAGTCTCGCGCGAGTCTTCCTGGCTCTTGTCGCGAAGTTCCGCGATCTGCGGACGGCGGAAGAGCGCGTTCTCGTCGAAGCTCATCTTCGCGTCGAGCGCGACGACCTGCTTCTGCTTGGTGATGACGAGCGGGTTGATCTCGAGCATCGAGGCGTCGAGGTCGCGGAAGGCGCGGTAGCAGCCGAGGATGACACGCTCGAGCTTGCTGATGATCTCCGGCTCTGCGCCGAGACCGAATGCGACTTCACGAGCCTGAAAGCCCTGCATGCCGACCGCGGGATCGACCTGCACCTTGATGATGGTGTCGGGCTGGCTGTGGGAGATTTCCTCGATGTCCATGCCGCCAGCCGCCGACGAGACGACGACGATGCGCTCGGCGGCACGGTCCATCACGAAGGAGAGATAGATCTCCTTGTCGATGTCGGTCGCTTCCTCGATGTAGAGGCGCGAGACGAGCTTGCCCGAGGGCCCGGTCTGCACCGTAACGAGCTTCTTGCCGAGCAGGCCTTCGGCCGCGCTCTCGATCTCGCTATCGGACTTGCAGACCTTGATGCCGCCGGCCTTGCCGCGCGCACCTGAGTGGATCTGGGCCTTGACGACCCACCGCGATCCACCGATCTCGTTGGCGCGGTAGACGGCCTGTTCCGGGCTGTAGGCGAGGCCACCGCGCGGAACGGGCACGTTGAACTTCGAAAGAAGCTCCTTTGCCTGGTACTCGTGAATGTCCATTTCGGACCTCCTTGGGTGTTTCCTGCAGGCTGCCTGTTCTTATTTTGCGCGGGCTGCTTCCGCGGCCTTGATTGCGGCGGCCGTGGCGATGAGGTTCTTCGCCATCTTCTCTGAGGCGGCGTCGATCATCTTGCCGTCGAGCGAAGCAGCGCCCTTGCCCTGAGCCTCGGCTTCCTTGAGGGCGACGAGGATGCGCTCGGCGCGCTCCACTTCCTTCGCGGTGGGCGAGTAGATCTCGTTGGCGAGCTCGATCTGCGAAGGATGGATGGCCCACTTGCCTTCCATGCCGAGAGCGGCGCCGCGGCGCGCAGCGGCCTTATAGCCTTCCGGATCGTCGATGCCGCCGAACGGGCCGTCGATGGGACGCAGGCCGAACGCGCGGCAGGCGACCGTCATGCGCGACAGCGGGAAGTGCCACTGGTCGCCCGGATAGTCGGGGTTCAGGCCGCCGATGACGACGGTACGGGCCTTGTTGAAGGCCGAGTAGTCGGCAACGCCGAAGTGCATGGACTCGAGGCGGCTGTTGGCCGACGCGATCGCCTCGACGTTGGCCATGCCGAGCGGAGTCTCGATGAGGGCTTCGGTGCCGATCTGGTTCTTGAGGCCCTTGGCAACCTCGATCTGGCTGACGATGCACTCGACCGTGTAGACGTCGGCCGGGACGCCGACCTTCGGGATGAGGATGGTGTCGAGCTTCGAGCCGGCCTGCTCCACGATGTCGACGACGTCGCGATACATGTAGTGCGTGTCGAGGCCGTTGATGCGGACGGAGACGCTCTTGCCAGCGCCCTTCCAGTCGAGATCGTTGAGGGCCTGGATGATGTTCTTGCGGGCCTGCTCCTTCTCGGGCGGAGCGACGGCGTCTTCGCAATCGAGGAACACGTAGTCAGCGGCGCTCTTGATTGCGCGATCGATCATCGTCGGGTTCGAGCCCGGAACGGCGAGATACGAACGCTGCAAGCGCTGCTTACGCGTGGGGTAGAGAGTGAAGCTCATGGGGGCGTTTCCTCTGAGTAAGACGTTTATTCTGGATACGAAAGCGGAACGGTCCGAAACGGCCCGAGACCGGGGGACACGTCGATGCGTGGTGGAGATTGAGGAAAGGCGGCGCGCGAGATGCGCGCCGCCTTGAAGATCAAGCAGCCTTGGAGAGAGCGGGCTTGGTCGCCGTCTTGCTGAAGTACTCAGCCGCAGCACCGGTGCCCGAGCCGAACTTGATCGGCACGCCGCAATCCTTGAGCGTCATTTCGACGTTGAACAGGGCGCTGCCGATCATGCCCTCGTCGAGGGCGCCGAGGTGACCGATGCGGAACACGCGGCCGTTGAGCTTGTTGAGGCCGGTTCCGAGCGACGTGTTGTAACGGTAGTAAGCCGTCTTCAGCACGTTGTTGGCATCGATGCCCTCAGGCACGACGATCGCGGACACCGTGTCCGAGTGCCACTTCGGCTCCTTGGCGCAGAGCTTGAGGCCCCAGGCGTCGACCGCAGCGCGCACGCCCGAGGCGAGACGCGTGTGGCGGGCAACGATGTTATCGATGCCTTCGGCGAAGATCAGGTTGAGCGAAGCGCGCAGGCCGCGGATGAGCTGCGTGGCCGGCGTGTAGGGGAAGAAGCCAAGATCGTTGGTCTTGATCATGTCTTCCCAGGAGAAGAAGCAGCGGTTCATGCGGCCGTTGAGGCTCTTGTTGGCGTCGAGAGCCTTCTGGCTGACGGCGAGGATGCCGAGGCCCGTCGGAAGCATGAAGCCCTTCTGCGAGCCGGAGACGCAAGCGTCAACGCCCCACTCGCCCATGCGCATGTCGAGCGAGCCGACCGACGAGACGCCGTCGACGAAGAGGAGCGCGGGGTGCTTGGCGGCATCGAGCGCCTTGCGCACGCCGGCGATGTCGGAGGACACGCCCGTCGCGGTCTCGTTGTGCGTCGCGAACACGGCCTTGATCTCGTGCGCGGTGTCCTTGGCGAGGATGTCGGCATACTTCTCGAGCGGAACGCCCGTGCCCCACTCCTCGTCACAAAGAACGACCTTGAGGCCGAGGCGCTCTGCCATGTCGACCCAGAGCAGCGAGAACTGGCCGAAGCGGCTCATCAGAACCTTGTCGCCGACGGCGAGGGTGTTGGTGATGGCCGACTCCCAGGCGCCCGTACCGGACGAGGGGAAGATGAAAACGCGGCCGTCCTTCATCTTGAAGACCTTCTTCAGGTCCTCGAAGATCGGCAGCGTGAACTTCGGGAATTCGGGGCTGCGCATGTCCTCCATGGGGATGTTCATCGCCATGCGGACGGCATCGGGAACATTGGTCGGGCCAGGAATGAAGAGGTGCGGCGTCACCATGGTCATAGTCGTCTCCTCCAGAGTCGAGCTTCGAGTTTTTTGCCCCAATCTTAGCTTCTTGGTTGCGAAGCGTCAGCCCATACCGGCCGGGCGTCGCGCAAAAAGGTCAAACTAGCGCGGCTCGCGCAAAAAAGGTCCGTGTCCTTCATTGCGAGAGCGTTGAGTTCACTGTGCGTCGTGATTGGTCTCCGGATGAGCTACCGGTTGGATGCGCTGAGCGCCTTGAAGGCAACTCGTAAGCATCCTCTTAACGGTGCACAACACCCGGAGGGGCGACGTCAGAAAATCTCTTGGGTAGGCTTATGAGCGGTGTTGCCTGCGGTGGGAATTGCCCACTTGGGTAGTTTTAGGCCTACCCACCCTGCGGCTTAAGTGCTTCGAGCAGAAACCCAAACCGGTTATCCGACAAGACGCGGGAAGTATCAACGGTCATCGCGCACGGATTGCCGTGCCATGAACAGCGCGACCGCCATCGCGCGATTGTTGACGTTGAGCTTATCGTACAGGTTTTTCAGGTGGTACTTCACCGTATTGCGCGAGATGCCGATACGGGCCGCGATCTGAAGATTGGACCAGCCGTCCGCCAGCGCTGCGAGCAGCTCGCGCTCGCGCACAGTGAGCACGTCGAGCGGATCCTTGCTCGCTGCATCGATGTCTACGTACGGAAACGAAACACGCCCGTGCGAAACGGTCGAGATCGCCTCGAGCAGAACCTCGGGCTCGTCGCTCTTCGACATGAAGCCCCACGCGCCCGCCTTGATGGTGCGGCGCAGCACTTCGGTGCCCGGCTCGCCCGTGTAGACGATGGAGCGGACTGAGAGGTCGCGTTTCTTGATCTCGGACAGCAGATCGCCTCCGATCATGTCGGGAAGCTGCCAGCCGATGATCGCGATGTCGACGGCCTGGCTTTCCATGAGGTTGAGCAGGGCCGCCCCTGTTGCGACGGCGGCCACCACCGTGAAACGTCCGTCTCGCGAGATGATATCGACGAGCCCCGTGCGAACGACGGGGTTCTTGTCGGCGATGGCGATGTTGCGGCGGCTCTCTGTCGGCATGATGGTTACTTTATCCGCCCAAGCTGCGCCGGAGCCAGCGCGAACCGCCGGTATGGCGAATGGGCCGCGCGTCAGCTGTACGCAGGATTAAGCATGAGTCGTCGGCCCGCGGGCGATCCCCGGTCAATCTCAGGCGCCTGGCTCGCGAAAAGATGTGGTGGCCCGCACCAGCTCGTGGATGATGCCGGGCTCGGTCATGGCGTGTCCCGCGTCGGCTACGATACGCAACTCGGCAGAGGGCAGCGCTTTTTTGAGGTCCCAGGCATTACGGACAGGCGTCACCACGTCGTAGCGCCCGTGCACCAGAACGGCTGGAATGCCGTCTGCCTTGTGAGCCTGCTTCAGAAGAGCGCCGTCCTCTGAGAGAAAGCCGCGGTTGAAGAAGTAGTGGCACTCGATGCGGGCGAACGCGAGGGCATAGGCCGGATTGGCGAACGAGCGCACCCGGATCGGATCCTCGATGAGCGAAAGCGTCGTCCCCTCCCACACGCTCCAGGCTTCGGCGGCGGGAATGTGGACGCGCGGATCGGGATCGGTGAGGCGCCTGTAATAGGCCGCGATCATGTCGCCGCGCTCCTCCGGCGGAATGATGCGCTCGAAAGCGTCCCACGCCTCGGGAAACAGGTGGCTGCAGCCGTTCTGATAAAACCAGTCGAGTTCGCTCTTGCGCAACAGGAAGATGCCGCGCAGCACCATCGAGGTCACGCGCGCGGGATGCGTTTCGGCATAGGCCAGCGCCAGCGTCGAGCCCCACGAGCCGCCGAACAGTTGCCAGCGCTCGATATCGAGGTGGTGCCGCAGACGCTCCATGTCCGCGACCAGATGCCAGGTCGTGTTGTTCTCGATCGAGGCGTTGGGCCGGGATTTGCCGCAGCCGCGCTGATCCAGCAGGATGATGCGGTAGTGTCTCGGGTCGTGGAAGCGGCGCATGGCGGGATTGCACCCTCCGCCAGGCCCTCCGTGCACGATCAGCACCGGCGCGCCGCGCGGGTTTCCGCACTCCGCGTAATAGAGCGTGTGCCCGTCGCCCGTTTCGAGAAACCCGTCGTTGAACAGGTCGCGCGGCGGATAGAGTGTAAGACGCTCTCGGGACGACATCGGCTTTCCAATTCACTTGCGGTGCCCTGAGCGCGCAAGGCCCCGCAGGGCGGCTAGGTGCGCTGGGCCTTCTTGCGCCGCTGGTGGCGCATCTCGCGATCGTAGAGGATTTCGCCGCCCGGTACTCTGATATCGCGCACGAGCTCGAGCAGAGTTTTCTGAGGGCCGGGCGTTGCGAGCGCGACCGCGATGGTCGCCACAGCGCCCGCCGGAAGCCCGATGGCCGCCGCGAGGGCGCTGTCCGTTCCGGTGAGCCCCGCTTCACCCGCGATGATGGCAAGCACAGTGACGCCGAACCCCGTCGCCATGCCTGCGACCGCACCGAAGGCATTGAGGCGCTTCCACCAGATGGAAAGCACGAGCACGGGGAAGGTCGATGCGCCGGTGAGTGCTACGGCCCAGAGCACGAGCTTCAGCGGATCTGTGGGGGCTGCGAGCGCGATCAGTCCCGCGACCGCCGCCGCCGTTCCGAGCGCGAGCCGCGAGACGATGAGGCGTGGGCCCGTCCGTGCCGGCGACCAGCTCAGCCCGTAGACGATGTCTTCGGCCAGGATATTTCCGAGCGCGAGCGCCACCGCCCCCGCGGTCGCCAGCGCTGCCGCCACCACGCCTCCTGCCGCCAGATAGACGAGCGCTGCCGGCATCTCGGCTGCGATGGGCAGACTGAGGAGTACGTCGTCGCGGCTCACGTTGAAGCTCGAGAGCGTGGGGCGGCCATCGCCGGCCACGCTCAGGATGCCGCGCTCCCGCAAAGCGTCGAACCACTCCGGAAAGCGCACCTGCCCCACCGCCGTCACGAGATCGGTGAGGTAGTCGCGCATGAAGATGGCCACCGAGGCGATCGTCAGCATTGCGATGCCGAACAGGAAGGTCGCCCATCCGAGCGACTTGCGGGCTTCATACACGCCGGGAGTGCCCGCGACGCGCGGCAACAGCCACGGCGCGCTCGCGATCCCCGAGAGCAGCGTCAGGATGATGATGACGAAAGCCAGCGGTCCCACGCTGCCGAACGCGTCCGAGTAGCGCTTGGCAATCGGCGCGAGCCCCTCGCCCGGCATGTCGAACGCAAGCGCGGGGGGCAGAATGATGGGCAGGCCTTGGGCAGCTTCCGCGCGTCCCATCATGCGCAGCACCGGCCCGCTCGAAAGCTGCGGCAGCGGCAGGTTGGTCACGATCACACCGACGATGGCGATCGGCACCAGGAGGGCGATCAACGCCGCGATGCTCTGGGCCGACGACGACCACGCGAACGACCGCATTCCGCCCGCCGCGAGCGTCAGCACGATGACGGCGACGAGCAGCATCACCGCGAGCCCAGACGGCATCGGATAGAACCAGACGGCCGCATGGGCGCCGATCCTGAGTTCCGCCGCCATGACGAGCAGCATCGGCACGGCGAGAATGCCGCCCGCCACCAGCCGGAGCGCCCGGCTTTCGAACCGCTTCCCGAGGTAGCTCGGCACCGTGAATGCGCCGAACTTGCGGAAGAACGGCGCGAGCAGCACGGCCATCACCACGAAGCCGGCTAACCCGCCGATGACGATGCAGAGCGCATCGAACCCAATGAGGAAGAATGCGCCTGTCAGCGCCACGAGCCCCGTCGCGCCGAGCGCCGTCTGCGCGAGCACAAGGCCGGTATAGAACGCGGGCACGCGACGGCCTGCCGCGAAATAGTCGATCGGCTCGCTGCTGTAGGCGGCCAGTCCGATGATGGCGTAGAACGCGATCGGCCCGAGGAACATGGCAAGCCGCAGCGTGCTGTCGGAAACGCCCAGGCCCTCGAGGATGAGAACGAGCAGCGTGAGCGCGACGAACGCGCTCATGAAGATGCCGAAATAGGTGCCGAGCCGCGGATTGACGTATCCGGTCCGATGCGAGAACGGCATGGCCTCAGCGCTCCATGCGAGCGATGTCCCGTGCCCGCGAGGGCGCCGGTCGGACGAGGCGCACGCTACGCATCCTCATGCGCGCCGTGCCAGTGGTCGATGGCGTCCTGCCGATTCACGAAGCTCGCGACCGTGACGACGGCGATCAGCACGAGCCCGTGCAGGCTGAGGAAGTAGCCGAGCGGGAACCCCATGAACTTGGACGAGTTCAGCCGGTCCGCATAGAGCGGTAGCACCAGCATCACCGCGAGAAATGGCAAGAGGCTCGCGAGCATCTGCCACTTCGTGTGCCGCCAGTAGGGTTTTCTCTCGCGCCGTTCGATCATGACGGTGTTCAGTCTCCCCGTTCCTGTCCCGCCATCAGGTGCGGGGCAGATGTGGTTCCAATGAGGCAGAGGCCTGAAGACGCTATTGGATCAGCCGGCCTCAGACCAACTGGCTGTTTGCTCTCGGTCAACTGCTCACCTAGCATCCGGCCATCGGCTCAGAGCGAGTCGGGATTTTAGGTGTCTAGAGGAATTCTACGATGTCGATACTGTCCGAATTCAAGGAATTTGCAATGCGGGGGAATGTTATTGACCTCGCTGTCGGCGTGATCATCGGTGCCGCGTTCTCCCCCATCGTCACCACGCTGGTCGAGAATATCATCATGCCGCCGATCGGCTATATCCTGGCAGGCATAGATTTCAGCGCGCTCGCGATCACCCTCCCGACCCCCACGGGCGACGGCGTGCTGATCAAGTACGGCCTCTTCCTCAACGCCGTTCTCAAGTTCCTGATCACGGCGGCGGCAATCTTCCTGCTCATCCGCGCCATCAACAAGTTCAAGAAGCCCGTCGCGGCCGAGGCCCCGCCCCCGCCGCCGTCGGAGATCTACCTGCGCGAAATCCGCGACGCGCTGGTGAAGAAATAGCGAAGCGAAGGCGTAGCCGGCCGGACTGTCCGGCCGGTTACCCGATGACGTCTCAGGCGAGGGGAGGCGAGGCGCGCCGCAGCGGAGCTTCCGAGCCGAGCACCGCACTACGGAAAGCCATGTAGCTCTGGTCGATACGCGCCGCGTCGGCGTCGAAGCCGGCCACATGCGCGATCGTCGCCTCTGCAACGCGATCCAGCGCCTCCGCGATCTCGGCGGGCCAGGGTGCGAAGCGAACCCCGAACGAGCTTTCGAGAACCCGCCGCGCCAGCCGGTCGTGCACGCGCGCTTCCGCCAGCGAGGCTTGGTACTCCTCGCCCGCCGCCGCCGCGAAGATGGCGCGATCGGCCTCGGATAGGCCGTTCCAGACGGAAAGGCGGATGCTGAGAGAAAGCGCCGTGCCATGCCCGTTGAGACCGTGCCCCGTCGCATACCGGGCGGACCGGGCGACGCCGCTCGCAAGGCTGGTGACGGGCCCTCCAACCTCGGCCGCGTCCAGCGATCCCTCCTGAAGGGAAGCAGCCACCCGCTCCGGCACAAGATCATGGCCTTCGGCACCGAGGGCGCGTGCAACGTCGGCGCCGAGACCCATCGCGGCTACCCGCCGGCCCGAAAGGTCGGCGAGGCCGATGATCGGATCGCGCGACCAGAGCGCAGGGGTACCGCCCGAATGCCCGGCCAGCAGAGGCTTCCAGCCATGCTGCGCGGCAAGGTCGTCCCAGAGCATCTGTCCGCCGCCCACCGTCATCCAGTGCGCAAGATCCCCGGCGCAGAGCCCTGCCGCGCCGGGGAGACCGGCGAAATAGGCGAAGGCAGGGTGAAGGCGTGAGAAATCGTGGGCCGTGCCGTGCACGAGATCGGCCTCCTCCTGGAGGCCGCCCGGTCCGGCAGCAATCTCGATCCGGAACCGCCCGGCCGTCATGGCCTCGATACGGGCAGCAAGACGGCGGGCGCTGTCTGCGGGCCCCTGAGGCGTGTCCGCCCAAGGCATCGACAACCTGAGGAGGCTCGCGCCACCGGTCAGCCTCTCGGCAGGCGGGGAGGCCGCTTGTTCGGCGTGGGCAACGGCCGGAGATGCGGCTGCAACTGCGGCGCCACCGCTGGTGATGAGGAACTCACGACGATCCATCGGCCAGTCTCCAGTCTGCTGTCCAGGCTGCGATTGGGCTGCATCAAAGCCTAACCCAGGCCCGAAAACAACGGCCCGGAGCCACGGAACAGGCCCCCTTACCGTGTCTTCCGACGATAGATGCCAATTAACCACGTCTTATCCAATGGATACTACCGTATCGAACACGATTGAAAGGTTTGGCGTTCCTTCGACATGCTCCCTGGTGGCGTTGGTAAGAGCAAGACGAACACACTGCTGCAGGAGTACTCGGCGCTGATCGGCGACGCGGTGCTCCGCCAGCGAACGCGTATTGCCGAACGTCAGGCTCGCCTGGAGGCGGAGCTCGCCAACCGCGTCAAATCCGAATTCATCTCCAACATGAGCCATGAGCTGCGCACGCCGCTCAACACGGTTCTGGGCTTTTCGAAGCTTTTGCGACAGCACGGCGAGCGCAAGCTCTCCGACGCCGACATCGTTCAATACGCGGGCTTGATCCAGGATTCCGCTGAGCGGCTTCTCACTGTGATCAACGACATTCTCGACATCTCGAAGCTCCGCAGCGGCACCTACGCGCTCGATGCGTTCGAGGTCGACGTGGGCGCGGTGTTGCGCGACTGCATGGAGGAGGCGGCACCGGCTGCCGCGGAAGCCGGCGTCGAGCTTTCGACGCGCGCGGCCTTCTCGATCCCTCCGATCCGTGGCGACGACGACAAGCTCGCCCAGATCTTCAAGAACCTCATTTCCAACGCCGTGAAGTTCACCCCGCGCGGCGGCACGGTCACCGCCGAGGCTTTGGCGCAAGGCAACGGCGGCGTCATGATTTCCGTCCGCGACACCGGCATCGGCATGACACCCGATGAGATCCGCATCGCGCTCGAGCCGTTCGGCCAGGTCGATGGCGCACGCACCCGCTGGCGTGAGGGCGCCGGACTGGGCCTCACCATTGCCAAGTCCCTAGTTGAGCTGCACGGCGGCGAGCTGGTGATCACCAGCGTCAAGGACAAGGGAACCGACGTAACCGTCACGTTTCCGCCGGCCCATCAGGTTTCGCCCCTCGGCGGACGTGATGCCGTGTTCGGCAACGGCGCCGTCGTTTAATCATCGAGTAGAGCAAGATTATGCAATCCGCGGCCACACCAAAGGAACCCCAGTACCACGTGCTGCCGCGTTCGATCGGCCGCATCGCCTCGGTCACGGGCTCGAAGGCTATTCTGCTGCTCGACGTCACGCACGAGAACGATCCCAAGAGCCGTGCTGATCGCCCGGAGATGGGGACGCTTCTCGCCATCGACGCCGGTGCGACGACCGTGCTCGCGACCGTGTCGGCCTTGAGCGTTCCCGTTCCCGCCCATGGCACCGAGCAGGAGATCCGCATCGCCGAGCTCGGCCTCGTGGGCGAGCTGAAGAAGGCGCCGGACGGCCGCCCCGTCGGCTTCAATCGCGGCACCACCACCTATCCGACGCTCGGAGACCGGGTTCGCTTTGCCACCAAATACGAGCTTCAGCTCACCTATGCCGGCAACGACAAGGAATGCGTGCGCATCGGCTCGATCCGCCAGGACAGCGCCATTCCGGCGATGATCCGCGTGGACGATCTCCTGGGCAAGCATTTCGCCGTCCTCGGCACCACCGGCACAGGCAAGTCCTGCTCGACGGCGCTGATCCTGCGCGCCATCCTCGAGCGCAATCCGAACGCCCATATCGTTCTGCTCGATCCCCACAACGAGTACGCCACCGCATTCGGCGATCGCGCCGAGGTCATTTCGCCCCGCACGCTCCAGCTCCCGCTCTGGCTTCTCAATTTCGAGGAGGCGGTCGAGGTTCTCGTCGGCGACACCGAGCGCAAGGGCGAGATCGAGATCCTTCAGGATCTGATCCCGCTCGCGAAGGCCCGCTACAGCGCCGGCCGCAACAGCGATCCGCAGAAGCTGCGCAAGCCCGGGCTCGACGGCAGCAAGTTCACCGTCGATACGCCGGTTCCCTACCGCATCTCCGATCTCACTAATCTGATCGACGAGCGCATGGGCAAGCTTGAGAACCGCAGGGATCTCGCGCCCTATCGCCAGCTCAAGACCCGCATCGAGACCTTCGTTCAGGACGGCCGCTACGCCTTCATGTTCGGCTCAGTCACCGTCTACGACGGCATGGCGCAGGTGCTCTCCCGCGTCTTTCGCGTGCCCGTGAACGGCAAGCCGATCACCATTCTGGAGCTGACCGGACTGCCGCCGGAGGTCGTCAACGTCGTCGTGTCCGTGCTTTGCCGCATGGCGTTCGACTTCGCGCTGTGGGGTGAAGGCAAGGTGCCGGTCACGGTGGTCTGCGAGGAAGCTCACCGCTACGTCCCTCTCAATTCCCAGATGGGGTTCGAGCCCTGCAAGCGGGCCATCGCCAAGATTGCGAAGGAAGGCCGCAAGTATGGCGCCTCGCTCTGCATCGTGACGCAGCGTCCCGCCGAGATCGACCCCACCATCCTTTCCCAGTGCAACACCGTGTTCGCGCTCCGCATGTCGAACGAGCGTGACCAGGCGATCGTGCAGTCCGCAGTCGCCGATACGGGCACCGGCATGATCGAGTTCCTTCCCGCGCTCGGCGCACGCGAGGCCATCGCCTTCGGCGACGGCGTGCCGATCCCCGTGCGCATCAAGTTCGACGAGTTGCCCGCCAACGCGCTTCCGCGCTCCACGACGGCGCGCTTCTCGGAGAAATGGCAGGAGTCGCTCGGCGACGAGGCGTTCCTCGAAGCGGTCGTCGAGCGCTGGCGCGCAGCCGGCGTGTGCGGACAGCTCGACGCTGCGAGCCAGGCCCAGCTCTTCGCCGAATCCGTCAGCCTTCCGGCATCCGTTGGATTGCCGCGCCGCGCCGAGCCCGCGCTCACGGAGCGGTTCGGTCTTGAAAGAGCCCAGCCTGAACCCGCCCCCGAGCGAACCCACGTCGATCGGCAGGGCCACGAGTTCGATACGCGCCGCGCTCCGGCGCCGGAGCCTCAGGGGCACCCGGTCGCGAGCGCGCCGCGCGAGCCCATGGCCGCCCCGCGTGTGGAGCTGCGCCGGCCGCTTTCGCCGTCGGACGTTCCGCGCACCGCGCCGGCATCGTCCGGCTTCTTGTCGCGCAACGAGCCGCCGTCTCCGTCTCAGGCAGATGCCGCCTCCGCACCGAGCAACCCTCGGCTCGCGCTCAGGGAACGCCTGTTGAAGCCCACCATTCCCCGCTGATCAGCGGCCTGGAAAACCCTCACGCGTCTGTCTTGCGGGTGTCGGCCGGGCCGTCTCTCCAATCGTTCAGCACGTCGAGAATCGGCGTCAGCCCTTCCGTATCCACGAGGCGATAGACCTCCACGTCGCGCCGCGCGCTTTCGCCCCATCCGGCGATGGTGAGCGCCCGTTCCGCCTTGGAAAAGAGGCCGTGATTGCGGAGAGGCGCTGCATCGCGCACGGCCGCATCACGGGCCTCCGCATCGGGCCCGCTCGTCTTGCCGTGCTTGTCCAGCCAAGCCTTGCGAACGGCGGTGAGGTCCGTATCGCTGCCTTCGGCCTCCTCGTCCTTGAGTTTCTGCAGCTCGCTCTTCTTGAGCGGGCCCCATCCCGGCTTCGGCCATTCCACGAGATCGAGATCGTCGAGCACGCCCGCGAGCTGGTTCATCGCCAGCGCCTTTGCGCCTTCCGTCTCGGTGTCGCAACTGTAGAGGTTCGGGATGACGAGATACGAGTGCGTCTTGTGATAGATGAAATGGCGGCGCACCCATTCGATGTCCGCGTCTGGCGCGCGCGCAATGGCGGTCGCGATCGCGGATTGGATTTCGCGCCGCTTGTCGCCCGCCATCTCCGGCCGCCGCGCCGGAGGATTGAGAATGGCGAGCACCAGAAGACCAAAGTCGATGCCGATCGAGGCGAGCAGCGCGATAAGGTCGCGCCCCGTGATCGGATCGCCCGCTTCCGTCGTCGTCGCAGGCTCCGAGCCGAGCGTGACCACGTAATGCACGAGGCTGTACGAATACGCGCCGATGTTCTTCCAGAGGTTCTTCACCGCGTTCGCGACACCCGCGGGCCCTTCGCTGAACGCGGCATCGCGCAGCTTTACATCCGCGGGCTGACCCGCCTGGTCGGCGGCCTGCGTGAGGCGTTGGGCGAGCGTCGGATCGTAGCATGAGAAGCCGGGCTGTCCCGGCGCGACGGACACCGTTTCCGCGAGTGCCCGCATCTCGGCGGCCGTCGATTTTCCGAGCTCGTTCGAGCGTGCCGCGATGTTGCGGGCCGAGCCTCGGATTTGCGAGGCCATGGTCTCGAAATTGCGCTGCCGCTCTTCGACGCTGGCGCCAGCAAGCGATTGCGCGCTCTGGCGGAGCTGCTCCACCTCGGCCTGCACCGGCTCGAGCCAGCTCCGCACCATTCCGTCGCGCAGCGTGGCCACGGAATCGCGCACCCCGCGCCGCGCATTGTAGAGCGGCCCCCGTCCTGCGCCCGATGCCGTGCCGCAGCTCCCGCCGCTCGTCTCCTCGCGAGCCATCTGGCTTTCTGACCACGAGACGACGTTGTCGAGCTGCGAGCGGACCGCGTCGAGGCGTGCGGCCACCACCGCGCTCGCGTCTCGCGCGTCCTCCTGCAGCCCCGAGAGGCCGGTGCGTGTCGCTTCCTGGCCGGAGATCAGGCTCCACCAGAAGCCGTAGCCGAAGCCGATCGACCAGATTGCGAGGAAGACATAGAGCACGAACATGATGACGCGGTCGCTGAAGTCGCGACCCGCCCCGAAGGTTTCACGCAGTGCGAGCCACATGAGGAAGGTGAGCGACACCACCACGCCGATGACGAGAATGTCGTTCGGGATCGACATGGATCCCGGCTCGGGGCCGGTGGGCGTGGCCGACACGCCGACGATGAAATCCCGCATGCCGTGCCAGGTCGCATAGCCTGACAGGAACAGCAGCATCAGAGAGGCGACGCCGATCAGCGTGTTGCGCCCGAAGATGTAGTCGAGACGCCGCCGCCAGCTTCCGGTCGGCTTCGATGCGGCTTCGGCCATGACGCAACACCCCCTGGGTACGAGTACCTTGCTCCCAACGGGCGGACTTTAGGGGAAAGCGGCCGGGATGTCGCGGCGCAAGCTTGGAGGCACCGCCGGCAGGAAGCGGGGCGTAGCATCGGCGCAACGGCCGCGTGCAGATCGGCTATCGCTTTTGCTCGCCAGGCCGGATTTCGACGACGCGCGCGCCTTCTCCGATGGGACCGCGCTTGGAGGCGTCCTGCGCACGCGCCTCGGCGTCGTCCGGGGCGGCGGGTGACGCCTCGCTCGGCCGGGACGCGGCCGGAGCCGGCTGCGGAGCGCCGCCGCCGGCCGTTGCGGCGTTGAGCTGCTCGAGCTTCCGGAAGCGCTTCCACGTCATCGGGATGGCCGCCAGGTAGAGCAGTGTCGCGATCGTCAGCGTGGCATACGGATAGGTCACGAGACAGGCCACCAGCGTCATGGCGAGGATGAAGATGGGCAGCACCCAGTCGCGAACGATCCGCTCGCCGAGCAGCTTTCCGGAGTAGGTGGGGATGATGGAGACCATCATCACGCCGATCAGGATCGTGTAGGCGAGCACGAGGTTGAGCAGCACCGGTGAGGAGCGGAGATCGAGGCCGAGGTGCCCGAGATAGATCGGCAGCAGCACCAGGATGGCGGCGGCCGGCGTAGGCACGCCCATGAAGAAGTCCGATTGCCATTTCGGCCGCTCGTCGTCGATCAGCGTGTTGAAGCGCGCGAGCCGCAACGCGGATGCGAGCGCGAACAGCATCACCGCGATCCAGCCGAGGCTCTTGTGATCGCCGAGACCCCACGTGAAGATCATGATGGCGGGCGCCACGCCGAAGTTGACGAAGTCGGCGAGGCTGTCGAGCTCCGCGCCGAACCGCGAGGACGCCTTGAGCAGGCGCGCGATGCGCCCGTCGAGCCCGTCGAGCAGCGCAGCGAACACGATAGCCGCGAGCGCGAAGTCGTAGCGTCCTTCGATGGACATGCGGATCGAAGTGAGGCCGGCGCATAGCCCCAGAAGAGTGAAGAAGTTCGGCACCATCATGCGCACCGGGATGCGCGCGTGGCTGAACATGCGCCGCCTGCGCCTGCGCCGCGTTTCCTTCTCGAGCTGCGGTACGATCGGATCCATGTCAGCCCTCCTCGCTCCGGCCAGTGAGCGCTTCGGACCCAGCGGGCCCGAAGCAAGCCTCACGTCCAACGAACTTAGTGACGGCGTGCTTCGCGTTCCGGCTCGGTCGAGCGCAGGTCTGAAAGCACGGTCTCGCCGCCGATGGCCCGCTGTCCCACGGCAACCGCCGGGAACGCACCAACCGGCAGATAGGTATCGACGCGCGATCCGAACCGGATGAGCCCGAACCGCTCGCCGACGCCGATGTTGTCGCCCTCGGCCGCCAGCGTCACGATGCGGCGCGCGACGAGGCCCGCGATCTGCACGACAGCGACCTTGGTTCCCGTCGGCGTCTCGATCACGATCGTGCGCCGCTCGTTCTCCTCGGACGCCTTGTCGAGGGCGGCGTTGAGGAATGCGCCCGGAATGTAGAGCGAGCGGATGATACGGCCCGCCAGCGGCGCGCGCTGGATGTGAACGTCGAACACGGACAGGAAGATCGAGATGCGCACGCGCTCCTCGTCGCCGAGGCCCAGCTCGGCGGGCGGCCGCACCTTCTCGATCAGCGAGACCTTGCCGTCGGCCGGCGCGATGATCAGCCCCTCGCGCAGCGGCGTCACGCGATCGGGATCGCGGAAGAAGTAGATCACCCAGCCCGTGATCAGCGCTGCGATCCATCCGAGCGCAGGCCAGATGTAGAACAGCAGCAGCGTTGCGACGAGGCCGATGACGATGAACTTGTGACCGTCGCGGTGCACAGGCGCCAGGCTGTCGGTGATAGTGTCGAGCAATGAATGCCGATCGGACATTCGTCCTCCTGATCCCTCATCCAGCGCGCACGAGCCGCGCGGGAGAAAATTACCACAAAGCGGCGGGCCGGGGACCGGTCCGCCGCAGAATATCGAAAAAACGGGCCGTTAGAATGGAATGGCGACGAAGCGCGTATCCCCCTTCACGTCCTCGACCAGAAGCAGCACGCTCTTGCCGCCCGACTTCTTGACCTTCTCGATGGCCGCCTCGAGATCGGCCGGCGTCGTCACCGGCTCCTGCTGAGCCTCCGTGATAACGTCGCCGGCTCTGATGTTCTTGGTCGCAGCCTGGCTCGAGGGGTCGATGTCGGTAACGATCACGCCCTTGACCTTGGCGTCGAAGCCGAGGCGGCTGCGCACGTCGTCCGTGAGCGGGCTCAGCGTGAGCCCCAGGACCGACGTCGAAGGCTGCTCGGGTTTCTCTTCCTTTTTGTCGGTCGAGGCAGGCTGCGGGTTGTCCTCCTCGTCGTTAAGCGTGCCGACGGAGACCGAAAGCGTCTTTTTCTGTCCTTGCCGCAGAACCTCGACATCGACCGTCTTTCCGATCGGTGCCTGCGCGACGAGCTTCGGCAGGCCGCGCATCGTGGTCACGTCCTTGCCGTCGAACTTGAGGATCACGTCACCGGCTTCGACGCCGGCCTTGGCGGCGGGCGAGTCGGGCGTCACGCCCGCAACCAGCGCGCCCGTGTTCTCCGGCACGCCGAGGCTCTCGCCGATGTCCTCGCTGATCGACTGGATCTTGACGCCGAGCCACCCGCGCTTGACCTGCCCGAACTCCTTGAGCTGCGAGATGACGGCGGTGACCGTATCGGCGGGAACGGCAAAGCCGATGCCGATGGAGCCGCCAGTCGGAGAGATGATGGCGGTGTTCACGCCCACCACCTCGCCGTCCATGTTGAAGAGCGGTCCGCCCGAGTTGCCCTTGTTGATCGCCGCGTCCGTCTGCAGGAAGTCGTCGTAGGGGCCCGCGTTGATGTCGCGCTGCTTGGCGGAAATGATGCCGACCGTGAGCGAGCCGCCGAGGCCGAAGGGATTGCCGATCGCCATCACCCAGTCGCCGACGCGGAGATTGGCCGAGGAGCCGAATGGCACGGAGACCAGCGGCTTCTTGGGCGTGACCTTGAGCAGGGCGAGGTCGGTCTTGGTGTCCCGGCCGAGCACCTTGTCGACCTTGAGCTTCGAGCCGTCGTGGAAGTTGACGATGATCTCGTCGGCGCCTTCGATGACGTGGTTGTTGGTGACGACGAGACCTTCCGTTCCGTCGATCACGAAACCGGAGCCGAGCGAGGAGACCTTGCGTTCCGACGGCGGCGTCCGCCCGCCCTTTTTGTTGAAGAAGTCCTCGAAGAAGTCTTCGAACGGCGACCCCTTCGGCACCTTCGGCAGCGGGACGCCTTCCGGGCCCTTCGCGATCTGGCTGGTGGAGATGTTGACGACGGCGTCGATCAGCTTTTCGGCGATCGGCGCGACCGATTGCGGCCCCCTTTGCTCTGCCGCCGCCGGGGCCGCCGCAGCGAGGCTGCCGGCCTGGAGCGCGGCGAGCGCAAAGGCGAGGGCCGGGAGCCGGCCGAATACGCGTCGCCCAAGAGTGGTCGTCATCGGGAACTCCTTCTCAGACCATGATCGGGGCAGACCTTTTAGGTTCTGGCGTGCGATCCATGGCCGAAACCCATGATCAAGCCGGCCGGAATTGTGTTCGTTCATATCCTCGCCCGGCGCGTCAAGTCGCTTAGGCTCCGGGCTTTTCTTGTTCTGCTCGAAGCTAGAGCGCATGAAGCGGGCAGGACGAGGTCCAGCCCGCTCCAAAGTGTGAGATCGCCGTGAGCCTGTCAACGCGGCTGAGAGGCGGATGGTCAGGAGAAGCTTACCCCCTGACCAGCCAGACGATGAGCGCACCGAGCGCGACGGCCACCCAGCCTGCTCTGCGCAGGCTTTGCTCAGGGGTGGCGGCGGCCGTCGCCAGAAGATAGCGCCCGAGATCGGGTGAGAGCGCCCAGATCAAGCCCTCGATCACGAGCACCAATCCGAGGGCAACGACCAGATCGCTCATTGTTTAGGCAGAGCCGCTCCCGCACCGGCAGGGTCGGAGAAGTACTTGAAGAAGTCGCTGTCGGGCGAGATCACCAAGCGCGTGTCGCCCGGCTTCAGGCCCTGCTCGTAGGCCTGCATCGAGCGATAGAACGCGAAGAAATCCGGATCGCGCCCGAAGGCTTCGGCGAAGATGCGGTTACGCTCGGCTTCGCCCGAGCCGCGCAGCTCCTCACCCTTGCGGGTTGCTTCCGCCTTGATGACGGTGACCTCGCGGTCGGCCGTCGCCTTGATGCGGTTCGCTTCGCCCGTGCCCTGCGCGCGGAACTCGGCAGCCTCACGCTGGCGCTCGGCGCGCATGCGCTCGAACACGCTCTTGAGGTTCTGCTCGGGCAGGTCGGCACGCTTGATGCGCACGTCCACAACCTCGAGGCCGAAGTCGCGGCCCTCTTCGTTCACGTTGGCTGCGATCTGCTTCATGAGCTGCTCGCGGCGGTCACGCACGACGTCCTGGAAGGTCGCGGCACCGAGCGCGCGGCGCATGGCCGATTCCACGATCGGGCCGAGACGCGAGCGCACCGCCCCCTCGAACCGCAGCGTCTGATAGAACTTGAGCGGATCGACGATCTTGTAGCGGGCGAACGCGTCCACCTGCAGACGCTTCTGGTCCGACGCGGTGACTTCCTGCGTCGAGGTGTCGAGGTCGAGGATGCGCTTGTCGAAGATGTCGACCGTCTCGACCAGCGGCAGCTTCCAGTGAAGGCCAGGCTGCTGGACGACACGCTTCGGCTTACCGAACTCGAGCACGAGCGCCTGCTCGTTCTGGTGCACGATGAAGGCCGAGGCATAGACGGCTGCGGCTGCGGCGCCGAGAACGACGACGAGAAATGCGAGGAATGCGCGCATATCAGTTGCCTCCCTCGGTCGTCTGGCGGCGCTGCTGGAGCTGATCCAGCGGCAGGTAGGGCACCACGCCCTGGCCGCTCTTGCTGTCGATGATCACCTTGTCGGTGCCGCCCATCACGCGTTCCATGGTTTCGAGGAAGATGCGCTTGCGCGTGACTTCCGGAGCCTTCTTGTACTCGTCGTAAACCTTGAGGAAGCGGGCCGTCTGGCCTTGCGCTTCCGCCACTGTCTGCTGCTTGAAGCCCTCTGCGCCCTGGAGAATGCGCTCTGCCTCGCCGCGGGCCTCGGGCACCACCTTGTTGGCGTAGGCGAAGGCTTCGTTCTGCAAGCGCTCCTTGTCGGCGCGCGCCGCCTGCACGTCGCGGAAGGCGTCGATGACCTCGCCCGGCGGGTCGACCTTCTGCAGCGTCACCTGGTCGATCTGGATACCCGACTGATAGCCGTCGAGAATTTGCTGCATGAGCTGGAACACGGCAGCTTCCGTCTTCTGGCGTGCTTCCGTCAGGATCGGCTGGATGTTCGATTGGCCGACCACCTCGCGCATGGCGCTCTCGGCCACTTCCTTCACGGTGTTGTCGGGGTTCTGGATGTTGAAGAGATACTGGGCGGCATCCTTGATGCGCCAGTAGACCACGAAGTCGATGTCCACCGTGTTCTCGTCGCCGGTGAGCATCAGGCTCTCTTCCTTGACGTCCTGCACGCCCGCGCCGCCGAAACCGCGATCGAAGCTTGCGGAGCGCATGCCCACTTCGATGATGTTCTGGCGCGTGACCTTGGGACGAATGACCTCCTCGACCGGGTAAGGCCAGCGGAAATGAAGGCCGGGCGGCTCCTGGCGCACGTACTCGCCGAACCGCATCACGACGCCGAGCTCATCTGGATCGACGCGGAAGAAGAAGGCATACCAGGCCACGACCGCCGAGGCGACGATCGCCGCGAGGAAGGCCAGGGGACCGGGAATGCCGCCGCCGTGCATGACCTGCTTCATGCGGTCCTGGCTGCGCTTCAGCATTTCCTCGAGATCGGGCGGTTGCGAGCCGGGTCCCTGGCCCCAGGGACCACCGCCCCCGCCGCCGCCTTTCCAGCCGCCGCCGTTTCCACCGCCGCCGCTCTGATTGCTCCAAGGCATATGATCTCAGCCCTTCGATTGTGGATGATGGCCGGGAAAGCGCAATGAGGTGACCCTTTCCAAGGGCCCTGGATCGCTTAAGTCCCGGATGGGATTGCGCTTCGCTTATAGGGGAGGAGACCGGTCGAAGCAAATGCGCCGCGTAGAAATTGGTTTGCGCAGGCCGCCCGTCAAGGCGGGGCTCCGCCAATTCTTTCGGCGGGCCGGGTCTAGTTGCGTTCGAGTATCCGGAGGGTCGCCGTAACGTCGTCCTTTTCGCTCGTGGGCAGCGGCTGGCTTTCCACTTCCTTCCAGGCCGAAAGATCGACCTCCGGGAAGGAAACATCCCCCTGCGGACGGGCGTGGATCGTGGTCCAGTAGATGCGGTCGGCGTGCGGGAGAGCGGCCCGGAACACGTCCGCCCCCCCGATAACCATGATCTCGTCGGCGGACGACAGCCCGGTGCGCGCCAGCGTCCGGGCGAGGGTCAGCGCGTCGGCGAGGTTGTCGACCACGCTCACACCTGCCGGGGCCTCGAAAAAGGGGTCCGTGGTGAGCACGATGTTCTCGCGCCCGTCGAGCGGTTTCTTGAGCGACTGGAAGGTCTTGCGGCCCATGATCACGGGCTTGCCCAGCGTCAGGCGCCGGAACGTCTTGAGGTCCGACGAAAGCCGCCAGGGCAAGGTGCCGTTGGCACCGATCACGCCGTTCTCGGCCACGGCAACGATGAGAGAGACGCGCATGGATTAAACCGCTGTCCGCGCTGTGGGGAGAGCATCTCTACCGTCCACATCATGCTTGTCCAGACACCGGCCTCCGCCGGTGCGACGTCGTGAGATGGAGAAGCGGTCTGCCTCGACATTAACGTCATCCCGGCGGAGGCCGGGATCCAGGCACGTAGATTGTGGAGCACTGTTCATCTAAACCGCCACCGGTGCTGCGATATGGGGGTGCGGGTCGTAACCCTCGAGCGCGAAGTCCTCGTAGCGGAACGCGAAGATCGAGCGAACGTCCGGGTTGATCGACATCTTGGGCAGCGGCCGCGGCGTGCGCGAAAGCTGCAGGTCCGCCTGCTCCAGGTGGTTCACGTAGAGATGAGCGTCGCCGAACGTATGCACGAACTCGCCGGGCTCGAGCCCCGTCACCTGCGCCATCATCATCGTGAGCAGCGCATAGCTCGCAATGTTGAACGGCACGCCAAGGAACACGTCCGCCGAGCGCTGGTAGAGCTGGCACGAGAGGCGCCCCTCGGCCACGTAGAACTGGAACAGGCAGTGGCACGGCGCGAGCGCCATGTCCGGAATGTCGGCCGGGTTCCAGGCCGAGACGATGATGCGGCGGCTGTCGGGATTGGTCTTCAGCGTCTCCACGACCTCGCTGATCTGATCGATCGTCCGCCCGTCCGGCGCGGCCCAGCTTCGCCACTGCTTTCCGTAGACCGGGCCGAGACTGCCGTCGGGGCGTGCCCACTCATCCCAGATCCGCACGCCGTTCGCCTTGAGATAGGCGACGTTGGTGTCGCCCGCGAGAAACCAGATCAGCTCGTGAATGATAGATTTGACGTGCAACTTCTTGGTCGTGACCAGCGGAAACCCGTCCCTGAGGTCGAACCGCATCTGATGCCCGAAGATCGACAGCGTGCCCGTCCCCGTCCGGTCGGACTTGGCGGTGCCTTCGGTGCGCACGCGGCGCAGGAGATCGAGATACTGCTGCATGGTGGCGTCCTAGCCCGATTCCGCTATGGCGCGAACAGAGAGACGATCGAGAGCGAGAACGCGTTGATGACGGCGTGCGCCACCACGACGGCCCGCATCGACCCCGTGCGCTTCATGATCCACGATAGCCCGATGCCGGCCAGGAACACGCTCACGAGGCCCGGCCAAGAATACCCCCAATGGAGCAGCGTCCAAAGCAGGGAGGAGAGAACGGCTGCGGGCCAGAACCCGAGCGCGGTCTTGGCCAGCGCTGAAAGCAGGAAGCCCCGGAAGGTCAGCTCCTCCCACAGCGGCGCCAGAATGACTGCCGCGATCGCGACGCCCCACCAGTAGGGAGAGCGCAAGCCGTCGAGAAGCCAACGCCCGTCCGTGAAAAGCTCGAGCCCCGCCAGCCGGTAGAGCAGGATCTCGACGGGCCCGATGAGAACGATGAGCAGCAACCCGAGCCCGACGGCTGTAAGCCACGGCGTCGGCGGCGTGGCGAGCCGCAAGGTCTGCGCCCTGGCCCCGCGCCAGCCCGCAGCTCCCCAGAGAATGGCGAGCGAGAGAAGCTGGCCGATGATCATTTGCGCGAGCAGGAACGGCGAGGCGAGAGACGCTCCGCCCTGCGGGATGATTTCGCCGTCTACCCCCAGGAGACCGGCCCTCTCGACGAACACGCCGGCAATTCCGACCAGGATGGGCGCAAGGCTCACGACGAGTGCAACCAGGAGCGCGCCCGCCGGCCGCCACGGCGTATCGGGCCGATAAGTCGCGCTGTCGCCGTCGGCGAGTGTGGGGTCGGACATGGCGGGAATACCTTGCGCGTGAGGGCTCGAGGTGGATAGGAGGGATGCCTTATGCCATTTGCTGCTATCCGGCGACAACTTGGCAGCGGAAGGGCCGGGTTTGAGGCACTTTTATTTCTAATCCTCCCGGCATATATTTAGATCGCCGGATTCGTCCGGCTATGGCGATAAACGCGACCGTAATAAGCCGTTCGGACCCGGGGGCAGTACCCGGCGCCTCCACCACAAGCTCATGGGGTTTCAAAGGCCTCCTGGGACTTGGCCACGGACCCTCCTCCGTGAGCTGGTGATGGGGGCGAACTAGGATCGACGAGGGTGTAAAGGGTTTAGCTTTTGCCCGGCATGATACCACCGTCATCGGGTCATTCAGAATAGTTGCCAATGACAACTATGCTGAGGCTGCTCTCGCTGCGTAATGCGGCGCGAAATGCCTAACTACTAAAGTCCTCGCTCCTAGCCGAGCAAGGCGCGGTCTGGGGGGCACCGGGCAACAGAAGCCTCCCACTCATTCTTTGCGCTCTCATCTTTGCGATCCTGGGGGACGCGAGGCGCGATCGGGGACGAAGCGGCACGGCATGACGGTTGAGTCGACGATCGACTATGAGGGACTCGCGCAAGAAGCGATGCGCGGAGTCGTACGCAAGGTCATAGCAAGCACGGCGAAGTCCGGCTTGGTAGGCGACCACCATTTTTACATTTCCTTTGACACGGAGGCTCCTGGCGTTTCGCTCTCGAAGCGCCTCAAGGAGAAATATCCGCGCGAGATGACCATCGTCCTTCAGCACCGCTTCTGGGACCTCGCCGTGACCGAGGACCGCTTCGAGGTGAAGCTGACGTTCGATGGCATCCCCGAGCGCCTCGTGGTGCCGTTCGCGGCCATCAAGGTGTTCTTCGATCCGTCCGTGCGTTTTGGCCTCCAGTTCGAGGATCCGAACGCCACGCCTGAGGGCCGCGCACAGGCGCAAGGCAACTCCTTCGACGGCATGGCACCGCGGCCCGGCGCGACACGGGCGAGCCACACGCGCAAGACGCCGCGCGGCGCACGCAAATCTCAGGTCGCCGAGGATGGGGCAGACACCAAGTCGCCCGCCTCCGAGGAGGAGGCCGCTCCGGCATCCATCGAGACGTCTGCTGCCAACGCAGCGCCTCCCTCGCCGACACCGCTGGCCGCCAAGTCCGCGACCAAGCGCCCGGCCGCCGCGAGCGATGAGGCCGGCGAGGGCGGTGCCGATGCCGAGGCACCCGCCAAATCGGGCGGCGCCGAGATCGTCAGCCTCGACAAGTTTCGCAAGAAATAGAGATCGCGAGCATCCGCTCATGAGAACGCTTCGGACCCCAAGGTCCGAAGCGTTATGTTTTGTGCGGAGGCCCGACTGCGTTCAGCGGCGGCCGAGCGGATGCTCGAAGCGCTCGCGCGCCCAGCGGCGATGGTAGGCGCGGTAAGGCCGGTAATAGTAACCGTCATCGTAGTAGGTGGAGTAGCGCGGATAGTAGCGGGGATAATACCCACCGCCGTAGTAGCCGTAATAGCGCGGGTAATAGCCGTAGCCATATCTATAGGCGGGTCCGATGTAGATGCTCGGGCCGTAGAAGCCATAGCCACCCCATCCCCAGCCGCCACCATACCAGCGCCGATGACCAATGGTCTCGACGGGGAGGGCGCCTGCGCGCTGGGCCTCGGCCGTGGCGGCGGCTTGAGCGGGAGCGAGCGGGCCTGCGAGGGAGGAGGAGGCAAATGAAGCGATAAAGATCAGGACTGCTGAGACTGCGATCGCGGGACTGAAAATCTTGAAGATACGCATGACGGAATCTCCTTGGGCCGAGCGCAGATGCGACCCGGCGCAACAAGACAAAACGCACTCGCCCGGAAGGTTCCTTAGGTGCGATCCGCGCCTATCGCGCAGATGAATGGATGTTCAGGAAGATGGCAGCTAAGTGGCTGAAATTTTTTCATTTTTTCGAGGCGGAAGCGCGCAGTGCCTGGCGTTCTTCTGTTTGTAAGCCCGAGAGAGAAGCCGGGGCATCCACCGGCAGCCGGGCCAGAAACAGAGTGGAGACGACAAATGCATACGAAGACCAAGACTGCCCTTCTCACGTTCGCCGCGCTGGTGATGACCGCCGGCGTATCGGTCGCCGCGCCGAGCTACAAGCACACCAACGGCTATAAGCCGGGCCCGCAGTACGCCATGAAGCACAAGGGCGTTTCCGGCTTCGAGCGGGCTGCCATCGCGCGCAGCGCCGCCAACCTCTCGGCCCTGAAAGCCCGCGCCTGGCGCGACGGCAAGCTCACCTTCTCCGAGCGCATTCAGATCCGCAATGCCGAGCAGCGTCACGCCGCGCTCGTGCGCCGCGCCTACCGCTCGTAGTTGATCGGCCAGCCTCGATGGGATGGTTGATTTGCCGCTCACCACGGAAAAGGGCCGCGCCGCTTGCGGCCCTTGACCCGTTTGCGGCGATACGGCCTCGCGCACGGCCTTAGGCCGCCTCGCGGGCCTCGCGCGAAAGGAACGCGGCCGGATCGTGCTTGGCAAGGAATTCCGCCAGCCGCTCGATCGGCAGGGGACGCGAGATCAGGTAACCCTGCGCGTAGGCGACCCTGCCGCTTTCGAGCAGAAGATCCAGCCGCTCCTGTGTTTCCACGCCTTCGACCACGATCTCCCGGTCGCAGCTTCCCACCATGTCGAGCGCATGAACCAGCATGCGCGCCATCATGCTTTCGCTTGGCGCCATGGCGAACGAGCGGTCGAGCTTGACGCCGTGGATCGCGAGCGACGCCACGCGATGAATGCTGGAATAGCCGCTTCCGAAGTCGTCGATGTAGGTGCGGAATCCGAGACGTCCGAGCGCCTCGATCTCCCGTTCGGCCACCTCCACGCTGAGTGCGTCGCTTTCGACGATTTCGAGCGCGATCTGGAACCGCTCGCGGTCGCCGTCGAAGGCGCTGAAAACCGACTTGAGCTCTTCGCTGTCGAGGTCGCGCGGGAAAATGTTGAAGTTCACTTGCAGCCGCGTCGCGGCAGGGAGTGCCTGCGAAAGCTCGAGATGCGCGCGATCCGCCACCATCTTCGTGAAGGCAAGCGTCTGTCCGGAATGCGCGACGATGTCGATGAACTTGTCCGGCGCGACGACCGAGCCGTCCACGTCCCGCCAGCGCGCAAGCACCTCGCAGCCCGAAATCTGTCCGGTCCTGAGATCGAGGATCGGCTGATAGGCGCAGATCACGGAGTCGATATTGAGGTTGCGGCGGAAGCGGGCCGGAAGCGACCAGTAGGAGTTGAGCCAGCGCTGAAGCGTGCTGGCAGGCCACACGGCGTAGAAGGCGATGAGGAAGATGGCGATCAGGATTTCACCCTGCCACTCTCCCATGATGCTGGCGAGGTTCGACTTCGTGGTGATGCAATAGGAGTGGTCTTTTCCGCAGAGCGTTTCGCGCGCCGTCATCAGCCCGTCGTCGGGTGCGGCGGCGGCCTCCTGATAAAGATCTCGCGTGCCGCTCACATGCCACACGTGGCCATTCGGTCCGACGGCGACCAATTCTTTCTCCCCCGCTCCATCGATGCCGGCGCGGAACGTTTGCAGCGGAATCACGATCGCGAAAGGATCGCGATGAACGACGATGCCGGACATGCCGAGTAGGCCGACATGCTCGAGCCGTGTATCGATCCAGTAGGAGATCGAACCCGGCGACACTTGAGGAATGTCCGGCTCTCCCAGGGGAAGAGGGCGCTGCGTTCCCGAAATGCTGGTTGAGCACGTCACCATCCCGCCCGGCGCGTAGATGAACTCGTTGAGACCGTCGGGCCTGAACGCGACGCGGCGAAGCTGGCGCAGGAACTCTTCGCTGCAAGGCTGAGCCGTCGCTTCGCTATCGAGCACGTCGAAGGCGGAGGTCACGTCCTGGTGAAGCTTGTCGAGCTGAGCGAGATCGGCCGCGACATCGCGTTTGAGCGAGTCACGAAGCTGATGGCGCGCGAAGAGGAAGGCAGCCGCAAGCAACGCCACGGCGATGATCAGCCACAGCGTGAAATCGATAAACCGCCGATAGCGGCCCGAGACGAATATCTTAACAAGAACTGACATAATGAATCACGCTGATACGCCGCGCGCCGATTGGACAAATATCGTGGGGACTATATCCGCTACCCTGTAAATATTCAGAGAACGGCTGATCTCCGGTGCGCGCCCGGGAGGCCCGAGCAAGCCAGTGGCGGGAGAAATTCGAGGGCCGTCGCTGCCCGCCGCCGCATGAGGCTGAACGGCCCGCCCCGGGCGCATTCCTCCCTTCACCCCCCCATGCGACATGTCTTCTTCACGCCATGTCGCCTTGGTTCCCGGCGCGCTCCCGTGCTATGGCCACGCCCAATGCTAACCGCTCCATCACGGACAGCCGCTCATGACCGAGAAAAAGACCGCCGCCAAGCAAGCCGTTCGCGTCGAAACCGACACCTTCGGTGAGATCGAGGTACCCGCCGACAAGTATTGGGGCGCCCAGGCGCAGCGCAGTCTCGGCAACTTCAAGATCGGGTGGGAAAAGCAACCTGCACCCGTGATCCGTGCCCTCGGCATCGTGAAGCAGGCGGCAGCCGAGACCAACATGGCCCTTGGCAAGCTCGACGAGCAGATCGGCGGCGTGATCGTCAAGGCCGCTCAGGAGGTAATCGAGGGCAAGCTCGACGCGCACTTCCCGCTCGTCGTCTGGCAGACCGGTTCCGGCACTCAGTCGAACATGAACGCCAACGAGGTGATTTCGAACCGCGCCATCGAGATGATGGGCGGCACCATGGGCTCCAAGAAGCCCGTGCACCCGAACGACCACGTCAACATGAGCCAGTCGTCGAACGACACCTTCCCGACGGCCATGCATATCGCTTGCGCAGAGGAGATCCACCATCGCCTCCTGCCAGCGCTCCAGTACCTGCGCAATGCGCTGAACGACAAGGCGCAGGCCTGGGCCAAGATCATCAAGATCGGCCGCACCCATACGCAGGACGCGACGCCGCTCACGCTCGGGCAGGAATTCTCCGGCTATACCCAGCAGATCGAGAATGGCATCAAGCGCATCGAGATGACGATGCCCGCGCTCATGGAGCTGGCCCAGGGCGGAACGGCGGTTGGCACCGGCCTTGCCTCGCCCAAGGGCTTTGCCGAGCTTGTGGCGCAGCGCATCGCCGCCATCACCAAGATGCCGTTCACGTCGGCGCCCAACAAGTTCGAGGCGCTCGCCGCGCACGATGCGATGGTGATGACGCACGGCGCAATCACGACCGTTGCCATGAGCTGCTTCAAGATCGCGAACGACATCCGCTTCCTCGGCTCGGGTCCGCGCGCCGGCCTCGGCGAGCTTGCGCTTCCCGAGAACGAGCCCGGCTCGTCGATCATGCCGGGCAAGGTGAACCCCACGCAGTGCGAGGCCATGACGCAGGTCGCGGCCCACATTCACGGCAACAACGCCGCCATCGGTTTTGCGGGCAGCCAGGGCCATTTCGAGCTCAACGTCTTCAATCCGATGATGGCCTACAACTTCCTGCAGTCCGTGCGCCTCTTGGCGGATGCGGCCGTGTCGTTCACCGACAACTGCGTGGTCGGCATCGAGCCGCGCCTCGACAACATCGCCAAGGGCCTCGCGAACTCGCTGATGCTGGTTACGCCGCTCAAGGAGAAGTACGGCTACGACCGCGCCGCCAAGATCGCCAAGACGGCGCACAAAAAGGGCACGACCCTGCGCGAGGAGGCCATCGCGGATGGCATTCCCGCCGAGGATTTCGACGCCATCGTGCGCCCGGAACGGATGATCGGACCGGAGTGAGAGCTGGAGCATCGCGCTTGCCGTCGCGGTGCGTGAGGTCGAATCCGTGATAGGGTCTGGTGCGGCAGGAGAGCCTGAGCTTCGCGCCGTCCCCGATCTTGTCGTTGCTGAGATCAACCGCCATGTCCGCAGAGATCGTGAACCTCCGCAATGCCCGCAAGGCGCGCGATCGCCTGGCGAAGGAGAAGCGGGCGGAAGAGAACCGGGTGAAGTTCGGCCGCACCAAGGCCGAACGCGAGCGGCTGGAAACGGAAAAGACCCTCACGCTTCGCCGGCTCGATGCGCACAAGCGTCCAGGCAGCGACCCCGACGATGACGACAGCAAGGGCGGCGGGGCCGGCTCATGACCGAGAGTTCGGTCCGCCCGGTCAAGCGCTCCTTCTCGATCCGTGGCCACCGGACGTCGATCTCGCTCGAGCACGCCTTTTGGGAGGCCCTCAAGGAAGCGGCAGCCCGTGAGCGCGTGTCGCTCGCTGGATTGATCGCGCGCATCGATGAGCGGCGCGGCGACGCCGGCCTTTCGAGTGCCGTGCGCGTGTGGATCCTGGACTATGTGCGCATGGCCGGTGCGGTCACCAGCTACGACGGCGGCAACCGCGATTGATCGCGCGCCTCCGGCTTGGATCTTCCCACGATCAGTAAGGCGTCTGGAATGGACGCCAGTTCTCCTCGACTGGCCGCTTGCGCCGCGGCGCGGGACGTTGCGCTGCAGGCGAAGGCGCAACCTCGGGCGCGGCAGCTTCCGCACCGGGTGCTGCCACAGCGCCCTGCGGAAGCTCGCCGTTGTCGGGGATCTGAGACGCGCCGCCCGGCGGCGGCTCGAGCGGGAAAGGCGCCGACTGGACCGGGGCCTGATCCTCCTCCAGCGCCTTGCGCCGCTCTGCATCCTGGCGCGCCCGCTCCTCGTCGAGCTTGCGCAGGCGTTCGAGTTCGCCCACGTCAAGCTCCATCTTGCGCACGACGAGTTCGCGTTCGAGCGCGCCGGTCGACACCTGCGGAATGAGGTTTGCAAACTCGCTGAGCTTGCCCGTGTAGACGACGGTCACGGCCGGCAGGAAGGCGCGCGAAGGATTGACGGCCAGTCCCTTGTCGAGCTTGGGCTCGATCTGCCATTCGCTGTCGACCTTCATGGTGGCAAGCTCGACAGCGGTGTTGAAGGTGGAGCGGCCTTCGCCCATTTCGACGCGCACCCGTTCGAGTTTCAACGCACCGTCGCTGATCTCGACCGGGATCGAGATCTTGCCGAGGTTCACCTCGCCCTGCTTGAGGGAGGCTTTCACGGCCTCGGCAAGGGCGTTGCCGCTGCTTGGCCCCTGCCCGGTGAGCGCGGCGCGTGCAACCGCCGAGACCGCTGCGGGCGAATTGCCGTTGAGCGTCGCGTCGCCGATCGTGAGTTCGCCTTTGCCGCTGACGGCGGAGAGCAACGCAGCCGGGCTCAAGGCGCGGCTCGTGAAGGAGACGGCGAACGCCGCCGCATCACCCGGTTGCGCCGGGGCAGCGGTGGCGTCGGGCGCAGCCGGGGCCGACTTGCTCGCAACGTCGATCCTGAGAGAGCCGGTAAGCGTCACGCCCGCAGGTGCCCTGCCCAGTTCGAGCTCGGATGTGAGCCGTCCGCCGACGGCCTCGCCTTCGAGCTTCGCAATTCTGATCGCGGCGGGCTGAAGCTCTGCAATCACGTGCGCGTTGCCGATGGAAAGCCCGGGCTCCACAGCCAGAGCGCCGATCTTGACGTCGACCGTTCCGCTGAGGTGATCGAGCAGAGCGAGATCGAAGGACTGCTCCGGCCAGACGATGCGCGGAGCCTGTGTCTCCGCGCCCGCCTGCATCCGCGCCGCCTGCCCGCTCTTGCCGGTCTGGCCACGGATCGCCGGTTGCGGAGCAGGGGGCTCGCTGAGCGCATCCAGTGCGAGCGCGTCCGTCTTGCCGAGAACGGGAGAGAGCAGGGCGGCGAACGAGGCCTTGTTGGCCACGAGCTTCGCGTCGATCGTTTGCTTGCCGCTTTCGCTCTTGAGCGCCACGTCGCCCGAAACGGTGCTGTCGCCGAGCGTAATCGCTTCTCCGCCGAGCGTCAGGAGAGGTCCCTCGCGGCGAACGTGCACCGTGCCCCCGATCGGAACACCGGCGGCGCCTTCCGCTGCGGAGACGCCTGCCAGCGCGAGCGCCACGCGTGCATCCGCAGCCGAAACGTTGAGATCGCCGGCAAGCTGCGTGTCGCCGGGAGCGGGCAGCTTCACTTGCCCCCGATAGCCGAGTGACAGCCCTTCGGCCGTCACATCCGCAAGGGAAAGAAGACCCTGTGCAGGAACGCCCGTGGCTTTGATCACGACTCGTCCGCTGCGGGGCGGCTCGGCGGCCGTGGATTTGATCTGCGTATCGAACAACGTCGCGACAAGCGCGGCGACATCCGGGTTCTCGGCGCTGGCCTGCACGTCGAGGGGCGCTGTCCGCCATTGGCCGATGCCGCCATCCAGACGCAGAGATGCGCTCACGCGCCCGCCTCCGAGCGTACCGTCGAGGTCGAGCGTGCTGGCGTTTGCGGCGCCGCCGGAAAGTTCGAGCGCACCGGCAAGGCGAAAAGGCGCGAGCCGCGCGAAGCGGTCGAAGGTGGGAAGAGAGGCGTCCTCCACGTCGAGAAGCGTGAGAAACGCGCGGCCTGCCGCGGCATTCGGCGCTGAGATCAGGCCGCGGATCGCACCCTGCGGGCGGGCGGGAACATCCTTCGCCTCGCCTTCCGCCTCGATGTAAAGCCCCTCCGGCGTCGAGAACCGGAGGCGGGGGATCGACAGCGTGCCGCGCTCCAGCCGGACCACGGCGTCGACATCCTTGAGGACGCGCGGCCCGTCGAGCAGCTTGGCGACCTTGAGATCGAGCGAGAGATCGGCGGTCGCGGGGTCGAACAGCGTGGACTTCACCTGCGGCTCAGCCGCTCCGGTATCCGCTGGCACCGTCGGCGAGTCGCCGCCGAACAGGAGCTCGCGTAATGCGTTGAGACCCACGAGCCCCGATCCGAATTGCGCCACGTCCACGCGCGGTCCCTCGATCGTCATGGCGAGCTTCTTGCGCTGGCCGAGATCGAGCTTCACTTCGCCGGTGAGCGGCGTTCCGGCAAACTCGACCGCCGTGTCCGTCAGCGCCAGCGTTTCGTCGCCGAGCGCGAACTTGCCGTCGATGGAGAACGATCCGTCGTTGCGGTCACGCGCGACGTTGGTGGCTCCGAACCCCCACGCGAGGAAGCGTGTGAGGCTCTTGCCGGAGACGAACAGCGCGCCGTCGAGGCGCGGCACTTTCCCCGTGGGCGTCAGGATGCCGTCGAGTTCGAGCCGCACTCCGCCAGGCAGATCGGCCCGCACGCCCTTGAGTTCGAGAGGGCCGCCTGCACGCGAAGCTGCGAGATGCACGTTGCTGATCGGCTCGCCGCCAAGCGTGAGCTGGTCGAAATCGAGCTGGGCATTGGTATCGGCTTCCACCGGAAGCACGGAGGCCAGCGCCTCGAAATAGCTGCGCCCGGCTTCGAGCGGCATACGGGGATCGGCCGCATGAGAGAGCTGATCGAGATCCAGCCACCGCGAGGCGAGCTGCACGTCGAGCCTGAGCTTGTCGGCCCAGCCGACCTTGGCGTCTCCCGTGATGAGCTGGGGCGTGGCGCCCGCTTCGAGGGAAACGGCGATGTCCGAAAGCTCGAAGCCGAGCGTCGTCCCCTTGATCTTGGATTTGAGCTCGAAGCCGCTGGCCCCGCCGGGGGAGGCCGCGGTCTTGGAAGCAGGCGCGAGCGGAGGAATGGCCTCGGGGCCACCCGCGTGTGGCGCCTCGGCAGCCGGTGCCGCCACCGGTTCGAGCGAGGGGGCGCCTTTGGTGGAGGCAGCCTGCGCGCCCGAACCGAGCGCCAGTTTCGCCGTCAGCTCTCCGTCGAGCGTCGGCGTGTTCTTGATGTCGCTCAGGCGCGCGTCGAGCACGTAGGAGTTTGCGCTGCCCACCACGTCCACGGCGGCCTTGAACCTGAGATCGCCGTTGTTGTCGATCTTCGCGGTTGAGACGCGCAGATTGCGTGGCGCGCCGTCCCAGTTGACCTCGCCCTTGAACCGGAACGGCCCTTCCAGCGCTTCGGCATTGAACTCGCCGTTGATGGCGTCGAAGCGGGCCAGTTCGTTCCGTGCAGGCCCAGCGATGATCACGGCTCCGTCGGTGATCTGCACCGACTGCAGTGCCACTTCCTTCGGCGCGAAGCGGAAGGCGCCGGGCGTGATAGCGAGTGTGCGCCAGTTGCCGCTGCCGCTTTCGTTGGTGGCAAGGTTGATGACCGGGCGGCGCAGCTCCACCCGATGCGCTTCGAGCACGCCTCTGAGCAGGGGCGGCACCGAGAGCCACATGGTGAAGCTTTCGACGCGGATGATGGAGTTGCCGCCGTCGTCGCCGAGGTCGGCGATCCTGAGGCGCTCGAAGCTCACGTAAGGCGCGGGCAGGAGACGCACGTTCACGGCACCGCCGACGCGAACCTCGCGTCCGAGGATGCGGGAGGCTTCCTCCTCGAAGATGCCCCGGTAGCTGTTCCAATCGACGAAACGCGGAACTGCGAAGAGAACCGCCAAGGCCGTGATGAGAATTCCGCCGAGATAGAGAAGGGCGTTGTTCATCCGCGTCTTATCTGCTCAAAACCGTTTCGCACCTCTGCCTCTGGGACCCGAAGGCCCCGACGCCGTAGAGGTTGGCTCCCCCTTGGGCATTTTCCGACGAAATAGACCCCCAATCGTCTTGGAAAATGCGACAAGCAAATGACTTGGAGCGTCCGGCCCTTGCCGGGCCGAAGCACGCTCCAGAAAGCGCGCCGGGCGGCCATTCCTCACCGTGCGCCGCCGGCTGGTCCGGGGCAGAGGGGGCCGATCGGATGCGCGGCCGCCATAACGACGCGGCGGCCAACTGCGCAACACCATAGCTCAACAGTGAAGAAAAGTGTGACCCCCAATTGGGGCATTTTCCTGGGGAGGAGCCTCACCCGAAAGCATTTTTCGGCATATGGACACCGGATCGCCGCACAAAGCGCGAGAATGGCGGAGCTTCCGGGAATTCCACTGATTCGATGGCTGCGGCTCCGAACCTCCCTCGCGGAAGCCCAGGAACATCCTATATTTTTGTCATGTGGGCGGTTTTGCGCGCCCGATTGATGCCGCCGAGCACGTGCTATAGATGCCCCCCATGCACGACGACAAACAGGCTGCCCGCCGTCCTTTGCACTCGGACGCGACCCCGGGCCATTCGCACGCAGGCGGAGAGGACGATCTTCCGCCGTTCGATCTGCCGTTGGCGCCGGACGCGGCGCCGCCGCGCAAGTCGATCTCCGAGCGCGCGCGCGCCGCGATGATGCCGCCCTATCTCCAGGGCCTCAACGCCGAGCAGCGCGAAGCCGTCGAGGCGCTCGATGGCCCTGTGCTCGTTCTGGCGGGCGCCGGCACCGGAAAGACGCGCGTTCTCACCACGCGCATTGCCCATATCCTGGCGACCGGCCGGGCCATGAGCCATCAGATCCTCGCTGTTACCTTCACCAATAAGGCCGCCCGCGAGATGAAGCATCGCATCGGCGGCCTGGTCGGCGGGGCCGTCGAGGCGATGCCCTGGCTCGGCACGTTCCACTCCATCGGCGTCAAGATCCTGCGCCGCCATGCGGAGCTGGTGGACCTCAAGTCGGGCTTCACCATCCTCGATACCGATGACCAGCTCCGGCTCCTGAAACAAGTGATCGAGGCCGAGGGGCTGGACAAGGACCGCTGGCCCGCCCGTCAGCTCGCAGGCCTGATCGACAGCTGGAAGAACCGTGGCCTCACGCCGTCCAAGGTGCCGGCAGGCGAGAGCTTCGCCTTCGCGGGCGGCAAGGGCGCCGCGCTTTATGCGGCCTACCAGAAGCGCCTGAAGGAGCTCAACGCGGCTGACTTCGGCGACCTGCTGCTCGAAACGCTCCGGCTGTTCATGGAGCATCCCGATGTGCTGGCCGACTATCATCGCCGCTTCCGCTATATCCTCGTCGACGAGTACCAGGATACGAACATCGCGCAGTATCTCTGGCTGCGCCTCCTGGCCCAGGGCTCGGAGAACGTCTGCTGCGTGGGCGACGACGACCAGTCGATCTACGGCTGGCGCGGCGCCGAGGTCGACAACATCCTCCGCTTCGAGAAGGATTTCCCCGGCGCCCGCGTCATCCGTCTCGAGCGCAACTATCGCTCGACAGGGCACATCCTTTCCGCTGCCTCCGGCCTCATCGCGCGCAACAAGGGCCGCCTCGGCAAGACCCTCTTCACCGACGGAGAGGCGGGCGACAAAGTCACCGTCATGGGTGTCTGGGACGACGAGGAGGAAGCCCGCTCCATCACCAGCACCATCGAGGAACTGCGCAAGAACGGCCACTCGCTGAACCAGATCGCCATTCTGGTCCGCGCCTCGTTCCAGATGCGCGCCTTCGAAGACCGTTTCGTCACCACCGGCCTGCCCTATCGCGTGATCGGCGGCCCGCGCTTCTACGAGCGCGCGGAGGTGAAGGATGCGCTTGCCTATCTCGAGGTGGCGCACAATCCCGCCAACGACCTCAAGTTCGAGCGCATCATCAACGTGCCGAAGCGGGGTCTCGGCGACACCAGCGTCGAGCGTATTCACACCCTGGCGCGCGCCCGCGGTGTCCCGTTGTTCCGTGCGGCCCGCGAGATTGTCGAGACCGAGGAGCTGGGCGGCAAGGCCCGCAAATCGCTCTCGGACCTCGTCTTCCAGTTCGAGCGCTGGCGCGGCCTGATCGAGACCATGAAGCACACCGATCTCGCCGAGCTCATCCTCGACGAGAGCGGCTACACGGCGCACTGGCAGGCCGACAAGAGCCCGCAGGCCCAGTCGCGTCTCGAAAACCTGAAGGAGCTCGTGCGCTTCATGCACGAGTTCGAGACGCTCGAAGGGTTCCTGGAGCACGTCAGCCTCGTCATGGATACCGAGCAGGGCGACGACGGCGAGCGCGTGAGCCTGATGACGCTTCATGCCGCCAAGGGGCTGGAATTCGATACCGTGTTCCTTCCCGGCTGGGAGGAAGGCCTCTTCCCGCACCAGCGCTCGCTCGACGAAAGCGGCGAGAAGGGCCTCGAGGAGGAGCGCCGTCTGGCCTACGTCGGCATCACGCGCGCGCGGCGCCGGGCAAAGGTCTCGTTCGCGCAAAACCGCCGCACGCGCGGGCTCTATCAGTCCGCCATTCCCTCGCGCTTCGTGGACGATCTGCCCGAGGGCGACACCGAGGTGCAGGAGACGAAGAGCCCCTTCGGCGGCGCCTATCAGAACTTCGGAAACCCGTTCGAAGGCGGGAATTTCGGCCGGGGCGGATATGGCAAGAGCCGCTTCGACGACGCCCAGCCCCGCTTCGGTTCGACCTACGACACGCCGGGCTGGCAGCGCGCGAAATCCTACGAGCAGTCTCAGAGCAGCAACTGGTCGCGGGACGCGGACCGCCAGCGCCAGGCCGGCATGCGCCCCATGAAGCCGACCATCACCATCGAAGGTCAGCTCATCGCCTCATCGTCTGCGGAGGGCGCCGGCTACAAGGTGGGCAATCGCGTGCGCCATCAGAAGTTCGGCCCCGGCACGGTCACCGAGGTCGACGGCAACAAGCTCACCATCGAGTTCGATCACGCTGGACGGAAGCGCGTCGTCGACAGCTTCGTCGCCAGGATCTGAAACGAAGCTAAGACAACACGAAGAGACACTAGATCGGCGTCACTTTCGTGACGAAATGACAGGGCCGGTACTTGCGCGCGTCGATAGCGACGCGCGTGCCCGGCGGCAGGGGCTGTTGCCCGCGCGTATCGAGAAACACCACCAGCCCGCTGTCCGTCACGAGTTCCGCCGTGCTCATGGCCCAGGTGCGCACCGTGCCGCTGAAGCTGTGAACCCCCGGTTCGAACCTGTCGAGATCGTCCATTCCGTCGTCTCCCTGAAAAGCTCCCCCACGCGCGCCCGTCGCGGTGCCGGATTGTGGTCCAGGTTTCAGCCCGCTGACCTATCCCGGCCGGTCGTCCCGCCTCGTCAGCGGAACAAAGCACACCGGAATAATCTCTCTCAAGATCGTCGATTGATCTCTCCTCTTTTCGACGAGAATGAGTTGCTGCGAGCGATCGCCGACCGGCACGACCAGGCGTCCGCCCGGTTTGAGCTGGTCGAGCAGGGCGTCGGGAATGCTCGGCGGAGCGGCCGTCACCACGATCGCGTCGAACGGCGCTTCCTCCGGCCACCCGAGATAGCCGTCCCCGACGCGGGTGGTGACATTGGTAAGTCCGATGGCCTCGAAGGTTTTCGCCGCGCGCTCCGCGAGCGGCCGGCAAAGCTCGATCGTGAACACCGAGCGGGCGAGCCCGGCCAGAATGGCGGTCTGGTAGCCGCATCCGGTTCCGATCTCAAGGACCCTGTCGTCCGGCCCGATGTCGAGCAGGTCCGTCATCAGGGCCACGATGAAAGGCTGAGAGATCGTCTGGCCGTATCCGATCGGCACCGGCCGGTTGAGATACGCCTCGGACATGCGATCGGGCGGAACGAAAAGGTGGCGCGGCACGTCGGCCAGAACGCGGAGCACGCGATCAGAGAGAGCTTTGTGGTTGAGGCGCGGAGCCAGCTCCGCCATCAGCCGCGCGACCTCGCGCGCCATGGCCTCGCGCGCCGGTCTCATCTCCTCGTCGATGGCGGTCATGAAAACATGGCCTCCGAACGTCCACCCGCCGGGCGCGGATGGGAAGCCCGCCGCATCATGGCATCGAATCTTCGCAATCCGAAACGGGCCGTTCGCAAGCTTTCCACATACGTCCGCCATGGTCTCGCGGCGAGCAAAAGTCTTGACATGAATTCGACGAACTCAAGCCGCAAGCATGGCGCGTGCGGATCATGTGTAGCGTCAGGGAGAGTGAGTATGGTTTTCAGTCGCAAGCCCGAGCCCGTTCCAGCCGAAGCCCCCGCACCTCAGTTGCGCAGAATGGACCGCGGTCCCGGTGTCGAGAAACAGCATCTGCACGCCGTCGCATCGGCAGGCACTCCAACCCAATCCGTGATCGGCAACGATCTGTCGATTGAGGGACAGACCATCACCATCCGTTGCAAGGGCTCGCTCAAGGTTCTCGGCAACATCCAGGCCGACCTTCACAGCCGCCAGCTCGAGGTGGGCAAGGAAGCGATCATCCAGGGCGCCATCGCCGCGGAGACCGTGGACGTGTTCGGCCGCGTCAACGGCGCCATCATGGGCCAGCACGTCGTTCTTCATGCCGGCGCTGAGGTCGAGGGCGATATTCACAGCCATTTGCTGTCGATCGAGCAGGGCGCCGCATTCGACGGCCGCTCGCGCCGCGTGAAGGATCCCGCCGAGATCGCCCCGCAGCTCGAGCGCACGGGAGGCCCCGTCCAGGGCGAGGTTGACCGCACCTACAGCAGCGGTGCGACGATCCCGTCCCACATCCATCCGATGGCTGGCTAGCTCTCGCGCAACGCCGGTAACCGTGGGGCTCCGGGGGGCCGCACGAAGCAAGAGAATATGCTACCAAGCTTCGGGGGATGGCCGCTCGGCCGTCCCCCGGATCGTTTGGACCCAAGCATGAACTATCGTCACATCTATCACGCCGGCAATTTCGCGGACGTCCTGAAGCACGCCGTTCTCGCTCTCGTCGTCGAGCACCTGAAGCTCAAGGAGCAGCCGTTCCGCATCGTCGACACCCACGCCGGCATCGGCCTCTACGATCTCGCGAGTGAGGAGGCGCAGAAGACTGGAGAATGGCGCGACGGCATCGGTCGCATTCTCGCCGATACGCCCCCGGCCGAGGTCGCCGAAATCCTTGCACCTTATCTCGACGTGGTGCGCGCTGAGAACGAAGGGCGCAACGAGATCGTGCGCTATCCCGGAAGTCCGCGCGTCGCACGCCGTCTCATGCGTCCCGGCGATGCGCTCGTCGTCAACGAAGCCCATCCAGAGGATGCCGCACGCCTCAAGGCGCTGTTCGCGAAGGACGCTGCCACCAAGACGCTCGCGATCGACGGATGGACGGCACTCAAGGCCGTGCTGCCTCCGAAGGAGCGTCGGGGCCTCGTGCTGATCGATCCGCCGTTCGAGGAGCCGGGAGAGTTTCGCCGTATCGTCGAGGGGCTTTCCGCTGCGCATCGCCGCTTCGCCACGGGAACCGTCATCGTCTGGTATCCAGTGAAGGACACCCGCGCCGTTCGCGCGTTCCTGCGTGATGCGGCGGCGCTCGCAATACCCAAGATGCTGTCGGTGGAGCTCTTCGTTCGCACGCCGTTCAGCGAAGGCGAGCTGTCTGGCACCGGGCTCCTGATTCTCAACCCGCCGTTCACGCTCGAGGCCAAGCTTAGAACGCTTCTTCCTTATCTGACGCGTGTTCTCGCCCGGGCAAAGGGTGCGGAAAGCCGTGTGGAATGGCTTACGGGCGAGCGCATAACGTCTTCTTAGAGCGATGTGATTTGCGCTCGTCTGGAGAAGCTTCACAGCCCGTTTGCGATCGCGCGAAAGCGCGAGTTGTGCCCGCGCCACGAGAAACCGAAAAACGTATCGGGCTCTCGCTTTCCTGTGAATGACGGATGGTGAGCGTCCATCAAGTGGGGCAGAGTCCCTCCAGTTCCGCTACGCGCAGGAACTGCGTTCATTCTTCCAGGGAGAAAATCAATGAAAGCTCTGCGTTCAGTGATGGCGCTTGCGGCGGTCGCGGGCCTCGCAGTCACGGCCACCACGGCCGAGGCCAAGACCTGTGTGCGCAAGGGTGCGATTGGCGAAGCGGGCAGCCAGCAGGATGCCAAGCTGCAGGTCGACGAAGCGCTGCTGCAGGCTGTCGATTGGGGCGCCTGGGCTGCGTGGATGGGATCGAACAACAAGGTCGGCGCCGCGGCGAACCTGCCGGGCTACACCTACGGTCCGCGCACCTATAGCTGCAAGCAGGGCGGATCTTGGGGCTGGACCTGCCGCGGCTCGGCCACGATCTGCAAGCTCTGATCAAGCAGACGAAAGACCGACGGAGTTCAACACCGCGTCCTTTACTGAAGGGCGCGGTGATTTTTTGCCCGATGCGCGCTTATTGTGACACGGGGACATGACATGAACATGCGCGTCTTCTGGGCTGATCTCGCGGGGGAATTTACCAGGTCGCGGGGCTGCAGGCCTGACCAGCGTCACTTTTGCTCTATTAGTAAAGCTGCGCATAATGTTGCCAAGCGGTCTAGGCATGCTGGCTGGACACCGCTATAGCAGCACGAAGACCAAATGATTTTCGGCCGTTACGGAGAAACTTGATGAGTTTCGTGTCCAAGCTAGCCCTTGCCACCGCGCTGACCGGTGCCCTTGCCTTCGCTCATCCGGCGCTGGCGGGCTGCAAGCGCATGGGCTTCACGGTCAACGACTACGGCAAGGATGGCCCGACCAAGGACGCTCAGGAGCTGCTCGACAAGCACATCTCGACCTGGGCCGCCGAGCAGGGCATCGAGAAGTACAGCGTCGGCAAGAAGGATGTGAGCTGCGAGCTCTACCTCAACCTGATCGTCTTCGACGAGCACACCTGCACCGCCTCGGCGACAGTCTGCTGGGGTGGCGACATCCAGAAGCAGCAGGACGCCAAGTCCACGAAGTCGTCTCCTGCGAAGAAGGAAGCGGCGGCCGACACGTCGTCCGAAAGCAAGTCGTCTTCCGAGGGCAAGTCGTCTTCGAAGACGGCGGAGAAGTCCGAGCCGGCCAAGACCGAGGCTGACAAGTCCGGGTCAAGCAAGCCCGAGGAGAAGAAGTCGGCTGAGACCAAGCCCGCTGAAGCTCCCGCCACCACCCCTGCCGTAGAGCAGAAGTCGGCTGAGGCTTCACCGCGTCAGGAGAAGCCGGACTCGACGCCGCCGGAAACCCCGGCAGCCGCTCCGGCTCCTGTCGAGACGGGCACGATCCCAGTGGCGCCTGCCGCTGCCGCAACGGCTGAGGCCGCTGGCGTTCCGGCAGCCGCCGTCGAACCCGCGAAGGTCGATGCTGCTGCCGACGCCGAAGCCAACAGCAAGGCAACGGCCGCTGCCGAGGCCGCTGCCGCCGCCGCCGAGCGTGCCGCCGCCGCTGCCGAACGCGCTGCCCAGGCCGCCGAGCGGGCCGCTGCCGCTCTTGCCGAGCGTCCCGCACCAGCCGCGGCTCCGGCTCCTGCCGCCGAGGCAACGCCTCCGGCTGCCGCGACGCCTCCGGCCACGGCGGCAACCGCTCCGGTCGCACCGGTCACGCCGACGCCCTGATCATCGGGCGAGAGGCACGCAAAACAAGAACGCCGGACGGAGAAGCTCCGTCCGGCGTTTTCTCTTTTGGAGGCCGTTCCTTTTACGCCTTCGCCAGCCGGTCCAGCCGCAACCTGTGGCGCTCGTCCGTGAGCAGCAGCACGGACCCGAGCCCGGCGCCGACCACTGCGATCCCGGTTGATCCCGCGATCAGGAACATGATCATCACCTGGTATTTGGCCGCCGAGACGGGGTCGATGCCGGCGAGGATCTGTCCCGTCATCATGCCGGGGAGCGACACGACGCCGGTTGCCGCCATCGCCGTCAGGATCGGCATGAGCCCTGTCGTCAGCGCGCGCCGAAGGATGGCATCGAGCGCCTCGTAGCGCCCCGCTCCGAGCGCAAGCCGCGCTTCGATCGCCGGCCGCTCGCGAACCACGGCCGAGGTCATCGCGTCGAGCACCAGCGTCGTTCCCGAGAGTGCGTTGCCGAGCATCATGCCAAAGATCGGCAGCACGTAGCGCGGCGCATACCACGGCTCGGGACCGATTACCGCGATCGCGGCGAACATCGTGGCGAGGAGCCCCGCGAAGAACGGCGCGCCTGCGCCGAGCGCCAGGGCGAGCGGCCCCATGATCCGCCGTTCTTGCCGCGAGACCACCTCGAATGCCGCTGCGGCCGTCATGAACAGACCGAACAGAATGGTCCAGATCGGCGCATCGAGCGTGAAGATGAACTTGAGCGCGAGCGCCACGATGGAAAGCTGGATCACCATGCGCAGTGCCGAGACCGCGAGCGTGCGCTCGAGACCGAGCCGGAACCAGACCGACACCACGCCGTTGGCGATCAGGAGCAACGCGGCGAGCGCCAGATCCCAGAACGAAAGCTCGACATAGCTCATGGCGGCGGCATCCTGGCTGTCTTCGGAGTTCTGGCTGAAGGCGCAAGCTGAAGGCGCGCGTGCGCGAGCCGGCCGATCAGCGCCGTGTCATGGCTCGCGATCAGCACGCTGCGTCCCGCGAGAAGCTGGAACCGGATCAACTCCTCCACGAGCGCCGTCGAGCCGATGTCGAGCGCGCCTGTCGGCTCGTCGAGCAGCAGCACCCGGGGCTCGTCGACGAGCGCGCGAACGAGCGCAATTCTCTGCCGCTCGCCTGTCGAAAGAAGGCTCACCGGCCGGTCCAGCACATCTTCGTCGAGGCCGACGGCAGCGAGCAGGCGGACGATGCGCGGCTGCACCGCAGCGGCCGCCGGCAACGTCCCGCGTGGCGTGTCGGCCCACCAGCCTGGCTCGGCCGCAGCATACCGTGCAAGCCTGCGCCACTCGGTGGCGGGCATCTCGCGCCGCTCGGTGCCGTCCAGGAAGAGTTGTCCCTCGACCGGATCGAGATCGGCGATCGCGCGCAGGATGCGCGTCTTGCCGGAGCCCGACGGCCCTTCGATCGCAAGGCATTCGCCGTCCGCGACTGCAAAGGAAAGGGGCGGCAGGGCGCCTATTCTGAGATGTTCAACGCGAAGCAAGACAGGTCTCTACCGTCAGCCGAAATCCGCACGCCGGGGAAGGGCCCGGAAAAGAAGAATCACGCGCGCATGCACGCGCCGGATAGGGACGCATAGAGCGCTTTCATCGAACTGAAAACGGAATTTGCGGAAAGGGGGCGGATCGCCGGGCGCGCTGCCCCTCCCGGGACGCTGTCAGCGCGGGGGCCGAGTTAGCTGGCGAGGCCGGTGTTGGTGATCGTTTCGACGAACGCGTTATGGTCGAACGGCTTCATCATGTAGGTGTCGGCGCCGGCTGCGAAAGCGCGCGAGATGTCAGCGGGATCGTTTTCGGTCGTCGCATAGATGATCAGCGGCCGCTGGGCGCTGCCCGCAAACCGCAGCGCGGACAGGAACTCGATGGTGGTCTTGCCGGGAAGGCGCGCGTCGAGAATGACGGCGTCCACGCCCTTGTCGCGGCAGAGCAGCAGGGCAGGGTCTGCGGAATCGGCCTCCAGCACCTCGAACTGCATCTTTTCGAGGTAGTGCCGCGCGACCTTGCGAATGACCTCGGATTGATCGGCAATCAGGCACCGCTTCATGGATGTCGTGGCTCCGACCTATCTATTGAGTAGCACCAGTGAAATCCGCTCACGCGACTTTCGTTGCAGACGACACGCAACCTGCGCGGGCGTCTCCAAAGTCATTTGTGCTTTAAAGGAGTTAACGACTGGTTGAGGAACGCGCGTCGGCGGCACGCGTGTCCGCGCTGGAAGCCTTGGAATTGATGCGCGATAACGCCGGAACCCGCGCCGCGGCCTGCGGGGCGAAAAGTAAAAGGGGGTCGGCGGATCGAGTTAACCGAGCGCGGAAAGAAGAATGTCCGGCCCGTCCTTCACGATCGAGAGCGTCATGCCCGCGGCCAGCGAAAGCCGCCACGTGTAGTAGGCCTGGATGGTCATGGCATCGAGCGCGGGGAGGCCTTCCCCTGAGATGAACTCGCCAAGATGCTGGGGCGGGCGCGCCCCGGTGCCCTGGCAGCGCAGAACGAAATTGGGCGCCTCGTTCGTTCCCGACATCAGGACCGTGATCTCGCCGCCGCGCGGCAGCGCGGTGACCGCGACCGCGATGAGGTTCAACAGCAGCTTGACCTTGTCCTTCGCCATGTGGCCGCCCAAGCCCTGCCAGCCGAGCTTGTGTTTGCCTTGGCCGATGAAGCCGCGGGAAATCTGCTCGGCCGTGCCGAGGTCGATCAGCGAGCCGGCAGAGCCTGCCGCGCCAAATGCGAAGCGCGCGAACTGAAGGCGCGCAGAGGCTTGTTCCGTGACATTGCGGATGACGCTCAGCGCATAGGTCTTCGCCTCCGCGTCGTCGTCCTCGCTCAGGATCTCGAGCCCGTTGTAGATGGCGCCCACGGGGCCGATCACGTCATGGCAGATCTTGCTCGAGATAAGAGCGGCAAGTTCGAGATCCGTCGGATGGACGCGCTGAGTAGCCTCGGTCATGGAAATTTGCCCCCTAACGAGCGATCGGTTTTTAGGCAGCGGCCATGTCCCGCAGTAGTCTGCCTGCCGGTCGCCTTGTCTTCTGCCGGATCGCGCAGTTGATCTTGCTTCGCAAACACCTTGTCTGCTCTGATACACGCCACCTGTGGATCTGCAAAGGCTGGCCGGTCGGCAAGCGGGACGCACGCCCATTTTGGGCTATGAATGAGTCTCGACGGCCACGCCGGATTGGAGTGGAGCTGTGGCCAAGGGAAATAACGGGCGATTCGGGACGCTCTGATGAGAACATTCGATTTCCCAGCATTGGCCGACAAGCTGTTGCCCGCTGTTCTCGCGGCGGGCGCAGCCCAGATGCACCTTTATGAATGCGGCGTGCTGGTCGAGCAGAAGCCCGATTCGTCCCCCGTCACCGCTGCCGATCGCGAGGCGGAAGCGCTCCTGCTGGACGGCCTCTGGCATGCCGCGCGCGGTGTTCCGGTGGTGGCCGAGGAGAGCGTGTCGCTGGGCGAGGCCCCGCCAAGGGGAACCGCATTCTTCCTCGTCGATCCTCTCGACGGCACGCGCGAATTCGTGAACCATTGCGGCGAGTTCACCGTCAATATCGGGCTCGTGGTCGGAAAGTCGCCGGTTTTCGGAATGATCTACGCGCCCGCTCTGGGTGAGCTCTATGTCACGCTCGGTCCGGGAAGGTCGGTCGGCACGCACATTCCCGTCACCGCCAAGGCCGAGCCGCTGGCGAGCTATCCGCTTCGGGAGCTCAGAACGCGCACGCCCAACGTCAATGCGCTGACGGTTCTCGAAAGCCGCTCCCACCGCACGCCGCAGATCGAGGCGTTCCTGTCACGCTACGCCATCACGGAAGTAAAGCGCGCCGGCTCGTCGCTCAAGTTCTGCCAGATCGCCCGAGGCGATGCCGACTTCTACGTGCGCCTGGGACCGACGAAGGAGTGGGATACCGCGGCGGGCCAAGCCATTCTGGAAGCAGCGGGCGGCATGGTCACCACGCTCGCCGGACATCCCTTGACCTGCGGCAATGCCGACGACGGCTACCTCAATCCCAATTTCGTCGCCTGGGGCCGGGAGCCGATCCCGCCGCGCGCCGAGGACTAACCGTCCCACGAAGCACGCGATACCCGCAATTTGTGATCGCGGCGGATTCGTGAGTCATCCCGGAGGCTTGCTCGCATGAGCTCCGCGACGGACTTCCGAAGCGGGCCAAGCGGCCACACTTTGGTAACACTTTAAGCGAAGTATCTTTGGGGGTTCGGTACGGTCTGCGTGCATCTGCGTCGTCGTCGCTTCATGCGCGAGATCCAAGGATTTCGGAAACCCCGAGGACGTCGGAAACCAATGACCGCCTTTTCTCTCTTGCGCCGCCTGCCTCATTTCGCGGGAGCCGCGCTTCTTATTCTCGCGACCCTCCCCGCCAGTGCCCAGGACAGTCAGCCGTGGAGAGCGCCGTCCGGCGAGTTCTCGGTCGACAGCTACCGCAGCGGCGGCAGCACATCGAACTATTCGGGCAATACCAATTCCGGGAACTACAATTCGGGGAGCTACGGCTCGAACGGGCGCGCCGATCCCTACGCCCGCTCGAACGACACCTATTCGCAAGGCAACTACCCCCAGAGCGGCAACGGTTACTCCCAGGGCGGTGGCGCCTATCCGCAGGAGGGCAACTCCGGCGGATACGGCGTGAATGGAGACGCGTACTCCCCGGGCCGGGGCGGCTATGGCGGAGGCAACGACGCCTACGCTCCGCCGCCACGCCAGGACACCTATTCCGGAGGCGTGGGCGGCGACGTCTATTCGCCGAGCCGTCAGGGACGCAGCGACAGCTACACAGACCCGGGTCAACCGGCGGACAGTGGTGGCTACGGTGAGCCCTATGCGCCTCCCCCCGGTGACACCGGCCAGCCCTACCGCGAAGCGGCTCCCGCGCAAGGCGGTGGCTCGACTTACGAGCAGAACGAGATCATCGCCGCAGGGCACGGGTTCTTCGGCGCCATCAGCCAGAACCTCGCGCAGGCTGTGGAATACGCTTTCAAGAGCCAGGGACGTCCGAACGGCTACATCCTGGGCGAAGACGCCGGTGGCGCTTTCGTCGTTGGGTTGCGTTACGGCGAGGGCCGCCTCTACACGAAAGACGCGGGTGACCACAAAGTGTTCTGGCAGGGGCCTTCCGTCGGCTACGATGCCGGCGCCGAAGGCTCGAAGGCGATGGTGCTCGTGTACAATCTCCGCGATCCCTCGGAAATCTATAATAGATTTGGAGGCGTTCAGGGAGCTGCCTATCTCGTGGGCGGCTTGAGCGTGCAGTTCCAGAAATACGGAGACGTGACACTCGCCGTGATCCGCTCCGGCGTCGGCGTGCGTCTGGGCGCCAACGTGGGATACCTCAAGTATACCCGCACACCGACTTGGAATCCTTTATAAGTGGGTGATGAATCCGGACCGGAGCAATCCGCTTGCGCCGGACAGCGGGGGCGGCTTTAGTCGCCCACGTCGTGTTGTTTCGTCTGCGGGGATGGACATGAGAGGAGTGGCCCGGGGGATGCGCCGGTGATCACGATCCAATCCGCCATGCTGGTGGCGCTCGGGTTTTTCACGGCAGGCCTCATCGGCTTTCTGCTGGCGCCGCTTTACGGCCGGCGTTCCGCGCGCCTCGCGACCGAGGCGCTGCGCGCGACGATGCCGCTGTCGTCTGCCGAGATCGCTGCCGACAAGGACCGCCTGCGCGCGACCTACGCCCTTACGATTCATAAGCTCGAGCAGAAGGTGGAGAAGGCCGCGTATCTCGCCGCCCGCCAGCGCGTCGAGCTCAATCGCCGCGACGCTGGCATCAGCGAGCTCGAAGGTGAGGTCGAGCGCCTGAGAGGCGCGCTCGAGGAGCACGAGAACGCCCGCCGGGTTCTGGAGCAGACCATCGCGGAGCGCATGCCCAAGGTGGAGTTCCGTCTCAACGAAGCCAAGAAGCTCCTGTTCAACCGCGATCGGGAGATCGGCAGCCTCACGCAGTCCTCGCAGCGCCAGACGCATGCGCTCGAGGAGGCGACGCAGATCAACGCTCAGCAGCGCGACGAGATACATCGCCTGAACGCCACGCTCGCCGCCCGCGCGGCGCGCAACCGCGAGACGCTGGCCGATCCGCGCTTCGACGGCGAGGTTGCGCTGCGGGCCGAGATCGAGGCGTTGCGCACCAAGACGCGCGATCAGTCGGCTGTCATCAGCCGTCTCCAAAGCGCGTTGTCGAATGCGGGAACCGCGACGCAGGCCGCCGCCAGCGCGCCGAAGGCACCGGCTCAACCGGCGCCCGCCTCCGAGTCGGCCATCGACCACACCGAGGAGCTTGCCCGCCTGCGCAAGGATCTTGCCGACGCCGAGAACGCCTTGCGCTCCGCGCGTGGCATGGCCGAGGCGGGCCATGCCGGCCAGGCTGCGCTCGAAGCCGAGATTCGCGCGCTCACCTCGGCCAACCAGGATCAGTCCGCTGAGGTCGCGCGTCTCAAGGCGGCGCTCGCCACCTACGAGGCGGAGGACGCCGACGACCGCACGATGAAGGACAGCAAGGTGGCGATGCGCGCGCGTGTCAGTGCGCTGCAGGCCCAGGCCGAGGAACAGAGCGGCACGATCCAGCGGCTCCGGGCCGAGATCGCGGCTGCGAACGAGAAGCTCGCGCGTCAGGCTGCCCACTTCATGGACGAGATGCGCCGCCTCGGCGCGGGAACCCTTCCCACGGCAGGCGCCCGCCGCGAGACGACAGGCCGCCCGCAACCGCTCGTCGAGCGCATCAATGCGCCGCGTCCGCCCCGCCCCGTTCAACCCGCCGTCGGGGCAGCCGCTTCCGCTGCGCGCCGGGATGGCAACGATCAGGCGCGGGTAAGCGGCTTCCTTCGTGCCCTCGATGGCGTCTCGGGCACTCAGGTCGCAACGGCGAACGGCAACCCGGAGCCTGCTAACGGCGCCGCGTCGGCCGCGGGCGCTCCCAACGGAGAAGCGCCCAAGAAAACGGACCGCCGGGCAAGTCTCATCGAAAGAATTACCAGGGCAGAGAAGCCCGTTGCATGACCGCTTCGCCTTGACAGGCCGGAGCGGTACTTTCATTGTGCGCACTATCGGGGCGAGGAGGGGCCAAGCCGCACCGGAACAAGCAAAATAGGGCCCAAGTCTAGGGAGAAGACATCGGGGTGGTGCCACGGGCGCCGCCCCGATTTGCTGCGCCCTTCCCGTATGCAGGGCAGGGCGAAAATCGTGCGGGGACTGAGCAGGGAAAAGCTCCGTTGGAACTCGAGATCCTTGGTCTGCTCGTCGCCGTAGCCGCGTGCGCCGGATTTGTCGACGCCATCGCGGGCGGCGGCGGCCTGATCACGTTGCCCGCTCTGCTGATGGCGGGAATGCCGCCCGTGCAGGCCATCGCCACCAACAAGCTGCAGGGAACGTTCGGCGTTGCCGCGTCGAGCTTCGCCTTCTGGCGCGCGGGCCACATCGACGTGCGTGCGCTCGCGCCCGCCATCGCAGCGGTCGCCGCAGGCGCGCTGCTCGGCAGCGCCGCCGTGCAGTGGATCGATCCCGATAGGCTGCGCCTCGCGGTGCCTGCCATTCTGTTGGTCGTGGCCGGATACTTCGCTCTCGCGCCGCATCTGGGCGCGGGCCCGCGCAAGGCCCGTCTCGGGCCGCTTTCCTTCGCGCTCGGCGTTGCCGGGCCCATTGGCGCCTATGACGGTTTCCTGGGGCCGGGCGCCGGCTCTATGTACCTGATGGGTTTCGTTGCCCTGCTCGGCACCGACCTCTTGAAGGGGACAGCGGGCACCAAACTCCTCAATCTGACGTCGAACGCCGTCGCTCTCGCCGTCTTTGCCGCGGCGGGCAACGTCGATTACACGGTGGGATTGGTGATGGCGCTCGGGCAGGTCGTGGGCTCCCGGGCCGGGGCCCGCACCGCGATGCTGCGCGGCGCGCCCCTGATCCGCCCTCTCGTCGTGATCGTCTCGATAGCGATTGCGGCGAGCCTGCTTCTGCGAGGATAGTCGGCGTCAGCGTCGTAGGGAGTGCTGCATGATCGAGATCGTTCTGGGGCTTCTGCTGGTCGCGGGCGCGTTCATCATCCTCACGGGTGCTGGAGATACGCTCGGTCTCTCGAACATCGATTTTTTTCCGTTGCTCGGCTATGGCGGCACCGGGTTCATCCTGGCTCTCGGCATACTGTTGATCGCGGCTGGCCTCTCCCGCAGGGCCATGCAGCGCCATCACGAGCGTCGCCACACCATCCGGAGCGCACGCCTCACGGCTGCGGCGTTTCTCGGCGCAGCAAGCCTCGCGGTGGGATTGCCGCTTGCCGCCGAGCCCTTCAACCTGCTGCGCCTCGAAGGATTTCCCGTCGGCTATTATCTCGCCGCCCAAGGCGGTCTGATCGGTCTCGTCATTCTGGCGTTTGTCTGGGCCGGCCGGCAGAACCGCATCGATGCGGAGGGGGCGGGCAATGAGTGACATCGCGGCCCATCCCGTCGCGGAGAGATCGACGCCGCTGTCGCTCGCAGGCTTGTCGGCGGCGGGACGGGCGGTTCCCGTTTCGCTTCTCGCAGCACTTCCCGGCCTCGTCTATTTCGCGGGCTACGATCATTTGGCTTACGGCCTCGGCATTCTGGCGGGCGTGGTGCTGGCGGGCTTGTTGATCGCGCCGAAGCTCAGCGCGCTGGGTGCCTCGAGCGCGGCGGGGGCGTTGCGTGAGAGGCATGGACGCACCGCCGCAGCCGTCGCGGCTCTCATCCTGCTCCTCACCACCATTCCGGTCATCGGGGCGGAAGCGTCGTTCATCGCGCGCGTTGCGGCCAACGCCGTTGCCGTTCCAGAGACCTGGGCCGTACTCGGCATGGCGCTTCTCATCGCGCTAGCTACGGTCGCGTTGGGGGAGGCGCCGCTCCGCGTGCTCTCTGCGATCGCATATCTCCTGCTCGCGGCAAGCCTCATCGTGCCCCTCTGCCTGATCGCGGTAAAAGCACAGGGCCTGGTGTTTCCGCACTTCGCGTTCGGTCACGCCCTGGCCGACTTGCACGGCATTGAGGACCAGCTTCTCGACGCGGGCGTCGTCGATTTCGACACCTTCAGCGCCCACACGGCACCCTTCATCCGCCTCTCGCAGCTCGACGTGTTCGCACTCGTCGTGACGCTCGCACTCGGCGTTGCGGTGCTACCCCAGCTTCTCGCTGCCCTCGCGACGCGGAAGCGCCCCGCCGTCACACGGCTCGCAGGCGCTTGGACCGCACTTTTCGTGATGCTCCTCCTCGTCACCGTTCCTGCCCTCGTGGCCTTCGTGAAGCTTGAGATCTACGGGCTCGTTGCAAAGGCGACACCCCTCGCGGAGCTACCCGCCTGGCTCGAAGCTCCGCTGCGCTCGGGCTTCGTGCATCTCTACGGAACCTCCCTGCATCTGCTCGATCAGGTGACGGACGCCGTGCGCGCGGGCAGCGAGAATGCGGATGCCATTGCGGGCGCTTTCTCCGCCGATACGCAAGCGCTCGGCCGTTGGCAGGCACTCGATCCTCAGATTCAGGAGGCGATGGTGGCGTCCGCGCGCACGCTCGTCGCAGAGCCTTCGGCGTCTTCGTGGACCATTTACCTCACGAGCGTTCTCCCCGCGGCCAGCGCGGCGGCCGGAAACGAGACGGCAGCGCTCACCCAGGCAGCGCTCGTTATCGAGCCACTCGGGCTGGTGTTCGCCATACCCGCCCTGACAGAGCACCCGGCGGAGATCTCGCTCCTTTTTGCGGCTGCTGCCGTATGCGCCGGTGTCGTGATGGCAGCAAGCCTCGCCCGGAGCGTTTCGGACCTCGGCTTCGCCGCGCCGAGCGGGGAGAAAAGCCGTTCACATCCGTTGCTGGCACTGGTGGTGGTTGCGGCCGCTGTCGGCGTGGCCTTGCTACGGCGTGAGGATCTGGTCACGCTTGTCGTTTGCGTGTTCGCCATTGCAGCCGCTGGATTGTTCCCGGCGTTATCGGTGGGACTTTCCTGGCGCCGGGCGACGGCTGCGGGTGTGGTCGCAGCGATGATCGCCGGGGCTGGTACGACGGGCTATTACATCGTGGCGACGACGTTCTTTCCCGCAACGTTCTACGCGACCTGGCCGCAGCTTTCGAATGCGGGAGAAGCAGCGATCGAGGAGTTCTCGACCCTCGAGACGGAAGCGCGCGAGGGCGAGAATGACGAGGCCAGGGAGATCGCGGCAAAGGCGTTGCAGGATCTGATCGGCGGAACCCCCTCGCGCGAGGGGCTCGCCAACTGGGCGGGAGTCGATCGCGCATCCTCCGCCGTGTTCGGCGTGCCTGCCGGTCTTCTCGCTCTGCTGCTCGTGAGCGCGGTGACACCTTCGCGCCGCCGCCGGAGTGAAGCGGGTGACGCTCAGCCGTAAGCGAGCCGGGGCTGCCACTCGGAGGCTTCCGCGGCACCGAGGAAGCCCGCGATTTGATCGATGCTTTCCGCATCTCTCAAAAGCGGCGCGTGGCCTTGGCCGGGAACGACGAACGAGGTGAAAGCGGGATGGCGCCGCCGCATCTCTTCCACGGTCTCGGCCGAGAGGATGTCGGACTTTTCTCCGCGCAGCACCATCACCGGAACCCGTTTCAGCGCTTCGAATTGCGGCCACAGCGCCGGAATGGGCCCATCGAGCACGGAGAGCGCGTTGGAAAGCTCGGGATCGTAGCCGGGTGCCGGGCGCCCCTTGTGCTCGTTGAACCATTGCTTCGCTACTTCGACCCAGTCCTCGGGCGGCACGGCCGGAAATGCGCGGCGGCTCATATCGTGCACCAGCGCGCCTGCTTCCGCCCATGTGCCCGGAAGGGGAATGCGCCCCACATAGGCCGAGATGCGGCCGAGGCCCTTCTGCTCGATCACCGGGCCGATGTCGTTCAGCACGACCGCGCCGAGCGCGCGGGGCTGTATGGCGGCGATCGCCATGGCGATCAGACCGCCGCGCGAGGTGCCGATGACGGACGCCGTCTTCACGCCCGTGACGATCATGAAATCGAGCACGTCGAGCGCTTCGATCGGCACGGCGTAGTTGCGCCAGTCCGGATCGGCTTCCGAAAGCCCGCGCCCGCGGTAGTCGAACGTGTAGACGTCGCGCGGCCCGTCATGCCGTTGCGAAAGCTCTTCGGCGATCACGTTGAAATCGCGGCAATTGCGGGTGAGGCCCGCGAGGCAGAGTACGGGGCGGCGCACGACGCCATCATGGAAAGCGGCTGGATAGTGCCGGCCGTAGAGCCTGAGCCCGTCGCGGGCCGTGAAATAAATGTCTCGAAACGCCGGCGCTGTACGCGTCATGCCACTTACCCCGCTGAAAATTTCCGGCCGGGCCGCCCAGCCCGGTGGAGAATGAAAAGAACTCGCGTCGTGTTGCTAGCCGTCCGAACGTCCCCCGCTCGGAGAGCCCGGTTGCCGCGCCGCCATGCGGGCCCGGTTCAGATCCTCCTCCAGCCTCAATGCCGCTTTCTCTTCGCCAAGGCGCGCGCGATAGATCTGGATGTTGGCCAGAACCTTCGCCACGTATTCGCGCGTCTCCTGGATCGGAATGCGCTCGATCCAGTCGATGGGATCGACCTTCGGATTGCGCGGATCGCCGAACTCGCGGATCCACTGCCGGGCGCGTCCCGGCCCCGCGTTATAGCCCGCGAGCGTCAGGATATAGGACCCCGAAAACTCCTCCATGCGATCGCCCACATAGGCCGAGGCCAGCATCGCATTGTAGGAGGGGTCGGAGAGAAGCCGGTTGATGTCGCACTTGATCTTGTAGTCGCGGCAAACGTGCTTCGCGGTCACGGTCATCACCTGCAACAGGCCCTTGGCGCCGGCGCCCGAGACGATCAGCGTGTTGAATTCGGTCTCCTGCCGCGCAAGGCCCAGCAGGAACGCCGTCTCCGGCGGTTTCCTGAGTGGCTTGTAGGCCGGGAAGGGATGAACCGGGTAGGCGTAGTAGTAGAGATTCTGGCCGCGCGCGATTGCGGCCTTCGCCGCGCGCACCGCCGACTGCGTGTCGCCGATTGCCTCCGCCAGATGCGCGACCATTGCGCTCTCGGCCTCCGTCTTCACGTATTGGCGAAGCTGCACGATGAACAGGCGCGGGATGCTGACATCGAGCCCGGCGTTCTTGGCGATCACGACAGCCTTCGCAGCGTCGAGATTGACGAACGCGTTGATCTGATCGGCGGCCGGCTCGGCGGGCGGCGAGGTGGTGATCGCGAGCCGCCCCGGCTCGAGCTTCTGTCGCGCGAGCAGGGCGTGGAAGGTGTCGGGATCCGCGAGCGCCTGGCGGTAGTACTCGTCCGCGGCCGCCTTGTCGCCCCGGGCTTCCGCCGCGCGCCCCAGCCAGTAGCGCGCTTTCGCGCGGCTCAGCGGGCCATCCGCCGCCTTGTTCATCACCTGGAAATGACGCTGGGCCGTCTTTGGGTCCTTGAGGTAGCGCAGCGCCAGCCAGCCCGCCATGAACGACTGGTCCTTGAGCGGGTTTGCGCTCAGCGGCCCCGCTTCGCGGACGAGCTCGTAAGCGAGCTTCGGCTTGTTTGCCTTGAGCGCCTCGTAGGCATTGGCGCGCCGTTCGAGCCACCAGTCGTCGGGCGAGACGATCAGCGCTTCCTCCGTCGGTGCGCCGAGCAGAACCTTCGAAGCTTCCTCGCTGTTGCCCGACCGGCGCAGCGCCTGGATGCGATGGAACACGAGTCCCCAATCCGGCACCCGCTCGGCCGGCAGGCCCTCGATCCCCTTTTTAGCGCCGTTCGAGCCGAGGAAGACGGCGAGCCGTGCTTCCGCTTTCTTTTGCTCGCCCGCCGGCAGCAGCGGAATGACCCGGCGCACGATGGCAGCGCGCGCGGTCTTCTCGCTCGCCCACCGCATGTCGTCCATCAACAGCCGGTCGAGGCGCCATTTGTGATCGGCGACCGTGAGCAAGGCGCCGAAGCGCGTCAGAAATCCGGCTTCGAGGCTCGCGGGCAGCATCTTCTCGCGCCAAGCCTTCGCTGCGAGCCGGCGGGCCTCGTCGCTGTTGCCTTCGGCCAGATAGGCGGAGGCCAGCGCCGCGAAGCCGACGCCGCTCTGAGGCTCCCGTCCGTTGAAGTAGGATTTGATCTCGCCCGAGCTGCCGCCCTGGGTGAAGAGGATCTCTTCGAGCTTCTGGTTGAGGGTGGTGCGGTCGGGCCAGGCCGGATTGGCTTCCAGGAAGGCGCGATACTCTTCCGGCCGTCCGAGGCCTTTGCGCAGGCGGAACCAGTCCACCAGCTTCCGCGCCACCGGATCCTCGATCTGTCCCTTGATCGCGTTGGCCTTGTCGGCGTCACCCTGGCCGGCGGCAATTGCCTTCACGGCCTCGCGCAGGCTCTGGGCATCCGCAGCGCTCAGCGTGTAGGAGCGGAGCGGCGCGATAGCCGCATCGAGCCGCGCCGTGTGCTCCCGCTCCGGCTTAGAGGGCTTGGCGGGCTTCGGCATCTCCGGATGAGCGGCGGCCGGTGTGGCCGCGGCCGTTTTGGGGTCGGCCTGCACGGGGGCCGTGGCGGCCGTCAGGCTCAATGCAAGAAGGAGCGGAAGCCCGGCCATCGCTGTGCCCGTGCCGCCCCCCAGGTATTTGAGCCCGGATATCCAGTTTGAGGTTCGTCCCGTCACGCTTATCCTCGCCGCGGCGCGGGAAATGCGCCGGTTCAATCCAAGAGTGATAGGCAGTTGCAGCCCCTTTTGGGCCCGTTCATGGCATTAGTATAGCGAACGCGGCCCCACCACCAACCAGACGCCACTTGGCTTGCAGGCTGCCGCCTGAGCGCATAATGTCCACCATCCCAGCCGCAAGGGGCCGTGGCCGAGACGGGCGATCCGGGGAGAGGGTACAAATTCGAGCGCGTGCGTTCAAGGTATCCCCCGCTTCGCACAGGGGCGTACGGCTGCGGCAAGACCAATACGAACGCGATCGGCGCGCCTGCCGCGACCGTTGCTAGCGAAGGACATCGAGAGAGCGCATGTTCAAGGGCTCCATCACGGCGTTGATCACGCCGTTCAAGAACGGCCTTGTAGACGAGGAGGCTCTGCGCCGCTTTGTCGATTGGCAGATTACCGAGGGTACGCACGGCTTGGTCCCGACGGGAACCACCGGTGAGAGCCCCACTTTGAATTTCGACGAGCATAAGAGGGTGATCGATATCACCATCGAGGCGGCGCGCGGACGCGTCCCGGTGATCGCGGGCACGGGCTCGAACTCGACGGACGAGGCGATCGAATTGTCCACCCATGCCGAGAAGGCAGGTGCGGATGCGATCCTGATCGTGAACCCCTACTACAACAAGCCCACGCAGGAAGGCCTCTACCAGCACTTCAAGGCCATCAACGATCGCGTCGGCATTCCGATCGTGATCTACAACATTCCCGGCCGCACCAACGTCGACATGTCGGTATCGACTATGGCGCGCGTGTACGAGCTGAAGAACGTCGTCGGCGTGAAGGATGCCACCGCCAACCTCGCGCGCGTCTCCCAGCAGCGTGCCGCAATGGGTCCCGAGTTCAACCAGCTTTCCGGCGAGGACGCGACCGCGCTGGCCTTCACCGCGCACGGCGGCCATGGCTGCATTTCGGTTGCCTCGAACATCGCGCCGCGCCTCTGCGCCGAGTTCCAGAACATGCTGATGAAGGGCGATTTCGTGGGCGCCCTGAAGATGCAGGACCGGCTGATGCCGCTGTTCGACGTGATGTTCGTCGAGACCAACCCGGGTCCGGTGAAGTATGCGGCCTCGCGCCTGGGCATCTGCTCGGCCGAGATGCGCCTGCCCCTGACGCCGGTCTCGGAGCAGACGAAGAAGGCAGTGGATGCGGTGCTGATCAAGGTCGGTTTGCTGCAGGCCGCCGCCGCCGAATAGCCGAGCGCAGGAAAGAACAATGTCGGCCAAGAAGGACGACGGCCGCCGGCTCGTGGCAGAGAACCGGAAGGCCCGCCACGAGTATTTCATCTCCGATTCCTACGAGGCCGGCATCGAGCTGAAGGGCACCGAGGTGAAGAGCCTGCGTTCGGGCCAGGCCAACATTGCGGAAAGCTACGCGTCCTTCGAGGACGACGGCAGCTTCTGCCTGATCAACGCGTACATCCCCGAATATCAGGACGCGGGCCGCTTCTTTCAGCATGAGCCGCGCCGCAAGCGCCGGCTTCTCCTGCACAAGAGCGAGCTCGCGAAGCTGCTAAACGCCGTCGACCGCAAGGGGATGACCATCGTTCCCCTGGAGCTCTATTTCAACGCACGCGGCCGTGCGAAGCTGAAGCTCGCGCTCGCCGAGGGCAAGAAGCTGCACGACAAGCGCGAGACCGCCGCCAAGCGTGATTGGAACCGGCAGAAGGCCCGCATCATGCGGGAAAAGGGCTGATGGCTGAGGCCGCAGGCTTGCCAGGCATCGATTGGTCCAAGCTGCCGCCTCCGGTGGACGACGGTGGGGCCAGCCATCTCGCCGGAGCCCGCCTCGCGCGCGTCGCGCTTCCATCGACATCCGGCGGCGAGATCACTCTTGCCGACATGGCGGGGCGAACAGTCGTCTTTGCCTATCCCATGACGGCGACACCGGGCGTCCCGCTTCCCGACGGCTGGGACGGCATTCCGGGCGCGCGCGGATGCACCCCGCAGGCCTGTGCCTTTCGCGATCTGCACGAGGAGCTGAAACGCGCGGGCGCCTCCGCCGTGTTCGGCCTGTCCACCCAGACCGTGGCTGAGCAGAAAGAGGCGGTCGAGCGCCTGCATCTTCCGTTCCCGCTGCTCTCGGACGACGCGCTGGCGCTGACGCGTGCCATGATGCTCCCGACAATGGAGGTCGAAGGCAAAGCGATGATCCGGCGCATGTCTCTGATCGTCGATGACGGCGTCATTTCGCGCGTGTTCTACCCCGTATTCCCGCCGGACCGGAACGCGGGCGACGTTCTCGCCTGGCTCGCGGCCAACCCGAAATGACGGCACCCTGGCCCTATCCCGCGCCCGACGGCGATGAGGGCGCCCGCCATCTCGCAGCCGGTCTCGCGCTGCCGAGCCTGCCGCTGCCCGCGACTGACGGAACGGCCGTCGATCTCGCACAGCTCGGCGGGCGCACTGTCCTGTTCGTCTATCCCTGGACCGGCCGTCCCGGCCTCCCTAATCCGCCTCACTGGGACGACATCAAGGGTGCTCACGGCTCGACGCCGGAAGCCGAGGGGTTCCGTGATCGTTGGCAGGATTTCCGTTCCGCCGGTTTCGGAGTGCTGGGCCTCAGCGGACAGACGACAGCCGATCAGCAGGAGTTCGCGGCGCGCGTGGGCCTGCCGTTTCCCTTGCTGTCGGATGCATCCGGCGCACTGCGCGAGGCGCTTCGTCTGCCGGTGTTCGAGACGGGTGGCGTGACCTACTTGAAGCGGCTCACGCTTGTCCTGCGCGACGGAAGGATCGAGCGCACGATCTATCCCGTGCACCCGCCACATACACACGCCGGTGACCTGCTCGCGGTGCTGGACGTCCGGTAGCGGCGGACGAGAGGGGCTTGTTGCGCTTCAGCGAGCGAAACTCGCATCCCCTACTGCCTACTGCCTCTAAAGCACGTCGCTTTCGATATCGCCCGCCGAGAAGCCGAGCTTCTCGAGGCCCTCTTCGAGATAATCCGAAAGCAAAGGCAGCCCGAGCAGATAGCTCGCCGTCGAATTCACCTTCTCGGCCCGCGCGGTCTCGACGGCCTCTTCCAGCTCTTCCGCCTCGAACGTGCCGCGCCCGATCCAGGCCAGCGCCACCAGGTTCGCCTGCTCGTCGTCGTTCAGCGCATCGATGAAGCCCGCAAACTCCGCGAGAGTGGGATCAGATGCGAAATCTTCGAGAATGGCGCTCGGGTCCTCGTCGGCATCGCCCTCTTCGGTGGAGGCGTTCCAGGCCCCCACTTTGGCATCCAGCTCGCGTGCCTTGATGATGACGTGCGCCACCTTCTCGGGTGCAATTTCAAGCGATGCTTTGGCTGCCATAGAGCGTATCTCCCGGTCTCTCCGCATGTGACCGGCGCGATGATAAGCGTTGAGCGCTCGGCGTTGAAGGGGGAGACGCGCAGGAAACGGCCGCGGCAGCTACGGAAGCTCGTCGAGAAAATGTCGCACGTCCCGGAAAACGGCATGGAACATCTCGGTGGTGAGCCGGCCCGTGTTGGTATTGAGCCGCGAGCAGTGGAGGCTGTCGAAGATGGTCAGCGTACCCGCCTGATGGCGTGCGCCGTGCCGAAACGCGAACTGCGATTTGCGGAGGCCAAGCGTGGAAAGGGTCTGGTCGTGGGCGACCCGGCCGAGCACCACCAGCGCTTTGAGCTTCGGAAGTGCGGCGAGCCGGGCAGAGAAGTAGCCGCGGCAGGTGTGGATTTCCTCCGGCAGCGGCTTGTTCCCAGGCGGCACGCAGCGCACCGCGTTCGTGATCATGCAATCGACGAGGCGAAGCCCGTCGTTGGGATCGGCCCGATAGGTGCCGCGCGCGAAGCCGAAGGCGAGAAGCGTCGAATAAAGAAGATCGCCTGCATAGTCCCCGGTGAAGGGGCGTCCGGTGCGATTGGCCCCCCGCAGCCCCGGCGCGAGACCGACGACCAGCAGACGTGCGTCAGCGTTGCCGAACGAGGGCACCGCGCCGTTGAACCACGAGGGCTGCGCCTGGGCGGCCTCGTTGCGGAACGCCACGAGCCTCGGGCACCGCGGACAGTCGCGGGGCGCCTCGGGAGTATAGTCGGGGAGCGTGGGAGAAGAGGGGCGGGCCATGGCCGGGTTCGTGAGTGCCGGAGTAACGAGCTGAGTGGCCCTGGATGGCTGGCAGGAAGCACGCGGCGAGCGGAAGCCTGTGGCTCTCCGCTCGCCGTATGCCGGATACCCGCTGCCGGTTAGACCTCTTCCTGCGAAACGTCGTCGTTGTCGTGATAGGCGTGGGTCTCGCGATGGCTCTGCCCCAGGCCACGGCCCGAGGATGAGCGCGATTCGCGGCTCACACGCGCGGACGCGTCCCGCCCGATGAGCTGTTCGAGGTCGGCAAGGTCGATGAACTGGTCTGCTTGGCGCCGCAACTCGTCGGCGACCATGGCCGGCTGGGTCTGCAGCGTCGAAACGACGCTGACCCGCTTGCCCTTCTGCTGAAGAGCCGCCACCAGGCCGCGGAAATCGCCGTCGCCCGAGAACAGAACGATGTGGTCAAGCGTATCGGCGAGCCGCATGGCGTCCACGGCCAGCTCGATGTCCATGTTGCCCTTCACCTTGCGGCGGCCCGAGGCGTCGGTGAACTCCTTCGTCGGCTTCGTGACCATGGTGAAGCCGTTGTAGTCGAGCCAATCGATCAGAGGACGAATCGAGGAGTACTCCTGATCCTCCGACAGGGCGGTATAATAGAGTGCTCTCACCAAGTGGGCCTTCTGACGGAAGAGCGCGAGCAGGCGCTTGTAGTCGACGTCGAATCCCAAGGCTTTGGAAGTGGCGTAAAGATTGGCCCCATCAATGAAAAGAGCAACGCGTTCGCCTTGATAAAAGTGCATTTCTTATGTTCCTTGAACGGACCAGGCGCCCACAGCGTCCGCTGCGCGCCGGCAAAAGCGAGACTGCGCCATCCAGTCTAGCTCACGAGAGCGGATCATCATCGACGATCGGAAGACTAAGCGCAATCTGTCACGAATGACATTGGGCAGGCGGAAAAAATTGCCCCACCCGACGAACACCTGCCGCGCCAAGTTCGCGCACAGTGTTTAGTTTCTTTATGCTACTTCTAGATGGGGTGCGTGCGCGCGTTTGCAATTGATTAATTCGCATTTTGTATCCGCAAAGGGCGTTCGCGGTCCGTATCTCTGGCCGCCGACTTGCGAGCCTGTCGATTTCATGTCACTTAAGCGGGCTGGAGCGGCGCGCCGGACCCTGTTAAGGATCCTGGCAGCTATCGGATTTCATTCCGCATCATGAGCAAGATGAGAGAGGGGTGCTAGCGAATGGCACGCGTCACAGTCGAGGATTGCGTCGACAAGGTTCCGAACCGGTTTGAGCTGGTTCTTCTGGCGGCTCATCGGGCCCGGTCGATTGCCAACGGCAGCGCAATCACCGTCGACCCCGACAACGACAAGAACCCGGTGGTGGCGCTTCGCGAGATCGCCGAGCGGACTATTCCGCCGGAGGACATGCGCGAGTCTCTGATCCACTCGATCCAGAAGAACGTCGAGGTCGACGAGCCGGAAGCGGCCGCGGCACCCGTTCTGCCGCAGGAGCGCCGTAGCCCGATCCTTGGCCGCGACGACCAGTCCGCGGATACCCAGGTCGACGTGCTCACCGAGGAGCAGCTTCTGCGCGGCCTTGAAAGCATGACCCCGTCCGAGCCGTCCTCCAACGGCGGCAGCGGCGGTCCCCGCGAGCGCGGCCGCTAAAACCGCATCGCGGGCATATCGCTCGACCACCGATGTGAGTGGCTCTCTTCAGGGCGCCCGGGTCCGGTTCGACGGACCTGAGGGCGCCCTCTTCGACGCCGGGAGTGTGTGCGGCCCATGATGCGTCAGTACGAGCTCGTCGAGCGAGTACAGAAATACGACCCGACTGCAGACGAGGCGCTCCTCAACCGTGCCTACGTTTATGCGATGCGCGCGCATGGATCCCAGAAGCGCGCTTCCGGCGCGCCCTATTTCTCCCATCCCCTCGAAGTGGCTGCGATCCTGACGGATCTCAAGCTCGATGACGCCACTATCGTCACCGCGCTGCTGCACGACGTGATCGAGGACACCGACGCGACCCGCGCCGAGATCGATCAGCTCTTCGGGCCCGAGATCGGCGCCCTCGTTGATGGGCTCACCAAGATCAAGCGGCTCGATCTGGTCTCGAAGAAGGCCGAGCAGGCCGAGAATTTCCGCAAGCTCCTGATCGCGATTTCGAGCGACATCCGCGTGCTTCTGGTGAAGCTCGCCGATCGCCTGCACAACATGCGCACGCTCGAGCACATGAAGCCCGAGAGCCGCAAGCGCAACTCCGAGGAGACGCTCGAGATCTATGCGCCGCTCGCCGGCCGCATGGGTATGCAGGCACTTCGCGAGGAGCTCGAGGAGCACGCCTTCCGCTGGCTGCACCCCGAAGCCTACAAGACGGTGACGGAGAAGCTCGAGGAGCTGCGCGCCAAGAACGAAGGGCTGGTCGAGGACATCGCCAACGCGCTCCAGAAGCGGCTCGCCGACGTCGGCATCGATGCGGAGGTGTCGGGGCGCGAGAAGAAGCCTTACTCCGTCTGGAGCAAGATGGCGAACAAGCAGATCAGCCTGGAGCAGCTCTCGGACATCTATGCCTTCCGCGTCGTCGTCGGCACCATCGACGACTGTTACCGCGTGCTGGGCGTCGCCCACACGACCTGGCGCACCGTGCCGGGCCGCTTCAAGGACTACATCTCGACGCCGAAACAGAACAACTACCAGTCGATCCACACCACCGTGGTCGGCCCCCGCCATCAGCGCGTCGAGCTTCAGATCCGCACCCGCGCCATGCACAACGTGGCCGAGTACGGCGTGGCGGCTCATGCCGTCTACAAGGACGCGCAGAAGATGAACGGCGGCAACACCGCGACCCTCGCATTCTCCGACAAGGAGAGCGGGCCGTATCAGTGGCTGCGCCATCTCGTTGAAACACTGCTCGAAGGATCGAACCCCGAGGAGTTCCTGGAGCACACCAAGCTCGAGCTTTTCCAGGATCAGGTCTTCTGCTTTTCGCCCAAGGGCCGCCTCATCGCGTTGCCGCGTGGCGCGACACCGCTCGATTTCGCCTACGCCGTCCACACCGACGTGGGCAACGCCGCCGTCGGCGCCTACGTCAACGGCCGCCACGTGCCGATCGACACGCGGCTGCGCAACGGCGATGAGGTCGAGATCCAAACCTCGAAGACCCACACGCCCCCTGCCGCCTGGGAAAGCCTCGCGGTCACCGGGCGCGCGCGTTCCGCCATCCGCCGCGCCGCACGCGACGCCATTCGCCGCCAGTACGCAGAGCTTGGCCGCAGGCTTCTGATCTCCGCCTTCGAACGCATCGGAGAGGCCTACTCGGATGAGCGCCTGAAGAAGGCGCTGCCGCGCCTCTCCCAGAAAAGTCTCGAGGATGCCTTGGCCGCCGTGGCGCGCAACGAGGTGAAGATCGAAGACGTGCTGCGGGCTATCGCGCCGGAGCTCGCCGCCGCTGCGCTTGCGGCGCCGCCGCGTGCGGAAGACACCTCGAAATCCGCGAAGGGCTGGCTCAGCCTCACGCGTGCCGCCACCAACAAGCTGCGCCTCGGCGGCTCCTCCGATTCCGAAACCGGCACGGCTCCGACCGGCCGGGTCCGCGGCATTCCGATCCGCGGCGTGAGGAACGACATGCCCGTGCTGTTCGAGGCCGGTGGCGCGGTGCCGGGCGACCGCATCGTGGGCGTTCTGGCGCCGGGCGAGGGCATCCGCGTGTTCCAGATCCACTCGCCCCGCCTCCAGGAGTTCGAGCACGAGCGCTGGATCGACGTGGCCTGGGACATCGACCCCGAAAATCCCGAGCGTTTCCCGGCATTGATCAGCGTGACGGCTCCCAACCGGCCCGGCACGCTTGCCGAGATCGCCGACGTCATCGGCCAGTCCGGCGGCAACATCGACAACCTTAAAATGATCCGCCGGGCATCGGATTTCACCGAGCTCCGTATCGGTCTCGAGGTCTGGGATCTGGCGCACTTGAACCAGATCATCAACGGTCTCAAGGCAAAAGCGGTGGTCAGCAAGGTTGAACGTGTGTTTGAATAATGCGCCCCCGGCCCGCCGGAGGGCCGTGGAATGCGCCACGAGCGAGAGAAGCTAGAGCCAGGATGAAGGGGCTATGACGCGGAGTCCGTATAACGTTCTACGTCTGGGTGTGAACATCGACCACGTGGCCACCATCCGCAACGCGCGCGGGGGCCGTCATCCCGATCCGCTCCGCGCCGGCCATCTTGCGGTGGAGGCAGGCGCCGATGGCATCACGGCACATCTGCGTGAGGACCGCCGCCACATCTCGGATACGGACATCGCGCGCCTCAAATCGGAGCTGACGCGCCCGCTCAATCTCGAGATGGCCGCAACGCCCGAGATGCTCGCCATCGCGCTCCGCCACGTGCCGAACGCCTGCTGCCTCGTGCCCGAGCGGCGCGAGGAGCGCACCACGGAAGGCGGCCTGGACGTGGTCGGCCAGAAGGCGTCGCTCGCCCCCATCATCGGCGACTTGAAGGCGGCGGGCATTCGCGTCTCCCTATTCATCGAGCCCGACATGCGCGCGATCGAGACCTCCGCGGCCCTCGGCGCCGACATCGTGGAACTGCACACGGGCACCTATTGCGAGCACGCGGCCGCCGACGACGCGAAGGGCGTTGCCGCCGAGATCGAGCGCCTGTCGAAAGCGGCGACCGGCGCCGCGGCCCTGGGCCTCGAGGTGCATGCCGGCCATGGCCTCACCTTCAATACCGTGGCGCCCCTTGCCCGTATGCCCGAGGTGGTCGAGCTGAACATCGGCCATTTTCTCATCGGCGAAGCCATCTTCGGCGGTCTGCACGCCGCGGTGAAGCGTATGCGCTCTCTGATGGACGAGGCGAGGCTCAAGGTCTCGGGCCAGGTCAGCGCGTGATCATCGGACTCGGCAACGATATCGTCGACATTCGTCGCATCGAGTCCACCCTGGAGCGTTTCGGCGAGCGCTTCCTCGAGCGCGTCTTCACCGATATCGAACGGGCCAAGTCCGACCGCCGCGCCACCCGCGCAGCGTCCTATGCCAAGCGCTTTGCCGCGAAGGAAGCCTGCGCCAAGGCCCTCGGCACCGGATTCCATAACGGCGTCTACTGGCGCGACATGGGTGTCATCAATCTGCCGTCTGGGCGTCCGACCCTGGCGCTGACGGGTGGTGCAGCGCAGCAATTGGCCAGTATTACGCCCTCGGGATTCATCGCGCGGATCGACCTGACACTAACGGACGATTTTCCGCTCGCGGAAGCCGTCGTCATCATATCTGCGCTCCCGGCTGGATTTAGCCACACGGCGGGCTGACATTCGGGGGCGAAGCAGGGATGTCCTTGGGGGCTGGGCGTCACCACGCCGCACCCCTGTTTGCACGGAGCTCGCTTAATCGCTATAGCGAGCAGGGCTTTTGCGGGCGCCTGCTGCGTGGCTGGCAAGGCGAGACTGGGGCCACGTCGGATCGATCACTCCGATGTGTGAACCGGGGCCGGAACTTTTGATGTAGAGCGCGACCATGTTTGATCGCTTCGATCAAAAATGATCGCGCTCTTGGGAGCAGGAGATGAGCCTGGAAACGAACTCCAAGGCCAGCGCGGGATCCGGCTGGGCTGAGACCGCGAAAATCGTCGTACAGGCCCTCGCCATTGCGATGGTCGTGCGCGTGTTCTTCTTCCAGCCGTTCAACATTCCGTCCGGCTCGATGAAGTCAACGCTGCTGATCGGCGACTATCTCTTCGTCTCGAAGTTGTCGTACGGCTATAGCCGTTTCTCGTTCCCCTTCAGCCCGCACCTGTTCTCGGGCCGCATCTTCGCCGCCGAGCCCAAGCGCGGCGACGTGGTCGTCTTCCGCCTGCCGCAGGACGAGAGCCTCGACTACATAAAGCGCGTGATCGGCCTTCCGGGCGACGAGATCCAGATGAAGAGCGGCATCCTCTACATCAACGGCACTCCGGTGCCGAAGGTGTACAAGGACGAATTCGCCAACACCGAGTGCGACCCGTATTTCCGTCACTGCCGCCGCGTGGTCTACAAGCGCTTCGAGGAAACCCTCCCCGAAGGTCTGAAGTACACCGTGCTCGATCTCGAGCCGGCCGGCGATTTCGACAACACCGAAGTCTTCAAGGTGCCGCCCGGTCATTACTTCATGATGGGCGACAACCGCGACAACTCCGCCGACAGCCGCGCGTCCGTGGGCTATGTGCCGTTCGAGAATTTGATCGGACGTGCCGAGATCATCTTCTTCTCGGCCGCCGTGGACGAGCCCGACGCCATGCGCTGGCTCTCCCCTTGGACGTGGCCGTTCGACATCCGCTGGAGCCGCTTTTTTAATCTCGTTCGCTGATTTTTGAAGGCTCGGCTCGGAGATCTGAGCCAGGATACCGGCTCGATGTTCAAAGCCCGCAAGTACAAGGATCTCGAGAAAAAGCTCGGCTACCGCTTCAAGAACGAAGCGCTGCTCGAGCGCGCTCTCACGCATGCGAGCCTGCGCGGCGCGAAGAAGGTGCGCGAGGACAATGAGCGGCTCGAATTCGTGGGCGACCGCGTGCTGGGCCTCGCCATCGTCGAGATGCTGGAGGCCGCCTATCCGGCCGCGACGGAAGGCGAGCTTGCCCGCCACCTCAATCGCCTTGTCCGCGGCGAAACCTGTGCGAACGTCGGACGCGCACTTGGGCTCGGCGACTATCTCATGCTCTCGGAAAGCGAGGCGGGGAGCGGCGGACGACTTAAGGGCACCATCCTTGCCGACGCCGTCGAGGCCGTCCTCGGCGCCATCTTTCTCGAAGCCGGTTTCAACAAGGCGCGCGACGTGGTTCGCCGTCTGTGGGAGAATGAGGAAGTTTCGTTCGGCCATGCCGCCGCCGATCCCAAGTCTGCGTTGCAGGAGTGGGCGCAGGGGCAGGGGCTGCAGCTTCCGAACTACGTCGAGGTGGAGCGGACCGGGCCCGATCACGCGCCGCGCTTCACCGCCGAGGTGCGCATCAAGGGCAAGGCGCCAGCCCGGGGCGAAGGCGCCTCTAAACGGGCAGCCGAGCAGGCAGCCGCGACTGCGCTACTGGAGCGCGAAGGTGTGATGGAGAAACGTCCTCTTGGCTGATGCCCCCAAAGCCGCGGCGCCCCCGCAAACGGATGAGCCGCACCGCTGCGGCGTGATCGCCATCATCGGTGCGCCCAATGCGGGCAAGTCGACCCTCGTCAACGCGCTGGTCGGCGCCAAGGTCACGATCATCTCACGCAAGGTGCAAACGACCCGGATTCAGATCCGGGGCATCGCCATGGAAGGCGCGAGCCAGCTCGTGCTCATCGATACGCCAGGCATCTTCGCGCCGAAGCGCCGCCTCGACAAAGCGATGGTCGCGAGCGCTTGGGCCGGCGCGGCCGATGCCGATCAGGTGCTTGTTCTGGTCGATGCCGCGAAAGGGATCGACGAGGACGTGGAGCAGTTGGTCTCCAGGCTGGCTGCCGAGACGCGGAAAAAGGCCATTCTTGTCCTCAACAAGATCGACCGCGTGGAAGACAAGGGGAAGCTGCTCGCCCTGGTGCAGGATCTCTCGGGCCGCCTCCCGTTCGAGCGCGTGTTCATGATTGCGGCCTTGAACGGCGATGGCGTCGCAGAGCTCAAGCGCTATCTGGCACAGCAGGTGCCGGAAGGACCCTGGCTCTATCCCGAGGACGAGCTGTCGGACATTCCCGTGCGCCAGCTCGCGGCCGAGGTCACGCGCGAGAAGATCTACAACTACCTGCACGACGAGCTGCCTTACCAGATCACGGTCGAGACCGAGTCCTGGAAGACGCTGCGCGACAAGTCCGTCCGCGTGGAGCAGGTGATCTACGTCGAGCGCGACAGCCAGAAGAGCATCGTGCTCGGCAAGGGCGGCCAGACCATCAAGAAGATCTCGCAAGCCTCCCGCACGGAGCTGACCGAGATCGTTGGCGAGCCGGTCCATCTCTTTCTGTTCGTGAAGGTGCGCGAAGGCTGGGATCGCGATCCGGAGCGCTACCGCGAGATGGGGCTCGAATTCCCGAAGGAGGATTGATGCCGCCCCGCCCGGGCACCGTGCCGCTTTTCGGCCTGGCGCTCATCACGGCGGCGGCTGGTGTGTCGGGCACGCGGAAGGCGGGCGCGGCCGTCCGCATTTGCGAGCCGCATGTTTCGAGCGGGCTCGTGACCGGAACCTCCGAGGACACCGCGCGTGCGGCGGCGCTGGCGGTCTGGAAATCCAAGGCGCTCGCCCACGGCGAGGAATACGGAAGCTGGCGGCTTGCGGCGGAGAAGACGCTGGCCTGCCTGCCGCGCAGCGACGGCGCCTTCGAGTGCCTGGCCCGCGCCGCCCCCTGCACCATCGAGCAGGCCCCCGATCGCCGTGAGCTGCGTAAGAACCGTATCGGCATCTGAGCGAGCCCGCCGCCACGCGCGAAATGCTGCGAAACGGGGTAAGTCGGCTATAACCCGCCTATGAACTGGTCCGATGAAGGTGTGATTCTCTCAGTCCGCGCCCATGGCGAGACCGCGGCGGTGGTCGAGATCCTGACGCGCGCGCACGGCCGCCATCTGGGTCTTGTGCACGGCGGGCGCTCGCGTCGCACACGCCCCGTGCTCCAGATCGGCAATCACGTGGATGTCGCCTGGAAAGCGCGTCTTGCCGATCATCTGGGCCACATGAACGTCGAGCTGATCCGCGGCTATGCCGCCTCCGCCATGGACGATGCGGCAGCCCTCGCCGGGCTCACGTCGCTTTGCGCGTTGGCGCGCCTGCTGCCCGAACGCGATCCGCATCCCAATCTCTACGAGGTGACGCTGTTCGTGCTCGCCTACCTGGATGACGTGAGCGTCTGGCCGGCGCTGCTCGCGCGCTGGGAGCTGGCGCTGCTGGACGAATTGGGCTTCGGCCTCGATCTCACGCAATGCGCCGCAACCGGCATCAACGACGATCTGATCTATGTGTCTCCCAAAACCGGCCGCGCGGTGTCTGCGTCCGCCGGAGAGCCCTACCGCGACAAGCTCCTGCCTCTCCCGCAGTTTTTGCGCCCCGGCCGGCAGTCGGCGCTCGGGCCGGGCGATATCGAAGGCGGGTTCGCGCTGACGGGCCACTTCCTGGAAACGCGCGTCTTTCGGCAGAGAGACGAGGAGATGCCGGAAGCCCGAAGCCGTATGCTCGCGCTGCTGAAACGCCTCGCCGAGACCCACGGCACGCGGTGAGACTGCTAACCTCCCGAAGGCCACATCCCTCGGCCTCCGCAAGCCGTTCCCGAATGGCGCACTGTGGCCCGATCCTATTCCGCATACGTGTCTGGACCCCGACCTCCGTCGGGGAGACGATGTTGTTTGTCTGCGCCGCATGCCCACCTTCGACGTCATCCCGATGAAGATCGGGATCCAGACGCGCCGGAAGCAGAGTTTCTGTCGAAGGCTTGGAGGCCTTCATTTCGTGTCGGCGCTGCTACGAGATGGGCGAGAAGTCCGATCCTTCTGCACACGTGTCTGGACCCCGACCTCCGTCGGGGAGACGATGTTGTTTGTCTGCGCCGCATGCCCACCTTCGACGTCATCCCGATGAAGATCGGGATCCAGACGCGCCGGAAGCAGAGTTTCTGTCGAAGGCTTGGAGGCCTTCATTTCGTGTCGGCGCTGCTACGAGATGGGCGAGAAGTCCGATCCTTCTGCACACGTGTCTGGACCCCGACCTCCGTCGGGGAGACGATGTTGTTTGTCTGCGCCGCATGCCCACCTTCGACGTCATCCCGATGAAGATCGGGATCCAGACGCGCCGGAAGCAGGGGTTGCTGTCGGGCCTGCCGACGTGTCACTCGGACAGAGACGCCGCTACCGGATGCGCTCGCGCGGCGCGATCTCGACGCGCACGCCGTTGGCTGGGTCGGGTTTGAGCATGTAGACAAGCCCGTCCAGCGCCTCGTAGCGCATGGAAAGCCGCTGGGCGCTGAAACCCTCGCCGTAGCTGTCGAACGAGATCTCGCTCGGATTGCATGAGGAGTGCGTGACCGCATACGACGGCTTGATCTCGTGGGCCTCGCCGTTGAACGTGTAGCCGATGCTCTGGCGTGTCGTGTTCGAAACCTGGAACTCGTATTCGAGCGATTTCGGCCGCGCGAAGAGCTGCACGGAGATGAACTTCGGATACTTGCCCGGCGCGCTCACAACGCCTACGCCGATCTCGGTGACGTTGGGCGCCACCATGTTCGCGCGGTGGCCCGGCGAATTGATCCAGCCTTCGACGGAGCGCTGCGCGAGTGCCCGCGGCTCGAAGCCCCGGCTGTCCTCGTTGAGGGCGAGGTTCTCGCCGATCTGGCACCAGTCGTAGCCCGCCGAGGTGATGCGGTCGCCGGCCTGGCGGCCGTCGGCGGTATGCGAGAATTGCCCGTTCTTCGCGAGATAGGCCGCATAGGCACGCGCGGCGCGGGTAAGCGCCGGGCTCTGCCGGAGCGAGCCGAGCTGCTGGCGCCCGCGATAGGCGTTTGTCATTTCGATGATTGCGGCTTCGACGGTCGGCGTATCGGGAAGAACGGCGGGCATGGCTCGCTGCGGGTTATGACGATCCTGCTCAAAATCGTCCGCGACAGCGGCGAACACAAGGCGGCGGTCCGGGAAAGCCCACACGAAAATGGCTGCGCAAAATGGCGCGCCCGCTGTGGAAATCGGCGCCTTAGGTTGCCCCGAACAGAGATTTGTGTGTTGTTGCAACTTGAAAGAGCCTTGTGGCGCGGCTGCACTTGAGAGCCGCCGCCGGGAGCAGTAACCAGACGCCATGACAGACAAACCGATTCTGCCGGGAGCCGGACCCATCGAGCCGGTCACGCTCAAGGATGCGCTCGAGGAGCGCTATCTTGCGTATGCTCTCTCCACCATCATGCACCGTGCGCTGCCGGACGTCCGCGACGGCTTGAAGCCCGTGCACCGGCGCATTCTCTACGCCATGCGCGAGCTGGGCCTCGATCCCGACAAGGGCTACCGCAAGTGCGCCAAGATCGTCGGCGAGACGATGGGCAACTACCATCCGCACGGCAACCAGGCGATCTACGACGCCCTCGCGCGCCTCGCGCAGGACTTCGCAGTCCGCTATCCGCTGGTGGACGGCCAGGGCAACTTCGGCAACATCGACGGCGACAACCCGGCCGCCGACCGGTACACGGAAGCCCGCCTGACCAGCGTTGCCGCGGAGCTTCTCGACGGCATTGACGAGGATACGGTTGCCTTCCGCCCCAACTACGACGGGCGCGAGCAGGAGCCGACCGTTCTGCCTGCGGCCTTCCCGAACCTGCTGGCCAACGGTGCTGCCGGCATCGCCGTCGGCATGGCCACCAACATTCCGCCCCACAACGTGGACGAGCTGTGCGCGGCGCTCTTGCATCTCATCAAGCATCCCGGCGCCACCATCGAGAAGCTCGTGGAGATGATCCCGGGGCCTGATTTCCCGACCGGCGGCGTGATGGTCGAGCCGCGCGAATCCATTCTCGAAGCCTATCGCACCGGCCGCGGCGGATTCCGCCTGCGGGCGCGCTGGGAGAAGGAGGAGACGGGGCGCGGCGGTTACCAGATCGTCGTCACCGAGATCCCCTATCAGGTGCAGAAGGCCAAGCTCGTCGAGAAGATCGCCGAGCTGATGACGGAGAAGAAGCTGCCGCTGCTCGGCGATATCCGCGACGAGTCCGCCGAGCAGGTGCGCCTCGTGCTGGAGCCGAAGACCCGCACCGTCGATGCCGTGCTGCTTATGGAGAGCCTGTTCCGTCTGACGGAGCTCGAGGTCCGTTTCGGCCTCAACATGAACGTGCTGTCCGGCGGTCAGATCCCGAACGTGCTCTCGCTGCGCGATGTGCTGCGCCAGTGGCTGGAGCACCGCATCGATGTGCTCGTGCGCCGCTCGGAGTATCGCCTGAAGAAGATCGAGCACCGGCTCGAGGTGCTCGACGGCTATCTGATCGCCTACCTCAACATCGACGAGGTGATCCGCATCGTCCGCTTCGAGGACGATCCGAAGGCCAAGCTCATCGAGCGATTCAAGCTTTCGGAAGTGCAGGCGGACGCCATCCTGAACCTCCGCCTGAAATCGCTCTCGAGGCTCGAAGAGGTCGAGATCAAGGCCGAGCACGACAAGCTCTCCAAGGAGCGCCGTGAGCTGAAGCAGCTCCTGAAGTCGGACGAGCTTCAGTGGGAGCGCATCTCCGAGGAGGTACGCGCGACGCGCGAGCGCTACTCGAAGAAGACCGAGCTTGGCCGCCGCCGCACGAGCTTCGCCGACGCGCCCGAGGTCGATCTCGATCTCGAAGCCGCTCTCGTCGAGAAGGAGCCGATCACCATCATCCTGTCCGACAAGGGATGGATCCGCGCGCTCAAGGGCCACCAGGACGATCTCTCGAAGCTCGACTTCAAGCAGGGCGATAGCCTGAAGCGCGCCATCAAAGCGCAGACCACCGACAAGCTGATCCTGTTCGCCACCAACGGAAAGTTCTTCACGCTGGAGGCGAGCCAGCTTCCCGGCGGCCGCGGTCACGGCGAGCCGGTGCGCCTCATCGTCGACCTGGAGGAGAACCAGGATTTCGCCGAATGCTTCGTCTACGAGCCGGGGCGCAAGCTTCTGGTGGCGAGCACGGCCGGCAACGGCTTCATCGTGCCCGAGGACGAGGTCGTCGCCGCAACGCGCAAGGGCAAGCAGGTGCTCAACGTCGGTGTGGACGAGGAGGCGCGCGTCTGCGTGCCCGTCGATGGCGACTACGTCGCGACCATCGGCGAGAACCGCAAGATGCTCGTGTTCCCGCTCGATGAGGTCAACGAGATGACCCGCGGCAAGGGAACCATCCTCCAGCGCTTCAAGGAAGGCGCCCTGGCCGACGCCGTCGTGTTCCACAAGAAGGAAGGTCTGACCTGGCTCGATGCAGCCAGCCGCACCTTCACGCTGCCGTGGGCCGAGGTGAAGGAGTGGGTAGGCCAGCGCTCGCAGTCCGGCAAGATTGCGCCCAAGGGCTTCCCGCGCTCCAACAAGTTCGGGCCGGCCTTCCGCTGACAAGGCACTTTTGCTCAAAAACTCAGGGGTTAAGTCTCGGGCGCGAGGGCGAGCCTTGCGTCGGGTGATGAGCCCCGGTAGGACAAGAGACATGGAGGGGTGGCGCGCTTATCCGACGGGGAGAGGCGCGCTCGTCGAGTGAAGGGCTAGGGTGTTGCAGCGGTTCAGTGGGAAGCGAAAACACCCTAGGATGAGGCAGTTGCGTTTAGGGGCGGCATATTTCCTGGGTCTCGTCGTGGCGCTCGCCGCTTCCGCGGTCGCGCCCGGCTTTGCGGGCTCAGCAGCCGCGCAGGAGACGCCTGCTCCCGCCCCCGATCAGGCTTCATGCGCCAAGTCGCAGTTCGAGAGCGCCGTGGACGAGGCCGCCGAGAAGCTGCGCGAACTCAACAACCGCAACCGCCCCGAGTTCCAGGTCAAGCTGCGCCAGTTGAAGGAAAAGCGGGGCTGGAGCAACGACCAGTTCATGAAGGAGGCCGCGCCCTTCGTGAAGGACGACCAGATCACCGTGTTCGACGACAAGTCGAACGAGCTTCTGGCGTCGATCTCGTCCATGGGCCAGGAAGGCGCCAACGCCAAGGAGCCCAACTGCGCCGTGCTGCAGGAGCTGCGCGGCCTCATGGGCGTGCTGATCGAGACCCAGGGCTCGAAGTGGGCCTACATGTTCAAGAAGCTGGACGACGAGCTCGCGAAGTAGCGCCGCTGCAGTCCGCAGACGGGCAATCTCACCGCTCCGGCGCGCGCACCCAGCCGTTGGGCCCCAGCCGCTCTTGCGGCTGATACCGCGTCTTGTAGCTCATCTTGCGTGAGCCATCGATCCAGTAGCCGAGATAGAGGTAGGGCAGGCCGAGCCGGCGCGCATAGTCCACGTGCTCGAGGATCATGTAGGTGCCGAGACTGCGCTCCTCCTCGAGCGGCTCGTAGAAGCTGTACACCATGGAGATGCCGTCCGAGAGCCGGTCGCAAAGCGCGACGCCCGCGAGCGGCCAGGTGTCCATGTGCCGGTCGAGCGGATTCTCGGGCTTGGCCCGATACTCGGTGAGGAAGGTGCGCACCACGCTGTCCTCCACCATCATCGCATAGTCGAGCACGCTCATGTCCGCCATGCCGCCGTCGGAATGGCGCGCGTCGATATAGCTGCGGAACAGGCAGAACTGCTCCGAAGTCGGCACCGCCGAGACGCGACGGCTCACGAGATCGCGGTTGCGCTCGAGCGTCCGGCGCATGGTGCGGCCGGGCTTGAACTCGTCGACCAGAATGCGCACCGATACGCAGGCGTGGCAGCCCTCGCAGTAGGGCATGTAGGCGATGTTCTGGCTTCGCCTGAAGCCGCCTTTGAGCAGGTTGTCAACGAGCGCGAGCGGCTTGTCGTGCGTCAGGTGCGTGAAGAGCTTGCGCTCGAGTTTGCCCGGAAGATACGGACAAGGCTGCGGAGTGGTGACGTAGAATTCCGGAAAGTGCTTCTGCTGTTCCGTCATCCGATAAAATCCTTGCCGCCGGCGCCGCAGGTCCGAGCATCGCCGGACATCATGGCGGAGTGGCGGTATCACCCCGAAACGCGCACTCGTTAGTCGGGCGGACAGGTAAGAGGCTGCCGGTCACGAAGGATAGTCGAGCTTCGCGGCCTCGATCAAGCATCAGCGATAAATCCGCGCTGCAACACAGCAGCAGCCTTAAAATCGGGCGTGCTAGCCCTTGGCGCCCTTGGTCGCGGTCTGCCCAGGTGCGGCCGAGGCCTCGATGAAGGCGATGATCTCTCCAGCCACGTCCACGTTGGTTGCCCGCTCGATACCCTTGAGCCCGGGCGAGGAGTTGACCTCCAGCACCATCGGCCCCCGGTTGGAGCGGAGCATGTCGACGCCCGCCACATTGAGGCCGAGGACAGCCGCGGCGCGTTCCGCCGTCGCCCGCTCCTCGTCGGTAATGTGGGCCTCCTGCGCGATGCCGCCGCGATGCAGGTTGGAGCGGAATTCTCCGGTCTTACCGACCCGCTGCATGGCCGCCACCACCTTTCCGCCGACCACCAGCGCCCGCACGTCGCTGCCCTCGGCTTCTGCGATGTACTCCTGCACCAGAATGTTCGCGTTGGCCGCGCTGAAAGCCTCGATGATGGATTTCGCGGAGGCTTCGGTTTCGGCGAGGATCACGCCCATCCCCTGCGTCCCTTCCACCAGCTTGATCACGACGGGAGCGCCGCCGACCTCCTTGATGACATCCTCGGCCTTTCTCGGGCCGTGCGCGAACGCGGTCACGGGAAGGCCAATGCCTGCGCGCGCAAGCAACTGGAGCGCCCTGAGCTTGTCGCGCGAGCGCCCGATCGCGACGCTTTCGTTGAGCGGGAACACACCCTGCATCTCGAACTGCCTGAGCACCGCGAGGCCGTAGTGGGTGATCGAGGCCCCGATGCGCGGGATCACCGCGTCATAGAGAGGAAGCGACTTGCCGCCGAACCGCAGCACCGGCCGGTTCGACGTGATGTTCATGTGCACGTGCAGCGTATTGATCACGTCGAGCGTGTGCCCGCGCGCCTCCGCCGCCTCGATCAGGCGCTTGTGCGAGTAGAGGCCCGGATTGCGGGCCAGCATGACGAGACGCATGGGAGGAGCCTGTTGCGAGCGACGCCTTCGATCCGGTCACTCCGGGAGGGCTGGGCGCGAAAACTATGAACCCGCTCTGGTAGATGGGAGCAGCGGATCGCGGGGACCTCGCCGGGCAATTGAGTTTTATTTTTGTCCCTTGTCCGGCTTGTCCGCAGAGCCTTTGCTCATTAGTCCGGCCGCTGCGGGCGGAGGCGTCGTCGAGCGGCGAACCGGGCCGCGCCCGCCCGAAGCCGGCGCATCCGAGCCGGACCATGAGCCGCCGTCGTTTCCGGCGGAGGCGGGCGGCGCGGGCCCGCGCGGCCGTGACGGGGCCTCGGAGCGATCGGAGAACGGGCCGTCGAGGTTCGGGCCGGGAAGCGGCTGATCGGCGCCGGAGGGGGCCGCGGAGCCTCGTTCGCTCAGCGCCTTGAAGCGTCCGATCTGATAGCCTGCGAAAAAGGCGCCGCCGGCAACGAGGACGATGAGCACGAGATCATAGGCGGACATGGCGGTATCCGGAAATGCGCGAGCTGCCCCGGTCACTGAGGCCGGAGTTTAAGGTCTTGGCTGCAAGCCTAAATCACAGGATGCGGGTTGCGCAACCTGGCAAGCTCAAAGCTCGACGGGAACCATATTCTGCGCGGTGCCGCGAACGGCTTTGGCAGCCTTGGGTGCCAAATCCCCGTCGAGATCTGGATCGATCGAGGCATAGGTGAGCCAGGCCAATCCGCCCATGGCAACCATCAAGATCGCGATCCCGATGAGGGTGCGCTTGAGAAACCACCTTACAGTCACAGGCCGCACAGAGGTCCGCTGCACTGACTGTGCATCCTCGACACTGATTGCCATGAACTTCCCCCACAACACGGCTGGAGAGTATGATCCAGCCGCCTCCGGCTCCCGAACCGGCGCCCACCGGAATGTCCGGCAGGCCCTATTGAACATTTATCCCATCTTGGATGAAAGAGGTTGCCCCCTGGGTCAAGGGGGCGTTTGGCGAAGCCTGCTTTCAGGCGGATGGGCGTGCTGCGCGAGCCACGGTTGTTGTGGCTGCGGTTCCCGGTTTTTTCACGGCGGCGAGGCCAGACACGCAAAAAAAGGGGACAATGACACCGGAAGTTGCACCTCCGCCCGCAGGTCAGGCGCGGCGCGCCCACATGCCAGAGGGCAGGCCTTCGGCAAGCTGCCTATAATGACCCCATGAAGAAATCAGCTTTTGGCCACGCCAGGAAATGGGCTGCCGCAGCCCTGTTGGGCGCGCTCGCATGGGCGGGCCCGGTACTGGCCGAGACCTCCAGCGAAACCCGCGATGCCCCCGTCGCGGAGATCAGCCGCGAAGCTGTCTGGCGCGCGATTTTTGCCCGTCCGCATGGCGTGTCCGCCAGCGCCGTCGGAGACACCGCGGCGCAGATCGAGCTGGGGCGGGATCTCTTCCGCGATCCGCGCCTCTCCGGCTCCGGCAAGGCCGCGTGCACCAGTTGCCACGATCCGGACCACGCCTTCACCGACGGACGCCGCACGGCCGTTGGCCCGGGAGGGGCTGTTCTCCCCCGCAACGCCCCCGCGCTCTACAACCTCGCCTGGGCGGTGTCCTTCTTCTGGGACGGACGCGCGCCTACGCTCGCCGCCCAAGCCCGCTTTCCCATCCTTGCCGAGGATGAGCTGGCCGGTGACTTCACCACCATCGCGCAACGCCTCTCCGCCGACCCGGCGGTGAAGGCCCACTTCGCCACGGCTTTCCCGGAGGCTCCGGGCGTGACGGAGAGTGCCATCCTGGATGCGCTTGCCGCCTACGAGCGATCGCTCGTCTCGGCCGAAAGCCGCTTCGATCGCTGGATCGCGGGGGACGGCGCGGCGCTCACCGAAACCGAGCTTCAGGGCTTCGACATCTTCGTCGGTAAAGGCGGATGCGTATCCTGTCACGGTGGCTGGCGCTTCACCGACGACAACTTCCACGACATCGGCTTGGCGAGCCAGGATCTCGGCCGCGGCGCTCTCGTGGCCAGCGCGAAGGGCCTGCCGCAGTTCAAGACACCCTCATTGAGGGAGGTCGCGCGCACTGCGCCTTACATGCATGACGGCTCCCTGGCGACGCTGGAGGATGTCGTGGCCCACTACACCGGCAACTTGATCAAGCGCCCATCCCTCGCGGCAACCGTGGTCCGCGACCTCGAACTGACGGCAGAGGAAAAGGCCGCCCTGGTGGCATTCCTGAAAACGCTTTCGGGCGAACCGGAAAGTCACGTCTCCGATGAGACAACTCGCCCCATGCTCAAAAAATGAGCTGACGGAAATGGAGATCGCACCGGTCTGGGCGCTGAAAATGCCTTGTTCCTCCGTGAATTTACCGGGCCAATTCAGTTGGCCGCGATTGATGCGCAAACGTCTCAGCTCAAAACATTAGCATTTGCTGCTTAGGATTGTTTCTTGTGTGGCGTTGATTCGCCGCCTACCGTTACAGCAAGAAGAAAAGAAAAAGGGACGACGCGCCCCGAGGGTTATGAACCGCCGAAAGCGGATAACTCGATCTGGGGTTTGCAAATGCTAGAGCTCATCGTCTCTGTCTGCCTCGTGGACAATCCGACAAGATGCAAGGATGTAAGCTTGGTCTACTTGGCCGAGAGCGTCACGCCCATGCAGTGCATGATGCAGTGCCAGGCTGAAATCGCGAAGTGGACCGAGGGGCATCCGAACTGGGTCGCGAAGCGCTGGTCATGCCGTCCGGCCGGCCGTTACGCTAAGATCTGATCTGGGTGTTACGCCGCGAAGCGAGGCCGTTCCTTCTCCCCGGCCCCCCGACTTCGCCGTGTTATATCATTTCAGAAAGCGTGGGTTTGGCCTTTGGGGGGGCTGCTCACAAAAGTAAGCCGCGAAGATGCGTTTCTATTTTCTCATCCTTTGAATATGGCGCGCGCCATTCTCGTTGTTCAGCTAATATTTTGAAACACGTTTCAGTTTTACACCGTCGTGCCTTCGGCATGTGGTCCGAGGGTAGACTGCGATCCCGTCGATCCGGCGCACACGCTACCGGATGCCAAGCCATAATCCGTGGCCCATGCCTCGCGCCGGGAGGTGACCCGCCTGGACGGCGGCAGTCGACGCCGGGCGGGAACAGAGGCACAGTGCTCCTCGTCCTAAACCTTGCGGAGAGAGCCGTATGCGCGCCGTCGCCCTTCTCGCCTTATGCCTCGCGACGCTGTTGACGGGTGCGGGCGCCAACCCCTTGTGGGCGGCCGACATCGAAAGCCCGCCGAAGGGGTCTCCCTTGCGCACGACACTCCTGAACGTGGCTCGGCCCACCTTCGAGCAGGAGATCGGCGGCCCGATCGAGTTCGTGGTGAGCACTCTCAACGTCTGGGGGCAGTGGGCCTACGGAGACGTGAAGCTGCAACGCCCCGGCGGCCAGCCGATCAACTGGAGGAAGACGAAGTTCGCCGAGGATCTCGCGCAGGGCATGCTCGAGACGGAGCACAATCTGTTCCTGCTGCAGGAAGGCCCCAACGGCTGGACGCTGGTCGAGCATGCCATCGGCCCGACAGATGTGGCCTGGGACTGGTGGCGGCAGCAGCGGAAGCTGCCTTACGAGCTGTTCGGAGCCGCGCCCGAAGATTTCGCCCCGACCTCACGCCCGCGCGCTGGCGGCTGATCCGCCCTCGCCGCCTTCCGTCACGCAGTCTGGCGGGGGCTGCCCGTTGCCGGCTGCCCGCTGCCTTTCTTCCCTACCGGTTCGTCAGCTTGAGCTCGATGCGCCGGTTCTTGCGCAGGCTTTCTTCGTCCACGCCCGATTCCAGCGGCTGGAACTCACCATGGCCAGCGGCGACGAGATTGTCGGCCGGCACGCCACGCGAGACGAGATACTTCACCACTGAAACCGCGCGCGCTGTCGAAAGCTCCCAGTTGGAAGGAAACTGCGCGCTCGCGATCGGACGGATATCCGTATGGCCGTCCACCTGAAGCGCCCATTTGATCTCGGGCGGAATGGTCTTGGCGAGGTCCACGATGGCGATGGCGAGCTGATCCATAGCGGCGAGGCCTTCAGGCGTCAGCGTCGCCTGGCCGGAGGGAAACAGCACCTCGGACTCGAATACGAAACGATCGCCGACGACGCGGATATCCTTGCGGTCTTTCAAAAGCTCGCGAAGCCGTCCGAAAAAGTCGGAGCGATAGCGTTGCAATTCCTGCACCTGCCGGGCGAGTGCCGCGTTGAGGCGCTGGCCTAGGTCTTTGATGCGATCCTGGCTGTCCTTGTCTTTCTTCTCGGAAGCTTCCAGCGCCTCGTTCAGCGCGGCGAGCTGACGGCGCAACGCCAGCATCTGCTGGTTCAGCAAATCGACCTTGGCGAGGGCTTCGTTGGAAATGTTCTTCTGCGCCTCGAGGTCCGCGGTGAGAGATTGGATCTTGCCCTCGGCCGCTTTGGCCTTTTCATCGCCCGAGAGTGCGAAGCCCGAAAGCTTGCTGTGCTCCGCCTTGAGATCTGCGAGCGTGGATTGCAGCGAGGCAAGCTCGTCGGCAGCCGAGCGCGCTTTGCCCTTTTCGAGCGAGAGAAGATTGGTGAGCTCTGAGATCTGACGCGTCAGGCGCTTCAGCGCGGTATCCTTGCCGCTGGCCTCCTGCGTCGCGAAATACTGCGAGATCATGAAGATCGACATCAGGAACGTCACGACGAGCAGCAGCGTGGACAGAACGTCCACGTAGCCCGGCCAGAACTCGCCGTATTCGCCGCCGCGCCGCGAACGCCCACGCGCCATGCTAGCCGCCTTTCTTGAGCATGGTCTGAGCAAGCTCGCGGAGTGCGTTCGTCACTTCCGACTGCTGTGAGGCCTGCTCGTCCACCCACTCGCGCACCACCTTTTGCTCGGCGCGCATTTGGGTGACGAGCTGGTTCACGCCGCGTGCGAGATCGCGAACGGTGTCCTCGCCGCCCGCACCCCCCGGGGGCGAGGCGGGAAGAAACGGTGCGCTGCCTCCGGCCTTCAGCCGCCCTGAAAGCTCCTCGACGGCGCGCTGCATCTCGTAGACGGCGGAAATGAGCTGGCGGCTCGCCTGCTCGGTGGCGCTTGAGGAGCCCGGCGTAAGCTCGGTGATGCCGGAGAGCCATTCCTCGAGCTCGTTGTAGAAGCGGCTATGCGCGTGGCTCGCCTGCAGCTCCAGGAAGCCGAGAACCAGCGAGCCGGAAAGGCCGAGCAGCGAGGACGAGAACGCCGTGCCCATGCCCTTGAGGGGTGCCGCGAGGCCCTGCTTAAGCTCGTCGAACACCGCGACCGTCTCGCCGGACGTGTTGAGCGTGTTGATGGCGAGACCCACCGATTGAATGGTTTCGAGCAAGCCCCAGAAGGTGCCGAGCAGGCCCAGGAACACCAGCAGACCCACCATGTAGCGTCCCGTGTCGCGCGCTTCGTCGAGGCGCGAGCCGATGCTGTCCATGATCGTCCGCATCGAGACGGTAGAGAGAGAAAGCGCGCCGGTGCGGTCGCGCAGCATGGTCGCCATCGGGGCCAGCAGCACGGGTTGATGCGCGCCGACGAGGCCCGGATCGGAAATGCGGAACGCGTTCACGAAGCGGATCTCGGGGTAGAGCCGGATGACCTGCCGGAAGGCGTAGATGATGCCGAGACACAGAACGCCGATGATGAGGCCATTGAGCCCCGGGTTCGTCATCAGCGAGACCAGAAGCTGCTCATGAAGGATCGCCGCGAGAAAGGCGACCAGCGTCAGGAACACGAGCATGCGGATCAGAAAAACGCCGGGCGGCGTCAGTGACTTGTGCACTGAGGCGGAGGTCGGGTCGGGTCGCTTACGTGCCATTCCAAAAGTCTCCGGCCATGCACTGTCGATCGTGCGCGCAGCGTCGCGCGCCCGACCATAGCGGAACGCCATGCCACCGGAAACCGGCAACATGATGCCAAAGCTCGGGGAATGGGGCCTTTTTTAGGCGGGTGGAAGGGCAGCGCTTTGTGCGCCAGCCGTCATTAGAGAAGGTCCTTGATGGCAGCCCTGAGCTGGGGTGCGAGGTCCTCGCGTTCGAGGCCGTAGGCGATGTTGGCTACAAGAAACCCGATCTTGGAGCCGGTGTCGTAGATCTCGCCGTCGAAGCGCACGGCATGGAAAGGATGGCCGGCATCCTTGCTCAGGGTGATCATGGCGTCCGTAAGCTGAATTTCCCCACCCGCACCGGCTTCCTGCCGCGCGAGCAGCGGGAAGATTTCAGGTTCGAGAATGTAGCGCCCGGTGATGTGGAGGTTCGAAGGCGCGGTGCCCTTCGGCGGCTTTTCCACCATCTGCGTGATGCGGCTCACCTTCGCTTTCGCATCCTCGACGCCCACGATGCCGTACTGATGCGTCTGGTCCTCCGGCACGGGGGACACAGCCACGAAGTTACCGCCGCCGGTCTTGTCGTAGGCCTCGATCATCTCGGCGAGGCACGGCGTCTTTCCGTGGTGGAGCATGTCCGGCAGCAGCAGCGCGAACGGCTCGTCGCCGACGATGTCACGGGCGCACCAGACGGCATGTCCGAGCCCGCGCGGAGCCTGCTGGCGCGTGAAGCTCGTCCGCCCCGCGTCGGGCAGCTCGGAAAGCAGGTCTTCGAGCTCGCGCGTCTTCTTCTTGGAGGAGAGCGTCGCTTCCAGCTCGAACTGATGATCGAAGTGATCCTCGATGCAGGCCTTGCCGCGGCCAGTGACGAACACGAAATGCTCGATGCCCGCCGCCCGCGCCTCGTTCACAACATGCTGGATGACCGGCCGGTCGACGACCGTCAGCATTTCCTTGGGAACGGCCTTGGTGGCCGGCAGGAAACGGGTTCCGAGCCCGGCCACAGGGAAGACGGCTTTGCGAATGCGCTTGGGTTTCGACATCAGGACACCGATGATTGTGGAGAGGCCGGCCGGATAAGCCGGAGGGAAGGCGAGAAGATGAACCGCGATTATAGCCGATCGCGGAGCGCGCACGGGCGTGCCCTGCTAGGGGTGCCGTGCGATTGCGACGGGACAATGAGCGGGGAGCCAAAGTGTTCCCCGGAAAGCGGCGAAGAATGAGCACAGGTGTCGTAAAAAAGCCCCGAATCGCAGACACGGGAAGGAGCGATATTCTCCGGGATCGGTTAATGGGTGGATAGCACCGCCCCCGCTTGGCGGTCCGGTCCGGCCGAGGCGCGAGGTACTGGAGTTTCGGGGTGGGCGTGAAGTTACCGTATGAACCAACCGTCTACGCCCGGCCTCCAATGATGCCCTTTCGCAAAGTTGCGCTGTTTCTCGCCTGCATGACGGCCATGGCGGCGTGGCTCGTGGCTCTGCCGGGCACTGCGGCCGCCGACGCCAAGCTCGATGCGTGGATCGAGGGCCTCTGGCCGGAAGCAGAGGCGGCCGGCGTCTCCCGGGCGACCTTCGACAAGGCGCTCAAGGACTTCACTCCGAACCTCAAGCTCCCTGATCTCGATCTGCCCGGCCGCCCCTCCAACGATTCGACCGGCCAGGCCGAGTTCACCCGCGCACCGGCCGAATACCTGGATCGCGCCTATCTCATCCGCCTCGCCACCACCGGCAAGGAACTGGCCGCCAAGCACAAGGCCACCCTCGAGAAGATCGAGCGCGAGCTGGGCGTGGACCGCTACTCGGTGCTGGCCATCTGGGGCCGCGAGACCGCCTTCGGTCATCACAAGCTCCCCCACGACGCAATCAATGTCGTCGCCACACAAGCCTATCTCGGCCGCCGCAAGGAGCTTTTCCGCACGGAGCTGATCGCGGCGTTGAAGATGCTCGAATCCGGCGTGCCGCGCAGCCTGATGCGCGCGTCCTGGGCGGGCGCCATGGGCCTCACGCAGTTCATGCCGAGCGAATACTTCAAGCACGCCCACGATCTCGACGGCGACGGCAAGACCGACATCTGGAACTCGATCCCCGACGCGCTGGCCTCCGCGGCGAGCCAGCTCAAGGGCAAGGGCTGGGTTGCGGGCCAGACCTGGGGTTACGAGGTGATCCTCACCAGCAAGGCCGACTGCGGCTACGAAGGCCCCACTCAGGAGCGCCCCGTCTCGGAATGGGCCAAGCTCGGCCTGAAACGGGCCAACGGACGCCCATGGACGGACGCGCAACTCGGCCTCAGCGCCTATCTCATGAGCCCGGCCGGCGGTTACGGCCCATCGTTCCTGGTGCTCGAGAACTACAAGGTGATCCGCCGCTACAACATGTCGGATCTCTATGCGGTCTTTGTCGGCAATCTCGCCGATCGCATCGCAGGCGGCGGCGATTTCGTGACGCCGTGGGGCGGCACCGGTCCGCAGAAGACGCGGAACATCGAGGAAATCCAGGAACGACTCAGGGCCTTGGGCTATGATGTCGAGAAGATCGACGGCAAGGTCGGCTCGAACACCCGCAAGGTGATTGGTCTCTATGAGAGAGCCAACAAGCTGAAGGTTGACTGCTGGCCGTCCGATACCGTTCTTGAGCACATACGCAAAGCCGGCACGCGATAGGATCCGGATTTCCGATCGTCTGGCGGCCGAAGTCGAAACACATGAGCCGGGAAGGCATGCACGCTCGTTTCACTCTGCCGCTCATCGCTTTGCTCGCAGCCCTCTTCGCTGCGGCCGCGCCGGGCTTTGCGCAGGAGGATACCGGCGGCACGAGCTTCATCACGCCCTTCCCCCCGGGCGACACCTACAACCTGGTGATGATCGGCGACGATCTCGCCGAAGGACTTCTGGGCGGAGCGCTCGAGATCTTCCAGAAGGATCCGCGCGTCATCATCCGCAACACCCACATCTCCGTCGGCGGGCTCATGCGCAACGAGTACCACCAGCGCATGGTTGAGCTCGACGAGGAGCTGAAGGCGGCGGCGCCGCAGATCGCCATCGTCATGTTGGGCGCGTGGGATCGCGTATCCGTGCGCGACGAATCCGGCAAACGCGTGCTGGTCGGCACCGAGGGCTGGCGCCGAGAGTACGCCTCCCGCGCGGACCGCCTGCTGAAGCTCTTGAAGAAGCGCAACATCGCCGTCTACTGGCTCGGCCTCCCCAACGTGCGCCGCTACGACGCCAACGAGGACGTGCAGATGATGAACAACATCCTGCGCGAGCGCGTGTACCTGAACGGCGCCAAGTACATCGATACCTACGCGGGCTTCGCCGACGAGAACGGCGGCTATAGCGCCTATGGTCCGGACGTGACCGGCAAAATCCGCCTGCTGCGCGCGGGCGACGGCGTCTACTTCACGGCGGAAGGCAACCGCAAGCTCGCCTACTTCGTCGATCGCGAGCTGCGCCGCGACATCACGCAAGCCAAGGCCGATCGCGCTATACCCCTGGACGGCAGCGAGGCCGAGCAGGCGAAGATCAATCCGGAAAGCGTGAAATTCTCGCCGCCCGCCGCGGGCGGCACAGCAGGGCCTGCCGCCAAGAGCGCGGACACGGCTGCCAATGCCGCCAAGGCGAAGAACGCTGAGACCGATGGCGCGGGCGACCAGAAGGCCGACAACGGCAAGATCAACCTGCGTATCGTGAGCGAGGGAGGCCGCGAGGAAGTGGTGGCCCTCGACATCGTGCGTCCGGCGATCCCGGCGTCTGTCATTGCGCTGGTCACGCGGCGTGAAAGCCCGGATCGGCCCTCGCAGCTCGGCGAGGCCATCATCGATCAGATCTCCGGCGGGCTCACCGTCATGAGCACGGTGGCGTTGGCCACTGGCAGCGGTCAGGCGGGCGGAGGACGACGCCGCCTCTCGCCCTCGCAAGCCCCGTACTTCAGGGTCCTGTTCAAGGGCGAGCGCCTGCCGCCGAAACCGGGCAGGGCGGATGATGCCTCATGGCCGCGCCCCGCGCCACCGCCGGAAGCAGCCTACCTTCCGGCCGAGGCCGATCCGGTCGAGACCGGCACCACGTCCAAGCCCGACGCGCCGCGCCAGCCGGCGAACTCGGACCGGCGTAAATCGCGCGAGTAGATCGGCCGCGCGGATCCGGCAATTCTGCAGCCTGACGGAGTCCGGGCGCCCGAACCGCTTTCGGCTCGAACGCCCGGGTTTACGATTATTCCTCGTCGGAGGTGCGAGCCGGACGGCGCCGCGAGCGCTCCGCGCGGGCCGCGCCGTTCTTCTTGTCGATCAGCTCGTCCAGGCGACGGTCCGCGGCATCGAACGCATCCCTGAGCGCAATCTTCAGATCTTCCTGCGCCTGACCAACCGCAGACTCATGCGTGACGATCAGCGGCGCGGCTCCCGGGATTCCGATGTCGATCTTGATCTCGTAAGTCTTCCCCTTGTGAGAATGCTTATGCGGCGCGGCCACCACGACCCGGCAGTGGGTCATGCGATCGAAATGCTTCTCGAGCTTGGCGGCCCGCTCCGAAATTTTTGCTTCGATGACCGGGCTTTTATCGAGCCCTTTGAACGAGATCTCGAGCGGTGTGTTCATTTGATTTCCCAGTTGGTTAGCCAAGTTGTTTAGTTTCTAGGCCCCCATTCAAGGAGCTGGGGATCGTGAGGTCCCGGGTCAAGGGTAGGCGCTTCGACCCGATACCAAGCTGATCCAACTCAAATGCCAAGTCCAGCGTCACGCAAAACCTCCCGCCTTGCCCCTAGGGAAGCCTTGCCGATGCCGGAGACAGAAAAAGGGCGCGCCATCCGGCACGCCCTTAAAAGTCTCATCGCCCGAAAGCGGTGTTTAGAAAGCGCCGTCTGCGCGCTCAGCGCGGCAGGGTGGTCTTCCCCATCAGGAACTTGTCGATCGAGGAGGCAGCCTGGCGGCCTTCGCGGATCGCCCACACCACGAGCGACTGTCCGCGCCGCACGTCGCCTGCAGCGAACAGCTTGCCGTTGCCGGGCAGGCGGTAGTCACGCTCGGTCGCGTTGAGTCCCTTGAAGCGGCCGCGTGCAACGGCGTCGAGCCCGAGACCGGTGAGCACGCCGTTGTCGCTCGGGCCGGAGAAGCCCATGGCGAACAGCACGAGATCGGCATCGAGCGTCGTATCCGAGCCGGGAACCGGTGCGAGCTTCTGATCGACGTGCACGTAATGCAGCTTCTTTACCTTGCCGCCCTCGCCGGAGAAGCCGGTGGTGGAAACCGAGTACTCGACCTGCGCGCCTTCGGCCTGCGAGGACGAGATCCGGAGCTTCAGCGGCCAGTTCGGCCACGAGAGTGCCTTGTCCTCTTTCACAGGCGGCTTCGGCATGATCTCGAACTGCGTCACGGACTTCGCGCCCTGCCGGATCGAGGTGCCGATGCAGTCGGAGCCGGTGTCGCCGCCGCCGATGACGATCACGTGCTTGCCCTTGGCGGAGATCTCCTTCGTGCCTGGAAGCTGCGCCTCGCCCGCGACGCGGCGGTTCTGCTGCGTCAGGAAATCCATGGCGTAGTGGATGCCGTCGAGATCGCGCCCCGGCGAGGTTGCGAAGAAGTCGAACGGAGTTTCGGAGCCCATCGCCAGCAGCACGGCGTCGTGCTTCTCCTCGAGATCGCGCGGCGACACGTCCGTGCCGACCTTCACGTTGCAATGGAACACGACGCCCTCGGCTTCCATCTGCGCCTGGCGGCGCGCGATGATGCTCTTCTCCATCTTGAAGTCGGGAATGCCGTACACGAGCAAGCCGCCCGGACGCGCGTTCTTCTCGTAGACGTGAACCTCATGACCCGCGCGCGCGAGCTGCTGGGCCGCGGCGAGGCCAGCGGGTCCTGAGCCCACGATCGCGACCTTCTTGCCGGTCTTGGTCTCGGCAGGCTTCGGCGTGATCCATCCGGCCTCGAAAGCCTTGTCGGCGATCGTGCACTCGATGGTCTTGATGGTCACCGGCACGTCGTCGATGTTGAGCGTGCACGAGGCTTCGCACGGCGCCGGGCACACACGCCCCGTGACCTCGGGGAAATTATTGGTCGAGTGCAGGTTCTCCGCTGCCGTCTTCCAGTCGCCCTGATAGACGAGGTCGTTCCAGTCCGGGATCTGGTTGTTGACCGGGCAGCCGTTGTGACAATAGGGGATGCCGCAGTCCATGCAGCGCGAAGCCTGCGTTTTGACGTCGGGCTCCGACAGCGGCACGACGAACTCGTGCCAATGTTTGATGCGTGTCTCGACCGGCTCGTACTTGCGGTCTGCGCGCTCGAACTCAAGAAATCCCGTCGGCTTTCCCATCGTGGACTCTTCTTTCCATCTTGCTTCCCTCTCCGTCGCTCCGACAGAGGAGGGGTCAGGGTAAAGGGCAGCCCCTCGCTGCCTCGTGGTTTCGTCGCCCGCCCGTCATCGAGAAGTTTGCGCTTCGCAATGACGGGGCGAGCATGAGTTGAGGTGGCTTACGCCTGCGCACCGACAGCCGCGGCGGCCGCTTTCGCCTTCGCCAGCTCCGTGAGGGCGCGCCGGTATTCGGTCGGCATCACCTTCTTGAACTTCGGCACGGTGTTCGCCCAATCGGCGAGGATGGCCTTCGCCTTGGTCGAGTTGGTGTAGTGCGCATGACGCACGATCAGCGCATGCAGCCGCTCGAGATCCTGCTCGCGCATGTCGAGCATCACTTCGGCGAGTTGACGCGTCGTCTCGCCGTTGCCCTTGGCGAGCTTCTCGATCAGCGCGGCATCGCCCGTGAGCGGCTCGATCTCCACCATCTCCTTGTTGAGACGGATCTCGAGATCACCGGCCTCGTCGAGCACGTAGGCGACACCGCCCGACATGCCAGCCGCGAAGTTGCGCCCCGTGCGTCCGAGCACCACCACGCAGCCGCCCGTCATGTACTCGCAGCCGTGATCGCCCGTGCCTTCCACCACCGCGTAGGCGCCGGAGTTGCGCACCGCAAAGCGTTCGCCCGCGACGCCCCGGAAGTAGCACTCGCCCGTGATCGCGCCGTACATCACCGTGTTGCCGACGATGATGCTCTCCTCCGGCACGATGCCGGAGACCGCGTTCGGACGGACGATGATCTTGCCGCCCGAGAGACCCTTGCCGACGTAGTCGTTACCCTCGCCCACGAGATCGAGCGTGAGACCGCGCGCAGCCCACGCGCCGAAGCTCTGGCCCGCCGTGCCCTTGAACGTGATCCAGATGCTGTCCTCGGGCAGGCCCGCGTGGCCATAGCGCTTGGCGATCTGGCCCGAGAGCATCGTGCCCGCGGTGCGATCCGTGTTCTTGATCGAGACCTCGTGCTTGACGGGCTTCTTGGACTCGAGCGCAGGCAGCGCAACCTTGATGAGCTGGTTGTCGAGCACCTTCTCGAGGCCGTGATCCTGCTCTTCGCAATGGTGGATCGCGACGCCCTTGGGAACGTGCGGCACGTGGAACACCTTCGAGAAATCGAGCCCGCGTGCCTTCCAGTGGTTGATGGCGCGGTCCTTGTCGAGCCATTCGGTCTGGCCGACCATCTCGCCGAAGGTGCGGTAGCCCATCTGCGCCATGTACTCGCGCACTTCCTCGGCCACGAAGAAGAAGTAGTTGATGACGTGCTCGGGCTTGCCGGTGAAGCGCGCGCGCAAAACAGGGTCCTGCGTGGCGACGCCCACGGGGCAGGTGTTGAGATGGCACTTGCGCATCATGATGCAGCCAGCCGCGATGAGAGGCGCCGTCGCGAAGCCGAACTCGTCGGCACCCAGCAGCGCGCCCACCACCACGTCACGGCCTGTGCGCAGGCCACCGTCCACCTGCACGGCAATGCGTCCGCGCAGTCTGTTGATCACCAGTGTCTGGTGCGTCTCGGCGAGGCCGAATTCCCACGGGCTGCCTGCGTGCTTGAGCGACGTCAGCGGCGAAGCACCCGTGCCGCCCTCGTAGCCCGAGATCGTCACGTGATCGGCGCGCGCCTTGGCGACGCCCGCGGCCACCGTGCCGACGCCGACCTCCGACACCAGCTTCACCGAGACCTTGCCCTCGGGATTGGTGTTCTTGAGGTCGAAGATGAGCTGGGCGAGATCCTCGATCGAGTAGATGTCGTGATGCGGAGGCGGCGAGATCAGGCCCACGCCCGGCGTCGAGTGGCGCACCTTCGCAATGGTGGCATCCACCTTGTGGCCGGGAAGCTGGCCGCCCTCGCCGGGCTTGGCGCCCTGCGCCATCTTGATCTGCATCATGTCGGAGTTGACGAGGTACTCCGTCGTCACGCCGAAGCGGCCCGAGGCGATCTGCTTGATCGCCGAGCGCATGCTGTCGCCGTTGGGAAGCGGCTTGAAGCGATCCGCCTCCTCGCCGCCCTCGCCCGTGTTCGACTTGCCGCCGATGCGGTTCATGGCAATGGCGAGCGTGGTGTGGGCTTCGCGCGAGATCGATCCGAAGCTCATCGCACCGGTCGAGAAGCGCTTCACGATCTCGGCGGCGGGCTCCACCTCATCGAGCGGCACCGGCTTGCGCCCCATGCCCTCGGCCGAGCGGATGCGGAACATGCCGCGCAGCGTGAGAAGCTGCTCGGACTGTTCGTTGATCGCCTTCGCGAAGTCGCGATACTTCTGCGGGATCTTGCCGCTCATCGCGTCCGCGTTCTCGGTGGCGCGCACGGCATGCTGCAGGTCCGCCACCACGTTGGGCCGCCAGACATGGGCTTCGCCGCGCACGCGATAGGCATACTCGCCGCCCACGTCCAGCGCATTGGCCAGCACCGGCGCATCGCCGAAAGCAGCCGCATGGCGATCGAACGTCTCACGCGAGATCTCGCGCAGTCCGACGCCTTCCACCGGCGTGTGCGTGCCCGTGAAGTACTTCTTGACGAACGTCGAGCGCAGGCCAACCGCGTCGAAGATCTGCGCGCCGCAATAGGACTGGTAGGTCGAGATGCCCATCTTGGCCATGACCTTGAGCAGCGCCTTGCCCACGGCCTTGATGTACTTCTTGGTGACGTCCTCTGCCGTGAGCCCGGCGCCGAGCTGCGGGGCCATTCCGGCGAGCGTGTCGAACGCAAGGTAAGGGTTGATCGCCTCCGCGCCGTAGCCTGCGAGCGTGCAGAACTGATGCACCTCGTGCGCTTCGCCCGTCTCCACCACGAGACCGACCGACGTGCGCAGGCCCTGGCGGATCAGGTGATGGTGAACCGCCGACGTCGCGAGCAGCGACGGGATCGGAATCCGGTCTGGACCCGTGCGCCGGTCGGAAAGGATGATGATGTTGTATTCCTTCGAGCGCACGGCCTCCTCGGCCTCCGCGCACACCACGTCCACCGCTGACGCCATGCCAGACGGGCCTGCATCGACAGGGAAGGTGATGTCGATCGTGATCGACGCGAAGTGATTGTCGGGCACCTCGCCGATCTGGCGGATGCGCTCCAGGTCCTCGTTGGTGAGGATGGGCTGAGACACCTCGAGCCGCTTCACCTTCGACGTGCCTTCGAGATCCAGGATATTCGGCCGCGGCCCGATGAACGAGACGAGGCTCATCACCAGCTCCTCGCGGATGCTGTCGATCGGCGGGTTGGTGACCTGGGCGAAGTTCTGCTTGAAGTAGGTGTGGAGCAGCTTGGGCTTGGACGAGAGCGCAGACAGCGGGGTGTCGTTGCCCATGGAGCCGACGGCCTCCTCGCCTCTGGCGCCCATCGGCGTCATGAGGAACTTGAGGCTCTCCTGCGTGTAGCCGAACGTCTGCTGCAGATCGAGCAGCGACACGTTGCTCCGGCGCGCTTCCGCCTTCTTCTTGGAAAGCGGCAGGTCCGAAACCATGATCTGCGTGCGCTTGACCCACGTCTCGTAAGGGTTCTTTGCGCTGATTTCCGCCTTGAGCTCCTCGTCGGAGATGATGCAGCCCTTCTCGAGATCGATGAGCAGCATCTTGCCGGGCTGGAGACGCCACTTCTTGACGATGTTCTCCTCCGGCACGACCAGCACGCCGGCCTCGGAGCTCATGATCACCATGCCGTCCTTGGTCACGATATAGCGCGCCGGCCTCAGGCCATTGCGGTCGAGCGTGGCGCCGATCTGGCGCCCGTCCGTGAAGGCCATGGCGGCCGGGCCGTCCCACGGCTCCATGAGACAGGCGTGATATTCGTAGAAGGCGCGCCGCTTCGCATCCATCTGCGGATTGCCGGCCCACGCTTCGGGGATCAGCATCATGGCGGCGTGCGCCAGGCTGTATCCGCCCATGGTCAGGAATTCGAGCGCGTTGTCGAAGCAGGCCGTGTCCGACTGGCCCTCATAAGAGATGGGCCACAGCTTCTCGATGTCGCCGCCGAACAGCGGAGACGAGACAGAAGCCTGACGGGCCGCCATCCAGTTCACGTTGCCGCGCAGCGTGTTGATCTCGCCGTTGTGCGCGACCATGCGATAGGGATGGGCGAGCTTCCACGAAGGGAAGGTGTTGGTCGAGAAGCGCTGGTGAACGAGCGCCATCGCCGACACGGTGCGCGGATCGGAGAGATCCTTGTAGTAGTCGCCCACCTGATAGGAGAGGAACATCCCCTTGTAGACCACGGTGCGCGACGAGAGGCTCACGGTGTAGTGGCCGATGTCGCGCCCCTTGTAGGCGTTGTGAATTGCGTTCGAGACGATCTTGCGCACCAGGAACAGGCGGCGCTCGAAGTCGTCCTCGCTCATGCCCTTGGGTCGGGCGATGAACACCTGCCGCTGCACGGGCTCCGTCGCCCGGACGAGCTCGGAAAGGCACGAGCTGTCCACCGGAACGCTGCGCCAGCCGATGAGGTCTAGCTTTTCCTCGCGCAGGATGCGTTCCCACACGCGCTCGCAATGCGCAGCAAGGCGCTCGTCCTGCGGCAGGAACAGCTGCCCCACGGCATAGAAACGCGGATCCGGAAGCTTGAAGCCCAGCTTCGCGCAGTCCTCCTTGAAGAAGTCGTGCGGAATCTGGATCAGGATGCCCGCGCCGTCGCCGGCGTGCGGATCGGCGCCGACCGCGCCGCGATGCTCCAGATTGCACAGCATCTTGAGCGCGTCGGAGATGACGCGATGCGATTTTTCGCCTTTGAGATTCGCGATGAACCCGACGCCGCAGGCGTCACGCTCGAAGCTGGGGTCGAACAGACCCTGCGCTTGGGGACGCTCATAGCTGCCATGAAATGGCGTGTCGTTGGTCATGGAATTGGTCCTCGGGTGTCAACGCCGGACCGGCATCGCAATGCCGGCATCGTAACGCATCGCCTCAGGGCCGTGGGCCGCAATAAGCGTGTAGGCGATGCTTTCGGGTCGTGTGCGCCCGCGCCGAACTTAGCGGCGCTGAACGAGAGCCTGCGCAAAGCAAGCCGCCCCGGCATCCGGGGGGCACCCACTCACGAGACGTGACAGCTTTGCGACCACCGCAATTGATCTCCGCCGACAGTAGCAGACCCGCGATCCTCGCGCAGTCGGCTGCCGCCAAGCCAAAAAAACCCATCCTCGCTTTCGTAGCGTCGGAAGCAAGGACTGGACATAAAGGACAGCAATGCTGACCTTTCGATCAAATGTTGCAGATTTTCCCCTGCAACACAAGTGCGATTAGAAGCTCTCAAAGATAACAATGCGACGCAGAGAATATGCCTAAAAAATAGGCGGCGGCCCGAAAGCCGCCGCCGCCGTTGGGAGGGATTGGGAAGGTCTAGGAGTTACGCAGCTTGCTCGATCTGCTTCGGCTCGGAGCCGGTGCCGATCGGGATTGAACGCGGCCGCATCCGCTCGGGGATGTTACGGACGAGGTCCACGTTGAGGAGGCCGTCCTTGAGATCGGCGCCCTTCACTTCCACGTGGTCGGCGAGCTGGAAGCGGCGCTCGAAGCTGCGTGCGGCAATTCCACGATGCAGGAAACGCCGTTCGCCTTCATTCGCTTCTGCTTTCTTCTCGCCGCGAACGGAGAGAGTGGCCTCTTTCACGTCCACGTGGATTTCATCGGCGGTAAAGCCGGCGACCGCCATCGTAATGCGGTACTCGTTCTCGCCGAGACGCTCGATGTTATAGGGCGGATAGGGCGCATCGACCTCCGCGCCGGTCACGCTGTCGAGAAGCTGCGCGAGGCGATCGAAGCCGACGGTCGAACGATAAAGGGGAGTAAGATCGAAGTGTCGCATGACTTAAGTCCTCCATAAGAAGCGACTGATGGGACCCGCCCGCAATGGGCCGGATCTCCGGCTGCAACTCCCGGCCAAGCTTCGAGAAGCGATGGCCGAAAGCCTCACTTTCCCGGGGCGCGGATGTCCGAGCCCCGGACGCGCACCCACTCCGTGGCGTGCGCACTCCAGGATTTAGGAGCGCTTCAGGCGGCTTCAAGAGGGGGCGAGTGAACGTGAGAAATCCGCCACAGGGGTTTCGCCCAAACTCTGCTCTCAAAAGAGAAAATAGCGGCCCTTCATCTCGCATTCATGTTCGAAGGCGGACCCTGTGCAACCCGGCGCCAGTCGGGCCAACACGGGAGTAGATTTATGAGAGCGTCATTCATCACGGCGAGCCTGATGACGGCCCTCGTCCTTGCCTCGTCACACGTTGTCGGGTCGCGCGCGGCGTCCGCTGCGGACCTTTATGGGGACGGCTACGGTAGCGAGCCGCCATACGACGAGCGAGGATACGCCGAAGAGCGCGATCCCGGGCCTTACGATGACGAGGACCTTCCGCCTCCGGGCCGCTACAGCGAGGCGCCTCCTCCTGACCGGTATTCAGCGCCCTACGACCGCGCTCCGCCGATCGAGCCGCCGCGCGGATCCATCAAGGATGGCTATCCTGTTCCCATGCCGCCCCCACGCTATGGCGACGTGCGCCCTGAGCGGTATGCCTGCCTCGAGCGCTGGCAGATCAAGCGCCAGTTGCGCCGCGACGGCTGGGTCGATCTGCAGCCAGTCGGCGGTGACGGCCGCGAGGTCGGCGTGCGGGCTCGCCGCGTCGACTCGGGGCGGGTGTTCATGCTGCGCGTCGATCGCTGCTCGGGCGAGATCCTGGCAGCACGTCCGCACTATCTGAGAACCTTCGCCCATCGCGACAGATATTGGCCTGAGCGGCGCTGGGTGCAGCGCGGTTACTGATTTCCTTAAGGCGGCAGTCGGCAGGCGGGCGCGATCTCGGATCACCCGCTTGCCGCACTGCCGGCTTTCACCTGCCGTCGCGCGCTCGACCGACGCCGCTCCGTGCTATTGTTCGCACCGGTGATTTGCGAAGCGGGGTCTCTCATGAAGCTTGTTGCGCTGGCCAAGAATCCCGTGCCCGGCGGCGCTGTACCGGGAGAGCTTAAAACGCGGGACGGCGCGCGGCTGAGATTCGTGCGCTGGGAGGCGACGCGTGGTCCCCGGCGTGGAACGGTCTGTCTGTTCGGCGGCCGCGGTGAGTTCGCGGAAAAGTATTTCGAGGTGGTCGCGGACCTGCGCCGTCGCGGCTTTGCCGTTGCGACGATGGACTGGCGCGGCCAGGGCGGGTCCTCGCGTCCTCTCGCCAATCCCCGCAAAGGCCATGTCCACTCCTTCAGCGAGTACGACAGCGACCTCACGCTCTTCATGAAGGAGGTCGTGCTGCCGGATTGTCCGCCGCCGTTCATGGCGCTCGGCCATTCCATGGGCGCCAACATCCTCCTGCGCAATGCGGCCCGCCCCGGCTCCTGGTTCGACAGGATGATCCTCTGCGCTCCCATGATCGCCTTTGCCGACGCCAAGGTCGGCTATCCACAGACGCTGGCACGCGCCTACGCCGAGGCTGGCTGCCTGTTCGGTTTCAGCCGCAGCTACATCAAGGGCGGGTCGGACGACGTGGTGGAGCAGGGACCGTTCGAAGGCAACCAGCTGACCTCCGATCGTGAGCGCTGGTTCCGCAACAAGGCGGTGCTGGATGCGGACCCGAGCCTCGCGCTGGGCTCCCCCACCATAGGCTGGCTGCGGGCGGCATACAGGTCCATGGGGCTCGTATCGGCGGACGGCTACGCCGCGTCCGTGCGGGTGCCGATGATGGTGTTCGTGGCCGGCAAGGACGAGATCGTCTCGTCGCGCGCCATCGAGGATTTCGCGGTAGGCCTCAAGGTTGGCACGCATGTTCTGCTGCCGTCGGCACGCCACGAGATCCTGCAGGAGGCGGATTCAATCCGGCTTCGTTTCTGGGCAGCCTTCGACGCCTACATGGGGCTCGACGAAGCGGCGGCTTGAGAAAAAGGACCGCCCAGATTGCGGCCGGTCAGCGGTTCAGCAGCTTCAGCACCTTGTCGTGCAGTGCCGGATCGCCGGAGGCCACGATGCGCCCGCCCGATGTGGCGGGGCGTCCGTCCCACGTCGTCATGCGCCCGCCCGCCCGCTCGACAATGGGGATCAGCGCGACCACGTCGTAGCTCTTGAGGCCCGCTTCCACCACGAGATCCACGAGCCCGTGCGCGAGCAGGCAATAGGCGTAGCAGTCGCCGCCGTAGCGCGTCATGCGCACTTCGCGCCGGATGCGCTCGAAGCCGCTGGCCTCCGCGCCTTTCTCGAAGAGATCCGGCGTCGTCGTCATCATGAGCGCATCCGCAACCCGCGAGCAGCCGCGCGTGTGAATGCGACGCGCCTTCTGGGCCGTGCCCTGCGTATAGGCGGCAGACTTCGCGGCCCAGAAGCGTTCGCCCGTGAACGGCTGGTCCATCAGGCCCAGCACCGGCGCGCCTTCGTAGAGAAGGCCGATCAACGTTCCCCACATCGGCGTGCCGGTGATGAACGAGCGCGTTCCGTCGATCGGGTCGATGACCCACTGAAACGCGGCGTCCTTGCGCTCCTGCCCGAATTCCTCGCCGATGAGCCCATGCTCCGGCGCACGCGAGCGAATGAGTCGCGCGATCGCGCGCTCGGCCGCCCGGTCGGCTTTCGTCACGGGATCGAAGGCTTGCTCGCCCGCCTTGTTGGCCACCGCCATTTGCTTGCGGAAATGCGGAAGGATCACCCCCCGCGAAGCGTCCGCCAGATCATGGGCCAGGGCGAGAAGCTCTTTGAATTGCGCGTTGTTCGGGAAAGTCACAATGGATATCCGGGACTTAAGTTGAAGCCGATGTTCGGGCATTCTAAGTGCAGCAACGGTGTTCAGAAATACACCTGTTTAGAGTAGAAAGGTCTAGATGAGGCGGTTGTGTTGCGGGGCCGCATCATATTCACTATAAATAGAGCCATATATCGTGCGTGAAGTTGCTGCATTCAGCGAACAGGCGCATACAAATTATGCGGTTTCGAGGGACCACTTCTTCGCCACCGCAGCCCATTACGGGCGTTTCCTCCCTAGACTTGGGCCGTTCGCTCGCTCGAACGGCCTCTTTTTGACGGCTAGGGCAAGATTTCGAGCCGAGATTACTGTCGGCGCCGCGACAATACTAGATCTCGACCGGCGCGCGCGGCGCCTCTTGTGCAGATAAATCAGCCTGTTGATTGGGCACAACGTGCCCCACGCCTCTGTAATGGCAGCTCTGCAGTTTTTGCACTTCCTTTTCAGGGGTCACCGACGATATTTTGCAGTGCGACATCGCCGAGCAAGGCTTGGCCGTCGTAGCCCTCCTTGGGCGTTTCCTCCCTAGACTTGGGCCGTCCGTATCCGGACGGCCCTTTTTTCTTTTCTGGCGCTCGTGCGACGCTGTAGCGCATGGAAACTACAGCGGAAATTCCCTCGTCAAGATTTGCTTCGGAGTCTGGGATTTGGCCGGATTGGGCTTATTTCCTCACTGTGGCCCAATAAGCGCGCTTGGCGCATCGCAGCAAAAATAGCTGAGGGCGGGGGTTGCGGATTGCGGCGCTGCAGCATAGATTTGAAGGGTGAGAACGTGGCCATGGCTTTCGCCATCCCCGCGTGATCACAAGCCCTCCTTGGGCGTTTCCTCCCTAGACTTGGGCCGTCCATTGGACGGCCCTTTTTTTTATTCCGTCCGATTTTTTTTTGAGAGGTCCCGCGCCCGCGCGCTATTCGGCGGCTGCGCGCTGCTCGATCATCGCCGGGATGGCCGAGAACAGCATAGCCGCGAAGCGCGTGAGATCCGTCCTCAGCCTGTGGAAACGCCGCGACGGCGTGAATGTCCGCTCATCGAGATAGAGTGCGCGGTTGATCTCGACCTGAACCGCCTGCACGCCGCGATACGGGCGTCCATAATGCTCAGTGATGTAGCCGCCGGCATAAGGCCGGTTGAGCTGCACGTCGTAACCTTCGCTCGCGAGCATGTCGCGGAGATAGCGCGTGAGCCGCGGATCGCAAGCGGCCCCGAACCGGTCGCCGATCACGAAGTCCGGGCGCGGACCGCTGCTCTGGGTCATCTGCGCCGACGGCATCGAATGGCAGTCGACGAGGATGGCATAGCCGAATTGCGCGCGCGTCTGCTCGATCAGTTCCTCGAGCGCTGCATGGAACGGGAAATACAACTGCTCGATACGCCCGAGCGCGTCGTCCACGCTGAGGCGCGTGCGGTAGATCTCCTCGCCGTCGGCGACGATGCGGGCGATGGTGCCGAGACCGCCGACGACACGCACAGACTGGCTATTGGCGTAGTCCGGCAGCGGGTCCGCGAAAAGCTCGGGATCGAGCTCGTAAGGCTCGCGATTGACGTCGAGATAGGCGCGCGGAAACTGCGCCGAAATGAGCGGAACACCGAGCTCCGCCGCCCCCTGGAACAATTCGTCCACGAAGCAGTCTTCTGACTTTCTGAGCGTCAGCGGGTCTAGGCGCGACTGCGCGAGGAATTCCTTGGGATAGACGCGTCCAGAATGCGGCGAGCACAGCACGAACGGCGCGCTCTGAACCTTGGGCGTCAGGATCGTGAACGGCGGCGCGAGTTCGGGGCTCAGCGTGAAAGGTTTCTGCGCGGTCATCTGGTCCTGATCACGTCGAGGGCCTCACCGTCTCATGATGGCACGTCCGAACGGCTCGTACCTGTCTATCAATCGAACCGCAGCGCCGCTGCCGACAGGACGACGCACGCATAGTGTGCCAATGCCGCACGGCCCTGTCCACGTCACGCGAGGCATTTCGCATACCCGCCGTGGAAAAATGAGCTAGAGTGCGCCCGCGGCACATCCTGGCCCACCTTTTGCTGTGCTGTCCGTTATGTGGGCAACCACCCGGACACTGTCGAGGCTTCACGCTCCGTTTACCAAACTGGCGTCAGATTCCCGTGCCATCTGGCGCTATCACCGATAAGTGGATATTTCGAGTAACAAATCCCATGACCGCCAAGCCCTCCCGCCTTCCGATGTGCAGAATCTTGCTCGCAGAGGACGATGACTCCATGCGTGGCTTCCTCGAGCGCGCGCTGGGCAAGGCCGGCTATGAGGTGATCTCGTTCGCCAACGGCGAGGAAGCCTACGAGCGCTTGCAGCAGGAGCCCTTCACGCTGCTGCTGACCGATATCGTCATGCCCCGCATGGACGGCATCGAGCTGGCGCGGCGCGCCGCCGAAATCGATCCCGAGCTCAAAATCATGTTCATCACCGGCTTCGCCGCCGTGATCCTGAACAACGAGGCCACCGCGCCCAAGGAGGCCCGGGTGCTCTCCAAGCCCTTCCACCTCAAGGACCTGGTGCGCGAGGTGGAGCGTCTCCTGGCGGCCTAGCTCCCGGCGCTTGAGCCCCGATTTTCGGGGTCTTTCGCCAAACCGGGGCGCCCTCCTGCGACCGCTTCGCGGATAATTGGTTTCCGCCCTTGCGGACCGCTGGCAATGCCAGTATAGGAGGCGCTTCCGAATGACTTTCTCGGCACGGATGGGCACTTAGCTCAGCGGTAGAGCACTACCTTGACATGGTAGGGGTCAGAGGTTCGATCCCTCTAGTGCCCACCATCCGTCCGCCGTGCCCTCAAACGGTTGAGAACAATGAAAGTAAGAAACTCGCTTAAGTCTCTTCGCTCGCGTCATCGCGACAACCGCCTCGTCAGGCGCAAGGGACGCGTTTACGTGATCAACAAGACCCTCCGCCGCTTCAAGGCGCGCCAGGGCTGATCGCGTATATCTGAATTTCTCGCGTGGGGGATGATCCGCCCGGCACCTCAAGGTGTACGGGCGGTTTCGCTTGTCTGGAGCCTTTTCAGCGAGCGCACTCTCCGCCGAAGCCCTTTGACGCCGCTGGTGCGCCTCCCTATCTTCGGCCTATGGCAAAAGGTAAGATTTTCCCAGTCACCGTCCTGAGCCGCGCGAGCGGCCTCCTCTGCGCGGGCCTCGCGGCAATGGCCGCCCCGTCCGCCGTCCTGGCCCAGCAGGAGCCGGGCGTCGCTCCACCCCAGCTCACATTGCCCGATCAAGGCCCTCCCGCCGTGACGGGCCCCGTTCCCGCGCCCGAGAAGCGGCCTCAGGCGGGTAAGCAGCCCGAGGGTGACAACAACGGAGCGCCGCCGGGCAAGGGCGCCGCCGGAGGGACCGAGTCGACGCCCGAGCAGCGCGAAAAGCTCCTGGCCGAGCTCTATGCCCGTTTGGCGAGCGCGCCGGATGAAGCGACCGCCGCGCAGATCGCGACCGCCGTCGAGCAGCTTTGGCAGCATTCGGGAAGCGCCACGGCGGACTTGCTGGTTGCGCGCGCCACGGCCGCAACGGAAGCCGAGCGGCGTGATCTCGCGATGAAGCTGCTCAATGCCGCGATCGAGCTTCAGCCGGACTATGCGGAAGCCTGGAACCGCCGCGCGTACCTCTTCTATCTGGAGGACGACTACAAGCGCGCCCTCGGCGACATCCGCCGTGTGCTCGCTCTCGAGCCGCATCACTTCAAGGCCCTCGAAGGGCTCGCCAACATCCTGCAGCACCTCGGGGAGAAGAAAGCGGCCCTCGAGGCTTACGAGAGCCTGCTCAAGGTCTACCCCAACGCGCCAGGCGCCAAGAAGGCGCGCGACGACCTCAAGGTCGAGGTGGAAGGGCAGGGGATTTAGACCATGATCGCTTCGGACCCTATCAGTCCGAAGCGTGACTCATCGGTCTCGCTAAAAGCCCCATGATCGCTTCGGACCCTATCAGTCCGAAGCGTGCCTCATCGGTCTCGCTAACGAAAAGCGCAGCGCGTCAGGACGTGATCTTGGGCGGGGTGCGCCGTTCCACAGGCACCTTGCCGCCTGTCGGCACGTAATCCGGGCTGTGGCCGTCCGGAAGGCCGTGCTCGTCCACGAACGCGAGGCGGATCATGTTGGTCGCGCCGGGCGAGCCGAGCGGCACACCGCACGTGATGACCACACCCTGGCCCGGCTTCACGAACCCGCCCTCGTAGGCGATGCGCGTCGCCTTGCGCACCATGTCGGCGAGATCCTCGGGATCGCCGGTGAGCACCGTCTCGATGCCCCAGACGAGCGCGAGGCGCTGGGCCGTGCGCGCGATCGGCGTGAGGCCGATCACGGGCAGGTTGGGCCGTTCGCGGGCGACGCGAAGCGCGGTCGAGCCCGTCGCGGTGTAGCAGAGGATGGCCGCCACCTTGACCGTCTCGGAGATCGCGTGCGCGGCGGCCGCGATAGCGTCGGCGCCCGTCGGCATCGGCGGAAACTCGATGGCGTGCACGAAAGCGTCGTAGCTCGCGTCGTTCTCCACCTCGTGGGCGATGCGCGCCATCATCTCGATGGTCTCGACCGGGTACTGGCCAACGGCGGATTCGCCCGACAGCATGATCGCGTCCGCGCCGTCGAAGACGGCGGTCGCGACGTCGGAGACCTCGGCGCGTGTCGGCATCGGCGACGACGTCATGCTCTCCAGCATCTGGGTCGCGACTACGATCGGCTTGCCGGCGGCACGCGCCTTGCGGGTGATCTGCTTCTGAAGGCCCGGAACGCGCTCGACGGGCATTTCGACGCCCAGGTCGCCGCGCGCCACCATGAAGCCGTCACCGGCCGCGATGATGTCGTCGATGTCCTCAATGGCCGAGGGCTTCTCGATCTTGGCGAGCACCGCGGCCCGCCCGTCGATGATGCGCTTGGCTTCGATGATGTCCTCGGCACGCTGCACGAACGACAGCGCGATCCAGTCGGCGCCGAGCTTCAGCGCGATGTCGAGATCCTTGCGATCCTTGTCCGTAAGCGAGCTGATGGGCAGCACGGTGTCGGGCATGCTGATGCCCTTGCGGCTCGAAAGGATGCCGCCGGTCACCACTTCGGCCACCATGCTCTTGCCGTCCACGTCGGCCACGCGCATGCGCAACTTGCCGTCGTCGATGAGCAGCATGTGCCCGGGCCGCACGGCATCGAAGATCGCGGGGTGCGGCAGGCTCACGCGCTGAGAGGTGCCCGGCACGCCGGTCTGATCGAAGCGGAAATGCTCGCCAGCCTTGACCAGCGCCCGCCCGTCGACGAACTCGCCGAGGCGGAACTTGGGGCCCTGCAGATCGCACAGCACGCCGATCGAGCAGCGATGCTTCGCGGCCACGTCACGGATGGAGCGCACCAGCGTGTGGGCCGTCTCCGCGCTCGTGTGGCTCATGTTGATGCGAAAAACGTCCGCTCCCGCAATGAAGAGACGCTCGAGAACGTCGGGCGCGGACGACGCGGGTCCAAGCGTCGCAACAATCTTGACCCGCCGATTACGTCTCATTTCCCGTCCGCCTCTTTATCGTCTGGATCGGTGAGGCGAACCGTCCACTCTTGCGCCTCTCCCGTATCGACTTCGAAAAATCCCGTGCGCTTATATCCGCGTTTGGGGCAATCCTGCACCCCCCGGATGGCGAACGTCTTATCGGCTGTGCACATGAAGTTCGTGCCCGCCCATTCCCCCCCGCGGTCGTAATCCACGGCGTGGACGTAGATAAACCGGCTCGGTACTGCCCCTTTCAAGAGCGTTTCGCAAGACTGCGACGCGATGTTCCACCACCCCTCGGTCGCCCAGCCTTCCGGGTCCTGGTAGCCGATCGAGACGCCGACCCGGCTCTGCGTGGCATTGCAGAACTTGAGGTCTGCCAGCGCCGGCCGCGGGAGCATCGCCAGCAACAGGGCCGCTGCAAGCGGCGAAAGGAATGCTCTCAGATTCATGGTTTCACGGGATGCCGGCCTGTACGTGGGATCACGACACTGGCCGAGCCTTGATGGGAGGGCGAAACGTTGGCAATGAAAGCGGGCAGCTTTGAGGAGTGCACGGCTGACGGCACCCCCACGAGCGCTGCGCCATTGAAGGCCGGGACGCGAATTTTCGCAAGCCCCCGGGGGAAAAGCCGAAACGGCGAAATAACGAGGCCGATACAAGATTAAGGTGCCGATGCGACCCGAGACAGCGCCCGCCGCCAGCGTCACCATCGAGGCGGAAACCGCCGAAGCGTTCGTCCGCCGTCCGGGCTCCCTGGACGCGGGGCTGATCGTGCTGTGCGACCACGCCGACAATGCCCTTCCCGGGGAGTACGGCAGCCTTGGCCTGCCGCCGTCCGAGCTCGAGCGCCATATCGCCTATGACATCGGGGCACGCGCGGTGACGGAGCGGCTGGCCGACAAACTCGGGGCCCCCGCCGTGCTGACGCGCTTTTCCCGCCTGCTGATCGACTGCAACCGGGGCGAGGACGATCCCACGCTCATCATGCGTCTCTCGGACGGCGCCATCGTTCCTGGAAACCGCACGTTGAGCGACGGCGAGCGCGAAAAGCGGATCATGCGCTTCTATCGCCCCTATCACGAGGCCATCGGCGCCCTTCTCGATCGCGCGTTGGCGTCCGGCATCGCCCCGGTGCTGCTCTCGATGCACAGCTTCACGCCGCAGTGGCGCGGAAAGCCGCGGCCCTGGCATGGCGCCATCCTCTGGGACAAGGATCCGAGGCTTGCCGGGCCGTTGATCGAGGGCTTGCGCGCGGACGCTGCCTTCGTCATCGGCGACAACGAGCCCTACTCGGGCCGCCTCAAGGGCGACTGCATGTGGCGCCACGGAACCTCGCGCGGGCTTTCCCACGCCATCGTCGAGGTTCGCCAGGACTTGATCGCGACGGAGAGCGGCCAGAGAGAGTGGGCGGATCGCCTGGCGTCCGTGATGCAGCGCATCCTTGCAGGTCGGGATGGCGATCCCGATCTCAAGCGGGTGAAACATTTCGGGTCTCACACCGATTGAGATACCGCGATCGGCCTCGGAGCCGGATGAGGAACAACAGATGACACGCGATCCAAGAACCACCATCGAGCTTGAGGCCGCTGCGTTTCGCCGTCTTGTCGCGCACCTGCGCGAGCGCGCGGATGTGCAGAACATCGACCTCATGAATCTCGCGGGTTTCTGCCGGAACTGTCTCGCCAACTGGTATCAGGAGGCGGCAGCCGACAAAGGCATGATCGTGTCGAAGGATGAAGCGCGCGAGATCATCTACGGCATGCCGTATGCCGAATGGCAGAAGCGCCACCAGACCGAAGCCTCCCCGCAGGCCCTTGCCGCGTTCGAGAAGAGCAGCGCCCACACCACGAAGAACAAAAACTAGGAGCCTCATCCACAGGAAATTATCTCTGGATGAGAAAGCGCCTCGCCTTGCCCCTGTCCCATCCGAGTTCTAGCCTCGGCTCAAGATCGCATCCGCAAACGGCGGAGCGCGAAGAGGGATCGGATATCCGTATTTGTTGGGGGTAGTAATGACGACGCTTCAGGCTTCGGCACAGAATCAGCTTCGCCAGATCATCGAAAGCATCGAGCGGCTCGAAGAGGAGAAGAAGGCTCTCTCCGGCGACATCCGCGACAAGTATCTCGAGGCCAAGGGCGTGGGCTTCGACGTGAAGATCCTTCGGCAGATCGTTCGCCTGCGCAAGAAGAGCCAGACCGAGCGGCAGGAAGAAGAAAGCCTGCTCGAGGTCTACATGCACGCTCTCGGAATGCTGAATGGACCGGTCTCGGCCGGTGCGGAGGCAGCTGCCGACCGCATGATCGCGGCGGAGTAGCTCGTCCGCGGGCAGATCGGCCATCCGTGGTGTGACGTGAAAATAAAAAACGTCTCGGGCCGCTTCGGCGCACGGCCCGAGACGCTAACGACGAGTGGAAGCCGGAGCTTCACCTGCCGTATTCGGGAACTGTTTCCCGGATCGCCGCGAAATCGCGGAACGATCACGATCGTTTGTTCGCTGCGACCATAGACCGCTGCCGATATCAGGGCTAATCGTTATTTGTTTCTCCCCTGATCAGGCTGTCTTATGACGCAGGTCACTATCAAGCAGTTACGCTATTTCGATGCGCTCGCGCGGGAGCTTCATTTCGGCCGCGCGGCGGATGCGTGCGCGGTCACGCAGCCAGCCCTTTCCATGCAGATCCACGAGCTCGAGCAGAACCTCGGCCTGATCCTGGTCGAGCGGACGCGCTCGGGCGTGCAGCTCACCGGCAAGGGTATCGAGATCGCCGCTCGCTGCGCGCGCATCCTGGGAGACGTTCGCGATCTCGTGGCCTACGCCCAGCACGCCAACCGCGTGCTCGCCGGCACGCTCCGGCTCGGCGTCATCCCCTCGGTCGCGCCCTACATGCTGCCGCCACTGCTGCCCCTGCTGCGCGAGGCCTATCCGGATCTGGAGCTGCATGTCCGCGAGACGCAGACCCAGGTGCTGACCGACGAGCTGCTCGAAGGCAAGCTCGACGTGCTGCTGCTCGCGCTGCCGCTCAAGCATACGGATCTCACCAATCGCAAGCTGTTCGAGGACAAGTTTCTCCTCGCCGTGCCCAAGGACCGGAAGCTCTCCGGCCGCGTGCGCGCAACCAAGGAGCTGATCGAGCACGAGCGCTTGCTGCTGCTGGAGGAAGGCCATTGCCTGCGCGATCAGGCACTCACCTATTGCAGCCTCCAGCAGGTGGATGCGGTGAACACCTTCGGCGCCTCGAGCCTCGCCACCATCGTCGAGATGGTCTCGGCGGGCTACGGCATCACGCTGCTTCCTGAGATGGCCGTGGGCATCGAGGAGCGCGGACGCGACATCACGCTCGTGCGTTTCGTCGATCCCGAGCCCTCGCGCACCATCGGCCTCGTGTGGCGGTCCACGTCTCCGCGAACGCAGGATTTCGAGGAGCTGGGGCGCCTCGTCACCAAAGCCTGGAAAGAGGGTCCTCTGGCAATCGCGCTAGGAGGAAGCCGCTCCCGCAAGCCAATCACCGCGGCAGGGTCTTGACCGCCCGCGAGACGAGCTGAGGGGCTGCTGGCTGCGGCTCAGGGGCAGCCGCCATCGACTCGAGGTGCACGGCGCTACCGCTGAACTCCTGCGCCCACGCCATCGCCGTCTGCAATTGGCCCGCGCCGAACCGCATCGGCAGCACGGTGCCCTCGTCATCCAGCATTTCGAGCGTCATCGGCACGTCCGGATGCACGAGCGTCTGCAGCGCCGGATCGTCGAACGAGGCGGTTTCCGTCAGCAGCGGGGCGAGCGCGAAAGGCCGGTAGGAAAGCTCGTCCGGATGGTCTTCGTCATATTCAGGTGCAGCCGTCCAGCCGCTCCGCCAGTCGGTTGAGCCCTCTCCGAAGGGATGCGCCGCGGCAGGAGCCGCTTTCGGTGCGGGCTCGTTGGCGACGGCTCGCTTCGGGAACGGCCAGTCCGGCGTCATCGAGGCGCGCATCGGCGTGGAGCCCGTGATCAGGGATGCGCTCTTTGCGGCGGGCGCCAGCGCAGCCGTCTCCTCGATGGAGGCGAGCTGGACCAGCATGTCGAGGCGTGAGCGGTCGGCATCGGGCAGCTTGGCGACGAACGTCGAAGGCCGGTCGACGGGCTTCGGCGCACTTACGAGTTTGGGCTTCACGTCCTGAGCAGCCGTCTCGGCGACAGCCTTGGCGATCACGCCCTTGCTCTCGCCCGCTGTCCGATCGGAGGTGAGGGCCACCGAGCGCATCGTCTCAGGCGCGGTCTCGGAAGGCGGCGGCATCGGCGCGCCGACGGCCATGCGTTGATGCGGAGCAGGCGGGCGAACCGCCCGCGCCGGGCGCGGAGGCACTGGAGCCGGGTTGGTCACAGATGAAGCATCCGCTACCTGCACAGCCGCCTTGGGGCTGTCCCGCAGGGCGTAGAATTGCGCAACTTCTTGCGCGAGATCCTTGCGCCGCTCGCGTGCGGCGCGCACGTCGGCAGGTGTGATGGGACGGCCGTCAGATGGCTCGTGCTTCGAATGACCGGACGGGAACAGCAGCGCCAGCTCGTCGCGCACCATGCGCGGCCAGTGGCGCACGCGCGCTGTGTCCACATGCACGAAAGGAATGCCGGAGGTCGGATAGTAGCCGACGCCGCCGCGCTCACGGATCATGGCCGAGTAGCGCATTCGCTTCACGGGTACGTCCGGAAACGCGATGTCGATCGCCTTGCCGGTGATGTGCTGGCTCTGGCTCGCCTGTCCGCCGCGCGTCTTGCGCAGCATCTCGTTGGTGCCGCGCGAGCGATAGCCGCAGATGATGCTGACAGGCTGCTGAGAGCCCAGCTCCCGGTGCATCTCCCAGATGATGTCCACCGTGTTGGGGTCCATCTGGATGGATTTGTTCTCCCGCCAGTCGCGCATGATCCAATTGATCTTTTCGAGCGCGGCGGGAACGAAGCGGCCGTCCTTCTTGTACTGGACGGTGAGCGTTTCCTTGGTGTGGATGTGGAAGAAGGAGATGGTGCGATCGTCACCGGCATGCGCCAGCGTGGCCTGCGAGGCGGCGGCCACGAGTGCGGCCGCGCCGAAGCCCAGATACCGGCAGGTGGACAGTCCCGCCTTTACGCCCAACAGAATTCCCCCATCGAGAATGCCAAGGTTAACGCTTACGCCCCGTTGCTTAACGGTTGGTAACCTCGGAATGCGCGATCAAGAGGGCTCGCCCGCGGCATAAAAAGGGCAAGACGCCCCGCGCCGCCAGTAAGACGCAGGGGAGGGTTAAGGAGCGAGGCTAATGCTCAGAAGCCGCCGAATACGTTGTTGAAGAACGTTTCGAGCGGGTTGCCGCCGCCCGCGTACTGCGATTTCGCATAGGTGACGGGCGCCAGGTGATCCGGGCCGCGCGCGATGGCATTGAAGCGCCCTTCGAGCGCGAGAATGACGCGCTGCTCGTGACCGTAGACGTCCTTGAAGCTTACGAGCTCGCCTGCGTCGTTCACCCATTGCGTGAAGTAGGCCGTGTGCACGGGGATCTTCTTCTCGAGCACGATCGGGTTTTCGACCGGGTCGGCGTTGACGAGGGAGGCGACCTGGTCCGGCGTCCAGCCCTTGTCGAACTCCAGCACCACCTCCGCGAACCGCGCGGGGTTACGCACGCGGATGCAGCCATGGCTGTAGGCACGGGTCGCCTGGTTGAAGAGGTGCTTCGTCGGCGTGTCGTGCATGTAGACGATATGTTTGTTGTGGAACGTGAACTTGAACTGGCCGAGCACGTTCGCGGCGCCCGGCGGCTGATGCACGTCGAATTGGCGAATGTCCGCAGAGCCCCAGTCGACATAATAAGGATCGACCGGCTTGCCGTTGCGCGTCATGCGCAGGCCCTGCTTCTGGAAATAGGTGCCGCCCCGCGCCAGGCTCGGATAGAGTTCCCGCACTTTGATCGAGTCCGGCACGTTCCAGCGCGGATGAATGGTGACCGTGTCCATGACCGCCGAGAACACCGGCGTCTGTTTGTCGATGAGGCCCGTGATCACTCGCTCCTCGTGCACCACTTTTCCATCCCGCACGAACTCGAACATGAACTCCGGGATGTTCACCCACACGTGCGTGGCGCCGAGATCCTCGGGCATCCAGCGCCATAGCTCCATGTTCGCGCGCACGCGATCCGGGTTCGGCACGTCGATGTCGTTGAGCGCGGCGCGCGAGCCCGCGCCCACGATGCCGTCGGGCGCGAGGCCCTTCTCGGTCTGGAAGGCTTTGACGGCGGTTGCGAGCGCGTCGTCGTAAAAGGCCTCATCTGCGGGCTGCTCGGCAGTGCCCGCCGGAGCGGGCACCTTGAGCCGCTGGCGGAGCAGCGCGACATGCGGATGAGTTTGCCCCGGCGAGAGTGCCGGTCCTTTCGGCAGGCGGACGATGGCGTCCGCCGTGCTCGCCGACTTCAGAAGCTCGAGATACTTCTGGCGCAGCTTTTCGAACTGCGGATGCTTCGGGTGGAACCCTCTCAGCGTCGCATCGGGCGGCGTCGATCCGGCAAGGTCCGCAAGCACGGCCTTGGGATCGAGGAGTTGCGGCGTGCGGTCCAGGTAGGACGAAAGCTGTTTGGCGGGCTCGGTAATGCGGCCACCGCGCGCGTGGCGCGCGTAGGTGAGGGCGGCGACGGAGAGCTTGCGCTCGGCGTCGGCAGCGCTCTCCTCGGTCAGCGTTCCGCCGACATCCGGCAACGCGAACGCCGAGGCGTCGAGCCCCCAGTCGTTGGCCTTCTTGATTTCGGCGATCACGAGCACGGCGCGATCGTTCAAGGAGCCGTCCGCGATCCAAAGCGGCGCGTCATTGCGCGCGAGATAGAAATCCTTGAGTGCGAGCGCATCCTGCCGCTCGGCCTCGGTCGCGGTCTTGGGAAGTGTGTCGAGAGCCGCGCGGACCAGTGCGCCGAGCTGCGGTTTCGTAGGCGCGGGCGTCGCCGCCTGCTCAGGAGCGGGCGAGGCGGGAGGAGCAGGTTGCGCGGCAGGTGCTGCGGTGACGGGCGCAGCCGTGGCGTCGGCCGGTTGCGTGGGCGCTGCCGTGATCGGAGCCGCGGGTGGTGCGGCGTCAGGCGCTGCGACTGGATCTGCGAAGGCGGTTGCCGGCAGCACGGACGCCGCAAGCAGCAGAACGCAGGACGGGGCGATGCCCCTCAACCGGTGACGCATGGCAATTCCTCGTGGCCGCGCTGTAAAAATCAGGACGCGCGATCACGCTCGACACCTAAGCAGCAACCATGACCGATGCGCCGGACCGATAGGTTCGGATGCAATCATGGTCTAGCCGAGGCACTAAGCCTTGAGAAGCTGGGAGGGCCCGCGTCCCGCACGCAGGCGAACTTTTGCCCGTCTACTGTTGTGGAATTGTGATCACGGGGGCCGCGCCGCTCCGCCATCCTGCCACGCCGGCCGAACATCGAAGAGGAGGAAATGGAGGCCGGCTGATCAATGTCGTCCGGCAGCCTCGTCGCAAAAATGGCCGGGACGAGCCCGGCCATCGATCGATTTTCTGAGCGTTTTTGCGCGACCTTCTAGTTCACGCGCGGCTCGAGGCCGTACTCCTGCATCTTCCGGTAGAGCGTCGAACGGCCGATCTTGAGGCGCTTCGCCACTTCCGTCATGTGGCCGCGATAGCGCCCGAGCGCGAGGCGGATCATGTCGGCCTCGATGTCTTCGAGCGCGCGGATCTCGCCGCTCTCGGTCACCGCGGGAATGCCGAGCGCCGAAGGGCCGCCCGAGGGGCGCACTTCGACGGTCTGCGGAATGGTGTCCTCCGCGCCGAGCAGCGCGGGGCCCGTGTAGGCCGGCGGCTTCTGCAAGCCGGCCGGAGCGGGCGGGATCTCGGCGGTGAAGCCTTCGACCTGCGTTGCGATCTGCGGGAACTCGGCCACAGAAAGCTCAGCGCCATCGGCCAGGACGACCGCGCGGAAAATCGCGTTCTCGAGCTGGCGCACGTTGCCCGGCCAGTCGTAGGCCATCAGCATCCGCATCGCCTCGTCGGTGAAGCCACCGACGCGCTTGCCTTCCTCCGCGCCGAAGCGGGCGAGGAAATGCTGAGCAAGCTCGGGAATGTCCTCGCGGCGCTCGCGTAGCGGCGGCACCCAGATGGGGAACACGTTGAGTCGGTAATAGAGATCTTCGCGGAACTTGCCGTCCTTCACGAGCTGGATCATGTCGCGGTTGGTGGCGGACACGAGGCGGAAGTTGACCTTGATGGGCTTCTTCGCGCCGACCGGATCGATCTCGCCTTCCTGAAGCGCGCGCAGCAGCTTTACCTGCGCATCGAGCGGCAGCTCGCCGATCTCGTCGAGGAACAGCGTGCCGCCGTCGGCTTCCTGGAACTTTCCGACGCGCCTCTCGACGGCGCCGGTGAACGCACCCTTCTCGTGGCCGAACAGGATGCTCTCCACCAGGTTCTCGGGGATCGCGCCGCAGTTGACGGTGACGAAGGGCCGTCCCGCCCGCTCGCTCTCGCCCTGGATGGCGCGTGCGATCAGCTCCTTGCCGACGCCGCTCTCGCCTTCGATCAGGACCGGAATGGTGGAGGTGGCCGCGCGTTTGCCGAGCGCGATCACGCGCTGCATGCCTTCGCCGCGGATGATGAGATCGTCGAACGTCAGCGTGCCGTCCGTCTTCTTCTTGATCCGCGAGATCTCTTCGGAAAGCGCTTCGATCTTCATCGCGCTCTTCATGGAGACTTCGAGCCGCTCCGGAGAGGCGGGCTTGATCACGAAGTCCACGGCGCCGAGACGGATCGCGCTGATCGCGGCATCCACCGAGCCGTTGGCGGTGAGCACGATGACGGGAGGCGAGGCTTTGCCCTTCAGCCGTTCGAGAACGGCCATGCCGCCGATGCCGGGCATGACGAGATCCAGAAGGACGAGGGAGATGGTGCCCCGCTCGGGGCCTTCGAGCACTTCGAGCGCCTGCTCGCCGGAATTCGTGGAGCGGGTCTCGAAGCCGAACCGTTTGACCGTTTCTTCGAGGATGCGGCGCTGGGCGGGATCATCGTCGACAATAAGAACACGCTTTGCCATGAAGCACTCGTACACAACACGAACTGGAACACTGCCGGCCTCGCCCCACGCGCTAACACAGCCGCGCGCGGATCGATCAGCAACTCAACTCGAGCGAATGATTGCCCGACAACGGTAAACAAGCTCTTTCGGCTATGCTCACCTTGAAACTTTTTTGCCCGCCTGTGGCCTCAGGTTGACGCTTTTCACCCGCGGAGGAGCCCAGACACTTCACCTTTGCCGCTTGAAACCGGGGGCGAGAGCCCGCAGATTAAGGATTGCTTTCTCCCATATTCACTGGAGCTACTGATGACGCCGACCACGCGCGCCCCGCTTTTCTCTGATATCGCCCGGGCAAAGGCCCAGAGCGGATCGACCCCGACGGAGGAGCGCGATCTCGGCCCCATCCCCGAGTGGGACCTTTCGGATCTCTACAAGGGAATGGACGATCCGTCGGTGACCCGCGACATCGATCGGGCGGCTGCAGAGGCAAAGCGCATCAAGGACGCTTATCAAGGCAAGCTCGTCGCGCTCGCGGGCGACGGCGCCAAGCTGGCGGACGCCATTTCTTCCTACGAGCAGCTTTCCGATCTGATGGGCAAGCTCGGCTCGTTCGCAGGCCTTCTCTATGCCGCCAACCAGGCGGATCCCGCCCGTGCCAAGTTCTATGGAGACATCTCCGAGAAGCTCACGAAAATCTCGACCGATCTCATCTTCGTCGAGCTGGAGCTCAATCAGATCGAGGAGGCGGCGCTCGCCCAGGCGGTGACGCATCCCGCGCTCGCCCGTTACAAGCCCTGGCTCGAGGATCTGCGCAAGGAAAAGCCCTATCAGCTCGACGAGAAGCTCGAGCAGCTTTTCACGGAGAAAGGCCAGACTGGACGCGGCGCGTTCAACCGTCTGTTCAGCGAGACGATGACCGGCCTTCGCTTCGATGTGGAGGGAGAACCCGCACCCCTGGCGCTCGAAGCGACGCTGAACCTGCTTTCGAACCCGGCCGAGCCGCGCCGCCGCGCAGCGGCGGAGGCACTTTCGAAGGTGTTCAAGGACAACATCCGCCTCTTCACCCTGATCACCAACACGCTGGCCAAGGACAAGGAGATTTCCGACCGCTGGCGCGGCTTCAAGGATGTGGCCGACAGCCGCCACCTTGCCAACCGCGTCGAGGCGCCGGTCGTGGACGCGCTAGTCGAGAGCGTGCGGGAAGCCTACCCGCGCCTGTCGCATCGCTACTACGCCATGAAGGCCAAGTGGCTCGGCATGGACCGGCTCTCGCACTGGGACCGCAACGCCCCGCTCCCCGACAAACCGGAGCAGATCTTCACCTGGGCGGAAGCCGAGGGAATCGTGCTCAAGGCTTACGGCGCCTTCGCGCCCGATATGGCGAACGTCGCGAAACAGTTCTTTGACAAGCGCTGGATCGACGCGCCGCTGCGTGAAGGCAAAACGCAAGGCGCGTTCTCTGCCGCAACCGTTCCCTCGGTGCACCCCTACGTGCTCATGAACTACCAGGGCAAGCCGCGGGACGTGATGACGCTCGCGCACGAGCTGGGCCACGGCGTCCACCAGATGCTGGCCCGCGACCAGGGCGCGCTGCTCGCGCCGACCCCGCTCACGCTCGCGGAGACCGCGTCGGTGTTCGGCGAGATGCTGACCTTCCGCGCGCTCCTCGCCGAGACCAAGAGCCCGCGCGAGAAGAAAGCGATGATCGCCGGCAAGGTCGAGGACATGCTGAACACCGTCGTCCGGCAGATCGCGTTCTACCTGTTCGAGCGCAAGGTCCATGAGGGACGCCGCAAGGGTGAGCTTACGAGCGACGAGCTGAATGCCTACTGGATGGAGGTGCAGAGCGAGAGCCTGGGACCGGCGATCGACCTCAAGCCGGGCTACGAGGTCTATTGGGCCTACATCCCCCACTTCATCAACTCGCCGTTCTACGTTTACGCCTACGCGTTCGGCGATTGCCTCGTGAACTCGCTCTATGGCCTTTACCGGGAGGCCCACCCCGGCTTCGTCACCAAATACTTCGATCTCCTGAAGGCGGGCGGCTCGAAGCATCACTCGGAGCTGTTGGCCCCGTTCGGCCTTGACGCCACCGATCCGTCCTTCTGGTCGAAGGGGCTCAAGGTGATCGAGGGCATGATCGACGAGTTGGAGGCCATGGACCGCGCCACCGCCTGATGGCTGCCGATTTCTTGCCCCCTCAACACGATGGCCGCCCTCGAGGCGGCCATCCAGGGGTTGCGGGGCGGTGGGCGTTTTACAATCCGTACAACGGCCCTCTGCCTGTGTTGTACAATTTGTATAACGCAATGCGGAGCCGCCGCCATGAAGCGCGAAATCAAGAAGATCGGCAACTCGACGGGGCTCATCCTGCCGAAGGAGCTGCTGGCGCGCCTCGGGCTTTCCCAGGGCGACCACGTGCTCGTCACCGAGGGGCCGGACGGTCTCAAGATCTCGCGCTACGTTCCCGACATGGAGAAGGGGTTGGAGCTCGTAAGGCGATGAAGACCTATCGGGCCGCCCTTACCGAATTGCCCAAATGAGCGAGCCCGTCTGGCTGTTTCCGGAACCGAGATCGCGGAGGAGGGCCTGTCCCGTTGGATCCGCGACAACTGGCCCAAAGCCCCGTAAAACGGGTGCGACTGCAACTCGCCTTTGCCGCTGTCAAGACGGAACCACGCTCCGCCCTGCGAATTTGACCGCTTACGAGCCTGCTCGAACAGGCGTATAAGCGCCGAAATTTGCTGCGAAAGCAGCGGCAGCAATAAGAGGCCTGATCGTGGCACGCCCTAAGGCCACCGAGGTTGGTGGCGAGTCCGGCGAAACTTCGCACGATCGCCATTTCTGGACGCTCGTCGTCGGATCAGTCGGCGTTGTCTACGGCGATATCGGTACAAGCCCCCTTTATGCCTTCCGCGAGGCGGTCCGCGCGGCCAGCGGCGGAAGCCCGGCCAACTCGGAAGCGGTGTTCGGCGTGCTGTCGCTCATATTCTGGGCGCTGATCCTGATCGTCACGCTGAAGTACGTGATCGTGCTCCTGCGCGCCGACAACAAGGGCGAGGGCGGCACGTTCGCTCTGATGGCGCTGGGCCAATCGGTCGCCAAACGAAGCTCGCCCCTGCTGTTGGGGCTCGGCATCGCCGGCGCCTCGTTCTTTTACGGCGACGCGGTCATCACCCCCGCCATCTCTGTGCTCTCGGCGGTCGAAGGCCTCGCGCTCGTCTCGCCCGCCTTCCACAATCTGATCGTCCCGATCGCCCTCGTGGTGATCGTCGGGCTCTTCGCGGTTCAGAGCCACGGCACGGCCCGCGTCGCCCAGTTCTTCGGCCCCCTCACCATCGTCTGGTTCCTCTCGCTCGCCATCGGCGGGCTGCTGCACATTTTCGACAACCCGATCGTGTTCTCCGCCCTCAATCCGTGGCACGGCGTCCGCTTCATGGCGACCCACGGCATGCTGGGCCTCACCGTTCTGGGCCTCGTCTTCCTGGCGGTCACGGGTGCGGAAGCCCTTTACACCGATCTCGGCCATTTCGGCCGCAAGCCGATCCAGACCGCGTGGCTCGGTTTCGTGTTCCCCTCCCTGATGCTGAACTATCTGGGCCAGGGTGCACTCGTGCTCTCCGATGCGACGGCGCTCGAAAACCCGTTCTATCGCCTCTACCCCGAGTGGGCACTGGTGCCCATGGTCATACTCGCGACGACCGCCACCGTGGTCGCGAGCCAGGCGGTGATCACGGGCGCGTTCTCGCTCGCCCGCCAGGCCATTCAGCTCGGCCTCCTGCCACGCTTCGCGATCCGCCACACGTCAGAGAGCATGGCGGGGCAGATCTACCTCCCGCGCGTCAACTGGCTTCTGCTGCTCGGCGTCGTGGTCGCCGTGCTGATGTTCAAGAGCTCCTCGCACCTCGCCACCGCCTACGGCGTCTCCGTTACCGCGGCCCTCGTCATCGACACGATGATGGCGTTCTTCGTAGTCTGGAAGTACTGGCGCTGGCCGGTGTGGAAGGCGGCCATCCTGATGATCCCGCTTCTGATCATCGAGCAGACGTTCTTTGCCGCAAATATCCTGAAGCTGTTCGAAGGCGCCTGGGTTCCGCTCGCCATCGCGGGTGTCCTGAGCCTCATCATGTTCACCTGGGTGCGGGGTTACGCCATCCTCGCCAAGATCACGCGCCGCAACGAGGCCGATCTCGACTGGCTCGTGCGCAAGCTCGAAGCCAAGCCCCCGACGCGCGTTCCGGGCACTGCCGTCTTCCTGTCGTCCGATGTGAATGCGGCACCGACCGCGCTCATGCACAACTTGAAGCACAACCGTGTGCTGCATGAACGGAACCTGGTGCTTTCGATCCGCACTGAGGATACGCCCCGCGTGCCTCGCCACGAGCGTGTGGAGATCGATCGCTCGAACGAGACTTTCATCCGGGTGGTCGCGTCATACGGCTTCATGGAAACGCCCAGCATTCCGAAGATCATGGAAAGCTGCCGGCGCAAGGATCTGAATCTCGACGTGGGGGCGACGTCCTTCTTCCTCTCACGCCGCTCGCTGCGGCCGACCACGAGATCCGAGATGCCGCGGTGGCAGGAGCGCCTGTTCATCTGGCTCGCGCGCACCGCTGAGGACGCCACCACATACTTCCAGATCCCGACAGACCGTGTGGTCGAGGTCGGGACCCAGGTCGCGATATAGGAAACGGGTCCGGATGAGCCGCGGCCCTCAAGCCACGGCCTTCTTCCTTTCGACGGCGGGCACCGGGCGCCCGAAGAAATAGCCCTGCACCTTGTCGCAGCCGCGGCTCTTGAGGAAATCTACCTGCTCCTTGGTCTCCACGCCTTCCGCGAGAACGGGGATGGAGAGTGCATTGCCGAGTGCCAGAACGGCAAGCATCACCGCCCGCGCCTGCGCATCCTTGTCGATGCCGTCAACGAACGTCTTGTCCAGCTTGATCTTGTCGAAGTCGAACGCGCGCAGCGTCGAGAGCGAGGAATAGCCGGTGCCGAAATCGTCCATCGCGATGGAGATCCCGAGCTCCTTGAGCCTTTTCAGAACGTGGATCGCACGCTGCGGATCCTTCATCAGCGACGTCTCGGTCGTCTCCAGTTCGAGCCGCGAGGGAGGCAGGCCCGTCTCGATCAGGATCTGCTCCACGATGTCGGGCAGCTCGATCTGATGCAGCTGGATCGCGGAAAGATTGACCGCGATCGTATCCGGCTCGTCCCAGGTCGCAGCTTCCGCGCAGGCCATCCGCAAAACCCATTCTCCTATCGGGAGAATGAGGCCGGTTTCCTCCGCGAGCGGGATGAACTCGGTGGGAGACACGTAGCCGCGCTCCGGGTGACGCCAGCGCAGAAGCGCTTCATAGCCGACGCTCCGCTCGGTCGTGATGTCGACCTGAACCTGATAGCGCAGCTCCAGTTCCCCGCGCGGCAAGGCTTCGCGCAGATCGCTGATCATGCGGCGTCTCACGCGCAACGCTTCGTCCATCTCCTCCGCGTAGAAGCAGATGTTGTCGATGGGCGATCCCTTCGCGCGATACATCGCCAGATCGGCGTTGTTCATGAGCGTGGTCGCGTTCGGCGCGTGATCAGGATAAAGGGCGATGCCGATGCTGGCGCCGCAAACGGCCTCCACGTGATCGATCTGCACGGTCGAGAACAGTTGCTTCTCGAGCCGCACCGCGAGATCGAGCGCATCGTCGCGGCCGGAGACGCGGCAGGTCGCCACGAATTCGTCGCCGCCGAGGCGCGCGAGGTATTCCCGCTCGCGAAGCACGCCGCGCATGCGCTCCGAAAGCACCCGAAGCACGATGTCGCCCGCCGCGTGGCCTTGAAGGTCATTCACCTCCTTGAAGCGGTTGAGGTCGATCGCGAGCAAGGCAAGCGACGAACCCACCTCGCAGTCGGCGATGATATGGTCGAGATGTTCGAGGAACGAGGCGCGGTTGGGCAGCCCGGTGAGCGCGTCGGTCCGCGCGAGATTGGCGATGCGCCGTTCCTGCTCGAGGCGGGGCCGGATGTCACGCAAGGCGTAGACGCGCAAACCCTGCTCGCCGCTTTCCGTGTGAGCCGCAATTTCGACCGCGACGCTGTCGCCGCAGGCGGCCTGCAGCGTGGTGCGCACGACGGCACCCTCGACGAGCGTGTCCACCCGGAACCCTACGGTCGAGACAGGCTGACCGATCAGGTAGTCGCGCGCGAAGCCGCTCAGCGCTTCGAACGCGGCGTTTGCCTCGATGATCTCGTCGTTCTGCGTGATGATCATGCCATCGGCCGAGCTTCCGGCCAGATGCCGGAGCCGCTGGGCGGCTTGCTCGCGCACTGCGCGATCCACGAAATTGCTGACCCAGACGATACCCATCACGAGCACGGCAACGCCCGTCACGGCGAACGCCAGCATCTCGCGGGCTTCGCTGCTTGTCGCCGCCGCATCGGAGGGCGCGAAAGGCAGGATCGTCATGGCTGCCATTCCGGTGAAATGGAGGCCGACGACGGAGCCCACGAGAAGGCCGGGTGCCCCGTAGCGCGCCCATGACGGGTTGGCGGACGCAACGCTTTGGAATGCCAGCGCCGAGACCACGATCGACCAGGCGAGGGAGGCCGTGAAATATCCGGAGTTCCAGAGAATGGTTGCGTCGACCGAGAATGCGGCCATCCCCACGTAATGCATCACGGCGACGCCGCCACCGAACGCCGCGCCACCGAGGCTTGCAGCGAACGGGACGTTCATCGAGGCGACGAGGAAGGCGATCGTGCTCGTGAAGATCACGAGGATAAGCGAGAGGGCGGTCAGTCCTGCTTCATAGCTGACGGGTGTCTGCGGCTCGAACGCGAGCATCGCCACGAAATGCGTGCACCACACGCTCGAGCCTGCGGCCACGGCCCCGAAGAAAACCCACGCCTTTGCCGTGCCTCCATGTCCGCCCCTCGCTTTGCCGAGAAGGTTGAGAGAGGTCCAGGCACCGAGGGTGCAGATCAACGCAGCGAGGGTGACGAGCAGCAGGTTGTGCTCGGTCGTCAGGCAGGAGAGAACACGCATACTGGTGGGGTCCGAATGGAGCGAAGAGCCCCCCAGATACATGCAGAAAATGAATATATTTCCTGACGTGTACTGTCGTGTTTGAGGTCGAAACAGAGCATCGCGCGCCGGAACTGACAGGGCGCGTTGCAAAAGGCGACGGGAGGAAACGGATAGCTAACCCTGACGGGCTCTTGCGCAGGCCGCTCAGTCGTTGAGGGCTTCGAGCTCGGACTTTCCGGCCGGCACGAGGTTCACGCTCTCGCCGCAGCCGCAGGCGCCCTTCTGGTTCGGGTTGTTGAAAACGAACGTGGCCGAGAGCTTGTCGGTCTTGTAGTCCATCTCGGTGCCGAGCAGGTAGAGGACGGCCTGCGGATCGATGATGACGCGCGCACCGTCCTGCTCGACGGTCTCGTCGAACTTTCCGACGGTGTCGGTCCAGCTCATCGTGTATTCCATGCCCGCGCAGCCGCCCTTCTTGATCCCGATCTTGAGACCCGCGACGTCGGGTCCCTTCGAGGCCATGATCGCCCGTACGCGCTCGGCGGCGCGAGGCGTCAGCGTCATCACCTTCGGCCGGGGCCGGCGGGGGGCTGAAGTGGTCTGGTCGGTCATCTGTGCGCGTCCTGGTTCGCCCGTGCTTCCGGAGGTCAACATCCGCTTTGGATGGTCACACGATCCCAATATAGCGTGACATGGATCAATTTACGAGATGGGCGCCCGGCAGGCCCGGCGGCGATCCGCCGGTTCCTGGAATGTTTAGAACATATTCAGTGCCAGCCGCGCCTCGTCCGACATGCGGCTTTGATCCCAGGGCGGATCGAACGTGAGCTTCACCTTCGTTCCGCTGACGCCGGGAACGGCGTTGACGGCGTCCTCGACCCAGATCGGCATTTCACCTGCAACCGGGCATCCCGGCGCCGTGAGCGTCATCTCGATCGCGACCTCCCGGTCGTCGTTGATGTCGATCTTGTAGATCAGCCCCAGCTCGTAGATGTCGGCCGGAATCTCGGGATCGTAGACGGTCTTGAGGGCAGCCACGATATCGGTCGTCAGCCTGTCCAGCTCTTCCGGCGGCAAGGCGGAGACCTCGGCCGGAGCGGTGGTCTCCGGCACGCTCGCCTCGGCCGGCGTCGTCGTATCCTGTGTCTCGAGCTCGCTCATTTCCTGTGCCTCACTCGCTCGTCACGCAAAGAAGTCTTTGGCCCGCCGCAAGGCAGCGGCCAGCGCGTCCACTTCCTGCCGGGTGTTGTACATTGCGAAGGAGGCTCGGCAGGTCGCCGACACCCCGAGCCGCTCCATCAGCGGCTGGGCGCAATGGTGGCCGGCCCGCACCGCGATTCCCGACCGGTCGATGATGGTGGCGATGTCGTGCGGATGCAGCCCGTCGATCGAGAAGGAGACGATCGCGCCCTTGTCCTTGGCCGTGCCGTGAATGGTGAGGCCTGGAATGTCGGAGAGCAGCTCGGCTGCATAGGCGCCGATCTCGGCCTCGTGTCGCGCGATCCGGTCGCGGCCCACCTGCATCATGTAGGAGAGCGCGGCGCCGAGACCCACAGCCTCGACGATGGCCGGCGTTCCCGCCTCGAAGCGGTGCGGAGGCTTGGCGTAGGTGACACGGTCCACCTCGACCACCTCGATCATGTCGCCGCCGCCTTCGTAGGGGGGCATCATGTCGAGATACTTCTTCTTGCCGTAGAGCACGCCGATGCCGGAAGGGCCATAAGTCTTGTGCCCGGTGAACACGTAGAAATCCGCGTCCAAGTCCTGCACGTCGATCGGCATGTGCACGGCCGCCTGGCTTCCATCCACCAGCACCGGAATGCCGCGCGCGTGCGCGATTTCGATGACCTCCTTGATCGGCACGACGGTGCCGAGCACGTTGGACATGTGAGTGAGCGCCACGATCTTCGTGCGCGCCGTGAGCAGGCGCTCGAACTCGTCGATCAGGAACTCGCCCGTATCCGAGATCGGGGCCCACTTGAGCACCGCGCCCTTGCGCTCCCGATGGAAGTGCCAGGGCACGATGTTCGAATGATGCTCCATGATGGAGAGCACGATCTCGTCGCCTTCGCCGATCTCGAGCGCGCCGAACGAGGAGGCGACGAGATTGATGGCGCCCGTCGCGTTGCGCGTGAAGATGATCTCTTCGGTCGAGGGCGCGTTGAGGAAGCGGCGCACGGTTTCGCGCGCTTCCTCGAACCGCTGCGTCGCCGTGTTGGAGAGAAAATGAAGGCCACGATGAACGTTGGCGTACTCGAAGCGATAGGCGTGATCCATCGCCTCGATCACCGGCAGCGGCTTCTGCGCCGACGCGCCGTTGTCGAGATAGACGAGCGGCTTCCCGTAGATGTCCCGATAGAGGATCGGGAAGTCCGTGCGCACCCGCTCTACGTCGAAGAACGCGGTGTTGGCGCGGGTCGGATGGGGCTGATCGCGCGTAGCCGTTGTCATCGTGTCGTCCTTCTCCTGGCGATCGGCGCTAGCTCTTGAGCGGCCGCGCGTGTCCGGCGAGCCATTGGCGCGCAAGGGTACGAAACGCATCCTGCACCACGTCCGGCTCCGCCTTGTCGATGGCCTCGCCGATGAAGCTTTCGACGAGCATCGCCTGCGCTTCCGCCAGCGGAATGCCTCGCGAGCGGAGATAGAAGATCAGCTCGGGATCGATCTCGGCCGACGTTGTGCCGTGGCCGCAGACCACGTCGTCGGCGTAGATTTCGAGCTCCGGCTTGCTGTCGAATTCCGCATCCGGCGAAAGCATGAGCGCCTGCGCCATCTGCTTGCCGTCGGTCTTCTGTGCGTCCGGGCGCACGATCACCTTGCCCTGGAACACCCCGCGCGACTGGTCGGCGAGCACGCACTTGATGAGCTCGCGGCTCGTGCAATGGGGCACAGCGTGATCGACGACCAGCGTCGTATCGGCGTGCCCGTTGCCGTTCGTGAGCAGCGCTCCGCCGAGATCGAACGTGGCGTGCTGGCCACCGAACGTCACCGAGAGATCGTTGCGCACCACGCCGTCTCCAGCCACGAGCTGGAACGGCCGGTAGCTCGACGACTTGCCGAGCCGCGCGACCGTGCGCCCCAAATGGATCGAACCGGCGCGCGAGATGACGAGCTTGACGTGCACGACCTCCGCCTCGTCACCGACGACGAGCTGCGTGAGCGTATTCGCCTGACGCGGCCCCTCGGAAACCACATGGCATTCGACGAGAACGACCTTCGCGCCCTTGCCGACGCGCACCACGTTACGGGTGACGACCGTGCGGGGCGTGGTGTCGGCATCGGAGAAAAGAAGCGCGATCGGCGTCTCGATCTCGCGGCCGTCGGCGATGTCGAGCACGGCCCCGTCCGAGAACAGGGCGGTGTTGAGCGCCAGCGCGCCGTCGCCCACATGCCCGCTCACCTCCGAGACCTCGCTTTCGAGCCAGGCCGGCGGATGATCGATGAGCTTGGTGAGGAAGGGACTAGCCGCTTCCGAGACCTCGGAAATGCCGCGCTCCGCGACGCCCGCGCCATCAACGAACAGCACGGCGGACTTCGAAAGGTCGGCTCCCGGCAGCGCGTTCTTGGCGACGGCGTCGAGCGCCGGCGCCGCGCCGGCCGCGGCCTTAGCAAGCGGAAACGCCTCTCGCATCAGCGCGCGCAGATCCGTGAATTTCCATTCCTCGACGCGCCGGTGCGGCAGCCCCTCGGCCTGGAACGCACCGATCGCGGCACGGCGAAGCTGGCGCAGCCAGTCGCCGCCCGGCAGGTGCACTTCGACGGCCGCGAAAGCCTCGACGAGCGAGGTCTCCGCCTTCGTCTTGAGAACTTGCACAGTCATGGGTCGCCCCGTGGTCTGAGCCTTGATGGGTTGGGCCACGCTCATCGTCACGCCGCCTTGCCCTGGTAAGCCGCATAGCCGGCCTTCTCGAGTTCGAGAGCTAGCTCCTTGCCGCCCGACGCCTGGATCTTGCCGTTCGCGAGCACGTGCACGCGATCGGGAACGATGTAGTTGAGGAGGCGCTGATAGTGCGTGATCACGAGCATCGCGCGGTCGGGGCTGCGCAGCGCGTTGACGCCGTCGGAGACGATCTTGAGCGCGTCGATGTCGAGGCCGCTGTCCGTTTCGTCGAGCACGCAGAGCGTAGGCTCGAGAACCGCCATCTGCAGGATCTCGGCGCGCTTCTTCTCGCCGCCCGAGAAGCCGACGTTCACGGGACGCTTCAGCATCTCCGTGTCGATCTTGAGCGTCTCCGCCTTGCTGCGCACGAGCTTCATGAAATCGGGTGTGGAAAGCTCGGCTTCGCCCCGCTTCTTGCGCACGGCGTTTGCGGCCGTCCGCAGGAACGTGAGCCCCGCGACGCCCGGAATCTCCATCGGATACTGGAACGCGAGGAACACGCCCTTGGCGGCGCGCTCGTCCGGCTCCATGTCGATCAGGCTCTCACCGTTCCAGTTGAGTTCGCCGCTCGTCACCTCGTAGCCGTCGCGTCCGGCGAGCACGTGCGCAAGCGTCGATTTGCCGGACCCGTTCGGGCCCATGATGGCGTGCACCTCGCCCTTCGGCACGGTAAGCGAGAGTCCCTTGAGGATCTCCTTGTCCTCGTCTTCGAGCTTCACATGCAGGTTCTTGATCTCGAGCATTCTTCTTACCTCAGTCACTTCTGTTCGGCCTGCCGTCGGCCGTAAATTCCGGTCTCGTGTCGTCGCGCCGTTATCCCACGCTGCCTTCGAGCGAGACGCCGATCAGCTTCTGCGTCTCGGCCATGAACTCCATCGGGAGCTGCTGAAGCACGTCGCGCACGAACCCGTTCACGACGAGCGCCACCGCTTCTTCCTGGGAGAGTCCGCGCTGCATGCAGTAGAACAGCATGTCCTCGGAGATCTTGGACGTGGTCGCCTCGTGCTCGAAATGCGCGCTCGAGTTCTTGGCCTCGATGTAGGGCACGGTATGTGCCCCGCACTTGTCGCCGATGAGCAGCGAGTCGCAGTTGGTGAAGTTGCGCGCGCCCGTTGCCTTGCGATGCGCCGAGACGAGCCCGCGATAGGTGTTCTGCGAGTGCCCGGCCGCGATGCCCTTCGAGATGATGCGGGAGGACGAGTTCTTGCCGAGGTGGATCATCTTCGTTCCGCTGTCCACCTGCTGGCGCCCGTTCGAGATCGCGATCGAGTAGAACTCGCCGCGGCTGTTGTCGCCGCGCAGGATGCACGAGGGATACTTCCAGGTGATCGCCGATCCGGTCTCCACCTGCGTCCAGGAGATCTTCGAGCTGTGGCCGCGGCAGTCGCCGCGCTTGGTCACGAAGTTATAGACGCCGCCCTTGCCGTCCTTGTCGCCGGGATACCAGTTCTGCACGGTCGAGTACTTGATCTCGGCATCGTCCAGCGCGATCAGTTCCACAACCGCAGCATGAAGCTGGTTCTCGTCGCGCGTCGGCGCCGTGCAGCCTTCGAGGTAGGAGACGTGCGAGCCCTTGTCGGCGATGATGAGCGTGCGCTCGAACTGGCCCGTGTTGCGCTCGTTGATGCGGAAGTACGTCGAAAGCTCCATCGGGCAGCGCACACCCTCCGGCACGTAGACGAACGAGCCATCGGAGAACACGGCCGAGTTGAGGGCGGCGTAGAAGTTGTCGCCCTGCGGCACAACCGAGCCGAGGTACTTCTTCACCAGCTCCGGATGCTCGCGGATGGCTTCCGAGATCGGGCAGAAGATGACACCGGCCTTGGCAAGCTCTTCCTTGAAGGTCGTCACGACAGACACGCTGTCGAACACGGCGTCTACGGCCACGCGCGCACCCTGCACGCCAGCCAGGATCTCACGCTCCTTGAGCGGGATGCCGAGCTTCTCGTAGGTGCGGATCAGCTCCGGATCGACCTCGTCGAGGCTCTTCGGGCCTTCCGTGCCCTTGGGAGCCGAGTAGTAGTAGAGATTCTCGAAGTCGATCTTCGGATAGCTGACCTTCGCCCAGGTAGGTTCGGTCATGTTCCGCCAGCGCGCGTAGGCTTCGAGCCGCCAGTCGAGCATCCACTGGGGCTCGCCCTTGCGCTCCGAGATGAAGCGGACGATGTCCTCGTTGAGGCCCTTCGGCGCCTTGATCGACTCGATCTTGGTCTCGAAGCCGTACTTGTACTGATCGACATCGATCTTCTTGACCTGGTCGATCGTCTCTTGAACTGCTGCCATTCCATCCACCCAATTGCGTGCGGCCCGCCGAGGCCGCGCCGTATCTTCGAAGCTCGAAACCCATGAGGTCACTCATGGGCCTAATCTAAGCGGTCTGCCTGAGCGGCCTATCTAGGCCGCAAGCGATGCGCCGCCGTGAATCCGTTTCCATGCGGCGATGAACGCCGCGATATCGTTCTCCGTAGACCCGGGTCCGAGGCTGACCCGGATCGCGCTGCCCGCGATTTCGGGCGGAAGCCCCATCGCCGAGAGCACGTGGCTCTGTCCCACCTTGCCCGATGAGCATGCCGCACCCGCGCTCACCGCCAAACCCATTAGGTCAAGCTTGATGACGAGGGTTTCAGCGGAGATACCCGGAAGCGCGATCGAGGATGTGTTCGGCAGGCGGGGAGCCCCCGCGCCGATCACCACCGCCCCGGGCGTCGCCCGCAGCACCTCGCGTTCGAGCGTATCTCTGAGTGCGGTGAGGCGCGACGCATCTTCGAGGTCCGTCAGCGCCGCCCGTGCCGCCGCGCCGAAGCCTGCGATCGCAGCGACGTTCTCCGTGCCCGCGCGCCGCCGGCCCTCCTGGCCGCCTCCCGCGAACAGCGGTGGCAGCGGCGTACTCCCGCTGATCACCAGCGCGCCAACCCCCTTCGGTCCGCCGATCTTGTGCGCCGAAAGGCTCATCGTCGTCGCGCCCAGCGTGCAGAAATCGATGGCGATGCGGCCTGGAGCCTGCACCGCGTCCGTGTGGATGTGCACGCCGTTTTCGAGCGCCCACAGGGCCGCTTTCGTCACGTCCTGCAGAACGCCCGTCTCGTTGTTGGCGAGCTGCAACGCGAGAAGGGTGCCGGGGATGAGCTTGGCCGCCTTGTAGTCGGCAATGCCGTCCGCCGAGGCCGGCACGTCGATGACCGATGCGCCGCGTGAGGCCGCGATCTGCGCGGCGGGCGCACGCACCGAGTCGTGCTCGATGCCGGCAAGCGCGATCGCCTTCCAGGGTCCGGAAAGCGCCCAGGTGTTTGCTTCCGTCGCCCCGCTCGTGAACACCACCTCGGCCGGCTTGGCATTGACCAGCCGCGCAACGGCTTCGCGCGCATCATCGATCAGGGCCCGGGCGCGCTGGCCCTCCACATGCACGGAGGAGGCGTTGCCGAACTGATCGAGAGACGCGATCACGGCCGCGCGGGCTTCGGGCCTCAGCGGGGCCGATGCGTTGTAGTCGAGGTATGTGCGCGCCGAGGTCACTGCGCGGGTCTCTCCAATCCGGTTTCGAGAGCGGCGACGGCGGTTGCGCGTGAAGGCGCGCGTGGCGCAGCAAAGCGCGACATGCCGTCCACCACGTCGTTGAGGCTTACGCTCGCGAGGAACGTTTCGATCTGGTCGCCGAGTGCGGTCCAGAGATTGTGCGTCAGGCAGCGGCTCTCGCCCAGGCAGCCCGCAGCCTGCTCGCCGAAGCAGCGCGTCATGCGCGTGCCTTCCTCCACGGCGTTCATGATCTCCGCCACGTAGATGTCGGCGGCCGGACGCCCGAGCTTGTAGCCTCCGTGCCGGCCGCGCAGACTTTCCACGAGCCCCGCGCGGCGGAGCTTCAGGAAAAGCTGCTCCAGATAGTCGAGCGAGATCTGTTGGCGCTGAGCGACGGCCGAAAGCGGCACCGAGCCGCCGTTGCCGTGCTTGGCGAGATCGGCCATGGCCATCACTGCGTAACGGCCTCGTGTGTTGAGTTCCATCGGCTCCACCAACCTTGAACGCGCCGCGATACGGCGCATACCGCTTGCAACCAACCACCCCACGTGTGCTAAGGAGACGCGACGCGCTGGGTGCAGTCGAAAACTGAGCCGACAACGGCACACTTTCGAACTGTTCTAAATTGTAAGCGGAATATGAAAATTCCGAGCGGGGAAATCAAGCATTCTCTTGGGCACGATGTCGTGAACTTTGGATAACACGCGTTGTCGCAGGCCAATGGGCGCCCTTCAGACCCCAGCAACTCCTTCTAAATAGAGCTAAAATAGCGAGCAGGACCTATGCCCGAGCTGATCATTAATGGGCCTGCGGGCCGTATCGAGGCCCGCTACCACCACGAGCCGGCCAGCGATAGCCCCATCGCGCTCATCCTGCATCCCCATCCGCAGTTCGGCGGGACGATGAACAATCAGGTCGTCTACAGCCTGTATTACACGTTCGCGCAGCGGGGCTTTTCGGTCCTCCGCTTCAATTTCCGCGGCGTCGGCCGCAGTCAGGGCTTCTGGGATGGCGGCCCCGGCGAGCTTGCCGATGCAGCCTCCGCGCTCGACTGGCTCCAGACCGTGAAGCCCGACGCGAAGTACTGCTGGATCGCGGGCGTCTCGTTCGGCACCTGGATCGCGATGCAGCTCCTGATGCGCCGGCCCGAGGTGGACGGCTTCATCTGCGTGGCGCCGCCGTCGAACCTCTATGACTTCTCGTTCCTCGCTCCCTGTCCGTCGTCCGGCCTGATGGTCAACGGCGACAAGGATCGCGTCGTGCCTTCGAACTCGGTGGCGGAGCTCACCGGCAAGCTCAAGACGCAGCGTGGCATCAAGATCGACCACGAGATCATCCCCGGCGCGAACCACTTCTTCGAGAACAAGACCGAGGAGCTGGAGACGGTCGTCGGCGGCTATCTCGACATGCGCCTTGCGAAGGCCCTCGCCGACCGCGAGAGCCAGAAGGAGCGCGAGAAGGAGCGCGAGGCAGCCCGCGAGCGCGAGCGTGAGCGTGAGCGCGAGGAAGCGAGCAGCGGCGTCGCTGAGGTCGAAGACGGCGACGACGAGTAGTCGCCCTTACATCCGCGCCACCGCCGAAAGCTGCGCACACTGCGCCGCGTTGGCGCGCGAGTTCCCTTCGGATAGCATCGGGCGCATCATGCGTTTCGCTGCTCTCCGAGGCCGCTCGTGATCCCGACGAACAACACCATCCCCTACACGGCCCGCCCCTGGGCGACACTCTCCATCGTCGGGCTCTGCGTAGCGGCGTTTCTCTACCAGATGAGCCTGTCTCAGCAGGCTGCGGAGACGTTCCTCACCCACTACGCACTGGTGCCCGCGCGCTATACGGGTAGCGCATGGGCCGAGACGCACGGCGTCGCCCGCTTCGACCTCACGCCCGTCATCACCAGCATGTTCCTGCATGGCGGCATCCTCCACATCGCGTCCAATCTCTGGACGCTCTGGGTCTTCGGCCCCGCGCTGGAGGACCGGCTCGGCTCCGGCCGCTTCGTGCTGCTCTATCTGCTCTCCGGCATTGCGGCCGCGGTCGTGCATGTCATTTTCAATTTCTCCTCGGCGGTGCCCACCCTCGGAGCGTCCGGCGCGATCGCAGGCGTGATCGCCGCTTATGCGCGCCGCTTTCCTTACGCGTGGGTGAACATCCTCCAGCCCATCGCCTTCATTCCGATCTTCTTCATGATGCCCGCGCTCGCCTTCGCCGGTCTCTGGTTCCTCACCCAGATCATGCAGGCGGCGGGCTCGCTCGCGTTGCCGTCGGGCGCGGGCGGCATCGCCTGGTGGGCGCACATCGGCGGCTTCCTTGCCGGATGGTTTCTTCTGCGCCGGACAGCCCCGCCTGCGGATCCGGTGGAAGAAACCCACGCTGCGGCCCGCTCGATGATGTGGCCGTGGACTGTCTGGATGCGCTGGATGTCGTGGTGGTGGCGGCGGTAATGCCGGTGTGAGCCTGCGCCGGAAACGGCGATATGTCGTCGAGGATCGAGAGCCGCCTGTCCTCCAGTCTGCGGAATCCTGTACGGATTTGTAAGTCAATGATCCGTCACGAGAGCTTGACGCTCCGCATGCTGCGCGGCCAACTGGCGGCGGCGTGTAGCCGATCGACGGAGGGGTCATGCTGGGACGAGCAGGCGGCCAGATTGCCTGGCATACGGAGACCGCGGCTCGAATTCTGCGGACGACGCCACCCTGGGTTCTGCTGGTTCCCGCGCTCGGCGCGGTGGTGATCTATCTGCTCAACACATTGCCGGCCGTCGCCCCCTATCTCTCGAAAGAGACGGCGGAGATAACCTCTCCGATCATTCTGGCCGTTCCGCTGGTGATCGCGGCAGGGCTCGCCGCCACGAGACCCCACGTCTACTACAAGTGGCTGGCCCTGTTCGCGCTGGCCCTGTTCCTGCGGGAGCTGCACTTCCAGGGCACCAACACCGGCTTCTATATCGCCATCGTCCTGCTGATCGGATGGGCCTCGTTTGCGCGCGATCGCCTGGAGCCCTTCATCTCCAACAAGGTGGTCGTGACCATCCTGATGTCGATGCTGTGGACGTATGCCGTCAGCAAGACCTTCGATCGGCGGATCTGGGATTCGCTGCTGCCGGCCGGCATCACCAATGATCTGTTCGAGGAAAACCTCGAGATCATGGGCCACATCATGTTCTTCCTGCTCGTGGTGGCGTCGCTGTTCGTGGACGGCGCCGCGGCGCCGTCCCAGCGAAACGAGTGAGCGGCGCACGAGCCCCGGTCAGGCCTTCGAGCCTGCGAAAGGCACGCTGACGATCTTCACGACGATCGCCGTGAGTGCGCCCGCGACGAGGCCGATGATGGCTGCCCCGGTCGCGCTGGCGAGCCACGCGAATACGCCGCTGGCCACCGGAATGACGGAGCCGACGCCCTCGGATAGAGCGTGCAGCCAGTGCTCGGGCTCGCTGATGCCATACTCCTGAAGCCCGTGCACCAGAATGCCGCCGCCGACCCACAGCATGGCGAGCGTGCCGACCACACTCAGCACCTGCAGGAACGGCGGCATGCCGTATACCAGCGCGCGCCCCACGGGACCGGAGAGGAAGCCGTTGCGGCGGGCGAGGGCCACGCCGAAGTCGTCAGCCTTCACGATCAGCGCAACCGCGCCGTACACCGCGCCCGTGATCAGGATCGCGACGGCGGCGAGAACGATCGCCTTCGTCACCAGATCCGGCACCGTGATGTTGGCGAGCGCGATGGCCATGATCTCGGCGGAAAGGATGAAGTCGGTGCGGATCGCGCCCGCAATCTTCTGCTCCTCGAGCGCCTTGTCGTCGAGCGCGGCGACCTTCTCGACCGCTGCGTGGGTGCCGGACGGGCCCGTCACCCAATGCAGCACCTTCTCGAAGCCTTCGTAGGCAAGATAGAGGCCGCCGAGCATCAGCAGCGGCGTGATGGCTGACGGCAGGAAAACCGAGAGCAGCAGCGCCGCCGGAAGCAGGAAGACGAGCTTGTTCTTGAGCGAGCCGAGTGCGATCCGCCCGATGATCGGCAGCTCGCGCTTGGCGGCAAAGCCCGTGACGTAACGCGGGGTGACAGCCGCGTCGTCGATCACCACGCCGGCCGCCTTGGTGCCGACCTTGGCCGCCTGTCCCACGGCATCGTCGAGCGTCACCGCCGCGACCTTCGCCAAAGCCACAACGTCGTCTAAGAGTGCCAACAGGCCGCTCATCGCGCCGATCCCCCAGTGTCTGCAGAAAACAAACCCGTCCTGAACGGGCCGAGCATGGCCTGATCCGCGTCAACCATGCAAGGCCATGCAACGCGGAGGGGAAGGCGCCCAAAGGCCCGTTTTGCCTAGGCCGGGTCCGCCCGCACGCCGCCGGTCAGCGGCCCGGATACGCCCGTGGTGCCCGGAAACGTGATCGGAAGGCCGAGTGCGCTCCGCACGGCCAGAAAGGCCCACGCCTCCGCCTCCACCCCGTCGCCGTCGATCCCGAAGTCCTCGGCGTGCTGGATGTCGATTCCGGTTCGCTGCGCGATCATGGCGACCATCGTGTCGTTGCGCCGTCCTCCGCCCGAGATCACCAGCAGTTGCGGCGGCTCGGGCAGGTGCGAAAGCGACTGCGCGATGGAGGCGGCCGTGAATGCCGCGAGCGTGGCGGCGCCGTCCTCGGGAGACAGGTGCGCGACGGCATCGAGGCTGAAGGCATTGCGGTCGAGAGACTTCGGCGGCAACTCGGCGAAGTGGGGATGACGCAGATAGTCCGCCACGATGGACTCGTGCACCGCGCCTCTTGCCGCGATCCGCCCATCCGCATCGAACGGCTTGCCGAGCTTCGTCTGCACCCAGTCGTCGATCATCGCCGAGGCAGGGCCGGTGTCGAACGCGATCAGCGTTCCGTCGCGCCCGATCCAGGTGATGTTGGCAACGCCGCCGAGATTGAGAACCGCGACGGGCCGCTCGGCAATGTCGGCGGCCAGCGCCCGGTGATAGACGGGGGCAAGGGGGGCGCCCTGTCCGCCCGCCGCCACATCGGCCGCGCGCAGGTCGTAGACCACCGGACGCCCGGCGAGCCGCGCGAGCAACGCGCCGTCGCCGAGCTGCACTGTGAGCCGCGCTTCCGGCCGATGCAACACGGTCTGCCCATGGAAGCCCACGAGGTCGATGCTCTCGGGCGCGATTTCATGGTCCGTGAGGTAGTGCGAGATCGCTTCGGCGTGCAGCTCCGTGAGGTACTGCTCCAGCATCCGGAGGCGCCCGGGGCGCGCCCCGCGGTCCGTGAGTGTGGCGGCTTCTGCCAGCCCCGCGCGCAGCTTTTCCCGGAAGGCGTCCGAATAGGGATAGGTGGTCGCGTGGCTCCGGGCGTAGATCTTCTCCCCGTCGGTTTCGATAACCGCGACGTCGATTCCGTCGAGCGAGGTGCCGCTCATCAGCCCCAAAGCGCGCCAGACCTCACCCTCTCGCTTGCTCACGCGCCCCTCCTCATGCATGGTCCTGCCGAAACCGCGACCCCGGGTTGACCCGGTCCGGCCCCCGAGATCGCCCGATCTCGCGATGGGCGGGCGACCAAGCCGGCGGCGAACAAAAGGTCCTCGCAGTCCAACATGTCGAATTTCCAATCAGATTTTCTGAACATCCTCACCGACCGAGGCTTTATCCATCAGACCTCCGACGCGCAAGGCATCGACGCTCTCGCCCGCGCCGGAAAGGTGGTCGCATATGTTGGCTACGACTGCACCGCGCCGTCCCTGCACATCGGTCACCTGCTGTCGATCATGATGCTGCACTGGCTGCAGAAGTCCGGCGCCGGAAAGCCGATCGCCCTGATGGGCGGCGGCACCACGCGCATCGGCGATCCCTCCGGCAAGGACGAGACCCGCGTGATGCGGACCATCGAGGAGATCGACGCCAACAAGGACAGCATCAAGAAGGTCTTCGCCCGCTTCCTCGCGTTCGGCGACGGCCCGAAGGACGCGGCGATGCTCGACAACGCCGAGTGGCTCGCGCCGCTCAACTACATCGAGTTCCTGCGCGATGTCGGCCGCCATTTCTCGGTGAACCGCATGTTGACGATGGACAGCGCCAAGCTCCGCCTCGAGCGCGAGCAGGAGCTGTCGTTCATCGAGTTCAACTACATGCTGCTGCAGGCCTACGACTTCGTGGCGCTCGCGCGCCGTTTCGGCTGCAACCTGCAGATGGGCGGCTCGGACCAGTGGGGCAACATCGTAACCGGTGTCGATCTCGGCCGCCGCATGGGCCTCGAGCATCAGCTCTACGCGTTGACCTGCCCGCTGCTCACGACTGCCTCAGGCGCGAAGATGGGCAAGACCGCCTCCGGCGCCGTCTGGCTCAACGAGGCGCAGCTTTCAGCCTATGACTACTGGCAATACTGGCGCAACACCGAGGACGCCGACGTTGGCCGCTTCCTGAAGCTCTTCACGCTTCTGCCGCTCGACGAGATCGCGAAGCTCGCAGCCCTCGGCGGCGCCGAGATCAACGAGGCCAAGAAGGTGCTGGCCACCGAGGCGACGGCGCTCATCCACGGCCGCGAGAACGCGGAGGCCGCGGCACTCACCGCGAAGCAGACCTTCGAGCAGGGCGCGACCGCCGCGGGCCTGCCGACCGTCACCATCAATCTCGCGGATCTCAAGGCCACAGTCGGTCTTCTGAGCCAGTTCGTGGAGGCCGGGCTCGTAGCGTCCACCAGCGAGGCGCGCCGTCAGATCAAGAGCGGCGGTCTCAAGGTCAACGACACGGTCGTCACCGACGAGAAGGCCAAGCTGTCGGAAGCCGATCTGACGCCCGACGGCGTCATCAAGCTGTCCCTCGGTAAGAAGAAGCACGTACTACTGAAGCCCGCCTAGGTCCGTCGCGTCGCGGCCTCTTCGCCGGTCTTGTTCCTGATTTGCGAGAGGTGCGCCGCTCGGCGTGGCCTCTGCATGGCGGGTGAGAACCGAGCGGGCGCAAGCAAAGTCCGACGTTACCCCGGCGAAGGCCGGGGGCCAGATACGCCCGCGTCTATCCACACAGGGCGAGGCGCTCAGGGTTGCTTCTTCTTCGTGCCCTGCTTCTGGCCACCGCTCGGCGTGGTCTCAGACGACCAGCCGTCGATCCCATCTTTCTTCCCACCCTCGGTGCGGGCGGACGAGCTCGATGCGCGAACCCGGTTCTCGACCGGTGCGCGCTGCTCCTCGCGCAGCGGCTGCACCTGCGGGTTGGGGCTTGTCATCTCCATGATGCCGCGCAGGATGCCGGGCGTGAACATCGACAGCGGATTGACGAGCACCTGCGGCTGGCTCATCGAGCCCTGAATGGCATAGGTGATGCCGAACACGCCCTGGCAGTCGAAGCCCGCAACCAGCGGCCCCACGAGCGGGATGTCGCACACGGCGGCGTTGATGCCCTGCAAGGGAACGTAGGTTCCGCCGAGATTGACCCGCTGCGCATTGTAGTCGACCTTGCCGCGAATGGAGGCGCCGAGCAGCGGCCCGCGAATATAGGAGTCATCCAGCACGAACTGCCCGTGGCCCACGGAGAACGGCACCTTCATGCGCTGGAACTCGAACACCTCGCGCTCGACGGCGCGCTTCCTCTTGCCGCCGTCCGCCGCCCCGCTGTTGCCCTCGACGCTCGAATACACCTCGGAAACGATCGGGTCGCCGAGAACGCGGAAGTCCTCGATCCACAGCACGCCGCTCTTCTCGGCCGCGCCGCGCGCTTCGAGATTGACCTCGAGCTTGAGCCGCCCGCCCTGGATGTTGGGATAGAAGCCGATCAGCTTGAAGGCTTGCCCCGCGTCGGTGCTTTCGGCGTAGAGCTTGCGCGGCCCGCCGGGCTTCATCACCGCAACGAGCGGCTTTCCGCCATCCAGCGTTCCCTGCGCATCGAGCGAGACGATCTGGTCGTCGCGCTCCGAGAGCTTGATCTTGTAGCCGCGCAGCGAGACGTCCGAATGCCCGAGCACCGTGTCAACCTCGGCCGTGAAATCCACGCCCGCCGCCGGATGCAGCGGCTTGATCTCCGTGTCTGTCGTGTTGCCGAGCGCGAGCAGCGAGCGGAACAGATCCTTGGCGTCGAACGTCGAGCCCTTCGCCGAGATCGTCCAGATACGCTTGGAGTTGATCTTTCCCCGAACCTCGAGACGCGACACGACGTTGATGGAGAAATTCGGGAAATAGAACTCGCTGACCTCGCGTTTGTCGTCCACGGTCAGCCAGCCGTCGATCGCGATGTTGTCGCCGACGAGCCGGAAGTTCTTGAGATCGATCGTACCCGGCGCGGAACTCGCCACATCGAATTCGAGCGAGGCGATGCGCCCCGGCACCTTGCGCCACGCGAGATCGTCGAACAGAAGCTCCGCGTTTGTGAGATCGGCGCGCAGATGGATGGCCGGCGCGTCGTCCGGCTTGTGCGCCACGGTAACCTCGACGGCCACGTCGCCCTGCACCAGATGGTTGACGTCGAGGCCGAGTTGCGTGCGGTCGGAGTTGTCCAGCGTTGCTGAAATCCGCAGCGGCGGCTGCATGTCCGGCGGCGCGTCGAGGATGCGATGCATCTGGAGCTTCGCGAGCACGCCGTTGATGATCAGGTCGCCCTTGGCGATCACGCCGATGTCGGAGACGTTGATGTCGATGGTGCCGCCCTGCAGGTCGAGACTGTGCTCCTTGCTCTTTCCCTTGAGATCGCTGATCCGCGCCTTGCCTTCGGCCTTCACGACGCTGGCACCGCTGACCAGCGGCATGGAGATCTTGATCTCGCCGTCGACCTTTCCGTTCACGCCCTCGATAGGCAGCGGCCCCTGGCCGGCCAGGTTGAGCTGGCTTCGGTTGAGCGTCTCGATCAGCGTCGCAAGCGACGTTTGCGATTTCAGCGCCAGCTCTGCGATCGGCGCCTCGTGCGTCACATCCACCACCGTGAGGCGCACACCCTTGAGGGGAAGCTGCTGGGTGGGGCTTGCGATGATGGCCGCATCCGGCACCGTGACCTCGAGCGAGCTGTTCTCGAGACGGATGAGAGCCTGCCCCGCTTCGATCGGCAGGCTGCGCGGCAGGGGCACCATGCGCAGATTGCTGATCTCGATGCTGGCGGAGAGCCGCTCGCCCGCGGTGGGCGGCAGGGTGTTGTCCGATGCCGCGGCGTTCTGCAGGAACTTGCCGGAAAGGATCTTGAGAGAGGCCGCCTTGAGATCGGCCTTGTCCACCTGCGTGCCCACCCAGGAGCGGGCAGTGGGAGCGGCTGCGCGCGGCCACATGGCCTTCAGCGTCGAGAGCGGCATTGGCGTCAGCGCCGCCTCCACGCGCGTGCTCCGGCTATCGGCGCCGCTGATGATGTCGCCGTTCGCCGTCACCTCGCCTCCGCCGGCCTTGAGCGAGAGCTCGGAAAGCTGCAGCAGGCCTTCGCTCGGGATGATGCGCCCTGTGGCCTTGAAGCTGTCGATCGGGATCGGCGCCACGCCGAACTCCTCGGCCGCGAGCACGCCGTCGATCGATTGAAGCCCGAAATGCCACTGTGGGTCGCCCGCCGCGGCCGGGTCGCTCGACAGCGCTCCCTCGACCGTGATGCGGCTGCCGCCCCAGTCCAGCGACGAAGGCGCCAGGCTGAGACGGCGCTGCTCGGCGTCATAGAGCATGACGAGCCGCCCGCCGTCGAGCAGAAGCGGCGTATTGGAGAGTGAGGGCAGCCTGACGAAGCCGCGCCCCACGTCGAGGCCGAGATCGGCGTACTTGAGATCGCCCCCGCTTGAGAGAGCGAGGGTCAGCTGTCCCGAGACCGGCATGTCGAACATGTCGAGCAGGCTGAGCGCCGGAGAAATATTGGCGAACGTGCTCGGCACGAAGTCGTGCACCGTGGTGGTGACCTTGAGCGCGTTGCGCCGGTCGGTCTCCTCGGTCCGGAAGCTGAGCGACCAGGGGCCCTTCGGAGAGGCAACCGTCGCCGTTCCCGAGATCACGCTGCGCCGCTTCATGTGCTCGAGATCGACCGACGCCTCGACGACGTTGATGTCGCTGATCTCGCCTTTGTAGCTGACGGAGACGAGGGCGTTGCGAACGCCGAACTCCCTCAGCCGGGATGTCGCTGCGCCGCCGCGCCGGGCGCGAGCGGAGCTTTCAGAAAGAATGCGCGCGAGGTCGATGCGGTGGAAGGAAGGCGGCAGCGGCTGCGCAGCGCTTCCCCCGCTCTGCGCAGGCGGCGGAGTGGAGGAGGGCGCGAGCGGTGTCGACGGGCGGTCGGGCGCGATCCCGTCCGGGGAGGCCGCGGGCGTGTTGGCGATGCTGAGCGAGAAGCCTTGCGCCTCGGTGTAGATCACGGCGAGGCGCGGCTCGATGAGATAGACCCGCTCGGGCGCCGCATCGAGCTGCCACAGCGCGGATTTGTTGAGCTCCACGGCAGCCAGCGGCGCCGACGCCACGAGGTCTCCGTCCGCCTCGTTGATGCGCAGGTTGATGAGCCGGAGCTCCACCCTGTAGTCGTCGGAAAGCGTGATCACCGCATCGTCGATGTCGGTCTTGAAGCCATCCAGCTCCGCGTTGATGCTGGATTCGATCCGCTCACTGAATGACTTGAGCGAGATGGGGCCGTGCAGCAGCCGCACATACCCGATACCCGCCGCCGCCAGCGACAGCAGCACCACCGGGCCGACGATCAGCGCGAGAAGATGCAACCCTCGCAGCAGGCGCTGGAGGGCGGCGCTACGCGGGCGCGGAGCGCGTTGCCGGCGCGTGCTCACGTAGGGCGGCTCGCCGGGGGCTCTCGGAGGGGCCGTCTTGGGCCGAGGACTGCCGGAGCGTTGTGTCGTCATCCCCAAACGTTCTCCGGCGGACGAGGTTGAGAGAGGCTCCATCAGGGTCGCGCAGAACCATGAGGCGAGCCGATGGACTGTGTAATCCCGGAATGCGCATCCGGCCCGGGACGAGGCTGGAGTTTCTCCCGTTGTGGGCTGCGAGGCGCTCAGCGCATCGCGCGAAGGTTTTGCTGGCTCCTGCGGGTCATATCAAGCCCGTTTGCGTGCGGCGCCTTGCGCTTGGACAAGCACGGTCCCGGACAATCTTGGGATCGTGAAGCCGAGCTGTGGACCTGGGCCGAAAAACCATGCGAGCATGATTGGAGGAGCAAGATATCCCCGGATCCCCGATCCCGGTCCGATGAACTCTGAGCCCCCGCCACCCAAGGCTGCGATGTGGCTCACCAAAAGCGACAAAAGAAAGGCACGAGACATGTTGAAAGAGGGCGATTTGGCCCCCGAGTTCGATCTTCCGGCGGATGGAGGAAAAAGGCTTGTGCTCAAGGCCTTCCGGGGCGGCCCCGTGGTGCTCTATTTCTATCCCAAGGACAACACCGAGGGGTGCACGATCGAGGCCAAGGAGTTCTCCGATCTCGCCCCCGAGTTTGCGCGTGCCGGCGTGACCGTGATCGGCATCTCGCCGGACAGCCCCAAGAGCCACGACAAGTTCATATGCAAGCACGAGCTGGCCCTTCTCCTCGCCTCCGACGAGGAGAAGACGGTTGCCGAAGCCTATGGCGTATGGGTCGAGAAATCGATGTACGGACGCAAGTACATGGGAGTGGAGCGCGCCACCTTCGCGATTTCACCCAAGGGCCACATTGCGCGTATCTGGCGCAAGGTTTCGCCGCGCGGTCACGCCGCGGAGGTTCTTGAATGGGCCCGCGGTGCGGGCGGCGAGACGAAGAAACCCAAGCGCGCGAAAAGCTAGGCGCCGCGGGCCGCGACCGGCATGGAATGCGGCCATCCCGTGGCGCGGTAACCTCAAATCGATTGGCGTCTCCGCGTTCGCGCGAACCGGAGTACAACCTGCTCGATGCAAAGACCCCGCGCCACACTGCCGCCTGCTCAAGAAATTGTCTGTTGAAGCTTTGTGTGGACGACATTCAGGCACTTGCGGAGGGTGACCACTGCATGAAATCGTGCTAGTCGACATTGTGCGGGAGGACGCCGGGCGATCGTTGCAGAAAACATGTCGCCTGGGGCGCCGGTCAAAAGCCGAGCCACACCACAAAGCCAAAAATGGCGATCAGAAAATTCGCGCAAGGTAGAGCGTAACCGCGGAGATTCAACGGATGCTGCCCCAATTCCGGAAGCCGGAAAACGATAGCGCTAGACCCCAGCTCCCTCAGCCGGCCATGACAAACCTCGCTGTCCCGAATACGTCCTCTCCGTCGTCCCTCGGTGCGCGCCCTAACGGGGCTTCGTTCCGGCCGGGCGGGCCGTCCACGGCCTCCGTCATCGGACCGGATCTCGTGATCCAGGGCAATCTCACCTCCAAGGGTGAGGTGCAGATCGAGGGCGAGGTGCAGGGCGATATCTACGGCACCCATATCGTAATCGGAGAGCGCGCACGCGTGACCGGCGGCGTCATCGCCGAGGAATGCGTCATCCGCGGCCACCTGCTGGGCACCGTCCGCGGCCGCCGCGTGTTGCTCCAGAGTTCGAGCCACGTCGAAGGCGATATCTACCATCAGACCATGGCCATCGAGCAGGGCGCCTTTTTCGAAGGCAAGTCGCGCCGCACGGACGATCCGCTGGCTGGCTTGGTCCGGCCTGATCGCGGCACGGCCCCGGCGGCGAGCGACGATACGCTGCCGCCCCCTCCACCCGACGCTGCTCCAGGCATCTGAGCCTTCCAGGATCTGCCGAACATGTGGCGTGCGCCGACGGAAAGTCGGCGTGCGCTTTTTTTGTGCGGCCGGAGTAAGAAAAAACGGAGGGCGAAATAAATTAGCTGAGTCGCCCCGCTATGTTCCATTTTTGTTCAAGTCGTCCCCAAATATGGTGAACGCCTGTGGATAACTTGTGAATAAAGCAGAGTAAGATGATGAATTAAAAGCGTGTTCCACGAGAGAGAATCATAAGAGAACAGTGTGAATTTCCCCCCTGCAAGACGGCACGAGACGCTACCGGACATCGAGACGGCTGTGATCGGAGCCGGCGTCGTCGGATTGGCGATCGCCCGCGCCCTGGCCAGCGCCGGGCACGAGGTCATGGTGCTGGAGCGGCATGATGGGATCGGGCGGGAAACATCAGGCCGATCGAGCGAGGTCATCCACGCGGGGCTCTACTATCCCTCCGGTAGTCTCCGCGCCAAGCTGTGCACCGCAGGGAGAGATCTACTCTATGCCTTCGCCGTGGAGAACGGCGTTCCTCACGTCCGCTACGGCAAGCTCGTGGTGGCCACAGGCAAGGGCGAGCTCGCGCGTCTCGACGCATTGTCGCGCACGGCCGAAGCCAATGGCGTGGCTGACGTCGTGCGTCTTGGCGAAGCGGACGTCCGCTCGCTCGAACCGGAAGTGTCGGCCGTCGCCGCGCTGTTCTCGCCCTCGACCGGCGTGATCGATAGCCACGCTCTCATGGTCGCGCTCGAGGGCCACCTCCGCGCAGGCGGCGGCGATGTTGTTCTCAACACTGAGGTCCGGCACCTGTCGGCGAGGAGCGATGGCCTCTTCGAGATCGAGGCACTCAGCGCGGGCCAGCCCATGACGCTCACGGCGCGCAATCTGGTGATCGCCGCAGGCCTCGGCGCGACGAAGCTCGGAAGGATGCTAGCTGCGGGCTCTCGCTACCAGCCGCCCGAGACCTATCCCGCACGCGGCCATTACTATGTCCTCGAAGGGCGCGTTCCCTTCCGCCACCTCGTCTATCCGTTGCCCGAGGCCGCCTGGCTCGGTCTGCATCTGACGCTGGATGTGGCGGGCCGCGCCAAGTTCGGTCCCGATCTCGAATGGTGCGGTCGGTCTGGTGCGGCTGAGGATACGTCATTCGATGGCCAGGGTGGAGAACGGCTCGCGTGTTTCGAGCGTGAGATCCGCCGCTACTGGCCCGGCCTTCCGGATGGCGCCCTCGCGCCGGGCTATGTCGGTATAAGGCCCAAGATCTATCGCAACGGCGAGCCAGCGGCGGACTTCGCGATCCATGGTGAGCGCGAGCACGGCATTGCGCGCCTCGTCGCTCTCTACGGCATCGAAAGCCCGGGCCTCACCTCCTCGCTTGCGATCGGCGAGCACGTGGCCGCGCTTTTTCGCGGCTGAGACGGCACGAAACGAAAAAGGGCGGCCCGAAGGCCGCCCTCTCGAATTCCAGGCTGTGCGCCCCTGCTAGGGTGCGGGTGCCGGAGCAGGCGCCGCATCGGGTGTCGGGACAGTGATGGTGGGCACTGCCACGCCCTCGCGATGCGCGATGAAGGTGAGCGATCCGAAAATCACAGCAAAGACGATCGCCGTGACGAGCGCATTCACGAAGCGGTTGGAGAACGACAGAATGTTGCCGATGAAGTCCACGACGAACACAACGGCGGATGCGATGAGCACGGGCTCGAGCCAAGCATATTCGGCCGGCAGGAACTGCGCCGGAATCGATTGAACTTCGGCCTTCGCGAGAAACGTGAGCGATCCGAAGATCACGGCGAAGACAATTGCCGTGACGAGAGCGTTCAAGAAACGGCTCGAGAAGGAGAGCACATTGCCGATCAGGCCTACAACGAAGACCACACCGGCGGCGATGAGCACAGGCTCCAGCCAGACGTATTCTGTAGGTAGAAACATGGATATTCCCCCAGCTTCACGCCACCTGATTTTGTTTTGATGGCGGCTAATCCTTATACCAGCAGGCTGGTTTTGTCATGCCGGTTCGAACACGGGGAAGATACGCAAGTCTCAGGAACGCACGCGGGAAGCGAGCTTTCGTTCCAGAGATGATGAGTATCGTGACATTGCAAAACAGAATATCCAAAACACCGCGCCTGCAAAGAAATACCCGGTTGCGGCTGTTTGCGGAGAGAACCATTTCGCATCAGCTTGAACGGATTGCTCAACAATTCCGATAAGATCGAAAAGTCCGATGATGAGTACAAGGCTCGTATCCTTGAACAAGGATATGAACGAGTTCACCAGGCCGGGAATCACCAGCCGAATGGCCTGGGGCAGAATGATGAGCCCCATTTTCTTCCAATAGCCGAGACCGAGCGCATCGGCGGCTTCGTATTGCCCGCGCGGAATCGCCTGCAGCCCACCGCGAATCACCTCCGCGAGATAGGCGGCCGAGAACAGGGCCACGCCGACCAGCGCGCGCAGAAGCTTGTCGATCGTCACGTCCGGCGGCAGAAACAGCGGCAGCATGACAGAGGCCATGAACAGAACTGTGACAAGCGGCACGCCCCGCACCAGCTCGATGTAGCCGATCGCCGACCAGCGCACGATCGGCAGGTCCGAGCGCCGCGCGAGCGCGAGCAGGATGCCGAGAGGGAACGAGGCCGCGATGCCCACGCTCGCGATGACGAGCGTCAGCAGCAGCCCGCCCCACAGTGCGGTGTCGACGTAGGGGAGTCCGAGCACGCCGCCGCTGAGCAGGATGAACGCGATCACCGGAAACACCAGCAGCATGTAGAGAGAGAGGGCGAGCTTGTACGGCAGGCCCGGCACCATCAGTGGCACGAGGCCCGCAAGCGCAAGTACGTAAGTGAGATTGACGCGCCAAAGCTCCGCATCCGGATAGCGCCCGTAGAGGAACAGCCCCATCTTGTGCGTGATGAAGGGCCAGCACGCCCCCAAGGGCGCCGCGCGGCAGGCGCCGCCGTCGCTTCCGCTGAACACGGCGTTGAAGACCGCCCATTCGAGGAACGCGAAGGCGATCCATCCGGCGAGAACGATGAGCGCGAGGCTGACGAGCGCCTGCCCCGGCGACGGAAACAGCGCCTCCCGCGCCCAGTCCAGAAACGCGCGCTGGGGATCGCCGCGCCGCGCGGCGTGAGGCGAGAGTTTCGAGGAGGAGCTTTCCTGCGTCATCGCTCGGCCCACGCAGTTCGGGCGTTGAATGCGTTCATCGCCAGCGCCGTCGCGAGGCTGATGAGCAAATAGACCGCCATGGTGATCAGGATCACCTCCACCGCCTGTCCGGTCTGATTGAGAACCGTGCCGGAGAACACCGAGACGAGGTCGGGATAACCGATTGCGACGGCGAGCGACGAGTTCTTGGTGAGGTTCAGGTACTGGTTGGTGAGCGGCGGAATGATGATGCGCAGGGCTTGCGGAAGGATCACCAGACGCAGCGCCTGCCGCCGGCTGAGGCCGAGTGCGGCGGCGGCTTCGCGCTGGCCACGCGGCACGCCGGAAAGTCCCGCCCGCACGATCTCCGCGATGAAGGCCGCGGTGTACGTCGTAAGACCGATCAGAAGCGCAAGAAATTCGGGCTCGATCGAAAGTCCGCCTTCGTAGTTGAAACGGCCGAGCACGGGATAGCGCACCGTCGCGCCGAGGCTCGACCAGATGAGTACGATGACCGGCACGAGCCCGGCCAGAACCCATCCGGCGGAGCGGAGCGAGGGAGAGTGCGCCGGCCCGCTCTTCTGATCCTGTTGCGCGCGCCGCTTCAGCCACCACGCCAACGCGAGCGCTGCGAGGATCGAAAGCGCGAGCCATCCGCCATGCGCGAGCGCGATGTGCGGCAGATGCAGCCCGCGCTTGTCGAGATAGGCGCCGAACGGAAGGGCGAGCGCGTCGCCGGGCGCCGGAAAGGCGCGCAGCACCGCCACGTACCAGATGAGAAGCTGGAGCAGCAGCGGCACGTTGCGCACCAGCTCCACGTAGGCGAGCGCCAGCTTCGAGGCGAGCCAGTTGGGCGAGAGCCGTGCGATGCCGAGCACGAAGCCGAGGGCGGTCGCGAGCACGACGCCGAGCGCCGCCACCAATAACGTGTTGGTGAGCCCTACCAGGAACGCCTGCCCGTAGGTGCTTTTGCTCGTGTAGGGCAGGAGCGATTGGGAGACGTCGAAGCCCGCTGTCCTCGTCAGGAAATCGAAGCCGGAGGCGATGTTCTGCTTCTTGAGGTTGGCAGCCGTGTTGAGCACGATCTCGGTTGCGACGAGCGCGAGCACGAGAACCAGAAGCGCCTGGAATACGACGGCACGCACCTGCGGATCATACACCGCGCGAGTCCACGCTTTCCGGTCGGTGAGGCGAGTGAGGAGATCCGCCATCGCCTGCCTCAGCGGATCGGCGGGGCATACATCAGCCCGCCGTCCTTCCAGAGCGCGTTGCGCCCACGCGCGATTTTGAGCGGCGAGCTTTCGCCGAGATTGCGCTCGAAGCACTCGCCGTAGTTGCCCACGGCCTTCAGGATGGAAACGGCCCAATCGTTGTCGAGGCCGATGCCCTTGCCGTATTCGCCCTCTGTCCCGAGCATCCGGCGGATCTCGGGATTGGCTGTCGTGCGCATCTCCTCCACGTTGGCCTGCGTCACGCCGAGCTCCTCGGCGTTGACGAGCACGAACAGCGTCCAGCGCACGATATTGGACCAGCCCGCATCGCCCTGCCGCACGACGGGCCCCAGAGGCTCCTTGGAGATCAGGTCCGGCAGCATTTCGTGGGAGTCGGGGTCGGGCAGCCGCGTGCGCTCCGAGACGAGCTGCGAGCTGTCGGTGGTGAAGGCGTCGCATCGCCCGCTGCTGTAGGCACCGAGCACCTCCACCAGCCGCTCGAACACCACGGGCCGGTAGTCGAGCCCCCTCGTCGAGAAGAAGTCGGCGAGGTTGAGCTCGTTCGTGGTGCCGGATTGCACGCAGATGCTCGCGCCCTTGAGGTCGCTCACCGAATGCAGCCCGAGTGACTTGCGCGTCATGAACGCCTGGCCGTCGTAGTAGAGCACGCCGGTGAAATTGAGCCCTAGCGACGTGTCGCGGCTCATGGTCCAGGTGGTATTGCGCGACAGCACGTCCACCTCGCCCGATTGCAGCGCCGTGAACCGCTCCTTGGCGTTGAGCGGCACGAAGCGCACCCGGTTTCCGTCTTTGAAGATGGCGGCCGCCACGGCACGGCAGAAGTCGATGTCGATGCCGGTCCAGTCGCCCCGGTCGTTGGGAGCGCTGAAGCCCGCGAGCCCTGTATTGACGCCGCACACGAGATGCCCCCGCGCACGCACCGCATCGAGCGTAGCGGACTGCGCGGCAGCGAAGCCCGCCCCGCAGATAGTCGCGGAGAGCAGAGCGAGAAGGCCGAGAAGAAGAGAGCGTTCGCGCATGTCAGTGCTCGAGGATCTGGGAGAGGAACAGGCGCGTGCGTTCATGGCGCGGCGCTTCGAACAACACCTCCGGCGGCCCCGCCTCCACGATCTCGCCCCGGTCCATGAACACCACCCGGTCGGCCACCGCGCGCGCAAAGCCCATCTCGTGCGTCACCACCAGCATCGTCATGCCCTGTCGCGCCAGCTCGATCATCACGTCGAGCACCTCTTTGACCATCTCGGGATCGAGCGCGGAGGTCGGCTCGTCGAACAGCATGATGCGCGGGTTCATGGCGAGCGCACGCGCGATGGCGACGCGCTGCTGCTGCCCGCCCGAAAGCTGGCTCGGATACTTGTTGGCTTGATCCGCGATGCGCACCCGGTCGAGCAGGGCGAGCGCCGCCTTCTCGGCCTCGGCACGCTTCATCCCGCGCACCCACTGGGGCGCGAGGCAGAGATTGTCGAGCACGGAGAGATGCGGAAACAGGTTGAAGCTCTGGAACACCATGCCGACTTCGGAGCGGATGGTTTCGAGCGTCTTGAGATCGCGCGTGAGCACGGTGCCGTCGACGACGATCCTTCCGCCATCGTGCGTTTCGAGACCGTTGAGGCAGCGGATCAGAGTGGATTTGCCCGAGCCCGAAGGACCGCAGATCACGATCTTCTCGCCCTCGGCCACCTCGAGCGAGATGTCTTTCAGCACGTGGAAGTCGCCGAACCACTTCTGCACGTCTTCAAGAACCACCGCGCGGGCATTGCCGGACGGTCTCGCGTCGGAAGGCTGCGATACGGGCGCGCTCATCGGTCCTGCAGATGTTGAGGCAACTTTTGTGAAGTATGCCAGAGAGTTGCAGCACTTCTCAAGGGTTGGCGATGAGATCGCGTCCGAGCAGCAGCAATTCGCGACCCTCGATCGAGGCCGTCCCGCGCTCCAGGAACCCATTGCGCTCATAAAACCCGACATTGCGCATGCCGCGCGCCGTCACGACATGGAGACCGGGGGCGCCCGCGACGCGCGCCTCGTCGGCGAAGGCTTCTACAAGCCGCTGGCCGATGCCGCGGCTGCGCCAGGCGGCATCCAGGTTGACGTGAAGATGCGCCGGATAGCGCTGTGTGAGCGCGCGAAAGTGGCTGAGGAATGTGAGATCGGAGAACAGTGGATCGCGTGCGGGATCCTCCATGCTGCCGATCACGTAGCCGACGAGACGCTTGCTGCCGTCGAGCGCCAGCAGGGCATAGTGGGGGAAATGGCGAAGATAGCGGCCGAGCCAGCGCTCGCGAAACGCGGCTTTTGCTTCGTCGCTGGGGAAAGATTGCGTGGCGCTCGAGGAGAAGAACACCTGATCGAGCTCGGCGATCCGGCTGTCGCGTGCCGGCCCCGGCTCAAGCCCGTCCCAGCGGCAAATCTCGACGTTCGACATAAGGGCGCCGCTGGGTGCTGAAGTGAGCCTCGGCCGGCTGCTATTCCGCGGCCGTGCGAACCGCCTCCGGCGTGGCCGTCGAAAGAGCGGCGGCCGCGGCCGACCAATACCGTGCCTCGGCCTCGGCTGCGAGCCTTTCCTTGCGGAAGGCGTCGATCCACTCCCACACCAGGAGGGGGTTAGTCTCCGCGAGTGCGGCGAGGTCGTCCGGGGATTTAGCGAGCACGGTGCTAGCGAGGCGGCGAAGCTGGGCGGCCTCGATCAGGTCAGGAGCCGGAACGTAGTCCAATTCGCGTACCCGGCAGCCCGCGGCCCGAGGACCGGTGGAAGAGGTGGTGAGCCGATGTTCACGCATGGTTTTGGCCTCCAATGCCCTGTCACAGTAGCGCTGGGAGCGCCTGCAAATTAGGCAGAAGCCGCGATGTCCACAGCTAGTTGATGTTGCGTCGCAAAATTTACTTGACTCGACTTTGTGCAATGCGGCTGCGCGTGTGCGAAATAAGGAATCGGGCGGACGCACCCGTGAGCCTGGCAATGTGCTGCGCGATAAACAAAAAATGCAGCGATTTTTATGCCTGCGCTGATCCAGAGCAGTGCAGCAAAATGTACGCTTGACCAAGCCTCGAGACGCCGCAATGGAGCGGCGTCCCAATGTCGGGCACCTCAAGGGGAGCCTATTCCGTGGCTGCTTTGACCGGGCGCGGAGGACGCCTCAGGAACGCCGGCACGTTTCCGGCGAACGCGCTCACCGCGGCCTTGGAGACCTCTGCTTCAGCCACACGCGGCTTGGCGCGTTGCGCAGTCTGCGGGCTTGTCCGCGGCTGCTCCTCGCGCTCGCGGCGTGCCTCGGGCTTTGCGCTATCGCTACGCTGCGGCCGTGCTTGCTGCTGGGGCCGTGCACCATCCCGGCGGCCTTCGCCGCGGCGCTGATCGCGCCCGCCTTCCCGCTGCGGTTTGGCTGCGCTGGTCTCCGAGGGGACCTGCGGCTGATCGCCCAGACCCGGTGCCTGCGGCGCACGCCGCTCACCGCGGGCCTGAGACGGAGAGGAGCGGCGCTCGCCGCGGCCTTCGTGCCGCTCGCTGCCGTTCGCGCGTCCGCTGTCGCGCTGCGCACCTGCCCGCCCGCCGCGGCCACCGCGTCCCCGGCGGCGCTTGCCGGCGTCTGCGAAGTCCTGCTCGGAGGGAGGCTCGCCGATCCAGACGATATCGTCGCCGATGATCTTCTCGATGTCCTTGAAGCTCTTGAGCTCGTCGGGCGTGACGATCGACTGCGCCGTACCCTCGCGTCCCGCACGGCCCGTGCGGCCGATGCGGTGCACGTAGTCGTCGGACTGCCACGGCAGGTCGAAGTTGAAGACGTGCGAGACGTCGGGAATGTCGAGGCCGCGCGCGGCCACGTCGCTCGCAGCCAGGATGTTGATGTCGCCGTTGCGGAACTTGTCGAGCGTTTCCATGCGGCTCTTCTGGTCCATGTCGCCATGCAGAGCGCCGGCATTGAAACCGTGCTTCAGAAGCGACTTGAGCAGGATTGCCACATCGCGCTTGCGATTGCAGAAGATGATCGCGTTCTTCACGGTCTCCCCGCGGATCATCTCGCGCAGGATCTCGCGCTTCACCCAGTCCTCGCTCTCGCCCGTAAAGCGGAAGCTCTGCGTGATGGTCTTTGCTGTGGTGGCGGGACGCGCCACCTCGATCCGCTCCGGATCGCGCAGGAACTGGTTGACGAGACGCGTGATCTCCGGCGGCATCGTTGCCGAGAAGAACAGCGTCTGGCGCTTCGGCGGCAGCAGATTGCAGATCTTCTCGATGTCGGGAATGAAGCCCATGTCGAGCATGCGGTCGGCTTCGTCGATCACGAGAATGTCGACGCCCATCAGCATGAGGCGGCCGCGCTGGAAGTGATCGAGCAGGCGGCCCGGCGTCGCAATCAGCACGTCGACACCGCGATCGAGCTTGCGCACCTGATCGTCCATCGATACGCCGCCGATGAGCAGCGCTACGTCGAGCTTGTGATTGATGCCGTACTTTTCGAAGCTTTGCGCAACCTGCGCGGCAAGCTCGCGCGTGGGCGCGAGGATCAGCGAGCGCGGCATCCGCGCTCGTGCGCGGCCCGTTTCCAGACGCGTGATCATCGGCAGCACGAACGAGGCCGTCTTGCCGGTGCCGGTCTGCGCGATGCCGAGCACGTCGCGCCCTGTTACTGCAACGGGGATGGCTGCGGTCTGAATGGGTGTGGGTGTGGCATAGCCGGCTGTCGCGATGGCAGCCTGGACTTTCTGGCTGAGCCCGAGCTCAGCGAACGTCTTCGTTTCCAAAAAAATACGTCTCCATAGATCGATCTCAGGGCCCCGAGCGCAAACAGCCGGAAAGATGACCGACGAGGGTCTCCGGGAGCAGCTTCAAGGCGACGAGAGCGCAGGGGAATGGCGGATGCCGCAAGCGGGCAAATACAAGAATTGGGGGCTCGAAAAGGGACAAATGAGATCGAAGCCCCTGCGCCCGAGCCAACGCTTAGCTGGCATAGGCACCCATAAAAATCAAGAAAAAACAGGGACTTTCTTGGTGCTGAAAAGTCGCACTGAAAACTAAACTGTGATCGGCTCAAAACAAACGGCCGCCGGAATGCACGGCGGCCGCTGATTATGACGCTTTTTCAAAGCATTTTAATCTTGCCGGGCGGAGCCCTGCCTACTCGTCCATGAAACGGTAGATGACAGCGCCGATCACCGCGCCCGCGATGGGTGCGGCCCAGAATACCCAGATCTGGCTCAAATACTCTCCGCCCGCGAACAGCGCCGGCCCGAGGCTGCGCGCCGGATTGACGGAGGTGTTCGAGACCGGAATGGACATCAAATGAATGGCGGTGAGCGCAAGACCGATGGAAAGCGGCGCAAAACCCGCGGGCGCACCCGGCCGGGTGGACCCCATGATGACGATGAGAAAGAACGCGGTGAGCACAACCTCAATGAGAAATACGCTCGAGAGCCCCGCCTTGATCATCGAGAGATCGCCATAGCCGTTGGCCGCATAGGAGGCCGGAGCATTGCCGATCGCCGAGAAAACCGCGGTGACAGCGATCGCGCCGAGGCACTGCGCCACGATGTAGGGAATTGCGCTTGCGACGGAAAAGCGGCCGCCTGCGACGAGCCCCAGCGTAACGGCGGGATTATAGTGTCCGCCGGAGATGTGTCCGATCGCACGCGCGGTCGCGAACACGGTAATGCCGATCGAAAGGGCGACGCCAACAATTCCGGCCGCGCCGGAAGGTGCCCCAAATGAATAGAACGCGGCACCGAGAACGGCGCCCGTAAGCATGAATGTACCGATGAACTCGGCCAAAAGTGCTTTGATGTTCATCGCGGTCTCCCCTGTAGTTTTGTCATGGTACTGACAGCATTCCGATGCTCCCTCGTGCTGGTGATGAGCAAGCAGTCCTCACACGCAGCGAATCGGAACGGCGCCAGCAGGGAGATCATACCATCTCGTCGTCGCGCCCTTTGGATGCGTTTATGGGGCGTGCACTGATGGTACCGAGCCCGGACCAGTCAACCTTCAGTGTTGTGAACATCACGGCGGTAAGCGCAGCGAAGCCGAGCGCGGCGCCAGCCAGCAGCGCATAGTCCTCGAGCCGCAGGATGAGATAGAGAAGTCCGTAGAGCAGCGCGAAAAGCGCGGCCATGATGAGCCCGCTGCGCCCGCTCTCGAGCGACTTGCCCACATAGATCGAGAGCATCCCGCCGGTCGCGAGCGAGGCGATGAGATACGCCGCCGTGAAGCCGAGGTGCTCGGCCAGCGAGAGCAGTAGCACGTAGAAGAACACCATCGCGAGGCCGACGAAGAGATACTGCACGGCATGCACGCGCTTGTGCGACATGAGCTCGAGAACGAACACGCCGATGAATCCCACAGCGAGGAACAAGAGTCCGTATTTCACGGCGCGATTGACGAGGCCGTAGAAGTCGACCGGCTGATAGAACGTCACGCCAAACTGGTACTGGAGAAACCGGTCCACGCCGCCGTCCGTCGTCGTCCACTGGTTGGGCACGCTGCGGGCGAGGTGCGGCACGCGCCATTTCGCGGAAAACCCGCTTTGCCCGACCTCGCGCTCGACCGGCAGGAACGCGCCCATGAAGCTCGGGTGCGGCCAGTCGGAGGACAGCTCCACGCGCGTCTCGCGCGCAGCCGGCGTGAAGGAGAGTGAGGACGATCCGGTGAACACGAGATCGGCCTGGAAGGAAAATGCCTTCGCCGCGCTTTCCCCCTCGATCACGGAGGCCGCGTCGTCGAGCTTCGCATGAATACCGCTGAGGTAGTTGCCGGGTATGCCGAGGCTCGGCGCGAACGGCAGCGTCTCGCGGTCATTGACCTTGAGCGTCGCCGCCTCCTTGAGGCCTGCGACGTCGCTCAAGGCGAGCGCGAAGATGGCATCCTTCCAGCGGATGGAAATCGCGTTGGGATCGACATCGGCCACATCCGGCGCGCCGAAGCGGCCCTCGATGCGAAGCGATGCGGTGTAGACGTTCACGTCGAAGATGGAGCGCGTGAGCACGTTGGACTTGCCGTTGCCGGTGATGGTCAGCTCCTCCGGCAGAAACACCGCCCGGCGCTCTTGCGTCTGCTGCACGATTTTGTCGCCGTCTCTCGTCTCGACGCGCACGCTGTAAGGCACCACGAGATAGGGTCCCGTCAGCGTCTGCACGCCACCCCAGGTGCGCGCGATGTCGCTCATCACGGACCTGGAGCGCCCCTCGCGATCGGAGACGAGCGCGATCACCATGAGGAGGGGAATGAGGAGCAGAAGAACGAGAAAGGAGATCAGGAAGAACTTGAATGCGGGGCTGCGCGCGACGCGTCCTGCGGATTGTCCGATATCAGACATATGCTCGCCTTCCTGCTTGATCCATGCCTCGTCCTGGAGCTTTGAGGCTGTCGGAATTGGAGCAGGCGAATTTGAGGCGGAGCAAGGTGCACTCCCGGAGACTCCCGTTATCGGGGAGCAGTTTCACGGGTACGGTGATTGCCGGAACTTAGCTGAACTTTCCTCGCCGCAGGCGCGTGGAGCCGCCCGCCCCGGCTAGTGCCCGCACGTGAGATATCGGCATGCTGGAAACGACGGGAATTGGCGCGTCCATGGCGATACCGTCCGACGCCCGATCATGATAGACTGAGATTGTCTTCGGGCGAGAGCGCCAGGCCAGGGAGGCTTTGCCAATGACGCGGCGTGCCGTGAGAATTGCTTGGGTGGGCGTCGGGCTTTGCTTGGCCGTCGGCGCGGTCGCCGGCCTCCTGACGCTCGTCGGCCCGCCCGATCAGCCTTGGCACCGCAGCCTGCGCGAGCTTTCGACTCTTATGGACGTGGCCGCTCTGCTGTTCTGGATCGCCATCTTCGCGATCTATTGGGCGCGCAAGCGCGGGCAGGGCTGAGGCCGTACCCTGTGTAGCGCCAGTCGCGAAGCTGCCCCGCATCGTCTCCGCGAGCGCGAAGAAGCGGTCCTGAACCTCCGCCACGAACGGATTGTCGCGCTGGATAGCCGTGAACACGGCGGCGGCGTCGCTGCTCACCATCCGTGCGGCGGCGAGCAGATGATCGAAGCTCGGCGTCGTGATCGATGGAACCACGCCCATGTCTGCGATCAGCTTTCCGATCATGTGCGTCAGTCCTTGCGCGACCGCCATCTCGCGGTCGTGTTGCTCGGGTGTCCGGACGAGCACCCTGAGACCGAGGCTGCGTAGCCAGGATCGGACATCTCCGAGACCAGCGCCGCGCACCGGGCAGAGCACGATCTTGTGACCGTGAACGCCATCGGCTGCGCTCTGCGGGCCGAACAGGGGATGCGTGCCGACGATGGAAACGCCAGCCGGCAGCTCCTCGGCCAGAGCCGCGGCGGGAAGACACTTCACCGAGCCGACGTCCAGCACAAGTGCGCCCTCCTTCAGGTGCGGAGCGATGGCATGCGCGATGGCGCGCATCTCCTGCACGGGCGCGGCAAGCACCACCACGTCGGCGCGAGCCGCGTCCCCGAGCCCCGCGAACATCACGCTCGCAACGCCGGGCGCCGGGCTTGGATCGTGCACCACCACCTTGCCGAAATGCGCGGCGAGCAGCGGAAAGATCAGCCGCCCGAACGCGCCGAAGCCGATCAAACCGACGGTTTTGTCACGGGGGCGGGCGCGCAGGTTGAGGCGCGACGGCGAAGCTTTTCTCTCGGAGGAAATCGAGGACGGTGACATGAGGGCTCCTGGCAGCAAGGCCGCCAAGGCCACAAAAAACGAATGCCGCCTTGGCGGCGGCATCGTTTCGAACACAATCGATCCGTGCCGCTCCTATGGGGACGGCAGATAATACGCGCGGGTGCGGATCGGACCGGTGTTCATGGCCGTACCCGATAAGGCCGCTCACGCAGCCTGTCAATCTGAAGCAGGAACTCTGCGACGCCGTGGCGGTTGCAACGGGGTTTGCGATGACGAGAAACTGCAAGCTCCACATAAAGGCGGAGACGGCATGACACTCGAAGTCTTATCCACGCCGGGCCGCGGCCGCGCGCGCAACGTCGACGTCGTCCTCGTGCACGGCATCTTCGTCGGTGCCTGGATCTGGCAACCGAACTTCATGCCGTATCTGGCGGAAGCCGGCTACAACGTGCACGCCATGAGCCTCCGCGGACATGGCGCGAGTTGCGGGCGTGATCGCCTCGCCACGGCAACCCTTTCCGACTACACCGCCGATCTCATGGAGGTGTCCACGTCGCTCGGAAGGCCGGTGGTCGCGGTCGGCCATTCCATGGGCGGCGCGGTCGTGCAGCATGCCATACGCTCCGGAGCGAGCTTCTCGGGCGCCGCCTTGCTGGCCTCCGTTCCGCCGGGGGGATTGATGGCGGCGAACATCGCCATGATGTGGGCGCGGCCGAAGCTGTGGCGCGAATTATCGGTCATGTTCACGTCGGGTGTGCTTCAGACGGATCTCGACGTGCTGCGCGACGGCCTGTTCTCGAACCGCATCGACGCCGGTGCGTTCGCGCGCTTCGCCGCGAGAGGCGGCGGCGAGAGCCCGCTGGTCGGCTTCGAGCTGCAAGGCATGCGTCCCTTCGCGCCTATGCCCTGGCAGGCGCCCCGCATGCTCGTCATGGGCGGCAGCGAGGACCGTTTCATCCGGCGCGAGGACCTTTGGGCCACCGCGATCTGGTATGGCGCCGACGCGCAGGTTCTCGATGGCCTCTCGCACACGCTTATGCTCGACCCCGACTGGAAGGCCGCAGCCGACGGCTTGCTGAGCTGGCTCGAAACCCTGGAAGCGCGTCCGGAGGGAGAAGCCGCCGCATTGTCGGCCTAGGGACAAAATCGCCCGGCAGGATAAGCGCCTCGTTTACCGCGACCCTGCAGATTGGGATGCATCCGGCCTCCGTTCGGGAGTAGGATCGGGCCGACTGAGAGGCGTCAAAAAATGGCCGATCCCTACAAGACCCTAGGCGTGAGCAAGACTGCCACGGCCGAGGAGATCAGAAGCGCGTATCGCAAGCTCGCCAAGGAAACGCATCCGGACCTCAATCCCGGCAATGCGGAGGCCGAGCGCCGCTTCAAGGAAATCTCCGCCGCGAACGACATTCTCGGCGACCCCGAGAAGCGCAAGCGCTTCGATGCCGGAGAGATCGACGAAAGCGGCGCGGAAAAGCCGGAGCGCCGCTACTATCGCGATTATGCGGAAGCCGATCCGAATATGCGCTACGGCGGCCGCGCGACGTCGGGTGGTGCGGGCGATGCGTTCGACGCCGACGATCTGTTCGCCGACCTGTTCCGCTCGCGCGGCGCGCGCTTCCGCGAGCCCCCGAGCGATGTCCACTATACGCTGCCCGTCGATTTCCTCGACGCCGTCAACGGCGCGCGCAAGACCGTCGGAATGCCGGACGGCAAGACGCTCGATATCGAGATCCCGGCCGGCATCCGCGAAGGCCAGACCCTGCGCCTCAAGGGACAGGGCAGGGCAGGCTCCGAAGGCGCAGCACCCGGTGACGCCTACGTCGACATTCACGTTCTTCCCCATCCCGAGTTTCGCCGCGATGGCAACGATATCCGCTCCGAGGTTCCCATTTCCCTCGGCGAGGCGTTGAACGGAGGCAGCGTGCGTGTCGACACGGTCGACGGCCCCGTAGATGTGAAAGTGCCGAAGCGCGCCAAGTCCGGCACGACCCTGCGCCTCCGCAACAAGGGCGTGCGGCGGGACAAGTCAGGCGCGCGCGGCGATCACCTGATCGAGCTCGTGGTCGTGCCGCCTGAGAACCCCGACGACGAGCTCGCGGCGTTCATGGCGGATTGGGAAGCAAAGCACCCGCAGAACCCGAGGCAGAAACGCGGAGACCGCTCATGATCAGCGAGCAGCAACTCATCGCGCGCATGAAGTGCCTGGAAGCCAGCGTGCTCCGCAGGTGGATCGAGCTTGGGCTCGTGACGCCACATCGGGAGGCCGACGCCTTCGTCTTCGACGACGTGGATGAAGCGCGCATCGCGCTCGTCTGCGATCTCCATTACCGCATGGGACTCGAGCACGAGAGCCTGCCCGTCATCCTGTCGCTCGTGGATCAATTGCATCGCACGCGCCACTCGCTTCGCGCCATTTCGTCAGCGGTTGCGGAGCAGCCGGACGAGGTTCGCATCGCAATCGCCACACGAACCCGTATCGTGCTCGGACGCGATCCGTCGGACGGTGGCTGATCTTGGCAGAGCGCGCAGGATCGTGTTTCCTGCCGCTCTACAATCCCCCGTGTCTGCGCGCCCAATCAAGCGCGCAGGATCGGCGCAAATGCCGATTTCCGCGCAAAGCGGTCCGGCCGCTGTTCTCGATCCGGAAACGCCACAAATCTTGTTGCGCATCGCGGATCGAAGCCCCTTAGTACGCGCGCCACACGCATAGATGGCGCATGAACATATCGAGAGGATCACACTATGGAAATCTGGTTCCGCACGGGCGAAGCCACCGTTCTGGCGAAGGAAGGGCAGGCCACCGATGCCATGCCTGAGGTTGTCATCGGCTCGGTCAAGGGTCCGGTCGGAACGGCCTTCGCCACGATGATGGGGCAGGCGGTCGGCCACACCCGCTTCTTTGTCATTCGCGACCTGAACCAGATGGTTCGCCCGTCGGCCATCATGACCTCGAAGGTCACCATCTCGGGTGCGGCCTACATCGAGCTGTTCGGCGGCGTCGTGCAGGCCGCGATCGGCGATGCGATCGTCGATTGTCTGAAGGAAGGCACCATTCCCCGCGAGATCGCGAACGACATCTGCATGATCATCACCGTTTGGCTCGATCCGCGTTGCGCCGAAGATCCGAACCTCGACAAGAAGGATCTCTATCGCACCAACTACGAGGCGACGAAGATCGCCATCGGCCGCGCGATGCGCCTTGAGCCGAGCGTCGACGAGCTGATTGCCAACCGCGACAAGATCAGCCACTACGCCCTGGCTGGCGTGCTCGACTAGAGCGCTTTGGTCCAAACGGAGAAGGGGACGTTCCGCGGAACGTCCCCTTCTCTTTTGAACGATGCGAGTGCGGCGCGCCGGCTGCTCTCTTTAGATAACGAGTTAGATATCGAGGTCGGTAGCGAAAGCAGCCCGCTCCTGAATGAAGCGGAACCGCGCCTCCGGCTTCGAGCCCATCAGCGCATTGACGGCGTCCGAAATTGCGCTCCTGTCTCCCTCGCCGATCTCCACCTTGAGGAGCGTGCGGTTCTTGGGATCCATGGTCGTTTCTTTGAGCTGCTGCGCATTCATCTCGCCGAGGCCTTTGAAGCGGCTGATCTCGACCTTCGCGTTGGCGGCGAATTCCTTCTTCAGAAGCGCGTCACGCTGCGCTTCCGTCGTCGCGTAGACGGACTTCGCACCGTGCGTGAGCTTGTAAAGCGGCGGCACCGCCAGATAGAGGTGCCCGTTCTCGATCAGCTCCGGCATCTCCTGGTAGAAGAAGGTGATCAGCAGCGAGGCGATGTGCGCGCCGTCCACGTCGGCGTCCGTCATCACGATCACGCGCTCGTAGCGCAGATCGTCGTCGCGGTACTTGCTGCCCGTTCCGACGCCGAGCGCTTGGATGAGATCGGCAAGCAACTGGTTCTGCGCAAGCTTGGCCGATGACGCGTTGGCGACGTTCAGGATCTTGCCCCTGAGCGGGAGGATGGCTTGTGTCTCACGCACGCGCGCGCTCTTGGCCGAGCCGCCGGCCGAGTCGCCCTCGACGATGAAGATCTCGGTGCCGGCCGCCTGCTGGATGGAGCAGTCCGCGAGCTTGCCGGGCAGGCGCAGCTTGCGCGTGGCCGATTGCCGGCCGACTTCCTTCTCGCGGCGCCGCTTGAGCCGCTCCTCCGCCTGGTCGATGGACCATTCGAGCAGGCGCGTCGCCTGCTGCGGGCTGTCCGTCAGCCAGTGGTCGAACGCGTCTTTCACCGCGGATTCGACGATGCGGCTCGCCTCCTGCGTGGCCAGCTTGTCCTTGGTCTGGCCCTGGAACTCGGGCTCGCGGATAAACACCGACAGCATCGCCGCCGCCGTTCCCATCACGTCCTCGGCCGTGATCTGCGCGGCCTTGCGGTTACCGACGCGATCGCCGAACTCGCGCAGGCTCTTGGAGAGCGCGGAGCGGAAGCCGTTCTCGTGGGTGCCGCCCTCGGCCGTGGGAATGGTGTTGCAGTAGGAGCGGCAGAAGCCGTCCTCGTCGGAAATCCAGGCCACCGCCCATTCGACCGAGCCGTGCTTGCCCTCGCGCTCGATCGAGCCCGCGAACAGATCCTTGGTGACGAGCGTCTGCCCTGCGATCTCGGACGCCAGATAGTCCTTGAGACCGCCCGGGAAGTGGAACTCCGCTTCGGACGGCGTATCGTCTTTGATGAGAGCGGGATCGCAGCTCCAGCGGATCTTCACGCCGCCGAAGAGATAGGCCTTCGAGCGCGCCATCTTGAACAGGCGCGCCGGCTTGAAATGCGCGCCCTTGCCGAAGATGGTCTCGTCCGGATGGAAGCGCACCTTCGTGCCGCGCCGGTTCATCACCGGTCCGAGCTTTTCGAGCTTCGTCTGCGGAATGCCGCGCGAGAACACCATGCGATAGAGCTGCTGGCCGCGCGCCACTTCCACTTCGCACGTATCGGAGAGTGCATTGACGACCGAAACGCCGACGCCATGCAAGCCGCCCGAGGTGTTGTAGGCCTTGCCTTCGAACTTGCCGCCCGCGTGCAGCGTGCACATGATGACTTCGAGCGCGCTCTTGTTCTTGAACTTGGGATGCGGATCGACCGGGATGCCGCGGCCGTTGTCGGCCACCGAAAGGAACCCGTCGGCATCGAGCCGCACGTCGATCCAGTCCGCATGACCGGCGACGGCCTCGTCCATGGAGTTGTCGATCACTTCGGCGAACAGGTGATGCAGCGCCTTCTCGTCCGTGCCGCCGATGTACATGCCTGGCCGCCGCCGGACAGGCTCGAGCCCCTCCAGCACTTCGATGTCGGCGGCCGTATAGTTCTCGGACGCGTCGGTGGTCTTGCGGGCGCGGTTGGTCTTGTCGGTCATGCTTTGCGTAAGGCTCGAAAACAGATCACGAAATGATTGGGCCATGCGCTGTCACCCCTGCCTCTCGAAGGCGTGGCCCGGCGGCTGTACGCGGGACGGATGTGAGCGCGGAGCCCGAATCTACGATGGTCGTCGCTTGCCGCGACAGGTGGCACGGAGCGCTGTGGATTGGCAAGATAGGCATGCCAAGGGGCCACAGTGAAACGCATTTTCTCAAGTATTTGAGTGGCTAAAGTGCGGTGTTCATGAGATTTGGTGCGCTGAAAGGCCGCCCGAGGGCCATGTTCCAATATTTTGGAGCACCTCCACCGATCCTGCTATCACCTGCCGGTCCGATCCGGCAGGCGCCGACTGCAATACGGGAAAATAGACGATGGCGAAAGAAGCTGAGGGCGGTTCGTCCGCCTTGGCCAAGTGGGTGCACGTCCTTGCGGACGAGCCGCGCTTCCTCATGCTTCTGCCCGGCCTGTTCTGGGCCGGAAACGCCATCGTTGCGCGCTCCATCGCGGGCGAGGTGCCCCCGATCGGGCTGGCATTCTGGCGCTGGACGGTCGCCGCGATTGTCATCTTGCCGCTCGCCTGGCGCCATCTGCGCCGCGATGTCCCCATGATGCTGGCAAGCTGGCCGATCATGCTGCTGCTCACCACGCTGGGCATTAGCGTATTCAATACCTTCCTCTACATGGCGGCCCACACGACCACCGCAATCAACATCGTCATGCTCCAGACGGCGATGCCGATCGTCGTCGTGCTCGCCACCTATTTGATCTTCCGCGATCGGGTGAGCCCGCTCCAGGCCTTCGGCATCCTGGTATCGCTGGCCGGAACGCTGGTGCTGACCGCGCACGGCGATCCGGCCATTTTGGCCCATCTCGACTTCCGGCCCGGCGATCTCTGGATGCTGGCCGCCGTGGTGAGCTACGCAATTTACACGGCGCTTCTGCGCCTGCGCCCCGCCGTGCATGGGTTCAGCTTCGCCTTCGCGAGCTTCGGCCTCGGCGCGATGCTGCTCCTGCCTTTCTACGTTGCCGAAACCGTCCTCGTCGGCCCGATGCCTGCGAGTCCGGGATCGTTGATGGCGATCGGCTATGTGGCCGTATGCGCCTCCATTTTGGCGTATATGGCCTTCAACCGCACCGTGGAGCTGGTCGGCGCCAATACGGCAGGGCTTACCGTGCACCTCATTCCGGTGTTCGGAATCCTGCTCGCCGTCTTGCTTCTCGGCGAGCGGCTCGAGGCTTACCACGCGCTCGGCATTGGCTTGATCGCTTCGGGTCTCTGGCTCGCGACGCGAAGCCCGAAGTCCGCCGCACTCTGAAGCCGAACTAGATCGCCACGTTGTCGATCAGCCGGGTTTTTCCGAGCCAGACGGCCGCGAGCACCCGCCCGGGCCGCCCGGAGCCGGGCGCAAAGGGCGCAAGCGTCTCGGCGTCCCGCACCTCGATGTAGTCGATCTTGGAAAAGCCCGCGGCGAGCAGGGCGTTGCCCGCGTCCTGCGGGTCGCGCCCGCGCGCCACCTCGGAGATGACCTTGTGAAGCATGGGCGCGATATAGCGCTCGTCGTCTGAAAGATAGGCGTTGCGCGAGGAGAGTGCGAGGCCGTCCTCCTCCCGCACGGTCGGCACGCCTTGGATCGTGACCGGCAGCGCGAGATCGCGCACCATCTGGCGGATAACCGCGAGCTGCTGGAAATCCTTTTCGCCGAACAGCGCGACGTTGGGCGTCACCGCCGAGACGAGCTTACAGACGACGGTGGCCACGCCGCCGAAGTGATGCGGCCGGAACGCTCCTTCGAGCGGAAGGGCCGCGCCTCCCGCCACGATCTGCGTCGCAAAGCCCTCCGGGTACATGTCCGCGACCGAAGGCGCCCAGACGAGATGGGCGCCCGCCCCCGCCAGCTTGGATACGTCGCCCGCTTCATCCCGCGGATAGCGGGCAAGATCCTCATGCGGGGCGAACTGAGTGGGATTGACGAAGATCGAGACGACGACGCGGTCGGCGATCGCGAGGCCCGCTGCCACGAGCGCGATATGCCCGGCGTGGAGCGCGCCCATGGTGGGCACCAGTGCCACCGTTTCTCCGGCCGAGCGCCACCGTGCGATTTCGGCCCGCAAATCTGTGATTGTCCGGACTACTTTCAAGACCTACCTCGCCTCCCCGTCAGAGAAGAAGGCTGCCCGGGGCTGCGGGAGGTGACGCCGCGTCGGCCTCCGCGTCAAGAGGTCTGTGCGGAGGTCTTTTCGAAGGGCAGGATGGAGGTGGCCGAAAGCTTGAACGTGTCCCGCAAAGACTGCGGCATGCCGGGCAGGGGGCCGCTCGGGCCGCGAATGAGCTCGCCGAGCACATCGGCGCGCACCGGCGGGCTGAAGATGTATCCCTGGATCTCGGAGCAGCCCTCTCGCGCCACGGCGGTGAGCTGTTCCTCCGTCTCCACGCCCTCGGCCGTGATGGTAAGGTTGAGCGCCTGACCGAGCGCGCAGATCGCCCGCACGAACGCCACCGCATCGTCGCGCTCGTCGCTGAGGTCGGAGATGAAGCAGCGGTCGATCTTGATCTTGTCGAACGGGAAGCGGCGAAGATAGGCGAGAGAGGAGTATCCCGTTCCGAAATCGTCGAGCGCGATGCGCACGCCCTGTGCGCGGATCTGCTGAAGCACGTCCACCGTCTGGTCCCCGTCGGAGAGAAGCGCGGTTTCGGTAAGTTCGAGTTCGAGGCAGCCAGGGGCGAGGCCGGTCTCGGCCAGCGTGTCCGCGACCAGCGAGACGAGGCCGCCCTTCTTGAATTGCAGCGGCGAAAGGTTGACGCTGATCCGCATGCCCGTCGGCCAGTTTGCGGCCTGCGCGCAAGCCGTCCTCAAAACCCAGGCGCCGATGTCGCCGATGAGGCCGCTCTCTTCGGCCACCGGAATGAACTCCGCGGGCGAGACCATGCCGCGCGTCGGATGGCGCCAGCGCAGCAGCGCTTCCGCGCCGCAGATCCTGCGTGTCGTCGCGCCGAGGATCGGCTGGTAGTGCACTTCGAGCTCGCCGTTGCTGAGGGCCGCGCGCAGGTCTCTTTCGAGCCCCCGCCGCTCGCGCAGCCGCTCTTCCATGCCGGCCTCGAACGCCTTCCAATGGCCGGGCCCCTCGCATTTCGCCCCGCGCAGCGCGACGTCCGAATGACGGGCCAGCAACTCGGTCGTGTTTCCATCCTCGGGTGCGATGGCGAAGCCGACGCTTCCGTCGATCTTCACGATTTGCCCGCCGATCTCGAACGGCTCTCCGACCACTTCCAGGATGCGGTTCGCAAGGCGCGGAGCGTCCTCGGCGGTGTTGTGTACGGTCTGCAGCAGCACGAACTCGTCGCCGCCGATGCGGAACACCATGTCGCCGTCGCCGATACATGCACGAAGGCGATCGGCGACCTGACGGATCACCTCGTCGCCCACCACATGGCCGAACGTGTCGTTCACGTCCTTGAAGCGGGCGAGGTCCAGGTGATGCACGCAGACATGCCCATGCGCCGGGAGCGACGCGAGAAGCCTGTCGAGCTGCGCGCGCAGCAACATGCGGTTCGGCAGGTCGGTGAGGGAATCGTGCCCGCTCAAATGCTCGATCTTGGCGGCACGGCGGCGCTCGTCCGTGATGTCCTCATGGATGAAGATCCATCCGCCGTTGGGGATTGGGCCTGAGGTGACCCGCACGATCTTGCTTTCGGAAAGCTCGCTCTCGGTGGTCCATCGCCCGCCCGAGTCCATCTCCACGCGGTGCTGCGTCAGGTGCTCGTCGAGCAGCTCGGCGCGGCGCGGATCTTCGTTGCGTGGGATAAGCCCCTTGATGGCTCTGAAGTGTGCGTCGATAGAGCTTCCAGCCTGTGCCATCTCGGGAGCGAATCCGTAAACCTCCAGGTAGGCCCGGTTACAGGTTACGAGGCGGCTCTCGGAGTCGAACCAAGACATGCCGATCGGCATGTGCTGCAAAGCGGCGTCGAACCGAGCGTTCTGAAGGATGAGCTCATCCTTTCGGATCATCTCCGCCTGCGCATCGCGAAGCTCTCGCACCTTGAGGGCAAGCTCGGAATTGAGAGCCTGGGTTCGTACGTTCGCGGCTGCGAGCTCTGCCGTGCGGTCCGCAACGCGCGCTTCGAGCGCATCGTTGAAGCTGGCGAGCTCGTCGTTCTGAGCCTGGAACAGGCGCGCGAGCCGGTTTCCGTAGATGGTGACGCAGCCGACCACGGAGAGCACGATGATAGCCAGCATCGCCTCGATGTAGCTCAGCTCATGCGAAATCTCGAGGCGCGAGACCTTCTCGGAGGCTTCGGCTTTGCGCATGGCCTCTGCGGCCTTGCCGATGGTGAAATGAACGTAGCGGAGTTGCTGGTTGAGCCGCGCGCTGCGCGCGAGCGCAGTATCGATGTCGCCGGCCTGGTACGCGCCGAGCACGCTTCTCGCCTGGACGGCGAGCCCCAGGATGAGATCGTCGATCTTGCGGATGTGGACGCGCTGCTGGGCGAGCAGCCATTCCTCGTCGTTGTTCGCGAGCCCGGTCAGCAGGCTGTCGATGTGGTGACGCGTCTCCGTGATGGCCGATTTGAGCTGGGCTGCCTCGCGGGTGGGCTCCTTGCTCTGGAACACGTCGTTGCCGGGAGCGCTGACGCGGCCTGCGAGCGTGCGCAGCTCGTCGATGTTGGCGAGTAGCGCATTGCGCGTCAGCGTGGATTGGACGGCCCCATAGAGCAGTGTGTTGCCGTGATGGGCGAGCGACAGGCTCGCGACCATGACGAGGAGATCGATGGCCGCCAGGACGAAATAGACCCGGTGGATCTTTCCGCTCCAGACACGACGGCGTTTTGTGGGGGCGCCGGAAGCCGGCGCAGGATCCTCAGGTAGGACTTTGCCGACGGCGCCCGAGAACTCGTCCCGGTTTTTCACGAAGCCTCCCTGGCTTGCGGTGTCATCTTATCTTCAAGTCGTAAACAACTGATGGATCATATAAATTTAAGAAATTGCAGGATCAGGCATTCCGCGCCGCAACATGAGGGGGCGATCACGGAGATCGGTCGAGCGGGCAATCGGGCGGCCGAGGCCCGGAAAATCCCGCATCATCCGGGGCCGCAGAGGCACGGGGGCGTTGTACAACTCACAGCCAAGTTCCATCTGCTACAGTGCAATGGCCGGAAGAATCAGGTGTGCTCCCGTCGAGAAGAGGGGACTTCATGGTCGCGCTGAGAAAATCCGAGTTCGCTGGTACAACCGCCGGCGAGGTCCAGGTTCCGCCGCGCGATGAGATCGCGGCCCATTATCTTTCGGACGAGACGCGCCTCGTAGGCGGTCTGGTGGAGCGCGCCGTCTTCACAGACGAGGAGCGCCGCCGCGTCTCCGAGATCGCGCGCACGCTTGTCACGGCTGCGCGCGCCGGTGTCGCCAACCACGGCGGCATCGACGCCTTCATGCGCGAGTACGGGCTTTCGAGCGAGGAAGGCATCATCCTGATGTGCCTCGCCGAGGCTTTGCTGCGCATTCCCGATTCCGAAACCGCCGATCGCTTCATCGCCGAGAAGATCGCGGGCGGCCAGTGGGAGCGCCATCGCGGGCATTCCGACAGCACGCTCGTCAACGCGTCGACCTGGGCGCTCATGCTCACCGGCCGTCTCGTGAAGCTTCGGGAGGCCCGCGGCTCCAATCCGTGGGAGGCCCTGAAGCGCCTCGCCGCGCGCTCGGGCGAGCCGGTCATCCGGCAGGCGGTGCGCCAGGCGGTCAAGGTGCTCGGCGACCAGTTCGTGCTGGGCCGTTCCATTCGCGATGCCTTGTCCCGCTCGGCGCCCTATGAGGCGCGCGGCTTCCGCTTCTCCTACGACATGCTGGGCGAGGCGGCGAAGACGGCGAAGGATGCCGAGCGCTATTTCGAGCGCTACATGGGCGCCATCGAGGCCGTGGGGGAAGCAGCCGGTCCCAATCCGCTTTCCCATCCCGATGCGCTGATCGCGCGCCCGGGCCTTTCGGTGAAGCTTTCGGCGCTCCATCCCCGTTACGAGCCCGGCAAGGAAGCCCGCCTCGCAGACGAGCTTTACCCGCGTCTTCTCGCCTTGCTGAGGGCGGCGGAAGCACGCGGCCTCGCCGTCACCATCGACGCGGAGGAGCAGGATCGCCACGAGCTGATGCTCGACCTCTTCGCGCGCGCCTACACCGATCCGGCCCTCGAGCGCTGGACCGGGCTCGGGCTCGCGGTTCAGGCTTACGGAAAGCGCGCGATCCCCACCATCCGCTGGCTGCGCCGGCTGTCGGAAGCGGGTGGAAAGCGCATCCCGCTCCGCCTCGTGAAGGGCGCCTACTGGGACAGCGAGATCAAATGGGCGCAGGAGCGCGGCCTCGCCGACTATCCCGTGTTCACCCGCAAGCTGCATACGGACGTCTCCTATCTCGCCTGCATGCGGCTCGTCCTGTCGGATTCCAAAGCCTTCTATCCGCAGTTTGCGACCCACAACGCCCACACCGTTGCCGCGGCCGTGGTCGCGGCCGGGCAGACGGCCTTCGAGTTCCAGCGCCTGCATGGCATGGGGGAGGCGCTCTACGAGGAAGTCTCCGCGCCCGGCAAGCTCATCCACCCCTGCCGCATCTACGCGCCCGTGGGCGAGCATGAGGACCTCTTGTCCTATCTCGTCCGCCGCCTTCTCGAGAACGGCGCCAACACATCGTTCGTCAATCGTCTGGCGGACGACGAAGCGCCCATCGCCCAGATCATCCGCGATCCCGTGGAGATCGCCGAGCGGGAGCGCCAGGATCCCGGCACCGCGAAACCACTGCCGCGCCCGCGCGACATCTATTGGCCGGAGCGCAAGAACTCGTTCGGCGTGGCGCTGACGGACCGCACCGCGCGCAGGGCGCTTGTGGCGGACATGGAGGCGGCGCTCGTCCACCCGTTCGACGCCGGTCCCATCGTCGACGGCGTGGAGACGATCGGCGGCCCGCAGGCGGCCTTGCTGACGTGCCCGCACGACAGGCGCGAGCGCCTGGGCAGCGTTCGCATCGCGACGCCCCGCGACGTCGATACCGCGCTCGCGAGCGCCGAGCGGGCGGCCCACGGCTGGAACAAGCTCGGCGGGCCTCAACGCGCGAAAATTCTCGACCTCGCTGCCGACATGATCGAGCGCGACCGCGCCCGCCTCATGGCGGTGCTCGTGCGCGAGGCCGGCAAAACGCTGCCCGCGGCCCTGGCCGAGGTGCGCGAAGCCGCCGACCTGCTCCGCTACTATGCGGTCGAGGCCCGCCGTCTCATGAGCGTGCCCGTATCCCTCAAGGGACCGACGGGCGAGAGCAACACCCTCGATCTGCACGGCCGCGGCCCCTTCGCCTGCATCGCGCCGTGGAATTTCCCGCTCGCCATCTTCGTCGGCCAGATCGCCGCCGCGCTCGCAGCCGGCAATCCCGTGCTCGCAAAGCCTGCCGAGCAGACGCCGATCACGGCCATGCTTGCCGTGCGCATCCTGCATGAGGCGGGCGTCCCCAGGGACGTGCTGCACCTTCTCACCGGAAGCGGCGCTGTGGGCGCTGCTCTCGTCAAATCGCCGAAGATCAAGGGCGTGGCCTTCACTGGCGGCAACGACACCGCCTGGGCCATCCAAAAGGCGCTTTCCGAGCGCCGTGGCGACATCGTTCCCTTCATCGCCGAGACCGGCGGCCTCAACGCGATGATCGCGGATTCGAGTGCGCTTCCCGAGCAGGTGGTGCGCGATGCCGTCCGCTCCGCCTTCGACAGCGCCGGCCAGCGCTGCTCCGCGCTGCGCGTGATCTTCGTGCAGGAGGAGATCGCGACCCGGACGCTCCGCATGTTGACAGGCGCCATCGAGGCGCTCGATGTCGGCGATCCCTTCGATTACGCGACCGACGTCGGCCCCGTGATCGACGAGGCGGCTCAGGATACGCTCGAAGCCCACAAGGTCCGCATGCAGCGCGACGGCCGCGAGCTGATCGACCTGCGGCTGCCTAACGACTGCCGCGCCGGCACCTACGTTACGCCCGCCTGCTACGAGATCGAGCGCATGGGGCTTCTCGAACGCGAGGTATTCGGTCCCATCCTGCATGTGGTCCGCTTCGCAGGCGGCCATTTGCCGAAGGTGGTCGAGGCCATCAACGCGACGGGATACGGCCTGACGCTGGGTCTTCACAGCCGCATTGGCAACGTGGCCGATTACGTGGCCGAGCACGCGCGCGTCGGCAACCTCTACGTCAACCGCAATCAGATCGGCGCCGTGCCGGGAGTCCAGCCGTTCGGCGGCGAGGGCCTCTCCGGCACCGGCCCCAAAGCGGGCGGCCCGAACTATCTGGTGCGCTTCGCCGCCGAGCGCGTCCGCACGACCGACATCACCGCGACGGGCGGCAACGTCGGCCTCCTCACGGACGGCGTCGCGAGCAGCGACTAGAGCGGATCTCGCGGCCCGGGCCATTGTCGCGCCGTGCACGGTGCTCCATGTTAAGGTGGAGTGTCCGATCCAGGGAGCCGGCGACGCGAGGCCATGACGCGCGAAACCAAAACGCCTGACATCAAGCAAGGACCTGACATCAAGCAGGGAAAAGCGCCGGCCAATGAAGCCGGTGCCGCCCGCGCACCTGCCGCCGCCACCAGCGCCGAGGTGGCCGCCTTCGTGGCCAAGGTGAAGGCCCTCGGCCCCGCCAGCGGAGCGGCCCGCGGCCGCCTCCTGTTCGCGATGGATGCCACCATGAGCCGTGCGCCCACCTGGGACATGGCGCTGGCGCTCCAGTCCGAGATGTTCCGTGCGGTGAAGGAGATCGGCTCGCTCGAAGTGCAGCTCATGTATTTCCGCGGCGCCGGAGAAGCGCGCGCCTCGCGCTGGGTCTCGAATGCGGATGCGCTCGCGGGCCTCATGCGTCAGGTCGCCTGCCACGGCGGCTTCACCCAGATCGGCAAAGTGCTGGCGCACGCACGCCGCGAGTCGGAGAAGGCCAAGATCAGCGCCCTCGTTTACGTTGGAGACGCGGTCGAGGAATCCATCGATGATCTGGCAGGGCGCGCAGGCGAACTGGCGTTGCTCGGCGTCCCGGCGTTCCTGTTCCAGGAAGGCGACGACGCGAACGCCACGCGCGCGTTCAGGGAGATTGCCCGCCTGACAAAAGGCGCGCACTGCCGCTTCGGGCCTGGCTCGGCGGCCGAGCTGCGCGCATTGCTGACGGCCGTTGCCGTCTACGCGGCGGGCGGCCAGAAGGCCCTCCAGGCCCTGCTCGGGCGGCCGGAAGGAGAGGGCGCCCGCCGCCTCCTCGGACAGATGGGCCGCTAAATCCTTGTTGAGGCCAAGATTCCCGCGTGCGATTGATCGGATACGGCGCGGCCGCGACCGAAATCTGCCAGGGTTGCGTCGGATGGAAGTGGCCGGATCCGTCTACGAGATGCGCCGGTTCAGACAGAGACCGGATGAGACTTTGCCGAGAGTGATGCGCTGATGCAGTTTTTTCTACTCGGCCTTGCCGCCCTCGTCCTGGCGCTGCTGGCGGTCGGAGGCTTCACCCGCGCCAATCCGGCGGTCATGGCGCGCCAGATGCGTTTGGCTGGCGGCGCGCTGGCCCTCGGCGCGGCGACGATCTTGCTGGTGCGCGGGATGGCGGGGCCCGCGGCTCTGCTCGGCATGCTTGGCTCGTGGCTCCTGGGATGGAACGGCCAGACCCCGCGCTGGGGCGGCGGCTCCTCCACCAAGTCGTCGGGGCAGATGTCGAAAGTGACGACCGAGCACCTCGCCATGGAGCTCGATCACGATAGCGGCGCCATGTCGGGAAAGGTGCTGAAGGGCCTGTTCACCGGCCGTGACCTCGACAGCTTGAAGCCCGCCGAGGTCGCCCTTCTCTGGCACGATTGCCGCTTCGTCGATCCCCAGTCCGCTCAGCTTCTGGAAGCTTATCTCGATCGCATTCATCCGACCTGGCGAGAGGACGTCTCGCGGGGCGAGCGCGCCATGCGCGACCACGACGGGCGCATGCAGCCCGCCGAGGCTTACGAGATCCTGGGTATCGCTCCAGGCGCGAGCGACGAGGAGATCCGCCGGGCTCATCGCGATCTGATGCTGAAGCTCCATCCCGATCGCGGCGGCTCGACGTATCTCGCCGCTCAGGTGAACGAGGCCAAGGACGTGCTGCTCAACCAGCGCTCCTGAGCGCGATCACGGCAGAAGGCGGGAGAAGGTCGGCCCCGGCAGCGCGCCTGCGAGCTGCAGCAAGGAGCCGAGCACGATCAGCGCGGTAGCCAGCACGAACACCTGCTTGCGGGACCTCAAGGTCGCCACATGCCGGTCGCGGGCGCTGCGCTCGGCCATCTCGTCGTGAATGCGAGCCGAGGCATCGAGGTGCGACCGGAGCTGCTCGGACGCATGCGTATGGTGATGATGGCGCAGCGAGCGCTCCCACGAGCGCTGCTTCTCGTATTCGAGCGTCGCGGTTTCATGGAAGAAGGCGAGCCACCACTCGCGCAGCAGCAGCACGAAACCCATAAGATCGATGGCGATACCGGCTGTCGAAAGCCAACTCTGCACCAGCACGCTGTCCACGGCGCCCGCTACTCCGCTTTCATCACGAAGCAGTCGATGGCAAGCCGCCGCAGCTCGAGGCAGGTGTTGGACGCGGCTTGCTCGTTGAAGTTCACGAAACGCGCCCGGTACATCTGGCGGTCCGCGCGCTGCACGGGAATGGTGACGCCCGTGTGCCCTTGCAGCAGGGCGTTTGCGCGCGTGCGCACGGCTTCGAGTTTCGTCTGCGCTTCGACTGCCGTGCTGTAGGCGCCGATCTGGATCTCATAGGCAGACCCAGCGGGAGCGCGCGCGGCCTGAGGCCCCTGGAGATGAGAGGGTGGAAGCCCCGGAGGCGGAGAAGCGGTGCGACCGGCATCGGCAACCCGCAGAGATCCCGTGTCCTGGGCCGGCGCACGATAGGCGGCCGTGAGCGCACTTGCCTGCGAGTCGAGCGTGGACGGCGGCCGCGCGGTCGCTGCGTCGGCCTGCGGGTTGGGAAGCGTGCGCGCAGTGGGCGCCCCTTCGACGATGGAATTGCGGATCAGGCTCGCGATGTCCTGCGGGCCGGGCGCGGCAGACGCTTGGACGGGCGGGGCCGCCGCCGTTGCGGACGCGTCGCCCTGGGGTTCGTTCTCCTCGGACATCGCCTCACGCAGGGCCTCGAGATCGAGGCGCGGCGGGGAGGCGAGCGGCTGCGCGGCGGCCACTACGGTTCCGCCGTTTCCGGGTGGCGCCGAAGGCGGGGCGCTGTTGGAGAGCACCTGCGCGATCTGGTCTCGCCCAGCGGGCGGCGCGCTACGCTCGGCTGCGACCTGAGGCGGGGCCGGGCGAACTGCAGGGGTGGGCGGAGGCACCTTCGCGGCGGCCTTGGCCGGGGGCTTCACTGGCTTCTCGGCGGCTTTCTTGGGCGCCTTGGTTTCCGTGGACTTGGTTTCGGTCGACCACGCGACGTCCATCGTTTCGACCGCGGTCTGCTTGATCACGGGACGAGCCGACGCGACGAGCATCTGCGAGCCCTTGCGCGTGCGCTCCGTCGAGGCGCCCTCGAGCGCCCGGTAAAGCAGCATGCGCATATGCGCATTGCGGGCCGCTGCGGTCTTGCCGCCGAACACGGCAGCCACGATGTGCTTGTTGTCTGTCTTCACTGAGGAGACGAGATTGAAGCCAGAGGCACGCGTGTAGCCGGTCTTGATGCCGTCCATGCCCGGGAAGCCGTGCATCAGCGTGTTGTGCGAGCGATAGGTCTTGCCGCGGTAGGTGAAGGACGTGAGCGAGAACAGCCGGTAGTGCTTCGGAAAATCGTCCTGAAGCCTGAGCGCCAGCGTGAGCATGTCGCGCGCCGTCGTGATCTGACGGGGGTCCGGCAGGCCCGAGGCGTTGAAGAACAGCGTCGAGCGCATGCCGATCTGCCGCGCCCGCTCTGTCATCATGCGCGAGAAGGCCACCTCGTTGCCGCCGATATGTTCGGCAAGAGCAACCGCCATGTCGTTGGCGGATTTCGTGATGAGCGCCTTGACCGCGTCGAGCACCTCGATCTCGTCGCCCGCTTCCAGCTCGAGCTTGGACGGCGCCACGCCGGCGGCCTTGGTACTGACCTTGATCTTGGTGTCGTAGCTGAGACGGCCCGCTTCGATCTCGCTGAACACCATGTACAGCGTCATCATCTTGGTAAGCGAGGCCGGATGGCGGGGCGCGTCGGCGAATTGCTCGTGCAACACCTTTCCGGTGTTGGCATCGATCACCATGGACGCGGCCTTGTTCTGGGCGCGAGCGCTCTCGGCCGGCAGGACGGCCAGCCCACATACGGCGAGCAGCAGGAGCATCGATCGGATGACGACAGTCGCCAATGAGCCCCCCTTCTCCCGTGTCGCTCGTTGTCGAAAGGTCGAAGCCGGCGCGGCGCGATGCCGGAGCCTCAACCATATCTGAACCGGGCCTCAATGCCTATTCTTCTGGGCCACTTTACGGCCGGCTTCCGTCCACGGCAGGGCAAAATCCCCCGTGGATAGAATGGGCTGCCAACCTAGCCGAGGCTTGCTTCGATAAAGTTAACGTCTCGGTCACGCTTACCACCGGATTAGCCCTTATGTTGCGACGCAACAAAAAGACTTGAAAGAATGGTGCGGTGCGCCTAACCTAATAGGACGTCGTCCGCCGAATATCGCGGCTTCTTCAACCGATTAGCAGCAGTAGGCATCCTAATGACGAACAATTTCCAGGACTTCCAGAAGTTCGGCCAGGTCAACGTCGACACTGCCCTCAAGTTTTTCGGCGATTGGAACAAGGGCTGGCAGGCAATTGCCGCCGAGATCACCGACTACTCCAAGCGCGCGTTCGAGGATGGCACGGCCACCTTCGAGAAGCTCGCCGCGGCCAAGTCCGTCGAGCAGGCCTTCGAGATTCAGGCGAGCTTCGCCAAGCGCGCCTATGACGACTACATCCATCAGATGACTAAGATTGGCAGCCTGTACACCAATATTGCCAAGGACGCGTACAAGCCCGTCGAGAAGGCCTTCCAGAACGGCAGGTAAGGCGGCTCATGGACGTCGGTTTCCGGCTCCGCAGCGACGAAATGAGAGGCCCAGGCGCTCAGCCCTGGGCCTTTTTTATTTGCCGAGGCACCCTACTTTCATTTCGCCCGATTGGTTTGATCAGCTTCATGGACCTTGCATCTCGCCCTCGGGAGGTTGCGAAGGGCATTGCTGGCGCAAGCTAGCTGCGTAACATGTAGTGAGACGAACATGGGACGCCCCCACGGGGGCACGGAACCGATCAAACGACGGGTATGATGACACTAGGACTGAGAATGGCGGGCAAGAACGGCGCCGGGAACGATCGGGGAGGCGAGGAAGGCAAAACGGGCCTCGTCACCAAGGCACGGCCCAAGACCAAGAAGCCCTCTCTCTACAAAGTTCTGATCCTCAACGACGACTACACGCCGATGGAATTCGTCGTGCTCGTGCTGGAGAAGTATTTCAGCAAGGGGCGCGAGGAAGCGACTCGCATCATGCTGCACGTGCATCACAAGGGCGTCGGCATTTGTGGGGTCTACACCTATGAGGTCGCCGAGACGAAGGTGACGCAGGTTATGGACTTCTCACGCCAGCATGGCCATCCTCTACAATGCACCATGGAGAAAGAGTAGGTCGAACGTGCCATCCTTCTCGAAGAGCCTTGAATCCTCTCTGCACCGCGCACTCGAGTTCGCCAACGAGCGCAACCACGAATTCGCGACGCTCGAGCATCTGCTCGCCGCCCTCATCGATGACCGCGACGCCGCGGCCGTCATGCGTGCGTGCAACGTGGACCTCGACCAGCTCCGCGCCCGCGTGAGCGAATACCTCGACACCGAGCTCGGCAACCTCGTGCACAAGGGCACCGCCGAAGCGCAGCCGACCACCGGCTTCCAGCGCGTGATCCACCGCGCCGTCGTTCATGTGCAATCTTCCGGACGCGAGGAGGTCACGGGCGCCAACGTGCTCGTCGCCATCTTTGCCGAACGCGAAAGTCATGCCGCGTTCTTCCTGCAGGAGCAGGAGATGACGCGCTTCGATGCAGTTCAGTACATCAGTCACGGCATCGCCAAGCGTGCTGGCATGACGGAGCCGAGAGGAGTGCGCGGCGTGGACGACGAGCAGGCGAGCGAGGCGGGCGAGGAGAAGAAGCCCGGCCAGGATGCGCTCAACACCTACTGCGTCAATCTCAACAAGAAGGCGCGGGAAGGCCGCATCGATCCTCTGATCGGACGCGAGCAGGAGGTGCTTCGCACCATCCAGGTGCTGTGCCGCCGCCAGAAGAACAACCCGCTGTTCGTCGGCGATCCCGGCGTCGGCAAGACCGCCATCGCCGAGGGCCTTGCGCGCAAGATCCTGCGCGGCGAGGTTCCGGAAGTCCTGAAGCACGCCACCATCTTCGCCCTCGACATGGGCGCCCTTCTCGCCGGCACGCGCTATCGCGGCGACTTCGAGGAGCGCCTGAAGGCGGTGATGAAGGAGATCGAGAACTATCCGGGCGCCATCCTGTTCATCGACGAGATCCACACCGTCATCGGTGCGGGCGCGACGTCGGGCGGTGCGATGGATGCCTCGAACCTGCTGAAGCCCGCGCTTCAGTCGGGCACGGTGCGCTGCATCGGCTCGACGACCTACAAGGAGTACCGCCAGCACTTCGAGAAGGATCGCGCGCTCGTCCGCCGCTTCCAGAAGATCGACGTGAAGGAGCCCACGATCGAGGATTCGATCGCCATCCTGAAGGGCCTCAAGCCCTACTTCGAGGATTTCCACAAGCTCCGCTACACGGGCGAGGCCATCAAGGCCGCCGTGGAGCTGTCGGCGAAGTACATCCACGACCGCAAGCTGCCCGACAAGGCGATCGACGTGATCGACGAGACGGGTGCCTCGCAGATGCTGGTGCCGGAAGCCAAGCGCAAGAAGAAGATCACCGTGAAGGAGGTCGAAGCCACCGTCGCGACCATGGCGCGCATCCCGCCCAAGACCGTGACGAAGTCGGACGCCGAGGTTCTCTCCAACCTGGAGAAGGATCTGAAGCGTCTCGTGTTCGGCCAGAACAACGCCATCGAGGCGCTCTCCGCCGCGATCAAGCTCGCACGCGCGGGCCTTCGCGAGCCGGAGAAGCCCATTGGCTGCTACCTGTTCTCGGGTCCCACGGGCGTTGGCAAGACCGAGGTCGCCAAGCAGTTGGCCGCCCTCATGGGCGTCGAGTTGCTGCGCTTCGACATGTCGGAGTACATGGAGAAGCACACGGTCTCGCGGCTCATCGGCGCGCCTCCCGGCTACGTTGGCTTCGATCAGGGCGGTCTCCTGACCGACGGCATCGACCAGCATCCGCACAGCGTGCTGCTGCTGGACGAGATCGAGAAGGCGCATCCGGATCTGTTCAACATCCTGCTGCAGGTGATGGACCACGGAAAGCTCACCGACCACAACGGCAAGCAGGTGGACTTCCGCAACGTCATCCTGATCATGACGACGAACGCCGGTGCGAGCGACATGGCGCGCCCGCCGATGGGCTTCAACCGCGAGAAGCGGGAGGGCGAGGACACAGAGGCCGTGAACCGTCTGTTCACGCCCGAGTTCCGCAACCGTCTCGATGCGGTGATCCCCTTCGCCGGCCTCCCGCCGTCGGTCATCGCCAAGGTGGTCGAGAAGTTCATCTTCCAGCTCGAGGCGCAGCTCGCGGATCGCGGCGTCACCATCGAGCTGTCGGAAGGCGCCCAGAAGTGGATCGGCGAGAAGGGCTACGACGAGAAGTTCGGCGCCCGGCCGCTGGCCCGCGTCATCCAGGAGCACATCAAGAAGCCGCTGGCGGATGAGCTTCTGTTCGGCAAGCTCGAGAATGGCGGCACCGTGAAGGTGCTGGTGCAAGGCAAGGGCGAGGAGAGCAAGCTCACGCTCGAGGTCGTGCCAGCCGATCCCTCGAAGAAGCCGCGTCCGAAGGACGACGAGGACGAGGATGATGACGAGCCGACCGAAGCGGCCCTTGTCGAGGCTACGCCGCCCCGCAAGGCGCTTCCCGGTCCGAAGGACAAGAAGGAGAAGGCCTCCCGTTCGTCCGGCGGCGCTGTCCCGAGCGTCCCGAGGAAGAAGGAGGAGTAGAACGCTCCTCCGCCACACAAACAAAACGCCGCGAAGCTTGGGCTTCGCGGCGTTTTTCATTTCTGACCTTGAGACGCCAACAGCGCCGTAGTCCTCGCTTGGCAGGCCGCTAGATCTCCACGCAGATCTTGCCGAAGTGCTGCTGCGTCTCCTCGTAACGGAAGGCATCCGCGAGGCCCGCGAGCGGAAACGTCTTGTCGATCACCGGCCGGATGCCGGTCGCATCGAGGCCGCGCACCATGTCGAGCTGATGCTGGCGGCTGCCCACGATGATGCCCTGCAGCTTGATCTGCTTGGCCATCAGCGCGAGCGTCGGCACTTCGCCCTTCACGCCGGTCAGGATGCCGATCATCGAGATGTGTCCGCCGATGCGGCTCGCCACGATCGACTGCGCGAGCGTGCCCGGCCCGCCGATCTCGAGCACATGGTCCACGCCGCGCTTTCCGGTCCAGTTGCGCACCGTGCGGCCCCACTCGGGATCGGACTTGTAGTTGACGGTGAAATCCGCCCCGAGTGACCGCGCGCGCTCGAGCTTCGCATCCGACGAGGAGGTGATGGCCACCGTCGCGCCCATGGCCTTCGCCATCTGCAACGCAATGATCGCGACGCCGCCCGTGCCGAGCAGCAGCACGCTGTCACCGGCCTTGATGCCGCCTTCCACCACGAGCGCGCGCCAAGCCGTCAGGCCCGCGCACGGCAACGTGGCAGCCTCCGCGTGGCTCCAGCCCTTGGGAGCGTGCGTGAACCACTGGTAGGGCGTCACCACGGCCTCGCGGGCATAGCCGTCGATGCCGTCACCCGGAACGTAGGAAAAGTTGCCGTGCGGGTCGGTGCCGTCCAGCCAGAGAGGAAAGAAGCCGGAGATGACGTGATCGCCGACCGCGAACTCGGTCACGCCTTCGCCGATAGCTTCGACGACGCCCGCGCCGTCAGACATCGGAATGCGCCCGTCGGGCACGGGAATGGCGCCGGCCGCGACCGCGTAGTCGTGATAATTGAGAGAGCTCGCGTGGAGCCTGACGCGGATCTGTCCCGCGCCGGGCTGCCCGGGATCCTCGATGTCGGCGAGTTTCAGGTGGTCGAGGTTCTGCGGCCGCCCGACTTTGATGGCTTTCATGTAAAGGGTATCCCCGTTTTGGCGTTTCTCTCCCGAAAGCCTAGACGTAGGTTGCCCCCACCCTTATTGCCACCTGCACCAAAGGCCGAAAACGCAGCCGGCCGATTATGAGGACGCCGCTGCCGGACTATGCGGCAGCGACTGGTCTGCAGGGTGATTACTCCGCCGCGGCCTTCGTGTACCCGTACTTCTCGTTGAGCTTGTTGATGAGGTCGGCGGCGGCCTTCGGGATGTTGGTGCCCGGGCCGAAGATGGCTTCCGCGCCCGCCGCATAAAGCTCTTCGTAGTCGTGCGGCGGGATCACGCCGCCCACCACCACCATGATGTCCTCGCGTCCATCCTTGGCGAGGGCGCGCTTGAGCTCAGGCACGAGCGTCAGATGGCCCGCCGTCATGGTCGAGACGCCGATCACGTGCACGTCGTTCTCGACGGCCTGGCGCGCGGCTTCGTCGGGCGTTGCGAACAGCGGCCCGATATCGACGTCGAAGCCGAGATCGGCGAACGCCGAGGCGATCACCTTCTGGCCGCGGTCGTGGCCGTCCTGGCCCATCTTGGCGATGAGAATGCGCGGGCGCCGCCCGTCGAGCTTCTCGAATGCCGCCGCCATCTGAATCACCGAGCCGACGTCGTCGTTCATGGCACCCGCCTCCGATCTGTAAACGCCCGAGATGGCGCGAACCTCCGCGCGGTGGCGCGTGAACACGCGCTCCATCGCTTCCGACATCTCGCCGACGCTCGCCTTGGCGCGCGCCGCCTTCACGCAGAGGTCGAGCAGGTTCGCGTTGCCTGCCGCGCCGTTGGTCAGCGCCTGCAGCGCCGCCTGCGCCTCGGCTTCGTTGCGCTCGCCGCGCAGCCGCTTGAGCTTGGCGATCTGCTGCTCGCGCACGGAGTTGTTGTCGACCTTGAGCAGGTTGATCTTGAGGTCTTCCGTCGTCAGCAGCTTGTTGACGCCGACGATCGTCTGCTTGCCGCTGTCGATGCGCGCCTGCGTGCGGGCGGCCGCTTCCTCGATGCGGATCTTCGGAATGCCGGCCGCGATGGCCTTCGCCATGCCGCCGAGCTTCTCCACCTCGTCGATGTGCTTCTTGGCCTTGAGCGCCAGCTCGTAGGTGAGCCGCTCGATGAAGTGGCTGCCGCCCCACGGATCGATCGGCCGCGTGGTGCCGCTCTCCTGCTGGATGAGAAGCTGCGTGTTGCGGGCAATGCGCGCCGAGAAGTCAGTCGGCAGCGCGATCGCCTCGTCGATGCCATTGGTGTGCAGCGACTGCGTGTGGCCTTGCGTCGCCGCCATGGCCTCGATGCAGGTGCGCGTCGCGTTGTTGAAGATGTCCTGCGCCGTGAGGCTCCAGCCCGAGGTTTGGGAGTGCGTGCGCAGCGACAGCGAGCGGTCGTCCTTCGGCGCAAACTCCTTCTTGATGAGCGTCGCCCAGAGTAGACGCGCGGCCCGCATCTTGGCGATCTCCATGAAGTAGTTCATGCCGATCGCCCAGAAGAACGAAAGGCGCGGCGCGAACTTGTCGATGTCGAGGCCGCCTGCAACGCCCGCGCGCGCATACTCGATGCCGTCCGCGATGGTGTAGCCGAGCTCGAGGTCCGCCGTCGCGCCCGCTTCCTGCATGTGATAGCCGGAGATCGAGATCGAGTTGAACTTCGGCATATTGGCCGAGGTGTAGGCGAAGATGTCCGACACGATCCGCATCGAAGGCTCGGGCGGATAGATGTAGGTGTTGCGCACCATGAACTCTTTGAGGATGTCGTTCTGGATGGTGCCCGCGAGCTTAGAGGCGGGCACGCCCTGCTCCTCGCCCGCCACGATGAAAAGCGCCAGCACCGGCAGCACGGCGCCGTTCATGGTCATGGAGACGGTCATCTCCGAGAGCGGGATGCCGTCGAACAGCGTGCGCATGTCGTAGATGCTGTCGATGGCGACGCCCGCCATGCCTACGTCGCCGCGCACGCGGGGATGGTCGGAATCGTAGCCGCGGTGCGTCGCGAGATCGAAGGCGACCGACAGGCCCTTCTGTCCGGCCGCGATGTTGCGCCGGTAGAACGCGTTCGAATCCTCGGCCGTCGAGAAGCCCGCGTACTGGCGAATGGTCCACGGCTGGGTGACGTACATGGTGGGGTAGGGGCCGCGCACGAACGGCGCGATGCCGGGCCAGGTGTCGAGGAAGTCGAGTCCGGCCGTGTCGCCCTCGGTATAGACCTGCTTGACCGGAATGCCTTCCGGCGTCGTGAACACCTCGCCTTCGCCGGCGGCTTCAGCCGGGCCAGCCGCCGTGCGGGTGCCTTCGAGCGCGATCTTGGTGAAATCCGGAATGGTGGTCATACCTTTAGCCATCTCTTGCTGGGCTCAGTAGGGCAATGGGCGACGACAAGTCTAATCAAGTCGGCGGCAGGATTGAACCTCGGGTTTCGCCGAGAGGAGCGCCGCGTCCGGCCAATAGCCAGAACGCCAGTCCGCCGGCCGCGCCCGAAAGCGCGTGGTAAACGCTCATGCTGGCAATTGCCGCCGCGACGAGAGCGGGGTCGGAGGGCGCGAAAACGCCCATGAAGGGCACAAACCACAGGACAGCGGCGAGCGCCCCGAGGACAACGTAGCCGGTTGGGCCGCGGCGCCCGCCGAGCAGGTGGCGCCCTGCGAGCAGGGCCGGGATCCCGGGCAAGAGCGCATAGGCGAGCCCGGCGGGGATCAGCCCGGGAAGCTCGAACAGTCCCTGCCCGAACACGAGCAGGAGGCCGGTCGCGCCAGCCGCGAGCGAGGCCACGGCCGCCGCGGCGAGACGCTGAAGCGCGCCTTCTTTCGCTCGGCCGCCGGATGTCCGCGCCGTCGTTGCCTCGAGACTGCTCATGACGTGACGCCGAGCTTCTGCTGAAGGCCGGTGAGGGTCTGCACGGCGTCCGCGCCAGAGAACAGGAACTGGTCGACGCCCGCAGCCTTGAGCGCTGCTTCCTTGTCGCCCGGCCGCCCGGCCATCAGCACGAGCTTTGCCCCGGCGGCCTTGAGCGCCTTGGCGGTCGCCTCGGCGTGCTCGGCGTAGAGGGCGTCGGAGGAGCAGATGCAGGCAGTCGTTGCGCCGGAGGCGGCGAAGGCCTTGGCGGCTTCCTCGGCCGAGGCATAGCCATCGGTCGTCAGAACGGAGATACCGCCCGCGGCCAGGTAGTTCTTGATCCACGTCGAGCGCGCCGTGTGGTCGATCACCTGGCCGAGGCTCGCCAGGAACACGACCGGCGTCTTGCCGGAGCGCTTGGTGTAGGCATCGGCGGCATCGCGCAGCGCCTCGAACGGCTCAGCCAGGCGGTGCGGTGCGAGGGGGCGCACGGCCTGCTTCCACGTGACGGGCGAAGCCGCCTCGCGCGGCGCAACGGTCACGCCGTCGTCGCCCAGCAGCGGGAACGCCGAGACGCCCGTGAGATCGGAGCGGCCCGTCGCGATTGCCTTGGCACGCGCCGAGGCATCGGCCGCGATCTTGTCCTGCACAAAGCCCTGCTCGAGCGCGGCGAGGATACCGCCCTTGCTCTCGATCTCCTGCAGCAGGCCCCACGCCGTCTTGGCCACCTCGTCCGTGAGGGATTCGATGTACCAGGAGCCGCCCATCGGATCGAGCACGCGGCCGAGCCACGACTCTTCCTGCAGCACGATCTGGATATTGCGGGCGCAGCGCCGCGCGAAATCGTCTGCTTCGCCGAGCGCGGCGGTGAACGGCAGAACCGTGATTGCGTCCGCGCCGCCAAGCACCGCGCCCGCGCAGCAGAGCGTCGAGCGCAGCATGTTGGTCCACGGATCGCGCTGCGCCATCACGCGGAACGAGGCGCGCGCCGCGATGTGCAGGTTGGCAGCCGCGTCGCCTGCGCCCGAGGCGTCCGCGATGCGCCAGATGAGGCGGCGCGCGGCGCGCAGCTTCGCGACGGTGGCGAAGAGGTCGGTATCGGCGGAGACGGCGAACGAGATTTGCTTGAGCGCATCGGACGGCGAAACGCCGGCAGCCTCGAACGCCCGGAGATAGGCGATGAGCGTCGCGCCGAGCGCGGCGAGTTCGTAAGCCTCGGTCGCCCCGGCTTCATGGTAGATCGTGGCGTCCACGCGCACGGTGCGCGACAGCGGCGCCTTTGCGGCAGCTTCGCGCGCGAGCGCGATCGCATCGGCGAGCGCCTGCTCCAGGGAAACGGGCAGCGCGCCCCAGCGGGCGAGCGAGCCAATCGGATCGAGACCGAAAAGCACCTGCGCCGATTGCGCAGGGATACCGAGGCCGGAGAGCGATGCGAGCAGATGGCGGGCGGCATCGGGAGCCCCGAGCCCGGCGTTGAGCTCCACCGGCGCGAGATCGAGGCGCATCCCCGAGAGGAGAGTCGTCATGTCGGCCGCGCTCTTGACGCGGCAGCCCGTCTGCCCGGGGGCTTCGACGTCGACCAGGATGCCGTTGCTGCCGCCTTCGAGCTCGGTGAGGATCTGCGTGTTGGCGCGTGCGGGATCCAGCGCACTGATCCGCTGGCGGATCTCCCAGCCGAGGCCGCGAACGGTGGAGGCCGCGCCGCGTGTGAAAGGCGCCTGGCCGGGGATCGCCGCCTGCAGCTCGGGAACGCCGTTGCTGCGCACGTAGATGGGCTCCACCCTGATCCCGTCGGCGGTGCGCGTTACGAGCTTCTTCTCGAAATCGGCGCCCTTGATCGCCTTATCGACGAGGGCCAGCCACTGCTCGCGGGTTGCTGCTTCGAAATCTGACGCAAGGGGTGTTGCAGAAACGCCCTGGGCAGGGTTAGCGGCCGTCATGTGGATTTCGGTCCTCCGTTGATCGGGCGGGTTTTTTCTGAAGCACCGCGGTGGGGTCTCTTCCTTGCGTGATTTCTATAGGGAAAAGCGTTCGCGCGCGCACGCAGAAAGCGGTTTTTGTGACGAAACCGCGACGGTTCGGCGCGCCTGAATTAGCGATCTTGCGGTGCCCGGAGCAACCGCGCCAACGGAATTTCCCCAGCTTGACGAGGAGGCTCATGCAACTGAATTTGCAATGAGACCAGAGCCATGCAAAGAGGGCCAAAGGTGCAGAGGGACCCGAGTCGGCCGACCGGCGTTCTGGCTGAAGTTGGGTTTGCGCCGGTCGCGGATGTCAATTCGGAGAGCGGGATGAGCCAGTCGGTGCTTGCGGACGGAAAGATCTTTATCGGCAAGAGCACGAAGCCCGAATACCTCGAGTTGCGCTTCGCAAACCGCCACGGCCTCATCACGGGCGCCACCGGCACCGGTAAAACGGTAACGTTGCAGGTTCTGGCGGAAGGGTTTTCCGCCGCCGGCGTTCCCGTTTTTGCGGCCGACATCAAAGGCGACCTCTCGGGCTTGGCCGCCGTCGGAGAGCCGAAGGATTTCCTGGTCAAGCGCGCAGCCGAGGTGGGCCTCGACGGCGACTGGAAGCAGCGCGCCTACCCCACCATCTTCTGGGACGTGTTCGGCAAGGAAGGCCATCCGATCCGCGCCACCGTGCTGGACATGGGTCCGCTCCTGCTGTCGCGCATGCTGGAGCTCAACGAGGTGCAGGAAGGCGTTCTCAACATCGCCTTCCGCGTGGCCGCCGACGAGAAGATCCCGATCCTCGACCTCAAGGATCTCCGCGCCATCATCTCGAATGTCGCCGAGCGCTCGAAGGAGCTGGTTCAGAAATACGGCAACGTGGCGACGACCTCCGTCGGCGCCATCCAGCGCCGCCTGCTGGTGCTGGAGGAGCAGGGCGCCGACCAGTTCTTCGGCGAGCCCTCGCTCGACATCAAGGATTTCATGCGCGTCGCGCCCGACGGTCGCGGCGTCGTGAGCATTCTCGCGGCCGACAAGCTGATGGAGAAGCCGCGCCTCTACACCACGTTCCTGCTCTGGATGCTGACCAAGCTGTGGCAGACGCTGCCCGAGGCGGGCGACCTGCCGAAGCCCAAGCTCGTCTTCTTCTTCGACGAGGCGCATCTGCTGTTCAACGAGGCGCCGAAGGCATTGCTCGAACGTATCGAGCAGATTGCGCGACTCATTCGTTCCAAGGGCGTCGGCGTCTATTTCATCACCCAGAACCCGCTCGACGTGCCGAACTCGGTTTCGGCCCAGCTCGGCAACCGCGTCCAGCACGCACTGCGCGCGTTCACGCCCCAGGAGCAGAAGGCGGTGAGGGCAGCCGCCGAAACGTTCCGCAAGAACCCTGCCCTCGACACCGAGCGCGTGATCCTTGAGCTTAAGGTCGGCGAGGCGCTGGTCTCGACACTCGAAAACAAGGGTGAGCCCTCCATCGTCCAGCGCACGCTGATCCGTCCGCCCGAAGGCCGCGTCGGCCCCGTCTCCGCCGACGAGCGGCTGAGCGTCGTCGAGTACAGCCCAGTCTACGGCAAGTACGAGGAGGCGATCGATCGCGAGAGCGCGCACGAGATCCTCACCAAGCGCGCCGACAAGACGGCCGAGGAAGCCGGCGCCGGCAGCGGCGGAGGATGGGGTGACATCATCTTCGGTGGCGGCGGCGCGAGCGGATCGGGCGGCACCGGCAAGGGCCGTCCGCGTCAGGGCATGGGCGAGATGATCGGGCGGGATCTTCAGCGCTCGATATCGCGGACCATCGCCACCACGATCAAGAACATCATCGTGAAGTCGATTACGGGCCGCAGCCGCTGAGACAGAGGCTGCGCGAGCGAGGAGAGTGGGTTGCGTAGCAAGGGCGTCGAGACGCCGTTTAAGCTGCGAGGCTCGAGGAAACAGACATGGCACGTATCCTCATCTGTCATGTGCCAAAAGACGGAAGCGTCGCCAGAGACCTGGGAGCCGCGCTCATGGGGCGCGGTCACTTCGTCTCGTTCGATGGCGAGCCTGACACGCTGCGCCCGGAGCGCGCCTCGCGTCTCAGGCAGTTCGAGGCCGTGATCGTCGTCTGGACGGAAACCTCCGCCCAGAGCAACGGCCTGGCGGAAATTGCGCGTGAGACGCTGCCTCTCAATCTCCTGATCCCCGTCCGGGCGGACGATCTGGAGACGTCGCGGCTGCCGCTCATGTTCCGCAAGCTCAATATGCTGGCCCCGCGCGATGTCGATGGCATCGCGCGCCTTGTCGCGCGGCTGAGCACGGCGGCCTCGTCTCTGCGCGACATGGCCGAGCGCGAGCAGATAAGGCGCTCCGCCGCCCCCGCGCAGCACGCGCCCGAGCAGCCGCGTACCTCCGCCCGTCCGCCGCCTCTCCCGAAGGCGCCGGATCGTACCGCCGCCGGCGGCTCTTCCGATCGCTATGCCGCAAAGCCTATCGTCGAGCCCGCCATGGCCCGGCGCGCCCGGCCTCTGTTCGATCTGCCGGAGGTCGAGGCGGATCTTGCCTCCGTCGTGCCGCGGCGAGATTTCGCGCCGGAGCCTCCGCGCGTCCGCGATCCGGCTCCCCCGCAGCGTCCTGTCGCGCGTGCGCCGCAGGATCGCCCCACCGCTCCGGTCGTCACGGCCGAGGATCTGGCGAAGGCGGTCGACAACGGCCTGCTCGTTTACCATATCCCCGAGGCCATGTGGCTGGGCGTGCCCACGACGGTCGAGCTGACGCTGGGGCGAGACATTCTCGCGGGCCTCATGCAGGCGGAGGTCGGGCACGGCGGCATCGCTGGCGAGGACCGCCAGAGCGTTGAGACCTTGTCGGTCAGCCTCTACGGCAATGCGGACGCGTTCGAGATCGAGCGTCAGTCCGAGCGCACCCAATTCGTCAGTACGAGATACGCGCAGTCCGTTCGTGATCCGGCGACCTTTGGGCGCTGGGCGTGGCTCGTCACGCCGCGCGCGGCCGGCCCTTATGAGCTCGTGGTGAGGATCTCGGCGCTCCTGCGCGATCATCACGGCGTGCCGGCGCCCGTGGCGCTGCCGGATCGCCGCTTCGGGATCGAAATCCGGGTTCCGCAAGGTGAGAGCCTCGTCTCCGCGCTTGCTGGCTGGCATCGCCGCTGAGCGGACAAAGAAAAAGCGCGGGCCCTTTCGGGTCCCGCGCTTCAGAACGAAGGAAGCGGCCCTGCGCGTTAGCCGGCCAGCTCTTCCACGTGCTCCCAGTTGACGAGATTGTCGAACCAGGCCTCGAGATACTTCGGGCGCGCGTTGCGATAGTCGATGTAATAGCTGTGCTCCCACACGTCGACGCCGAGGATCGGCTGCGCGCCGTGCATCAGCGGGTTCTCGCCGTTGGGCGTCTTGGTCACTTCGAGCTTGCCATCCTTGATGGCGAGCCAGGCCCAGCCCGAGCCGAACTGCGTCACGCCGGCGTTGATGAAGTCGGCGCGCACCTTGTCGAAGCCGCCGTAGCCGTCCACCAGCTTCTGGATCGAGCCCGGAAGCTTGTTGCCGCCGCCGCCCTTCTTCATCCACTTCCAGAAGTGGATGTGATTGTAGTGCTGGCCAATGTTGTTCACGAGCGGCTGGTTCTTGCCGTCATAAGCGGCCTTGCAGATCTCCTCGACCGACTTGCCCTCAAGGCCCGACCCGACGATCAGCTTGTTGCCGTTGTCCACGTAGGCCTGATGATGCTTGTCGTGATGGAACTGCAGCGTCTCGGCCGACATATAGGGGGCCAGGGCATCATACGCGTAGGGAAGTTCGGGGAGCTTGAAAGTCACGGCGGGATACTCCGTCTAGGGCGCGTCCGAAAAGGAGCACGACATTAAGTAAGGACGTGGGGCCGGCACGCCATTCAGGGAAGAAGGAGCGGACCAGCCTTTGGCGGCGTTCAGTTCGCCCAATGCCTACCGGCTCAGGAGGTTCCATTCAAGCTTTGTCATGGAGAATACGGTCGGCGGACCGGAAGGCCCCTGTTGGGCCCAAAAAGATAGGGGTGCACCGACCCTGAACGGTGCACCCCCGTGGATCACGCCGGGGAAGATAGGATCTCAGGGTAAGGGCACGTTAGCCCCCGTCCGCTGAACCGGTTCTGAATGGCGCATTCACCTGCGGTTCATTGTTGTGGCGATTTTGGGCCCGGCGGCTGCAAAGCGGCAGAAAGCCCCCGCGGGCGCGACGGAAGTTTCGTCCCAGTCCGTCTTCCACTAGGACTAGTGGCACATATATCAGTCGGACCGGCCAAAGCGATGAAAAGACCTTTCAGCTCCCTGTTCACCCTTGCGGTCCCCGTGGCCGCGCTCGGTCTTGCCGTTGTATGGATGCTGGGCCTCAACACGCGCACCGCCGGCAATATCGTCTACGATACGGTGCCTGCCTCCAAGGGACAGATCCGCAAGATCGTCTCCACCTCCGGTCCCGTGCGCGCCCTCGTGACCGTGAGCGTCGGCTCGCAGCTCTCCGGGCAGGTCGACGACGTCCGGGTCGATTTCAATAGCGAGGTTAAGCCGGGCGACATCCTGGCAACGCTCGATTCCAAGACGTTCGCGGCGAAGGTCGAGCAGGCCAAGGCAGACCTCGCCGCCGCAGAGGCCGCGCTTGCGAACCAGGAAGCGGCGATGCAGAAATCCAAGGCCGTGTTGCAGGCTGCGGAAACGAACGTCGCGCGCCAGGAGGCCTTGGCCGAGAAGCGCCTGTCGCCCCAGCTGACCTACGAGACGGCGTTGCGTGACCGCGACGTCGCGAAGGCGGACATCGCCGTGGCCGAGGCGCAGGTCGCGAGCGCACGCGCAACCATCCAGCAGCGCAAGGCCGCCCTCGATCAGGCGTCCATCGATCTCGAGCGTGCGGAGATTCGCTCGCCCATCGACGGCACGGTGATCTCCCGCACCGTCGATCCCGGCCAGACGGTTGCCGCGAGCCTGCAGGCGCCCGAGCTGTTCAAGATCGCCCAGGATCTCTCCCGCATCCGCATCGAGGCCCAGGTGAACGAGGCCGACGTAGGTGCCGTCGCGGAAGGCAATGCAGCAACGTTCACCGTCGACGCCTATCCCGATCGGCAATTCGAAGGCCGCGTCACCCAGGTGCGCCTAGCCGCCACCGAAATCAGCAGCGTCGTCACCTATACCGTGATCATCGAAGCCGCCAACGATGGCCGCAAGCTGTTTCCCGGCATGACGGCCAACGTTATGATCATTTCCGCCACCCGCGATGGCGTGCTGCGCGTCTCGAACGATGCGCTTCGTTTCAAGCCCAAGATCCCCGGTGCCGATACGCAGGGCCGCGGCGCCAATCGCGGTTCGGGCGGCGGAGACCGCACCGGCCGCATGCTGGAGCGCCTCAACACCGAGGTCGGCCTGACCGACGAGCAGCAGACGGCCGTCAAGGACGCACTCGCCAAGCTCGGCCAGGAGACGCGCGACAGCGCCCAGGGCGGCGGCCTCATGTCCGGCCCCGGCGATCCGATCGTGTTCCGCCAGAAGGCGACCGCGCGCATCGAGCAGGCGCTTGGCCCCACGATGACTGAGGATCAGCGCATCAAGTTCCAGCGCTGGAAGGACGGCCGCGAGACTGCCCGCTTCGCAACGGTATGGGTGCTCGGAAAGACTGGAGTGCCCGAGCGGCGCAACATCCGCACCGGCATTGCCGACGACCAGTTCATCGAGGTTCTGGGCGGCGATCTCAAGGAAGGCGAGCCCGTCATCTTGCGTGGCCGGGACGTGAAGTCATGACCGTGATCGAAAGATCTCCGTCATCGGTCCCGGGGCGCGAGGGGACTTCGTCCGCAACGCCCCTCATCTCGGCCCGCGACCTGAGCAAGATCTATCGGGTGGGAGAGCAGGACCTCGTTGCCCTCGGCAAGGTGTCGCTCGATATCGCGGCTGGAGATTTCGTGGCGATCATGGGGCCCTCCGGCTCCGGCAAGTCGACCATGATGAACCTCATCGGCGCGCTCGACGTGCCGACCTCCGGAAACCTCGTGATCGACGGACGCGACATCGGCAGCCTCTCCGCCGACGAGCTTGCCGATCTCAGGAACCGCTCGATCGGCTTCGTTTTCCAGCAGTTCAATTTGCTGCCGCGCACCAGCGCACTGAAGCAGGTCATGCTGCCGCTTCTCTACGCGCACCCCCGTCCCGAGAACATGGAGGAGATGGCGCGCCGCCGGCTGGAGCAGGTGGGGCTGGCAAGCCGCATGGACCACACGCCACGCCAGCTTTCAGGCGGCCAGCAGCAGCGCGTCGCCATCGCGCGCGCCATCGTAAACAATCCGAAGATCCTGCTTGCCGACGAGCCGACCGGCGCCCTCGACACCAAGACGTCGGAAGAGATCATGCAGGTCTTCACGGCGCTGAACCGCGAAGGCATCACCGTCGTTCTTGTCACCCATGAGCCGGAGATCGCGCTCTGGGCCGGGCGGCGCATTACGTTTCGCGATGGCCGCATCATTGACGACGTTCGGCAGACGCCGATCACCGCAGCCGCACCTCCGCCAGCCGGAGGCCAGCCGCAATGAACATGTGGGACTCGGTGCTGATCGCCGTCAACGCGCTGCGCGTCAATCTTCTGCGCTCCGTGCTCACCACGCTCGGCATCGTCATAGGCGTGGCGTCCGTCATCATCCTGGTGGCCGTCGGCACCGGTGCATCCAGCGAGGTGGACCGCCAGATCAAGGCTCTCGGCACCAACATGCTGGTGGTTTTTCCGGGATCGAGCCGCGTGCTCGGGCGCTCCCAGGGCGCCGGCACCGATATCCCGCTCTCGGAGGGAGACGTGATGGCCATCCGCGACAAGGTGCCGGGCGTCGTGGCCGTCTCGGGCCAGATCACCGAAACCGCCCCTATCGTGCGCGGCAACACCAACTGGACCACGACGATCAGCGGCGTTCATGCGGAGTATGGCTTCATTCGCGACTGGCCGGTGGAAAGCGGCCGCGAGCTCGAGGCGAACGACGTCAGGAGCGGAGCCAAGGTGGCGATCATCGGCAAGACGGTTGCCCAGGAGATCTTCGCCGGCGAGAACCCGGTCGGGGCGGCCGTTCGCATCAAGAACGTTCCCTTCGAGGTGGTCGGCGTTCTCACGTCCAAAGGTCAATCGGCCATGGGTCGCGACCAGGACGATATCGTCCTCATTCCCATTTCGACGGCCCGCGCCCGCATTTCCGGAAAGAGCCAGATTCAAAACGACAGGGTCGGGCAGATCTATGTGAAAATCGACACCGATAGCGATCTGGCCGTCGCGCAGGAGGATATAGAAAACCTGCTGCGGCAGCGCCGCAAAACAACGCGTGGCGCCGAGAATACCTTTTCTGTCCGCAATCTCTCCGAAACCATGAAGGCGAGAACGGAGGTGCTCACCACGATGAGCTACCTGCTGGCCGCCACCTCCGTCATTTCGCTCATCGTCGGTGGTATCGGCATCATGAATATCATGCTGGTGTCGGTGACGGAGCGCACGCGCGAGATCGGCCTCAGAATGGCGGTCGGAGGCCGCCGGCGGGATATCCTGCTCCAGTTTCTGGTCGAAGCCGTTTCCCTTTGCCTGTTGGGAGGGCTGATCGGCGTGGCCATTGGCGTTTCCGCCTCCACCATCATCGCTTTCGTGGCGGATTGGCCGGTTCTCGTCTCCCCGGCGGTGCTCGGCGGCGCCATGGCCGCGGCGGCGGCAACCGGAATATGTTTCGGATTGTTTCCGGCGCGGCGTGCCGCCCATCTTAATCCGATTGATGCGCTGCGAAGCGAATAGAGCGGTTTGCTATTCTTCTTCGCCTTGACGAAACCGCCGGAAATCTTTTACTGAACGGTACTGCGATGCGGCAGAACACTCTGCTTGGTCGCAACGTATTTCTCACCCGCGCAAGTTGCGAAAGTTTGTGGGCGTCCCTTTCATCAAGGACAGCTTTTTATCCATTTTGCAGATTTCGCATGCGTAGCGGAATTTGTCGCTCTATAAAGCGCCTATCGAACAGCCTTTGTGCGGCCTGGACGACGCATCAACGGAGTAACTAATGGCAAGCATCAACTACGATAAGATGTCGGTGAAGGAGCTGACGGATCACATTGCGCGCGCGCAGAAGGCGCTGAACGCGGCAAAGGATCGTGAGCGCTCCGAGCTGAAGCACAAGATTGCGTCTTTGGCTGAAAATGCGGGCTTTTCTGTTGGTGAGCTGTTCGGTGCGCGCGGCCGCGGCAAGGCCGTCGCCGTTAAGTACATGAACCCCGACAACCGCTCCGAGACCTGGACCGGCCGAGGCCGCAAGCCGAATTGGCTGGTGGCAAAGCTGAGCAAAGGTGCGAAAATCACCGATTTCGCTGTCTGATTTTTCTTGGTCGTAGAAGAGATTTAACGCGCGCCGCCGTAACCTCATTCGAAGGTCGGCGGCGCGTCGCTTTTAATGCGGCTCGTCGCGGCGATTGGACGCATAAGGAACATTGCGGAGCCGTCGAGTTGCTCTCGGATTGGCCACCCCCTTGGCAGGGCTGGCTGCGGATACAAGGACTCCGAAATAAGGACGGGTTGGAGCATAAAAAGCGCGGGTATTTTTTACTCCGCCGACAAGGCGAGATGGCCATACTTCGGCCGCGCCCATTTCGGATCTGATCCACCCCACCCAGGGCTCGCGCATTGCCGGCTCAAGCAGGCCGGAAACGCCGAAGCCGGGACCGCCGGTAGGGCTCTCGAAAGAACGTTTAGCACTCACCGCTTGACACTGCTAGTACCCGTCCTCATATAGGCGCTGCGCAACGGGCGATCCTCCCTGACAGGACGCTGGCGCGTGCAACCTTCCAGGCGGCGACACCCGACCGTCCGCGGAATTTCTGCACAATATCAACAATTTCGTATCATGAGGGTTTACCCATGAAGTTCCGTCCCTTGCATGACCGCGTTGTCGTGAAGCGCGTCGAAGAGGACACCAAGACCGCTGGCGGCATCATCATTCCCGACACGGCCAAGGAAAAGCCCCAGCAGGGCGAAGTCGTCGCTGTCGGCCCTGGCGCCCGCGATGACCAGGGCAAGATCGTTGCCCTCGAGGTGAAGCCCGGTGACCGCGTTCTGTTCGGCAAGTGGTCCGGCACCGAGGTCAAGATCGACGGCGAGGATCTCCTCATCATGAAGGAGAGCGACATCCTCGGCATTCTCGAAGGCAAGTCGTCGGCCAAGAAGGCTGCTTAATCGAAATCCCCCCAAATTTCTAACGGAGTGCCAAAGATGGCAGCTAAAGACGTAAAGTTTTCGCAGGACGCTCGCGAGCGCATGCTGCGCGGTGTCGACATCCTCGCCAACGCGGTGAAGGTGACGCTCGGCCCCAAGGGCCGCAACGTCGTGATCGAGAAGAGCTTCGGCGCCCCCCGCATCACCAAGGACGGCGTGACGGTCGCCAAGGAGATCGAGCTCGAGGACAAGTTCGAGAACATGGGTGCGCAGATGCTGCGCGAGGTCGCGTCCAAGACCGCTGATCTCGCTGGCGACGGCACCACCACCGCCACCGTTCTCGCTCAGGCGATCGTCAAGGAAGGCGCCAAGTCGGTTGCAGCCGGCGCCAACCCGATGGACCTGAAGCGCGGCATCGACCTCGCTGTCCAGGCCGTCGTCGACGAGCTCAAGGCCAAGGCGAAGAAGGTCACCTCCAACGACGAGATCGCCCAGGTCGGCACCATCTCCGCCAACGGCGACACCGAGATCGGCGCCAAGATCGCCGAGGCCATGAAGAAGGTCGGCAACGAGGGTGTCATCACCGTCGAAGAGTCGAAGAGCCTCGAGACCGAGCTCGACGTCGTCGAGGGTATGCAGTTCGATCGCGGCTACCTCTCGCCCTACTTCATCACCAACGCCGACAAGATGATCGCGGAGCTCGACAGCCCGTACATCCTCATCCACGAGAAGAAGCTCTCGGGCCTCCAGGCCATGCTGCCCGTGCTTGAGGCTGTGGTTCAGACCGGCAAGCCGCTCCTCATCATCGCTGAGGACGTCGAGGGCGAGGCGCTTGCCACGCTCGTCGTCAACAAGCTGCGCGGCGGCCTCAAGGTCGCGGCCGTCAAGGCTCCGGGCTTCGGCGATCGCCGCAAGGCCATGCTCGAGGACATCGCGATCCTCACCGGCGGCACCGTGATCTCCGAGGACCTCGGCATCAAGCTTGAGACCGTGACGCTCGACATGCTCGGCCGCGCCAAGCGCGTGTCGATCGACAAGGAAAACACCACCATTGTCGACGGCTCGGGCAAGAAGGCCGACATCGAGGCCCGCGTGAAGCAGATCAAGGCTCAGATCGAGGAGACCTCGTCTGACTATGATCGCGAGAAGCTGCAGGAGCGCCTTGCCAAGCTCGCTGGCGGCGTGGCCGTCATCAAGGTCGGCGGCGCCACTGAGGTCGAGGTCAAGGAGAAGAAGGACCGCGTCGACGACGCGCTCCACGCCACCCGCGCGGCTGTCGAGGAAGGCATCGTTCCGGGCGGCGGCGTGGCCCTGCTCCGTTCGATCAAGGCCATCGACGCGCTCAAGGTCGAGGACGAGGATCAGAAGGTCGGCGTCAACATCGTGCGCCGCGCTCTTCAGGCTCCGGCCCGTCAGATCTTCCAGAACGCGGGCGAGGACGGCTCGGTCGTCGTTGGCAAGATCCTCGAGAACTCGAAGTACAACTTCGGCTTCAACGCTCAGTCGGGTGAGTACGTCGACCTCGTGTCGGCTGGCGTCATCGACCCGGCCAAGGTCGTCCGTTGCGCGCTTCAGGACGCGGCCTCTGTCGCTGGCCTCCTGATCACCACCGAGGCGATGGTTGCCGACAAGCCCAAGAAGGACGCGCCCGCCATGCCGATGGGCGGCGGCGGAATGGGCGGCATGGGCGGTATGGACTTCTAATTTAAGGAAGTTCACGCCTCGCTGCGATGCGAATGAAGGCCGGAGCGGTTCGCCGCTCCGGCCTTTTGACGTTCTTGGGCCCTCTTGCGATCGCGGGCAGGAGCCCCACATGCCAAAGTCAGTGAGATCTGAAACGAGCAAAGGGAGGTCACCATGCTCGCAATCGAGATCGAGGAGCACGCGCGCAAGCTGATGGAAGTGCAGGGCCCGAAGGCCATTGCCGAGGCCGCGCAGAAAGCCCGCACCTTCGAGGAGCAGGGTGCGGCGGAGCAGGCTGTGACCTGGCGCAAGATCGAGCAGGCCATGCTGCGCCTTCAGGGCCCGCGCGCGAAGTAGTCCGCGGCCTGCGGCCTACGTTCTATTCGCTTTGACAAGGTCGGAAAGCGCACGCGCAAGCAGAAGCTCGTCTTTCGGAAAATCTTCCGAGATCCACCAGTCTTCGAACGCGCGCACGACGCGCCCGATGGCCGGACCTTCGGAGAGTCCCACCTTCAGCAGGTCCGCGCCGCGAACCGGAAGCGTGGGAACCCGCCATCGGTTCGGCAGCACGAAGCGTCCGCGCCACCCGGAGTCGTCCGCGGCTGCTCCGCTCCGTGCCCACGCGAGAAGAACGCCGTCGCGAAAAGCCTCGACACCGAACCGGTAGAGATAGGCGCGCGCCTCGCGCTCCGCCGTGTCTGGGTGAAAGGCAGGTTCAGGGAGAGCGAGCCGCGAGAGCCGGTCCGCCTCCGCGTTCGAGAGGCGAAGCCTTGCGGCTAAGTCTGCAAGCACTCGCCCCGGCCTCGGATGCGCGAGAGCCGCGAGCCCGAGCACGGGATCGTTGTCGCGGGAAAGACCGGCCTCGATAGCGCAAAGCTTGGCGAACGTCGGCACGTCGCCCTCCGCACCGACGAGCTTCTGCACGAGACCGGCGTCCGCCATCACGGCAACAGTTTCCACCGCATGGGGTGCCGCGAGCAGCCGAAGCAGTTCTGCCCGGATGCGCTCGGCCGAAAGCTGATCGAGACCGGACGCGAGCGCGATCGACGCGGCGAGGCCGTCGGCGTCGGGCCGGCCCGATGCATATTCGGCCGTGAAGCGGAAGAACCGCAGAATGCGCAGATAATCCTCGCGAATACGGTCCTCGGCATTGCCGATGAAGCGAACGCGGCGTGCGAGCAGGTCCTCGTATCCGCCAAGCGGATCGTGAACGGTGCCGCTCGCGTCGCAATAAAGCGCGTTGATGGTGAAGTCGCGCCGCTGCGCGTCCTCGGCCCAGTCCGTGGTGAACGTGACGCGCGCCTTTCGCCCGAAGGTCTCGATGTCCCGCCGGAGCGTCGTCACCTCGATCGGCTGATGGTGGGCAATGACGGTGACAGTGCCGTGCGCCAAGCCGGTCGGCACGGCGCCGAGCCCGGCCGCTTCCGCGATCCGGATAACGTCGTCGGGGAGCGCAGTGGTGGCGATGTCGACGTCCTTCACGGGCTTCCCGAGCAGCGCGTTGCGGATCGCTCCGCCCACGACGCGCGCGCCGTATCCGCCCTGCTCGAGCGCGCCGAGCACGGCCCGCGTGCCTGCGCTCGAAAGCCACGGAGCACCCGCGAGGCTCGGGGGCACGGGATCACGCGTGTCGCTGCTCATCGTATGCTCACTCGATATGGCTCGGGACGATCTTTCCGTCCTTCATGATCGAGGGCTGGTAGTGCTGGCCGGGCTTGCCGCCCGAGGACGTCCCGAAGATCGCGAGCGTGACGATGACGAGCAAGGCCCCGCTCGCGAACAGCCAGAGGAGCGGAGCGTCATCGAGAATGCCCGAGAACGACCGGGACCCGTCCGTTTCGTCACCGGTCTCGGCCTTGGAGCGCGAGAACAGCACCCAGGCCGCGTAGAGCAGGGTCGGCAGCAGGAACAGCAGGAGGTTCTCGATAACCGTTCGGATCATTGTGCAAAGAGCCTCTCGCGCATGTTGCGAAGGATACCGGCAGTCGCGCCCCAGATGAAGCGATCGCCGAACGGAACGGCGAAGAAATGCCGCTCGCGGCCGCCGATCGTGCGTGTGTGACGCTGATAATTGCCCGGATTCATCAGGAATGGCAGAGGAACCTCGAAGGTATCGGCAACCTCGTTCTCGTCGAGCCGTAGTTTGGCTTCCGCGCTCACGAGCGCGATCACGGGCGTGATGCGAAACCCTGTCCCCGTGAGATAGCGGTCGAGAGTCCCCAGAGGCTCGACCAGCGCAGGATCGAGGCCGATCTCCTCCTGCGCCTCGCGCAGCGCCGTTGCCAGCGGATCGACGTCGAAGGGCTCGGTCTTGCCGCCGGGAAAAGCGATCTGCCCCGCGTGCGCCGTCAGATGGGCCGTGCGTTGCGTGAAGAGGAGCGTGATCTCGGGTCGCGCGATCGCCGGAATGAGGACGGCCGCCGGACGCGCCGCCTGCAAGGCGTCGACGCCGGGCCCCGCCGCTTCGGGCAGAAGCTCGGGATTGAGGTCGAAATCGCTGGGTTCGCGCCGCGATTCCCCAAGGGTGCCGTCCGCCACGGGAAAGGCCACCGGAGGCGGGCTCAGCACCCGTTGCGTCAGGTCCCGGAAACCTTCGGGCGTAAAGACATGAAAATCGGAGGTCGTCGATTGAAGCATTGGGGTTTATTCCAGGATCGCCGTCGGGCCGGCAACTCATTCATTGCTTTGGACCCTAGCAGCTCGTGAGCCAAAACATGAGTCTCCTCAAGGGGCTGGCCATGACGCTCCCCTCGGGTCAAGGCTTCGAACTCCCGGCCGGCCGTATCGTGAGAGGCGGTGCAGGTAAATGCCGCATTCTCACGCTAACGCCCCATTTTGGTGCCATCAGAGTATTTTCGAACTGGAAACCTGTTCGCCCTAGATCTTGTTAGTGAGCTATCGGCCTCGTTATGGGCCACGGAGCGCGATCCCGGGCCACGGGACCAGACCTACGCTCCGATGCGTGCTGCGTTTCGTTCATGTGCTGGCGTGAAGGGCCGGACGCAGAGGTCCGCAAGTATCGCCTTCAGCAATTCGGCGCGCCGCGCGCCCCTTTCGGAGGAATCCAACGCGATGATGCGCGTTTCGAGGATGATGAGCCCCCCGACCTTTTGTCCTGCGTGTGCGCGCGGTCTGCGCCCCGTTCTATCCGCTTTGCTGGCGATCGCGGGAGCTTGGCTCCTCATGGCGCCGGGCGATGCCGTCGCTGCGCCGCGCAGCCAGGAAGTTTTCCTGAAGTCGCTGTCTCCCCCAGACCGCAAGCTGTTCGAGGACTATCTGTCGGCCAAGGCCGTGCATGACTTCAAGAGCGATGCCTATTGGCGTGAGGTGACGGACAAGCGCGCTCTGAGGCGCGGCAAGAAGGGCCGCGGCGAGGAGATCACGAGCCGCGACTACGTCAAGACCTTCCCGCCGAAGTACGACGGCCCGGAGCTGCCTGCGGCGCTCGCCAAGCGCTGGGCCGCGTTCCAGGAGCAGGATCAGAAGGAGAAGGACAAGGAGCCGCCGAAGCCCAAGCCCGGCGTCGCCGAGTTCCTCGCCTTCGCCCGCGAGGAGTACGCCTTCACTCCGGAGCGCATTCCCGAGGCGGAGTTCAAACTGCGCTATGCGCGTGAGGCGACCGCGCTCGGGCTGACGGGCGATCAGGTTGTGCGCGTATACGCGCTCGAGACGAGCGGCCTCGGAACGGCCGACATGGTCTCGGGCATCCATCCCATCAAGAAGACCGGAACGCCGATCTCGACGGCCATCGGTTACGCCCAGCTCCTCGTCGCCAACACCACGGACGAGCTGGTGAAGCACGGTCCCAAGTTCCTCGCCCGCCTGAAGGCGATGGCGAGCGACCGCAACTATGATCCCGCCCGCCGCCGCGCGCTAGCCGAGAAGCACGACAAGCTCGCTACAATGCTGAAGTCGGCGCGCTCCGTGCCCCATCGCTGGGATGCCCACGTCGCCTTCGCGCGCACGCGCAAGGGCATGGGCATCCATGCCATCAACCTTGACGGTGACATCGGCCCCTGGTTGCAGGTTGTGAAGCTGCACGGTCTCAAGGACATGGCGGAGAAAGCGGGCATCGCAGCGCTCACGGGCGCCGAGATCGAGCTGATGAACCTCGCCGGCCCCGGCACCGGCCTCGAGATGATGCGCCCGGCGGCGCGCAATGCGCCCACGCCCAATTTCTTCGAGCGCGGCGCCTACTTCCGCAACACCATCGTCCGCGACAAGACCAGCGCCGAGCTTCTGGTCGCGCTGGATAAGCGCATGGACCAGAACCTCACGAACGCGGGTGCTATCGAGTTCGCGGAAGCATTCCGTCAGGTCTCGCGTGAGGTCGCGTCGGGCCGCTGAGGAGGGGCCGCCCTAGACATTCTTTCTAGGGCCACTTCACCACAGGCGGCAGCGACGAGAGAATGCTGTCCACGTTGCCGCCGGTCTTGAGACCGAACACCGTCCCGCGGTCGTAGAGCAGATTGTACTCCACGTAACGGCCGCGCCGGATGAGCTGCTCCTCGCGGTCCGCCTCCGTCCAAGGCATCGAATAGTTGCCGCGCACGAGCATCGGATAGACGCGCTGGAACGCCCGGCCCACGTCCTGTGTGAACGCGAACGCGGCATCCCATCCGCCTTTGTCCTCCTCGGGAGTGAGGTAGTCGTAGAAGATGCCGCCGATGCCGCGCGGCTCCTTGCGGTGCGGCAGGTAGAAGTACTCATCACACCACTTGCGCAGCTTTTCATAGTCCGCAATGGCCTCGTGTGCCGCGCAGGCGCCATACATGGCGGCGTGGAAGGCGAGGCTGTCGGCGTCGTCCTCCTTCCGCCGCCGGTCGAGCACGGGCGTCAGGTCGGCGCCGCCGCCGAACCACCACTTGCTCGTCACCACCATGCGGGTGTTCATGTGCACGGCCGGCACGTTCGGGTTCTGGGGATGCGCGATCAGCGAGATCCCGGACGCCCAGAACTGCGGGTTTTCCTCCGTGCCCGGAATTTGCTTGCGGAACTCCGGCGCGAATTCACCGAATACGGTTGAGGTGTGGACGCCCACCTTCTCGAACACGCGGCCCTTCAGCACGCTCATTTTGCCGCCCCCGCCCGGCGCCCCGGTATGGTCCTTGCGCGACCACGGCGTCTGCACGAAGCGGCCGGGCGCCTCACCCCCGAACTGGGCGGTGGCGGGAAGATCTGTCTCGAGCTGCTCGAAGCGCGCGCAGATTTCGTCGCGGAGCTGCTGAAACCAAGCCTCGGCTGCCGATTTGCGGGCCTCGATGTCGCTTGCCGTCTCGGCCATGGTTGTCTTTTCCTGGTGAGGCGCCCATCTCTCAGGGGCGTCGGGTGGACGAAGGGGTGCCTTGTTTCCGGCACGATAGCGGGTTAGCGCATAGCGCGATCCAGAAGAAACGAGAAGGGGTTTGCGGCGCTTGCAGCGGCAGCGGGCTCACGGATTGCAAAGAGAGACAAGAACGAGCCCATGTTCCGTTGGTTTGAGAGCCGGATAGACCCGTTTGCCCCAGGCGATGGCAGCCGCCCGCCCGAGAAGATAGCGGCTTTCTATTGGCATTACATCCGCCCGGTTTGGCCGCCCTTCGCGGTGCTGCTGGTCGTGGGCTTCCTCGGCTCTCTGATCGAGGTGATGCTCATGGCGTTCGTCGGCAGCCTCGTCGACATGATGCGCGACGCTGCCAACCCGAGGGCATTTTTCGCCGACCACGGCAGCACGTTGCTGTTCATGGCGTTCATCGCCCTGATCGCCCGCCCGGCCTGCTCCACGATCCACGATCTGGTGAAAAACCAGATGATCAGCCCGGCTGTGACGACGCGCATCCGCTGGCAGACGCACACCTACGTCCTTCGCCAGTCGCTGGCCTTCTTCCAGAACGATTTCGCAGGCCGCATCGCGACGCGGATCATGCAGACGGGCCCCGCCCTTCGCGAGTCCGTGGTCCAGGCGGTCGATGCCATCTGGTACATGACGATCCACGTGCTTGGCGCCCTCTACATCTTCTGGGAGGCCGATGCGCGCCTCGTCGTGCCGCTTCTCGTCTGGCTCGCGCTCTATGTCGTCGTGGTCGCCGTGTTCGTACCCCGCATCCAGAAGCTTTCGACGGAGGCCTCCGAGGCCCGCTCCTGGCTGACCGGACGTGTCGTCGACAGCTTCACGAACGTGCTGACCGTCAAGCTCTTTGCCCACGCCGAGCGCGAGGAGGGCTACGCGCGCGAGGCCATGGCGGAGCATCTGAGGCGCCATCAGGCCTCTCTCAGAAACCTCACGGTGATGGAGTTCGTGCTCTACGCGCTCAACGGCGCGCTGCTCGTTTCCGTCTCAGGGTTCGCGCTCTGGCTCTGGAGCAACGATGCGGTGACCATAGGCGCCATCGCCGCGGCGATGACGCTGGCGATCCGTATCATCGCCATGTCGGGATGGATCCTGTTCACCGTCTCGGGCGTGTTCGAGAACATCGGCATCGTGCACGAGGGCATGCAGACCATTTCGCGCGACTACGAGGTCACCGATCGGCCGGGTGCGAAGGACCTCGTCGTGAGCAAGGGCGAGATCGAGTTCGATCACGTCCGCTTCCACTACGGCAAGACCAAAAGCGTGATCGAGGACGTGACGCTCAGGATCGCGCCGGGCGAGAAGGTCGGCATCGTCGGACGCTCGGGTGCGGGCAAGTCCACGCTCGTGAACCTGTTGCTCCGCTTCTACGACGTGGAGGCCGGCCGCATCATGATCGACGGCCAGGACATCGCGGGCGTCACGCAGCAAAGCCTGCGCGCCAACATCGGCCTCGTGACGCAGGACACGTCCCTCCTGCACCGCTCGGTGCTCGAAAACATCCTCTACGGCCGCCCCGAGGCGGTGGAGGCCGACGCCATCGCTGCGGCGAAGCGCGCCCATGCCCATGACTTCATCGCTGGCCTTGAGGATATGCGCGGACGCACCGGCTACCACGCGCAAGTGGGTGAGCGCGGCGTCAAGCTCTCGGGTGGCCAGCGCCAGCGCATCGCGATTGCGCGCGTGCTCTTGAAGAACGCGCCGATCCTGATCCTCGACGAGGCCACGAGCGCCCTCGACAGCGAGGTCGAGGCCGCCATCCAGGAGAGCCTGGATGAGCTGATGGCGGGGAAGACCGTCATCGCCATCGCGCACCGTCTGTCGACCATCGCCGCCATGGACCGCCTCGTGATCATGGACAGCGGCCGCATCGTCGAGCAGGGAACCCACGCGGAACTGCTTCGCAAAGGTGGCATCTACGCAAGCCTCTGGGCACGCCAATCCGGCGGCTTCATCAAGGACGCCGCCGAATAGGGCGCTAAAAGGCTCGAGGGAGCAGCCTCAGGCCGCCTGAGGGCCCGGATCGTCATCCTCGGGCCCAGTAGTCGGTGCCGGATGGCGCATCGCAGCCGTCGGCGGCGGGAACGCCACGACCGACTTGTCCTTCTTCTGGCGGCCGAGGCTCCACTGCAAAGGCTGGATGACCTTCTCGAGACGCAACGGCTCGATGATGCCGCTCTCCGTCCTGAGTGCGAAAATATCTCCCGCTTTGAGTCCGAGCAGTGCGAGGCCGCGCATCGTCGTGACCGGAAGCGGCACGGCCGGCCCCGGCGCGCGATCCTGCTCCTGGCGCGTCAGCACGCGATGCTCGCTGCTTCCCCCGCCGACGCTGAACGTGATCTGGCTGTCGATGGTGGCCGTCTGGGGATCGAGCAACTCGGGAAGCACCACCTCCGCCGTTTCGAGCTTCCGCCTCAAGAGCTGGGAGAACGGCGTGTCACGCTGCTGCGCGTGGAGCAGGGTTTCGAGATAGACGTGGTCTTTGGAGATCAATTGCAGGCTTGTCATAGGCAACCTCAATCGGGCCTGGGCGCGTTGCGGCCCGGCCTCGGTAATGTTCAGATTGGGGTGAGAGAACGGGTATCCCTGGCCTCGGCGCGCGAAGGCCCGGCCAGGGCTAAGCACCTGCGATGAGACAGCCTGGATTGAGGTCCCGCGGCGGGACGGTGACGTAAGGCATGGCACCCGTTTCCAATGACGACGCCATCATATCAGATCCGCCCGGAATTGCGACATCGCCGTCGCGCCTCGCGATCGGGGGCAATCGTCGCAGCGTGGGAAGCGGCGCAAAAGAAAAGAGCGGCGTTTCGAGATCGAAACGCCGCTCCGCATTTGTTGAGTCTTTCGCCAGGGATCAGGCGAGATCGAAGCGGTCGGCGTTCATGACCTTGTTCCACGCCGCCACGAAGTCCTTCACGAACTTGTCCTTCGCATCGGCCGAGCCGTAGACCTCTGCAATCGCACGAAGCTGGGAGTGCGAGCCGAAGATCAGGTCCACGCGCGTGCCCGTCCACTTGAGATCGCCCGTCGCGCGGTCGCGTCCCTCGTAAAGGTCCCGGGCGTCCGAAACCGGCTGCCACGCCGTTGCCATGTCGAGCAGGTTGACGAAGAAGTCGTTCGTCAGCGTCTCGGGCTGCTTGGTGAAGACGCCATGCGTGGACTTCCCGGCATTCGCGCCGAGCACCCTCAGGCCGCCGACGAGAACCGTCATCTCAGGAGCCGTGAGCGTCAGCAACTGCGCCTTGTCGACCAGAAGCTCCTCCGCCGAGACCGTGTACTTGCCCTTGAGGTAGTTGCGGAAGCCGTCCGCGATAGGCTCGAGCACGGAGAAGGAGTCGACATCCGTCTGCTCCTGCGACGCATCGGTGCGCCCGGGCGTGAACGGAACGTCGACGGCGAGCCCGGCCTTCTTCGCGGCCTGCTCGACTGCGGCGTTGCCGCCGAGAACGATCAGGTCGGCGAGCGAGACCTTCTTCCCGCCGGACTGCGAGGCGTTGAACTCCTTCTGGATCGCTTCGAGCTTCTGCAGCACGGTTGCGAGCTGAGCGGGCTGGTTGACCTCCCAGTCCTTCTGCGGAGCAAGACGGATGCGAGCGCCGTTCGCGCCGCCGCGCTTGTCGGAACCGCGGAAGGTCGAGGCAGATGCCCACGCCGTCGAGACGAGATCCGAGATCGAGAGGCCCGATGCGAGGATCTTCGCCTTGAGCGCGGAGACGTCGCTCGCATCGATCAGCGCGTGGTCGACCGCAGGAACGGGGTCCTGCCAGACCAGTTCCTCCGCCGGAACCTCCGGGCCGAGATAACGGGAACGCGGCCCCATATCGCGGTGGGTGAGCTTGAACCAGGCGCGCGCGAAGGCATCCGCGAACTGATCCGGGTTCTCGAAGAAGCGCCGCGAGATCTTCTCGTAGGCCGGGTCGAAGCGCAGCGAGAGGTCCGTGGTCAGCATGGACGGCGCATGACGCTTCGAGGGGTCGTGCGCGTCCGGCACCGTGTTGGCGCCCATGCCATGCTTCGGCGTCCACTGATGCGCGCCAGCCGGGCTCTTCGTCAGCTCCCATTCGTAGCCGAACAGGTTCCAGAAGAAATTGTTGCTCCACTTCGTCGGCGTCGTGGTCCAGGTGACCTCGAGACCGCTGGTGATCGTGTCGCCGCCCTTGCCGGTGCCGAAGCTGTTCTTCCAGCCGAGGCCCTGCTCCTCAAGGCCGGCTGCCTCGGGCTCGGGGCCGCAATAGGAGGCCGCGGCCGCGCCATGGGTCTTGCCGAACGTATGGCCGCCCGCGATGAGCGCGACGGTCTCCTCGTCGTTCATTGCCATGCGCGCGAAGGTCTCGCGGATATCCTTGGCCGCTGCGATCGGGTCCGGATTGCCGTCGGGGCCTTCCGGGTTGACGTAGATGAGGCCCATCTGCACGGCGGCAAGCGGGTTCTCGAGGTCACGGTCGCCCGAATAGCGGCTGTTGGGTTTGTCGCTGGTCGCGAGCCAGGCGGTTTCGCTGCCCCAATAGACGTCTTCCTCGGGCTCCCACACGTCCGCGCGACCGCCCGCGAAGCCGAATGTCTTGAAGCCCATCGACTCCAGCGCGACGTTGCCCGCGAGGATCATGAGATCGGCCCACGAGATCTTCTTGCCGTACTTCTGCTTGAGCGGCCACAGCAGGCGCCGGGCCTTGTCGAGGCTGACGTTGTCCGGCCAGCTGTTGAGCGGCGCGAAACGCTGCTGGCCTGCACCGGCGCCGCCACGCCCGTCGCCGGTACGGTAGGTGCCGGCGCTGTGCCAGGCCATGCGGATGAAGAGGGGCCCGTAGTGGCCGAAGTCAGCCGGCCACCAGTCCTGCGACTCCGTCATCAGCGCGCGAAGGTCCTTCTTCAGGGCCTCGTAGTCGAGCTTCTGGAATTCCTCGGCGTAGTTGAAAGCCTCTCCCATGGGATCGGAGAGGGCGGAGTGCTGATGGAGGATCTTGAGGTTCAACTGGTTCGGCCACCAGTCCCGGTTCGATCTCATCGCGGTGCTTGAGGCGAGGCTAGCCCCGTGTGCCACCGGGCACTTGCCCGGGCCCTTGTCATCCGTTTTTGCGTCCATGTTTTTCTCCGATCGTGTCCGGTAAGTCTGTTGGAGTTGGTGCGAAATCCAGGCTGCCGTCCTTCGCGCGGGTCTAGGCAAAGGCTCTTCGGCGATATTGCCGTGGCAGGGTGACGGCGGTCATGACGAGCTCATCACGGGGGGCTTTAGACGGTGGTGCTCCCTGATGCGCTGGCGGCGCTGACGATCGAGCGTTCCATCGTCCTGGAAGCGGAGGGGCGGAGCGGAGCCATGGTCCGCACATCCCGAATATCCGCGACCGGCGCATCGGCGCGCGTCGTCGGCGTTGGCTTCCTCATTATGTACTCGCCTGTTTAGAGTTGTTCCAGACAAGTAGCGCACCGATGACATAAGAACAAATATTATTGTCGAATAAATACGATAAGAAAAACTGATCTTAAGGATTGGTTTTCCTGACATGTCTCAGACAGCAAAACGCCCGCGGAAGCGAACTTCCGCGGGCGTTTTGTCCGTAAGGTGGCGCGAGTGCGCTTTACATGTCGAAGCCGCCGCCGACCGGACCAGCCGAGGGGGCCGCGTCCTTCTTCGGTGCTTCGGCAATGGCCGCTTCCGTCGTGATGAGGAGGCTCGCGATCGACGCGGCATCCTGGAGAGCGGTGCGCACGACCTTGGCCGGGTCGATGATGCCCTTCTCGATCAGATCGCCGTACTCGTCGGCCTGGGCGTCGTAACCGAAGTTGGCGCCCTTGCCTTCCAGCACGCGGCCGACGACGATGGAGCCTTCGGTGCCGGCGTTCTCGGCGATCTGGCGGATCGGAGCCTGCAGCGCGCGCTTCACGATGGCGATGCCCGCGGTCTGGTCGTCGTTGTCACCCTTGACCGAGATGGCGTTCGTGGCCTTGAGAAGGGCCACGCCGCCGCCCGGCACCACGCCTTCCTCGACGGCCGCGCGGGTCGCGTTGAGCGCGTCGTCGACGCGATCCTTGCGCTCCTTCACTTCCACCTCGGTGGCGCCGCCGACCTTGATGACGGCCACGCCGCCGGCAAGCTTCGCAAGGCGCTCCTGCAGCTTCTCGCGATCGTAGTCGGACGAGGTCTCCTCGATCTGCGCCTTGATCTGGCTGACGCGGGCCTCGATCTCCTTCTTCTTTCCAGCGCCGTCGACGATCACGGTGTTGTCCTTCGTGATCGAGACGCGCTTGGCGCGGCCGAGCATGTCGAGCGTCACGGTCTCAAGCTTGATGCCGAGGTCCTCGGAGATCACGGTGCCGCCGGTGAGGATCGCGATGTCCTCGAGCATGGCCTTGCGGCGATCGCCGAAGCCCGGAGCCTTGACGGCCGCGATCTTGAGGCCGCCGCGCAGCTTGTTGACGACGAGCGTGGCCAGCGCCTCACCCTCGACCTCTTCAGCGATGATGAGGAGCGGCTTGCCGGTCTGAACGACGGCTTCGAGCACCGGCAGCAGCGACTGCAGGCTCGACAGCTTCTTCTCGTGGATGAGGATGTAGGGGTCGTCCAGCTCCGCGATCATCTTGTCGGCGTTGGTGATGAAGTAGGGCGAGAGGTAGCCGCGATCGAACTGCATACCCTCGACGACGTCCAGCTCGGTCTCGAGGCTCTTGGCCTCCTCGACGGTGATGACGCCTTCGTTGCCGACCCTCTGCATCGCTTCCGCGATCATCTCGCCGATCGCCTTCTCGCCGTTGGCGGAGATGGTGCCGACCTGCGCGATCTCGGCGGAGTTCTTGACCTTCTTCGACTTCTTGCCGATCTCCTCGATCACCTGCACGACGGCCTTCTCGATGCCGCGCTTCAGGTCCATCGGGTTCATGCCCGCAGCGACCGCCTTGAGGCCTTCGCGCACGATGGCCTGGGTCAGCACGCAAGCGGTGGTGGTGCCGTCACCGGCAAGGTCGTTGGTCTTCTGGGCGGCTTCGCGCACCATCTGCGCGCCCATGTTCTCGAGCCGGTCCTCGAGCTCGATCTCCTTGGCGACCGAGACGCCGTCCTTGGTGGTGCGCGGCGCGCCGAAGCTGCGCTCGATCACGACGTTGCGGCCCTTGGGGCCGAGGGTCACTTTGACGGCGTTGGCAAGGATGTCGACACCGCGCAGAATCTTCTCGCGGGCATCGGCGGAAAAGCGGACGTCTTTGGCAGCCATGATGGCAAGCTCCGATGTGAGGGAAACGGAAAAAGGCCGAAAACGAACGGCGGGCCGCGAGTGTTCGGGGCCCTTGCCGTCGAGGTTGCGCAGGCGTCGCGCTTACTTCTCGATCACGCCGAGAATGTCGCTTTCCTTGAGGATCAGGACGTCTGTGCCGTCGATCTTCACCTCCGTGCCGCTCCACTTGCCGAACAGCACCTTGTCGCCCGCCTTGATGTCGAGCGGCACGAGCTTGCCGGTTTCGTCGCGCGTGCCCGGACCGGCGGCCAGAACCTCGCCCTGCTGGGGCTTTTCGGTCGCGGTATCGGGGATGATGATGCCGCCCGAGGTCTTGGTTTCGCTATCCACGCGCTTGACGACGACGCGATCGTGCAGGGGACGAAACTTCATGAGAAATTTGAACTCCAGTAGGGGCTTGGGGGAGGCCGCGCGGCTCAGCGCGATCTGTCGATGGCACTGTAACGAGTGGAGTGCCAGACGATCCGCGGTTCTAGAGGTCAGCACGCCGGAGTGTCAAGGCGAGGAGGGGGCGAAGGCGGGCGGGAGAGGCAACCTGTATAAAATCTAAGATTGCATAAAAATGATCTTGATTCGCCCTAAAGTTGCGTTAACGTGTTGGACGTCTCGCGCGGGAACTTAAAATTCAGAAGACGATCGGCAAGTAGGGGAACGCCGTTGAAGATTAGCCACAGTGAAAAAATACCCGCCAATGGAGGGTCTGCATCTCAAATTAGAGCGCAGATTGAGTACATGGCTGATCTTATTATAGAGTTGAGAGATATGGCGCGCAACAACAGGCTCGAAACCTTGGCGGGACTGCTCGATTTAGCCAATACCGAAGCCCGGTTGCGCGCCAAGGATGCGCGGTAGACACGGGCGCCTACCTGACGGCCCGTGACACCATTTGCGAACCATGGCGTGCAATTTCGCCGGCAAGATCCAGTTCCATGAGGACAATGCGCACCTCCCGAGCGTCAAGCGCCGTCGCGCGAACGACCTCGTCGATATCGATGGGGTTGGGGCCGAGTGCGGCCAGCACCCGCTCGCGTTCCCGATCTCCAGGCTCGGATGCGCGCGTCGTCTGAGGCTCGGGCGCGGGTTCAGGTGTGAAGCTGGCCAGGCGATCTTCCGTCAACCCCTTGTGTTGTCGTGCGAGTTGAGGGGCCAGCACATCGAGCACGTCACGCGGCTCGGTGACGAGGGTCGCACCTGATTTGAGGAGTTGGTTCGTGCCCTCTGCGCGGGGATCCAGAGGGTGTCCCGGCACGGCGAAGACCTCGCGGCCCTGCTCACCCGCGAAGCGTGCCGTGACCAGAGTGCCCGAACGCCGCGCCGCTTCGATGACGATCACGCCGAGCGAGATGCCGGAGATCAGCCGGTTGCGGCGCGGGAAATCCTTGGCGCGGGGAACGAAGCCCGGCGGCTGCTCTGTCAGCAGGCAGCCTTCCTCTCCGATGCGGGCCTGAAGCGTCTCGTGCTCCGGCGGATAGATGATGTCCACGCCGCCCGCGAGCACGGCAACAGTGCCGTAGGCCAGGCTCGCCTCGTGCGCGGCCGCGTCGATGCCGCGTGCAAGCCCTGACACGATGACGAGGCCGCCCTCCGCGAGCTCCCGTGCAAAGAGGCGGGAGAGCTTCGTGCCGGCGGCCGAAGCCTGCCGCGAGCCGACGATTGCGACGCACGGGGCAGCCAGCAGCTCCGGCCGTCCCTTTACGTAGAGCAGCGGCGGGGGCGCATCGACGGCGGCGAGCGCGGGCGGATAGCCGGGTTCGATCGTGAACACCGGACGCGCACCGACTTTCCGTGCAGCCCGAAGCTCGGCAACGGCGTCTTCCTCGGGGCAGATCTCGACCGCTCGCCCCGCACGCCGCGCGAAAGACGGCAACGCCTTGAGCGCATTTGCGGCGCCGCCGAAGTGGTTGATCAGCTCGCGAAACGTGACCGGGCCGACTTGGCTCGAGCGGATGAGGCGCAGACACGCGAGACGTTCCGCGTCGTCGAGCCGCGAGACGGGTAACGGCGCGGGAGTGAAGAGCGTCGGCGTATCACGCTTTGGCACCGATCTTGGGCTCCTCTCCCTTCAGAAGCCGGCTGATGTTGGCCGAATGTTTCCAGATGAGCAACAGCGACATCGGCAACGCGAGCAGGGCCTCGGGTACATGGCCGAGCGCGAACAAGGCGAGTGGGGTGATGACGCTCGCGGCAAGCGCGGAAAGGGAGGAGTAGCGCGTCGTAAAGGCCGTGAGCAGCCAGACTGCGCAGAAGATCAACGCTCCGGGCCACAACAGGCCCCCCACGACACCGATGTAGGTCGCGACGCCCTTGCCGCCCTTGAAGCCGAGCCAGACGGGAAAGAGATGGCCGAGGAACGCGGCAAGGCCCGCAAGCAGCGCGCCGTCAATCGCGAGCCCGAACCGCGCGCCGAGCCGGTAGCCCAGGAGAACGGCGGCGGTGCCCTTCAGCGCATCGAGCAGCAGCGTCAGCGCGGCAAGCCCCTTGTTGCCGGTTCTCAATACGTTGGTCGCACCGATGTTGCCGGAGCCGATGGAGCGGATGTCGCCCAGTCCGGCCAAGCGCGTGAGCAGCAGCCCGAAGGGAATGGACCCCAGCAGGTAGCCCACGATGGCCGGCAGAAGATACGCGGTGGCGGTTTCGGTCGTAGAGAGCGGCGGGGGGATCAGGACGGTGCTGCCGCCAGCGCCGCCCGCGAAGGCAGCCGGAGCCGCCATCACCAGGCACGCCAGCAAGGCGCTGCCGAACGAAAGGACGCCGACATGTCTGAGCATAATGTGCCCGCCCCGTATCACCCCTGAAAAGTGGGGCAAAGCTAGAGTGCTTCCGGAAAAGTGTGAAGCGGTTTTCCGGCGAGAAGCACGGGCGTGAACACGTGCTTCCGGAAAAGTGTGAAGCGGTTTTCCGGCGAGAAGCACGGGCGTGAACACGTGCTTCCGGAAAAGTGTGAAGCGGTTTTCCGGCAAGAAGCACGGGCGTGAACACGTGCTTCCGGAAAAGTGTGAAGCGGGTTTCCGATGAGAAAGGTGGCCGGGGCCAGCGTCTGACGAAGCCTGCCCCGCTTGCGCGGTCCCAGGACACATGGACCCGAGACCGATGCAAAGTTCAGAATTTTGAATCTCTAGAGGACGATGCGGGCGGCAAGCCCGGATGCGCGAAACGCGCTGGAAACGTGCGGCTCACGTCCTCGACGCCGCTCTTGGTCCGGCAGCGTGCGCGGGCCCCGATGATGCCGCGCACGTCGGACGAAGCACGCCTTACCGGCCACCCCGCGAAGGGCTCTGCGGCTCGACGGCGAGCACGATGCGCGTCAGCGAGCGCAGGAATGCGTCGCGCTGGGTGGGAGCGAGGGCAGACAGGATCTGCTCGTCGGTGGAGCGCGCGGCCGGCTCGGCAAGACGGAGCGCGCCTTCGCCCTTGTCGGTAAGGCGGACGGCATAGCGGCGAGCGTCGCGGCGCGTGCGGCGGCGCTGAACGAGACCGCGCGACGTCAGGCGGCGCACGATGTCGGCCATCGTCGAACGGTCGATACCCGTGCGTTCGACGAGCGTCGTCTGGCTCGGTTCTTCGCTGTTGGCAATTGCCGTCATCACCGCATACTGGCGGGGCGTGAGACCCACCTCGCCAACGCTCACGGCGAACATTTCATCTGCACACTGCCCGGCTCGATGCAGTAAGTGCAGTGCCGACGACATTTTGTCGTCTCCAGCATCGTGTTTCATTTCCTTGCCAGTCCTTCTTGCTGGGGTTGTGGGATTCGAGGACGACGGGGAGCTTCACATGCAGAAAATCCCGCGCGATGCAGGATCGGTCGTGCACGTCGTACGTTCCTGGAAACTCACGAACCTGAATATGCTCCCGCAGAATATCATCTTGAATAGGACGAAAGGTGAGGGAGCTTTCGGTCCCTTTCGCTATTGATTGAACGTCTGTCCGTACCCACATTGGGACGTCGCTTCGAAGAATGGGCACACGAAGACAATTGTTCGAGATGTTTGTCTGCGTGACGAGTGGTCACGTGCACTGCAAATGCAGTGTTTTGCGACATCGTCGTCGATGTGAACTTCGTCAAGTAAACAGCCAGGATGTAATGCCTGCGCGCCGCGCGAGTTCCGCGATGCCACTTTCAACCGCAGCAAAAGTTTCTTTACTCGGATGATCGGGAAGCCAAGGTGCGCCGTCTTTTCTCAGGCGATATGCCGCAATAAGAGCATTCCAGGCATCCGCATCGAATGGCCGCTCCGGCGCGGCGCCATTCGTCATGCGTTTGAGATCCTTCTGTGAGCCGAGCCATGCGTGCGACGCTTGCCAGGTTTCGGTACTGGCGGGCAGGTTATGGCGGGCCTTCAGTTGCGAGATTGCAAGCACGCCGGCCTCTCTCGGGTGCGGGCCGATCTCGAGCGTAGCGATCCTTGTGCCGCGTCTGCGCACCGAGAAAAGGCGGCATTTGTCGCGAGCCAGACGGTCGGCATACTGGTCCGCACAGTTCTGCATGGCATGTGCTTCCGCCAGGATGGCGCTGTGATCGAGCAGCGGCACGAACGTGTAGCCGCGCGCTTCGCCCGGCTCGAGCCACGGATCCGTCAGCACGCCCTTGCGGAGTTGCAGCACGAGACGCATGCGGTTGAGCCAGCTCTTTGCCGCGCAAGCCGCTGTGTCGAGGGCCATTTCCGGGCGCCACGGAACAACGATGAGGCCGTGCGTGCGCGACTGGTCGAAATTGGAAAACCACGCGTAAGCAGCCAGCAGGCCGAACAGATGTGCGGGATCGGCGGGCTCCATGAACACGGCTTGCTGGGCGAGCCACAGCGCAAAGTAGTCGTCACAAGCTTGTACGCCGAAGATGACCGACCTCAGCCAGAACGCGCTGTCTTCCGCGGAGGTGGGAAGGTGGTTCGCGATACGCCGCGCGAAGAGGTCAGAGCGCGGGAGCGCGCCGAAACGGCCCGCGAAGGCTTCCGGCGGAAGCCGCCGCAGCCATAACGGCAGATCGAGCGCTACCGCGACATCGCGAAGCGGCGCGCCTTCGATCGTGAGTTGAAGCGCTTTCTGCCGCCGCCGCTGTGCCCCTTGCCGGCTCGCAAGCGCATAGACGGCGGCGGGAAACGAAATGGCGAGATCCGCCAGGCGGGGGGAGGTTGAAACGAGACGGCGCACGCTGCGGCGGCGCGCGGCGTCGAAGCGGTCGACCAGCATGTCGATGTCGCGGTCTACGCCCGCCAACGGAGTGCCGAGGGAGAGGTCCGAAGGCTTTGCTTTGCTGCGCATCGGTGGTCATCCAGCCGGAAAGCAGCCCGCAGCACGCGCGGGCTCCGGTTCGGGTGACACTGTCCGCAAGTATTGCGGCGCAGGTGCGACCCGACTTTGACCAACATGAGATGGTGCGGCCCCCCGAAGTGGATGAGTGCGCCGGATCAGCGCGGTATGCGCCGCATCCGGTCGAGCGCGCCCTGCAGGATCAACGTGGCGGCGAGCTTGTCGATCACATCAGCGCGCCGCTTCCGGCTGGTATCCGCCTCGATCAGCATGCGCTCGGCTTCCACCGTCGTAAGGCGCTCATCCCAAAGCAGAATGGGAAGCGGCGAGAGCGCGTTGACATTGCGCGCGAAGGCCCGTGTCGCCTGTGCGCGGGGGCCCTCGCTTCCATCCAGGTTCGCCGGAAGCCCGAGCACGAAACCGGCAATCGCGTGCTCGCTCGCAAGATCGAGCAGCCGCTTCACGTCCACGCTGAACTTCGTGCGCCGGATCGTTTCGAGCGCCGACGCGATGGTGCGCGTCACGTCGCTCAATGCGAGGCCGAGCGTCTTGGTGCCCGCGTCGATGCCGATTAGCCGCCCCGGCACGATGAGATCCGCGAAAGCCTCGACGTCGCCTACTGTGACGCCCCTCTGCGCGGGTTTGCCGTCATCGGTCATGAATGAGCCTCGAAGTGTGCTGCGGCGCTACGGCGGCGGTTGCGATCGCTTCAGTTAACGGTAAGCCTCCCGTAAGGAAAGACCGTTCAGCCGCGCCCCCTGACAGACGGATGCTACCCGTCTATGGTCCGCCGCGACTGGACACCGGACCGGAGGGATTGTGACGACAGCTTCCGAAAGCCACGCGGCCGGCTCTGAACCCGAAAGCTCCGGCAAGTCCGCGTGGGGCGTGCGCTGGATCTTCACAGCGACCACGTTCCTGTCCGCTTTCCTGCTTTTCTCCATCCAGCCGATGTTTGCCAAGATGGTGCTGCCGCTTCTGGGTGGCGCGCCGTCGGTGTGGGCCGTGGCACTTCTGTTTTTCCAGGGCGCCCTGCTGGTCGGTTACGGCTACGCGCATCTCCTGGTGCGCCATGTGCCCGCGCAATCAACCGGCTTCGTGCATCTCGCGATCTCGGTGCTCGCCTTCCTCTCCCTGCCGATCGCGATCCCGGCGGGATGGTCGGAGCCGCCGGCGGGTGACCCGTACCTCTGGCAGCTCGGCCTTTTTGCCGTCGCCATCGGCCTTCCTTTCGTTGCGGTGTCGGCCAACGCGCCGCTGCTCCAGGCCTGGTTCGCGAGAACGGGCCGCAGCGACAGCGCCGATCCCTATTTTCTCTATGCCGCATCGAATCTCGGAAGCCTGCTGGCGCTTCTCGGCTATCCCTTCCTGTTCGAGCCGGCCTTCGGCCTCCGCGCGCTCGCGACGCTCTGGGCCTTCGGTTTTGCCTTCCTCGTCGTCGCGCTGGCCGTGTGCTTCGTGATGGTGCGTAAAGCTGTGCCCTCTGCGGGACAGCACGTCGAGGTGGCCGCGCCTGTCGCAGCCGCGCGTCCCGAGCCTACGTGGCGAACCCGCCTTTCGTGGGTTGGCCTCGCGCTGGTGCCGTCCGCGCTGCTCACTGCCTTCACGACGCACGTGGCGACCGATGTCGCATCCGCGCCGCTCATTTGGGTCATTCCGCTCGCACTTTATCTCGCGACCTTCGTCGTCGTCTTCCGCGAGCGTGCGCTGATCCCGCGGCCGCTCCTGCTCGCTCTTCATGCCGTGGCTGTCGTCCTGGCCCTGCTGCAACTCGCGCAGACGGAGAAGGAAACCTGGTTCTACGCCGCAGGCTTCGGAATCGCGGCGTTCGTCACCGCGACACTCGTCGCCCACCGCACGCTCTACGAGGCGCGTCCCGACGCCCGCCATCTGACAGAATTCTACCTGTTGATGTCGCTCGGCGGCGTGCTTGGCGGCGTGTTTGCCGCCCTTATCGCGCCTCAGATCTTCCCCGAGGTGTTCGAATATCCCTTGCTGCTGGCCCTCAGCTTCGCCTGCCGGCCGGGCGCCCTCGACCTCGCGACGCAAAGCCGTAAATCGCAGGTGCTGCTGCTCGTGGTCGTCGCTGTCATTGCTGCGCTGATCGCCTGGGGGCCATCTGTTGCCTACACCTATCAGATCGGATTCGGCGGCTGGGGATCCACGGCCGGCATCGCGGCCGCGCTCGCGGTGCTGGCAGTCATCCTCGTTCGCTATCCCCCGCATCTGCTGGCGATCGCGTTGGGGCTCTATCTGGTGGTGACGCTGCTGCCGTCGGGCGTGCACCGGGGCGAGGCGCAGCGCAGCTATTTCGGCGTCTACAGGGTGATCCAGTCCGACGATGGCCAGTTCAACGTGCTTCAGCACGGAACCACGCTGCACGGCGCCCAACGCATTCGCGATGAAGCTGGCAATGTCGTCGCCAGCACCACGCCCGCCACGTACTACCATGCCCGCGGCCCCATGGCCTCGGCGGTGCGCCTTACGGGGATGCTCGCCGCCATCACCCAGCGGGAAGCCCGCTTCGGTGTCATCGGTCTCGGCGCGGGCTCGCTCGCCTGTCACTCCGCATCGGGGGAGAAGTGGCGCTTTTTTGAGATCGATCCGGTGGTCGTCGGCATCGCCAAGTCCAAGTCGTTCACCTTCCTCCTCAACTGCCAGCCGAACGCGGACATCGTGCTGGGCGACGCGCGCCTCACCTTCGCCAGGGAGCAGGACGACAGCTACGATCTCCTGATCGTGGACGCGTTCTCCTCCGACGCCATTCCCATGCACCTGCTGACGGCCGAGGCGCTGCGCCTCTACGCTGCCAAGATCAAGCCGGATGGCGTGGTGGTGCTGCACATCTCCAATCGGTATCTCGATCTGGAGCAGGTGCTCGCTGCCACCCTGCCGACGGTCGGCGGGCTGCATGGCCTCGTGATCGAGGACTCTTCGGACGACGGCTACCGGATGACCGGCTCGACCGTGGTGGTGTTCGGCAAGAGCTGGCAGGCTGTGGATCAGTTCCGGGCAATTCCCGGCGCGCGCAATCTTCCCGAGCCCACGCTCAGGCCCTGGACGGACGATTCCTCGGATGTTCTGGGTCCCTTCCTGTCCCAATACCGCAAGCGGCACTAGGGATTGACCGGAAGCAGGCCCGGCCGGGCGGGGATCGGCCGATGTTGCATGGATAGGGCGAGCCCGCTATGAGGAACACGCGGCTGCCCGGCCGCCGTTCCTTGAATAACTCGAGCGGAACCCATGCAGGTTGACGAGAAGACCGTGCGGCGCATCGCGCGCCTGGCACGCATCAAGATCACCGACGAGGAAGCCAAGAGCCTTGAGGGGGAATTGTCCGGAATCTTGAACTGGGTCGAGCAGTTAGACGAGATCGACACCTCCAACGTCGAGCCCATGACCCGGGTCGTGGCGCAGGAGCTCAAGAAGCGCGAGGATCGGGTGACCGACGGCGAGATTGCCGACCAGATCGTGAAGAACGCGCCGATGGTCGATGACCACTATTTCGTCGTGCCGAAGGTCGTCGAATAGCGGAACGGCCGCTTCCCGGCGCGCGCGTCCCAGGAGAACAAAGCGGAGACTCGGAAATGTCGAAGATATTTGCGTTGCTCGCCGTCGCTCTGATCGCGACAGGTCTCTTGGTTCTCGCCGTCCCCCGCGAGGAGGGCAGCACCGGAGCTCGCTCGCTTTCGCCCCAGGCGGTGAGCGACACCCCCGCCTATCTGCTCCGCGCCCGCGAGTTGGCCGAGCAGGTCAACGCGCCGCTCTCGATCCTCTTCGGGCTCGTGAGCCTCTACTACTCTCGCCGCTCCTACCACATCAACAAAGCCCGCGCCGAGGCCGAGAGAGGCCGCTCGGTCTGATGAGATCTGATCCGCACATGAAAATCCGCACACTGTTCCTCACGCTCGCCCTTGCCGTCTTCGCAACGGCGGCTGCCGAAGCCAAAGATCGCGCTACTTTTCTCACTGGCCAGTACGCCACTGACGAGCAGTGCGCGAAACTGAGGAAGATCGAGTCCGGCACGGAGAAGAACGTCAGCACCGTGCCCGAGCTGCTCGATGCCGAAGGCTTTCACAGCTGGGAAGGCGGCTGCGAGTTCACCAAGGTGTTCGAGCACGAGCCGGGCAGCTCGTGGCTCGCGTTCATGATCTGCAGCGAAGGCGCGTCTATCACGCCCGAGACCTACGTTTTCACCAAGCACGAGAACGAGGACGGCTTCGAGGTGTCTCACTCCAACCGCGAGGAAGCACCCGAGACCTACAAGCGCTGCGACGCCAATATAGGGAACTAGACTGTGAGCGATCTCACTGACCTGACGCTGGCGGAAGCGCGCGATGGCCTCAAAGCCAAATCGTTTTCTGCAACGGAGCTGACGAAAGCCCACATCGAGGCCATCGAGGCTGCAAATCCGGCGTTGAACGCCTACGTGCTGGCGACGCCGGAGCACGCTCTGGCTCAGGCCAAGGAAGCCGATGCGCGCCTTGCCAAGGGCGAGGCACGCCCTCTCGAAGGCCTGCCCCTCGGCAACAAGGATCTCTTTTGCACCAACGGCGTCCGTACCACCGCGTGCTCCAGGATCCTGGGCGACTTCACGCCGACCTATGAATCGACCGTCGGCGCCAATCTCTGGAATGCCGGCGCCGTGATGCTCGGCAAGCTCAACAACGACGAGTTCGCCATGGGCTCGTCCAACGAGACCAGCGCCTTCGGCCCCGTGGTCTCGCCCTGGCGGCGCACCGGCAAGACGGACAAGCTCGTGCCCGGCGGCTCGTCGGGCGGCTCGTCGGCGGCCGTCGCGGCCAACCTCTGCCTCGCGGCAACCGCAACCGATACCGGCGGCTCCATTCGCCAGCCCGCGGCTCTCACGGGAACGGTCGGCATAAAGCCCACCTATGGCCGCTGCTCGCGCTGGGGCATCGTGGCCTTCGCCTCCTCGCTCGATCAGGCCGGTCCCATCGCCAAGACCGTGCGCGATGCCGCCATCATGCTGGGCTCCATGGCGGGGCACGATCCCAAGGATACGACCTCGGTGGACGCGCCCGTGCCGAACTACGAGGCGGCCCTTGCCAAGGGCGTGAAGGGCCTGCGCGTCGGCGTGCCGAAGGAATACCGCGTCGAGGGCATGTCGAAGGAGATCGAGAAGCTCTGGGGCGACGGCATCGAATGGCTGAAGGCAGCCGGTGCCACCATTCACGAGATCAGCCTGCCGCACACCAAGTACGCGCTGCCCGCCTATTACATCGTCGCGCCCGCCGAGGCGTCGTCGAACCTCGCCCGCTACGACGGCGTGCGCTACGGCCTCCGCGTGCCCGGCAGGGATGTGATCGACACGTACGAGAACACGCGCGCCGCGGGCTTCGGCAAGGAGGTGCGCCGGCGCATCCTCATCGGCACCTACGTGCTCTCGGCCGGCTACTATGACGCCTATTACCTCAAGGCGCAGAAGATCCGCACCTTGATCAAGCGCGATTTCGACGAGGCCTGGAGCAAGGTGGACGTCGTGCTGACCCCGACGACGCCCTCGCCTGCCTTCGCGTTCGGCGAGAAGACGGGCGATCCCATCGCCATGTATCTCGAGGACATCTTCACGGTGACGGTGAACATGGCGGGCCTGCCGGGCCTCTCCGTGCCGGCCGGTCTCTCCTCGGAAGGAACGCCGCTCGGGCTCCAGCTCATCGGCAAGCCGTTCGACGAGGCGACGCTGTTCCAGGCCGCGCAGGCGATCGAGGATGCGGCGGGACGCTTCACTGTGGGCGATCGATGGTGGGCCGCGCCGAGCTCAGGCGCCAAGAAGAAGCCGGGAGGCAAGTGAGATGGATCCGAAGCGACCCTGGGAATGCGCGGACATGAGTCAGGTCCGCTCCGAGATCGACCGCATCGACGCCGCGCTGGTCGATCTCATCGCAGAGCGTTTCGGCTACGTCGAGCGTGCTTGGCAGCTCAAGAAGGATCCGAGTGAGGCCAGTGTGCCTTGGCGCATCCAGCAGGTGATCGACAAGGTCAAGACCCAGGCGCGCCAGCGCGGCCTGCCCGCCGAGATGATCGACATGGTCGGCGCTCAGTGGCGCAACATGATTGGCTGGTTCGTCCAGTACGAGGAAGAGAAGCTGCGCAAGCAGGAAGCGAGCAGCGGCGGGCCGCGGGAATGATTGCGATCAACTCGTTCGACCCTATGACGTTGATCCTGCTGGCGGCGGCCAACCCGGCGGTGATCACCGTTGCCATGATCATGGGCCGCAGCGCGGATCAGTGGCAGAAGCTGCCGGTCGCTGCCTTCGCGGCCTCGCTCGCGGGTTTCGCGCTCTATTGGATCGGCGGCCAGATCGGGGTTTTCGCCATTCATGCCATCGGCGGCGAAGCGGCGATCTTCATGCTTCAATTCGTATTCGGCCTGGTCTGGGCGGCGCTCGCGTATAGCCTGCGCGCCCGCGGGACGCGCTGAGAGGAGAAATTCAAGATGCGGGACGCGGCCAAGAGCGGCGGAAAATCCAAAGCGAGCAACCTGATCGCGGGCGCGACCGGCGATTGGGAGGTCGTGATCGGCATGGAGGTGCACGCCCAGGTCGCCTCCGCCTCGAAGCTGTTCTCCGGATCGTCCACGGCCTTCGGCGCCGAGCCGAACAGCCACGTCTCCCTGGTGGATGCGGCCATGCCCGGCATGTTGCCCGTCATCAACGAGGAGTGCATCGCACAGGCCGTTCGCACGGGGCTCGGCCTCAAGGCCGAGATCAACCTGAAAAGCGTTTTCGACCGCAAGAACTACTTCTATCCCGACCTTCCCCAGGGCTACCAGATCAGCCAGTACAAGCAGCCGATCGTGGGCGAGGGTGAGATCGAGATCGACGTCGACGGCGAGACGAAGCGCGTCGGCATCGAGCGCCTGCACCTCGAGCAGGACGCTGGCAAGTCGATCCACGACCAGAGCCCGGATTACTCCTACGTCGATCTCAACCGCTCGGGCGTAGCCTTGATGGAGATCGTCTCGAAGCCGGACCTGAGGTCCGCGAAGGAAGCGCAGGCCTATGTCACGAAGCTGCGCACGATCCTGCGCTATCTCGGGACCTGCGATGGCGACATGGAGAAGGGCAACCTTCGCGCCGACGTGAACGTGTCGGTCAGGAAACCCGGCGACAAGCTCGGCACGCGCTGCGAGATCAAGAACGTGAACTCGATCCGCTTCATCGGCCAGGCCGTCGAGGTCGAGGCCCGCAGGCAGATCGACATCATCGAGGACGGTGGCGCCGTTGACCAGGAGACGCGTCTGTTCGACCCCGGCAAGGGCGAGACGCGCTCCATGCGCTCGAAGGAAGAGGCGCACGACTATCGCTACTTCCCGGATCCCGACCTGCTGCCGCTCGAGTTCGATCAGTCCTACGTCGACGATCTCGCCGCTCATCTGCCGGAGCTGCCGGACCAGAAGCACGCCCGCTTCGTGAAGGAGTACGGGCTCTCTGCCTACGACGCGAGTGTGCTGGTCGCCGAACGTGACAACGCCGATTACTTCGAGGCGGTCGCCAGGGGCCGCGACGGCAAGCTTGCAGCGAACTGGGTCATCAACGAGCTGTTCGGCCGCCTGAACAAGGAAGGCAAGGACATCGAGCACAGCCCGGTCTCATCCGCGCAACTCGGCGGCCTCGTCGATCTCATCTCCGCCGGCACCATCTCCGGCAAGATCGCCAAGGATCTGTTCGAGATTCTCTGGACCGAGGGCGGCGATCCCGCCGAGATCGTCGAGAAGCGCGGCATGAAGCAGGTGACGGACACCGGCGCCATCGAGAAGGCTGTGGACGAGATCATCGCCGCCAACCCCGACAAGGTGGAGCAGGCCAAGGCCAAGCCCTCCATGCTGGGCTGGTTCGTCGGTCAGGTCATGAAGAGCACGGGCGGAAAGGCCAATCCCGCCGCCGTGAACGAGATCCTGAAGACGAAGCTCGGCCTCTGACAGAGCCGGGCTGTGTCCCTCCTGGCGGCTTCCGGCCGAAAACCGCCCGCGTGAGCGCTGCGGCCTTGCTGACACACGCTGTCAGATTTCTGTGTTCGGCTGACCGCCGCCTGTTGCAAGCGCGAAGCGTCTCGGCAACCTGGACGAGGGATTCGGCCGGATAGTTCTCTGAGAGGACACATGAACCTCGTTTGGGCAGTGGTCAGGCGCGGGTTTGCGCGAGGAAGCCTTGCGGCGCTGGCGATGACGCTCGTCGTCACGACGGCGCCCGCGGTCGACGCGGCGCCTCAAGCCGTGGGGCCGTTCGCGAGCCTCGAAGGCTGGTGGGGCGGTGCGGGCCGCCTGCGCTTCAAGGACGGCCGCAACGAAGACGTCAAATGCCGCGCCACCTACATCATCGAAGGCGACGCCAACACGCTGAAGCAGACGATCCGCTGCGCTTCCGGGAGCGGAAAGATCGAGGTGAAGAGCACCGTCGCGCATAGCAACGGCAAGCTCAGCGGCGAGTGGACCGAGCAGATGTACAACGTCAACGGCGTGCTGGACGGTGAGGTCACGCCGCGCGGGTTCCGCGTCACGGTCAAGGGCACCAAGGGCACCGAGCTTTCCGCGAACATGGACATCATCGTGAAAGATACGAAGCAGATGGTGGAGATCCAGTTCTTCAGCGAGACGCTGATCGGACTCACGCTGCTCTTGAACAAGGGCTGATCCCGCCCTTCACTACTGCCTACTGCCTACTGCCTACTGCCTACTGCCCGCTCACGCGCTCAGCGGGAACCCGTCCGTCTGCCTCAGCGCCTCCCCGAGCACCATCGCGGCGGCGACGGCGATGTTGAGCGAGCGCAGGCCGCTCCGCATCGGGACGCGGATACGGGCGTCCGCACGCTGATGAACGGAGTCCGGCACGCCCGCGCTTTCACGTCCGAGCAGCAGCACGTCGCTTTTGTGAAAGTGGAAGCCGGTGTGGGTCTCGTCGGCGTGCGTCGTGAGCAGAACGAGTCGCGGCGGAGGGGAGGCAACCCTGAGCGCGGCGTCGAACGCGGCAAAGCTCTCGTGACGACAGACTTCGGCGTGATCCAAATAGTCGAGTCCCGCCCTCCGGAATGATCTGTCGCTGAAATCAAACGCGGCGGGTCCGATTAGATCAATTGGAACGCCAAGACAGGCCGAAAGTCGAAGAATGGTGCCAGTATTTTGCGGTATGTCGGGCTGATAAAGAGCAACGCGCATTTGAGATCCTGTCGTAATTGAAAGTGTGCGCCACTTTGACCCGCGCGGCTCGAGTTAAGTCGTCTTGAGCAGCTTGGCAAACGGTGCAAGAAGAAGAGCCGATTGAGGCAAAGCGGTCGCTCGGGCCGTTGAAAGATCCAGTTTTACGCTGCGATCGGACGGCGCGCTTCTTGCGCAACAGGCAGGCCTCGGTTAGTGCTTCAAGTCCACAGGGTTTGGCGTTTCGTTTGACTGTAATCGGTGTTCGAACGCCGAACGCGACCTGAGATTGCTGAGTGTTACTAACCGATCTCCGGCTCCGCAAAGCGCTTCGCGCTGGTTGAACATCCTCGAAATTGGAGGGGTACGTGGCAAGTGAAGTCGAAGAGCCGAATCGCCGTGATTTCCTTGTCATTGCAGGCAATGCATTCGCAGCGGTAGGCGCGGCCATTACGCTGTGGCCGTTTATTTCGCAAATGAATCCCGACGCTGGCGCTCAGGCCTTGGCGTCCGTCGAAATCGATCTTTCTCCCGTGAAGGAAGGTCAGGCAATCACCGCCATGTGGCGTGGCAAGCCGATCTTCATCCGCAACCGCACGCCTGAAGAGATCAAGACCGCAGAGGCCATGAACCCGGCCGACCTGCCGGACCACTCGGCCCGCAACGATATGCTGCCCGAGACGACCCCTGCTCTCGACGCCAACCGCGTCAAGAAGGGCAAGGAGAACTGGCTGATCCTGATTGGCATCTGCACCCATCTCGGCTGCATCCCCAAGGGTCAGGCCATGGGCGACTCGAAGGGAGACTTTGGCGGCTGGTTCTGCCCCTGCCACGGTTCGCATTACGACACGTCGGGTCGCATTCGGAAGGGCCCGGCGCCGCGTAACCTCGAGGTGCCGCCCTACGAGTTCGTCTCCGACAACAAGATCAAGATCGGCTGAGAGGGTCGCGCCCGATGGAGCATACGTCTAGCTACGAGCCGAAATCCGCATTTGGCAAATGGTGGGATGACCGCCTGCCGGTCGCACGCTTGATGCACGGCCAGTTCGTTGATTTCCCGACGCCTCGCAACCTCAACTACCTCTGGACATTCGGCGGCATCCTCACGTTCTGCCTCGTCGCGCAGATCGTGACCGGCATCGTGCTCGCCATGCACTACCAGCCGAGTGCGCATGAAGCCTTCAACTCCGTTGAGGCCATCCGCCGCGACGTGAACTTCGGCTGGCTGCTTCGCAACTTCCACGCGGTCGGCGCGTCGATGTTCTTCATCGCCGTCTACATCCATATCTTCCGCGGCCTCTACTACGGCTCCTACAAGGCTCCGCGCGAGGTGCTCTGGATCCTGGGCGTGCTGATCTTCCTCGTGATGATGGCCACGGCCTTCATGGGCTACGCGCTTCCCTGGGGACAGATGAGCTTCTGGGGCGTCACCGTCATCACCAACCTGTTCTCGTCGCTGAACGAGATCATTCCCGGCGTCGGTACCGCCATCGTCGAATGGCTGTGGGGCGGCTACTCCGTTTCCGGCACCACGCTGAACCGCTTCTTCGCGCTGCATTACCTGCTGCCGTTCGTTCTCTTCGGCATTGTCGTGCTGCACATCTGGGCGCTGCACGTGGCCGGCCAGAACAACCCGACCGGCCTCGACATCAAGACCAAGTCGGACGCCGTGCCGATGTTCCCCTACGCGGTCGCCAAGGATGCCGTCGGCCTCTTCGCCTTCCTCATCCTGTTCGGCTGGTTCGTCTTCTATGTGCCCGACTACCTGGGTCACGCCGACAACTACATCGAGGCGAACCCGCTGGTGACCCCGCCGCACATCGTGCCCGAATGGTACTTCCTGCCGTTCTACGCGATCCTGCGTGCCATCCCCTCGAAGCTCGGCGGCGTCATCGCCATGTTCTCCGCCATCGCTGTGCTGCTCTTCGTGCCGTGGCTCGATACCAGCCGCGTCCGCTCGGCCAAGTACCGCCCGCTCTACAAGTGGTTCTTCTGGCTTCTGGTCATCTCGGCCGTGGCTCTGGGCTACCTCGGAGCAAAGCCCGCTGAAGGCGCTTACGTGACCTGGTCGCGCATCTTCACCGCCTACTATTTCGCCCACTTCCTGATCGTGATGCCGATCCTCGGTCTGATCGAAACGCCGACGGCGTTGCCGAAGTCCATATCGGCCTCGGTCTTGCCGGGAGGCTCCGGAACGCCCCAGGGCGCGGCCGCAGCTCCAGAGACGCGCTGAGCGAGGGACATCCGATGATGCGAGCCATGAAAAACGGACCCCTTGCCGCGCTGGCACTTCTGGTCGGTGCCGCTGTCGCTCCCGCTGCTTACGCGGCCGGCGGCGAGCACGCCCACATCGAGCGCCAGGAGTGGAGCTTCGGCGGGTTCACCGGGCAGTACGACAAGGCCCAGCTTCAGCGCGGCTTCCAGATCTACAAGGATGTCTGCTCTGCCTGCCACGGTCTGAAGCGGGTGCGCTTCCGCAACCTGTTCGAAGCTGGCGGCCCGGAGTTCCCGGAGGACGCCGTGAAGGCCCTCGCCAACGAGTGGCCGAACAAGATCACGGACGGCCCGGACAGCGAAGGCAAGATGTTCGAGCGCGAGCCGAAGGCTTTCGATCCGATCTTGGGCCCCTTCAAGAACGACAATGAGGCGCGCGCGGCCCAGAATGGCGCGCTGCCGCCGGATCTCTCGCTGATCGCCAGGGCGCGCAACGTCGAGTATACCGGCACGTGGTGGGCGCATCCCTTCTCCATGCTCCGCGATATCGCAACGGGCTATCAGGAGGGTGGCGCGGACTACCTCTATGCTCTGTTGACCGGATATCACGAGGCGCCCGCCGACGTGAAACTCGGCGAAGGCATGTCCTATAACGTTGCCTTCCCGGGCCATCAGATCGGCATGCCCGCTCCGCTCGCGAAGGACAACTTCGTGACGTACCAGGACGGCACCGGCTCGCTGGATCAGAATTCGCGCGATGTCGCGGCTTTCCTGTCCTGGGCCGCCGATCCCTCGCTCAACGCGAGAAAGAGTCTCGGCTGGCTCGTGATGCTCTACCTCGTGGTCACCACCGGCCTTCTCTACGTCGGCAAGCGCCGGATCTGGTCGAGCATCCCTCATTGACGAGGGCCGCCACGGCCTCACGATTGATCACATGACGAAAAGGCCCCCTGCGCGGGGCCTTTTCTTTTCTCGGTAACTGGTCTGAATATCTGACACCGCCGCGTCGCAGAAACGTGCGACCAGCGGGCGTTAGAAGGACCTCCGACGCCAGCGCGGCCGGGAGCGTCGGAGAGGAAAGAGGACAGCACATGACAGAATCGGTGCTCGGCATCGTTGGCGGCAGCGGCTTTTACAACTTGCCCGGGCTCGAGAACCCCCGTTGGGAGAAGGTGATGACGCCGTGGGGCGCGCCCTCCGACGAGATCCTGTTCGCCGAGATCGGCGGGCTGCCCATCCGCTTCCTCCCGCGCCATGGCCGTGGCCATCCAGTCCCGCCGTCCGCGATCAACTTCCGCGCCAACATCGATGCCCTGAAGCGCGCGGGCGTCACGGATCTGGTCTCAATCTCCGCGTGCGGATCGCTGAAGGAGGAGTTCGCGCCGGGCCACTTCGTGCTCGTCGACCAGTTCGTCGACCGCACCTTTGCGCGCGAGAAGAGCTTCTTCGGGCCGGGACTGGTGGCCCACGTGTCGGTTGCCGACCCGGTGAGCCCGCTCCTCGTGGATGCGATCGAAGCCGCCGCCAAGGCAGAAGAAATCTCGCACACGCGCGGCGGCACCTATCTCGTCATGGAAGGACCGCAATTCTCTACGCGCGCCGAAAGCAACCTCTACCGGAGCTGGGGCATGGACGTCATCGGCATGACCAACATGCCGGAGGCCAAGCTCGCCCGTGAGGCGGAGATCTGCTACGCGACCGTGGCCATGGTCACGGATTATGATTGCTGGCACGACGATCACGCCGACGTCGACGTTGCCTCCATCATCGCAATCATGAAAAGCAACACCGAGAAGGCTCAGAGGCTCGTCGCGACGCTCGCCAGGAACTTCCCGCGTGAGCATCCGGCCTGTCCCATAGGCTCCGACCGTGCGCTCGATGTGGCCATCATCACGGCGCCCGAAGCACGCGACGCATCGCTGGTGCGCAAGCTCGATGCAGTCGCGGGGCGTGTTCTTGGCAGCTAGCGCGAGGTGGATCTTGGCGGTAGCCGCAAGAGAGATTCCATGCGCAGGATGATCCGGCTCACGTCATAGGGCTTGCCGAAGAAGGCATCCGCGATGCCCACGATGCCCGTGCGCGGCACGATGCCGGACGCCACGATCACCTTGATCTGCGGCCTGTAGGCGCGAACCGTCTTCGCGAGGTCGAGCCCATTTCTCGGGCCTGGCATCTCGATGTCGGTGATCACGAGATCGATCGGCGTGCCCGCGAGCACAATTTTTTCTGCTTCGTCCGCGTTGGCGGCTTCCCGTACCCGGAACCCTGCGTCGCTCACCTCGAAAGCCAGCGTCGAGCGGAGGATCGGATCGTCCTCGACCACCAGCACCGCCGCGGAGGGGCTTTCAGGAGCATGGGTATTAAGTTTCGTTACTGTCATGGTTTTCACCTGTTCAGCCAACGCCGATCAGGGGGCGTGGGTTCCGCCGCGGAAAACCGTTCAGCCTCGAGGCCGCAGACACAAAAAAGCGCGGGCGTTGCGGCCCGCGCTGATTGGATGAGATGTGACGGCGGTCTTAGTGACCCTCTGCCTCGTTGGCGGGCTCCGACTGGAGCTGCCCGTAGTTCTCCTTGCCGATCTTGTCCATGAGATCGAGCTGGGTCTCGATGAAGTCGATGTGGCCTTCCTCGTCCTTGATGAGTTCCTCGAACAGCGCCATCGTCACGTAGTCCTTGGCGGCCCGGCAGATGTCGCGGCCGCGAATGTACGTCTCGTGAGCGATCTTCTCGCCCTTGAGATCGCACTCCAGAACCTCCTTGAGGTTCTCGCCGATCATGAGCGGCGCGACGTGCTGCAGGTTCGGCAGGCCTTCGAGGAAGATGATGCGCTGAACCAGCCTGTCGGCGTGGTGCATCTCCTCGATCGACTCGGCGCGCTCCTTCTTGGCGAGCTTGGTGAAGCCCCAGTTTTCGAGCATCCGGTAGTGCAGCCAGTATTGGTTGACGGCCCCGAGCTCGAGCTTGAGCGCTTCGTTCAGGATCTCGATGACTTCGCGTTTACCCTGCATGGGTCCTCCCTCTGACCGTACTGGCCGAAAAATCCGACGGCAGAGACACTAGCGATCCCGGCTCATCATTTAGAATAATTCTAATTTCAATAGTCGCACTGTGCAACACGGTCAATCGCTATCCGCGCCCGGACCGCTGCAAAGACGATGGGAACAGTTCCAGCGCCCCCGGGGCAGCGGTCAGGCCGGAGGCCGCATGTCGCGCGCCGCGAAAGGCCAGAGCGAGGAAGCGTTCTTAAGCATAGCTTTGGCCCAACCGGTCGAAAACTTTCAAGCCTGCGTCACCAATCGTCACCGCTTTTCCTGTCACGGCAGGAACAGCGGCATCGTTCTTGCTCGTCTACGGTCCGGTCATTCCAAGTCGGGTGAAAACATTGGGGCGCGCTATGATGACGAGTAAGACGAATTCGGGAAGCAAGAATGGCCGGGTAGGCGTGCTCCTGATTCATGGCCTGTGCGGCTCTCCCAGCGAAATTCGCTTTGTCGCCAATGGCCTGACCCGCGATGGCTACACGGTTCTCTGCCCCGCGCTCGCCGGCCACGGCGGCTCGGAGACGGAGCTGCTCGCGACCACCTGGCAGGATTGGTACGAAAGCGCGGAAAAGGGGCTCGAAGAGCTCTCTGCCACATGCGACACGGTCATCGTCGGCGGTCTCTCGACTGGCGCAGTTTTGAGCCTTCTGCTCGCCGCGCGTCACCCGGACAAGGTCCACGCCGTGGCGCTCTACTCTCCGACCCTCTGGCTCAGCGGCCGTCAGATCCCCTGGTATGTCCCGCTTTTCCGTCTCATCGACAACAAGTGGTTCGCGAACCTCTTCCGCTTCCCGGTGCCGCTCCACGTCGGCATCAAGGACAAGCGCGTCCGCGACTTCATCCGCAACGCAATGGCCGCGGAAGGCTCCAAGGTCGCCCAGGTCTCGACGCCGGGCGGCGCCGTCCTTGAGCGCCGCCGGTTGGCCAAGCAAGTGATGAAGACGCTCGGCGGCATCAACCAGCCCGTGCTCATCCTCCATGCCCGCGAGGACGATTACGCGGGGCTCGACAACGCAGCCTATCTGCAACGCGAGCTGGCCGGCCCCGTCGATCTCGTGGTGCTGGACGACAGCTATCACATGGTCACCGTCGACCGGCAGCGCCACATTGTGCTGGAGCGTACCGCGTCCTTCGTATCGCGGATCGCGGCGTCGCTCGCGGAAGGCATGCGCGCGAAGGAACCGGCCCGCATCCGCCTCGGCGGCGGTCTGGCTACCTCGGTCGCCTAATAAGTTATTGAAATAAATTTGGATTCGCCGTGGGAGACCGGGTGCAGGATGACCTGGCCCTCTCCGCGGCGAATTATTTTGATCCGGTCCGCAAAGTTTTCTCCGTTTGTTACACCCGGAACAGCGCCGGGAGCCTCCATCCGGCACATTGGGCGTCAAGAGAGAGCCGAGGGCATCAAGCCTGATCCGCTCTAGGCACAAGAGGATGGAGATCAAAATGGCCAAGAAGCTCACCATTAGCGTCATCGCAGCGACTGTGGCCGCCAGCCTGGCGATCACCCCGGCGGCCCAGGCCGGCGGGCGTGGCATCGGCATCGGTCTCGGCATCCTGGCCGTCGGCGCGATCGCCCACTCGGCCGCCCAGGCCAACAAGGCAAAGCAGGCCCAGGCCGCCCGCGCCCAGGCACAAGCCAAGGCCCGCGCTCAGGCCCAGGCTAAGGCTCGCGCCCAGGCTCAGGCAAAGGCCCAGGCGGCCGCCGCCGCCAAGCGCCAGCAGCAGATCGCCGCCGCCGAGAAGGCAAAGGCCGCTTCGGAAGGCGACGAGCAGACCGATGAGAACGTCGCCGAGACGAGCACCAACAAGACGCCGAGCACCTACGTGGCGGCGCCCTCGAGCACGGCGGCTCTGACCCAGGTTGACGTCGCGAGCCAGTCCACCACCAGCACGGAAGCCGCCGACACGACGGTTGCCGCGACCGATACCGCCCCGGCTGCAACCGATAGCGCAGCGAGCAAGACGGCGGTGGCCGATGCCCCGGAGACCTGCAAGCGTTACATCCCCGCGCTCGGTGTTGCTGTGGATGTCGGATGCTAAGACGCAGCTCTTAAAGCCCTGAAACAAAAAGACCGGCTCTCGTCATACGAGGGCCGGTTTTCTTTTTTGCGAGGCGCTTCGAAAAATGCGCTTTTGTCACGCCAGGAACAGCGCACAGCCGCGCCGAAGCGCATTGTTTCGTCAGATTTCATCGCTTGGGAGATCCCGGCGATATGGATTTGAGGAGACGGCCATGACCACGAAGCTTATCGCACTTGCCTCCGCTCTCACGGCGACCATGTTGCTGGCTTCGGCAGCCGAAGCTGGCGGCGGCGTCCGGCTTGGCTTCGGCTTCCCGCTCGGTTCGTTCACTGCAACGCCCGCACACGGCGGCGGCGGGAGCGCAGGCTATCAGAAGCAGGCCAAGAAGCGGCCCCCGGTGCAGCAGGCAGCGCGGCCGGAGAAGTCGACGCCCCGCGTCGCCAAGGCCGAGCCCGTGAAGGCGGAAGCCGCCAAATCAGAGCCACAGAACAACGATACCGCGACCGATGCCGCCCCGCGCGTGACCGGCAGCTCCGCTCTCGTCCAGGGCTCCATCCCTGTCGAAGATGAGACGAGCACGCCTTCTTCGGACGTGAAGGCCGAGGCCCCTGCGACCGACAGCACCGTCACGGCGGCTACCGAGCAGGCGCCCGATGCCAACGGATCGTGCAAGAAATTCATCCCCGCCATCGGCACGACGGTTTCCGTCGGCTGCGGCGAGTGACGAGACCGTAAAATCACCTAGTCGAAAACGATGACTATGTCAGACCAAAATTCGGTCTGACACGTCATGTTGTAATGGAATAAAAGCTCGATCGGGCGTGCTCTGGTGCTGGACGTAGCAACGACTTCAGCGCACAACTCTCCCGTTGCTGCCTCATTGGAGACGGACATGATGAAGAGGATCACAGCCGGCGCGGGAGCCTCAGCGCCGGCCGGGCAGGGCAAAGTCATCAAGATGGCGCCCAAGATTGCCTATCGTAACCTCTTCCACGATCGCATGAGCTTGATCGTCACGCTCGTCGGCATCGTCTTCTCGGTCGTTCTCGTCGCCATCGAGGTGGGACTCTATAAGGGTTCCGAGAACAAGATCGCGACCGTGCTCGACAAGGCGCCCGCCGATCTCTGGATCGTGCCGTTCGGAACGAAGAGCTTCGACGATCCCTCGCTCCTCATCGGCCATGAGAAATATGCGGCGCTCTCGACGCCCGGCGTGCTCAAGGCCGAGGACATGATCGTGAGCTTCTCCGCCTGGCGCAAACCCGAAGGCGGCAAAAAGACATTTATTCTCGTTGGCCTCGATTGGGCGAACGGCGGCACGCGTCCCTGGAGCATCGAAGAAGGCGACATCTCCGATCTCAACAATCCGAACGCCATCGCCGTCGATCGCTCCTACTTCAAGGATCTCGGTATCAACGAGCGCGGCGATTACGCCGAAATCAACAATCAGCGCGCCCAGGTTACTGCCGTGACCAAGGGCATCCGCTCGTTCACGACATTGCCCTACGGCTTCACCTCGATCTCGACGGCCCGCAAGTTCACGGGCGCGAGCGCGTCTCAATCCACCTATGTGCTCGTGACGCTCGAGAGCGGCGCGGACATCGAGGCGGTGCGCAAGCAGCTCTCCGAGCGCCTGCAGGGCACCGAGATTCTGACGCACGACGAGTTCACCCGTCGCAGCATCAACTACTGGATGTTCTCCACGGGCGCCGGTCTCGCGCTGATCACGGGCATGGTGCTGGGCGCCATCGTCGGTGTCGTGATCGTGGCACAGACACTCTACGCGAGCACCAAGGATCACTTGAACGAGTTTGCGACACTGCGCGCCCTTGGCGCATCAGCGAGCTACATTCACGCCGTCATTCTGATCCAGGCTCTCATGAGCGCGGTGCTGGGCTATGCGGCCGGCATGCTGCTCGCGATGCTGGCGATCTACAGGCTCTCGGTGAGAGTGCCCACGCTGACCATCGTGATGACGCCGAAGATAGCGGCCTATCTGTTCGCGCTGACGGTCGGCATGTGCATCTTCGCGGCGATCACGGCAATCAGGAAGGTGACGCGTATCGACCCGGCGGGCGTCTTCAACCGATGAGGGCCGCACGCGGCAGAACTGCAAGGCGCGGGTCCGGAGGATCGGAAGATCCTCCGGGCCTCACCCGTTCGAGGCTTGCGGAGTGTCGAATGACGTCTTCGGGTTCGAGTGCACTTGCAGAGAAGTACGGGGCTGCGTAGCGTCGGCCTTTTCATCGTCCGTTGCGGGATCTTTTTTTAATATCGACAAGAAAATCGGCATCTTCCTGTGACAGGCGTAACAGCCACGGCGAGCTGATGATGCCAAGCTCTTGATAATGAGTACTGCGCTTCGGTTTCGGGAGACCTCACTGAAATGTCCAAAGCTCCAAGAGCATCGAACGGGCCTCGCCCGCTTCTTGAGGCTCGCAACATCGTCAAGACGATCGGCACCGGCGCCGGCGAGCTTCACATCCTCAAAGGGGTCAGCATGGATCTGCGCCCCGGTGAGCTGACGTTGCTGATGGGGCCTTCGGGCAGCGGCAAGACCACGCTGCTGTCGATCCTCGGCTGCATTCTTTCCGCCACCAGCGGCGAGCTTCATCTCGCGGGCCATCAGGCGGTCGGCCAATCGTCGGAAGATCTTGCCGAGATTCGCCGTCAGCATGTCGGCTTCGTGTTTCAGAGCTACAACCTGTTCCCCACGCTGACCGCCATCGAGAACGTGCTGGTCGCGCTCGATGTCCGCGACGCGCGCTCGGCCGATCCCATGGAGACGGCAGCGGAAGCGCTGAAGTCGGTCGGCCTTAGCCACCGCATGCACACCTATCCCTCGAAGCTCTCCGGCGGTGAGAAGCAGCGCGTTGCCATCGCCCGCTCGCTCGCTGGCCGCCCCTCCGTCGTGCTGGCGGATGAGCCCACCGCGGCGCTCGACAGCGAGAACGGTAAGGCGGTGATGGAGCTGCTTACAGAGGTTGCCAAGGACCCCACGCGTGCCGTGATGGCGGTGACCCACGACCACCGCACGCTCCACTACGCAGATCGGATCATCACCATCGAGGACGGACGTATTGTCGGCGACGAACGGCCACCCAAGAAGGGCGGACCGGGTGACGGAGCCGCGTCCAAGAAAAAGAACGTTGCAGCTTAAGGAACATCAAGCGCCATGTTGAAGCCCATTAATCTCATCCTATTGCTGGGGCTTGCCGGAGCCGGCGGCTATCTCGCTTACGACAAGTATCGTGACAGCAAGGCTGCCGACGAGGCGCTGCCGATCGTGACCAAGGACTACGAGGTCGCCGCGCCCGGCCGCGTCGAGCCGAAGTCAGGTGACATCCGCCTGGGTGCCACCTACCTCGGACGCGTCGAGGAGGTTCTGGTGAAGGTCGACGACAAGGTCGAGGAAGGCGAGCTGCTGCTGCGTCTCGACGATGCCGAGGCCCGCGCCAAGCTCGCCTCCGCCGAGACGGAAGCCGAAGCGCTCCGCGAGGATCGCGAGAAGGCCTTCGCCAGCGGCCGTGAGGATGTGAGAAAGGCCGAGGACGCCATCTACTCCGCCGAGCGTGCCGTGACGGGAGCCCGCATCGAGCTCGACTATGCGATTTCGGCCAAGCGCAGCGGAACCGGCAGCGAAGCTGCCGTCAGCGACGCGCGCCGCCGCCTGAAGGACGCCAACGAGCGCCTCGAGCGCGAGCGCATCGCTTATGTGAAGGCGCAGTCGAAGCCGAACCTGCCCGCGCCGAGCCGCGCCGAATCCGCCGTCAGCGCCGCGCGCGCCGAGGTGAGAATGGCCGAAGCCCTCCTCGACAAGACACGCATCCGTGCTCCTTCCGCCGGCACCATCCTACAGGTGAACCCCAAGCAGGGTGAGGTGGTCGCCCCGTCTCCGGATCTGCCGCTGGTCGTCATGGGCGATATGAGCGTCGTGCGCGTGAAAGCCGAGGTCGACGAAGGCGACGTGGGCAAGATCAAGCTCAACCAGACCGCCTACGTGAAGAGCATCGCCGTTCCGGACCAGAAGTTCGAAGGTAAGGTGACGCGTATCGCGCCGAGCCTCGGTCAGGCCAAGATCGGCCCCCGCGGCCCCCTCCGCCCGACGGACGTGGAAGTCATGGAAGTGACCATCGAGATGCAGGGGACTGCCACGGCGTTGAAGCCGGGCATGCGGGTAGACGCATTTTTTCGTAAGGACTGAGGCAGCCACGCCTCCCCAGCCCCGCAGGCCCATTGCGCTTGCCGGGCTGGAGCTCGAAACCGAGCCTGGAAGTGGCCCTTGAGCCGAGGAGGGAATTGCACCTCTTGGGCATAAGTCCACCGAACGCCCTGAATGACCTGCGACCAATTGTGGGCCGCCCGAAAAGGCGGCCCTTTTCTATTGGTAAATGCCAGCCGGTTGGTTGACAGTCTTGAAAAGATTGGGAATGTACCTCCTGGAACAGCAAGCGCTGTCCATTTCCGTCATGGTTCTGCAAGGCGCCGCACGAGCGGCCGCGAACCGGCGAAATGGAGCGTATCATGCAAGGTCAGATCACCAAGTTCCAAGAGAGCATCGGCTTTGGCGTCATCAGCACGGATGATGGTCGCAAATTCCGGTTCTCGAAATCGGATATCCGCAACCCGAATGGCCGCCTGCTCGGTCTCGAAGTGGATTTCCTCGTCGAATCGCATAGTCCAAGAGACATCATCCTTCTGCATGGGTCGCCTTGGACAGTTTTTGGCCGCACCGGCCAATCCGTGAAGCGGAGCTGAATGCCATGACCAACACACATGACCAGCACGGTGCCGTAGACACCAGCGACGTACCCCGCGTCGGTGCCCGCGAGCTTGCGCTCGCCCTCAAAATTCTCTCGTCCGGCAATGGCTTGCTTTTGCCCGCCGTGACGCTTTCGGACGACGACCTGCGCCGCGTCGAGCAGGATTTCTGGCAGATCTCCCCTCGCGCCCGGGTGCGTAAGGTGGCCGTTCTTCTGCGCTTCCGTAGCTTCCTCGCGGCGTGCCGCACGCGCCATGTAAGCGATCTCATCGCCGTTCATGGCCAAGCTGCTCTCGTCACCGCACTCGAAGCAGCCGCCAATATGCGTCTCAACGCCAAGTGGGGTTTCAACCCGCACAAGATGGCCCGCGCCATGAGCGAGGCCCTGGCCGCCGCCACGGAAGGCCTCCAGGGACAACCCGCCGCAGCGTAATTTTTACGTTCGGACACCCTGACACGGTGATCCGAGCGAAAGACCTGCCCATATAAGAAGGCATGGTAGCCACAATCGCCCTCGTCCTGTCCTATCTCGCGGTCTTCTTGCCCGCGCTCGGACTTTTGCTTGTCGCCCTCGCCAAGATGTCCGGGGCTTCGGACTGATTTTTCTGATGCCTCGTTAACCGCCCCGGCCGATAAGGCCGGTTCGGATCCGCGTCTGCCGCCTTATATTGGAGGGCAGGAAGCGGACCTGCTCCATGAAACCGGCCGACGGCTTTTTGCACGAGATCCCGGAAGTCGATCTGTTCTCGGGGCTTTCCGAGACGGAACGGCAAGCCCTCGGCGCGCGCTGCGCCTTGCGCACGTTGCGCCGCGGCGATGTGCTGATGCGCCAGGGCGATCAGGCTGACGCGCTCTACGTGGTTCTCTCAGGGCGTCTCGCTGTGACGGTCGAAGGGCTTCGCGAGCCCGTAAGCGAGATCGGTCCAGGCCAGCCTGCCGGAGAGATTGCCTTCCTTACTGGCGGCACGAGAACCGCCAGCGTCACAGCCATGCGCGATACGCTCGTGCTTTCGCTCTCGCGCGGTGAGTTCGAGAGCCTGGTGGGTGCTCATCCCGGCATCTGGGGCACGCTCACAGCCATGCTCGCCAGGAGGCTCGCAGCGACCACGTCGAGTGCCGTCCACATCACGCACGCGCCGCCACGCCCCCGCACGATCTGCATCATTCCTGCCGGCGGAGCGCCCATCGAAGCGGCATTCCGCGCCCTGCTCGGCGAGACCCTCGGGCGCAAAGCGCGCTGCGCGACGCTGGATGGAGAGAATGCCCGCGCCGTTCTGGGCTGCGAGGGACCGCTCGAAGCGCCGGAGGCGATATCGCGGCTGAACGCGCTCGAGGCGCGCCACGAATACGTTCTTATGGTCTCCGACGACACAATCACTCCATGGACGGAAAAAGCGATCCGCCATGCGGATCTCGTTCTCGCCGTCGCCTGCAAGGATGCGGATCCGGAGCTGAACGCCATTGAGCGGCTGGCCGCACGCTTCGTCACCCCCGACGCGACGCGCCTCGTCCTGCTGCACCCGGCACGCGGTAAAATCACAGGCACCTCCCGCTGGCTCGCGCCGCGCTCGGTCGCCATGCACCATCACGTCGCGCGCGACAGCCGCGAGGACGTCGAGCGGCTCGTGCGCTTCATCGAGGGGCGCGCGATCGGCTTTGTGGCCGCCGGAGGAGGCGCGCTCGCGGCCGCGCATACGGGTGTCTTCAAAGGTCTGAGCGAAGCCGGCATCAAGTTCGACATCATGGGCGGCACATCGGCCGGCGCGGCGCTCGCCGCCGCGTTCATGATCGAAAGCCAGCCCGACGAGATCGACAGGGCGCTGGGCGAGATGTTCGTCACCAACCGCGCCATGCGCCGCTACACGCTGCCGCGATACGCGCTGCTCGATCACACCGTCTTCGATGCCGAGCTGAAGCGCCTGTTCGGCAACATCGAGATCGAGGATCTGTGGCTTCCGTTTTTCGCCGTGTCCACCAACCTGTCGCGCTTCGGCATCTCCTGCCACCGCTCAGGTCCGCTGTGGCGTGCGATCCGCGCCTCGGCATCGATCCCCGTGCTCCTGCCGCCCGTCTACACGGCCGAGGGTGACATGCTGGTCGACGGCTGCCTCCTCGACAACGTGCCGGTGAAGATCATGCGCGATCTCAAGGAGGGGCCCAACGTCGTCGTGAGCTTCAAGCCGCCGGAGCTCGACCGTTTCGAGGTCGACTACGAAGCCCTGCCCTCGCGCACCGAGCTCCTGCGGCTGGTTCTCAACCCGTTGCGCCGCGATCGTCTTCCCGATGCGCCAGGGCTGGTGACCGTGCTCATGCGAGCGCTGATGGCCAACCGGCGCGATTTCCTTCGCGAGCTCAACGCCGACGACGTCTCGCTCGTCCCGCCGGTCTCGCCCGGCATCAGCTTCTTGGATTGGCATCGCCACGGCGAGCTGTTCGAGAGCGCCTACCGCTGGACGCGCGACGAGATCGCCTCGCTCGCGAGCACGGGCAAGCCCTCCTGGCTGGCCGACACGCTCTCCGCTCAGTAGGCATTCTCCGATTTGAGCAGCGCGAGCGGCGTCATGGCGAGAATGTAAAGGTCGAACAGAACCGACCAATTCTCGATGTAGTAGAGATCGTGCTCCACGCGCTTCTCGATTTTCTCGCGCGTATCCGTCTCGCCGCGCCAGCCGCAGATCTGGGCCCAGCCGGTAATGCCGGGCTTCACCTTGTGGCGCGCGAAATAGCTGGCCACGATCTCGTCGTAGAGCCGCTCCTCGGCCTTTGCCGACACGGCATGCGGGCGCGGCCCGACAAGCGAAAGCTCGCCCTTGATGACGTTGAAGAGCTGCGGCAGCTCGTCGAGGCTCGTCTTGCGGATGAAGCGCCCGACGCGCGTCACGCGCGGATCGCCCTTCGTGACGAGGCGCGAGGCGGTCGCGTCGCATTTGTCCACGTACATCGAGCGGAACTTCAGAACCTCGATCAGCTCGTTGTTGAAGCCGTAGCGCTTCTGCCGGAACAGTACCGGCCCGCGCGAGTCGAGCTTCACCGCCAGCGCAACCGCCGCCATCACGGGTGACAGTGCAACGAGGCAGAGAAGGCCGATGGTCTTGTCGAAGAGCGATTTGGCGATGAAGCCCCAGTCCGCGATCGGCCGGTCGTAGAGGTCGATCATGGCGACGGGGCCGACATGGGAATAGAGGCGCGGCGAAAGACGGATCTGCGTAGCCTGCGCGGGGAGCCGGATATCCGCCGGCAGCACCGAGAGCCGGCTCGTCACGTCGTGAAGCCGCTTTTCGCCCGCCACGGGAAGCGCGACGATCACGAGATCGACGTTCATCGCGCGGGCGACCTCGAGGAGATCGTCGAGTGTTCCGATGCGGCTGTAGCCGACGGCAGGCGCCTCCGCCCGGCCGTCCGCCCGGTCGTCGAACACGCCGACGATGCGGATATCCGCGCCGTGGTCCTGTTGGAGCAGACGGATCATGTCGTCGGTGAGTGCGCCCGTGCCGTAGACGACCGCGCGGCGCTGGAGGCGTCCGCTACGCGCCATCGCGCGGAAGAGAAGACCGGCTGAGGCGCGCTCGACCGTCAGCGCGGTGCCGCCTGCGAGGAACCACAGCGCCATCCAGCCGCGTGACAGCTCGGCACCCGCCTTGAGGAAGAAGGCGGTGAGGCCCACGGCCGCGAACGCCGCGATCCAGCCGAGCAGCAGGCGAGGCATGTTGCGATGGAACGTCGCCAGCGAGCGGGGAGAATAGAGGCCGAGGATGTCCAGCATCAGGATGGTGCCGATCGCGGCCACCGCGATCATGGTGCCGTAGAGCAGATCGGTCGTGACGTCGGCTTCGCCGTGATAGAGCACGGCCATCACGAGACCGCTGAGAGCGGCGATCGAGAAGTCCGCAACCCGGACCAGGCCCGAGAGGACGACCGGCGACAGAAGCGTGCTCTTGCTGCGCGGTAGCGGCGGCAACCCGAGCCCGGAAAGAGACGAAGGAAGCGCGGCGGAGGTCAGAGGCGGCGTGTATGGGACATGCGAAAGCATGGAACTGGCTCACAATGCGACAGACGCCGGCCGAGGACCGGCAGATGACGCAAGAGGTGCAGCGGACATGCCACCGCGCACGGGTCTGGCGCGCGTCAGCGCTGCGCGGCGCCGAGCCTTAACAAATCGTTAAAGCAAGGGATTCGACAGGGTTGTCTGAATTCAGTGCGTGCTCTGACGATAGAAGTCGAGCACCGCATCGGTCATCGCTTCAACAGTGAACTTGCGCTTCACGATCTCGCGCAATTCCTGTCCGCGCGCGAGGGCGCCGTTCGGGTCCGCGAGCGTTTGCGTGAGCGCCCGCGCCAGCGCGTCGACGGAGCCCGCCTCGATCAACTCGATCCCAGTGCCCGCGACGATCTCCGGAATGCCGCCGACGCGCGTCGCAATCAGCGGCTTGCCCACTGCACCCGCTTCCAGCACGACATAAGGGAAGCTTTCGGCGCGCGAGGGCACGACGAGGCAATGGCCGAGCGGAAATGCGTCGGGCGCAGGCATGGCGCCAGGGAAGATCACGTGGGCGTCGAGCCCCAGCCGATGCGCGAGCGCCTTGAACTCGACGGCATCGGGACCGCCGCCGACGATCACGGCCCGCACGGGGTTGGCCGGGATGATCTTGGCCAGCGCCTGGAGCAGCACGTCCACGCCTTTGAGCGCGCGAAGCTCGCCGATGAAGAGGAAGTTCGCGGCATCCGGGTTTGTCGGACGCGCGTCGAAATCCTCGGGCCTGAGCCCGTTCGGGATCACGCGGCGCGGCGGCCCGCCCTGACCCGCGAGACGCGCATAGGCCTCACGCGCGAAATCGGATTCGAAAATGAGACCGTCGGTCATCATTCCCATGATGCGTTCCAGAATACGGAACACGTTGCCCGCCGCCGTGCCGGGCTTGTAGTGGAGGCTGCCGCCATGTGGCGTATAGAATGCCTTCACGCGATGGCCGCGAACGGAAAGCGACGTCTTTGCGAGACGCGCGTAGGCTCCGCCCTTTGCGCCGTGTCCATGCAGCACATCGAGATCCATCGCGCGCGCGATCTTGGCGACCGAGCGAACGGCCGAGATATCGCCGATCCCGGGCTGCCGTTTCATGGAAATGAGCGACAGCCCGAGCCGCAACTTGGGCTCGATGGCCGAGAGGCGTTTGACGGTGAGGCTGTCCGCCGACGTTCCGTCCGCCACGATGCCGACGTAGTGGCCGCGCCGCGCCTGCTCACCCGCAAGGTCGAGCACATGCCGGAACAGCCCGCCCACGGGCGCGCGCATGACGTGCAGAATACGAAGGGGAGCCTCAGCCGGCGCGTCGGTCACGGAAGCCTCAGAAGAACCGCTCGTTCACGTAGACGACGTCGCCCGGCAGCACCGGAAAATCGTTCGGCGCATCGATCTGCTCGACGAACCCGTTGATACGCCGCGTGATGCGGAAGCTGCGCGTGCTGGCGCGTTCGGAGTAGCCGCCCGCGACCGCAATCGCCGTCTCGACCGTCATGCCCGAGATGTAGGGATACTGCCCGCCGGTCTTCACCTCGCCGTAGATGAAGAACGGGCGGTTCTGTAGGATGTCGACGGTGACCTGCGGATCGCGCACGTATTCGACGGCGAGCCGCTGGCGGATGGCGTCTTCGAGATTGCGGGCGGTCCTTCCCCGCGCACGCACCTCTCCGATGAGCGGCACGGTGATCTGGCCTTCCTGATCCACGGTGTAGGCACGCGAAAGGTTGGGCTGTCCGTAAACGAACACGCGCAGCCGGTCGCCGGTATCGAGCAGGTAGGGACCCTCGCCGGGCGCCGCCATCGGCGCGCCATATCCGGCCGGATGCACGGCGGGCGGCCCCCAGGTCACCTGATCCGCGGCTTCGGCCGGCGGCGGCCCGTCGCCGAACACCACGGCGCTCCCCTGCCGCTCCATGTTCGTCAACGCCGCCGAGATGACGGTCTCGGGATCATGCGCACAGCCCGCCAGCGCGAGCGCGGCGGCGCACGAGAGAAATCGGATCCAAGCTGTAACGCCAGCGCCCATGATCAACCGCTTTACGAAACTCTGTTGGCGGCCAGTGTTAAGGACCCGTGGTTAAGAAAATCTGAGGAGCTGACCTTTTTTGGGAAACTTAAGGAAATTCTAACGCGCGTCCCTGTATCCCTCGGAGCAACGCAAGATGCGGACGAAAGCGAAATGGCCTCGAATACCCCCCATCGTCCCGATGACATAGATCTCCGCTCGCTGTGGCAGACCGCCATTCGGAGCGTGCCCCGGCTTGCCTTGCTCGCCGTTGTCACGGCCGCTGCAACTTATGGCGTGCTCACGCTCATTGCTCCGCGTTACGTGTCGGAGACGCAACTCGCGATCGAGTCCAAGAGCACCAACAACCCCTTCGCCGACCCGACCCGCTCCGGCGCCAACGACAGCGTCAGCGTCCGCATGGACAAGGAGGCGATCAACACGCACGTCCGCGCGTTGATGTCGACGGACCTCGGCGAGACCATCGTGCGCGACATGAAGCTTGCGGATCTTCCGGAGTTCAACAGCGCGCGCGGCTCGCCCGATATGCTGTCCGCTTTGCTGCGCCTTGTCGGCATCGGTGCCCCGCGTGCCTCCGAGAGCGATCAGGATCGCGCGCTTACCGCCTATTTCAACCGCCTCGAGGTCTACTCGCCGAAGGAAAGCCGCTTCATAGGCGTGCGCTTCTGGTCGAACAATCCGGAGCTGGCCGCCGCCGTCGCCAATCGCATCGCCGAGACCTATCGCGAGAACCTGGCGCGCCAGAGCATCAGCGAAACGGACGACGTCCAGAAGGCGCTCGAGCCCAAGATCGCCAAGCTTGCCGAGGAGGCAGCCGTCGCCGAGGCCGCGGTCGAGAAGTTCCGCGGCGAAGCCAACATCTTCAAGGGCGGTCAGCAGGCCACCGGCTTGAACGAGCAGCAGCTCGCGGAGCTTAACGCCGAGCTTTCGAAGGTGAAGGCCGCGCGCAGCGAGGCCGAGGCCCGCGCGAAGCAGGCGCGCGAAATGCAGGAGCTCGGCAGCGCGGAAACGCTGGCCGACGTGCAGAAGTCACCGCTGATCCAGAACCTCGTGCAGAGCCGGGTGCGTGTCGAGCGCCAGATCTCCGAGCTTTCGGCAACGCTGCTGCCGGGCCATCCGCGCATGCGTCAGCTCCAGGCCGATCTCAAGGGCCTGAAGACTCAGATCGCCGCCGAGGTAGCGAAAATCGTCGATGGCATGGGTAAGGAAGCCAAGGTCGCCGCTTTGCGCGAGGAGGCGATCCAGCGCAACGTCAGCGAGATCAAGACGCGCATCGTCACCGCCGGTCCCGAGGAAGCCAAGCTCAGAAGCCTGGAAGCCGACGCCAAGTCCAAACGCGCCGAGCTGGACCGCCTGCGCGCCCAGTACGAGGCCAACCGCGTGCGCGCGGACGACAGCCGCGCCGTACCGGTGGAAGCGCAGATCGTATCGAGCGCCCGCCCGTCCAGCATTCCGGTGTTCCCGAAGAAGGGATCGACGGCGCTTCTGGTCGGCGTGGCGACGCTGTTGATCGGCCTCGCGCTCGTCATCACCCGCGGTCTTCTGAGTGGCGCTCGCGTCCCGCAGCGTCGCGCGGCGAGCGCGCGCGATCGCAGAGAGCGCCCGCTGCCGAGGTTGCCGGACCCGCCGCATCAAGGGCCGCCCCCGTCCTCGCCGCCGACGCCGCCTCAGCCTCCGCGCCGGGTGCCGCCCGCGCCGCAGTCCGACATCCGCACGAGGCCGCTCGCGCCTGCACCCACGCCCGCGCCGGCGATGGCGCAGGCTTCCGCGCCCGCAGCATCGCTCACCGCAGCCCCCGAGATGATCACGTCTGAAACCTTGGCAGATACGCTGGAGGCCATGCGCAAAGGCGGACTCTCTGGCGTGCGCACACTCCTCGTCGGTTCATCCGACGTCTTCTCGCTCGCAAGCGAGGCGGCGAGCCTCTGCCGCCGTTTGGCCGACAAAGGACTGACCGTGGTCATGGTCGACTGGAGCTTCGACGGCACCGGCATCGCCGAGCCGCTGGGCCAGCCCGCCTGGCCGGGGTTCAGCGAGCTGATGGACGGCAAGGCCCGCTTCGAGGATATCGTCCGCTCGCTGCATGAGACGGACGTGCACTTGATCCCCTCGGGACGCGGCTTGCCCGATGCCGAGAGAGACCCGCTCGACGGCAACACCATCAATTTTCTGCTCGACGCGCTGGATGACGTCTACGAGCACATCGTCGTCGTGAGCCGCACTGAAGCCGCACGTCCTCTCTTCGAGGCCATCCAGGGCCGCTTCGATTGCGGCGTGACGCTGGTCGAAGACGAGAAGCAGAGGGCGCGCGTCAGCGCGGAGGAGGGCGCGTTCCTGGGCTTCGACGTGGAGGGCATTGCGCTCTTCACGATGGAGAAGGCCAAGGAGCTGCCACGCAAGAAGCAGAGGTTCGCACGCACGGGCTGAAGCGGGACCTGCGGCAACTGTTCGTTAACGCTACGCTGTAACAGCGGGTTTCAGATTTAACACGATCTGAACGAACTTCGCTTTAGCTCGATGTTTCGGAAACCGCGACGCGAGCCGACGATGAGCCGTAAAACCACTGCTCTTATGCAGACTGCGCTTTCGGCGCTTCATTATTCGGGCCTGGGCGCGCTCCTGGCTCCGATGACGCGTGGCAAGGGCGTGATCTTCACGCTGCACAACGTTCGCCCCGAGCCGCCGGAAGCCTTCGAGCCGAACCGCATTCTGAAGGTCACGCCCGCTTTCCTCGAAACCGCGATCGAGACGGTGGAGAAGGCGGGCTATGACATCGTCTCGCTCGACGAGGCGGCCCGGCGCATGAAGTCGGACGAGCCCGAGCGGCCTTTCGCCTGTTTCACGTTCGACGACGGCTACCGCGACAATCGCGATTTCGCCTATCCGATCTTCAAGGCGCGCAATCTTCCCTTCGCCATCTACGTGCCGACCGCCTATGCAGACGGCGAGGGTGACCTGTGGTGGTTCGTGCTGGAGACGGCTATCCGCAACACCGACCGGATCGAGGTCGTTCTCGATGGCGCCCTGCGCGTCTTCGATGCCGGCACGCCGGAAGCGAAGGATCGCACGTTCTACGAGATCTACTGGCCGCTTAGAAATCGCCCTGAAAGCGAGCTGCGCGCCACGGTGCGCAAGATCGCCGAGGCCGCGGGCTACGACCCGGCCACGCTCTGCCGCGATCTCATCATGGATTGGGACGAGCTGCGGGCGCTCTGTGCCGATCCGCTGGTAACGATCGGCGCGCACACCCGGCGCCACTTCGCCATTGCCAAGCTGCCGGAGGACGAGGCACGCGCCGAGATCGCCGAGAGCGTAGCGCGCATCGAGCGCGAGCTGGGCCGTCCCTGCCGCCATTTCAGCTTTCCCTACGGCGATGCCGGCAGTGCAGGAGAGCGCGATTTCGAGATCGTTCGTTCCCTCGGTCTTGAAACCGCGGTGACGACCCATAAGGATGTGCTGCGCACCCGCCATTCGGCGGTGATGACGGGGCTGCCCCGGGTGTCGCTCAACGGCGACTTTCAGGAGGCGCGCTACGTGCGCGCGATGATCACGGGCGTTCCGTTCCTGCTGTTCGATGGGGCGAGGGCCGTTCTCCGGCGCATCAAAGCCGCGCGTGGAGCGCGCGGAGCCGCCACTCTTGCCCCCGCCGCTACGCGTCCGGGCGCTGCATCCATTTGACCAGCCACATGGCGGGCGGCAGCCAGAGCAGCCCGGCCACCGGATAGTAGATCAGCTCCACCACCTTGCTGGCGCTCACCTGCAGGATGATCGCTGCCATCATCGCCATGAGCGCATAGAAGGCCAGGAAGACGACGAGCGCGATGGCGCCGACCAGCTTTCGCGTACGTAGGGTCATGAAGCCCCTGTTTTTCTTCGATCTCTACGGGTCCCATAACGTAAAGACCTGGCGCGGCATAGAGCGCCCGATCATCGCATTGATCGGCAGGCGGGTTCGCCCTATCACACATGCGGCGAAACTCTAGGAAATACAGAGCATGGCTGCGACCGGTACGGCGAACGGGAAGTCTTTGCGGGCAGCACACGCGGCCCCCTGGGATCGCGCGGTGCGCTATTGGCTTTACGCCGTCGCCGGCCTCGTGCTGGCGATGATTACCGTGGGCGGCGCGACGCGCCTCACGGATTCCGGTCTTTCCATCACCGAGTGGCAGCCCATCCTCGGCGCCATCCCGCCGCTGACCGATGCTCACTGGCAGGAAGCCTTCACCAAGTACAAGGAGATCCCCGAGTACCACCTTGTCAACAAGGGCATGTCGCTCGATGCCTTCAAGGCGATCTACTGGTGGGAGTGGAGCCATCGCTTCCTGGGCCGCATCATCGGCCTCGCATTCGCGCTTCCCCTTGCGGTCTTCTGGTATCTCGGCGCGCTGCGCCCCGGCTACCTGCCGAAGTTCGCAGGCGTCCTCGCCCTCGGCGGGCTGCAAGGCGTCATTGGCTGGTACATGGTGAAGTCCGGCCTCGTCGATCGCGTGGACGTGAGCCAGTATCGCCTGGCCCTGCACCTCACGGTGGCCTTCCTCATTCTCGCGCTCGTCGTCTGGCTCGCCCTCGAGCACGCCGTGCCGCATGAAGCGCGCGCCTCCTCGCGCGTCACGGCCACATCGCTGCCGGCGGTGATCGTGGGCTTCATTTTCCTGCAAGTCGTGCTCGGCGCCTTCGTGGCCAGCCTCAAGGGCGGCCTCGTCTACAACACGTGGCCCACCATGAACGGCGCGTTCATCCCCTACGACCTGATGACGCTAGAGCCCTGGTATCACAATCCGTTCGAGAACCCGGTGACGGCCCAGTTCAACCATCGCCTCGTGGCCTATGCCGTGGTGCTGCTCGTGGCGTTCGAGGCTTGGCGCCGCTTTGCGTCTCGCGCAGCCGGGGAGGTGCGCGTCTCCGCCGCTCTGCTGACGGCAGGCGTGCTCGGTCAGGCGGCGCTCGGAATCTGGACGCTTCTGGAAGCGGTGCCGCTGGGCCTCGGCATCGCCCATCAGACCTGTGCGGCCATCTTGCTCGTCATTGCTGTGCGGCACCTGCACGTCGTCTCGCGGGGAGCCTGACGCGCGGTGCGCTCAGCGACGAGGACCGGTCAAGGCAACCGTTTGCGGGGCTTTTCGTCGTACCCATCCTTCGGGTTGGCTTTGCCGAAATGGGCATCCGACGCGAGCACCGCGATTGCGAATGCGCCGCCGACGAGCACGATGAGAAATAGCAAGATCATGGCCAGACCTCCTGCGGGAGATGCCGGACGCTACGTCGTTCGCCGAGAGTGCGCTGTTACGCAGGTGACAGCAGGCGTGCTCAAACTCCGAGCATCAGCCGGATGTTCTGCACGGCCGCGCCGGCCGCACCCTTGCCGAGGTTGTCCAGCCGCGCCACCAGCAGCGCATGCCCGTGCCGCTCGTGCGCGAACACGTAGAGCTCCAGCTTGTCGGTGCTGTTGAGACCGAGCGCGTGAAGACGCCCGCCGAGCTTCGCGCTCTCCTCGTGAGGCACTACCCGCACCAGCTCCGACCCCCGATAGTGCGCGGCGAGGACCTTTTCGAGATCGCGTGCCGAGGGCTTGCCCGGCAGCGTGTCGAGGTGGAGAGGCACGCTCACCAGCATGCCCTGGCGGAAGTTCCCGACCGAGGGCACGAACACCGGAAGCCGGGTCAGCCGGGAATAGCGTGTCAGCTCCGGCAGATGCTTGTGCTCGAGTCCGAGGGCGTAAAGCTCGAAGGCCGGCGCGGTCTTGGCGACCTCGTAGGATTCGATCATCGATTTGCCGCCGCCCGAATAGCCCGAGACGGCGTTCACCGTCACAGGGTGATCGGAAGGGAGGATGTCGGCATCGACGAGCGGGCGAAGCAGCGCGATGGCGCCCGTGGGATAGCACCCCGGGTTGGCCACATGGCGCGCTTTGCGAATGGCATCCGACTGCGCGCGGTCGAGCTCGGGAAATCCGTAGACCCATCCCTCGGCCACGCGATGCGCCGTGGACGCGTCCACGATGCGGGGTGCCTTGTCGCCGAGCGAGTCCGCCAGCGCGACCGCCTCGATCGCCGCGGCGTCGGGCAGGCACAACACCACGAGATCGGCATCGGCCATCATCGCCTTGCGCGCGTCCGCGTCCTTGCGCTTGTCGTCGGCAATGCTGATGACCTCGACGGCTGGCAGCGCTGCCAGCCGCTCGCGGATCTCGAGGCCGGTGGTGCCGGCCTCGCCGTCGATGAAAATCCGAGGTTTGGAGTGGCTCATCCGCCGGCACCCGGTCCCAGGCCGAGCCTGTGAAGCACCGCCTGCCACAGGGTCTCGGAGCAGCCGATGTTGTAGGCCGCGCACGTGATCTTATGGCTGTCGGTGTAGATCATGTCGAGCGCAACCCACACGATGATGAGGAGGCCGATCCACGCGATCCACGGATAGGAGGCGAGCAGCTTGGCGATGTACGTCGAGGCGACCGCCATCAGAATGATCGCGAGACCGAGGCCGATCACGAGCAGGATCAGCGGCTCTTCCGCGCCCTGCGCCACGCCCGCGACCGCGAGCACGTTGTCGAGCGACATCGAGACGTCGGCGAGAATGATAGTCCAGAGCGCGCTCCAGAAGCCCACTTCGTTCGGAGGCGTTCCGGTGGAGGCAACCTTGGCTTCCACGTCGTCGATCGAGTGCATGCTTCCATCGACGAGCTGGCGGTACATCTTCCAGGCCACGAAGAGCAGCAGCAGGCCGCCCGCGAGCGTGAGGCCGATGATTTGAAGAAGCTGGACAGCAACGCCAGAGAACAGCACGCGCAGGATCACCGCGCCTGCAATGCCCCAGAAGATGACTTTGGCTCTGAGATTTGGAGCCACGCGCGACGCTGCCATGCCGACGACGATGGCGTTGTCGCCCGCCAGCGTTAAGTCGATCATGATGATATTGAACAACGCGAGCGCGTGTTCTTGAAACCACTCGATCACCGTGTGCTCCCCGGCCAAGTCTCTCCTGAACAGAGTGGCATTAGGTGAGACGTCTGCCTTTAGTCAAGGTGGCCTGAAAGTAAAACAGCCCGCCTTTGGAAGGCGGGCTGTCATTATAATACGTAAGTAGGTGAGGCGAATTAGCGCTTCGAGAACTGGAAGCTGCGGCGAGCTTTGACGCGGCCGTACTTCTTGCGCTCCACGGTGCGGCTGTCGCGGGTGAGGAAGCCACCCTTCTTGAGCACGCCGCGCAGCTCCGGCTCGTAATAGGTGAGCGCCTTGGAGATGCCGTGGCGGACGGCGCCGGCCTGGCCCGAAAGCCCGCCACCGGCAACGGTCACGATGATGTCGAACTGCGTGGCGCGGTTGGCAGCCGCGAGCGGCTGCTGCAGCAGCATTTGCAGCACGGGGCGTGCGAAATACTGCTTGAAGTCCTTCTTGTTGACCGTGATCTGACCACGGCCCGGCTTGATCCAGACGCGGGCGACGGCGTCCTTGCGCTTGCCGGTGGCATAGGCGCGGCCGAACGCATCGAGCTTCTGGACGTGGACGGGCGCTTCGGCAGCGACAGCACCCTTGAGGGCGCCGAGATCGTCCAGGGACTTGGTTTCCTGTACCATGGCTATTAGGCCCTCGAGTTCTTGCGATTGAGCTTCGCGATGTCGAGCGTGGTCGGCGTCTGCGCCGCGTGCGGATGCTCCGCGCCCTTGTAGATCTTCAGGTTTCTCATGAGCTTGCGCTGCAGCGGGCCGCGGCGAAGCATGCGCTCGACGGCGAGCTCGATCACGCGCTCGGGGAAGCGGCCTTCGAGGATGCGCTTCGGCGTCGTGGTCTTGATGCCGCCCGGATAGCCGGTGTGGCGGTAGTAGACCTTGTCTTCACGCTTCTTGCCGGTAAAGACGGCCTTCTCCGCGTTGACGACGATGACGTTGTCGCCGCAGTCGACGTGCGGCGTGTAGATGGCCTTATGCTTGCCTTTGAGGCGAACGGCGATGAGGGTGGCCAGACGGCCGACGACGAGACCGTCGGCGTCGATGACGACCCACTTCTTGTCGACCTCATCCGGCTTGGCGACGTATGTCTTCATGGCGGGAAGCGCTCCTGCCCAATAGGGGGTTATCGGCGTGATGGAAAGTCTCGCCGTTGCGAAGCGCGCTATGTACGCGAGAGATCGAATCGCGTCAATTATCCTTGGAAATAATAAAATATAGCAAAATCAATAATATAAGCAATAAGGTAATATAAAACCACATTAGAGGTAATGAAATACCGCACTTCAGGCGCCGGATTGGGCGGGGCGGCCCCGTTAACCCTCCTTGCCGCCACAGAATGGCGGGTGTAGCCCAGGGGTCGCGACGCGCCTCGAGTGCATGGAAGCCGCCAGGCCCCAATGCGCAAGCGGAACATCGAGCCCCGACGGCGGTTCTGAGAGCCGGAGTGTTCTTAGATCCGTCTCAGTTGTGAGCTTTGGTCCGCTCCCGAGCGACGCGCTGGGGAAGCAAACGATCGCGATGTGGTTAGGGAATGGGAGATTACGCTTCATGAGCATGTTCATTTCACGCCTTAGGTCGCTGGCATTCGTCCTCGGCTTGAGCGCGGGAGTGTTGGGAGCCGGAGCCCTGGGCGTCGCTGCCCAGGAATTCAAGCAGCTCGAGCTCACCGACCAGATGGTCACGTCGTTCATCGCGGCTCAGAAGGATTTCGCGCCTCTGGCCAGCAAGCTTGCGGAAGGCGGCGAGACGCCGGACGCGGCGCTGACCAAGGAGCTTGAGGACATTGCGAAGAAGCACGGCTTTGCGAGCTTTGCGGATTTCGAGGACGTCGGCGCCAACATCACTATCATTCTCGATGGTCTCGATCGCTCGACCGGCACCTACACGGATCCGGTCGAGAAGATGAAGAAGGAGCTCGAGGAGATCAAAGCTGACGCTTCGATCCCGCCGGAGGACAAGAAGCTCGCCGTCGACGATCTCACGCAGGAGATCAAGCAGGCGCAGCCGCTCAAGTACGCGGCCAACATCGAGGTCGTGAAGAAGCACATTGCGGCCATCGAGGAGCTTATTCCTGAGGAAGCTGGAGAGAGCGGTCCCGCCGACGAAGCCCCTGCGCCATAATCAAGACCTGATCGAGCGACGTTGACACCGTGACCACGCACACGAAGCCGGCAGATCTTGGCGCCCCCCGAAAGGAGGACGAGGATGTGCTGCTCGTGTCGCGGCCGGAGCCCGGCATTGCGCTGCTCACGCTCAATGCGCCGCGCTCCCGCAACAGTCTCTCGCGGCAGATGATCGCCGCTCTCGACGAAGCGCTCGCACGCCTGTCGGGCGACCGGGACGTAGCCGCCGTCGTTCTGGCGGCGGCTGGTCCGGTTTTCTCCGCCGGTCATGATCTCAAGGAGCTGTCCGCTCATCGCACGGATGCGGACGGCGGCCGCGCCTTCTACCAGGAGACGATGCTGGCCTGCGCGGCGCTCATGCAGGCGATCGTGCGCAATCGGCAGCCCGTGATTGCGGCCGTACAGGGCGTTGCTACGGCGGCTGGGTGCCAACTCGTCGCCACCTGCGATCTCGCAGTCGCCGCGGCAAGCGCAACCTTCGCGACACCCGGCGTCAACATCGGCTTGTTCTGCTCTACGCCCATGGTGGCGCTCTCGCGCAATATCTCCCGCAAGCGGGCGATGGAGATGCTGCTCTTGGGCGAAATGCTCGCGGCCGAGGACGCCATGAGCTACGGCCTCGTCAATCGCGTGGTCCCGGCCGACCGGGTTATGGACGAGGCGCTCGCGATGGCGCGCATCATCGCGGCCAAGTCGAAGCTGACTGTCGCCGTCGGCAAGGAGGCCTTCTATCGGCAGATCGAGGAGCCGCTCGCCGACGCCTACGCCTATGCGGCGTCTGTCATGGTCGAGAACATGATGGCTGAGGACGCTGCGGAGGGCATCGGAGCCTTCCTCGAGAAGCGTCCCCCGGTCTGGAAAGGGTGCTGAGGTGGAGCCGCGCTTGTCCTTCGTGACGCTCGGCGTGGCCGACATCGCCCGTGCGCGCGCCTTCTACGAAAAGCTGGGCTTCAAGGCCTCTTCGGATTCGAACGAGAACGTCACGTTCTTCGATGCGGGAGGTGTGGTGCTCGCCCTATTCGGTCGCGCGGCCCTCGCCGCAGACGCGAAGGTGCCAGATTCCACACCCGGCTTTTCCGGCATAGCGCTGGCGCATAACGTCCGCGCAGAGAATGAGGTCGTCCAAGTCCTCGCTGAAGCCGAAGCGGCCGGAGCCGTCATCGTAAAACCGGCCGAGACGGCGTTCTGGGGCGGCCACTCCGGTTATTTCCGCGATCCTGACGGACATCTGTGGGAAGTGGCTTTCAATCCGTTCTTCCCCTTCGATGATGCAGGACACGTCGTTCTGCCCTACAAGTAATGATGACCTACGCGCCGCCCAGCGATCCCGCGATTGCTGACATCCTGAAAGCCGCGAAGACGTTTGCCGTCGTCGGCGCATCCAATAAGCCAGCGCGACCAAGCTATGGCGTGATGAGATACCTTTTGGCGAACGGCTATCGCGTCGTTCCCGTCAATCCGGGATTGGCCGGACAAGAGATCCATGGCCAGCCCGTCGTGGCGGATCTGGCGTCCATCTCAACCCCAATTGATGTCGTCGATGTTTTCCGCAATTCGGACGCCGCGCTCGACATCGTGCGTGCCGCCATCCGCGAGAAGGATCGCCTCGCCATCAAGGCGGTCTGGATGCAGATCGGAGTCATCAACGAGCAGGCGGCGAACGAGGCGGCTGCGGCCGGCTTCGCCGTGGTCATGGACCGCTGCCCCAAGATCGAGCACGCACGCCTCGTCGCTTAGCCGGGCACGGCTCCGTCAGTTGTCGGCGACGATACGGAACTCGCCCTTGAGGTCGGCTGCGGAGCTGCCGCCCACGAACACGTTGAACGGGCCGGGCTCGATCACCGGCTTGCCGTCGTCATCGTGATAGGCAAGGTCGGACGCATTGAGCGTGAAGCGCACCGTTTTGCGCTGCCCCGGCGCAAGCTCGATTTTCTCGAAGCCCTTGAGCTCGCGCAGCGGACGTGACCGCGAGGCGACGAGCTGGCGCGTATAGAGCTGTACAACCTCCTGGCCCGCGCGCAGGCCGGTGTTCGTCACATCCACCTTCACCTCGATCTTGCCGGTGCGCCGCATCTCGGGCGTGCCGATCCTGAGATCCGAATAGCTGAAGGTGGTGTAGCTGAGCCCGTGGCCGAACGGATAGAGAGGCGTCGGCTTCTCATCCACATACCCCGTCGTGAAGCGATCGCCGGTGAAGGGGCGGCTGGTCGGCAGCTCGTTGTACGAGAGCGGGATCTGCCCCACCGAGCGCGGGAAGGTCATCGGCAGCTTGCCCGACGGCGCGAACTCTCCGGCAAGAACTTCCGCGAGCGCCGTGCGGCCTTCGGTGCCGGGATGCCACGCGATCAGGAGCGACGCGACTTTCTCGGATTCGGCGGTGAGCGTGAGGGGCCGGCCCGTCTCCACGACGAGCGCGATCGGCTTGCCCACACCGACGAGCGCGTCGAGCATCTCCTCCTGCACGCCCGTGAGGCCCAGATCGACGCGCGACACGCCTTCGCCCGAAATCGCGCAATCTTCCGCCAGCACCAGAACGACGAGATCGGCCGCGCGCGCGGCTTCGAGGGCCTTGTCCTTGTCCGCGAACGATTGCCCGCATGCATCCGCGAAGGCCGGAGCGAAGAGCAGCTTCTGCGTCTTGCCTACGCGAGCCTCGAGCGCCTCGAGCAGCGTCTCCGTCTTGGGCTTTTCAAGTCCGGCCGGCCCGTACCAGGAATGATCGTTCGTGGACGTCGCCGCGGCTCCGATCAGCGCCACGGTGCCCGATTGCGGCGTGATGGGCAGAGTGGCCCCGCCGTTCTTGAGCAGAACGAAGCTCTCCCGCGCCACGTCGCGGGCCGTCTTGCGGACACCCGCTTCGCCGATGGCGGGCGGCACCTTGCGCACGCCGCCCGGCGAATCCGGGAACAGCCCCATGCGGTACTTCACGCGCAGCACGCGGCGCACCGCGGCGTCGATCTCGCTCACGGGCACCAGCCCCGCCTTGGCGCCTTCCGCGAGGTGCTTGTCGTAGGCTTTGCCCTCCATGTCGAAGTCTATGCCCGCATGCAGCGCCTTGCGGGCCGCCTCGCCGAGATCGCCGGCCACGCCGTGATTGACCAGCTCGCTGATCGCCGCGAAATCGGACATCACGAGCCCGTCGAAGCCGAGCCGCTCCTTGAGCACGCCGGTGATGAGGCGACGGTTTGCCGTCACCGGAACCCCGTTCACGGTGTTGAAGGACGCCATCACTGTTTCCGTTCCGGCATCGATCGCAGCCTTGAAAGGCGGGATGTAACGGTCGAAGAGCTCGGAGAGCGAAATCTGCGCCCCGTTGTAGTCGCGCCCGCCTTCCGGAGCGCCATAGCCGACGAAATGCTTGGCGGAGGTGGCGAGCCCGCCCTTGTGGTAGCCGCGCACCCGCGCAGCCGAGAAGGCGGCGGCCAGAAACGCGTCCTCACCGGCCCCCTCGATCACGCGCCCCCATCTCGGGTCGCGCGAGATGTCGACCATCGGCGCAAACGTGATGTTGACGCCGATCTGCGCCGTCTCGTTGCCGATCGCCTCGGCCGCCCGCTCGGCCAGTTCCGGCCGCCAGGTCGCCGCCCAGGCGATCGGCGTCGGAAAGGCGATATGGAAGGCGTGAATCGCGTCGATGGCAAACAGCAGCGGAATTTTGAGGCGCGATGCCTGTACGGCCTCCTCGAACACGCGGACGTGATCGGGATGGGCGACATTGAGCATGCCGCCAATGCGTCCGCTCTTGACCGATGTGAGCTGCGGCTCCCGCGGGAAGGCGTAAGAAGGGAAATTGAGCTGCCCGATCTTTTCCTCGAGCGTCATGCGGCCGAGGAGCGCCGAGACCTTGGCTTCGATCTCCGCCGCGATGGCGTCGTTGGGCGAGGGGCGGGGCGAGGGAGTGGAGTGAGCGGCGAAGGGGGCGAGGCAGGCAATGACGGTTAAGAGAAAAAAGCTAAATCTCATCGAAAAGCCGCTCTGTCCGTTTGGGAGGAACCCATGGTATACGGGCTGGCAGCCCCGCGTCCAATTCGCATCTTGTGAATTGAGCGATGTGCTACAACATGTCCACCGGCCGCAGGGCAAGCCTGCCGCGGCCAGCCCCGCGAACAGCAGGTAAAGCATTTAGGAGAGCCAGGTGCCGTCCAGCGGCGTCCAAGCCAAGAAACTCGACGTCGACCGTTCGGCACGCACACAACTGCCGATCGAGCTCGATGGTGTCGAACTCGTGCTCGAAGCCCGTGCCTATCAGGGCAAGGACGAGCATTCGCAGGCCATGGCCCTCATCAACCGGGGCGTGGGCGACGAAGCTGGCGAGATCCCGCTGGTTCGCGTCCATTCCGGCTGTGTCACTGGCGATATCTTCCACTCGCTTCGCTGCGATTGCCGCGCTCAGCTCGAATCCGCGCTGAGACGCATCACAGTGACGCCCAACGGCATCCTCATCTACCTGCCTTATCAGGAGGGGCGCGGCATCGGCCTCTTCAACAAGATCAAGGCCTATGCCCTGCAGGATCAGGGGCTCGACACGGTGGACGCGAATATCGAGATCGGCGCGCCGATCGATGCGCGCGAATATGAGCTCGCGGCCGAGATCCTGCTCGATCTCGGATTTTCGAAGATTCGCTTGATGACCAACAATCCAACCAAGGTGCAAGCGCTCGAGGATGCCGGTATCGAGGTCGTGGATCGCATTCCCGTCATCGTGAGGCCGGGTGCGCACAACGAGCATTACCTCGAAACCAAACGCCGCCGCATGTCCCACAAGATCTAGGATCTGCAACCTGGATGGGGTGGCGCGTTCACGCTGCTCTCACCAGGCCAGAGCCGCCATCGCTGCGAGGGCGCCCGGCGTTCCCGCCGGGAACAACCGCGCGAGCTTGTCTGGATCGATGTCGGCGCCCACCATGGTGTCGTGCCGGTGAATGCCGCCCGCGATGAACAGGGCGTCGAGGCCAGCCCCGTGCGCGCCCGCAAGATCGGTGCGCACCGCATCGCCGATGACCAGCACGCGCTCTGAAGGTACCTCCGCCCCTCTTATCCGGCTCGCCTCGGCCTTGGCTGCTGCGTAGGCCGTCGCGTGGGGCTTACCCGCCCAATAGACGCGCCCGCCCATATGCGCGTAGGCATCCGCAAGCGCGCCCGCGCAAAGGAACAGGCGGCCTCCCACATCCACCACCAGATCCGGATTGGCGCACACGAAGGGCAGATCGTGCGCGCGGGCATCCGTGAGCAGATCGCGGTAGCTTTCCACCGTTTCGTTGACATCGTCAGTGAGCCCTGTGCAGACCACGGCCTCCGCCTCGCCGAGTCCCACATCGGGCACCGAGGCCTTCTCGAAGAAAGCCGCGTCGCGCGCGCGTGGTCCGATGAAATGGACGCGCCTGTAGCCCTTCTCGCGGATATGCGCGAGCGCGATCTCTCCCGATGAAACGATCGCGTCGTAAGTGTCTGGCGGCACATGCCGCGCCTCCAGCATCGCCTCCACACGATGCGTGGGCACCGGCGCGTTGGTCACGAGAACCACGGTTCCCCCGTGCGCCCGGAAGCGCATGAGCGCCTCCGTGGCCCCGGCATAGGCGCGAACGCCGTCGTGAACGACACCCCATACATCGCAATAAAGCACGTCGTAGCGCAGAAGCAGGTCGGCAGCGCTTGAAATGATGGGGGGTGGGCTGGCGTCGGGAGGTGGCGAGATGGTCATGATCATCCGAACGGTGAAGGAGAGCGCGATCCAACCGCAACCCGCCCCGCGTGTCTACCGCCCTTAGGCCGCAGCCCTGTTTGATTCTGCTTTGAGTTTTCCGCGCGAAATTTTCCAAAATTTATGACGAATAACAAAATTATTTAAATAAAATTTGAAATGAAATAATCCGAGTTAACGGTAAATGAGCGTTTCAATTTAATTCGCTTAACGGGAGTTATAAAAGCGTGCCATTCCGGAGTGTTGTTATTGGAGTTTTCCCAGTATTCACGCCTTTGGGCCCGCACTCCGCTCAGAAACCCAAGGTCGCGATTGACGTAGTGGAGTGATCCGTGGCGAAGAAAGTCAAGGTCGCAAAAGTTCTTTCGTTCGAGGAGTTGTGCGGAAAGGTCATCCCGGTCTTTACCACCTCGCCGCAATGCGCGACCGTCGTAGAGCTGCGGGATAATCATCCTCAGGAGCGTACCTACGTTCACACGCAGCAGGCGACGCTGAAATTCTCGGACACGGCTGCCGACACCCACAAGGTCTCCTTCACGCCCGCCGGAAGCGGCTACCTCGGCACCTTCACGCTCGGCCCTGTCAACCAGGTTGCCGACACGGTGGGCTGGACCTTCAAGCTCCAGGACGGCGCCATCGACTATCTGCAGGCTGGCCAGACCCTGGTCCAGACCTACAAGGTCACACTCACCGACATCACGGGCCGCACGGCAACCACCTCGGTCACCATCAAGATCGTGGGCACCAACGATGCACCGGTGATCACGTCTGCTGTCCAGGCGGCCACTGTCACCGAGATCGCGGACGGCGCGGCGGGTGAGAACGCGACGACGCACGCCCGCACCGGCACCGTCACCTTCAACGACGTGGACAAGCTCGACACGCACACAGCCAAGGTCGCGCCGCTCGGCAACGGCTATCTCGGCGCTCTGACCATCGGCTCGGTCAACCAGAACACCGATTCCATCGGCTGGACCTTTAGGGTCGCCGACAGCGTTCTGGATTCGCTCGGCCCGAACGATGTGCGCGTTCAGCAGTACCGCGTCACCGTCGACGACGGTCACGGCGGAACGGCCTCGCAGATCGTCACCATCACTATTCGCGGCGCCAACGACGGCGTCACCATCAGCGATCTCACGCCCGCCGCCAGCGGCGGCGATGTCACCGTCGACGAGGACGACCTCCCGACGGGCTCTGACACCACGAAGGAGTCGCTGACGTCGGTCGGAACCTTCAAGATCACCACGCCGGACGGGCTGGACGATCTGATCGTCGGCGGCCGCGCCATCATCACCAACGGCGTATTCACTGCCACCTCGTTCTCTTCGCCCCTGGGCAATACGCTGCGGTTCACGTCTTTCAACTCCGCAACCGGCGTCGTTACCTATTCCTACACGCTGAACGGCGCCGAGCAGCATACGGCTGGCGCGGGCGAAAACGCTCTGTTCGAGAGCTTTACCGTCGTCCTCACCGACCGCGACGGCAGCTCCGCCAACTCTTCGCTCGCAGTCCGCATTATCGACGACGTACCCTCGATCCGCGCAGTCGGTGTAACCGGCAAGCTCATCGTCGATGAGACCAATCTTGCATCCAACGCCACGGCGAGCTTTGCCGGCAGCTTCGCGAGCGCGTATGGCGCCGATGGCGCAGGCTCGCTTGTCTACGCGCTGGGTGTGAGCGCCCAGGGCGTGAACTCCGGCTTGATCGACACCGCCACCGGAAACGCCATCCTGCTCTTCAACGAAAGCGGCGCGATCGTCGGCCGCGTCGGCAGCTCGGGGGGCGCCGTCTCCTTCCGCGCTACCGTGGACAGCGCGGGCAACGTCACGCTCGACCAGCAGCGCGCCATCGCCCACACGGCGAACGCTGGGCCGGACGAGGCTGTCTCGATCGCCGCCAACCTGGTCACGCTGACGGGCCGGATTACCGATCGCGACGGGGATTCCGCTAGCGCGTCCGTCAACATCGGCGCCTCGCTGATCTTCAAGGACGACGCCCCGTCCATCTCGGTCGGAAACGCCGGTGCGCCCGCCCTCGTCGTCGACGAGAGCAATCTTGCGGTCAACGCAACCGCCAGCTTCGCGGGCAGCTTTATCGGTTCTTTTGGTGCAGATGGAGCGGGCTCGCTCGTCTATGCGCTGGGTGTGAGCGCCCAGGGCGTGAACTCTGGCTTGATCGACACCGCCACCGGAAACGCGATCTTCTTGTTCAACGAAAGCGGTGCGATCGTCGGACGCGTCGGAAGCTCAGCCGGCGACGTCTCCTTCCGTGTCACCGTGGACGCCTCGGGGAACGTGACGCTCGACCAGCAGCGCGCGATCGTGCACACGGACAGCACGAATCCTGACGAATCTGTCTCGATCGCCGCCAATCTCGTTTCGCTGACCGGACGGATCACCGATCGCGATGGCGATGCTGCAACGGCAACGCTCGACATCGGCGGCTCGCTGATTTTCAAGGATGATGCCCCGGCCATCGGGGTCAGGAACGCGAGCATTCCCTTGCTCGCCGTCGATGAGACCGCCCTCGGAAGCGACGCGAGCACAAACGTCGCCGCCAATTTCGGCACCACCTACGGCGCCGATGGCGCGGGCGCAATCACCTACGCGCTCATCAACATCGCCCCGGGTGTCGACACGGGTCTCGTCGATACGGCCAGCGGCGACAGCATACTGCTCTTCAGCGAGGGTGGCGCAATCGTCGGCCGCGCCGGCAACTCGGCGGGCGCAATCTCCTTCACCGTCACCATCGACAGTGCCGGCAATGTTACGCTCGACCAGCAGCGCGCCATCGCGCATACGCCGGATACAGGCCCGAACCAGTCGGTTTCCCTCGGCGCCAATTTCATCTCGGTCAGCGCAACCATCACCGACAGGGATGGCGACTTTGCCAGGGCGAGCATTGATATCGGCTCTTCCCTCGTGTTCCACGACGACGCACCGGCTGCCCGTAACGACGCAGACGCCGTGACCGCCGTGTCGAGTCCCGTCGCGACGGGCAACGTGGTTTCCGGGCTCGACGGCGGTCTCGGGACCGATAGCAACGGCACGGATGGCGTGGCCGATACCCTCGGCGCCGACGGCTTCGGCTCCATCTCCTGGGCCGGCGCCGTGGGGAGCACGGTTGCGGGCGGCTACGGCAATCTCACGGTTGATGCTGCTGGCAACTATTCTTACACCGTCAACAGCAACCACCCGACGGTGCTCGCGCTAAACAGCAACCAGTCCCTCACAGAGACGTTCACCTATACCATCCGCGATGCGGACGGTGACCCCGCGATCGCCACCCTCACCATCACAGTCAACGGCGCCGACGATCCGGTGACCATCTCCGGCCTCGACGTTGCGGGCGGAGAGCTGGTCGTGGACGAGGATGATCTCGCGGCCAGCCGTGGCGCGGGCGAGTCGGCCGGCTCGTCGCCGAACGCTGCGGCTCTCACGCAAACGGGTACCTTCACGATCACAGCGCCCGATGGTGTCGCTGCCATCAGCGTGCACAACACGTCCGTGCCGCTTACAGGGCCGTTCCCGCTCAACATCACGACGCCGCTCGGCAACACGCTCTCGATCACCGGCTTCAATGCGGCGACCGGCGTTGTCAGCTACGCCTATACGCTGCTCGACAATGAGGCGCATCCGGCCGGGCTCGGCGAGAACAGCATCACCGAGAGCTTTACGGTTGAGGTCACCGATACGGACGGCTCGCAGGCCACGGGTTCCATCGACGTCCGGATTGTCGACGACATCGTGAGCGTCGATATCGGCGGCGCCAGCACCGTGAACGAGAACGGCGCGCCGGTAAACGGAACCTATCAGTTCACCGCCGGTGCCGACGGCCTGCTCCTGGGTCAGCTCATGGTCAACGTCGACGGCACCAACGTTCAGGTGGTCGATGTGAACGCCCTGCTCGACGGCGAGACGATCGTCACGTCCGCGGGAACACTGGTGGTCGGCGCTCCGACGCCGGCCGGAACGGGAACGTGGACCTTCACGCCGTCCTCCATCTCGGCAACCGCCAACGTGAACATCACGATCAGCATGACGGATGGCGATCTCGACACTGCCTCCGACACCCACATCATCCGCGTCGTGAACGTGAACACGCCGCTGGTGATCAGCGGTGCTGCGAGCGGCCTCGTCGAGGAGGAGCACGGCCTTCCCGGCGGCATCGAAGATCAAGTCTCGGGTCCGCCGGACCTCGATGCCGACACGGCCGGCAACTTCGGCCTGACGAGCAACGTGCACCAGGGCAGCTTCGGTTCCGTGGTCACCGGTGGGATCGACGGAGCTTTGAGCTTCGCGTTCGCCGGGTTGAGCGGCAATCCCGCCGTGCAGACGGTCGCCAATGGCGCCCTCACCTCCGCCGGCCGTCCGGTGTACTTCGCGACCAGCGGCGGCAACCTGATCGGCTATACCAACGGAGACGGCGGCAGCGGTCCGTATGGTGCCGGCGATACCAAGGTGTTCGAGCTCGCGCTCACCGACACCGCAACCGGTGCCTACACCTTCACGCTCCTCGCTCCTGTCGATCATCCGGCGGGCGGCGGAGAGAACACCCTCGCCATCAATCTCAACGGACGTGTCGTCGTCTCCGACGCGGGCGGGCCGGTGGGCGATACCAACGTGCCGCTCAATGCGTCGATCACCGTGATCGACGACGTGCCGGTCGCAGTCGGCGACACGGCCTCCGTCGTCGAGGGTGAGGGCAAGGATTTCAACTGCGCCTTCGTGCTCGATTTCAGCGGCAGCATCGACAATGTCGAGTTGAACCAGATGTTGCAGGCCGTTGCGACGGCCGCCCAGCAGCTCTTCGATGGCACCAGCGGCGATGTGCGCGTGCACCTGTTCCCGTTCGCGGGCGATGCCACGTCGTACGGTCCTTTCACGACCTTTGCCGCGCTTCAGGCCCAGTTGAACGCCATCAATCCGCTGGCGGGCGGCACGGCCCCGGGCTCTATTGGCTTCACCACGGACTTCACCGCGGCCATCCAGCAGACGATGGCGGTCTACACGCCGCTCGCAGGCTGGAGCAATCAGGTCTTCTTCCTGAGCGACGGCAATCCGAACGAGCAGACCGGATCCACCGGCGGCTCGCTGAACGATCCGACCACGATCGCCTGGAACGCGTTCGTCAACGGCGCGAACCCGATCAACGTCACCACGATCGGTATCGGCGACGGCATCAACACTGCGCGTCTGCAGGATGTGGATGTCGATGGTTCGGGCGCGCCGATCAGCGTCGGCAACTTCGACGAGTTGATCGATACGCTGCTCAGCGTCGTGCTGGGCGGTGACATCTCGGGCAACGTGCTGACCAACGACGGCTTCGGTGCCGACGGCGCAGGCCGCATCGCCTCGATCGCGATCAACGGCGTCACCTATTCCTATAACGGCACCCAGATCACCTCGAGCGCAGGAGGCGCGCCGGTCGCCGGAAATCTCCTGAGCAACATCACGACCGAGATCGGCGGCAGGCTCACGTTCAACTTCGCGACGGGCGCCTGGCACTTCACCGCCCCGACCGGAATCGCGGCCGACCGCATCGGCACCTTCAACTACACGATCGTCGATCGTGATGGAGACAGCAGCACGGCCTCGCTGCAGATTACGGTGCAGAACGCCAACGAAGCGCCCGTCAATACCGTTCCGGCTTCCATCGGGGTCCAGGAGGACACGCCGACCAAGCTCTCCGGCATCTCTTTCGCGGACGCCGACATCGGAACATCGAACCTCACCGTAACGCTTTCGATCCCGGGCGCGAGCGGTTCTCTAACGGCATCGTCGGCTTCCGGCGTAACCGTCGGAGGAAGCGCGAGCGCGCTCACGCTCACGGGAACGTTGGCGGCCATCAACGCCTTCTTGCTGAACCCGGCGCAGGGCGTCACGTTCACGCCGCTTGCGAACTCCACGGCCGACGTCACGCTTACCGTCACCTCGAACGACGGCGGCGCGTCCGGCCTGGGCGGAGCCAAGATCGATAGCGACACCGTTCTCCTCGATCTCACTCCGGTGAACGACGCCCCGGTCGCGACCATCACGGCGGCAAGCTACGCGGCGATCGAGGACACCAGCCTCGCGCTTCATGGCACGGGCCTGTCGGTTTTCGATGTGGATGCGGGTAGCGCGTCGATTGTCGCCCAGCTCTCTGTCACCGCGGGTATTCTCAACGTGACGGCAGGCAACAGCGGTGCATCGGTGAGCGGCAGCGGCAGCTCGACCGTGACCATCACCGGCAGCCAGCAGCAGATCAACAACCTGCTCGGCGGCATCGACACCGGGCCGGGATCGGCAGGGTCCATCCACTACGTGGCCAACCTGGATACGCCGCCTGCCAATGCGACGCTTAGCCTGCACGTGAACGACACGGGAGACACGGGTGCGGGTGGCGCGCTGACCGATACCAAGTCGGTGCTCATCAACATCACGCCGGTGGATGATGCTCCGGTGGCACGCGACGACGCCATCATCACGAACATCGCGGGTAACCCCGCCTCGATCGTGATCCCGGACTATGCGTTGCTCTACAACGATACCGACGCGGAAGGCCAATCCATCACGCTCACCAACGTGTTCAGCGCCTCCGGCGGCACCGTGACGGATGGATCGGGAAGCGTCACGTTCTCGGACCCCAACCCGCGCGGCGGCTCGTTCAGCTACACGGCGACCGCCGGATCGTTGACGGACACCGCGACGGTCACCATCGATCGCGTCAATTCCAACACGGACCCGCTCAATGGCGACAACAACGCCAACATTCTCATCAGCGGAACCAACGGTGATGAAATCAATGGCTTCGGTGGAAACGACGTTCTGATCGGCAACTCAGGCAACGATGAGTTGAACGGCGGGCTCGGCAACGATCTCTTGGTCGGTGGCTCGGGAAGCGACTATTTCATCTTCAACACGACGCTCAACAGCACGACGAATGTCGATACAATTCTCGACTTCGACGCAAACCCTTCGGACGGCAGCCAGGACTATATTCTTCTCGACAACGGGGCAGGGCTCTTCTCCGCACTGCCCGGAGGCACGCTGTCGTCGGCCGCCTTCGTTGCCAACACCACGGGCGAGGCGAGCGCGTCCAGCCAACGCATCATCTTCGACACCAACACGGGGGCGCTCTATTACGACGCCGACGGCAACGGCGCTGGTGCCAAGGTTCAGTTCGCCACGCTGACCCTATCTGGCATCTCCGGCGGTGCGGCCGCCGTGGATCACACCGATTTCTACGTGATCTAACCCGGCAGATATTTGGCCCGGCAGATATTTGGACTGCATCTTCGGCGGGGCCGTTCGCGGCTCCGCCTTTTTTGTTGAGTGCAGCAAAGAAATCTCTTGTGTGTTGCGAATCAAGCCCGAAGAGGTCGCGAATCAGTCGAGAATCGCTCATTGCTGGGGATTAGTCGTTTTCGGCACGCTCCGCCCGACTTGGGGGCGTCTATAGAATTTGCATGAGCGGGGGCCGGCGACGGCGCAGCGAGGGGGATAGCATGACGAGAGGTCGCGTAGCCGTAGCGATCGTCGCAGCCGCTGGGTTGTCTGCGATTTCGCAGCCATCTCATGCAGATATGGGCAAGGCCCCGGTCGGCCCGAATGGCTATACGCTGTCCTTCGACGGCGGCTATCTTCATCAGGACGGACCGGATGTGACGGGCCACGGTATCGTTGTGACGTCGGGCGGCCCGGAGCAGGACACCTTCGTTTCGCCCAATGACGGCTATTTCGTCGGCGGCCAGATCGGCTACGAAAACGGCACGCCCTACCTCTTCGATTTCAATCGCTTCGAAGTCTACCTGCTCTACGGCAACGCCGACGACAGCGCGCGCAACACCGCGCCCCCGCTCTCGGACATCATCCTGAAGAACGTGGACGGAACCCTTCTCGGCGCTGGTGGTGGCCTGACAGGGCGCACCAAGGTCGAGCGCGAGACCTGGGAAGTCGGCTTCCGCCTCGAGGATGACGACGTCGTCAACGCCACGACGACCGTGACGTGGGCCTTTGCGCCCTTCATCCGCAGCTTCGAGGAAGACACCAGCACGCTCGTCACGACGACGCTCTGCTGCGAATTCCGCCGCGGCGCGAGCGTGGATGCGCTGCTCTACGGTATCGCCGTCTCGGCTGAGCCGGAGACCTGGCTCACATCCAACGTCGCCCTGGTGGGGCGCGTCGGGGCCGGCATCTATGGCTATGACGCAGACGGCAAGTTCCGGTCGAGCTCCAACGGCACGCCCGACATTTTCGCCGCCACCATTTCCGATAATGACTCCGGCGTGGGCTTCCGTGGCCTGCTCGGCATCGGTCTGAAGGTGAAGCTCTCGCAGACGGCCAACCTCGAAGGTTTCGCCGAGGCCGATTACTTCTCCAACGTCCCGACCGCGCACCTGACCAGCAACAAGATCGTCGGTTTGGAATCCCACGTTCAGGACGACGACCTCTGGGAGTTGAGGACAGGCCTCCGCATCACCATCGGGCTCGGCTCCGCGCCGAACTGACGCGCGCAGGATCAGAAAGTCTGAAAGTAGGAGAAGGCGGCCGCATCTGCGTGCCGCCTTTTTTCATTGTCTCTCAGGGCGTGGCGCGGGTGCCTTGCAGCCAGTACCCGGCGCCGACTGCGATCTGGTGAGCCGCGAGCGTAGTGCCGAGGCGGCCGAAGGCAGGCTCCTCACCCCGCCACCACCGTTGGAGCTGCCGCAAGAGATCGCCCGGCATGTCGAAGTTGAGCCAGGACTCGTCGCCGCTCAACGCCGCCGAAATCCAGGCATAGCTGAACTTGTACTCGATGAAGTAGGCCATGCGCCCGGTGCGGATCTCGAACCCGGCCACCACCTGCGCGGCGGGCCCCGCGAACTGGTACTCGCTGGTGCGCCGGTCTCGCGCTTCGCGGGGAAACCACACCTCGACATGGGGAAGCGCAAAGCCCGCTCCGACGCCGAGGTAGGGTCGGATACGCGGCGTGATGTTGGCGAGGCGCAACAGGGGCGTGAACAGAAGCACATTGTGCCCGTGCGTGAACTCCAGCCGGTCGAACACCTCCGTGAGCTTCACGCGCCCCGGCGCCGGCCCGCCCTTGAGAGTGCCTTCGGTGTCCACGTCCTCGATCACCGGGTTCTTGAGCTTGCGCCCGTGCGCACCCTTGCCGAGGCGCGCCACCGCCTTGTTATGGAGGAAATCCACCATGAAGCTGAGCGGCGCGGCGCCGGAGACCGCACGCACGCCGCCATCGATCGGAAAGCGGAGAGCGTCGCCATCCCACCCGAGCGCCTTGAGCGTGAGATCCGTGCCGTCCGGCCGCGTCATGTGCACGTCGCTGCGCGCGTAGAGGGGCTGCGCGACGTAGCCCGCGACGAACGTCTCGCGCGTAGCTGAGCCAGCGTGCTCGGGTGTGGGAGAGGAGACGCCCGCCCGCTCATCTGGCGTTTCGTTTGGCGCCGCTGCCTCGGAGAGGATGCTTGAGACCGCCAAGATGCCGAGCATTCCGGCAGCGAAGAGAGTTCCGGCCCGTTCCGCGAGCAGCGCTGGGCGTAGCGTCGGCCGCCCCTCTTGAACCCAGGAGCCCGCCAGCGTCGTAGGCATGATCGTGTGTCCCCCAAGAGAACTCCCGCGCGTCCGCCCCGCGCAGCGGTGTCATAGGATTGTTTGCGCCCTCACACCGCTTCGTCCAGAACGGCGGTGGCGTTGGCGGCGCACTGCTTGAGCTCATGCATGTCGAGCACGTCGAAGGCGCGACGCCCCATCGTCGAGATGACACCGCGCGATTTGAGTTGCGTGATTTGGCGGCAGACCGTTTCGAGGCGCAGGCCCAGGCATTCCGCCATCTCCATCCGGGAGAGCGGCAGAGACAGACCGAGCGCGCACGGGCGCTCCTGGCAGCCGCGCACGACGGAGCGGGCCATCCGGTCTGCGATGACGTAAAGCAGGCTCGCCACTTTTTCCTGCGCGGTCGTCCGCCCGAGCAGGAACGCCCAGTTCCGCGCGCCGTCGAGGTCCGAAACAAGGCGCTTGAGAAGCGCCCGTTCGAGCTCGGGGTAGTCGCGCAGCACGTTCTCGAACGCGCGGCCGGAGCAGCAGCAGAGCTCGAGCGTAGTCGCGGCCTCCGCTGAAAGCGTCGAGCCGTCCGCGAACGGCCGGCCCACGAAATCCGATGGGAATTGCAGGCCGACGATCTGCTGACGCCCGTCAGGCTTGGTGATGACGAGCTTCACGACTCCGGAGACGAGGATCGCGAACGAGTTCGGCTGCTCGACGGCGCCATAGATGACGCGGCCGGCCGGAATGCGAACGCGATGCATGACGCGCGAAAGCGCATTGGCGGCGTCGTCGCTGATCTTGCCGCAAAGCGCGGCAGACCGGACAGGACAGGTGCTGCATCGGGCGGGAATGGTCATGGGGTCGTCTGCTGCTCCTGACGGCTCCAGGCTTCCACCCGATGAATGGCCGCAGGGCCGCCACGAGCAGAACGCCGAAATGCCCTCGAACGCCCGTTCTCATCCCGTGAGATCGGCAAAACGCACCAGGGTTGGCCGCAGTATGCACCCGGACTGGGGTCCCGGTGTTTGAGCAACGTCAAGTCGTCAGGAAGGAGGCGAAATTGGTGCCGGCTGAGAGATTTGAACTCCCGACCAACGGTTTACAAAACCGCTGCTCTACCACTGAGCTAAGCCGGCAGGCTTGTGCAACGGGTACGGGCAAGGCGCGCATGGCCAAGCCGACACGAAGCAGTGGCTTCTTTTATCGAACTCCCGGGCTCGGAAAAAGGGTCTTCGTGCCACGGCCTCAGACGCGTCCGCGCACCCGGTCCGCCAGGCGCTTGAGGGCGGGCTGCCGGCCCAGAAACGCTTTTGTCCTGAGCCCGGCGGCCAGGGGCAGGCCGGTCCAGGAGAGCGGCGCCGTCAGGTCGGCCAGCGGGGCGGGTACGGCGCCGAGCCGACGCTTGAAGTCATAATCGCCGATGCCGAGGTCGAAGGTGCTTAGCCCATCCGCGACAAGATGCTCCAGCACGGCGAGCAGCGTCATCCGGCCAGGCGAGAAACGCCCCCACTGCGTATCGTCACTCGCGATCCTCAGCACGATGAAGCGATCCGGCCCCCGAACTCCGAACACGGCTCCCACCGGAACGTCACCGGAGAACAGCGTGAACACGTCCGCGAAGCCGGGGCCGGTTCCGCGTTCGATCACGGACCGGTAGAAGCGGCCATAGGCGGGCTGATCGAGGCGATAGCGCCGTTCCGTGCCGCTCCAACGCGCGGACTGAAGGGTTTCGAGCCGCTCGAAGGCGGCGGCGACCTCAGCTCCTCCTGCCGCACGGTTGAGCCTGAGCGCGCCAGCGGAGGCGATGTGGCGCTCGCAGCGCTCCACCTCCTTGCGCACCTTGCGGCCGAGCGCCGCCACATGGTCGCGCACGCTGCCCCCGAGCGAGATCACGTGACCTCTCATGCGGGAGGGAACGGCGGCCGGGTCGGTTGCGAGCGGGTTGGCTTCCGTGGCGACCTGCGGTAACAGGCGCTCGAAGCGGACGAGATCGTAACGCGAGAGGGCGGCTTTGATGGCTGCGTTGAAAGCCGGGCCATCGGTGGCGGCTTTCGGAAAGGCGGCCCCGATGAGGGGCGCGGCATAGTCGGTCACGCCGAAATCCGCGAACCGAACCGTCTTGAAGCCTTTTTCCCGCGTCGCGGCGAGCGGCAGAACGGCGGCGACGGCATCGTCGGCGCGCCGCCGGACCACCACGCCGAATGCTTCGGCCCCAGCCTCGGGCGCGAGTGTGTCGATAAGCGGACCGAGCCAGTAGGGCGACGTAAATGCGCTCTGCGCTCTCTCGGCTCCGAGGGCACCGGCCAAGGTCAGAAGATCTGTCGGCGGGCAGATCTCGGCACAATACATCAGGCGTTCCTGACCCAAATCAGCGGGCGACAGGCGCGATATCGCGGATTTCTCCGATGCGCTCGGTATCGAGCTCGAACTCGATGGGCCGCAGCGTCTTGCGCGCCTTCTTGAGGAGACCTGCGCGCTTCACGCCCGCCTGGAGGGCAGCCTTGGCCCAGAAGCCAGGCCCCTCGATCGAACGGCTGCGAGGCGCGACGCCGAGCTTGTGGCGCAGAATGCCGTTTGCGAGGTTGATCATCTGCGAACGGCGGATCGGCTCTGTCCAGTACTCGGTCGTCATCGACACGTTGAGGCAGTCGAGGTTCTCGACGCGGTGAGGAGCATTCAGCGGCCAGTGCAGCATCTCGCCGCCTTCGATCTCGAAGACCTGCGCATAGCGATCGTAGGAAGGTTCGAACGGAATGTCGATTTCGAGCTGGTAGAGCGCGATCCTCTCGAGATCCTCGTCGCGCCGGAACGGCGGCTCGGCAGGATAAACATAGACGCGCTTCTTGCCGTGGATCTGCCAGAGCGATTGGCCCGGCAGATCCATGTGATAGTAGACCTCGGCCTTGGGCGATGAGATGAGAATGCCCATCGTGCTCGAGAAGGCACTGAAGCCGGGCACGCGCTCGGCGATCTCGCCGAAGAGCTGGTCGAGCAGCGCGCGGAAGCGTTTGTCCACGGCGCTCACGTTGCGCAGGTTGAGCCACATGCGTCCGTTGGCGATGCTCTCGATCACGCGCGCACCGGAAAGCTTGCCGATCTCGCCTTCGCGCCAGAGACGGCGCTGCCCGGGCGTCCCCACCTGCACGAGCGAATAATGCTGCCGGGGATAGCTGTCGATCAGCTCGGCCAGCGTATCCATCGAGAACAGAGGATCTGTGTGCAGGCGGTGCTTCAGCCGCAAGGGCTCGCTGGCCCACCGGCGCGCCGTATCCGCGCTCCAATCGGTGAAGATGGCTTCGCTCATTGGATCAACTGCCACACTGAAGATGTTGAGAAGACAAATAGAGTTAGTGCTCTCGAATGGCGGTGTCAAACGGCCTTCGCTTGGGAGAGTAAACCGCCTCCGGCGACGAATGCGGGCGCGCCTCAGGCCAGAAAATCGATGACCTCAAGCCCGTCGGCCCAATTGATCGTGTGCGGACCATGTCCGGCAGGACGGCCCGGCATGCGAAGGTCGGCAGCGAGCTCCTGAGCGAAGCCGGCCGCGTCGAGACGGGTCACGCGGGCGAGGCTGAGGCTGCCGCCGTAACTGGCGCTGCAGTTCTGTGCGGGGCGCCAGAGGGCGCCGTCCCGATGGTAGAGCGCTCCCGCGGGCCTGCTCTCGCGCGCATCGATCAGCGCTGGGTTCACGGACACTGGCTGCCATGGCCCTTCGAGTTTTTCAGAGCGGTAGACGTTGAGCGCATCCCAGGACGAGCTTTGAAGGTCACGCGTGGACGCGAAGAGATAGAAAGCCCCCGCGTGGACGGCGAGCGTGGCGTCGTGAACCTCCTCGTCCAGCAAGCGGAACGCGGGAACCCAGCGATGTGGAAACGGGTCCGCACGATAGACGTCGAGCGCGCCGGAGGCTGAGCATTCGGGCATCATGTAGATCTGCCCCTCATGCGCGAACACTTGCGGGTAGGAGAGGTGATGCCTTGTTTCGAGCACGGGACGCGGCGCGGTTGCCCTGCCGCTCGCATCCACTGTGAAATGCGAAATGAGCCCGCGTCCGGTTTCAAACGGCACCTCCTCGACGAAGACATGGTGCAGGCCGTCGCGCAGCATCGGGAAAGGATCTGCGAAGTAACGCTGTCCGTCGTCCGGAAGCGTGCGGTAGGCTTCGGCCGGCGCCAGCCCCGCGAGATGGCTGCGCCCCTCAGGCGCGAGGCGCCATCCGACGCGCCAGCGCTCGCGCGTACCAAGAAGCCTGGAAAGAGCACGCTCGGTCTTGCGGGCGACTTTGCGCCACGCGAAGTCCGCAGCCGCGAAGGCTCCGGCGTCGGTGTGATCTTTGACGGCGCACGGCACTGGCACCTGAGGCAGCGCGTTCGGGCCTTCGAGAGCGGCAATCGCGAGCACCTGGATGAGGCGCGAGAGAACCTGATCCGCCGAGCGACGAAGACGCGTCGGATGCTCGACCGCGGTGAGGGCAGCGGGACGCGGCTTGGCCTCGCCGAGATCGAGGCCGAGTAGCGGCGATCTTCGTTCGAGCAGAGCCGACCACAGCGCCGCTTCCGAATGATCGCCATCGAACGTCGGCCGGATGACACGGCCCGCCGCGGGGATGCTTGCAACGTCCCAGGTGAGATCGAGCACCACGTCGAAGTCGCCTGCCGGGAAGGGGCCGGCCGTCGCGCGATGGCCAAGCTCGGCGGCCGTGATCCGATCCGATGCAGAAAGCCGCCGCCGGTCGAGCAGGCGCTCGCCGGAGAGCAGCATCTCCAGCGCCGCGCCCGGCCGCGCTCCCGCCGGCCCCTCCACGAGCGAGACATGCAACTCCACGCGGGCATCCGCCGCGAGGCGCGAAATTAACCATCCGTGCCAGCGCGCGAGCCGCTTTGCATCGAGAACAACGAGCGTGCGCATGGCGCCCCGTATTTGAACGATCCGCCGCGACCCTCCGATGAAGCCACCGCCGATGCCACCCCCAAAAAGCGGTTGCGGTTAAGGGAGCGGAGCGACGAAGCGCCGAATGCCACAAAGCCTGCGCTAAAAGGTAGGGATGACCGAGCTTCGCCCGGCGCCGCACGCGTGGCATCGCGACGAGGCCCGCATCAGATGGGACACGATGCTCCTACGCCAGACGCTTCTCTATCTGCCGGCCCAGTTTCTCGGGCCGGTCTTCCAGTTCGTGTCGATCCTGACATGGACCCATTTTCTGAGCCCGACCGACCTTGGTCTCGTGGCTTTGATCACGGCTGTCCAGGAGCTATCCCTCGCCACCACGCTCAACTGGTTCACGCACTACACCGTGCGCTATGCGGGCGGCGCCCCGAGCCCCGGCAAGGCGTTTCTCGATACGGAGACGTTCGTGCTTACGTTCTCCGGGGTGATCACGGTTCTTATCGTGGTGGCTATGCCGTCGTTCATCGACGGGGTCTGGACCTGGGGCCTCGTCGCGGCCGCAATCCTGCAAAGCGTCGGACGGCTCGCCGTCGCGCAGCTCTCCGACCGCGCGCGAGCCTGTGGCGATCCCCTGTCGTATTCCATCCTCCAGATAGGCTGGCCAGTCGGCGGTTTCTTCGCCGCGCTCGCACTCGTGATGCTCTATGAGCCGAGCGCGGCCTCGGTCCTCGCCGGATACGCTGCGGCGCAGGCCATCTCGCTGGCCCTCGTCCTACTGAGGATCGAGATCGGCCTCGAACCCCTCCGCTTCGCGCGGGAGGTGATCGCGAAAGCCATGGCCTACGCTCTGCCGCTCGTCATCGGAGGCGTGCTCGTCTGGCTCGCGAACAACGGCGTGCGCTTCGTGGTGGAATGGCGCGATGGCGCCGCCGCCGTCGGCCTCGTCACGGTCGGATGGTCGATCGGTCTCCGTATCGCGAGCGTTGCGGCGATGATGGTGACGGCGGCCGGCTTTCCCTTGGCGCTTGCCCGCGCGCGCGACGGCGGACATGAGGCGGGACAGGCCCAGCTCGCCCGCAACGGGCTCTTGCTGCTGGCGACGCTCGCACCGGCCTCCGCGGGTCTCTGGATGATCTCGGACCTGATCGTACCGATGTTCGTGGGCGAGCCCTATCGGGCGGTGACAGCGGCCATTCTGCCGGCGTCAATTCTGGCGGGAGCCGCCCGCAGCTTCCGCGTCCACTGCGGCGAGCAGGTGTTCCTGCTGCACGAGCGCCCGGTTGTTCCACTGATCAACGATGCCATCGATGCCGTCGCGGCCCTGGTTCTGGGAGGCATCGGGCTGTTGTGGGCGGGCCTGCCGGGGCTGGTCGCGGGGGCCGCGATCGGTGCAGTGTTGAGCCTGATCGTGACCATGGCCTGGGGCTGGGCGCTTTACCGGTTTGCGCTGCCGCTCGCCGATGTCGTGAAGATCGCGCTCGCAACGGCCGCCATGATGGCCGTGATCGCGCTTGTCCCTGCGCGACCGGACATAGCATCCCTGACGCTCATCGTGGCCCTGGGTGCGCTGGTCTTCGCAAGCCTGATCGCGGCCCTTTATCCGCGCGAGCGCAGGAAAGCCGTAGCGCTCGCGCGAGAGATGGTTGTGGCGAGGCAGAAGCCGTGAAGCTCAGGCCTTGAGCGAGCGTTCCCACGCGAACGCATGGGCGACGATCTGATCGAGATTGGCAAGCTTCGGCTGCCAGCCGAGCTTGCTACGGATCTTCGAGGAATCCGCCACGATCGCTTCCGCGTCACCGGGGCGGCGCGGGGCGAGCTTCACCGGGAACGGGCCGCCGGAGGCGCGCTTCACCGCTTCGATCACCTCGAGCACCGAGTAACCCGATGAGTATCCGCAGTTGAACACGTCCGACTTGCCGCCGGCGTCGAGATATCTCAGCGCCGCCATGTGCGCGGCTGCGAGATCCGTCACGTGGATATAGTCGCGGATGCAGGTGCCGTCGGCCGTCGGGTAGTCCGTTCCGAACACGTCCATCGAAGCACGCTTGCCGAGCGCGGTCTCGCACGCGACCTTGATGAGATGCGTCGCGCGCGGCGTGGATTGTCCGGCTCGTCCTTCTGGATCGGCGCCCGCGACGTTGAAATAGCGCAGCGCCACGTAGCGGAAGTCATGCGCGAACGCGGTGTCCGCCAGCATCAATTCCGTCATCAGCTTGGAGGTGCCGTAAGGCGAGACCGGCCGAAGCTCGGCGTCTTCCTTGACGGGGATCTCCTTGGGGTTGCCGTAGACGGCGGCCGTGGAAGAGAAGATGAACGACTTGACGCCGGTCTTAACCGCGACTTCGATAAGCGAGCGCGAGTTCGACGTGTTGTTGAGATAGTAGCCGAGCGGATCGGCCACTGAATCCGGCACAACGATGGAGCCGGCGAAATGGATGATGATCCGGACGCCATGCTCCCGGACGACGCGGGACACCAGCTCCTGGTCTCCCACGTTGCCTTCCACCAGCACCGCCGGAGGGCGTACCGCGTGTCGAAAGCCGGTCGACAGATTATCGACCACGACAACTTTTTCACCGGCGTCCAGAAGCGCCAGCACCATATGGCTGCCGATGTAGCCGGCGCCGCCTGTCACGAGAACTGTCATGAGAGACACGCATACATGAAATTCGTTCACAAAGCGTGTTGGCAGTCTAGAGGCACGGCGGGGCACACGGAGCATTGGCCAGTCCGGCGCCGCGCCGCCTTGTTTGTCGCCGTTCTCGCCCTGCAGGCGCACATGCAAGTGGCCGTGGCCGCTGAGATGAATGTCGATGGCCGGCCAGCCAGCCGGCACGCCGCTGAGGAGCGCCCGTACGCCGTCACGGCGCCGCACGCCGGAGAGTTTCGTTTCGAAGTGCGTGCTGGCGACAGATGGAGCGTCGACCGCATCTTGGGCGCCGATCGCGAGCGTGCCGAGCTCAGTCTCGACAAACGCCCCGTGAGCTTCGGTGCGCTCTATCGTGTTTCCTACGAGATGCTGATCGAGCCAGGCCCGCAAATCACCTCCGCTTGGCTCGTCGCGGGGCAGTGGCACGCGACGGAGGACGAGGGAGACGCACCGTCGTCGCCGCCGCTGGCGTTTGAGTTGGCCGGCCGCGATCTCGTTGTTTACACGCAGTCCGAAATCGCGCGCCGCCATACCAAGAATCCGAAAGGTATCGAGCGCGCGCGCGTGCCGGACATTCAGCGCGGGCGATGGATCTCCTTTTCTTACGACGTGCGCTTCGATCCACGCCATGGAACCCTCGCGGTCCGCGTCGATGGAAGGCGGGTATTCGCAGAGGACATTCCGATCGGATACGCGGACGACGTCGGGCCTTACTTCAAGTTCGGCATCTACCGCGCCAAAAGCCCCGAGCCGATCGCGATCCGCTTTCGGAACGTTAAAATCACCGAGGCGGCGGCGCCCTGAGCGTGCTCCTTACGCGAGCACGAACCGAACGACGGCTCCGGAGCTGCCGATGCATCCCCGCCACGCGAGGCGCCAAGCCGGATGCTTGAGACCGAAGGCCGGCGAAACCCACCCGCCTGAACGCTCCGGCGCCCCGCACGCAAGCACAATGTCGCCCGGCGTCTCGAATGCGATGCGAACGGGCGCGCCGATAGCGGGCGTCACGGTCACCACCTGCCCGTCGCGGGAGGCTGCGCAATCCGCCGCAAGCTGAAACACGATCTCGACCGGAAGCGGGGTCTCGGCGCCGAGCAGCCGGTCGCGAACCGTGAAGCCGTCACTGGCCGCTTCCACGGTGCGCTCGTGCCGCACGCCGAACTTCGGAACGTAGCCATCGTGCGAGGCGCGAAGCTGCCAGGTGGCGCCGTCTTGGAACGCATCGAGGCGCGCATCCGCCTTTCGCCCCCAATTGAAAGGGCCTGAAATCTCGCTTTGATCCGCCCCTTCGATGGAAAGGGTGTTGTGGGCCGCGGTGCCGCGAAACCAGTCGCGCCACGCGCCACCCGAGTGATAGAGGTACGTGCCGGGATCGACGAGCAGCGGACGGCCATCGAGGGCAACGAGAAGCGAAAGCGCGTCCGCGTGCCCATGCGCCGCGATGGAAAGATAGCCGAGCGGACCGTGGTCGAGTGCGAGAACGAGGTCGCGCCCAGCACGCGTTTCCCGCACGACGGACAGCCCTCCGCTCGAAAACGTCGCGAGGCCGCGCGGAGGCGGCGTAGGTGCGGGCGGCGCGAAGAAAATCGCGTCGCGGAGATGCGGCGAAACCGAAACAAGGCCTTCTGGCGTCTGCGCGAGATAGCCGCTGATGGCGCGGGCAACCGACATGGCATAGGCCGGCTCGTATCCCGCGAGCGACAGGACGCGCCCCTCGTCGTCATCGCCGAATGCGGGGACAGCGCCGCTCGCGTCTGCAATCCATCCGACGAAACGCGCGAACTGCCCGAGCCTCTGATCGACGATGGCCGAAAGCGGCTTGTCCGATCCGCGCGCGGCGATGGCGGCGAGCAGCAGCAACTCCGCCGTGAAGGCACCATAGGTGGGCGATTGCTCGGCCCCCATGCCATCGGCCAGGATCTGCCGGGACGCTTCGGCCTCGAGCGCACGGCGCGCCTCCGTTTCGAGCGCGAACGCACGAGGAAGCTCCGGCATGGCGATCGCAAGAATAAGCTCGCCTGCCGCTTCCGCCACGAGATGGTTGTTGGCGGAGGAAAAGCGCGACGGAAACCGCCGGAGCCAGAAGGCGTGGGCTGCGAGAATTTCGCGCATGCGCGCAATCGTCTCGTTCGAGAGGCGATCTCCGGCGAGCGAGGCGACCACGATCAGGCTGATCGCCCGCAACGCGCATTCGATGCCGGAATTCCAGGCGAGGCCGCGGAACGGCGGGTTGCTCGCATGCCAGCTCCCGATCGTCTCCTCGATCAGGGCGAGCGCCTTCGGATCTCCGCCGAGAGCCACCTCGGCCGCGAGCGGCTGGAGAAACTGAAGCCGGTTGATTTCCCACACGTACTTGATGTCACCGAAGCGGCGCTCGTGGCGGTAGTTGATGTCGAAGGTGAACGTGTCCGCACCGGGCCACAGCCGTCCCGTGACGGGATCGAGCCGCCAGAGATCGGCAGAGAGTGGCACGCCCGGCCAGCGTCTCGGCCAGTCGCATCCAAGCGCGCTGAAGCGCCCTTCGATCGCACGCCTCGCAGCTCTGTGAATGGCATCGCGAACTTCGGGCGAGGCGCGCTCCACCGCCTCCCGCAGACCGGCAATGCGCGGCACGCCTCCGGGGCTCGCATAGCGCTCCCACCCCTCCGTGCGCCTGCGCGCGCTGGTTTTCAGAGCCAGCTCGCGAACCCGATGCGCGATCTCGGCTGGGCTCATGCTGCGAAGGCGGCGGATGTACCAGGCGAGCGACATCAGCGGCACGCCTCCGTCCAGAGTTTTGCGAGCCGCGCGACGTAGGCGCCGATTTCGAGATTGCGGCGGTGAAAATCCTGAGCCGCGTCCCCGAGCGCGTGACGAAGGCGCTCGTCCGCAACGAGCCGGCGCAGCGCGTCGGCGAGCTCATCTGAGTTTCCGGGAGAAACCAGCAGGCCGGTCTCTCCGTTTCGGACGATGTCCTCGACGGCACCCACCGGAGTTGCGACGACGGCGAGGCCGGCCGACATGCCCTCGATCACGGACATCGGCAGGTTCTCGTCGAAAGACGGCAGCACCAGAATGTCGGACGAGACGAGAAGCGCGCGCGCTTCTTCCGGTCCAACCCATCCCGGAAAGGTGACGTGAGCGGAGAGGCCGAGCGCCTGAGCCTGCTCGCGCGCCACCGCGACATCCCCATCGCCAGCGATGGTCGCGCGCCACCCCGCAACGTCCTTGAGGCGAGCAAGCGCACGGATCAGGTCTGGCACCCCCTTTCGGGCACCGACCTGACCGAGGAAGAGAATGCGAACGCCGTCACGGCGCTCAAGGGAGCGCGAAAGCGGCTGCGAGGCATTGGCAAGGATCACGATGCGCGAGGCGGCTTCCGGAACGCGATCGGCAACGAACGTCCGCCACGCGCTCCCAAGCACAATCACGCGCCGGGCTCCGGCGAAAAGCTGACGGACGGACGCCTGAGTTCCGGAATCGGCCGCATCGAAAAACGATTGGAAGCGAGAGCCGTGGAGGTGAACCACATAGGGGACGCCGAGCATGCGGGCCGAACGCGCGACGATCGATTTACGCCGCACGCTGCCGTGGCTCGAAAGATTGATGTGCACCACGTCGAGCAGCCCGCGCGCTCTGAGCCACGCCATGCGCAAAAGGAAGCTCGCAAGGTAAAGGGGCGAAAACCAGATGCTCCGTTGACCGCGTGTCGCCGCGAAGCGCACATCGCACGGGCCAATCTTTCCGCCGCGCGCTTCGTCCCTCACCGCATCCATCAGGCGATCGATGCCGCCGCGGCCGCCGTGGCCAAGCGGCGTCGCCACAAGGACGTAGACGGACGTTTTGCCCGCTCTTGCCTGAGTGTTTGCGATGTCGCCGCTCATTATGCGCTGGACGCCCCCTGTCGGTCCGCTCTCTACCGCATAGGCGGCAAGTGACGGCCGGACGCAAGCATGCGTCAGCCTACAGTCTTAAGCGGCGTTGTTAACGGTATCTACCGTCTTGAGAGAGGTTGGCGCGGAGAGCCGGGTACAGTCACGTCGATATCCCCTCCGTTCGGACTGCTCCGGCACCCGTGCTGTGCCGGTCCTCCCCGCGCGCACGACTCTCGATAGGAAGACCCGGTGAAGATTGCGATTTTTGGTCTCGGATACGTCGGCATCACCGGCGCGGCCTGCCTTGTGCGTGAAGGGCATACGGTCGTCGGAGTCGAGATCAACGAGCGCAAGAGCCGCGCGGTCGCATCCGGGCGCTCTCCGATTTTCGAGCCGGGCGTGGAGGAGTTGCTCGCCGCGGGCGTGCGCGAAGGGCGGCTGACGGTGGTCGCCGATGCCAGGGACGCGATCGCGGATGCCGACATTGCGATGGTGTGCGTCGGTACGCCGAGCGCGCCGGATGGCGCGCACAATATGTCCTATGTCATGAACGTCTCGAAGGAGATCGCGACTGCGCTCGCAGATAGCGCGCGAGCGGAGCCGCTGACGGTCGTCTACCGCTCGACGATGCGCCCCGGATCCATCGAGGAGCTGATCGCGCCCGTGTTCGAGAGCGTGCTGGGCGAGAAAAACGCCGCGCTCGTCGAACTCGTCTACAATCCCGAGTTCTTGCGCGAATCCACCGCCGTGGCCGATTACCTGGCTCCCCCGAAAATTGTGGTCGGAACCAAAGACGGAAAGCCGTCGACCCGGATCGAGGCGCTCTACAGCACCATCGACGCCCCCACGTTCGTCACGCGTTTCCGGGAGGCGGAGTTCACGAAGTTCGTCGACAACACTTTCCACGCCGTGAAGGTGGCCTTCGCCAACGAGATCGGCCGCTTTTGCGTGGCGCTCGGCATCGACGCGTCGAAGGTGCACGAGATTTTCATCTCTGACCGCAAGCTCAATATCTCCCCGTACTACTGCCGCCCGGGCGGGGCGTTCGGCGGCTCGTGCCTGCCGAAGGACGTCCGCGCGCTCCAGTATCTCTCGGACGACACGGGCTCCAGCGCCTACCTCATCGAGTCGCTTCTGAAATCCAACGAGGCGCACAAGCGCTTTCTCTACGAGCTTGCGACCAAGGATCTGCCCAAGGGATCGCACGTGCTGATGATCGGTCTCGCCTTCAAGGCCGGAACCGACGATCTGCGCGAAGCCCCTCAGCTCGATCTCGCGCGCCGCTTGCTCCAGAACGGCTACCGGCTCTCGATCCTCGATCCCGCTGTGAAGCCGGATCAGCTTCTCGGCCAGAACCTTGGCTATGCCTTCGCGCATCTGCCCAACATGGCCAAGCTGCTGGTGTCGGAAGAGGTGGCCGCATCCACCACCTATGACAGGGTGATCGACACCAACGGCCGCGCGCGAGGCGTGGCACTCATGCCGGCGCCGCTCATCAACATCAACGCTCTTTGACGAGGCACTTGGGGACTTCTGGGGACGGGGACATGCTGACAACCATCGAAGGCCTGGATGACCACCAGGTGGCACCACTCGCGGGCCGCAAGGTGCTGATCATCGTCGAGAACCTCCCGGTGCCGTTCGACCGGCGCGTGTGGCAGGAAGCGCGCGCTCTGAAGGAGGCTGGCGCGCTTGTCTCGGTGATCTGTCCCACCGGGAAAGGCCACGATGCGGCTTACGAATGCCTCGAAGGCATCCACGTCTATCGCCATCCCCTGCCAACGGAAGCGAGCGCGGCCGCAGGCTACCTCGTCGAATACGGCGCAGCCCTCTATCACGAGATGCGCCTCGCGCTGAAGGTGCTCAGGCGGCACGGCTTCGATGTCATCCACGGCTGCAATCCGCCTGATCTCATCTTCCTCGTGGCCCTGCCGTTCAAGCTGATCGGCAAGCGCTATGTGTTCGATCACCATGACATCAATCCCGAGCTCTACGAGGCCAAGTTCGGGCGGCAAGGCGGCTTTCACAGGCTTCTGCGCCTCTTCGAGTGGCTGACGTTCAAGACGGCGAACGTGGTCATATCGACCAACGAGAGCTACCGCAGGATCGCGATCGAGCGCGGCGGCAAGAAGCCCGAGGATGTCTTCGTGGTGCGCAGCGGACCCGATCTCACGCGCGTGAAACATGCGGAGCCGAACCCGGCCCACCGCAAAGGACGCCGCTATCTCGTGGGTTACGTCGGGGTCATGGGCGATCAGGAAGGCATCGACCTGCTGCTGATGGCCGCGCGCCATGTCGTCCACACCCTCGGGCGCGACGACGTGCAGTTCTGCCTTGCGGGCGGCGGACCCAGCACCGAAGCGCTCAAGAAGCAGGCGGACAATCTAGGCCTTGCGGACCACGTCACGTTCCTTGGCCGCGTGCCCGATGCGCTGCTGTTCGAAATGCTGTCCACGGCGGACGTGTGCGTGAACCCGGATCGCGTGAACGCCATGAACGACAAGTCGACCATGAACAAGATTCTGGAATACATGGCGCTCGGAAAACCGATCGTTCAGTTCGAAGTTACCGAGGGCCGCGTCAGCGCGGCCGACGCGTCGCTCTATGCCAAGGCCAATGACCCGGTCGATTTTGCCGCGAAGCTTCTCGAGCTTCTTGCAGACCCCGACGCGCGTGCGCGCATGGGCGCGTCAGGCCGAAAGCGGATCGAGACGCAGATGGCCTGGAGCTATGAGATCCCCCGCCTCATCGCCGCCTACCGGAGATTGGAGCACAAAAACGCTCGCGCCGTCGCAGGCAAGGTGCGCGATCAGGTCGAGACATAATGCTAGAACAGGTGCGGGCAGGCGCCGCGAGGTGCCGGGCGTAGGCGGGAGCGGAAGGGCGCTATGCAGAGGCCGAGCGGACCATCGCCGCGAATCGTGCACCTGATCTCGTCGCTCGGCGTCGGCGGGGCGGAGCGGCTGCTCGTGGATTTCGTGCGCGCGCTCGATGTCGCGCAGGCGCGCAACGTCACCGTGGTGGTGATGAACGAAGCCGATCCCGCTCTTCTCGAGAAGTTGCGCGAGGGACCTGCCCAAGTGCTCGCCTGGAACAGGCCGCGCGGCTCCCGCGACCCGCGCTATCTTGGCCGGCTTCTGAAGCTCACGAGCGACACGCGCCCCACGATCATCCACGCCCATAACCGGGGCAGCAAGATGTGGGCGATGCTGGCCAAGCTCGCGCAGCCGCGCCTGCGCGTTGTGTTCACGGTCCACGCCATGAACGTCGCATCAGGGTACGGCGCCCGCCACCGGATGCTGCACAACGCGCTGGTGGATCGCACCGTCGCCATTTCCAGGGCGGTCACGCGCGAGTGCGAGGAAAGCGGGCTGCGTAACGTCGTGCTGATCCCGAACGGCGTCGATCTGTCCCGTTTCCGGACGGCAGAGGAACCGTTGGCCTGCCGCCTGGAGCGGGAGCCGGATCGCGTACCTCTCCTCGTCACGGTCGCCCGCCTGGTCCATGACATCAAAGGCCAGGACGTTCTGATCGAGGCCGCCGCGCTGCTGAGGGCTCGCGGCACTCCCGTGCGCATTCGCCTTGTGGGATCGCCCTCGCGCGATCAGCCCGAGACGCCGGCGTTGCTGGCCTCTCTGGTCGAGCATCATGGTCTGGCTGACAGTGTGGAGATCGCAGAAGGCGTGTCGGACGCGGCGGAGCACATCCGCGACGCCGACATCTGCGTCGTGCCCTCGCGCCAGGAAGGCTTCGGACTGGTGATCCTCGAAGCGATGGCAGCCGGCGTACCGGTCGTCGCCTCGCGGCTGGATGGTCCGGCTGAGCTCATATCCGACGGCATCAACGGTTACCTTGCGCACGCCGGAGATCCGGGCGACCTCGCGGACAAGATCACGCGGATTCTTGAGGATCGTCCGGCGGCGTCCCGCTTCGTACAGGAGGGACGGCGCACCGCCGCAGCGCACGACATTGAGGTCATGCGCGACGCCTATCTCACGCTCTATCGCACGTTGACGGCCTGAGCGATCGCGCTCGTCCGGTTGCTGGACGAGGCTCGCAGCAGCACGAGGACGAAGAGCGTGACGACGGTCAGCACGTTCGACTTGCCCGCGAGGCTCAGAGAAAGCGAGGCGACGCCGACGAAATAGAGGAGCACCCAGGCGGCCCCCGGGCATGTGCGGCGCACGAGATCGCGGCAGAAGAAAAGCAGCGCGGCGAAGATCACGAGGCTGACGAGAAGTCCGTGGGAAAGGAGAAAGCTCAGCCAGAAGCTTTCGACGCCACGTTCGAGTCCCAGCAGAGATTGCCATGTCGCAACCAGCCGCGGATCGGGGCCGAACAGGAGATCTGGAAGCGGCACGTGCGAGAAGATTTCGAACATGTCGCTGCGCGTCTGGGCGCTGCCCGAGTCATCGGCGAAGCGGTCGAGGAAACGCTCGAGAAAGCCGGTGGAGAGCAGCGTCAGAAGTCCAGCCCCTGCGAACGGCACACTGACGAGGGCCGCGGTCACGGTCGTGACGTTGATGGGAGCGCCGTTCAGCACCGCCAGCACTCTACGTACCACGAGCGCGGCGAGCATGAGGACGACGAGAACGCTCGCCGCGCGCCCGCCATAGGTCACCATCGCCGCGAGACTGAGACAGAAGGCGGCGAGGCGCAGCCATCGCGGGAGATCGCGCCCGCCGCCCACGGCAAGCGTGAGTATGTAGCTGCCGGTGAGGATCGAGTTTGCCAGCGGATGGCCGAGAAGCGCGGTGGAGCGCCATTCATAAGCGAGATCCTCGCCCTTGATCACGAACGGCGTCAGCCGCCAGCCGCTGAGATACTCGAAAATGCCGAGCGCCGCGTTGGCGATCATGATGCCGTGGATCAGCAGCGCAAGCGTTCGCCCCCGTTGCTCAGGGATGCGGCGAAGAAGCAGCAGGGTCACGCCGGCCGGCAGGAAGGTCTCGATCAGCGGGGTGACGGGCAGGCGCGAGATGAACGCCGAGTGGAGCGTTCCGAGCAGGATCGCGAGCAGCATCAGAAACGCCACCGGCGCCTCGTGTAGCGCGCGCAAAATGGCGCCGAACGGATCTGAGGTCGCGAGCGCCGCCAGAAGCGCCAGCGATAGAATGTAGAGCGTTGCGGGATGAAATTTGGTGAGCGCGTTGCCGCCCGTCTCGGAGTAGTCGAAGCCAAGCGCGGTCAGTGCGAACGGTGACAGGGCGAGCACCAGAACGACGAAAAGCGCCAGAGCCGCCGTCAAGAGACGGCTTTCCGCGCTGCCTGTCGCAAGCGCGCCACGGGAGGCCGGGAAGGGCTGGGCGCGCAGAGAGGCGGCCATCACGCCCGCCCCACGCCCGTGCCGGTGAGGACCACGCCCGAGATCTTGTCTCTCACGGGCGCGAGCGCACGCAAGAGATCGTCGAGACGGTGCTGGGGAGTCTTTCCGCTGCGCGCAACGATCGCGACCTTGTCCACCAGCGGCAGAAGTGCGGACGCGGACTCGTCGCTCGCAAGCGCCCCGCCGTCGATGATGACGAGATCGTAGTCGAGCGCCGCCGCCGCGAGATTGGCGGCAAGCTGACGCCGCTCGCCGCGCTTCAGGAGCCTGAGATCGGCGCTCGCCAGCGGAAGGAAGGCGAGGCCCGATTTGGAATCGCGCACCGTATGCGCCGCGAGCGCTTCCGGCTTTGCGAGCAAGGTCGCCCAGCCTTCCGTGAGGTCGGGGGCGAGGGTGGCAGAAAGCGTCGCGTCGGTAGAGCAGGCATCCACCAGCAGCACACGCTCGCCGCGAAGTGCCCCGGATTGAGCGAGTGCGAGCGCGACCGACGCAGCCTCGCTTTCGCGATCTGCCGCGCACAGCATGATCGCGGAGGGATAGCTGTCATGGCGATCCTGCTCGAATGAAGCGAGCAGATGCAGGATGCTTTGGCGATAGGCCGTCTCCGCCGCGCTTTCGGGCTCGGACACGGCGACGAGGGCGCGGCCGAGATCCTCGGTCTCTTGCGTGGTGCCGCGAAGCGCCGGCAGGCGGCTCGAGACAGAGCCGATCCGCGAGAGGCGCGCTTCGCCGAGCGCAGGGATGGGGAACAAGGCGTGGTTGCCGAGTTGGAACGTGCGCGGCGTCAGCCGCACGGTGGTGTCGAGTTGGGCCCCGGCCAGCACACGCACGATGCCGAGCCCAAGCCCCCCGAACGCGCCGAGACCGAGCACGAGCCAGTTGATCGGCCAGCTCGGCTTGGAGGGCGCCGTCGCGGGCGACACGACGCGCGCGTAGGGAACGGAGATCTGCTCCTGCTCGCGCGTTTCCTTCGCCCGCTGCAGGAAGGTGCCGAGCACGTCACGGCTCGTCGCGACGTCCTGCTCGAGCTCCCTGAGCTTGATTTGTGCTGTGGATGTGCGTGAGACCTCGGCCTTGCTCGTTTCGATCAGGCGCTGCAACTCGAGCTCGCGGCTCGATGCGATGCGATACTCCGCAGCCAGCGCATTGGCGATGCGCCGCAACTCGGCATCGATCTGCGCGCGGATCTCGCCGAGCTGCGAGCGGGCCTCGATCAGCACCGGATGGCGGGATTTCAATTGCGAGGAGAGCGACGCCACGCGCCGCGCGACCTGCGCGTGCTGCTCGCGAAGCCGCTGAATGGTGGCGGAACGCACCGCTTCCGGCATTGCGTCGAGCGCCGCGCCGGAGGAGGCGGCTGCGGATCGCACGGCGTCGAGCCGGCCCTTGGCCTCCGCGGCCGTTGCCCGCGCGGCCACCAGCTCGCCGTTGAGCTTGCCGAGCTGTTGCTCGCCCACGATGCCGCCTTCGGACACGGTGATGCCGTTGCGGCGCTTGAAATCGTCCACACGGTCTTCCGCCTGGCGCACCTCGTCGCGCAACTCGCCGAGGCGGCCCGTGATCAGCTCGTTCGCACGCCGCTCGTCCTCCGCGCGCGCCGTTGCCTGGTCCGCGAGATAGAGGCTGATGAGCGTGTCGGTGATCTGTGCGGCTTTCGCCGGAGAGCTGGCCGTCGCCTCCACCTCGACGATGTAGGTCTTCTGTGCGCGAAGGATCTTGATGCGCTTGGCGAGCTTTTCGGCAGCAAGCGCTTTAGCGTCGGGCGCGGCGGAATTAGAGAGCAGGCTTTTGAGCTTCGTCAGCGGACCGGTGCCGGAGAACTCGCTGTCCTTGTCCAGGCTGAGCGTATCGACCACACGCCGCAGCATCGCGTCAGACGAGATGATGGCCACCTGGCTGTCGACGATGGCGAGATCGGCGCCCGTACTGTTCGGCGCCGGCGCTGTCTCGTTCACCACCCGGTTGGGGCTGGGATTGATGTAGAGGACGGCATTCGACGTGTAGCTCGGCGCGGCAAAGACGAGATAGAGGACGGCAAGCAGGAGTGCGAGCGCGGTCGTCACCAGGATCTGCGGAAGGCCGCGACGCAGGATGTCGACCAGTCCGGCAAGATCGGTGGTTTCGCGCCCCGTTTCTTGTCCGGAGATCGAATACGGCGAGGTCATCAGCATCGTGTACGCGTACCTTGGAAAGCCTCTCGCGCTTCAGGGATGCTCCACCAATGTGCTCATTCGACGCCGAATGAAAGGCATCGTTAATCAATTGGTTACCGATGGCGGATCACAGGCGGTAATAAGGGCCTTCGCCCGCCGCGAATGAGATCAGACGGCTGATTCGCGAGCGAAGTTAAAGCAATTTTATGCGTTGTGCTTTAGGGTGATGGCGAAATCTGCTCATTTCGACCCCGAGGAGTTCCGTCCATGCGTTCTAGGGTCTTTGCCCTTTTTGCGGCCGCCATTGGGTTGGCCCTGATCCCGGTCGCCGCCGAGGCCGGCCACCGCGGTCACTATCACCGCCACGGCACGAACGAGTACTATCCCTTCTATCATCGCCATTACCGCTCGGACTACGAGTTGGATCGGTACGCCTATTATCCGTCTCCCCGGCGTTACTATCCCTATTACAACTCGGGCTACTGGCGCCCCACGGTCGAGCTGCGTTATCGCCGCGCCTGCTGCCGCCCGGTGGCACCGCTGCCTCCCTACTATCAGGCCTGGGGCTATCCGCGTCCGGCTTACGCCTACCGCAAGGGGCATCATCGTCACGACTATCGCGGTCACCACCGCCATCGCGATTGGTGAGCACAAGCAACCCAGTCATGCACGTCACGCAAAGGCCGCCATTAAGGCGGCCTTTAGCATTTTTCGGGCACCTCTCCTCCGCGTTCATGCCGCATTCATGCGCGACATGATTTTCTGATCGCATGAACTTTTTTCCGCTGAGGCGCGTTGTTGATCTCAGATCGGAAGCACACCCGAGGAGTGGGGAGAGAGACCCATGATGAAGAAGATTATGCATGCGCTGATGGCGCTCAGCCTGATCGCAGGCGTTACGGCGTCATCGATTCAGCCGGCCGAAGCAGGGCGCGGCGGGCGAGTGGCCGCAGGCGTGGCCGCTGGCATCATCGGTCTTGGCTTGCTTGGTGCTTACGGTCACGCGCGCGAGCGTGACTACGATCGCCACTACTACCGCTCGTCTGGCGAATGCTATCCGGGCCCCGAGGAGTGCGGCTGGCGCAACCGTCGCTGCTTCACCAACAGCTGGGGCGATACGGTTTGCCGCGGTGGCCGCTGGACCTGCTGGCGCCCGACCTATTGCGACTGATCGAGCCGCGAGAATTTCGAGATTGAGAAGGGCGGAGCCGGTTTCGGCTCCGTCCTTTTTATGTAATTCAGCCCTAATAAGAGCGGCGGGCGTATGCCGCCCAATGCAGCGCGACGGCGGCTGCGTTGGAAACGTTGAGGCTCTCGAGCGGCCCGCCCGTCGTGATGGAGACGAGCCTGTCGCAGGTCTGCTGGGTGAGCTCGCGGAGGCCCTTGCCTTCCGCCCCGAGCACCAGCGCGGTGAGCCCCTCGAACCGTTCGCTCTCGAGCCGGTCCGGCGCGCTCCCTTCGAGGCCGATCAGGCGGAAGCCAAGGCCCTTCAGCTCGAGCATCGTCCGCGCCAGATTTTGCACGGGCAGCACCGGAAGCAGATCGAGAGCACCCGAGGCGGCCTTCGCCAGCACGCCGTTGAGCGGCGGGCTGTGCCGGCGTGTCATCACCACCCCGGCCGCACCGAACGCAGCAGCGGACCTGAGCACCGCGCCGCCGTTGTGCGGATCGGTGACATGGTCGAGCAGCACCAGCGGGCCGGTTTCCGCCGCGCGCTTCACCAGCTCCTCGAGCGTCGGCTCCGGCAGTGGCTCGGCCTCGAGCAGAAGTCCCTGATGCACGGTGTCCGCCCCGAGCAGATGGTCGAGATCGCCGGGCGTCGCGCGATCGATGGGAACACCCCTGGCGGCGATCACATCCGCCAAGCGGCGCTCCGCGTTCTCTGTCGCGAGCAGGCGCAGCACACGGCGGCGCGGATTGTTGAGCGCGGCTTCGACCGCATGGCTTCCGAAAAGGCGCACCATGCCGTCATCGGCGATCTCGGCTGCCCGTCCGCCCGGCGCCTGCCCGCGAGGCCGGCTTGCCCGCCGGTCCCCGCCCTTGGCGGGGCGGCCGAACCCGCCCTTCTTCGCTGATTTCTTTCCCGCCCAGCCGCTTGTCATTGTGTTCTGCTCCGGAATGCGGCTGTGCCGTAGAATGGGGACGGATTGCCTGCGATAGCGCTGTCTCGCTCGCGGTTTCGCAGGTCGTTATCGATGTAAAAACAACATGTTCGGCCGCCCGTATCGCCCGCATGCCTTGCCATGCGCGGGCGGACTCGGCCTGACCCGGAACGCATACGGGTTTTCGCGCGCTTTTCCAATTGACATCGGTGGGCCGGATTACCATAAGGACGGGCGTTGCCCTGCCGCTCGGCGAGCGCAGGGCGATTTCGTTTACAGTGCTGGCGGATGAGGCGGCTCTTGAGCGTGCTGCCGCGCCACGCACGATGGGATTGGTCACGGAGGGGTGCCCGAGTGGCTAAAGGGGACGGACTGTAAATCCGTTGGCTTCGCCTACGCTGGTTCGAATCCAGCCCCCTCCACCAATCCTCCTTATATAATTGAAATAACAGCATAATTTTCAGCCTCCTTTTAGGCCCAGGTAGCATGGACTTATCCAGTGCCGAAAGCGCCGCTCAAATTGGCGGGTCTGCGCGGCCGGTGCGGCTGTTACTCCGCCAAGAATTGATCTCCCGAACTTGATTGGAAGAAAACGTCCCGGCGGATCGGCCTCAGAAAAGACAAGCGTCGTGCCACAGCTGGCGTCGAGACTGCGACCCGCTTCGCAGGACCTCTAGTGGTGGAGCGCGAGATGGACGAGAGCAAAGTGGCCGTCGCCAGGGCCTGCCTTCAGGCCGCCGAGGACAACACGAAGACGTTCCCGGAGATCCTCGCAACTCTCACGCAGGAAGGTTTCGAAGCCTACCAGATCGATTTTCTCCGTTGTGCCGCGACCTACTATACGAAGCGCGGAGATAGCGTCGTTCTGGACATGCATCAGGTCGGTGAGCCGGTCGCCGAAGCCTTCGATGCGAAAGCCCTGCAAGCGGCAATCCGCGAGGCTCAACAGAATGTGCCCGGCTATACCTACACCGGTTTCTGCAAGAAGGCGGTTGCGGCAGGGTGCGCGAGCTACATCGTCTCGCTGTCTGGCCGGCGCGTCCTCTACATTGGGCGCACCGCGGAAACCCACGTCGAGATGTTCCCGAGCTGAACGCGGAGTTGTCGGCGCGCTCGCACTCGAGCTCCCGCAATGTCGCTGAATTATCGATGACGGCATAAATCCTCCATGCAGCCCGCGAAGAGCGGGCTGCATGGAGCCGTCGATCTCATGGTAGGCCGCATTCGCCGCCTGCTACGAGAGCATTCGGGCCTCGCCGCTATCCCTGGGCGACGTGCTCATAGATGTCATCCTCCTGCGCGTTGTGGATGCGAACGAGCGCCTCGATCGATCCAATGACGCGCTGGGCATCCCGCACCAGATATTTGTCGGCGTCCTCTGCGCGTAGATTGCTGGCAATCCGGGCGAGCAGCCTCGATTGATGCAAAATCTCTCTGTGAGCGCGGCTCATCGCAGAGAGCCCGTGGCCATCTGCCAGGTACCGCGTAAGGCGCGGGTAGATGATCGTCTCGTCCTCCCGCTCGTGGGTTACGACGCTGTCCTCGACAAGGCGATGAGCTTCGAGGATCAGGTCTACCGCCTTTTGACCCTCAACGTCGTCGAGCGCATCGGAGATCTGGAGGAGCTTGTCCAGAACGTCCTCCAGGAGCCGATGCTGTTCGCCAAGATCCTTTGCCATGTTCCCCGGAACGACGCCTCTTCCGGACCCCCATGGGGGGCGTAGCGCGCGCAAGGCATTCACAATCACTGCGACATCGATCGCCTCTTGCGTCAGCGCGCCTGCGACCGGCTCGAGCCATCCGAAGGCGGCCACGGCCATGGCGATGCCCGATAGGCCCATGCCGATGACAATGCTTTGCATGGCAATGCGGCGGGAGCGGCGGGCGATGGCCACCGCTTCGGAAACGCGGTCAAGGCGGTCGACCACAATGACCACATCGGCCGCCTCCGATGAGGCGCTGGCCCCCCGCGCACCCAGGGCAACGCCCACGTCTGCGGCGGCAAGTGCAGGAGCGTCGTTGATGCCGTCACCGACCATCAGGGTCGGATGCAGCCGGCTCTCCATGGCAACGGCGTCGACCTTGTCGGATGGATCCCGATCCGAAAGAACGGCGTCGATGTCGAGCGCTGCGGCGATGGTCTCGGCCGCGTCCGCCCGATCACCGGTCACCATCACGATGCGCGAAATCCCCGCCGCGCGAAGCGACTGCACCGCGCGCGGGGTTTCCTTGCGCAGTTCGTCGCCCAACAGCAACGCGCCCGCGACGCGGCCGTCGATAGAGACAAAGACGCTCAGCGCAGATCGCCACGACGCGCGGCGCAATGCCCGGAGCGCCCAATCGTCGGGCCGATGCGACCCGAAGATCAATTGGTGCGAGCCCGCGCGGACGCGTTTCCCATCGACGATCCCCTCCAGGCCTGCCCCCGCGACCTCATGCACCTGCGATGGTGTCTTGAGAGAAAGCCCCTTGGCCGCGGCGGCGGACACGATCGCGCTGGCAACGACATGTTGGGACGCCTGCTCCAGAGACGCGGCAAGCCGAAGGACGTCATCGGCACTTTCTCCCGGTCCCGTCTCGACCGCAACGAGACGGGCACCGCCCACCGTCAGCGTTCCAGTTTTGTCGAAGAGCACGGTATGCGTCTGCGCCAGGGCGTCCAGGGGAGCCCCGCCCTTGATGATGATGCCGCGGCGTGCTGCCTGAGAGACACCCGCGATGAAGGCGACCGGCGCGGCCAGGATCAGCGGGCAGGGGGTGGCGACGACCAGGACAGCCAGGGCCCGGACGGCCTCGCCGGACATGACCCAGGCCAGCCCGGCAACGAGGATCGTAAGCGGCAGAAACCAGAGTGCATACGTGTCGGCCAAGCGGATGAAAGGGGCCTTGGCCGTCTGGGCGGCCGTCACGAGACGCACGATGCCCGCGTATGTGCTGTCCTCGGCCGTGGCGAGCGCCGTCATCTCGAAGGTATCGCCCGCATTGATGGCCCCGCTCCGCACGCTCTCGCCCTGAGGCCGCGTGACAGGAATCGGCTCGCCGGTCAGGGCGGATTCATCGAGAACCGCAAGCGGCGATGTAATGAGGCCGTCCACGGGCACGATCTCGCCCACGCGGACCGCGATCGTATCGCCGATAGCAATCGATGAGATCGGAACCACCTCGCTCGCATCGCCTTTGCGGCGGAGCGCGATGGTGGGAGCGCGGTCTATCAGCGACTTGAGATTGCGCTCGGCGCGTGCAACGGCGTAGTCCTCGAGGACGGTGCCGCCCGTGTACATGATGGCGATGACAATCGCGGCGAGCGACTGGTTGAGCGCGATGGCGCCCGCCATGGCCAGGAGCGCGATCGCATCGACACCCATGCGTCGCGCCAGAAGATCGCGAGTGATGGAAATCGCAAGTGCGATGACCACCGGAAGGGTGGCCCCGATCCAGAGCCAGTCTGCCGCCCGCTCTTGGGCCAATGCAAACGCCGCTCCTCCCGCAACGAGTCCAACCAGAACCGCAAGCAGCAGGACCCGCCTGACAAGACGTTCATCGATCGCGGAAACCCCGATCCGATCCAGATAGGAACCCATCCAGCACCTTTCGCTTCCAGGAAGCGAGCATACTCGGCAAGTCAGCTCTCGTCAGAGCGGGCTGAGGGCGCGACAGGACTTTGCGCCCCGAGCCCGTGCATCGTGAGTTGGAGGACTAAATATCGAGCTGAATAAATGCCTCTACGCTGAGATAGGCCGCCTTGTCTGTGATCAAATCACATCCGGTATCAAGCCCAAGTCCGAGCCTAAGACCGGAGCCCAGGCCCGAGCCCAGGTCCAGGACTAGGCGCGTGAGCATGAGCGAGGCGGCTCAGCCTCCCCATGACGGACAAGTCATGACGGAAGCTGAGCCTCTTTCCGAGCCTGCATGACCGAGTAGAGAAGTCCCACCGCCAGGATTGCCAGGGTGACGGCAAGAGACACGCTCGCCGGAAACTTCTCCCATCCGAGGGCGTCGGCAATGAAGATTTTCGCGCCGATGAAGATGAGAACCACAGCGAGCGCCGGCTTCAGATAACGGAAACGGTCGATTGCAGACGCCAGCGCGAAGTAGAGCGCGCGCAAGCCGAGGATCGCGAAGATATTCGACGTATAGACGACGAACGGGTCCGTCGTGATCGCGAAGATCGCGGGAATGCTGTCGACAGCGAAGATGAGATCGACGATCTCGATCATGAGGAGCGCAACGAAGAGCGGCGTAGCCCACAGCACAACCCGGCCGGTCCGCTCATCGGGCAGGCGCACGAAGAAGCGCTCCTTGTGGGGCTCGGGGGTGACGCGGAAGACGAGGCGGATGAGCTTCAACACGGGGTTGTCGGAGAGCTCCGGGGGCTTGTCCTCCATGAGGAGCATCTTGAAACCCGTTGCGACCAGGAAGAGCGCGAACAGGTAGAGGATCCACGAGAACTCGGAAACCAGCGCGGCTCCGAGGCCGATCATGACAGCCCGAAGCACGATGACGCCAAGGATGCCCCAGAAGAGCACGCGGTGTTGATAGACGGCGGGGATCGCGAGGTGGGCGAAGATGAGCGAGATGACGAAGATGTTGTCGAGCGCCAGCGTCTTTTCGACGAGAAACCCGGTGAAGTATTCCGACCCGGCCTGGGCCCCGAGACTTATCCAGACCCACACACCGAACGCGAGCCCCATGACAATATACCAGGCGCTCATGATGAGGCTCTCGCGTGTTCCTATCGCATGCGGCGTGCGGTTGAAGACACCGAGATCGAGCGCGAGCAGCATCAGCACCACGCTGAAGAAGCCTGCCCACATCCAGATGGGCTTATCGAGGAAGGTCTCGAATAGAAGGTCCAAGGATTTTTCCTAACGTCTCATAGGCGCAGGAGCCGCTGTCAGGCGCCATTGCGAAAAGGGCAGAGAAAGCCGTCGCGCGATCATGTATCGCGAGGCTCTTTCCAGCGTCTCCAGCGGGAGCCGCCTCGGGAGCCTCGCGAGTAAAGTCCGGCGTGCTTTTGCGTCGTGCTCTACAATGTGCTGTTTGCGTAGCGGATCGTTTCGCGCTCGAGCCGAATGACTGGATCGCGCTGGGGCCTCTCACCAGCCGGGGCGGCATTGTCGCGAGCATGCGTCCGATAGATCGCCTCGAGCGCTTCGGGGGTGTTGATGCGAACGGCGAGATCGCGCAGGAGACCGTCTTTCAACGCGTATATCAGCCCGTGCACGGAAAGCGGGTGTCCGCACGCCCAGGCGTTCTGCACGATCGTCGTGTGGCAGACGTTTTTTACCTGCTCGATCACGTTGAGCTCGCACAGGCGATCCTCCCGCGCTTGCGGATCGGATATGGCATTGAGCTCGGCCTTGTTCAGCCGGTAGACGTCCTTGATGTTGCGCAGCCAGTTGTCGATAAGGCCGTGCTGTCCGGAGCCGCTTGCGGCATGCACGCCCCCGCAGCCGTAGTGCCCGCAGACGATGATGTGCTCGATCTTCAGCACCTCGACCGCGAACTGAATGACCGACAGACAACTCATGTCGGTGTGAACGACGAGGTTCGCGACATTGCGGTGAACGAAAACCTCGCCCGGACTGAGCCCCAAGATCTGGTTGGCGGGCACGCGGCTGTCGGAGCACCCGATCCAGAGATATTTCGGCGCCTGGCCCGATGCGAGGCGCGAGAAATAGTGCGGATCGGCTTCCGCTTGCGCGATGGCCCAGGCCCTGTTGTTTTTGAACAGTCTTTCGAGTTCAGCCATTTCTGCTCCTTGATATTCGTGTTGGAGGCTCCGCCTTCGTGTTTCGCCGCACGCGATCGCTCTCCCAAGTCAGCTCTCGCCCGGGCGGGTGTTGCCCCCGTTGAGTGGCAAGATGGGTATTCTACCGATCGTCGTCCAATGGGTTTTAGCCGGTCTACTGATCGGAAATTCCGATTGATTTATTCGGCCTGATGACCTTCCTATGCGCGTCGTGCTTCGACGAAAGCCTGTGAGGAGAGGACGCGAAAGCAGTGCCAAGCCTGAGACAACTCGAATATCTCGTCGCATTGGCGGAGACGCGCCATTTCCGGCGCGCGGCGGAGCGGGCCAACACGACCCAGCCCACACTGAGCGAGCAGATCAAGGCGCTGGAGGACCGGCTCGGCGCTCAGCTCGTGGAGCGCACGACCTCTCGGGCACTGCTTACGCCTCTCGGAGCTCAGATCGTGGAGATCGCCAGGCGCATGCTGAAAGACGCAAGCGAGATCCGGAGTCTCGCTTCGAGCAGCAGCAAGGAATTGAGCGGCCTATTGCGGCTCGGGTTGCCGCCCACCATTGGTCCATACCTGATGCAGCGTGCCGCGCCGAAGCTGCACCGGACCTACCCGGATCTGCGGCTCTATGTGCGTGAGGACCTGCCCCAGCTTCTCCCGCGCTCGCTCGAGGAGGGGGTGCATGACGTCATCATCTGTCCCTTGCCGGTGAAAGGCGCGGAAATAGAAAGTGTCGTCCTGTTCCGCGAGCCGCTCCTGCTCACCGTCGCGGCGGATCATCCGTTGGGCAAGAAGGCACATGCGACGCTGGCGGACATCAAGGGAGAGGATGTCCTGGCCTTAGGGCCGGGCCACCAGCTGCACGAGACGGCCATCGAGCTCTGCAAAACCACGGGCGCCAGACTGCGCTACGATTTCGAGGGGACGAGCCTCGACATGTTGCGCGAGATGGTCGTGATGGGCCTCGGCGTCACGTTCATGCCTGGCCTCTACGCAAGAAGCGAGCTCATTCAGGACAAGGACGTGAGGCTGCTCGAGATAAAGGATCGTCCGCTGTTTCGGACGATGGGCATGGCGTGGCGCAAGTCCAGCGCACGCAGGGAAACCTACGAGAAGCTCGCGGGCTTCTTCAAGAAGATGGTTGAAGCCGGGCTCGAAAGACGCCGATAAGCACTGGTTAGGCCGCGCTGAAGCACAGAAAGATCTGGCAGCGCTGGCGTCCCCAGAGCTCGGCTATGTGACGAGCTTGGCTATTCGACAGGCGTCACAGAGAACCCGCTCGACTTCAGGATCGAGATAAGGCCGTCCGCTCCCGGAAGGTGGGTTGCGCCAACCGCAACAAAGGCGCCGCCAGTCTCAAACAACGGCAGTCCCCGCTCGGCCATTCGCACGTTGCGCGCGGTGATCAGGCCGTGTCGGATGTCCTGCATACGTGCATCCGTGAGCCCCGCGTTCGGTGCAAGCTCACGCATGAGATCGAGCGAAGCTGAAATTTGCCGGCCTTTGTAGAGTTCCAGCATCGTGGCCGTCACGTCGTCGGCCCGGTCATTCATCTCGATGCTGGAGCGTAGCCAGGCAGCTTGAGCTTCGTCTGGTATGGAAGCCAGCGTCTCAAACTGTTCGAGAAGAGTTTCGAGCCCCACGATTTTCTTGCCTTGTGACTTGGCAAAGTTTGCGACGATGAGATCCATGGGTTCATGCGTCACATTCGGGCATCCAGCCGCCAGAAAGAGTGTGGCCACCCACGGCCGGACGCCTAGTGCGAGGTCTTCGGGATAGCCCGCGGCGGCGATCGCCTTTTCGACCACACGCAATTCGCTATCGTCCAGCATGCGCTGCAAAGGCTTGTCGCGGGCGCTCATCAGCTTTCCGGCCTGCGCCATCACATGACCGTAAGTGCCGCGTGACAATTGCTCTTGCTCGAGTGCGACCACACGCGAAGCGGTGATAGCGGATGTAACGGCCGGGCTAAGCTCTTGAAGGCTAGGGTGAGCGATGTGAAGCGTGCCGAGAACGTAGGACGGCGAAATGCCGTGCCTTTCGATGCGCCACAGGATCGCCTGACTGTTTTCCGCCTGCCTTGCATTTTCGAGCAAGGATGCGACCCCTGCCGGACGTTTGAGTGAGAGTTCGGCGATGAGACTGCGTCCCTCGCACCCGGGCTGCGGTGCCGCGTAGCTGTTCGATGGGCTCAAAGAGCTGACCAAGACCATCGCAGATACTGCGATTGCACGAACCGTCGCGATTGTTTTTGCCATTGCGTTCTCACTGAGCAAGCCAGCCGTGTTGAGATGAACAAAGGTCGCTTCGTAGAACGAAGCCACGAGCGGCTCGGATCTCCGGATTGGATTTCATTTTCCAGCAAATCTGGGATCAGTCGAGGGCGGGAAATATTCCATGGAATTATTGCTCCATTTTCCAGCCCGCAGATCAAATCCAACACCGCCGCGTCGACGTTTGCGGGAGACTGCAAGGGGAGTACAGAGATGCCAAGCTGGCGTGCCTCATCGAATTGCAAAAGAAACTCGTCGCTCTCAAAGCGGGGCGTGTTCATTGTCATTGTGTTCGCGCCTCTTCTGAGCGCCTGCAGTGACGAACCGGCGGTTCAAGGTAAGCCAGCGAAAACGCCGCAATCGAGCTCGGGCCTCGACCGGCAATGGCTGGAGATCCACAGCTCAATCAAACCTGCGCAGTGGGTTTTGGATTGGCGGCATCCGAAGGAACGGTCGGCCTCTGACGAGGAGATGCAGCGCGTGCAAAAGCATCTCACGGCGGCGCATAGCATCTACCGGGAAAGCGAGCGAATGATTGCCAATCGCGCCGTTCAACTCGAGCAGATGCTGGCAAAGCTCAATGTGCAGGAAAGCGCGGCGAACATACTGGAGGATATTTCCTCGGTCGCTGGCGAAATCGGGCAGACCGAGGGCTTCGGCGCAGTTTCCCAGCATTACTACATTTTGCGCAGCGGAAAGTACGATCGAGAAGCTGCGCTCGCTTTGCTGAAGCAGCGGTACGGCACCCGCACCGTCAAATCTACGGGCGATTGAGCAACCCTCGCGCACCAGGAGTGCTTCACATGATGATTGCGCATCGCCTCGTGATCCAGTTCGCGGCTTGCTAGCGTAACGCGAGCGCGGACGCTGAGTTTATGAGCACTCGGCCGACGCGGCCCAGTCGCGACGGCAACCCATCCCGCTGATCGCGGCTGGGCGGTGTTTCTTGCAACGAGCCTTTGATTGATGGGAGGAGGGAGCCGACGCTCCCTCCTGCTGGTAGCGGCGCTATAGGCTGACAGGCGCTTAGGCCGCGGGGACTGTCAGAGACGATGAACGTTCGACAAATGCCTTCAGTACGAAGTGCAGGGCAAGAAGGCCGGCGTAGGCCAGACCATTGAGCGCGAGAACCCAGCCGACGGTCTCGAACGTATAGGCTTCGGCTCCGCCGAGAACGAGAGCCGCGGCAAAGATGGCTCCCTGGAAAACGATGAAGGCCGTGGCAAACGCGAGTGCGGCCGAACCTGACGGTGAGGCGAGGCGCACCGATAGCCGTGCGGCGAAGAACCCCGCCACCATCGCTGCGCCGATCAAGGTGGACCAGACGAGTGACATCCCTTCCATGGGATATCCGAGGATCGCGAACCCAACCAGTTGATTGAGAAGCCATGCCACCAAGACGGTGAGCAGGCCTTCCATCCGGTTCAGGCCGACGGCGGCAAGCGCGGCGACTGCCACAAACGGGGCGCCGCAAGAAAATGCAAGCGTGCCTCCGAGGCCCAATGCGCAGATGAGAGCCATCCAGAGCATCGGAGCCGGTGTCCGGAGGGAGGTAGAGGCGTTTGCGTTCATATCCAGGTTCTCCTCAATGGAAATGTTAAGGGGTATCCGCACGACCAAAAGCAGCTTCGGTTCCGCGCTCAGTCCATTTTCGGTTTCGCGGCAAAACCGCGGGCTTTTTCGTCCAAGGCTTCAGGCTCGCGGCCGATCCACTTCTTGGAGATCGCGCGCCATGCCTTGAGACGATCCCAAACAGGCTCTTCCTCAGCGGTGTCCTCGTCCGTGACGAAAGGGTTCGGGAAGAAGATCGAGATCATCGGCTCATCTTTGCCGTTCCACATCTCAAAACCCCATGTCACGGGCGAACCGTCGCGCATCATTCCGCGATACATCACGGCGCGTGACGGCTTGCGATGCGCACGAACCTCGGGCGAGGTCGGAGCGAAGGACGGGCCCATCGTCTCACCAACGCAGAGGTGGAAATGGCCGCCCTTGCTGAAGAAGATAGTGAGATAGCCGTCATGCACGGTGATCCGGCTCGGTGGCGTTACGCACATGATCTCGTAAGCCGCGCCCTGAATAAGAGGCCCATATCTCAGGCCATCCCAGTGGTTTTCGAAGATGTCCGTGAGAAACGCGACCAGGAAGTCCTGCGTTGCGGGAAGTGCCCACTCCTGACGAGACGCGACGCCGCCGCAGCTTGGGGCTTTGATGAGAGTCGGCTCGGGATTGATGTTCCAGGTCTCGAAACTTCGGGGCATTTCCATGAGTGGCTCTCCCAATCGTTCTGCTTTGTGGTGAAACGAGCGGACCCGAAATGGCCGCTCGTTTCTATCTTCAAAGTCCATCCGGCGTCCGGGTCAGTTGCCAGGCAACGGCATCTTGAGGCCGCCGTAGACCGAGAGCCCAGCGGTGCCGTATCCGACGTAGGTTTGATAGTCCTCGTTGAGCAGGTTTTCGCCGCGTACGTAGGCTTCGACACCGGGAAGCAACTCGTAAGAGGCTTTCGCACTCACCAACACGTAGTCGTCGAGTTCGACGCCGCCGCTACCGAGCGTATCGGTCACGCCCTTTGCGGTGACGTTGAGGGCCACCTTCTCCATGGGCACGAGGTCAACTCCGAGTACCACGTTGTTCTTGGGAACCTGGTTGAGCCGGGCACCCGACGCGGTCTCGGTGTCGACATAGGTGTAGCTCGCCGACACGGTGACGCCGGGCACGATCATCACAGCCGAGGTCAGCTCAACGCCGTTACGTCGCGTCACGCCGGGGATGTTGGTGTATTTGTATTTGCCCGTTCCGGGATTGTACTCGGTGGTGATGAGGTTGTCGGTATCGAGCTCGAAATACGTCGCGCCCAGTTGCACCCTGCCGTCCAGGAAACCCTGGTCGATGCCGGCGTCCCAGGTCTTGCTGGTCTCGGGCTCGAGATTAGGGTTCCCGTACTCCGAATAGGATGGATAGAGCGGGAATTCCCCGAACAGCTCGTCCAGGGACGGCACGCGGAAGCCGGTCCCATAGCTTCCCCGGATCTTCGTAGCGCTTCCCGGAAAGAGATAGGCGCCCGTCAGCCGGTGTGTTTTGAAGTCGCCGAAATTGCTGTGGCTATCGAGACGGCCGCCGCCCGTCAGCACCAAGCCGTCAATTGGCTCGATCATGAGCTGCGCAAAGTAGCCTGTCCAATCTGCCGATTGGCCGTTGACGGAGTAGGAGTCCGCCGTCGTCTTTTCCCAATCGACGCCGCCCAGCAAAGACAAGCGCTCGTGGAGTGTCACAACACCTTGGTATTCGGCCTTGACGCGCTCGCCGACGTAGCTCCCGGCCGAGCTGCCGAAATACTCGCGCTCGTTCCGCATCCCTTGTAGCGCGACGGTGTTCCGGAATGCCCCGTCGAGAAACGAGACCTCGGCGCCCACCCGTCCGGCATGCTGTACGACATCGACGGTATCGGCATTGTCGTTAAACGGAAATCCGCCGTCGATATCGAGATCGGCGTCGAGCGTGCGGGCGCTGAAGAAGACCTTCGCAGACGGGGTGAGATAGTATTCGCCTCGTCCCGAGAATGTCAGGTTTCTGTAGCCGTCATCCTCGGTGCCAACCGCGGCTGCGGAGAAACCGTCCGTGTCGACGCCTTGGGCGGTGACCGAAATGTTGCTGCCGTCGTTGGCGGCGTAGCCAGCGGTATAGGCGCCGCGAAAGGTATTGTAGGCGCCGTATTCCACGCCTCCCCCTTGGGAGAAGCCGGGCTTGGTCGCTTTTTTGGTCTCGATGTTGATGACACCGGCAACAGCGTCGCCGCCGTACAGCGTGCTCTGCGAGCCCTTCACCAGCTCGATGCGTGAAACATCGCCGACAAGCAAATGCTCGAAGGCGGTCTCGGTGGTGACGCCCGAGGGGTCGCTCAGATCCATCCCGTCGACGAGCAACTTTACGTACCTTCCGCTCGCCCCGCGGATGCTGATTCCGGCTTGCGTGCCCGGCGGTCCGAATTGTGAAAAGTTCACGCCAGGCAAGGTCTCGAGGTAGTCGTTGAGATAGGTCTTCGATTGCTTCGCGAGATCCTTCTCCGTGAGAACCTCCACGGTGGAGCCGACTTTCGAGGCGTCCGTCGGCGTGCGGTTGGCCGAGTAGATGGTTATCCCTTCAAGCTCCATAACTTGAGCTTTCGCCGAATGGCCGAATGCCGACGCGACAAGCAGCACGGTCGACGACACTAGCACCGCCCTGCGGGCAGTCCCGAAATCGCGCGCTGCCACGAAAGAAATTCGATACGTCACAAGTCCCCCGTCACGATTGATGGACGGGAGCCCGTGCAGACTCACCACAAAATCAAACAGCCCCACACGATGCCCACGCAGCCGCACATGCATGCAGCGGCGCGCGGCATTGCAGCGCGAGACTTTATTTTGTCAGAGGGTTGTTTCGACCCAAGGCATGCCTGACGTAGCTCCCAAAAGGTTGCACATCAGCCGCCACTACGGGTAACCGTTCCACCGAGCGTCCCGCACGGAGGATGGGCGACTCGTGCCGGCAGGTCTCCTGGCTCACGGCTCGAACGTCTCGCTCCGACCTTCCCGGTGATCCAACGCGGATCTCCAGTGGCATAAAAGGAGTAGACTTGCCGCTTACAGTTGCGGGAGCAGCCTCGGCTTCGGCGCAGTGACGCGCCTCACCGTGTTCCCTTTTCACCCGTCGCTCGCTTGCGCGCACTCCGGGAACCGTCACGCGTACTAAGACGCGGTAACTTGCGGCGGTTGTCAATCCCCCATCGCGAAGATGTGGTGACACCCGCGGCGCGCCGGTCGCGCGACGTGGCTTCTCTGGTTTCCAAACCGAGGGTGAGCGCGAACTCGGTGATGCCTGTTCACAGCAATGGAGCGAGGAGCGAAGTGCACTCGGCTAGGCACGCTCAACGATGCGCGGCGATGAGAGAGTGTGCCGTGCTCAGCGATGCCGTGGGTTCGGGCACACCTTGTCATCACACGGGAAGATTTGTCAGATCTTCTGGGACACCCTTGTGTGGCCGCAAATCATCAGAGTACAAATTGGTATGTAATATACTTTTTGCATATGACTATTGGGGATACATCATGCCTCATCGTCTATTCGCATTTGTTGCGGCCATTGCAGTTTTTCTATCGCTTGGACACAGCGCGCACGCGACGCAGAGAATAGCGCTGGTCATTGGGAATTCGAACTACAAGGTGGGGCCACTCGCCAATCCGATCAAAGATGCGGAAGCCATTGCCCGCACCTTCGAATCCTTGGGATTCGATAAGGTCCTTCTCAGAAAGGATGTGGGTATCCAGGGCATCAGAAGTGCGTTGGGAGAGATCTCGCGGCTTGCTGTTGGGGCCGATGTCGCGGTCATCTATTTTGCCGGACATGGCACTGAGTATTCCGGCAAGAACTATTTGATCCCGGTCGATGCCCGGCTTGATCGCAGCTCGGATCTCGATCTCGAGGCCGTGAGCCTCGACACGGTCCTCAATCAGCTCGACGGCGTTCGGAAGCTCAAACTTGTTATCCTCGACGCCTGCCGGAACAACGTGTTTCCGATGGCCGGCGGGCGCAGAAGCATCCCGCGCGGCCTGGCGCGCGTTGAACCTGACGGCAATACGCTCGTTGCCTACGCCGCCAAGGAGGGGATGACGGCGGACGACGGCAGCGGGCTTGAGCACAGCCCTTATACGAAGGCCTTGTTGCGCCACCTTTCTGCGTCGAGCACCGAGATCCGGCTGGTTTTCGGACGCGTCCGCGATGACGTGATGGAGCTCACGCACGGTCAGCAGATTCCGCATGTGTACGGGTCTCTAGGCGGAGGAGAGATTTACCTCGGTGGAGCGGGCGCTACGCCACCTGCGGCGGCTGCGCCGGCAGTAACCCCGCCTGTAGCACAGGCGCCGAGCCCAGAGCGGCCCGCCGTGAGCAAACCCCAGCCCAAGACCGCAATGCTGGAGACCGCGCCGCTGCCGAAGGACGATCGGTCCGTCGCGCCGATAGCCGCCAATCATCCCGATGCGAATTGGTCGATGCCGACGGGCGACTACGCCAACTTGCGTTACAGCTCGCTCGATCAGATCAATGCAAACAACGTGAGCACGCTGCGTCAGGTCTGGAGCTTTTCCACCGGTGTGCTCCGGGGTCATCAAGGAAACCCTCTGGCCATTGACGGCACTCTCTACGTCCATACTCCCTTCCCCAACTACGTTTATGCGTTGGACATGGATGAGGGGGAGGTGAAGTGGGTGTACCAGCCGCGCATGGATCCTTCCACGATCCCGGTCATGTGCTGCGACACCGTCAATCGGGGCGTCGCATATGAAAACGGCGTGCTGTTTCTCTACCAAAGCGACACCACGCTGACCGCGCTCGATGCGAAAACCGGCAAGGAGCTCTGGAAAGCGGTCAATGGCGACCCGAAACGGGGACAAACGGGAACCAACGCGCCGATTGTCATCAACGGGAAGGTGATCGTCGGCCTATCTGGCAGCGAATTCGGCGTGCGTGGCCATATCACCGCCTACGCCGCCGACACGGGAAAACGACTGTGGCGCGCACACGCGACAGGGCCGGACGGCGATATCCTTTTCGATCCGCAAAAGACCATGTCTCTGGGCAAGCTGGTGGGGCGGGACTCCTCGCTGAAGACGTGGACCGGCGATCAATGGAAGATTGGCGGCGGCACGGCCTGGGGCTGGTTCTCCTATGATCCGGACCTCGACCTGCTCTACTACGGCACCGCCAATCCCTCGACGTGGAACGCCGTGCAGAGGGCGGGACCGGATGGCAAGGCGATCGACCAGAAGTGGACGATGTCGATCATCGCGCGCAATCCGACTACCGGCATGGCCGCGTGGGCCTATCAGATGACGCCGTTCGACGAATGGAGCTACGACGGCGTCAACGAGATGATCCTTGCAGACATCGACGTCGAGGGCCGGGAGCGCAAGGTCCTTGTTCATTTCGACAAGAACGGCATCGCCTACACGCTCGATCGCGCGACCGGCGAGCCGCTCGTCGCTGCCAAGTTTCTCGAAGCGACAAACTGGACCAGCGGTGTCAGTCTGGATCGCGCGAGCCGCAACTATGGGCGTCCCGCGGTCGTCGCCTCGCGCTCACCGTTTCTCAACGGCTCCGATATCAATACGAAGGACATCTGTCCTTCCAGCTCAGGCGCTAAGAACCAGGGACCTGCGGCCTATTCCAAGCTGACTGGCCTCTTCTATGTGCCAGTCAATGCCCTGTGTATGGACTATGAGCCGTTTCGGGTCACCTACACGCCCGGCCAGCCGTACGTGGGAGCGGTGCTGTCGATGTTCCCTCCGCAGGGACAGACCACGCGTGGCAGTTTCATCGCGTGGGATGCGGCTCAGGGGCGCGCTGTTTGGGAGGCCCCGGAGGATTTTCCGGTGTGGTCCGGGGCGCTGGCAACCGCCGGCTCCATCGTTTGCTTCGGAACCGTTGACGGATACTTGAAATGCCTCGACCAGAAGGACGGGAAAGCGCTCTTCAAGTACAAGACGCCGTCCGGCATTGTGGGCAACGTCATGACCTACGCGCACAAAGGCAAGCAGTACCTGGCGGTGCTGTCGGGGCTTGGCGGCTGGGTGGGGATCGGCATGGCCGCGGGGCTGACGAATCCGACCGACGGCCTTGGGATGGTCGGGGCGACAGCGGATCTGCAGAGGCGCACAAGCCTCGGGGGTGCGCTCGTGGTGTTTGCGCTGCCTTGACCGTAGAACGTGGTGCGAGGTGGCGCGCGGGATTTCCTGCGAAGAGACAAGCATCCCACGAGCGGGCGCGGCTTCGGCCGGACGCCGTCGTGTTTTCATCGGGCATGAACCGGCTCTGTGGCGCGGACGAGGGGTGGGAGACATTGTTGCCCCCCTTTCGGCCTGTTGATACCTTTACTCGTCAATGGTTATGGAGGACCGGGTGCCCCGCGGCCCTGCTAAAAGTGCCGACAGTAGCTCATTCGCGTTCTCGGACGCGGCTTCCGACATCGCGTTTCTCGAGCGGATCCGATGGTTTCGGATGTCGTTGATTGAACGCATCTGCACCTCCAGCACAAGTCAGTCCGACAAGGTTCTGGTCCATTTGCGCCAGGAGCCGACTTCGCAGATGGCCGAGTTCTTCTATCTGCTGGATTGCCAGCAGATCCGCACGGTCGGCCAATTGCAGAGGCTTGCCGAATTGCACAACGCCTATGTTGTCGCCGTGACCAAGGACAAGAGCAAGATGCGCCGGCTTGGGCTGACGTCCGACCGGTTGCTCGACGCGATGTTCACCTCCGACACGATGCCGAGGCTCTTGCAGAACTGGCAGGAGGAGCCGGGGGCAATCGATCAATCAAACCTCGCACGCTTTCTCGGAGTCGTCATGTCGCCCGAGACGTGCCGGAAGACCGTGGTTGCCTGCGCCGAGGCCGGCTTCCTCGTCCGGAGAAAATCGCCTTATGGGACCTTCATCGTAAAATCCGCCGGGGATCTCGAGAGAGTATTTGGATCGACACTTCGTGAGGCTAGATCGAGGAACTCTAAATGAAGACGTGGCCGCTCCTGCCGCTGACGCTCGCGTCGTCTGTTCTCCTTTGTTGCCCTCTTGCGACGGCTCCCGGCTTCGCGGACGTGATCGCGCGGGCTAGCCCGCAGTTCACGGACGCCGAGTTGGCGATCATTGCTCGTAACGAGTCGCTGCGGCGGACCCGGGAGAGCGATCCTTGGGTGGTGAAGGGGTTTCTGGAGCGGTTGGGGAAGCTTGACGAAGAAGCCGGCGGGGCCGAGGGAAAGGGCCAGGATCCCGACATCGATCGATACCTTCGGTCGTCTCCTGAAGCGGCCCACGATCTTCTGCAGATTATCATGCAGGCGGGAAGCGCGGGGCAGGCTGATACGTTGAAGTCCCAGGCAAATGCGCAAGGCTCATCCGACGAGCAAAGCCTTTCTCTTCCTGCCGGAACTCACATCGAGATCGTGTCCTATGACAGCCAAAGCGGGACGTTTGCGGTTTCCTCGGTGGCCTTTCCGGGAGAAGGCCTCACCTACGCGACCGCGCGCGCACTGCGAGATGCGATCGCGGCGGCCGAATTTCAGGACCTCTTGGCGAAACCTGATCAACTCGTGACGAGACGCTTTACCCTTTCCAAGGACCTCGCCGCCGTCTTCTCGGACGCGATCGAAGAAGCCCATGATCGGCAGGAGCAACCGTCTGCCCCTTGAAACCGCGTTTTGGCGCTAGGGATGAGGGCTCTCCGGCTGGCTTGGCTCCAATGTTTCCATTTGCGGGGGCTCAGAGGTGCGCTCCCCCTTTGCGCTCGACTGGGACGCTTCTGGCCGGCGACGCACGGGGATGTCGAAAGACCGGGAACTCGCGCCCTGAAACGTGAAATGCCACCACTCACGGGAATAGTTCGAGAAGCCCTGAGCCTCCATGGCCGATTTGAGCAAGGCGCGCGCGGCCTTCTGCTGAGAGGTCAGGCCCGAAGCGTGGGTGTGGCTCTTGCTGTCGAAGCAGTCGTAGCTCGTTCCCATATCGACGCTACCGTCGGAACCTCTTTTGGAGACCTCCGCCGTGCAGGCCTCGAGGCTCGTTTCCTGTTGTGCTTCGGATGGAGGCGGAGACGGCGCGGGCGCGAAGGGCACGATCGTGAGATCGACGGCGCGGCCGGTCGAGTGCATTGAGCGCGAGGCGATATATCCCGCCTCGATGAGCGAGCGCTTGGCGACTTTGGGCATGTATGTCTTCGTGAGTGGCGTGCTCTTCCCGTCGGACACCCAGCGAACGAATGATTTGACGGCTTCCACCGGCCGATAGCAGTCGTAGACTCTCAAGGCATATTTCTGCGCTGCAAGCGCGGCCTGCACGCGTTTCAGAGCCGCGGCCGCGCCACGCGTGAGAATGCATTCGGGCGCCTCATAGCCCGGGACCCGCGCGCCGGTGAAGTTGCGCGGGCCTGCATAGCGCATATCCTGCTCGATCGACGCATCGATCTCGCCGAGGTAAACGAGGGGAGAAGGGAGGTCTCGCGCGTCCGCGGCTACGTCGCCAGCGTGGCCGAGGACGATGGCGGCGCCGAGAGCGAGCACGAGCCGCTGCATGATCCTTGCTTCTCCTCGGAGCGGATTATGACGGGATTTAGTTGCCAATCAGCCTGATCTCGTTGATCGCGAGGTCCTGGTATTTCCAGCCCGCATAGACGGAGGTTACCTTAAGCTGCATCCATGCGGCGTCTCCGCTGGATGCAACATCGATCACCTGCTGTTCGGCATGATCATCGAGCCGGAACGGGATGCGTTGTCCGTTCGAGAATACGAGCTCGCCGGATTGGACGCGGCCGTTCTTGTGGAAGATGTCGCTGTTCTTGCCGTAGCCGTTCTTGATCAGCACCTGACGGATCTTGCGCCGGCTCTGGAAATCGAACACCACCCATTGCCCCGTGCCGTCTCCGCGCACGCCCTCCACCCAGGCGGTCCTATCGTTACCGTCCAGCATATTCACCGGAAGGTAGGAGTTTCCGTATTCGGGGCTCCGAACTGAGCTTGCACACAGCGTGAAGTCTCCCTGGCTGTGGCAGCGTTCCTTCGCGGAGCGTGGCCTCTCCGCGGACGGCGAGGCGGGGGCGGGCGGGGCCAGCATCGCCTGCTGCTCCCGCGTTTCTCGCTGACGCTTGAGGGCTTCGATCTCCGCTCGCATTGTCTCGACCTTGGCGGCTTCTGCTGCAAGGCGCTCGGCATCGCCGCGTCTTCTTGCTTCGTCGGCCAATTGACGCTCAAGGCGACGTTTTTCCGCTTCCGACGCCTCTAGCCTATTGAGGACGTCCTGAGAGGGAGCAAGGGAGGCGTGTGTACCGCCTTCGCTCATGGAGAGAGAGATCGCCGATCCGCCGAGGGTGCCGTAGATGTGGGGGCGCTGAGTATCGGAAGTCGCCGAGATGACGTCGTCGCGAATACGGCCGAGCATCAAGCGAATGTCGATGTCCGGCGTCGCGATGTGCTTGAGCAGCGCTGCGGTGAACGGACTGTTCCTTTGGCCCGTGCCGTCATCGGCGGTGGTGCCTTCCTTGGCGGCATAAGCAACGAGCGTATTGTCATCCGGCTCGACGCGGGCGAGGCCCCGCTCGACGCTTCGCTTTCCTCCCGCCGGACGGAACGGATTGTTGCGGCAGGCGTCGAGAATGACCAGCTTGAGCCGCGTTGCACCCTCGAGCTGCTGGAGCACCGTATCGAGATTGATGGCTTCGAGCTCGACGTCGCTTGCGCGTTCGGGGTTTGCGTCGACTGGAATCAGATAATTGCGTCCATGCAACTCCAGCCCGTGGCCGGCAAAAAACACGACAACGATATCGGCGCCGACGGCGGCACGCCCTATCTCGCGCAACGTTGCGCGCATGCCGTCTCCCGTGAGGTCCTGTCTGAGAATGACCTCGTCGAATTTTATGTCTTGCAGCGCAGACGCTACGGCGCGCGCATCATTCACCGGGTTTGCCAGCGGCGCGATTTTGTAGGCCGAGTTCCCAATAACCAACGCCACCCGTTTCCCCGTTCCGGCGGAAACAGGCGCGCCTGCGAATGCACAAGCGCATAGCAATGAAAACACAGCGCAGATCCGTCTGTGCATTCACTCCTCCCACGACCGGGGATTCTGAAAGAATAGTATGTCTGCAGACGACCTCGTGCGCAAGCCCGTCAAAGTGATTATCATGCGAAAGCGCCAGTTGTTTTGGACGTCCTCCTGAGCGGCGTTGTTTCGGCGAGGTGGTGGCCGCTAGGGGCTTCCCAAAGCCTGGGAGCCCTTCCTCTGGACGGTCTCTTTGCTTTGGAGGATGTCTAGATGCCGTCCCGTTTGCCGGGTCGTTTTCCGGCAGGACCTGCACGGCACGACGGCCGGCTCTGCTTGGAGAGAAAAGCGGGCGGACGATTATTTTATGATTTGAGAGACGCAATTCAGAGACGCGGTGAGATGTAACTAACTGCACTCTTCTTCGGCCGTCAGAGTAGCGGCGGCTTGTTTGAAATCTTTTGAGAGACGGGTCCGTCACGCTTTGCCGGGCACGGATAAACCGCACGTGTTATCTCGGCAATGCCAAGGGCATAGGGGCGAGGCAAATGATGAAACGGCAGAGTGCACCTCGGCATTGGTTCATTTTACTGGCGGCGGTTTTCTTCTCGACTCTGGCGGCTTCTCACAGCTTGGCCGAGCCGGCGGCGTCTCCCTCCGAAGAGGTGCGGGCTCTGCAGCGGCAGCTCCGGGGTCTTGGCTATGTGGATACGCCTGATACCGGGCTTATGGACGTTCAGACCCGGTATCAGATCTGGTTCTTCGCGGAGGAGAACCGGCTGGACAAGAATGGTCTCTTCAACAATCTCCAAGTCGCCACAGTCGCCGATCTCTTGAGGCAGCACGCAGAACAGGTCGCCGAGGACCGAAAGAAAGCGCGTGTCGTCGTTCCGCGCAGCCATCCAAAAGATTCCTTCGTGGAGGTCGTGGCCTCGCCCGATGGGAAGTGGGCGGCGAGTTTTGCAGACCGGTTGATCAAGATTTGGAATCTCGAAACCGGCCTTGCGGTCCGCGACATTGAATTTGGTTGCTGCATGAAGGCAGCGGCGTTTCTGCCGGATTCCAAAAGTCTGGCGATCGGCACATCGGGCCCGTCTATCCGGATCCTGGATCTTGCAACCGGGGCGATGACGCATCGTGTCGTGATCGAGGGAAAGATCGACACGCTCGATCGCAACATCACAAAAATCGAGGTGCGCCCCAACAGTGACGAGTTGATTGTCGCCGACCAGGTCGGACAGGTGTTCGTGTTCGACTGGAAGAAGAACGCGGAGGTATCCAAGCTCGGACGCCATCCTCCCGCCGCGAACATGTTCGGGAACGACATCGAGGGCCTCGCGGTGTCGATGGACGGCCGCTTGGCGGCATCGGTTCGTGACGACGATCTCCGCATCGTGATCTGGGATCTCGTATCTCGTAAGCAAGCCAAGACGGTGAAGCTGCCGAAAGAATTCGATGGCGCGCGGTTCGCGTTCAACAGCGATGCGACCAAGCTTGTCGTCTGGTCACACTACAAGAACTCGATGGGAGAGCTTGAGCTATCCTCCGGCAAGTTCAGGTCCATCGCGCTTCCGGGCTATTTGAACGGACTGCTTTTCAATCCGGCTTTGACGAAGAACTATGCGGTGATCGTGGACCAGAAGGGAATTTCGCAGATCGGAATGCTGGACCCCGGCACCGGGAGTTTCGAGCCGGACTATCCCTTGTCGGAAACCGGCTTCGCATCGGGTAACGTTGAAATGGCCGGTGGCTCCGATGCGGGCCGATCCATCCTCGCCGGCAGCGAGGGGATGGTACGGATCGGAAGCCTCAAGGAGAAAACCAGTTGGAAGAACCGTGTCGATCCGCGATTGAAGATCGACAACGTGCTTCCCTGTGGGCCTGGCTTCTCGACGATCCAATACGATCGCTATTCGCAGAAATTGGGTGTGTGGGACTTCCAGAAGGGCACGCTGGCGGCGCAGCTCAGGATGGATGGCCAGCCCCTTGGCAGCCCTGATGCATCCGGCAGCGATCTCAGTGTCAGCTCCGCCGTCTGCTCAGGCGATGGCGAGATGCTCATCACAGGGCTGGGCTCTGGCGACGTCGTGCGATGGAGCCTGACCGGGGCGGAGCCCTCACGCCTGTCGACGATCGCCGGGCGGCCGAGCGAGGCCTACGACAAAATGCTTGGCGTTGCGATTTCGCCCGACAAGCGTCTCATCGCGGTGAGCCGCGGCAATGGCATGGTTGAGCCGGAAGGGTCTCCCGGCACGGCGCGCAAGAACCGGTCTGAGATCGTCTTCTACAATGCCGAGAGCGGCGGAGCCGAGCGGACGATCGCCTTCGACAAGCTTACGACGGAGCAGACCTGGGGCCAGAACCAAACGCGCGTTGTAGCGCTTTCCAGCCGGTCGAACACCGGGCAGATGGCGTTCTCTCCGGATGGTGCCCGCCTCTTCGCTGCGCGTAGCGAATGGCGATTTGGGATGTGGAGCGTCGATTCCGGACAGCGCATTCAGACCTATGAGACACTGCAGAAGTTCCAACGGTTCATGCCTGAGGTTGGCGTGAAGACCGCTGAGGACCGCCGTGTCGCCACCCATGCCGAACGGGGTTTCTCGCGGGTTCAGCAGCTCTTCGTGCCTCCTGAGACGAGCCGGATCTATGCCCTTCTGGATGCGTCCGATACAGGGTTCTCGCCCAGAAAGACCTTTCTTCTCGACTACAGCTACGGCTTCTCCCATCCCGAGCGGGTGCTGGAGGTGGAGACGATCCGCGTCGGCACCATCGATCGCAAGGGCACGCGCTTTTTTGGCGTCAACGGGCTGTCGGAGATCCTCGTTTACGAACTCCCCTCGGGCAAGCTCTTGCACCGGATGAAGACCACTCAGGGCGGGCTCTCGTCAATCGACGTGTCTCATGACGGCAGCCGGATTTATGGCGGCAGCGACGAGGGCATGGTGCAGACGTGGGATAGCGCGACGGGAGAGTTGCTCGCTACCAGCGTCCTGCTTGGGGACGGCGAGTGGCTGACCATGACGCCGGAGGGCTTTTTCAACGGGTCTCCGAAAGCAGGTCAGCTCATCTATCTCCGCACGGGACCGATGCAAATCTCGACCATCGATCAGCTCTATCAGTTCCTCTATCGCCCGGACCTGGTGCAAGAGAAGCTTGCGGGCGATCCCCAGGGGCTGGTCCGTGCCGCGGCCGTGAAATTGGATCTTGGCCAACTGGTCGCCTCGGGGGCTGCGCCGAAGGTATCGATCGTATCCCCCGCTGCGTCGGGATCCGTCGAGAGCGAGCGGATGACGGTTGAAGGCGAGATCACCGACCAAGGCGGCGGCGTCGGGCGGATCGAATGGCGTATCAACGGCGTCACGCAAGGCGAGGTGGAGGGGCAGCGGGGACTCGCGCGCGTCGAGGAGGCCACGACGTCAGCGTCTGCCGGCAGGAGCGTAAAGGCGGCGCAGGCCTTGTCTCTCGAGCCTGGCGAGAACACCATCGAGCTCGTTGCCTACAACGCCGCCAACCTCATTGCGTCCGAACCTGTGTCGATCAGGCTGTCTCTGCCCGAGAGTGCTGTGAAGACGCCGCCGACTCTCTACGTGCTGGCCGTCGGCATCAACGACTACTACGACGGCCGGTTGCGGCTGACCTACGCGGTGCCGGACGCGACCAAGTTCTCCGCGGCCTTGGAGCGTGCCGGAGCCGGACACTACAACAGCATAGACGTGACGACCCTGACCGACAGGGATGTGACGTCGGAAGGGCTTGAGCGGGCCTTCTCGGAGCTGTCGAAGAAGGTGCGGCCGCGCGACGTGCTCGTGTTCTTCGCGGCGGGGCACGGCAAGACGGTGGATGGGCGCTACTACTACCTGCCGCGAGACTTCCGGTACCAGACCGAAGCGTCAATTGCGGAACTGGGCATCGGGCAGGACAAGTGGCAAGCGTGGTTTGCGAAGATTCCGGCCCGCAAGAGCATCCTCATCTATGACACCTGCGAAAGCGGAACTCTGACCGGCGCAAACGCCCAGCAGATCGCCATGCGCTCGGGTCTCGAGCAACAGGCGGCAGTCGGCCGTCTCATCCAGGCCACGGGGCGCACGGTTCTGACAGCGGCGACCTCGGACCGGCCCGCGCTCGAAGGATACCGAGGGCACGGCGTGTTCACCTACGCCCTGCTGGACGGCTTGGCCCGCGCCGACAGCAATGGGAACGGCCTCATCGAGGTCACGGAGCTTGCGGGCTTCGTCGACACGGCCGTGCCCGAGATTACGGAGAAGGCGTTCGGGTTGCGCCAGCTGCCGCAGATGAGCATTCAGGGATCCGATTTCGCGCTTGCCCGCAAAGTGGACGGGCTGGTTGCCGAGAGCGGGGCCGGACCCGCTCTTCCTGCCATTCCCGAAAAGCCGACACACGTAGCCTTGGAAGCGGTTCAGGTCTTCAAGGATGCTGGTCCGGCGGGTGAGGCGGTTCTGGAGCTGAAGCCCGGCATGACCTTTGCGGTAATCAAAACCGAGAACGGGTGGTCGCTGATTGCACGCGATGGCAAGGCAATCGGTTATGTCGAGGAGGCCAAGGCCCAGAAGCTGCAGTAAAAAGATTGACGAGAGCAGCGATGGCCGTGTCTCGCGGTCTTCTGCTTGCGAGTGTGGGACTCGGCCATGCCTGGGGTTTGTGGGTGCAGCGCCGGCGGGAGAGACCTCTCCTCCTTTGGAGATGCCGGCCCAATCCTTTCCGTGAGCGACGGATGCCGGGTCTGCAAGCTCACCCCGCGAGGCGAAATCGCCGGATGCTCATGTCCCGGGATCGCTTGCAGCGTGGGGCCGTGGACCTGCACGGAGCCACTGGCGACCCCGGTCGGCCCGGATCCGAACCCGGCCGCGCCCCCGCCATAGTCTCTGTGTCCAAGAACAGATGCGCAATCTTCATCCGCAATCGCGCTAGTCCGATCCATCCGCTCTCTCCCGGTCGCTGGGGGGCTTCCAATCGGATGGGAAGGGGGCAAGCCGCTCGGGCCATTTTGCCGATCCGCTCCGTCAGCCATGTTGGGGACAGGCGACCTCGATCCATCGAGGCGAACAGCGGAAGGAGCGGCCCATGGCCCGGATCAGATTTCCTCTCTCTATCGTGACCTCTTTCATTTTCGCGGCAACCCTGTTGGCGCCTGCCGCTCAGGCCGCGTCTCTCCGCGACCTTGCTGTGGCGAGCGCGGAGCACGGCGCCAGGATCAGCGTGTCGGCGCTCAACGGGAGGCGGATGGAGGAGGGTGAGACAGCTCGTTTCAGGATCGAGAGCAACAAAACCGGCTTCGTGCACCTCTACGTCAGGAACGCGTCCGGCCGGATGCAGCTCTGGATGGAAAACGTTCCCATCCGTGCGGGCCGGAAGCTTCAATATCCGATGGACCCGTCGATCAAGATCCGTGCGATCGCGCCGTTCGGGGACGACGAAATCGTAGCGGTGCTGACGCGGTTCCAGGTTGATGGCTTCATCGGTCGGAGAATGACGTCCTCTCCCACGGAACTTGACCTGGATGTGCGGGAATTCGAGGACGAACTCGCGACGATCTTAACTGCCGATAGCAAAAATCCGTGGGTATGGGCGCGCACGGTTGTGACGGTACGCGAGTAAAGCTAGCATACTATCAGACGTCTGAGACATGTTCGGGATCGGTGGCATGTTTTATTCATTTCTCTGGTGGGGCGTTCTTCTCAGCTTGTTTGCCGCGCCAGCTTTCGCTGAGTCACACCCTAGCGCTTCCCAAACCCAAATCGAGATGGCCCAGGCCGCCGACGAGGAGTTCATGGAGCCGGATGCCGGAGCGTCAGACGATGAAGGAGCGGATGCGGCGGTGCCGCACACCGGGGAGGCAGACGACGCTTCTGACGAGGGCGCGAAAGAGGACTTTGATCAGTCTCTCGAAGCACATGGCGAGAGCGACGAGGAGCGGTCATCCGATGTGTGTGGAGCAGTCAAAAGCGGCGGCGATCGTGATGCGAAGATCATCGGCGGGTGTAAGTCCCGCCCCGGTAGCTGGCCGAGCTACGTCTACCTGAACATACAAAAAGGACAGTCGGAGTTTCTGTGCGGCGGGATTGTGATCGATAGCAACTGGGTGGTCACGGCGGCGCATTGCATTGCGGATGCGCCCTCTCCCGCTGAGAGCTGCGCGCCGGGGCCGGTGACGGACTACGCGGCCACTTCGGTTACGGTCTTCGAAGGTACGGACACACGATACGGCGCTTCGAAGAAAAAGCTGGGACGGCGCCTCGCTGTCGACCGGGTGGTCCGCCATCCCGCGTACAAGGGATTGTGCGCTTCGCCAAAGGGGCATCACGACATTGCCCTGCTGCGGCTGAAAACGGTTGCCAAATCCCCCACGGGATTGCTCGACAAGAAGGATGGGGGTGGTCTCAGCTTTACCAAGCCTGGCGCCTTCGCGACGGTGATTGGCTTTGGTGACACCGGAGAAGGGATCTCGAACCATCTTCGTCAGGTCGACGTTCCAATTTTCAGCGAACGCGACTGCCGCAAGGCGTACTCCGACGCGGGCGTGGATTATGCGCTCCAGGTTTGCGCTGGGTTCGACGCGGGCGGGAAGGACAGTTGCGGCGGCGACAGCGGCGGTCCCCTCTACATCCGCGATCCGTTGGGGCAGCAGGTTCTGATCGGGATCGTGAGCTGGGGCGCAGGGTGTGCCGAGGCAGGAAAGCCTGGGATCTACACGTCAGTCGCCGGGCATGAGGGATGGATTCGGCAATACGTGCCCGGCGCAGTATTCGCCTTGCCTTCCTCAAACGCGCCGTCCGGTGTCGATGCGTCGCTCGGTCAATTCGTAGGTCCGCCACCGGCCGACAGTCCGAGCGCCAATGGTGAGGTGACGGTCAGTCTGACCAACGGAGCCCGCGTCAAGATCGGCGAAGCGATCTCGATCCGCGTCACGAGCTCGCTGACGGGTGCGCTGGTCGTGCTCAACCAGGACCAGGCGGGTAAGGTCACGCAGTTATTCCCCAACAGCTTCAGCGCCTCCACGCAGGCAGGCAAAGCCCGCGAGATCATCCACGCCGGAGAGACCATCGAGATTCCGGGCAGCGATCAGAGCTTCATGCTGAAGGCCTCGCCGCCGGCGGCCCGCAACACCATCATCGCGATCGTGGCGCCTCCCGATGCGAAGATTGGGGATCTGGTCGATCCATCGAAGGCGCTGCAGGAGATTGCCGATCCCGTGGCGCTGCTTACCGAAATCACGCAGCGGAGCAATGAGGCTGACCGTTCGCGCGGCGTCGACGTCGTGGGAGCGGCCAAGGTCGGGCGTGCAGTAGGGAAACGGCCGTTCGATATCGTAACCAATTAGCAGAACGTCAACACGAGTGGGCGAAAGGAACGTACGATGACACTCCATGGAGCTTTGAGGTTTGCTGTCGCGCTTTGTGGCGCTCTGGCCTTGACCTCTCAACTGTCTTGGGCGGGCGCGCAAAGAGACGCGCCGGTCACTCTGGCCGAGAACGCCGCTCCCGCTGAGGGCGCAGCCGCAACTGCCGAGGCTGACGGCGAGGCCAGCACGGAGGAGATCAATGAACAGAAGAGCGCAAGCAAGGAGCTCGAGCGCGATCTCGCCGCGGAGCTGAAGCCGATCTACGATCTTGGTGACGAGAACGGCAAGGGGCCGAAGATCGGCATCGACGCGTGGGTGAACAAGAAGAGCCTGACCTACGCCGTCGGCGATACGCTGTCGATTTCCGTGAAGCCGCAAAAAGATGCCTACATCACCATTCTCAATATCGGCTCGAGCGGCTCGACGACTGTCCTCTATCCAAATCATTTCCAGAAAGACGCTCGTGTGAAGGCCGGGTCCGTGGTCCGCATACCCGGGCGGAAGGAAAAGTGGCAGATCACGGTCGGCGGCCCTTCGGGAGTCGATCTGATCAAGGTGATCGCTTCAAAAAAGCCGCTCACGCTCAAGGAGTTGCAGACCCTCGCGGCGACCGACGAGAAGAACCCGCTGATTTCCATCGGACGCTCGAGCGAGGAGACCGCCAAGGATCTGAGCGCTGAACTCAAGCCGGACGGTGGAGATGAGAAGGACCCTGCGTTCGGCGTGCGGAACCTACTTGTTCGGGTCAAGAAGTAGGGGCTTCCGTGCGGGTGCCGGCCCAGACAGGCGAGCAATGACGGCGGTGGCTTCCAAGTGAAGACGATCCCATGACATCTGTCCAAGGAGAAGCCCGGCCCTCGCGCCGGACGATCATTGCAGGACTGGGCGCGCTGACCCTCTGGCCGGACGCATTGCTCGCGCAAGCGCCGGCAAAGGGAGCGAACGGTTCGGTCGTCAACAGGCTCGGCGTGTCGGTGCTGGACCGCATCGCTCGCAGGCACAAAGGGCAAAACGTCGTTATCGCCCCTCACTGCCTTCATTCGGCGCTGGTGGGCCTCGCTGCGGGCGGAGACGACAGCCTGCAGAAGGCCCTTTCCGGCACCATTCTGACGGGACCCAAAGCAACGGTCGAAAGTGTGCTCGCGGATTGTGCGATTCTCGGTAGCGAGCTCGCGAAATCGTCACGGGAGGGCGTCGAACTGAAGACCGCTGTCGGCGTCTGGGTCCACCAGGACGTCACCCCGGAGGCGGAGTTCAAGGATCGCCTGAATGCGGCGTTTGCCGCCGAGGTCGCGGGCGTGGACTTCCGTGGCTCGGATGCGCTGGCGAAAATCAACGGATGGATTGGCGAGAAGACCGACGGCCAGATCCCGCAGATGATCGACCGGCTGGATCCGTTGACCGAGTTCGTTCTGGCATCGGCCCTCTATTTCAAGGGCCGGTGGGCCCAGTCGTTCGATCCGGCGCGGACGGCGCCTTTGCCCTTCCGCTTGCGAGCGGGAGAGACCAAGCAGACCCCGATGATGGCCGCCGAGATCGATGGTGGGATCTGGGAGGACCGCAAGCTCCGCGCGATCTCCATTCCTTTTGGAACCGCCGAGGCCCCGCGCTTCCAGTTCGTGATTGTGCAGTCAAAGGATAGGAGCCGGCCCTTCTCGACACGGCAATGGGATCTCGGCGCCGTGCTTTCGAAGGCGAGCTTCACGCCGGCCCGGATCGATGTGACGATCCCCAAGTTCGCGGTGAAGTTTGAAAGCGACATGCGCGAGGCGCTTGAGGCGAGTGGACTTCGGGCGCTGGTCTCCAGCAGTTCCAAGTACACTCGCATATCTTCGAATGCGGTGCGCGCGCCTGTCATCAATCATGCGGTCAAGATCGAGGTTGACGAGAGGGGCGCGACGGCCGCCGCTGCCACAACGGTCACGGCAACACGCTCTATGACGGAGGTCGTGCGCGTTGTCGTGGACAGCCCATTCGCGTTCAGCATCTCCCATCGCGGCCTCAACCTAGATCTCGTCCAAGGGCTCATTGAGGATCCGGCGTCATGATCAAGCTGACAGACGACCACCTTTGGCCGAGCCTGCGTGTCATGATCCAGAAATTGCGGATAGCGCTGTCTCACCTGGTTGGTGCGCTGGCCCTTGTGCCGCTGATCGCCGCGCCGGTCGTGGCGGAAGGCGCAAACTGCCTCGACCTCGAAAGCAAAATGCGCGCCGCGCGCAGGGCCGGAGATCAGACGGAGGTTTCGGCGCTGGCATCAAGGCTCCTCTCGGGCAACACACCCTGCACGGCGTTGGAGCGCGAGTTGATTCTGAGACAGGCTGCGCTCGCTTTTTATGATCAGGCTATCGCGCCCTCGCTCAGCGACGAGCGGAGGGCAAGCTTGTTGCGGGACGGTCTCCGCTTGGCTGAGCCGTGGAAAATGTCGGCCATGCTCGGGGATCTAGAAATGGCGCAAAAGGGCTATCTCCGCGCTGCCGAGCTCTACAGGAACGCGCTGGATGACATGAGAGACACGGTGGTCAATCCAGAAGCGCCGTCTCTGGAGGTCCAGCAGGCCATATTCAAGAAAGCGGAGCAGGCGGCGCTGCTCGCACCCCGGCATGTCGCCCAGGTCAACATGCGCAGCGGAAAGCCAGGTGGAATTGCCGGTGGCGATGTACGCGGGTTCGTGCCGCAAAAGGTCGCTCATCCCATTCAGTTCGTTTATCGGGAAGCGACATTTACGGAAGCCGGCGCGCAGGCCGTGAAGGAGATGCTCGAACTCCTGCGAGAGACTTCTCCACCACAGGTCACGCTGACGGGGCATACGGATAGCCGTGGAGACAACGCGTTCAACAAGGCGTTGTCGATCCGCAGGGCGAAAGCGGTTGCTGACTATCTGCGTTCGAACGGGTACAGGGGCAAAATCCGCGTGGAAGGACGCGGAGAAGACGAGCCCTACGTCGGCGACGGCTCGGTCGAGCTTTCCGAGGACGAAATCCATCAGCAGAACCGCCGCGTGGAGCTCGAGGTGCCGAATGATCAAGCAGCACAAAAGTGAGGCATGGATCCATTGCTAAGACGGCTCATTGCAGCGGCTGTGGTGTGCACGCTTTGGGCCGTGGTGCCCGATGTGGCATCGGCGCGAGTTCACGCGCTTGCCATAGGCATCAACGACTACAAAACAATCAAGAAGCTGGAGGGCGCCGTTGCAGATGCCCAGGACGTCGCCCAGGCGCTTCGGTCCGTAGGGGCCGCCGTGACACTGCTGACTGATAAGGAGGCGACGCGCAAGCGGATCGAGCGCGCTTGGCGTGAGATTGTGGGAAGTGCGGCGGCCGGCGACGTCGTAGTATTTTTCTACGCGGGGCATGGAGGTCAGGAGCCGGATCGCGAGCCTTTCGACGAAGAGGATGGCAAGGACGAAGCGTTCCTCCTGGCGGGCTTCAGCACGAAAAAGGGCGATCCAGGTTTTTCAGAGCGCCTCGTAGACGACGAGATCCACGGCTGGCTGAAAGAGGCGGTGAGCAAGGGGTTCAAGGTCGTCTTTGTTGCCGATTCCTGTCACTCCGGCGGAGCGGGCCGTGCGACCTTCGGCGGTGGGCAGGTACGCTTCGTGCCGCCTTATGGGGAAGAGGAAGGTGCATCGATCGCGCAAGCGGTCAACGCATCGCAAAAACAAGATGCGGTCGAGAGGGGGCGCGATCGCGACATCCCGGGTGTCTTTCAGTTTCTGGCCGTCAGCGAAAAGAACCAATCTCCTGAAGTGCGCATTGACGGCGAAAGGCGCGGTGCCTTGAGCTACGCTTTCAGCCGTGCAATCGAGGGTCAGGCAGATGCAGACCGGGATGGGACGCTGTCGGGTCTCGAGCTGCAAACGTTCCTCATCCCTCAAGTGGCCTTGTGGTCGGAAGGACGGCAGATTCCGGATTTCGTTCCGCTCCGGCAGTCGGGAGATGGTTTGCTTCCGGCGGGAAAGGCGACGGCCACGGGCGCGGGACTGCACGCTCTTCCGCCGTTGTCCCTCAACATCGAGTCCGGTGGGGCTACGGCCTCTGCGAACCTGCGTTTGGACAACGCGACGATTGTCGCGGCGCAGAGGGACGCTGATCTCATCTGGAATGAAGCCGACGGAACCGTTCGCAGCAGCACGGGCGACATTGTCGCCGAAGGCGTGCGGTTTGAGGAACTTTCCCAGATTGTCGAGAAGTGGCGTGTTCTCGGGATGCTGAAGCGAGTGTCCGCCGGGCATGCGATTGAAGTGAACCTGTCCGGAGGAACCAACAAGACCTACCGGACGGGGGAGGAGTTCAGGCTCGAGAGTGAGACATTGCCCTCGGGCAGCTACGTCACGGTCTTCGACCTCGCACCGGACGGGTCGGTCGCGTTTCTCCATCCCGACAAGACGCGACGAAGCCTCGCGGACAGCGAGGCGTCGCGATGGCCTGACGACATCCCTTTCTTCATTCCGAGGATTCGCGTGGAGGCTCCCTACGGCGCCGACCACATTGTGGTGCTCGCAAGCGATAAGCCGGTCGATGGATTGTACAAGGCTGCTTCTGCCGTGTCGTCTGCAACCCTTACTGGTCTGCTGGCGCAGGTGTTGGACGGCGCGACGTTCAGGATTGGGGTAGTGGGGATATACACGCGTGCAGAATAGCTCCTCGAAGCACCCTAGACACATCGGCCGGTGTGTGTCCGGATTGGTCTTGGCGGCCGCTCTTCTGCTCGGAGGCGCCACGGCGGGGCGATGCGAGGATCGAGCGCTCATCATCGGCGTCAACAAATACGCTTATCTCGGAGAGAAATCGCAGCTAAGCGGCGCTGTGAACGACGCCCGCGCCATGGCCGGCCTGGCGAAAACAAAATGGGGCTTCAAGCCGCAGCAGATAAAAATGCTGCTGGATGCCGATGCGACGGCACAGGCAATTCGAAGTGCGCTTCGCGATTGGATCGTAGCCGATACGTCACCTGGGGACCGGGCGCTCATTTACTTCTCGGGGCACGGTTACTTTGTCGAGGATACCAGTGGGGACGAGGCTGACGGCCGGGACGAGGTGATCGTTCCCCACGACGGAAAACTGCTCGCATCCGGGTACGAGAATTTCGTGATTGACGATGAAATCGAACGGGTTCTCCGCGAGATGGCTGATCGGCAGGTCATGTTGCTTTCAGATAGCTGTCATTCCGGGACCATCGAGCGCTCGTTGGTCAGCGAGGACGAGGCCACCGGCAGTGAGGGTATGGTCCGCTCTCCCACGTGGACAACCGAGGGTATGCGCGGCGGCCCGGACAAAGATCTCGCCGTTGCACTAAAAACGAGCGAGCAAGCCTACAAGAAGCTGCGCCAAGCGAATTCGTTCATCGACGCGCGCGATGTCACGGTCACGGGGCGAGGATCGCTGCTGGTATGGACCGCAGCCGCGGCCACGCAGCTCGCACAGGAGGATGCGTCCCTTGCGCCAGGCGCGAGACAAGGTGTTTTCACCCGGGCGTTCGTGGATGGCATCGGCGGAGCAGCCGACAGCAACGGCGACGGAAAGGTCACGGCATCGGAGGTCCTGACCTACGCCCGTGCCAAGGCCGAGAACTATTGCGCGAGCTTCGCGTGCAAGACGGGCATGACGCCAACCTTTGAGCCCGGTGGGTCCGAGCTCGGCAGAGATATGTCCGTTTGGCCCGTCGGCGCGGCCGCGGGAGATGCGGGCCAGGCTCCCCTTGATCCCACCGATGTCATTCCGGTTCCGCCAGAAGGGTTTTCCGTGAAGCTCGCGATCGAGCCCGGATCGACTGTCAGGCTTGGGCAGTCCATCAAGCTGCGGATCGAAAGCTCGCGGCCCGGCACGCTGATCGTGCTCGACGCGCGTGACGACGGGAAGGTCTTCCAGCTCTTTCCGAGCGTTTGTACGCACAAGGAGCGCGCCATCCGCGCAAACGCTCCGCTGCTGATGCCTGACCCCTCTTATGGCTGCGTCTTCAAAGCCGATGAGGCCGGACAGGGAAAAATCATTGCCATCGTAGCAGAAGACAAGGTGCCTCTCGACACCCTGCTCGAGGGGACGCGTGCGAAGGGCATCGATGTGATTGGAAGGCCGTCGGAATATCTCGGAAGTATTGCAGAGGCCCTGTTGGCCGTATGGACCGGAGATCCGCGCAACCGCCCGGTGAAGTGGGGGCTCGCGACGGCCTCCTATGAGATTGTGAAGTAACGATTAGGCCGATGACCCATCGTAGACGTGGGCGCCTGGCCGGACCGCAGGGAGAGTGCTCGCTGACGTTCCGGCAAGTATGAGGGACGACAAGGCTTGCTCGCCGCGCCACTCATCGGCAAGCTCCGGGAGGAACAGGCGCTATTCTGCGGGGCAAGCACATGAGGTTGATCGTTGATCCTCGACGCGGCGACGTCGAAGACGATGCGTCCAGCACGAAGCACCGCTCGCTGCTCTCCATGGCGGGCAGTCTTCTGGTCGAGGTGAGCCTGCCCAAGCTGCTGCTTGCATGGCTCATTCTGTTGATCGTCCCGGCTATCGTGCTCGGCGTTGCGCCGCTGATCGCGACGAGTTGGGCCGCCAAGGTCGGAGGGCAGCTCGGCACGCAGCTCCTCGGGTTCGTGCCAGTCGTCATTCTTCTCGCCATTCTCGTCCTTGGCTGGTTGTTCGGGCGCAGGCTTTTCCATCTGGCGGAAAGCAGTTTCTGGTCGCTGAACGCGCTTGCGGTAGAGCCCGCTTACGCGATGTGCCGCGAGTCCCTGCGCCATGTCGCGGAGCTCATGCTTCCGGAAGCCGCGGAGGTCGCTCGCCGAGAGCGCCTCAGAGCGTGGACCGCCGCACTGTCGGGCATCCTCATCAGCGGGCTCGCGCTGGGCGCGGTGCTGCTCGCGTGGCCGGCCTCCCGTTGGATCGGTACGGCCGGCGATCTACTTGCGCCGCGTACGCTAGCCTGGATCGCGCTTGCCAACACCGTCGTGCTGGTTGGCACCTACCTTGCCGTGGCGTCGCTCGTGTGGGCGTTCGCCGATATGACGATGCCGCCTCCGCGCGACATCGAGAGCTTTCCGCGAGCTTCGCCGGGCGCACGCAGCTGGCGCATCGCGCATCTGTCGGACCTTCACGTCGTCGGCGAGCGATATGGATACCGGATCGAGAGCGGCAGGTCGGGACCGCAAGGCAACGCACGCCTGCACCGACTGCTCGCAGGGCTCGACGCGCTCCATGCTTCAGAGCCGCTCCACACTGTGTTGATCACGGGAGATCAGACCGATGCCGGCCGCGCGGCCGAGTGGGCCGAGTTTCTCGATGCGATGGCGGCCTACCCCGCTATTGCCGAGCGCGCGCTCATCCTTCCGGGAAATCACGACGTCAACATCGTCGATCGCGCCAACCCCGCGCGCCTCGATCTCAACGTGGATCCGAACAGCCGCTTGCGCAAAATCCGCACGCTATCGGCCACGGCGGCAATCCAGGGCACTCGCGCCAAGGTGATCGACCGCGCAGGCAAGCGCGTCGGCGAAACGCTTCAGGATGCCCTGGCAGCGCGCGCGTCCGGCCTTAAGAGCTTCGCCGATACCGGACGTCCCGTCTTCTCGACGGCGATCTCGGACCTGTGGAACGATCTCTTCCCCATGGTCCTGCCGCCCGATGAGGAGGACGGGCTGGGCATCATCCTTCTCAACTCCAACGCCGAGTCTCATTTCTCCTTCACCAACGCGCTGGGGCTTGTCTCGGCGGATCAGGTGAGGGGCATCGAGACGGCGGCCGCGCAATATCCGCGTGCTGTCTGGCTTATTGGCCTCCATCACCACCCGATAGAATACCCGCGCGCCGCGAAGGTTCTGTCCGAGCGTATTGGCACGGCGTTGGTCAACGGCAATTGGTTCCTGCGCCAGCTTCGGCCGATGGCAAGCCGCGCCGTGCTGATGCATGGCCACCGGCATATCGATTGGATCGGCGAGTGTGGAGGAATGGCAATTGTCTCGGCGCCCTCTCCGGTGATGGAGGCGACCAACGACGTCGAGACGCACTTTTACATTCACACGCTGGAGGCCGGGAGCGACGGCCGCATTCGCCTGCTGAAGCCGCAGCGCATGACGGTCGCCGGGGACGAGACGCGCGAGGTATCGTAATGGCGCAAGCGCAGGAAACGGACCATCAAGCAGTGCCGCCGTCATTTGCGACCGCCGCAGAGGGCGCGGTTCTCGAAAACCACGCGACGTAGAGGGCGGGAAGAAACACGAGCGTCAGCAGCGTGGCAATGAGAAGCCCGCCCATGATCGCGAAGGCCATCGGTCCCCAGAACACGGTTGGCGCGATGGGGATCATACCGAGAACCGTCGAGACCGCGGTCAGCATGATCGGCCGGAAGCGTGTGCAACTCGCATCGATGGCGGCGGTGGTGACATCCTTGCCCTGAGACCGTTCGGACTCGATCTGCCCGATCAGGATGACGGCGTTCTTCGTGATCATGCCCAGAAGGGCGAGGATTCCGAGAATGGCAACGAAGCCGAGCGGCCGTCCCGAGACGAGGAGAGCGGCCACGACGCCGATCAGTCCGAGCGGTCCGACAGTCAGCACCAGCCCGAGCCGCTGGAAGCTGCGCAACTCCACCATCAGAACGGTCAGCATGATCAGCAGCATGAGCGGAACGACTGCGATCACCGAAGCCTGAGACTTCTGGCTTTCCTCGACAGTTCCGCCCTCCACGATGGCGTAGCCCTGTGGAAGCTCCTTTCGCAGCGCCGCGATGCTGGGCGCCAGCGCATCGACGACGGTCTCCGGCAGCGTGCCGCCGGAGACATTCGCCTGCACGGTAAGCGTCGGCACGCGATTGCGCCGCCAGACCACAGGCTGGTCCTGGGCATACTCGAAGGAGGCGAACTGGCTCAGGGGAACGGTTCTGCCGTTGGGGAGCGGAACCTGGATGGTGCGGAGAGTCGCGAGGGAGACGCGCTGCTCGTCCGTTGCCCGGGCGATCACGTCGACAAGATAGATATCATCGCGAACCTGGGTGAGCGTGTTGCCCGTAATGACGGTGTTGAGAACGGACGCCAGCGCTTCGGAGCTGAGGCCGAGCTGGCGCGCCTCGTCCTGGTTGACGGCGATGCGAACCTCGCGCGTCGGTTCAATCCAATCGAAATTGACATGCTCGGCCTGGCGGTTGGCGGCCACGACCGCAGCCAGCTTGAACGCGATGTCCCGGACGACCGCAATGTCCGGCCCGCTGATGCGATACTGAACCGGCCACCCCACGGGCGGGCCCAGCTCGAGCGGGGAGATGCGGCCGACCACATTGGGGAAGTCGGTTGTCAGGAGCTTTTCGAGGCGCGCGCGCAGCCGTTCGCGCGCCGCGACATTCTTGGCGACGACCACGGCCTGCGCGAAGAACGCATTGGGGAGCTGGACATCGAGCGGGAGATAGAAGCGGATGGCGCCGCGGCCCACATAGGTGCTCCAGCGCGCGACGTCCTCATCGCCGCGAAGTGCCGCATCCAGCCGCTCGACGGCATCCTCCGTCGCGAAGATCGAGGCGTTCTGCGGAAGCCGCATGTCGACCAGCAACTCGGGGCGGTCGGAGGAGGGGAAGAACTGCCGGGGAATGAGAGGGAGCGCCAGAATGGAGGCCACGAACACGGCTAGCGTGGCGGCGACCGTCAAGCCCTTCGCCGCGACGGCGCGCGAAAGAAAGCCGCGATAGCTCTCCAGCACCTTGCTCGATTCGCCGCTCGCGGCGGGCGCAGGCGGCTTCAGAATGACGGAGCAGAGGATGGGGGCGAAGATCACAGCCACGACCCAGGAGACGAGCAGCGCGATGCTCACCACGGCAAACAGCGAGAAGGTGTACTCGCCGGCGGAGCTGGCGGCAAAGCCCACGGGAACGAACCCGGCAATTGTCACGAGCGTGCCAGCCAGCATGGGGAACGCGTAAGTGCGGAACGCGAAAGAGGCCGCTTCCTCCTTGCTGTCCCCCCTGGCGAGACGGGTGAGCGTTGCGTCAGTCATGGTCATCGCATCGTCGACCAGCAAAGCGAGGGCAATGATGAGCGCGCCGAGGGAGATGCGCTGCATGTCTATGCCGAAGAGCTCCATGATCGCGAAGACGATAGCGAGCGTGAGCGGAATGGAGAGCGCGATGATGAGCCCTGCGCGCACGCCGAGGCTGATGAAGCTCACGACGAGGATGATGCCGACGGCCTGCCAGAGCGACGACATGAACTCAGAGATGGCGCTCTCCACCGTCACCGCCTGATCCGCCACGAGCCGCGGTTCGATGCCGAGCGGAAGCGTGGCCTTCACTTCGTCCATTTTCGTTTTGATGTTTTGTCCGAGCGCGAGAATGTCGCCGCCGTCGCGCATGGCGATGGCAAGTCCAATCGCCGGCTTGCCGTTGACGCGGAACAAAGGCTGCGGCGGATCCGAGAAACCGCGCCTCACCTGCGCAATGTCGCGCAGGCGCAACATGCGGTCGCCAACCGCGAAGTTGACGTCGAGCACATCCTGCTCGGAGGTGAACGCACCGGACACCCTGAGTGATAGCGTCTCGTCTCCGGTTTCTATCGTGCCGCCGGGGCGCACGATGTTCTGGGATTGCAGTGCGCGGATCAGCGCCGACCGGTCGACGCCGAGCGTGGCGAGCTCCTTCATGGAGAACTCGACGAAGATCTTCTCGTCCTGCGCGCCCAGGATTTCGATCTTCGAGACGTCGCGGACTTTGAGAAGGGTGGAGCGCACGTCCTCCACGTGGTCGCGAAGCTCACGGTGGGTGAAGCCGTCCGCCGTGAAGCCGTAGATGATGCCGAAGGTGTCGCCGAAATTGTCGTTGAAGCCGGGACCGACGATGCCCATAGGCAAGGTGGATCTCATGTCGGCCACGTTGCGGCGCACCTCGTCCCAGATGTCGCGGACTTCGCGGGCGGTCGTGTCGCCCTGAAGGTTTACGAAGATGGTCGTGACGCCCGCCTTGGTGTAGCTGCGAAGAAAGTCGAGCTTTTCCGTTTCCTGAAGCGTGCGCTCGAGCCGCTCCGTCACCTGGTTGAGCGTTTCTTCGATGGTGGCGCCGGGCCAGGCGGCTTGCACCACCATGGTCTTTATGACGAAGGTCGGATCCTCGTTGCGCCCGAGCCGGGCATAGGAGAAGACACCGGCGATCACCGCCATGATCATGAAGTAGATCACCAGCGAGCGGTTGCGCAGCGCCCAGTGTGAAAGATTGACGCCCATTACGGTTCCGCTCCGAGGATGCGTATCCTTTGTCCGGGATGAAGCGCCTGAACGCCCGCGGTCACGATGACGTCTCCCACGTCGAGGCCGTCGGAGATCATGACGGTGGCCGGGTCGAAGCGGGCCACCTCGACGTTGCGGAGCGAGACGCTGTAATCGGCCGGGTTTACGATCCAGACGGCAGGCTGCAGATTGACCTTCGTCAGCGCGCTCGCCGGTATTTCGATGGTCGCCAGCGTGTCGAGTTCGATTTGGCCGGTTACTGTCGCGCCCAGCCGCATCGCTTCGGGCGGGTCCGTCAGCCCCACCTTCACCTCGAATGTACGGGTGGTCGGGTCGGCCTGGGGCGCCACGGTTCGCACGCGTCCGGCTGCCCTGACGGAGGGATCGTCGCTCAGCCGAACCTCGATCTCCACGTCGGCTGGAACGGAACGCAGCACCTGCGCCGGCACGTCGAACACGCCGTCTTTTCCGTCTTCGCGGGCGAGACGGACGATCATCTGTCCCGCCTGCACCACCTCGTGAGGCTCGGCTCCGGTCGCGGTCACGACGCCAGGCGCGTCGGCCTCGAGCTCCGTGAAACTCACGAGATCATGGGCCGCTTTGAGCTGAGCCTCCGCGGCGTCGAGTTGCGCTTCGGCGGTCGCGCGCGCCTTCTCCGCCTGATCGTAGAGCGCCCGCGTCGTCCAGCCCTGGGAGAGAAGCGTCTCCTGCCGCTCGAAGCGATTGCGCGCTTCCGTTAGCGCCGCATGAGCGGCCGCGAGGTTGGCCTGCGCGGAGCGCAACGCATTCATCTCGTTCTGAGGCTCGAGCCGCGCGACTACTTGGCCTGCCTCGACGCGATCTCCAATTCCGACCGTGCGCTCTGCCATGCGGCCGGAGATGCGGAATCCCAGTGCGGCTTCGTTGGCCGCCTCGACCCGCCCGGTGAGCGCCAGCGGCTGCCCGCCGACACGCTTCTCGACAGTCGTGGTACGCACGGGACGGGGATCGGGCGCCGCGCTTTCGGTGTCGTCGCTACAAGCCGACAGGGCGAGCGTGCCGAGCAGCGCGATCGCGGGAAGAGGCACGCCGAGAAGAGTCGCGACCTGCTGTGATGCTCGGCTCCATCTGCTCATCGGACAAAGCTCCCTCAACTGCCTGATCGGCGCGCGACCTCAGAACGATCCGAATAACGACCCCAGAACGATGACGGCCGCGAGGGCTATCATCGCGCCGAGGATGCAGACGACAACGATGTCCCGGTAGCTTTCGCGGTGTGTCGATCCGCACACGGCGAGCAGGGAGACGACCGCTCCGTTGTGCGGGAGGCTGTCGAGCGTTCCCGCCCCGATGACGGAGACGCGATGCAGCAGGTCCGGATGGATGCCCTGGTCCGCAGCAAGGTGCATGTAGGTGCCCCCGAGCGCATCGAGCGCGATGGTGAGGCCGCCGGAAGCAGAGCCGGTGAGGGCCGCGAGCACGTTGGTTGCGACCGTGAGAGACACCAGCACGCCGCCGCCGATGGAGAGCACCCAATCGCGCACGAACGCGAAGGCGGGTAGCATGGCGACGACGGCGCCGAAGCCGACGAGGCTCGCAACGCTGAGCGCGGGGAGAACGGACGCGTTGGCGCCGGCATCCATGCTTTTGCGCAAGGCGGGGAGGCGCTCGTAGTTGAGAATGATGAGTACGAGCGTCGCCGTGGCCAGCGCGATGGCCACCGACCACACGCCCCCCACGGCCTGGATGGAGGTTCCGCCCCACCGCTCCTCCTTGAGGAACGCGAAGTCGAGCGAGGGGAGAACGATCAAAGCCATCAGCAGATTGACGAGCACGACGACGAACAGGGGCAGCGCGGCAACCCAGATGGGCGGCAACGTCTCGGTGTGCTGGCCGTGAGAAATTTCGGCCGGGTCGAACTCGCGAGCCGCTGTCGCGCGCTCGCGGATGAACTCGTCGTCCGCCGCTGCAGCGCCCGCACCCCCAAGGTCCGCGCCCCCGAAACCTTCTCCTTTGAGCCGCGCCTTGTCCTCCTCACGGCGCAGCCACCACAACCCGAAGCCGAGCATGATGGCCGAGGCGATGATGCCGAGACCGGGAGCTGCGAAAGGCGTCGTGCCGAAAAACGGCATCGGAATGGCATTCTGGATCGCGGGCGTGCCGGGCAGGGCGGACATTGTGAACGTGGAAGTTCCGAGCGCGATCGCGGCCGGTATCATGCGCCGGGGGATGTTCGCGGCCCGGAACAGCTCGATTGCCATCGGCGCCAGAACGAAGAACGCGACGAACAGGCTGACACCGCCGTAGGTCACCGCCGCGCCGGCTAGAATGACGGCGAGGATGGCGCGCGAAGGACCGAGCGTCTCCGTCATGTAGCGCGCGATGGCCTTCACGGAGCCGCTGTCGTCCATGAGCTTGCCGAACAACGCGCCGAGCAGGAACAGCGGAAAGAACTGCGCGAGAAACTGCGCCGCGTTGGACATGAACGTCTGGGTCCAGTGGGCGAGCAGCGGTTCGCGCGAGAAGGCGGCCGCGATCAGCGCGGCGGCAGGGGCCAGGAGAAGGATGCTCCAGCCGCGATAGGCGAGCCAGATGAGAAATCCGAGCGCAACGATGATGCCAAGAAGTCCCATTGGCTAGACCTGATGAAGAAGGGAGTCCAGATCGACCGATGACCGGCGCCCGAGATCCTGGCTGTGCTTGGTGATGAACTCATCCGCCGAACGCCGTCCCTCGTCGCGCAGCATTTCGAGGAAGGGCCACTCCGCATTGAGTTTCGATGAGTAGCCGAGTTTGCTCATGGTGTCGTTCGGCACCGCATGGACGCGCATCTTGCCCCACAGGGCTCCCTCGGTCGTGCCGGGATCGGCGACCTGCCTCAGTAGCGCGATCATCTTGAGCTCTTTGAGCGTAACGGCGTTGAACGCGACCTCGTTGATCCGGTCGAGGATCTCCCGCGCCGAGCGCGGCGTGCCGGGACGCTCGATCGGGTTGATCGGAACCAGGATGGTGTCGCGCGAGGTGCATTCGAGCACCAAGGGCATGATGCTCGGGTTGCCGGAATAGCCCCCATCCCAGTATGCGTCCCCGTCGATCTCGATGGCCTGGAAAAGCTGGGGCAGGCATGCGGACGCAAGAAGCACGTCGGGCGTAAGCTCGGCGTTGCGAAAGATGCGGCCGCGTCCCGTGCGGACATTCGTTGCGTTCACGAACAGCTTGATTGAGCCGCTCGCAAGGCGGTCGAAATGGACGCATTCGGCGAGCACGTCGCGGAGGGGATTGAAGCCGCCCGGATTGAGATCGTAGGGCGAGATGAGCCGCGCGATCAGGTCCATGGTGATGAACGCGGGCGAGTTGTCGAGTGTCCAGCGTCCGAGCATGACGTCGAGGGGGCTGCGCTGAAAGGGACTGAAACGGGCCGCTTCAGAGACTTTCCGCCAGAAGGTCTCCAGCGCAGCGCGCGCACCCTCCGGCCCGCCATCGGCATAGCCGTCTGCCAGCACTGCGGCATTCATCGCACCGGCGGACGTGCCAGAGATCCCGTCGATCCGCAGGTTGGGCTCTTCGAGGAGCCTGTCCAGAACGCCCCATGTAAAGGCACCGTGCGCGCCACCACCCTGCAAGGCCAGGTCCACGAGAAGTGGAGTCTTGCGATCTTCGAGACGCACGTTGGGCATCGGTAGCTCCGAATCGGGATCTCAGCCATCCCCGATCTGCGGGGCTCGGCGCGCGGTCTAGGGTTCGACCGCGCGGGGTTCCCGACGGAGCTGCAGACCGAGTGCTATCCACCAGGCGCCATGCAGCAGCAGATCGATTCCGACCAGCGTGCCCAGCACCCACAGTCCGCTCACCGACCATTTCGCGAGGATCACGAAGCCGGCGATGATGCCGATGACGCCGGACAGAAGGAGCAGCGAGCCGTACCAACGCCAGTACTGAAAGGACTGCACGACGCGCACGACGCCGGATGCGATGAGCGCCAGACCGAAGACGAAGGTGAGCATCACGGATGCCACCAGCGGATCGGAAATGAGGATCGCGCCGCAGACGGCGTAGAGTGCGCCGATGAGAATCCTCAACGCAAAGCCGCTCCAATGCGGCGCCGTGAATGCGTGGAAGACCTCAGATCCGCCGGCGATGATCAGGAAGAAGCCGATCAGGATCGCGCTGATCACGGTGGCGAGCGCGACATCGCCGAGAACAAAGAGACCGGCGGCAACGAAGACGATGCCGAGCAGGAGTGCGCCCCACCAGCTCGTTGTCGCCAGATTCGGGCTCGAATGAATGACTGACTTGTCGACCATGGTGGACCTCTTGAAATCGAGTGTGAAAGAGAAATGCGAGAAAGATTTCGGGGCGAATTCCTTCGCCTCCGAAAACAGCTCTCCGGAGAAGCGAGTGTACTGTTTCAAGTTTCAAGTGATCGGCAGCTCGAATGAAGCTGCCGATATGAAATCACTTTTCTTCAGGCGCGGGCCCGCGCATTTCGGGAACGGCACCGCTCACGGTGCCGGTCGCGGGAAGCTTTCCGGCTTCGTCACCCATTCTCTGCGGCGGGCCTTTCTGCGAGGCAGAACCTCCCGTTCCGGTGCTTGCGCCAGTGGCGGCCGAGCCCGTGCTGGGCCCCGTCATATCGGGCGTTGCGTTACGCATGGTCTCGCTGGCAGGGAGCTTTCCCTGATCGCCCATTGTCACGGGCGGCCCTTTGGGCATGGGGCGCTCTTCAGCAAGGGCGGAGGCCGAAAAGGCTCCGAAAGAGACGATTGCAATAGCAGGCGTAATCAAAAATTTCATTGCACGGACTCCTCAGCGATTGGTTCACTAAGTGTCCCCCGTGCTCGAACTATAGGCCCAATTCATCCCCATGAGAAGGAAATGTAATGAAGCGGACCAATTGGAGTTAATTGTTCAAAAATCAGAGCGCGCTTTGGCTCAATGAGTTTGCGCAGCGTCCATTTTTTAACCTGGACGTTCTGATCTGGAGCAGTAAGCGATCGGAATGCGAAGCCGTGCGGCGTTCGCTTTGATCGGGCTCACGAGCCGTCTTTCTCGCTCGGCGGATCGCCTGCCCGGGGAGCTGTCGCGTTAATTTTGAGGAAGAAAGTCAAGGCCGCTATCATCAGCGCGACGGCGATGCCGAGACCGAGGAGATCGAGGTCCCGTGTGCGCGCAACCGCTTCCTTGAGGAAGAGAACGGCAAGAACCGCGACGACGACGCTGATCAGATTGTTCTTGAGATCCTCGATGTTGCGAATGACGAGCCATGCCGGAAGAGGAATGGTGTCGTCGATGAACAGCGCAAACAATCCGACGCAGGTGATGTAGCCCACGATGGCAATCAGGAACACGTCGATGGCCGCCAGCAGGCCAACGGCCAAGAGTCGCGCGCCTTCTGGAGAGACGGACCCTATCCGGAGCGTGTCGACGATCGCAGAGCCGACAACGGCGATCTCGTAGAGGATCAGCGCAACGGCGGCGACATAGATGCCGAGGATGGCGACGACAACGATGTATTTGCTCGAGGCAAGCGTCGTGCGCAACATGGGTTGGCCTCTTCTGGATACGGTCCATCTCAAATTGTCCCACGCGCAAGAGCATAAGCACCAACCAAATAGCTGACAACGTGTTCAGAGCGAGGACGTGTTCAGGGGCAAGCCTGTGTTGGCCATCTGCGCAACTCTTGGGCAGAGAGTGCCGCTTTGCGGACGGTGCTCGACCAAAGTGGACTTGACCCTCGCCGCGAAGCTCACCATTTTCCCGATGTCGGCAATCGACTGCGGAAGAGACCGGTCATGTTCACGCATGACTGGCGCCGAAGGAGCAACCGCCCCGGAAACTCTCAGGCAAACGGACTGCAGCCGAACGACACTCTGGAAAGCGATGAGGCGGTAACCCGCTCCATCCACCGACGATGACAAGGGCCGGGACCGCCTGTGAGTTGGCGGGAAAGGCACCTAATCTTTCAGGTCTCACGACAGAGGGGGCTCGCATCTGTGCGCATAATGCGCGCAGAAGAGCTATGGAGCCCCGCGTGAGCGACGCATCGCACCCCGATCCCGCGCCCGTTCTGAACCGTACCCCGCTCTATGCGCTGCATGTCGCGAGGGGCGCGCGCATTGTGCCCTATGCCGGCTACGAGATGCCGGTCCAGTATCCGTTGGGGGTTCTCAAGGAGCATCTTCACACGCGCGCCGCCGCGGGCTTGTTCGACGTCTCGCATATGGGCCAGATCGTCGTCCGCCCGAGGTCAGGTCAGATCGCCGATGCCGCGCTCGCGCTCGAGCGGCTCGTTCCCGCCGATCTCCTCAACCTGAAGCCTGGCCGCCAGTGCTACTCGTTCTTCACAAACGGAACCGGCGGAATCCTCGACGATCTGATGATCGCCCATCGCGGGGACCACGTCCTGCTCGTCGTGAACAGCAATTGCAAGGCGGAGGACGCCGCCCATCTTGCAGCCAACCTCTCCGGCACCTGCGAAGTCGAGCCGCTCGATCGCGCGTTGATCGCGCTTCAAGGCCCCAAAGCCGAAACCGCGCTGGCCCGCTTAGCACCGGCCTGCGCGTCGATGCACTTCATGGACGTGCGCGACATCGATATTCTGGGCGTTCCCTGCGTCGTCACACGCTCGGGCTACACGGGTGAGGACGGATTCGAGATTTCCATACCCGCCGACCATGCGAGCGCGATCGCCGCCGCGCTTCTGGAGGATCCGAACGTACAGCCTATCGGCCTCGGCGCGCGCGATTCCCTGCGTCTCGAAGCAGGTCTCTGTCTCTATGGCGCGGATCTCGACGAAACGACGACGCCCGTGGAAGCGGGGATAGCCTGGGCTGTTCCGCGAACGCGGCGCGCGGAGGGCGAGCACCCCGCCGAGTTTCCCGGAGCACGCATCATTCTCGACCAGATTGCGCGTGGTCCGGAGCGCTGTCGCGTCGGCCTGTTGCCCGAGGGGCGGGCTCCCGTCCGCGCAGGGGCGGACCTGTATCCCACGGAAGACTCGCAGCGTGCCGTCGGCACAGTGACCTCGGGAGGCTTCAGCCCCACCCTCGATCGTCCCGTTGCCATGGGGTACGTGCCGTCTTCGTTGGCGGCAACAGGCACCCGAATCTTTGCCGAGATCCGCGGAAAGCGCCTGCCCATGACTGTCACACCTTTGCCGTTCGTCGCGACCAGATTCAAACGCGGCCCGAGCCGCCAGCCGTGAGAAGGAGATCAACCGAGATGAAATTCACCGATGAGCACGAGTGGCTGACGCTCGAGGGCGACGTGGCGACCGTCGGCATTACCGAGCACGCCACCACCCAGCTCGGCGATCTCGTCTTCGTCGATCTCCCGAAGGTCGGCACGACGGTGAAAAAGGGTGACGGCGCCGCAGTCGTCGAGTCGGTCAAGGCAGCGTCGGACGTCTTCGCGCCGATCGACGGCGAGGTGGTGGAGATTAACGAGGCCGTGGTGAAGGACCCGGCGCTGGTCAATACGGACCCGCTCGGCAAAGGCTGGCTTTATCGCATGCGGCTCGCGAATGTCGCGGATTTCGACGGCTTGATGGACGAGGTGGCCTACAAGGCCCTGGTCGGTTGAGACACTTGCGCGCCTTCCGCTGCCGTTGAGACGCGGAAAGGCATAGGCACTGAATACTGTCGTGCTTCGCCTCGGAAAGGCGCCCGCTTTTCCGGAAGCACCCTCGCGTGGAGACAACGATGCCCGGCTCATACGATCCCTATGACTTCGCCAACCGGCGCCACATTGGCCCCTCGGCGGCCGAGATCACGGAAATGCTGAGTGTGATTGGTGCTGAAAGCCTGCACGCGCTCATCGACGAGACCCTTCCGGCGAGCATCCGCCAGACGTCGCGTATCGACTTCGGGAAATCGCTCACCGAGCGCCGCGCACTCGACAAGGTGCGCGCCACCGCGAACAAGAACCGCGTGCTGACCTCGCTCATCGGGCAGGGCTATCACGGCACCATCATGCCGCCCGCCATCCAGCGCAACATCTTCGAAAACCCCGCCTGGTATACGGCCTATTCGCCCTATCAGCCGGAGATCAGCCAGGGGAGGCTGGAAGCGCTCCTCAATTTCCAGACGCTCGTCTCTGATCTGACGGGGCTCGACATAGCCAACGCCTCGCTGCTGGACGAGGCCACCGCGGCCGCCGAGGCGATGGCCATGGCGCACCGCGTGGCGAGCTCCAAGGCCACGACCTTTTTTGTGGACAAGGACTGTCTGCCCCAGACCATCGCCGTCGTGAGGACACGCGCCGAGCCGCTCGGCTGGACTGTCATCGTCGGCGATCCCTTCACCGATCTCGATCCAAAGGCCGTTTTCGGCGCGCTGTTCCAGTATCCGGGTGTCTGCGGCGCGTGCCATGATTTCTCCGATCCGATCGCGAAGCTGCATGCCGCCGGCGCCATCGCTGCCCTCGCCGCAGACCCGCTGGCACTGACGCTCCTGAAATCGCCGGGCGAGATGGGAGCCGACATCGCCATAGGGTCGATGCAACGCTACGGCGTGCCGATGGGATACGGCGGCCCGCACGCAGCCTACATGGCGACCCGCGATGCCCTGAAGCGCACGCTTCCGGGCCGTATCGTCGGCGTCTCGGTGGACAGCAAAGGCAACCGCGCCTACCGCCTCGCGCTGCAGACGCGCGAGCAGCACATCCGCCGCGAGAAGGCCACGTCGAACATCTGCACCTCGCAGGTTCTGCTCGCCGTCATCGCGTCCATGTATGCCGTGTTCCATGGGCCGCGCGGCCTGAAGGCCATCGCCGAGCGCGTGCATCGCGATGCTGTGCGGCTCGATGAAGGGCTGACCTCGCTCGGGTTCAAGGTGAGCCCTGCCGCTTACTTCGACACCATCACTGTTGAGGTCGGTGCCTATCAGGGGCTGATCCTCAAGAACGCAGTCGATAACGGCATCAATCTCCGCAAGGTGGGCGGAGACCGCATCGGCATCACCGTCGACGAGCGCACGCGTCCCGATACGCTGGAGGCAGTCTGGCGCGCGTTCGGAGGGTTCGACCTCCGGTACGACGAGGCGTATCCAGCCTCCCGATTGCCGAAGAACCTGATCCGCACGTCGGAGATCCTGACGCATCCCATCTTCCACATGAACCGCGCCGAGAGCGAGATGACGCGCTATATGCGCCGCCTTGCCGATCGGGATCTCGCGCTCGACCGCTCGATGATCCCGCTCGGCTCGTGCACCATGAAGCTCAATGCCACGGCTGAGATGCTGCCGATCTCCTGGCCCGAGTTCGGCGAGCTGCATCCCTTCGTGCCGGCAGATCAGGCGCTGGGCTACAAGGAGCTGATCGGAGATCTCTCCGGCAAGCTCTGCGCCATCACCGGCTACGACGCCATCTCGATGCAGCCGAACTCGGGAGCTCAGGGCGAGTATGCGGGGCTGCTCGCCATCCGCGCCTATCACAGGAGCCGCGGCGACGTGAGGCGCGACGTCTGCCTCATTCCGGCGTCGGCCCACGGCACGAACCCCGCTTCCGCCCAGATGTGCGGCATGACGGTGGTCGTCGTCGGCACGGACGCGGGCGGCAACATCGATGTCGCCGACTTCCGCGCCAAGGCGGAGAAACACAAGGACCGCCTGGCCGCCTGCATGATTACCTATCCTTCGACCCATGGCGTGTTCGAGGAGACGGTCGTCGAGCTGTGCGAGATCACGCACGCCAACGGCGGCCAGGTCTATTTCGACGGCGCCAATCTCAACGCGCTCGTCGGGCTGGCCCGCCCCGGAGACATCGGCGCGGACGTGGGCCACATCAACCTGCACAAGACGTTCTGCATCCCCCACGGAGGCGGCGGCCCCGGCATGGGACCGATCGGCGTGAAGGCGCACCTCATACCGTTCCTGCCGGGACATCCCGAGACGGATGGCCGGGAGCACACCGTCTCGGCGGCGCCCTACGGATCGGCGTCGATACTGCCGATCTCGTGGAGCTACTGCCTGCTCATGGGTGGGCGGGGGCTCACCCAGGCCACCCGCATCGCAATCCTCAATGCCAACTACATCGCCAAGCGGCTTGAGGGCGCCTATCCGGTTCTCTACACCGGCCGCAATGGCCGCGTGGCGCACGAGTGCATCATCGACACGCGCCCTCTGCTCGAAAGCGCGGGCGTAACCGTCGACGACATCGCCAAGCGCCTCATCGATTGCGGCTTCCACGCCCCGACCATGAGCTGGCCTGTGGCTGGAACGCTGATGATCGAGCCGACGGAGAGCGAGACCAAGGCGGAGCTCGATCGCTTCTGCTCCGCCATGCTGGCGATCCGCGAGGAAGCCCGTGCCATCGCCGACGGCCGCATCGACCGTAACAACAATCCGCTGAAGAACGCACCGCATACGGTCGAGGATCTGGTGGGCTCGTGGGAGCGGCCATACTCGCGAGAGGCCGCCTGCTTCCCGCCTGGCGCCTTCCGCGTCGACAAGTATTGGCCGCCGGTCAACCGCGTGGACAACGTCTACGGCGATCGCAATCTCGTCTGCTCGTGCCCGCCCTTGGAGAGCTACAAGGAGGCCGCGGAATAGAATGCCAGCGTCTCGGACAGCTCGCGCACGCGCTGTCCGAGACGTCTGTCATGCATGTCAGACGTGTCTGATTACTGCGACTCGATCAGGAAGCTCTTGCTCGGGGCGGTGAGCGTGCTCGAAAGCGTCTCCGCCTCGTCCTTGAGCTGAACGCCGGAGTGTCCGCGCTTGCGGGCCTCCGTCATCAGGTAGAGCAGCTTGTGCACAGCCACGCCGTAGTTGAGCCCCTCGCGCCGCACGTTCGAGATGCAGTTGCGGGATTCGTCCGTGAGACCGACGCGGGGCTTCAGCGTCATGTAGATGCCCATGCTGTCGGGCGAGCTGAGGCCCGGACGCTCGCCGATCAGAACCACCACCATGCTGGCGCCCAGAAGCTCGCCCACCTCGTCGCCGACGGCTACGCGCGCTTCCCGCACCACCACGAGCGGGGCGATACGCCAGCCTTGCTGCACGAGCGGTGGCAGCATCACGTCGAGGAACGCTGTGGCGTTCTCCTCGATGGCGAATGAGGAAAGTCCGTCGCCGATCACGAATACGACGTCATAGCCCTCCGCGGGCCGCGCCACTTTCGTTAGCGCCTCTCGGGAGGCAGCCTCCAGGCGCCGGCCCTTGTCGGGCCGCTGGAGATACATCGGGCGATTTTCGGCGGCGCTATGCAGAACGAGAGGCTGGTGACCGAGCGCCACGAGTGACGCTTCGAGCCGCTTCACGTCGAGCTCATGATGCACGGCGTTGCGTGCCCGCGCATGCGCGAGCTGGAACTCGAGGTGCGGCTTCGTCGGCAGGCTGGTGCCCGCGCGGCCGAGCGCGATGCGCGCCGTCGTGTATTGGCGGAGCTTGCTCCACGGATTGGGAACGACGATGGGATTGTTATCGTCCGACATGCGGGGCTCCACCTCAATGCAGATGCGAGAGTGCGCGCTGGAAAGGCGTCGGCAGCGTATTGGCCAGCTTCAGCGCCTCGCTCTTCTCGAAGATGCCGACGTTGAGCAGCCATTCCTCGAACTCGGGCGACGGCTTGAGACCGAGCGCCTTGCGCGCATAGAGCGCGTCATGGAACGACGTCGTCTGGTAGTTCAGCATGATGTCGTCCGAGCCGGGGATACCCATGATGAACGTGATGCCCGCAACGGCAAGCAGCGTCAGCAGAGTGTCCATGTCGTTCTGGTCGGCCTCGGCATGGTTCGTATAGCAGATGTCGCAGCCCATCGGCACGCCGAGCAGCTTGCCGCAGAAATGATCCTCGAGCCCGGCCCGGATGATCTGCCGGCCGTCGTAGAGATATTCGGGACCGATGAAGCCCACGACCGTGTTGACGAGCAGCGGCTTGTACTTGCGTGCCACGGCATAGGCGCGCGCTTCGAGCGTTTGCTGATCGACGCCGTGATGGGCATTGGCCGAGAGCGCGCTGCCCTGTCCGGTCTCGAAGTACATGGCATTGTTGCCGACTGTGCCGCGCTGGAGGCTTTGCGCGGCGTCGTAGCCTTCCTTGAGCACCGCGAGATTGATGCCGAAACTGCTGTTGGCGGCCTCGGTTCCGGCGATGGATTGGAACACGAGGTCGACGGGTGCGCGCCGGTTGATGGCCTCGATGCTGGTCGTCACATGCGTGAGCACGCACGATTGCGTCGGGATGTTGTAGCGCTGGATGATCTCGTGAAGCATGTCGATCAGCGTGATTACGGCGGAGATGCTATCCGTCGCCGGATTGATGCCGATCACCGCGTCGCCGTTTCCGTACATGAGGCCGTCGACGATGCTCGCCGCGATGCCTGTCGGATCGTCGGTCGGATGGTTGGGCTGAAGACGCGTCGAAAGGCGCCCCTTCAGCCCGATGGTGTTGCGGAACTTGGTGACGACACGGCACTTCTGCGCGATCAGCACCATGTCCTGCACGCGGCAGATCTTGGAGACGGCCGCGACCATCTCCGGAGTGAGGCCCGGCGCCAGCGCCGCGAGCGAGCGCTCGTTTGCCTCGTCAGAGAGAAGCCAGTCGCGGAAGGCACCGACGGTCAGATGCGAGATCGGCGCGAACGCCTTCGCATCGTGATCGTCGATGATCAGGCGCGTCACCTCGTCGGTCTCGTAAGGCACCAGATGCTCGACGAGGAAGACTTTGAGGGGCACATCGGCGAGCGCCATCTGAGCGGCCACGCGTTCCTCGTCGTCGCCTGCCGCCACACCTGCGAGATAGTCGCCGGATCGCGCTGGCGTGGCTTTCGCCATGAGAACCCGGAGGTTCTCGAAGCTGAACCGGTGACCGGCGATGGAATAAGAGTAGCTCATGAGGGTTGCCCGCCGATTGCTGCTGTCCAAGTCTTTAGAACGGCTCTTCCTCGCCTGGTGCCGCCGCGACCAGATGATGGCGGCTGTAGAGTGCGAAATAGGCGATGAAGATTGCGTAGACGACCGCGGCGCCGATGATCACCCGGGGATCCACGAGGAACCCCGCGACCACAGCGACGCACGCCAGGATGAGCGCGATCCCCGATGTGAGGATTCCGCCCGGCGTCCTGTAGGGCCGGTCGAGGTTAGGCTCCCGGATGCGCAGCGCGATATGCGAGGCCATCATCATCACGTACGAGACCGTTGCTCCGAACACCGCGATCAGGATGAGGAGATCGCCCTGCCCGCTGAGCGAGAGCAGGAAGCCGATGATACCGGGTACGATCAGCGCAACATAGGGGGTTTTACGTCCGCTCGTCAGCGACAGCGCGCGGGGCAGATACCCGGCGCGAGACATGGCGAACACCAGCCGCGAGTAGCCGTAGATGATCGAGAAGAAGCTCGCGATGAGGCCGGCCAGACCGACGAAGTTGACGAACCGGCTCACCCAGGTCGGGCCGCCGAAGACTTTGGGAGACTCGAGTGCCGCCACCAGCGGATTGCCCGAATCCTTGAGTGCATCCGCCCCCGCGCCGCCCGGACCGAGCGTGAGGATCAGTGCACAGAATGCCAGCAGAACGAGGATGCCGCCGATCAGGCCGCGCGGCAGGTCCCGCTTGGGATCGTTGGTTTCCTCAGCCGCGAGCGGAACGCCCTCGATGGCGAGGAAGAACCAGATCGCGTAGGGAATCGCCGCCCAGATGCCGAGATAGCCGAACGGCAGGAACGGGCTCGCCCCGGCAGCATCGGTCACCGCGATGTCGAACAGGTTGTTCGTATCGAAATAGGGGATCATCGTGACGACGAAGACGATGAGCGCCACGACAGCCAGCGCCGTGATGGCGAAAATCAGCCGGAGCGCTTCGCCGGCACCATAGAGATGGATGCCGAGGAACACGACGTAGAAGGCCAGATAGACGATCCACCCGTCGATGCCGAACAGGGAATTACAGTAGGCGCCGATGAAAACCGCGATCGCCGCCGGCGCGATGGCATATTCGATAAGGATCGCGATGCCGCAGAGGAAACCGCCCCAGGGGCCGAAGGCGCGTCGCGCGAAGCCGTATCCGCCGCCCGCCGTGGGAGCGATGGTCGCGAGTTCCGCAAGCGCGAAGCACATGCAGGTGTACATGGTCGCCATCAGGATGGAGGCGATGAAGAGGCCGCCCCAGCCGCCTTGTGCGAGTCCGAAGTTCCAGCCTGCGTAGTCGCCCGAGATAACGTAGGCGACGCCGAGGCCGACGAGCAGCAGCCATCCTGCGGCGCCGCGCTTGAGCTGACGCTTTTCGAAATAGTCTTGCCCAACCTTGTCGTACTCGACACCTGAGTGTCCCGCTGACTCCATGGTGATCCCCTTGAACTTGTGTTTGTTTATTTTATTTCCGCAGCGCAGCATCATGCGTTCGGAGCCGGCGGGGCCGGCGCCGTTGTAAAGCGCGATGGAGGGTTGCGGCGCACATCGCCCAAAAATGACGACGGCAATCTCACTCTTAGTGTTGGAAGACGCTAGTGATGCGCTATTATGTCGTCTATCCAATTTCGGCATGCGTGCTTGACGTCCGACTTAAGTCTCATTCGGCAACAGGCACGCGTAGTCCCGAAACAGCTCAAGTGGACGTTGCGCATGGTGGCTTTGTCGGAACGCCACGCCCCCCCGCCGAAGGGCTCGCCTGACGGTAATACGGCCGTTCACGCGGCTATCACGCGCGATATCGACGAGCAGGCGGCGCTTCTGCGCGGCTGGAACCAGACCTACGATCAGATCTCCGCCGGCGCCTTCAGCGGCTCGTTCTGGGAAGCCCGGATCGACGACGTTCAGTTTTTCCGTGAGATCACCAGCAATTCGCTTCATCAGACCGGAGACTTGCCGGAGGGGACGATCGCCGTCGGCGTGCCGATCGCGTTGCGCGGTAACGCGAGGTTCTGCGGTCAGCGGTGCGACGGAGCGCAGGTGCACGTCTTTTCCGGCAACGATGCATTCGAGTTCTTTTCGCCGAGCGGATTGGACATCGCGGGTTTCGTGCTGAGGGAGCAGGACTTGCGCTGCTCTTTGACCTCGGACGAGTTGGAAACGGTCCTGCCGTCGCTTGCAAACCCGCATCTTCGTGCGGTCGATGGCAGCGCGGCAGAGCACATGCGCCGCATCTTCGCCGACGTTTGCGAGGTCGTCACCAACTGTCCGGATCTCGAAAACGATGCGCCGCGCCGGGCGTCCATGACCCGCGATGTGCGGGCTGCCCTGGTAGCGGCCTTGTCGCGAACCGAAAACGACAGCTTCGACGTTCCCTCCGCGAAGCGCGCCCGCATCGTGCGCGATGCGCGCGATCTCGTGACCGAGTCGCCGGATGGTTATACGAGTGTGGAGGAGTTGTGCCGCACGCTGGGCGTCAGCCGGCGCGCGCTCCAGCAGTCGTTCCAGGAGACTCTGGGGCTCAAGCCCTCGGCCTATCTGCGGTCCCTGCGCATGAACGGGGCGCGCCGGGCGATCAAGCAGGCCAATTCCGTAGCGGAAGCGGCCACGCTCTGGGGCTTCTGGCACTTCGGCCGCTTTGCTCGCGACTACAAAGTGATGTTCGGCGAGCTTCCGTCGGAAGCCTTCCGCCGCTATCACGGACCGGCGGAGGCGGGCGAGCCGTGAGCGGCTTCACCGCGACCCAAAGGTTTTGATGCCAGAAACGGCGGCGGCAAACGCGGCGTGCCAGTCCGCGCACGGCGATTGTGGCTTCACGCGACGCCCGCTGCGCGTAAAAGCGAAAGGTCTGCCGACGGCTTCCGCGGCAAGCGCAGCCACGCCGACCGCCGTCAGCTCCGGTTGATCGGAGACGATCAGCTCCCGTTCGAGGCAATCGGCGAGAAACTGGCAGAAGTAGCGGTTGCGCGTCATGCCCCCGTCGATCGAGATGGCCTCGCCCGGCGCTGAAGCCTTGCTGATCGCCATCATGACCTCGGCCGTGCGCAGCGCGACACCTTCCAGCACCGCCTGCACGAGATCCGCCTTGGTCGAATCGAGCGAGAGGCCAAGCCACGCGCCGCGCGCCGACCGGTCCCAATGCGGGCACGCAAGGCCGGCGAGCGAGGGCACGAATGCTAGCCCACGCGAGATCGCGGGAGGGGTGTCGAAGTGGTCAATGTCCGAGAATGCATCGAACAGGCCGAGCGATCTCGCCCATTCCAACGCCGACGACGCACAATAGACGCCGCCGTCGACCGCATATACGGGCGCGCCGCCCGCGTTCTGCCAGGCGACGGTGGGCAGCAGACCGCCACCCGGGTTTTGGTGGAGCGTTCCGGTGATCTGCAACGCGAAGGCTCCGGTGCCGAACGTGATCTTCGCGTCGCCTTGTCTGCGGCAGCCATGGCCGTAGAGCGAGGCCTGCTGATCGACGATGCTGGCTGTCAGCGGAACCTTTTTGGCCCCGCACGCCAGGGAGCCGAAGTCGCCGCTGGTGGGCACGATCCGCGGCAAGGCCTCGATTGGCACGCCGAACAGGCGGCAGAGCTCCGGGTCCCAGCTTCCCGTCGTGATGTTCATGAGCGAGGTGCGTGAGGCGGTCGCGATGTCGGTTTCGAAACGGCCTGTCAGGCGATCGAGGAAGAAGGCATCGGTGGTTCCGAGCCTGAGGCGGCCTTGATCGGCTAGCCGCCGCGCCTCGGGGATCTCACGTAGGATCCACGCGAGCTTGGATGCCGAGAAATAGGGGTCGAGCGGCAGCCCGGCACGCTCGCGCACGATCGCTTCCGCGCCATCGGCCTTGAGCCTGTCCATGAAGGCGGAGGTGCGCGCATCCTGCCACACGATTACGGGACCGACTGCGGACTTGGTTTCCGCATCCCAGCCGAGGCAGCTTTCTCCTTGATTGTCGATACCGATGGCCCCGAGATCGCCGATCGCACCCGCTGCATCGAGGCAAGCCCGGATATTGCGGATCAGTTCCTCGGGATCGTGCTCGACATGATCGGGCGCCGGATAGAGCTGTTGGTGCGGCAGCGAGGCGATGGTCCGCACCGAGCCGTCGCCGTCGATGACCAGCGCGCGCGTGCTCGTCGTGCCCTGGTCGATGGCGAGCGTCTTCATGCCTTGTCTTCCGCGAACACGATGTGCACCGGCCCGTTGAGATCGATGGGAAGCCGATCGAGCGGGATGAGAATACGCCGCTCGGGTAGCGCGTCGATCCTTTGAGACCATAGGTTTTGGCCGGAGACAACGACCGAAAGCGTGCCTCGGGCCGGCCGGCGTACGCGCACTTGGAGAGTCCTCGGTGCACCGCTTGCCGCGACGAGCCGTTGCGGCACCACATACTTGAGCGCGTCTCCCATGAGGGCGAGGCCTGCGCGTGGGGTGGGCTCCGGCAGTGTCCCGGCGAGGCTTCCGGCGATCATCCGCGCCGCAGCGCGGCCCTCGGCCCAGCACCAGCCAGCGGTCTCCACGGGGCGCAGCAGGTTTCCGGCAGCGAAGTATGCGGGATCGCTGAGGCGGAAGAACTGGTCCACGCAGGGACCACCCGACATGCTGTCCACGGCAAGGTGGCTGTCGCGCAGTAAAGAGGCCTCCGGCAGGAACTGCCCGGTGACGATCACCCCATCGGCCTCGATCCGCGAGGTCCGCCCGGAGCGATCGGCAACCTCGACTGCCTCTACCTGCGCGCGCCCCTCGATGCGCGTGATCGAGGCCCCGAGCATCAGCGGAACGCCAAGCGCGCCGGGCAACAGCCGGGAGGCGCGCCAGGCGGTGATGCGCGCGTTGGGCTCTATCATTGCCACGGGCTTGATTCCGGCATGGCGGCAGGTGAGCAAGGCCGAGAACGAGACCAGCTCCGTGCCGAGAATGACGGGACGGCTGAACGGCTTGAGTCCGTCGAGATACACGAGGCCTTGCAGAGCCCCGGTGGAGAGCACGCCGCTGGGTTTCGTTCCGCCGATCAGCCGGGCGGCACGCGTTTTCTCTCTCACGCCGGTCGCGACGAGCACACGGCGCGCGCGGATTGTTGCGAGCCCGTCCGGAGACGAGACGTCAATCTGCGGGCCGGGCTTGAGCGAGGTGACGGAAACGCGTGTCCTGATCTCGGCGCCCACCCGCAGCGCCCGCTCGACGAGGCGCGCGGCATAGTCCGGTCCGCGAAGAACGCGCGAGAATTCGCGCATGCCGAACGGATAGTGGCCGCAATGACGCGGAATGCCCCCGGCCTCGCGTTCGCGCTCGATCACCACGACGGAGGCAACGCCGAGGCGTTTCAACTCCACGGCCGCGGACAAACCGGCCGGTCCACCGCCGATGATCGCGACGTCGTAAGCAGGGGTGGTTTCACCTGTCATCTGGTGCCCCGCTCATGGGATGCTTGAGGCGGTCCTTGGTCAGGCGCGCGAGCTCGGCCGAGCAATAGAAGCCCTGGCAACGGCCCATGGTCACACGGGTCTTGCGCTTCAATCCGGCGAAGCTACCTGGCGCGAGCGGGCCTTCGAGAGCGGCTTCGATTTCCGCGCGCGTCACGCGCTCGCAATGACAGACGACACCGTCGTTGCATGGTGTCTGCCAGCTTCGCTCTCCCGCTTCGCTGATCTGCGCCACCGTGGGCCAGATGGGATCGGTGAGAGCGTGAGGAGCGTGGCCAAGCTCGAGATACTGGGAGAAGACATGGCGCGCGATGCCGAGCGCCGAGCTCAGTCCCGTGGAGCGGATGCCGCCCACCGTGATGAGATTGATCTCGCGATGGGCACGGATCTGATAGTCCTTGAACTCGGTCGCAGGCCGGAGCCCAGCGTAGATCGCGGAGACCTCGATGCCGGAAAGAGCGGGCACGATTTGCGTGCCCCGTTCCTGCAACTGCGCGAGCGTCTCAGGCACCAGCACCGCCTCGTCTCGCGCCGTTTGTTCTTCGGCCGTCGGGCCGACCAGAAGATTGCCGAAAGCGGTGCGGCACACGACGATGCCTTTGGTCGTCGCGCTGGGGACGGGAAGCAGGATGCTCTTCACCAGCCCTGCAGCCGCCTTGTCGTAGACGACGAACTGCCCCTTGCGCGGGCGAATATGAAAATCGGAGACGCCGCGAAGCGTCTGGTCGACGAGATCGCCATAGAGACCCGCCGCGTTGATTACGCACGTCGCTGCGATCTCTCCCGCGCTCGTCTCCAATCGCCAGGCCGATCCGTCGAACTGCCCCGCGAGGACTTCGCACTCGCGCCGAAGCTCCGCGCCGTTTGTGAGCGCCTGCAGCAAATAGGCGTGCGGTGCCGACCAGGGATCGATGATGAACTCTCGCGGAACGCAGAACCCCGCCCGTACGCGGCGCGAGAGATTGGGCTCCCTCCGCAAGATCTCGTCGGACGTGAGCGCCTCGACATCCCCGACACCGTTGTCGCGCGCCTGCTGCATCAGCTCGGGGAGGCGCGCTTCCTCCTCTTCCGTCCAGGCGAGCACCAGCGCACCGGACCGGATGAGCGGAAGGCCGAGACGCTCGCGAATGTCGAGATATTCGCTATAGCCGCTTGCAATGCACGATTGCTCCAGCGAGCCGCAAGGCGCGTCGAAGCCCGTATGAAGGATCCCGCTGTTTCCCTTGGACGCGCCGTCGAGAATGTCGGGAGCCTTCTCGAGCACGATCACCTTCGCGCCTTCGAGAGTGAAGCGCCGCGCGATCGCACAGCCGACGACGCCCGCCCCGACAACGGCGACATCGAAACCGGATTGTGCGTGCGAGCGCGACATAAATCTGTACTCGTTCTAATTTTGCAGCTGCGAAGCTTGCGAGACCCGAGCCAACCGGGATGATGCCTGTTTAGTCAATTTTGGCGCGGCATTAGTCAGAATGACTGCCTGAATGATCACAACTTCAGCACTATGAATGTTGACTCGGGCAATCTTCTCGTTTTCATTTATCGAACGCAAGGGGGCTCGGCATGAAACCGAAGCATCGGCAGGCGCACATCGCTGAGCTCGTCAGCCAGAGGGGGGAAGCCTCGGTCGACGCGCTTGCTCAGCAGTTTGGCGTCTCCGCGGAGACGATCCGGCGGGACCTCAGCCAGCTCGCGGAAGGCGGCGTCATCCAGAAAGTGCATGGCGGCGCGCGCCGCTCGCCCCTTATTGCAGAGGGCAGCTTTTCCGAGCGCATGGCTGAGAATGCCGGCGCAAAGGAGGAGATTGCGCGAAAGCTCGCTCCGCTCATCGAGCCTGGCGACACCCTCTTCATCGACACCGGCTCGACGACGCTTGCCTGCGCACATCAGCTTGCCGCGGTTCCCGAGCTTACCGTCATCACCAATTCGGTGCGCATTGCGCACGTGATGTCCTCGGGCGAGGGCCGGCCGAAGGTGCTGCTGCTCGGCGGCGAGTTTCGCAACGACAATGCGGAAACGGTTGGCCCGACCACGATCGAGCAGATCCGCGGATTCCAGGCGGATCATGCGGTGATCACGGTGGCAGCGCTCGATGCGTCTGTCGGTGCGATGGACGCGGAGCTCGATGAGGCGCACGTGGCGCGCGCGATGATCGAGTGCGCACACCGGCTCATCGTTGTCGCCGATGCCAGAAAGATGGAGCGCAAAGCGGCCTTCCGCGTCTGCCGGCTGGATGAGATCGATGTTCTTGTTTCGGATACTGCGCCGTCGCCCGCATTCAGGGCCGCGCTAGGGGAAGCCGATGTCGAGTTCAGATGAACATTCGCTGGCGCGCCTTGTGCGCGCCTTCTCGGTTGGGGGACTTCGATGCCGGCCGTGATCAGGCACTATGTCAGGATCGTAGACAAGATCTCGAACTATGTCGGCTACGCCGCCATGTCGCTGGTGTTCGTCATGATCGGCGTGCTCCTCCTTGATGCCGTCACGCGCAATGTCATCCGCATGCCGCTGCACTGGTGCGTGGAGTTCGCGCAATTCACGCTCGCTGCCTACTACTTCATGGGCGGAGCGATGACGCTCAAGAACGACGAGCACGTTCGGCTCGACCTCGTCTACTCCAGATTGTCCGACAAGGGCCGGGAGTGGATCGACATTCTCACGAGCGGCTGCCTCATTTTCTATCTCTCGATCATGCTCATCGGCGCCATCTCGAGCCTGAAGTACGCGATCGCGACCAACGAGAAGCGGTTCTCGATCTGGAATCCCTCGATGATCCCCATCAAGACGCTGATGGTCGCCTGTCTCGTGCTCATGATCCTTCAGGCAATTTCTCTGCTCTTCAAGCACATCGCGGCCGTCAGGGGTGTCGATCTCAAATGAGTCATGAGCTGATCGCACTTCTGATGTTCTCGTCGATGATGGTGATGCTGCTCACCGGGCAGCGCATCTTCGCGGCGATCGGCTTCGTGGCCTCCGTTGCCGCGCTTGCCCTCTATGGACCCGGCGGCATCGAGATGCCGTTCAGCGCCACCTTCAAGCTGTTCAATTGGTTTCCGATTCTCACGGTGCCCATGTTCATCTTCATGGGCTACATGTTCTCGGAGTCCGGCATCTCCGAAGAGCTTTATCGGATGCTGCACGTGTGGTTCGGCCGGTTGCGAGGCGGGCTCGCGATCGGCACCATGCTTCTCATGGTCATCATCTCCGCGATGAACGGCCTGTCGGTCGCCGGCATGGCCGTGGGAGCCACTATCGCGCTGCCCGAGATGCTGAGGCGCGGTTACAACAAAGTGATGATCTCGGGTGTGGTGCAGGGTGGCTCGTCCCTCGGCATCCTTATTCCACCGAGCGTCGTGCTCGTGCTCTACGGTATGATTGCGCGCCAGCCGGTGGGACAGCTTTGGCTCGCCGGCGTCGTCCCCGGCCTGCTGATGGCCTCGATCTTCATTCTCTACATCGTCATACGATGCCGGTTGAACCCGGATCTCGCACCCACGGTAGACGATGAAGATCTCAACATGCCGCTCAAGGAGAAGCTCAAGCTTCTGCGCGCGGGCATCATTCCATTTCTCATTTTCCTGTCGATGACCGGCTTGTTCGTGATGGGCTACACGAGCCTCGTCGAGGCCTCGGCGGTCGGCGTGACGGCGTCGATTATCGCGGCCGCGGCCAAGGGCCGGCTCACCTGGAAGGTTCTTTTCGAAACCTCCAAGAAGACGCTGAACATCTCGTGCATGTTCATGTGGCTCATTCTTGCCGCGCTCGCATTCGGCGGCATCTTCGACGGACTGGGTGCGGTGCGCGCCATCGAGCGGCTGTTCATCACAGACATGGGTCTCGATCCCTGGATGGTGATGTGCATGATGATGGCGACCTTTATCTTCCTCGGCATCTTCCTCGACGACACCGCGATGCTCGTGATCGTCGCCCCACTTTTCATTCCGCTCGTGAAAGCCCTCGGGTTCGATCTGATCTGGTTCGGCGTGCTCTACACGATCACGTGCCAGATCGCGTACATCACGCCGCCATTCGGCTACAACCTGTTCCTGATGCGAGCGCTCGCGCCCAAGGAAATCACGCTGATCGACATCTATCGCTCGATCATTCCCTTCTTCCTCATGATGGTCAGCACAATCGTCATCCTGATGATCTTCCCGCAGATCGCGCTGTGGCTGCCCAACTACATGTATGGCAAGTGACGCCGCGCCTTGTACCGCTCGAAATCGATAGCATCACAGGGAGTAAGGACATGTCGAAATCAGATTTGATCAAAGGCAGCACCGACGCCTCCAAGCAAAGCAGGCGCTCGTTCCTGAAGACGGCCGGAACCGGCGGCGCTGCGGCGCTGGCGGCGACGACGGTGGCCGCGCCCTACGTCAAGGCGCAGGGCGGCAAGATCAAGTGGCGCCTGCAGACGTACTCGGGCGCGCCGCTCGGCGCCCATGTCATCAAGCCGCAGATCGAGGCATTCAACAAGGCTGCCAACGGCGAAATGGAGATCGAGCTTTACTATGCCGACCAGCTCGTACCTACCGCCGAGCTGTTCCGCGCCATGCAGAGCGGAACCATCGACGCCGTGCAATCCGACGACGCGACGATGGCCTCGCCGGTCGACATCGCAGACTTCGGCGGCTACTTCCCGTTCTCCTGCCGGTTCAGCCTCGATCTTCCGGTCATGTTCAAATACTACGGCTTGGACAAGATCTGGGAGGAAGCCTATTCCGAGGTCGAGAACGTCAAGTGGCTCTCCGCTGGATCCTGGGATCCGCTCCACATCTTCACCAAGTCGCCGATCAAGAGCCTGGCGGACCTCAACGGCAAGCGCGTGTTCGGCGTGCCGACCGCAGGCAAATTCCTCTCGCGCTACGGTTTGGTGCCCGTCACCGTGCCGTGGGACAACGTTGAGGTCGCGATTCAGACGGGCGAGCTCGACGGCGTGGCCTGGTGCGGCTTCACAGAAGCCTACGAGGTCGGTTGGGCCGACGTCTGCAAGTACGCGCTCCTGAACAACATCTGCGGCGCCTGGTGTGGCTCCTACTTTGCCAACAAGCAGAGCTGGGAAAAGGTACCGCCGCACCTGCAGCAGCTCTTCCTCTCCACGATCGACCAGTCGCACTACTATCGCCAGGTCTGGTATTGGGGCGGCGAGGCGAAGCTGCGCGTCGAAGGCAAGAAGATGGAGCTGACCGAGATCCCGAAAGAGGAATGGGAGAAGGTGGTGAAGGACGCCGAAAGCTTCTGGGACGAAGTCGCGGCCAAGAGCCCGCGCGCGGCGCGTGTGGTCCAAGTCTACAAGGACTACACGGCCGTCATGAACAAGGTCGGCTATCCGTACCGCTGAGTATTCAGGACATGAGAGAGCGAGAGAAGGCGGCGGCCGTGTGCGCCGCCTTTTTCTTTGGAACTAAGGGGCCGCCCGCCATCACGACGGTTTGTTTTGCCCGAACGAGGAAAGCTCGAAGATCTCCGACAGCATCCCCCAGAAAAAAGTCTCACCGGGGTATCCGGTTATCCGTCCGATCTCGCGGTCGTCTTCGACGAGAATGAACGTCGGCGTCACCGTGACGGGTTTGGTGATGAACGAGGGCAGGGGGGCGCGAAGATCGATATGACGCAGCGGCGCGAAACGGCCTTCGTCTGAAACGGGATAGATAGGTCCGATCTCTCGATCCCAGAGCGCACACCAGGAGCAGCCCGTCTGCCGCACCATGATCAGCTCGGCCGCTTGGGCATTGCTAGCGAGAGCAAGCATCAGCGAGGCGCCCGCGAGAATGCCACGATGCAGCCACGCCGACCGGCCGAAGGAGACGAGAAACCGCGCGATGCTCATTTGTTGACGGGGCTATCCGGATCGAACAGATAGGCGACGACATCCTTGATCTGCTGCTCCGTCAAAAAGGCGTGCGCTCCGAAGCGCGGCATGTTCGAGCAGGCAACAGTGGCTTGAGGATTGTAGATCTTCGCGAACGTGTCACGCGCAGCCTCGGCGCTGAAGTTGCGCAGCTTCCCATACTCCGAAAGACTGGGTCCCAGCGTTCCGAACGATAGCTCCGACTTCGCCATTTGATGGCAGGCATAGCAGTTGCCGCCGTTCACGGTGTCGGCATTGTCGCTGAACTGTCCGCCACGCCCGCTCTGAGCGACCTTCTCGCCATCCCGCCATTTGCCGAGAACCTGCCCATCCTTCGGCAGGACGACGGTTGAAGCTTCCCGCGCTAGGATCTTTTCGGCGACATCGTCGGGAGGGGCATTGCGGAAACGCGAGCAGGAGGCCTGCGTCTCGTCCTGCTTCAGCCGCACTTTCCAGGTGGCCTCGGCGTTGCGCCACATCTCCTGAACGTAAGGCTCGGTGATCGATGGATCGCCCGCGCCGGAGCGTTGCGCCCCTTCGTCATGATGCTCACCGGTGTCGTGGGCGACGGCATTCATGGCGCCAGCGATGAAAAGGGCGGCGCAGAGTGTGAGTGTCCGCATGGGCGAGCCCCGGTTAGCGCTTGATTGAGGGGACATTGAGCGTTCCACCGTCGGCCTGCTTGGCCAGGTAGATCATGAGTGCGGTCAGTCCCGCCGAGCCGTATTCCGGCGGCGGCATGCGCATCTGACGATAACAGTCCCACAAGCGGTTCTGCATGGTCCGCATCTGGCTCTGAGACACGCGGTAGGTGGGCCACGATCCCATCGTCTCTGTCGCGTCCTTGCCGGGCTTGGTCAGGTTCGGGAGCTGGGTGGTCCGAATGCGTGCGGAATCGGCGCTGTGACAGGTGGCGCAAGAGAAATCCAAGAGCGAACCGCGTCGATAGAAAAGCTCCTCGCCCACGGCGTAGGCGTTCTGCTCCTGCACGTCATCGAGCGGAATATGGAACGTCATTCCGCTCGACTTGTTGGCGATGTAGGCCACGAGATCCTCCATGTCGGAGGTCGTGCCGGGCGTGCTGAACTTGCGCGCGACGATTTCCTTCGTGTCGAGCGCCTGTATGGTCGTCATGCACCAGAGAAGCCGCTGCTCGAGATCCATCACACTGTCGGAATCGGCGAAGTAGCGGGGAAGCTCCGCATAGGCGCCGTCCAGAATGCCGGGACCTTTGCCGAGATCGCACGTTTCGAGGGAGACGTTCTTCTCACCTCGCGCCAGCTTCCACAGCGCTTCGCCCCGGTCGACGTTGAGAAACGCCGGGTTGGCCATCGGGTCGTTGATCATTTCCCGGTAACGCTGGATCTCGTCCTCGGTATCGCCTGCATGAAGCCCCGCCGCTCCGAAGACGAGAAGGACAAGGGTCGCGGCGAGGGAAAAAACGCGGACGCGATGTGTCATGCGGCTGACCTGGGTGTGGCGGCGCGCTAGGCGCGCTGCATCGATGCGGCGGGCGTGGATGCGGCAGTTAATCTCTCCGCGCGCCGCGCAACAAATAGGAAGACCGAATGAGAGACATTGCCACTGCAAATGAGGTGCGCGGCACAGTCGCCGATATGATGAGCCGATGAGCGAGTGCTCCGCTGCCGGGTATGAAGAGAGGAATCATGAAGGCTCTGCGCGTCGTTCTTTCCCTGATCGTCTTGGCTGCCGGAGCCGTCTCCGCATGGGCCGTGGAATCGGAGGGGGCGAAAAAGTCAGCGGGCAATTCGGGGCCGGCGCGCCTCACGGTGCTTTTCGATGCGTTCGGTAGAAATCCGAGCCTCAAAAAGGACTGGGGCTATGCCGCCCTTGTCGAGATCGGAGGGCGCAGAATTCTCTTCGACACCGGCAACGATCCCGCCGTCTTCGAGCACAACGTCAAGACGCTCGGGGTCGATCTGCACACGCTGGACTTCGTCGTCATGTCGCATCGGCACGGCGATCACACGACCGGACTGTCCTACCTCCTGTCGGTCAATCCTAAAGTCCGCATCTATGCCCCGAAGGAAGGGTTCGGCGTTTTCGGATCATCCGCGCCGTCCGCCTTCTATCGCAAAGAGCCGGGACTGCCGGCCGGCATGCGCTATTTCGACGGCGCTCCGCCCGAAGTCATGAAGTTCGGAAAAGCGTGGCCGGGCGCAAACATAGAATTGGTGGAAGAAACCCGCGAGATTGCACCGGGCGTTCATGTGATCGCGCTCGTGTCCGACAAGCCGGGCACGCTCGAGATGAAAGAGCTGTCGCTAGCGATCGAGACGTCAGAAGGCATTGTGCTCGTCGTTGGCTGCTCGCATCCCGGCATCGATCGCATTGTTGCCGCGGCGGCGCGGATCGACCGGCGTATTCACCTCATAGCCGGAGGTTTGCATCTTCTCACGACCCCCGACGGTGAGATGATGCGCCAACTTAAAGCGCTGCATGAGACCTATGGCGTGGCCTGGATCGCTCCGGGGCATTGTACGGGAGAGCCGGCCTTCGCCGCACTCGCGCGTCTTTTCGGTGACCGCAGCATCTATGCGGGATTGGGAACGGCAATCGGGCTGGGATCAAACCCGCGCGCGGATCTGATTCCCTCGACGCGCTACGCAATGGGCTCGGAGGACTTGCAGGGCTATCGAACCGTCCTGCGGCAGAGCCTCATACGGTTCGGGCGCCCCGCAACCGGGCGGCCCTGAACTCTGGAGCCGCCCCCATGTACCGAGTTCTAAAGGCACCAGTCGAAGGCCGACACGGGAGCCGGCACGTGCTTGTGCGACGTGGGCACCGTCTCGACCTGCAGCGTTTCCCAGATCTCGTTGAAAAGCGCCGTCGGAATCGTATTCGGCTTTCCAACCGCGAAATAGTCGATCTTCGCCGGCTGCCCGTCGTCCAGGATGGGAATCGCCGGATGTCTGGAGGACATCGAGATCTTAGAGGCGGGCAGGATACCGGAGCCGAGTCCCATGTCGGACCATTCCTCGACCACGGAATAGCTGCTGGCTTCGCCGAGATAGCGGTTCAACGTGCAGCAGTTGTCTTCGAACAGTCGCTTGGTGACTTGCGCCAGGCCGCAGGCGTTGGGAACGAGCACGAACTGCTCTTCCGCGATCTCCCGCACTGTCACATGGCTGGCGTGCGCCCACTTCTCCCGCACCTCCTTGCGGGGAATGAACAGCAGCGGCTCGCTGTAGATGCGTTGAACCATGCAATCGGGGAGCGCCTGCGATCGGGTATCGAGCGGCGAGAGGATGATGTCGATCTGCGAGCGACGCATGAGGTCGCAGAGTTCCGCCAGATTGCTCTCGCGATAGACGATTTCCAGATCCGCCCGCTGCGCTTTGGCGGGCTCGAATGCGACTTCTGCCATGCGGATGCCGACGCAAGGCGAAAGACCCACGCTCACATGCTGCGCCTTACCGGTCTGCTTCGCGAGATCGCGCACGCGCTCGAACGCCTTCAGCGCATCGAGGACGGCCGGGAGGATTCGCTCGCCATAAGCGGTCAGCGCGACGCTGCGCGTCGTCCGCCGGAAAATGCGGTGGCCCAGGTCCGCCTCGAGCTGGGCGATGCCGTTGGAGAGGGTCGGCTGAGTGACGGCGCAACGAGACGCGGCGGCAACGAACGAGCCCTCCTCGGCAAGCGCGCGAACATACCTAAGCTGCTGAAGATTCATAGCAAAGCACCCGATAATGGGACGGTGGATTATGCTATGATATATGTCAAACTCGACCTTGAAAACCTATATTAGCCCAACAAGGCGCAACCAAGTTTCCCGAGCGTGGGCATATATAGAAATTTTGAATGGTCAGCATTGCCAAATAGAATTTCACTTAACCAGTTCGGTGAGGGTAGCCTTCAGCATGTTTGCAATCGGGAACCGTTCGCGAGTAACGGTCGAGGAGGAAACAAGTGAAAAAGCTACTGAAATCAACTGTGTGCATGTTGGCTATGGTTGCGGCTGGGCCGGCAGTCACTCTTGCGGATGAGACCTGCAACTCGCCGTTCACTTCGGCGCTCATCAAGGGCCAGGAAGACTTCCTGCACGTTTGGACTTTGGGTGAGGTTGGTGTCGGCGACGAGTCCGACAAGCTGGTAACGATCGACGTTCAGCCCAACTCGCCGACCTACGGCAAGGTCGTGCATTCCGTGTCCGTTGGCGGACGCGGCGAGGCACACCACACGGGCTTCACGGATGACCGCCGCTTCCTCTGGGCCGGCCGTCTGGACGACAACAAGATCTTCGTTTTCGACCTGATCGATCCGTCCAAGCCCAAGGTCGTGAAGACCATCACGGACTTCGTGGATAAGACCGGCTTCGTAGGTCCGCATACGTTCTATGCCACGCCGGGCCGCATGATGATCCAGGCTCTGTCCAACAAGGACACGCACGACGGTCAGACGGGCATTGCCGTCTACAACAACTCGGGCGAACTCGTCTCCGTGCACAAGATGCCGCTGGAGAACGGTGGCGACGGCTACGGCTACGACATCGGCATCAACCCGGCGATGAACGTGATGCTGACGTCGAGCTTCACCGGCTGGACGAACTACATGATGGACATGGGTCAGATGGTCAAAGACCCCGACGCCATGAAGAAGTTCGGCAAGTCGATGATCATGTGGGACTACAAGTCCATGAAGCCGATCAAGACCATGGAGGTTCCCGGCGCGCCGCTCGAGATCCGCTGGTCGCTGAAGCCCGAGGACAACTGGGCGATCACGGCAACGGCGCTGACGTCGAAGCTGTGGCTGGTCAAGCAGGACGAGAAGGGCGAGTGGCAGGCTAAGGACGTGGGCACCATCGGCGATCCGTCGAAGATCCCGCTGCCGGTCGACATCTCGATCTCCGCGGACGCGAAGGGCCTGTGGGTCAACACGTTCCTGGACGGCACCACACGCTACTACGACCTTACGAACCCCGAGGCGCCCAAGGAGGTTTACTCCAAGAAGATGGGTAGCCAGGTGAACATGGTCTCGCAGAGCTTCGACGGAAAGCGCGTCTACTTCACCACGTCTCTGCTCGCAAACTGGGACAAGAAGGGCGAGGACAACGAGCAGTGGCTGAAGGCCTACGATTGGGACGGCAAGCAGCTCGTCGAGAAGTTCAGCGTCGACTTCCATGCTGAAAAGCTCGGCCGGGCTCACCATATGAAGTTCTCGGCCAAGACCAAGGCTGCAGCTCTCGGAGAATAGCGTTGCCGCTTCCCAGCAGTGTTTGGCGGTTCCTCCGGCGGCGTTCTAGCCGCGTGCAGGCCGGCTATGTGGCGCTCTCTCTGCTAGCGTCCACAATCCCCGTAGCGGGGAACGAGCAAAGCGTAGCCGGCCCTGTCCATCCCAAGGCGGGCACGTACAAACTGCAGAAGATCCAGCCGGCTCCGTCCGGCTGGGTCCTCGAGGACAGCGTCTGGATTCCACGCAGACTGTCCAGCTACACGAAGGACAAGATCACACTGTTCTCGTTCTTCTATGCCACGTGCCGGGATCCTGAAGGCTGCCCGAAGTCTTGGGACGCATTCAACAAGGTTCACGAGGCGATCAAGAAAGATCCGAGGCTGCAAAACAAGGTTCGGCTCGTCTTCCTGAGTCTCGATCCCAAGGTCGATACGCCGGAGATGATGTCGTTCTTCAAGACCTCGATCAGCACTCCGCAAGCTCCCTGGTCGTTCCTGACAACGTGGAACGACACTTACCTTGCGCCTATCCTCAACGATCTGTACGTGCCGGCTTCGCGTGAATTCGACGACGCGGGCAAGCCGACCGACGTGATCAATCATCTGGTAAAGGTGTTTCTCATCGATAAGGATTCCTGGGTGAGGGAGATCTATACGACCAGCTTCTTGAATCCCGATGTCGTCCTTTCCGACATCGGAACACTCCTGCTTGAAGAAGAGTGACAACGCGATAGGGATGAAATGAGAAGAAAGCGACGGCTGCCTCTGGCAGTTCCAATATGCACCTCGGTGCTCACAATCCTCCTCGTCGGTCACATTTGGCCGAACTCTGCCTCCGGCGGCGCCGATGATGCCGTGCCGCTTGGCCTCCCGCCCCTAGAAGCTCACCAGCGGCCCGTGAAGGCCCAAGTGGAGCTCGGGCGCAAACTCTTCTTCGACCGCCGGCTCGCCTTCAACAACACGAACTCGTGTGCGATGTGTCACATCGAGTCCCAGGGCCTCACCTCCAACCAGTCCGCGAGGGCCATAGGCATGGAGGGGCGCAGTCTCAGCCGCAACGCGCCTGCCCTCTACAATGTGGCTTATCAGGACACGCTGTTCCACGACGGTCGCGAATCCGATCTCGCCCAGCAAGCCTGGGCGCCGCTGTTGTCGCCTTTGGAAATGGCGAACCCCTCAATCGGCCATGTCGTCGACAAGATCCGCTCGTTCGAGGACTATCGGGGGCTGTTCGAAGCAGTCTTCGACGGTCATGGCCCATCCATGCAGACGATCGGCGACGCGCTGGCCTCGTATCAACGCACGCTGCTCTCCGGAAACTCGCGCTTCGACAAGTGGTACTACGGAAAGCAGGATGATGCCCTGAATGCCGATGAAAAGGCCGGCTTCGAGGTCTTCATGGGCAAGGGCCAATGCGCGACGTGCCACACTGTGGGCGAGAAATCCGCGCTGTTCACCGATCACAAATTCTACGTGACCGGCATCGGCTACTATAACGCGATAGGCGCTGGATCGCGCGTCGCGAAGGTGGAACTGGCCCCCGGCTACTTCATCGACATGAAGTACGAGGACATGAAGTCCTTCAGCGCGCCGCGGATCAACGACATCGGGCGTTTTGCGGTCACTTTGGACGCAAAGGATCGCTGGGCCTACAAGACGCCGAGTTTGCGCAACATCGAGCTGACCTATCCCTACATGCACGATGGCTCACTCTCGACGCTTGAGGATGTCGTTGCGTTCTATGACAAGGGCGGACTCGAGCACGATGGAGAGCGTGCGCTCCAGCCGTTGCACCTGGCGGAAAAAGAAAAGGCTGATCTCGTTGCCTTCCTGAGAACTCTCACCACTGCGGAGGATCAGGCCAAGCACGAAGGCTACAGGTAGCAACGCGATACACGACGCTCACGGCGCTTGCTGTGCGTATTGATTTTCGGTGCGCGGCACCCGGGGAACCGGGTGCCGTTTTTTTTGCTCCGAACGCGTCCCCATCCCGCTGCGGGCATCCGTGCGATCTCGATATATTTGAAATCCGAATAGGCGAAGTAAGGGGTCTGAATAATCTCAGCTCACAAATTCGCAATAAAAATATCAAGAAACAGGGGGTGCCGGTTAATGTGCGATCGAACTTGCCGATCGCACGATCGGAATAATAGGGCGTCGAAAAATCCAAGAAGGAAGAGGCAAGGGGTGGGTGAGAGATGAAGGCACTGACGAGTGCGAGAACGCGCCGCGAAGTTCTCGTCGGAGCGGCAGGTTTTGCAGCGATTGTCGCGCTTCCTGCCGGACCGCTTCTTGCGTCGGGCTCCGAGGTTGATGAGCTGATCAAGAAGGTTGCGGGTGAAAAGAAGGTCGCCGAAGGGCGCATTTCTCTCGACCTTCCGAATATCGCTGAAAACGGATTGGTCGTTCCGCTGAATTTCGATGTCGAAAGCCCTATGACGGCTGAGGATCACGTCAAGGCCGTCCATATATTTGCGGACGGAAATCCAAATCCGCACGTGGCGGATTACACCTTCACGCCGCTGAGCCCGAAGGCCGCGGCTCAGTTGCGGATCCGCTTGGCGAAGACGCAGACGATCACCGCTCTCGCCGTGATGTCGAACGGAGAGATCTTCTCCACCCGTAAGGAAGTCAAAGTCACGATCGGCGGCTGCGGCGGCTGACGCCTCCGGTGCGACCGAACGTTTCGAAAGACCAAAGGATATTCAGTCATGGCCGCAAAAGTCACGCCGCGCGTTCGCATGCCTGCGACGGCAAAAGCCGGTGAGATCATTGAGGTGAAAACCCTGATCAGCCACGAGATGGAGAGCGGGCAGCGCAAGGATGCGTCCGGAAAAATCATCCCGCGGCACATCATCAACAAGTTCACCGCCACCTTCAACGGTAAGGAAATTCTGAGCGCCGATTGGCATCCGGCGATTTCCGCCAATCCCTACCAGTCGTTCTCCGTTCGGGCGACCGAAAGCGGCCTCTTCGTCTTCAGTTGGTTTGATGACGACGGCTCCGTCTACAAGTCCGAGCATCAGGTCACAGTGTCCTGACGCGCCCGATTTAGAGCTAGCGGAGCAAGAAATGATATCGCGGCGTGAATTTTTCGTGGCTGCAACGGCCGCGGCAACGCTGGTCGCCGGCACCGGAGTTCCTCTCAGCCGGCTCTCGGCGGAGGGGCGTTTGACGCAGGATGATCTGCTCGCTTTCGAGCCGGTCGGAAACGTCACGCTCGTGCATGTCACGGATCTGCACGCGCAGCTCGTGCCGATCCATTTTCGCGAGCCGTCCGCCAACTTCGGCGTCGGCGAGTCGCGGGGACGCGTTCCCCACCTCGTCGGTGCGGAGTTTCGCAGGGCGTTCAAGCTGACGGATGGCTCGGCGCTGGCGTACGCGCTGACTGCCGATGACTTCGAGGGGCTGGCGCGCGCCTATGGCGCTATGGGCGGCCTCGACCGGATCGCGACCGTCGTCAAGGCGATTCGCGGCGAGCGCGGCGATCGGATGTTACTGCTCGATGGCGGCGATACCTGGACCAATAGCTGGACGTCTCTGCAGACCAAGGGGCAGGACATGGCGGATGCCATGCGCATGCTCAAGACGGATGCGATGACGGCGCATTGGGAGTTCACTCTTGGCGAGGCTCGCGTGCGCGAGCTCGCCGACGGCATGGGCTTCCCGCTTCTCGCGCAGAACATCCGCGAAGCCGAGTTCGAGGAGCACGTCTTCGAGGCTTCGCGGATTTTCGAGCGCAACGGAGTGAAGATCGGCGTTGTTGGCCAGGCGTTTCCCTATACGCCGATCTCCAATCCGCGCTGGATGATCCCGAACTGGACCTTCGGTATTCGTGAGAAGGAGCTCGCAGCAGAAATCGAGTCGCTCCGCACGAAGGGCGCCGACTTGATCGTGCTTCTTTCGCATAATGGCTTCGACGTTGACCGCAAGGTCGCGGAGCGCGTTCCGGGGATTGACGTCATTCTCTCGGCGCATACCCACGACGCGGTGCCCGAGGTCACGCAGATCGGGCGCACGCTGCTCGTGGCATCCGGCTCGAACGGCAAGTTCGTGTCGCGCCTCGATCTCGACGTGCAGTCGAAACGCGTCGCGTCGTTCCGTTACCGTCTCATCCCGATCTTCTCTGATGCGATCACGCCGGACGCGGAGATGAAGGCGCATATCGAGGCTGTGCGCGAGCCATTCCAGAAGGATCTCTCCCGCGTTCTCGGAACGACGGACGGACTTCTGTATCGGCGCGGAAACTTCGACGGAACGCTGGATACGCTGATCTGCGACTCGATCATCGAGCAGCGTGATGTCGAGATCTCGCTGTCTCCAGGCGTGAGGTGGGGACCGAGCATGCTGCCCGGCGCACCCATCACATTCGAGGATATCACCAACGCCACCGCGATGAGCTATCCCGCCTGCTACCGCACGACGATGACGGGAGCGCGCCTCAAGGAAGTGCTCGAGGACGTGGCCGACAATATCTTCAATCCGGATCCGTACTACCAGCAGGGCGGTGACATGGTGCGCTGCGGCGGCCTCGGCTACGCGATCGACATCGCGCAGCCCGCCGGGCAGCGCATTTCAAACCTCACCGCACTGAGGACGGGTGCCCCGATCGACGCATCGAAGGAATACGCCGTCGGCGGTTGGGCGAGCGTCAACGAGGGAACCGAGGGGCCGCCCATCTGGGATGTCGTCTCGGATTACATCACGAGCAAGAAAGTCGTCAGCGTCCGTCCGAGCACGGCGGTGAACGTCAAAGGCGTGTGAGCAGGCAGCGAGCAATGAGCGAAGATAACGAGCCGCAAAAGAATACGCGCTCCCGGCGCCAATTCCTCAAATCAGCCGGTTTGACGGGTGCCCTTGTGGCCGCAGGAGCAAAATCGGCATGGCCGCAGGCGTCGAGTGCCGAGGCTAAGCCGGAGAACCTTCCGCCGCATGTCGCGGACTGGTCGAAGCATCTGGGCGCTGGCGTCGCGGATCGGCCCTATGGCAAGCCGTCGAAATTCGAGGCGCACGTCGTGCGGCGGGATGTCGAATGGCTGACCGCATCGCAGCAGAGCTCCGTCAACTTCACGCCTTGGCACGAGCTCGACGGCATCATCACGCCAAGCGGTCTGTGCTTTGAGCGCCATCACGGTGGCGCGCCGGATGTGAGCCCGGCCGATCACCGCCTCATGGTGCACGGCCTCGTCGACAAGCCACTGGTCTTCTCGATGAGCGATATCATGCGCATGCCGCGCGTCAATCGCGTGTTCTTTCTCGAATGCGCAGCCAACAGCGGCATGGAGTGGCGCGGGCCGCAGCTCAACGGCTGCCAGTTTACCCACGGCATGATCCATAACGTCATGTACACCGGTGTGCCGCTGAGGACAGTGCTGAACGAGGCCGGCCTCAAGCCGAAGGCAAAGTGGCTGCTGGTGGAAGGCGGCGATGCATCCGGTATGAACCGCTCGCTGCCGGTCGAGAAGGCGCTCGACGATTGCCTGCTCGCGTTCAAGATGAACGGCGAGGCGCTGCGCCCGGAGCAGGGTTATCCGCTGCGTCTCGTCGTGCCGGGCTGGGAAGGCAACATCTGGGTCAAATGGATCCGGCGCATCGAGGTCGGCGACAAGCCGTGGCTCGCCCGCGAGGAGACCTCGAAATACACCGATCTGCTCGCGGATGGACGCGCACGCCGCTTCACATTCGTGATGGATGCGAAGTCGGTGATCACCAATCCGTCGCCGCAGGCCCCGCTCCGCTTCAAGGGACAGAATGTTCTGACTGGCATCGCATGGTCTGGGCGCGGCGCGATCACGCGGGTGGATGTGACCCTGGACGGCGGACGGAACTGGCGGGAAGCCAGGATTGACGGGCCGGTGTTCGAGCGCTCGGTCACGAGGTTCTATGTCGACTTCGATTGGCAGGGCGAGGAGCTGATGATCCAGTCGCGGTGCCACGACTCGACCGGCTACCTGCAGCCGACCAAGAACGAGCTGCGCGCCGTCCGCGGCGTGAACTCGATCTACCACAACAACGGCATTCAAACCTGGCTGGTTCGCTCCAACGGCGAGACAGAGAACGTGGAGATCTCCTGACGTGCGCCCCCTCCTTTTCACAGCCGCAGCTAGTGCGCTCGTAGCAATGGGCGCGGCGTCACTCTACGGCGCCGGGCCGAGCGCTGCCGCGCCCGCGCAGCCCGAGAAGCCGCTGGGTCTCGGAACGCCCGCTACGCCCGAAGAGATCGCGGGATGGGACATCGACGTGCGCCCGGACGGTATGGGCCTGCCACCGGGCAAAGGAACGGCTACGCAAGGGGAGGTGATCTTCCTTGAGCAATGCGCGGCGTGCCACGGAGATTTCGCGGAGGGTCGCGACAGGTGGCCCGTGCTCGCGGGCGGTCACGGCTCGCTCAAGGCGGACCGGCCGGAAAAGACCATCGGTTCCTATTGGGAATCCGCCTCGACAGTTTTCGACTACGTGCGCCGCGCGATGCCCTTCGGAAATGCGCAGTCGCTCAGCAACGACGAGCTCTACGCGGTCACCGCGTTCCTGCTCAACATGAACGACGTGATCAAGGATCCGGAGTTCGAGCTCAATCAGGGGAACTTCACCTCGATCCGCATGCCGAACGCTGATGGCTTCTACGACGACGACCGGGAGACCACGGAGCGCAAGTTCTGGAATGCCGAGGCGTGCATGAAGAACTGCAAGACCGAGGTCGTGGTGACGGGCCAAGCGGCGATTCTCGACGTCACGCCGGATTCCAAATCCGCTCCGAGCGTCGATTGAGCGAGGAGAGCGCATGATGAGGCGGCTGATGTCACTGTCTCTAACGGCTCTTGCGGCGGCAATGCCTCTCACAAACGCCAGGGCGGACGACGCGACGGAGTACGGAGCCTATCTCTCGGGCGAGTGCGTCACCTGTCACCGCTCGGGCAACACGGACGGAAAGATCCCAACGCTCGCGGGGCGCGAGCGGGGAGAGATCTTGACGGCCCTCGCCGCGTTCAAGACGGGGGAGCGGGCGAGCCGGGTGATGCAGGATGTCGCTGCGCGGCTTGCGGACGACGAGATGCAGGCCCTCGCGGCTTATTTCTCCTCGCTCACAACATCGATCGAATGCCGGCAGGAGCCGTCTCAAGAAAAGAAATGCTGAGGAAGCAGGGAGGATTTTTGCACATGACACTTACGCGTCGTCAGTTCAATTCAAGGGTCGGGCAGGCTGCTGCCGCGGCCGCAGTTTTCGGCATCTCGGCACCAGCGCTTGGAAACAGCAAGGCGAAGGTCGTCGTCATCGGCGGCGGCGCGGGCGGCGCTACTGCCGCGAAGTACATTGCGAAGGATTCCGCAGACAAGATCGAGGTCACTCTGATCGAGCCCGCGAAGACCTACGTCACCTGCTTCCATTCGAACCTGGTGCTGGGCGGCGTCAAGACGATCGAGAGCATCTCGCATTCCTATGACAAACTCGCGGGCAACTACGGCATCAAGCTTGTTCACCAGAAGGCCACCTCCATCGACAAGGCCGCCCGTCGCGTGACGCTCGCCGACGGAGCGACCATCGACTATGACGCGCTCGTTCTTTCGCCCGGCATCGACCTCAAGTACGACAGCGTGCCGGGATGGGGACAGGAGCACGAGGAGGCGATGCCTCACGCCTGGAAAGCCGGTCCCCAGACGCTGCTCTTGAAGAGCAAGCTCGATGCGGTACCGGACGGCGGTCTGATCGTCATGCTTGCCCCGCCCAACCCCTATCGCTGCCCGCCTGGACCCTACGAGCGTGTCTCGATGATGGCCCATACGCTCAAGCGCGCGGGCAAGGGCAAGTGCAAGATCGTCGTGCTCGATCCGAAGGAGAAGTTCTCGAAGCAGGCGCTCTTCCAGGAAGGCTGGGACAAGCACTACCCCGGCATGGTGGAATGGTTCAGCAAGGATCTCTACGAGGCCATCAAATCCGTGGATCCCAAGACCAACACGGTCAACACGGGGTTCGAAACCTACGCGAACGCGGCGCTCGTGAACGTCATTCCCGCTCAGATGGCAGGAGCGATCGCACGGGATTCCGGCCTCGCCAACGAGACCGGCTTCTGCCCCATCGACGCCGAGACCATGCAATCGAAGCTCGATCCCAACATCTACATCGTTGGTGATGCCTGCATTCCCGGCGACATGCCCAAGTCCGCATATGCCGCGAACAGCCAGGCGAAGGTGGCAGCCGCCGCAGTGCGCGGAAGGTTTGCTGATGCGAAGACCTTCCCCCCGCGCTTTCAGAACATCTGCTGGAGCATGCTCGACGACGACGACGCGGTCAAAGTGGGCGGCCGCTACGCGCCGAAGGAGGGCAAGATCGCATCCGTCGAGGATTTCGTGTCGAAGCCCGGCGAGGATGCTTCGGTCCGGAAGATGACTCAAACGGAGAACATGGGCTGGTACGAGGGTATCACCGCGGACATCTTCCTCTAGATCGCCGGCGAACCGAGGCACGATCAAGGCGCCCCTTCAATGCTCTCCGCTCCAGTCTTCTCCCGGAGTTCACAGCTTGACGCGGCACGCGCGTTTGCCGAGGTTTCGGCGGTTCTCCCCCTTGGGTCGCGGTCCTCCTTAACGGGGCCCAAGGGGGGGCTTCTCGCCGTAACGAGAGTGCGACGCATGACATCTAAGGATTGGGTGGCGCATTTCCCGGGCCTCAAGGCTCTCGCGCCGGAGATCGCAAAGCCGCTTGTCGAGACGAGTAGAGTAGTCGTGCTTCCAGCGGGGACGAGGATCTTCGGTCCGGGGCAGGCGCCCGACGCGTATCTTCTGCTCATCGACGGCACGGTGCGCGTTCAGCAGGCCTCCAGCGCCGGCCGGGAGATCGTACTTTACCGCGTTTCGGCCGGCGAAAGCTGTGCGCTCACCACCGCGTGCCTCATGGGCTACGAGGAGTATCAGGCCGAGGGCATCGCCGAGACCGACGTTGAGGCCGTCGCCATTCCGCGGTCGACCTTCGACGATCTCATCGCACGCTCCGCGGAGTTCCGCCGTTTCGTGTTCACCGCCTTCAGCGTGCGGGTCACCAATCTCTTCCGCATCATCGAGGAGGTGGCCTTCTCGCGCATCGATGTCCGTCTCGCCCAGAAGCTGCTCGAGCTCGCTGGCCCCGGCGCCCAGGTGGAGCGCACGCACCAGCAATTGGCTGCGGAGCTCGGCTCTGCCAGAGAGGTCATCGGCCGCCAGCTCAACGAATTCCAGCGTCGCGGCTGGATCGCCACGTCCCGCGGCGTAATCAACATCGTGCGGGCGGAGGCCCTCAAAAATTTAGCTGCGGCACCGTGATCGGTCTGTGACTAGGTCACAGACGCATGGGACCGGCACTCATATGCAAGTCTTGGGCAGAAAATGGAGCACGCTCATGACATCAAACGTCGGTAGCTGGGACCGCAATCTCCGCATCCTCCTGGGCCTCGCCTTGCTGGCCCTCGTATTCGTTGGGCCCAAGACCCCATGGGGACTTGTCGGCCTCGTTCCTCTCATTACGGGTCTTGCCCGCTTCTGCCCCGTCTATCGTGTCGCAGGCGTTTCGACCTGCGGCCATCGCAAGGCGTGACAAAGGCAGCGCAACCGATGCTTTCCATCTTTCTGATCCCCGGTGATCTCGTCTGCAACTGGGCCGGAATCCCAGCTTCCAGCGATCACCGGATGATTCTGCGTTCCTTCATCAATACGATGGTCTGGAGCGGCGTCGCGATTGCGGCGGCGCTCTGGATTTCGCTGTAAGAGCGGGACCTGAAGCGGATGAGCCAAGTTAAAGAGACTAGCCCCGGCCGTCGGCGCGGCACCTGGGGCGCGACTCTCCGCGAAGTCCAATATCGAGCCCGGTCTCCGATCGGACGCAACACACCTGTTTCTAATCGAGGTTCACCATGATCCCTCACCCCGTAGATCTCTCGGTCAAACCCGAGGTCACGGCATTCTTCGACGAGCAGACGAACACGGTCAGCTACGTCGTCAAGGATCCGAACTCCACGTCCTGCGCCGTCATCGACAGCGTGATGGACATCGACTACGCCGCCGGCCGCATTAGCTACGGATCAGCCGACAAGATCATTGCCTTCGTGACGAAGAACGGCCTGCACGTCGAATGGCTGATCGAGACGCATGCCCATGCCGATCATCTCTCGGCCGCGCCCTATATTCAGGGCAAGGTGGGCGGCAAGCTCGGCATCGGCGAGAACATCAAGATCGTGCAGGAGGTGTTCGGCAAGATCTTCAACGAAGGCACCGAGTTCCAGAGGGACGGCAGCCAGTTCGACCGCCTGTTCAAGGACGGCGATACTTACGAGATCGGCGGCATGAGCGCGTTCGCGATTCTCACGCCCGGTCACACCCCGGCTTGCATGACGCACGTGATCGGCAATACCGCTTTCGTCGGCGACACCCTGTTCATGCCGGACGGCGGAACGGCGCGTGCGGATTTTCCCGGCGGCGATGCGCGCGTGCTCTATCGCTCCATCAAGCGGGTGCTCGAGCTGCCACCGGAGATGCGCCTCTTCATGTGCCACGACTACGGGCCCGGGGGACGCGACATCAAATGGGAGACGACCGTCGCCGAGGAGCGCACAAACAACATCCATGTGCGGGACGGCGTGAGTGAGGATGAATTCGTGAGGATGCGGGAGGAGCGTGATAGGACGCTCGCCCTGCCGAAACTCATCATCCCATCGATCCAGGTGAACATCCGGGGCGGAAACCTTCCCGAACCGGACGAAACGGGAAAACGACATCTCAAAGTTCCGATCAACGAGCTCTGATTGAAATGCGCGCATTTCAAGGATGAGCCCCAGCCAGAAGAGTTCCCCCAAGATGAATGCCAAGAAGCTCTCCGAAGAGGTCTCCGTCTCACCGCAGATCATGCCGGCCGATATCGCGGCGATTGCCGCCCAAGGCTTCAAGTCGATCGTCTGCAACCGGCCGGACGGTGAAGGAACCGACCAGCCTCTCTTTGCAGAGATCGAGGCTGCGGCGCGAGCGGCGGGCCTTTCTGCGCGCTATATTCCAGTCAGCACGGGGAAGGTGACGGACGAGGATGCGGCAGCGTTCGGGGACGCGCTGTCGCAGATGCCGAAGCCTGTGCTGGCCTATTGCAGAACGGGCACCCGCTCGACCACGCTTTGGGCGTTGAGCGAGGGCGCGCGCCGCCCGGCGGCGGAGATTGCCGAAAGGGCAAAAGCCGCGGGATATGATGTTTCGGGCGTGTTGAGCCGCATCTCGAACAAGGGTCTCATCGATACCGATCATCCGGTAGCCTCCCATGACATCGTGATCGTTGGAGGCGGTGCGGCCGGCGCGGCCGTTGCCGCGAGCCTGCTTCGGCGGCGGCCCAATCTGGATATCGCCGTCATCGAGCCGGCCGAAACGCACTACTATCAGCCGGGCTGGACGATGGTGGGCGGCGGTGTATTCCAGAAGGAGGAGACGGCCAAGGCGATGGGCGCCGTCCTTCCGCGTCGTGTCACATGGATCAAGGCGGCGGTCGCTGGCTTCGAGCCCGAGGCGAATTGCGTCGTTATCGAGGGATGCCGCACCATTCGCTACAAGCACCTTGTGGTGTGCCCCGGCATCAAGCTCAACTGGGACGGCGTGGAGGGTCTCTCGCAGACGCTCGGAAAGAACGGTGTCACCTCCAACTACCGGTACGATCTGGCCCCTTACACGTGGGAGCTGGTTCGCTCACTCCGCTCAGGTCGCGCCATCTTCACGCAGCCGCCGATGCCGATCAAATGCGCGGGCGCGCCGCAGAAGGCGATGTATCTCTCCGCCGACCATTGGCTGCGCAAGAAATGCCTGAAGGACATCGATATCGGGTTCTACAACGCGGGCGGCGTTCTGTTCGGCGTCGCGGACTATGTGCCCGCGCTCATGGAATACGTGAAGCGGTACGACGTGACCCTGAATTTCAATCACACGCTGCTCGCGGTCGATGGTCCGGCGAAGAAGGCGTGGTTCAAGAAGGCAGGCGCCGACGGAGCGGCGGAGACGATCGAAACCTCCTTCGACATGATCCACGTCTGCCCGCCCCAGCAGGCCCCCGATTTCGTGCGGTCGAGCCCGCTCGCCGACACGGCAGGCTGGGTCGATGTGGACCCCGCAACCCTGAGGCACAAGCGCTATCCCAACATCTTCGGGCTTGGCGATGCCTCGAACACACCGAACGCAAAGACGGCGGCAGCCGCACGCAAGCAGGCGCCGGTCTGCGCCGAGAACATCCTCTTCGACATGGGGCTGGGATCGGCGCTTTGTGCCTACGACGGCTATGGCTCGTGTCCGTTGACCGTGGAGCGCGGTAAGATCGTGCTGGCCGAGTTCTGCTACGGCGGCAAGCTGGCTCCGTCATTCCCGAAGTACATCATCGACGGCATGCAGCCCTCGCGGGCTGCCTGGATCCTCAAGGAACGGATCCTGCCCCCGATCTACTGGAAGGCCATGCTCAAAGGCCGTGAGTGGATGGCGCGTCCGAAGGTCATGGCGTGATCGTAATCCAGGACCTGTTGGCCGTCGGCTCTGGTGCCCTCGTCGGGTTCGTGCTTGGCCTCATCGGCGGCGGCGGGTCTATTCTCGCTGTTCCGCTGCTCGTCTATGTCGTCGGCGTGAGTTCGCCTCACGTCGCGATTGGAACGAGCGCGGTCGCCGTAGCCATCAGCGCGCTGGTCAATCTCGTGGGGCACGCGAGAGCCGGGCACGTCAAGTGGCGCTGCGCACTTGTGTTCGCGGCGGCGGGATCTGCAGGTGCCGCGCTGGGCTCCACATTCGGCAAACAGTTCGATGGCGAGCGCCTGCTGGTTCTGTTTGGCGTGCTGATGATCGTGATTGCCAGCCTCATGTTCTTCAAGGGGAGCGATGCGAGCAACGGCGATGTCAGGCTGACGCGTGATACCGCGCCGAAGCTCATGCCGTTGCTCTTGGCCTACGGCGCGAGCGTTGGCGCACTCGCGGGCTTCTTCGGCATCGGAGGTGGGTTTCTGGTTGTGCCGGGCATCGTGGCGGCAACCGGCATGCCTTTGATCTTCGCGATTGGCAGCTCTCTCGTGTCCGTATTTTCTTTCGGGCTCACGACGGCAGGCAACTACGCCCTCTCGGGCTTCATCGACTGGACGCTCGTCGCGTGGTTCGTCGGCGGTGGCGCGGTCGGCGGCTTCGGAGGGCAGATGCTCGCCACACGGCTCGCGGGAAAGAAGAAGGCACTTTCGAATATTTTCGCAGTCATCGTCGCGCTGGTCGGCGCCTACGTCGTTTGGCGAGGCCTCCGATGACAGGCGCGTCCTAAGGAACATGAGCGATGCTCGCTGAAGCCCATCTTTATCTCGGTGTCGCGCTGGCGGGTCTGGTGAGCTTCCTCTCACCCTGCGTTCTGCCGCTGGTGCCGCCTTACCTGAGCTACCTCGGCGGCACCACCTTCGAGCAGCTTTCCGACGAAAAGGGTCTCGAGCGCGCGGTCTGGCGCCGCGTCGTGCTCGCCTCCGTCTTCTTCGTGCTCGGCTTCTCCACTGTCTTCATCGCGCTCGGCGCCAGCGCCTCCTTGATCGGCCAGGTGATCCAGACCTGGCGCGCCGAGCTCTCTTTCGCCGCCGGCCTCGTGATCATCCTGTTCGGCCTGCACTTCCTCGGCGTGCTGCGCATCCCCTTCCTGCTCACCGAGAAGCGCTATCAGGCCGAGCAGTCGAGCGCGAGCCTCGCCGGTGCCTATGTGATGGGTCTCGCCTTCGCCTTCGGCTGGACGCCCTGCATCGGCCCCATCCTCTCGACGGTGCTCGCGCTCGCCGCCAACGAGGCGAGCCTGGGCGCAGGCGTGCGGCTGCTCGCGGTCTATTCGGCCGGGCTCGGCGTTCCGTTCGTTATGGCCGCGGTGGCCATCCGCCCGTTCCTGTCGTTCATGCACCGCTTCCGCCGCCATCTGGGGCTGATGGAGAAGATCATGGGCCTGCTGCTGGTGCTGACCGGCATCGCCTTCCTCAACGTGTTCGAGTGGTTCAGCATCCAGGCGCTCGGACAATGGCTGATCGAGACGTTCCCGGGCCTAGCCCGCGTCGAGGAGCTGATGACGCCCGAAAAGCTCCAGCACGATCTCCGCACGCTAACGCCCGGAGGTTGAGGACGTGGACGGATCAGGTCGAGGGGCGGCTGCAAGGAAGGCGATATATAGGAATAGAAAATAAATGCGGACCCCGTCTTCGATGATGCGCAGTCGTCGCTAGAATGCCGCGAACGATGCGTCGATGCGCGGCGCGTCCCGGAGGATTGCTGGGGGATGTCTGGTTCTGGCGAATACGCACTTCTCTTGCTTGCGCTCGCCATGCTGGCCGGTATGTCGATCTACAGCGCGAGTGTGAGCCTCTCGTTGCGGCGGGCGAAGCTGGTGCTGAGAGATGAAACGTCCAATCGGCTGAGCGTCGAGGAACGGCTGGCCGAAAGTGAGCAGCGGCTCCGCCAGATCATTGCCACCGAGCCCGAGTGCGTGAAGATACAATCCCTCGACGGGATCATTCTCGAAATGAATCCTGCCGGCCTCTATCTGGTGGACGCGGACCGCGCCGAGGACATCGTGGGAACGTCCGTCTATCGGGTCGTGGCGCCGGAGTATCGCGATCCTTATGACGAGATGACTCGGCGCGTGTTTCTCGGAGAGCGCGTCAAGATGGAGTTCCAGATCATATCCCTCAAGGGACGCCAGCGTTGGCTCGAGACGCACGCGGCGCCTTTGAAGGATCAGGACGGTACGGTTAGGGCGCTCCTTGGCATCACACGCGACATCAGCGATCTCAAGCGCTACGAGGACGAGATCCGCCTGCATTATCGCGAGCTGTCTGTCGCGTCACGTTTGAACTCCATGGGGCAGATGGCGACGGCCCTCGCGCACGAGCTCAATCAGCCCCTGGCTGCGATCGCGAATTACTCCCGAGGCTGTCTCTATCGCCTGGAGAACGGCTCGAAAGGTTCTGAGCTGAAAGTCGCGATGGAGCATGTGTGCAGGCAGGCGGAACGGGCCGGCGATATCATCACCAGCGTCCGCCGGTTTCTATCGAAAGGCAGCGCGACGTTCCATCACCTCGATCTGCGCGCGCTTGTGCTCGACGCCCTTCGGATCGTCGCGCCGGAAGCCCATGCGCATCAGGTCAAGGTTTGCACCCGGGGCGTCACGTCGGTCCCACGCGTGATGGGAGAAGCCATACAGATAGAGCAGGTCATCCTCAATCTGGTTCGCAACGCCATCGAGGCGATGGATGCGATGGGGCCTGGCCAGGACAGGCTGGTTACGATCACGCTCGAGGTTGCCGAGCCGAGATCAGTGCGCCTCCTCATCGAAGATCGTGGCCCCATTGCCCCCACCATCGATTCGGACAAGATGTTCGAGGCGTTCTTCACCACAAAGCCCACGGGGATGGGCATGGGGCTTCCCATCTCACGATCGATTGTGGAAGCCCATGGGGGACAGCTTGCGGTGAGAACCAACGCGCCGGAGCCCGGTCTCACGTTCATCATCGAGCTGCCTATTCGTGACGGGGGGGAGAATGCGGGCTAACGAATGGGTGTTCGTCGTGGACGACGATCAGGCGGCCAGGGAGTCGCTCGAGTACTTGCTCACGTCCGTGGGCTATCGCGTGTGCACGTACACGAGTGCGAACGAGTTTTTGGACAAATATGACGACCGCCTGGGATGCGTGATTCTGGATATTCGCATGCCGGGCATGAGTGGCCTCCAGCTTCAGCTCGAGCTTCAGAAAAGGCAATCTCCGCTTGCCAGCATCGTCGTCACCGGGCATGGCGATGTTCCGATGGCGGTGACGGCCATGCGGCACGGGGCCATCGATTTCCTGCAGAAGCCCTTCAACAACCAGGTCCTGCTCGACAGGACGGAGGAGGCGCTTGCGCGCGCGAGGGGGCTCTACAAGGCGGAAACCGCGCGCTCCGAGGTCGACGCCAGCTTCAACCGGTTGACGTGCCGCGAGCGCGAGGTCGCGTGGCTCATCTACTCCGGCATGCCGAACAAGCGTATCGCCACCGAGCTTTCGCTGAGCTGCAAGACAGTGGAGGTCCATCGCGCCAACGTCATGGCGAAGATGTCGGCCCACTCCGTCGCCGAACTGGTGCAGAAGCTCGGCGTGCTCGTCACCCCAAAGCCCTGCTAGACGCTTAAAATGAGCTTCTGACCGGCCATGCGCGACCGCGTTCGGATCGGTCGGGCACACGCGCGCGACGACGGATAAGCGCCCCACGGACGATCCGGTTGTCCGTGCCTTAGGGAAAGTCCCTAGGTTCGCTCGGAATGCCCCCAATTGTGGCGTCCGGCACCGCAAGCGTAGCCTTCCCACACAATCAACACGGCAAAAACCACAGGGAAGGAAACGTGCATGTCTCAAGAGAAAATTAAGCAGATTCTCCTCGCGGCCATGGGCAACATCAAGGAGAACCCGGGTAGCGCGAAGGTGGTCTTCCGGGCTTCCACCGAGCTCGGCGAGGGCATGCACTGCCTTGGCAAGATCCGCGACTTTCCGGCCATGAGCATCGATGAGCCTGCGGACCTCGGCGGCACGGACCGCGGTCCCAATCCGGTCGAGATCGTGCTCGTTGCGCTGGGAACGTGCCAGGAAATCGTCTATCGCGCCTATGCCGCCGTGCTCGGAATCGAGCTCGAGAGCGTCAAATGCAATCTTCGCGGATACATCGATCTGCGCGGCCTCTTCGCGCTGCAGGACGACATTCCCGCGGGCTACCAGAAGATCATCTTCGAGACCGAGGTGAAGAGCTCTGCCAGCCGCGAGGAGCTCTGCAAGCTCGCGGAAATGGTCGAGAAGCACTGCCCCGTTCTCAACACGCTGCAGGCCCCGGTCGAGGTCGCAGGCAGCGTGGTGATCAACGGCCAGCCGATGGCTCTCGAGGCAACTGCCTGAGCATGCATCACCACATGGTCATACTCGGCGGCGGACCGGCAGGGTACGTCGCCGCTTCTCACGCTGCCGCGCACGGCGCGCGAGTGACACTCGTCGAGCCGAAACCCCTTGGGGGAACCTGCCTAAATCAAGGCTGCGTTCCCACCAAGGTTCTCGTCGAAAGCTGCGGTTTGCTCGAAAAGCTGAGGAGAGCCGATGAATTCGGCCTCCAGGTTGCGGGCGCGGTCTCGGCCGATTGGACCTCCATCAACCGGAGGTCCGCGGCCGTCATCGCGATGCTCGGAGAGGGCATCGAGCGCCTGATGGAGGATCGCAGCGTCACCTGCGTTCGCGGCTACGGCGAGTTCCTGGACGCGAACACGATCGGCGTGAATGGCGAGCACATCCAAGCCGACAGCATTCTGGTATGCACCGGCTCCAAGCCGATCGCCGATCCGCACTTCAACGTGGATGGGGAGATCATCGGAACGTCCGACGATCTGCTCGCCTGGGAAACCTTGCCGCGATCCTTGATGATCGTCGGCTCGGGCATCATCGCCTGCGAGTTCGCATTCATCCTCGACAGCCTGGGGGTCGAGGTCACGCTGCTCGCGAGCGGGTCCCGGCTGATGTCGAGCGCCGACAAGGATGTTTCCGCCGTCATGCAGCGGGAGATGCGCAAGCGCTCGATCAAGGTCGAGTTGAACTGTCGCATTCAGTCTCTCGTGCACGCCGCAAACGGCGTCAGCGCATTTGCCGGCAACAGGATCGTCTGTTCCGCGGAGCGCGCGCTCGTTGCCGTCGGCCGGAAGGCGAATACGGCTGATCTCGGCTTGGAGCGGGCTGGAATTCGCACCAACGAGTGGGGCGAGATCGTCGTGGACGAGGTGCTGAAAACGAGTGCCCCGCGCGTCTATGCTCCCGGTGACGTAAATGGCCGGTCCGGACTGGCGCACGCCGCTTCCGCCCAAGCCAAGCTCGCGGTGGACCACGCCCTCAGGCGCGAGTTCAACTTGATCTACGACCGCGCGATACCCGTCGCCGTCTTCACCAATCCGGAGATTGCCTGGGTCGGCCGTACGGAGGACGAAGCCAGAGCCGATGGCCTCGATGTGGTCAGCGGCAAGTTCGATCTACGGGGCCTCGGCCGTGCGCACGCCCTCGGTGAAATCTCGGGCTTCGCCAAAGTGGTCGTCGACAAGAGCACGGGAGAGCTGATCGGCCTCCACATCATCGGGCCGCACGCGTCTGAGATGGTGCATGAGGGAGCGATCGTGCTTCAGCGCAACGGAAAGGCGGCGGAGCTCTTTGCGACCGTCCATGCCCATCCCACGATTTCCGAAGGTGTTCTGGAAGCCGTGGAGGATGCACTCGGGCAGGCCACGCACAAGCCGCTCGCGGCCGCACGAAAGGAGCACAATGTCCTGCAATTCTCTTGATGGTGCGCTCTTTCACAGAAGCCACCTGTGGATTCGGCCGTCCGCGGGATCGCGCGAGGCGCATATCGGCGTCTCGGACTTCGCGCAAAAGCAGCTCGGAAAGATCCTGTACGTTGAGCTTCCCCGGGCGGGAGATCACATCGAGGCCGAATCTCCCTTTGGAACTGTCGAATCGTACAAGGTCGTTTCCGAATTGATCGCGCCCGCTTCGGGTGAGGTTCTGGCCGCAAATCAGGATCTGAGCAAAAAGGCAGGCTTGCTGAACGAAGACTGCTATGGAGACGGATGGCTTCTCACCATTCGCCTGGCCGAATCGGCCGACCTTTCGTCGCTGATGGCGCACGAATCGTATCTCGCCTTTCTCGGGGAGCGAGGGAGGTAACGGGTTAGCGCCCGCACGGCTCACCGGATCAGGCGGCCGGGCTGGATTTCGACACCTGCACGTAATAAATGATGCGGCCGGATAGCGATGATCCGGCCGTATTATTTTTTAAATCTATTAATAGCATTCACAAATAAAATAAATGGCGGCCTACCTATTTCCTGTTGTTCTGCAATATATTGACTGCCTCAATTTGTGTGACTGAATGTAGACATTTGCGTGTGGAACTTTCGTCTACGGACATTTTTTCCGATTTCAGTTTCCAGCTTTGTGATAATCCGAAAATCGATGGTGTGAAGTTTGGCGTGCGGCCGTTTTGAATTCGGCCGTGGGGATATTGGGCCGCACCACGAATGACGCACAATTCACGGGAGAAACAAAAGATGAAAGTCAGGGGCAAAAGTGCGCTTGTGGCTGCGGGGCTCGTTGCCGGCGGATTGCTTTCCGGTGGCGCCAACGCCGCGGACCTCGGGGGCAATTGCTGTGCTGATCTCGAGGAGCGTGTTGCCGAGCTTGAGGCGACCACGGCGAGAAAAGGCAACCGGAAAGTGTCGATGACGATCAGCGGCTGGGTTAGCCAGCAGCTCATGTATTTTGACAACGGCGCGGTTGACGACGTCTACGTCACGGATATCGGCTCCACCATCGCCTCCCACGTCAAATTCTCGGGAAGCGCCCAGGTGACGCCGGACGTCACTGCCGGTTACGTACTCCATCTCGAGGTGATGAACGCGGATCCGATCACGGCGGGCAACCCCGCTTGGCGCGATAACGGTCCCTATGCCTATGGCATCACGAGCGACGATACGCTCCAGAACAATGCCGTGAAGTCGCTCTATTCGTACTGGTTCCTGAAGAGCAAGAGCCTTGGCCAGGTGATGGTCGGCCACATCCCGCAGGCTTCCGAGCACGCGGCCATGCTGGTGGATGGATCCGGCTCGCTTCTGCAGGCGAACTGGACGCCCCTGAACGGCCTCGGCATCGCCTTGGCACGCAACGGCCGCGAGCTTCTTCTCGACGCCGACTTCGGCCTGCCCACGCTCGTCCCGAACGTCGGCTTCCCGCTTGGCGCAGCCATGTGGTGCGGCTCGAGCTCGCTGCCGACCGGCGGCAACTGCGCGCCGGTTCCGATCAACGGCGTGCGCTACGATTCGCCGACGTTCGGCGGCTTCTCCGCGTCGGCCACGTGGGGTGAGGACGATTTCTGGGATGTCGCCCTTCGCTATGCCGGCGAGCACGGCGGCTTCAAGGTGGCGGCAACTGCGGCCTACAACTGGAACGGCGACGAAGGCATGTACACCGGCTTCAATACGGTGACCGGCCTCAGCAACGTCGTGAAGCGCGACGCAAGCTACTTCCAGATCGGCGCCTATCTGCAGCACGTCTCGTCGGGCCTCTTCCTCTATGGCTCTTACGGCAAGGAAGAGAACGACAACATCCTCGTCACGCAGGCGCTCACGGATGCGCAGCCGAGCGGCGATGTCTGGTATCTGAAGGCGGGCATCCGGCGTAACTGGGTACCGCTTGGCGCCACGGTGCTCTACGGCGAGTATTCCGAGCGCAACGACATGTACCATCCCGATCTCAGCGCATTCGGGGTAACGGGCAGCAACCTGACGCAGTGGGGCCTCGGTGCCGTCCAGGAGATCGACGCAGCCGCCATGTCTCTGTGGCTGACGTACAAGAACTATGACGCGAGCTTCGAGGGTGCTCCTCCGGCCATCAGCAATCTCGACGACATCAACGTCGTGGCTGCGGGCGCCATGATCTCGTTCTGATACGACCACTCCCAACTGGTTGACAACGAAGAGGAGAGAGAGCCGCAAGGCTCTCTCTCTTTTTTTTTGCGCCTCACGCGGTGCGGAAGGTCTCGAAGCTCTCGGCGGCGAAAAGGCTCAGGCCTCGAATCGCGAAAGCCGGAATGGCGAGAGATCGAACCGCAGCGCGCGCCCCATCGCCATGGTGGCCAGGATCTCGCCGATGGCGCTCGAGAACTTGAAGCCGTGACCGGAGCAGGGCGAGGCGACGATTACCTCGGGGAAGCCCGGGAGCGTATCGAGGATGAAGTGCTCGTCTGGGGTGTTGGTGAAAAGACAGGTTCGGAGGGCCAGAACGTCCCCATTCGCTTCCGGGAAGAAGCGCGCGATTCCCTCCCGCAGCACCTCCTCGTCCTGCTGGGTGGGGACGCGCGAAAGCGTATCGGCCTCACCCCGCTCCCGCAGATGGTGATAGAGACCGATCTTGAAGCCCGGCACGGTCCACATCGGAAACTGGTAGAAGTGTCCGAGGTCGCTCTTGAGATTCGAGACCGGAAACGCGCCAAGGCGATAAAGCTCGGGCGTGCGCGGCCGGAACCAGCCGAGCACCTGCCGCTCGGGAACAGCGATCTCCTTGAGACGGGGAAGCATCTCGCCGATCCACGCGCCAGCCGAGGCGACGAGCCGGCCGGCCTCGTAGGTGCCCCGCGTGGTGCGGACGCGAACGCCGCCGCCCGGAGCGGGCGAGACTTCGAGAACCGGCTCATGGCCGCGGATGATGGCACCGCTTTCGAGCGCAAGCCGCGCAGCCGCCGTGACCGCGCGCTCCGATGCGACGAAGCCGCCGTCCATTTGATAGACGGCCTGGAAGGTGTGGGGCAGCAGATATCCGGGATAGCGCCGCATCACCTCCGCCGCCGACAGCAGCTCGTGATGGAGATGATGCTCCCGGCAGCTTGCGAGCGAGCCGTTGATGACCTCGGAGCCTTGCGCGCCGATGTCCATGGATCCGGTGACGAACAGGATCTGCTCGCTCGAGAGCTGCTCAAGCTCCCGCCAAAGCTCATACGCCCGCCGGAGAATGGGCACGTAGAGCGGATGCTCGAAATAGGCGAGCCTGATGATGCGATGCTCTCCGTGGGAAGAGCCCATCTGGTTAGGGATGTCGTACCGGTCCAGCCCCAGTACGCGCAGGCCACGCTTGGCCAGTTGCCAGCACGTCTGGGCACCCATGGAGCCTACGCCAGCTACGATGACGTCGAATGTATGCACGGGGATGCTCGTCGATAATCGGGGGGTGGGTGATCTAAAACAAAATAATAGAATGGCAGCATGAATGGGAACGGAAATGGCGGGGCCGGAAGGGACCCTATCCGCCCAAATGGGGGGATGCGCGGAGCCCTATCCTCGGTAAGGAGGTCCGTGGGCGCCTGCCGCGATCTCCGTTGACGGTTCGGGGAGTAGAGTCTCGGCCGTAATTCGCTGATCCGCATCAGCAAAATGATCCGCCATGAGATCGTACAGTGTCCCAACGGACACATCCAAACGTGCGATCCCCGCCAGGTTATCAGAGATCAACTGAGTTCGGTCGGTGCCGGGGATGATGCCGTACTGGCAACTGGACATATCAATCGGTAGGCGAGATCTGACGAGGCGATGCGGCACGTCCTGCGCATATGGGTGATCGTAGCGTATGCGCTGTACAGCATCGTGCCGGTGGGATTCATGCTCGCGCCGAAAGCGGACAAGGATGCGGTCGCGATGACAGTCGTCATCTGCACCGGTCACGGCCCAGAGCAGGAGGCCGCCGAAGGCGAGGCACCCGTCCCATCGAAGAAAAAGAAGCGGGACAAGGATATCTGCGCCTACGCGTCTATCGGCTCGGCGAGCATCGGCGCGGGCCCGTCTTCGGTCGTCGCATCGCAGGCAGCCTACGCCTCGATCACGTATCGCATCACGCGCGGCATTTTTCAGGAAACGCCGCGTCCCTCGGCCCATTCGGCACGAGGCCCACCGGAACTCTCCCTCTCGTAGTCCACCACAAAGCGCACCGGCTGCCCTCGTTTTGGGGAACGCCAGCCTGCGCACAGGCTTCACGACACACTGGAGAGTTCCTATGTCCTCATCACGCTATCGGCTCGCGCCGGGCAGGGCGGCCGCTGCCGCCGTTGCATCCTTGATTCCGTTCTCCCACGGCGTGGCTCAAGACGCGGCCAGCAACACGACAGCAAGCAACAAGGGCAGCGTCTCGCTGCCGCCCGTGGTCGTCGTCCATAAAGAGCACAAGGCCGCCGGAAAGAAAGCAAACCATTCCACGCCGGCGGCAGCTAACTCCGGCCCCGGAGTCGAGGACCACGAGGCCCCTCGGCAATCGGAGATCGGACTTCGTAACGACGGCCTCGCCGTTCCGCTTTCCGCGACGCAGAGGACGAGCCGCGATTTCCAGTCCATGCAGCCCGGAACGAGCAGCACGGCGGATCTGATTGCGGATGCGCCCGGTGTCAGCATTTTCAGGGCTGGCGGCGTGTCGGGCATCCCCGCGCTCAACGGCCTTGCCGACGATCGGGTGAAAGTCCTGCTCAACGGCATGGTGGTCTCGTCGGCCTGCGCCAATCATATGAACCCGCCGCTCTCCTACGCAGACCCCGCACAGGTCGGATACGTCGAGGTGCTGACCGGCGTGGCCCCCGTCTCCAAGGGCGGCGATAGTCTCGGCGGTACCGTGATCGTCGAAAGCCATCCGCCGCATTTCGCAAGCCCGGAGCAGGGCGTCCACACGGCGGGAAGCCTGTCGGCCTCCTATCGCAGCAACGGCGACGGCATCGGAACCGCCGCCACCGCTCATGCCGCGACCGAGACGGTGAGCGTCAACTATGCGGGCGCGTGGAGACGGTCCGGCAACTACGACGACGGCCGCGGCACAGAGGTCTACTCCACCGAGTACGAAGCCCAGAACCATTCCGTTCAGCTCGCGATCCGCAACGGAAGCGATGTCTTCATCGTCCAGGGCGGTCTCCAGTACATCCCCTACCAGGGCTTCGTGAACCAGCGCATGGATATGGTCGACAATCAGGCCTGGTTCCTGAACACGCGCTATGTCGGAACCTTCGGCTGGGGCAAGCTGGATGCGCGCGCCTTCTACCAGCACACCGACCACGAGATGAACTTCCTGTCCGACAAGAAATACAACAAGGCGCCGCCCTATCGGAACATGCCGATGCTGACCGAAGGCGAGGACATGGGCTATGCGATCAAGGCGGAGATACCCCTTTCGCAGCGCGACCTGCTCCGCGTGGGCAACGAGCTCCATCACCAGGCGCTCGACGACTGGTGGCCCGCCACCATGGCCATGGTGAGCATGATGGGTCCCGATACGTATCTCACCATCAATGACGGAACGCGAACCCGGCTCGGCACCTTCATCGAGTGGGAGCGCAAGTGGGATCACGCTTGGTCCACGCTCTTCGGCGTGCGCAACGATGTCGTCTGGATGGATACCGGCGACGTGCACGGCTACAACGCCGCCGTGGGAGGCATGGGCGGCGTCTATGCCCTCGATGCGGCAGCCTTCAACGCCCGCAATCACGAGCGCACCGACACCAACATCGATGTCACGGCCCTGGCGCGCTACGAGCCGAACCGCAACACGAGCTATGAGGCGGGCTACGCCATGAAGTCGCGCGCGCCCAATCTCTATGAGCGCTACGCCTGGAGCCGCGTGGACGGGCCCATGGACAACGCCCAGATGGCAATGAGCATGATCGGCTGGTTCGGAGACGGTAACGGCTACGTAGGCAACCTGGATCTCGAGTCGGAAACCGCCCATACGGTCAGCGTCACGACCGGCTGGCACGACGGCGCGCGCAAGGATTGGGAGTTTAAGGTCACGCCCTACTACACCTACGTGGAGGACTACATCGGCGTGAGAAAGATCGGCAATGCCATCGGCCAGCCGGGCTTCGTCAATCTCGAGTTCGTCAACCACGATGCGGAGCTGTACGGCATCAACTTCGCCGGAAGCGTGCGCTTGCTGGCGAGCCGAGACTTTGGCGAGATCGGCCTCTCCGGGCGCGGCGGCTATGTGCACGGCGAGAATGTCGATACCGGCGTCAGCCTCTATCACATGATGCCGCTCCATGCCCGGCTGGCGCTCACCCATGCGCTGGGCGGCTGGTCCAGCGCCGTCGAGCTCGATCTCGTGGGCGGCAAGCACAACGTCGATACCACCCGCAACGAGCTGGAAACTGCGGGCTACGCGCTCGTCAATCTGCGCACGAGCTACGAGGTCGACAACTGGCGTTTCGATCTCGGTGTGACCAATCTGTTCGACACTTACTTCGAGGACCCGCTGGCCGGCCACTATATCGAGCCGACTATGTCGGGTCACATCGGCGGCGTGGCGGCAAAGGGAAATGTGCCGGGCGAGGGACGCTCCTTCAACGCGGGCCTCACCGTGAAGTTCTAGGAGCAGCACCGGCATCACGGCATGAGGGAGGGAGGACGGGGTACCGCCGTCCTCCCTTTTTTTATGTCCCTCGAGGAGGAAGCCTCAGCGCGCGAGGAGCGGCAGCCCATGGCGCTCCCGCGCCATGTCGCAGGCATGGTCGCCGGGCTCGCAGGCGCGGCATACCTCGGGCCGGTCGGCGTAGATCGCGCAGGACGTCGCAACGCCGATCTGACCGACGAGGGCCAGGCAGCGCACGCCATCGCAACGCATGCCCGAAAGCTGGTCATTGACCATCTCGGCGGGAATCCGGTCCAGCGTGGCGTCGTCCTCAATGGTGAAGCGCGGCCATTCGTCGGAGTAAGCGCAGCACGCCCCGCACACCGTGCAGGGGGAGGAGTTTCCGCCCTGCATCACGGGGGCGGCGCCCAAAATTCTGCTATCTTCCTGCTCTTTCATCGGGATGTTGGGTGTCGATCGAGACTGGCGGTGCGGCCGCCTGAGCTGTAGCCTTGGCAACGGAAAAGAGCGTCTGCTCAGAGGTGCCGGACATGGACCAGCAGAACAGGGGCCAGCAGAGCACACGGATACGATTACGCCGGGCAGAACGTAGCGGGCAAGTCCCGCGTGCAGTATGCCTCTTTCTCGTCGCCGTTTCGCTTGGCGTCTGTGCGGCAGTATCCGCAACTCACGCGACGATCCAGGAGGAGAGCTGCATCGAGCCGGATATCGAGTATCCGGTGCCGTGTGACGACGAAGAGTGATTTCAACTATAACGGTGCGCGCGGCGAACGCGGAAGGAGGAGCACGTGATCCAATGGAAGCCTGTGGCCGACTATGTCGAGCCCGAATGGGACAGGCCCGGGGTGGCGTTGCCGCCGCTGTTGTTCTGGCGCCCGAACAAGGGAGCGACCCTCGGCTACATTCGCGACGAGGAGCTGTTCGATGCCAAGTGGGTGTACGTGAGCGACGCCAACAAGGTCACCCATTTCTCCGCGGTGAATGCGCCGGGCGACAACGTAGTGGATCTTGCCGCCCATAGAAGCGAGGCCAAGGGCTGAGGATCTTCTGAACTCTGCGCAATGAAAAAAGGCCCCGGATGCGATGCGCATCCGGGGCCATTTCTTTAGAAGACCGATTTAGTTCTCGTCCCACCCTCGCCGTGAGAGCAGCGGCGTGATGCGGCGCACGGAGACGCGGCGGTTGATCCGAGAAGGCCCGTCAGTCATGACCTTGAGATACTGCTCGCCGTATCCCTGCGTCGTGAGGTTCTCCGGCGGAATGTCGAACGTCTCCGTCAGGATGACGGCCACCGTTTCCGCGCGCCGGTCGGACAGCGAAAGGTTGTCGATGTCGGAGCCGACGGCATCCGTGTGCCCTTCGATCAGGAACACCTCGTCCGGCGACTTGTCGAGGATCCGCCGCATGGCGTCGGCGATGCGCTCGAGCTTGCGATACTGGTCCTCGCCGACATCCCAGGATCCGAAGTCGAAATTGATCGCATCGAGGTCGACGCGGCGCATGCGCTCGAGCACGCGGTAGCTGTGGCGCACCTCGTCCAGCGAGTAGCCGCGGTCGAGTCGCTCGATGGGCGGCGCGCTGAGCGCATCGTAGATGTCCTCCTCCGAGGCGTCGTCATAGTCCACGATGTACTTGTCGCGCGGAATGCGAACATCCGGCGGCGGCAGATCCACGTAGGAATCGTAGTAGCGGCCGGGGCCGAACTGCGAGCCGCGACGATCGTGATAGAAATTGCGGTTGTCGATGAGCACGATCTCGCGCCCGTCGCGATCCTTGCGCGAACGTCTCAAAAGCCGGCCTTGCTCGTCCTCGAGCGTATAGATGAGAGCGCCGGCGAGGCCCATGTACACCGTGAGCAGCGTGCCATCCTTGCGCCGCTCGCGCCGCAGCTCGCGGCCCGACTTTGCAAACCGGCGCGTCTCGTCGTGCCGAATGAAGGCACGGTTGTTCTCGCGCACGATCACGCGCTTGTCCGGCTCCACGATCACATTGCGGGCACCGCCGAGGTCCACTCGCTCCCGCCGTCCCTTACGCAGAGCTTCGAATTTGCTTGCCGATCCTTCGCGCCAACGCTCGGTGTCGCCGGGGCCGCCGCGACCGCGGTCTCCGCCGCCCTGGCGATCGCGCTCGGCTTGCTGGCGCGCGCGTTGGTATTCCTGGTCCGCCTTCGCGCGGTCGAATTTGCTCGGCCCGCGATCGCCGTCCCGGCGGCGCTGGGCATCCAGTTGCTGCTGGCGGATCTCGTTTTCACGTGCGAGGTCGGCGTCGCGGTTCGGACTGCCGCGTCCCGCCTCCATCTCCTTCTTTTTGATGATGCCTTCGCGGATCCGGTCGATGTCCCGCTTCGGCGGAGGGGCTGCGTTCTCTCTGGCCCGCTGATCGTCGATCTGCTTCTGCTTGATGGCGTTCTCGCGAGCCAGGTCCGCGTCCTGCTTTTGCTTCAGTGCCTTGTCACGCTCCTGCTGCGCATCGAGCTGCTGACGTCTCAGCACGTTGTCACGCTCGCGGTCGGCGTCCTGTCTGCGCGTTGCAGCGTTGTCCCGCGGCTGCACGGCGTTCTGCTCCTTACCCTGCATAACGCGTTCGCGAATGCGATCGATGGGGCGCTTGGGTGGGGCAGCGTTCTCCTTGGCTTTCTGTGCGTCGAGCTGCTGCTGCTTGATGGCGTTCTCGCGGGCTAGGTCCGCATCCTGCTTCTGCCTGAGCGCTTTCTCGCGAGCCTGCTGGGCCTCGAGCTGTTTCTGCTTGAGAGCCTCGCCTTGGGCGCGGTCGATAGTCTTGTCCGGCTTACCCGCAGGCTGGCCCTGCGGTTGCCCCTGCCCTTGCCTTTGCGGCGGAGGCCCGCCCTCGCGGCCAGGCCCACCGCCTTCGCGGCCAGGCCCGCGCTCGCCTCGGCCCGGTCCCTCCTTGCCTGGGGTACGCTTTCCCGGGCGGGTGTTGTCGCCCTCTTTATCTTCCCCCTGATTGGCAGCGGGGCCGCCCGGCCCTTGCTGCGCGATCCGGTACTCGGGGTCCCGCGTCGGGGTCTGGGCGTGCGGAGCGGATGGCGCGATGGCGGACGTGAGGAGAAGGGAGAGGGCCGCGGTGAAGGCGCGATGGGTCATGTTCTATCCAAAGTTGATCCGGGGCCGGTCGACATCGTCCCGGAACAAGGCCGAAGGGTGCCTGGAGCGTCGTCCCGGCAAACAAGGCTTCGCTTGAGTCCTAGACACCCATTGACCCCCGTTTAGTTCGGGAAACAGCGCAAATGATGGCGGTAAAAGGCCCTTTTCGGTCCTGGATGGACGCAGACGGTCGCGACCGCGTCCCCGCAGACCGGGGATTTCCTCCCGGATTGTTCTGCCATGACACGGCATGGTGAGGCGCGCAAAGAGCTATGCAAAACAACTCATACTGGGAGAAGACCTCGTGATCCGTGGTGTACTTGTGGTTGGACTGCTCCTTGCCTCTGGCAGTCACGCCTTCAGCGCTGACTGCAAGGAGGAGGTGAGCCAGGCGTTCTCGAAGCTGCGCAGCGGACCGGGCTTCCGGCTCCAGACGAAAATTGTCAACGAGCAGCAGGGAACCCTGCATATGACGGTAGACTACCTGCTGCCGGACCGCATGCATCAGCGCGTGAGCCTCGGCGATCAGGCAACTGCCCAGATGGAGACCATCGCCATCGGCAACAAAGTCTGGTCGAACCAGGGACAAGGATGGTCCGAGGTTCCGGCTAATTTTGCCGAAGTGATCGCCAAGCAGCTCAAGGAATCGGTGGCTGAGCCCTCGAAGAGCCAGCTCGCCTACGAGTGCCTGGGTGAGACGACGTTCGAGAGCAAGCCCTATCTGGCCTACAAGGCTACCCTTCCGCCCGTGACAGAGGAGCGCGCGAAGGGAGACAAGGAAAAGCCTGCCGAGCCGGCCAACATTCAGACGCTCTACGTCGACAAGGCGACCGGCCTGCCGGCGCGCAATATCGTGACGAAGGGCGATGGATCGGATACGCGCTTGTTTGACGGCACGTTCAGCACGCCGACAGACATCGCGATCAATCCGCCGAGCTGACGAAACCGCGACAGCTACCCGATAAAAAAATGCGCAAGCCCTCAGCCGAGAGCTTGCGCAATTTCTTTTGCGGCTTCTATTGGAGTTTAGTCGCGATTGCGCCGTCCGGAGGGACCCGGCAGATGCTGGATCGCAATGCGCATCAGCTCCGGCAGGCTGCGTGCGCCGAGCTTCATCTTGATCTGCGATGTGGTGTTGGCCACGGTCTTGTAGCTGATGCTGAGCTCTTCCGCGATCACGCCGTAAGACTTGCCTTCAGCGATGAGCGAGAGCGTCTGAAGTTCGCGCACCGTGAGCGCCTGAAGCGGGCTCGCATTGAGCCGCGTCTCGCTGAACGCAATCTCCGAAGCGACCTCGTGGCTGAGATACGGCCGGCCCTGCCGCACGGTATGGAATGCCTTGAGGAACTCGTCCGAAGGCGCATCCTTGAGCAGATAGCCCGTGGCACCCGCCTCCAGTGCGCGGCGGATGATCATGGGATCGCTGTGCATGCTGAGCACGAGGATCGGCGTCTTCTTGTCGTGCAGCCTGAGACGCCGCACGAACGACAGGCCGCCGAGCGCCGCGGTCTTGATCGAAAGGTCGACGATGATCACGTGCGGATGATGAGCGCGGTATTGTCGGTAGCCGTCAGCCAGGCCACCCGACTGCAGAACGCGCGCGACCTCGGCTTCCTCGAGGATGCGGGCGCACCCCTGAAGCACGAACGGATGGTCGTCGATGATGAGCACTCGGAGCTGCTCGACGCTTTGCATAACTGGTCCCATGGGTCGTCTGTCCTTGCGGGCTAGGGCGTTGCGCCATAGCGGGTCTTGAGGGTTGCGAGCGCCTCCGTGCGGGTGACGCTCGAGACCCGGAGATTGAAATAGTACTGGCTCACGGCGCCGAAGCCTTCAGTCTGGCCCATTTTGCCGCCGATGCTGGTGAGATCACCGAGAATATCTGTCGCACGTTCTTTTATTCCGTGCGGCTCGAGCATCTCGGAGAGCTGTGCGGAGCGGTTGGCGATCATCCGCTCGCTCTCCCGATAGCGCGTATGCGCGGTCGCCAGCAACTCCGCCACCCGCTGAACCTCGGGGTCGGTGATCGGTCGCGCGTCTTCCTCGCCGCGGCTTGCGAGCCATTGGGCGGGAGAAAGGGGACTGGAAAGCTCGAGCCAGGCGGTCTTGTGAGGCGCCGCTTCCGCGGGATCCACGCGCTTCGCCTCTTGGCGCACGGGCTCGTCTCCGCATCCGCCGAGGCCCGCGCACGCGAAGAGAGACGCTGCGAGGAGGGCGGCGAAAGAGGCGGAGCGCTTTACGCGCTGATCGGAGCCGTTTTTGTGCACCACGATCGCTCTAACCTCCCTCTTTTGGATCGGAATCGAGGCTCGAAACGAGCCGCGAATGAAAGTGAAACACCACAAGACGGTGCTTCGCGGCGATCACAATAACGTTACATAGTTACGTTTTTGCCCGTTGCCGGGGCAAGCCCGGCTTCTTTGCAATTTTATCCCGTCGATGTCTGCCAGTCGGACTAGAGACCGCACCGAATGTCGCAGTCTAGCGTGCGGCCACGGTCCGAGACGCAAAGCCGCAACGGGCGAGAACAAGCCCTTGGCGGTGCAGCAAATCGGGTCGTGAGCGTGATGTCCCCCGACGTGGTCAGCGGGACATTGCGACACTGGATAGAGGCAGGCTGCGGATGCGCACTCATGGCTAACCGTGAGGCTCTCCGCGGGAACTGTCTCGGCCTTGGGATGGATAACGCGAGGTTTTGGGAATGATGAAGCACCTGGGTAAGGGGCTACTGGCTGGCGCGTCGTGCGTTGCGCTAGTGGTCACCATGGCATCTTCCTCGTTTGCTAACGACAAGCTCAACGAGCTGTCGAAGAGCAACGAGAACTGGATTATGCCGGGCAAGAACTACAGCTCACAGAACTACAGCCCCAACACGCAGATCAACACCGAGAACGTGAAGCAGCTCCGCGCTGCCTGGTCGTTCTCGACGGGTCTGCTGCACGGGCATGAGGGAACGCCGCTCGTCGTGAATGGCGTCATGTACGTCCACACGTCGTTCCCGAACAACACGTTCGCTCTCGACCTGAACGATCCCGGCCACATCCTGTGGCAGCACAAGCCGAAGCAGGATCCGGCCGCTCGCTCGGTCGCTTGCTGCGACCTCGTCAACCGCGGTCTGGCCTACTGGCCGGGCGACGGCAAGGTTCCGGCTCTGATCATCAAGACCCAGCTCGACGGCCACCTCGTGGCTCTCAACGCTGAGACGGGTGAAGAGTACTGGAAGGTTGAGAACGGCGACATCAAGGTCGGCCAGACGCTGACCCAGGCTCCGTACGTGATCAAGGATCTGGCTCTCGTCGGTTCCTCGGGCGCCGAGCTCGGCGTTCGCGGTCACACCACCGCTTACAACGTCAAGACCGGTGAGCAGGTCTGGCGCGTGTACGCAACCGGTCCCGACAACGAGGTCGGCCTGGCTGACGACTTCAACAGCGCAAACCCGCACTACGGCCAGAAGGGCCTTGGCACGGGCACCTGGGAAGGCGACGCCTGGAAGATCGGCGGCGGCACGAACTGGGGCTGGTACGCCTATGACCCCGAGACGAACCTCTTCCACTATGGCTCGGGCAACCCGGCGCCGTGGAACGAGACCATGCGTCCGGGCGACAACAAGTGGACGATGACGATCTGGGGCCGCGATGCCGACACCGGCAAGGCCAAGTTCGGCTATCAGAAGACCCCGCACGACGAGTGGGACTACGCTGGCGTCAACGTCATGATCCTTTCGGAGCAGACGGACAAGGCTGGCAAGAAGCGCAAGCTTCTCACCCACCCCGATCGTAACGGTATCGTCTACACTCTCGACCGCGAGAACGGTGACCTCATCTCGGCTAACAAGCTCGACGATACGGTCAACTGGGTGAAGCAGGTCGACCTCAAGACGGGCCTCCCGGTTCGCGATCCTGAGTTCGGCACCCGCATGGACCACAAGGGCAAGGAAATCTGCCCGTCGGCCATGGGTTACCACAACCAGGGCCACGACTCCTACGATCCCACGAAGGAACTCTTCTTCATGGGCATCAACCACATCTGCATGGATTGGGAGCCCTTCATGCTTCCCTATCGTGCCAGCCAGTTCTTCGTCGGCGCCACGCTGTGGATGTACCCGGGTCCGAAGGGTGATCGCCAGAACTACCTCGGTCTCGGTCAGATCAAGGCCTACAACGCGATCTCCGGCGACTACAAGTGGGAGAAGATGGAGCGCTTCTCGGTCTGGGGCGGCACGCTCGCGACCGCAGGCAACCTGGTGTTCTACGGAACGCTTGATGGCTTCATCAAGGCCCGCAACTCTGACACCGGTGAGCTGCTCTGGAAGTACAAGCTTCCCTCGGGCGTGATCGGTCACCCGATGACGTATGAGCACAAGGGCACCCAGTACGTCGCCATCATGTACGGCGTCGGTGGCTGGCCGGGCGTTGGTCTCGTGTTCGACCTGCAGGATCCGACCGCTGGCCTTGGTGCCGTCGGCGCCTTCAAGAATCTGCAGAACTACACGCAGATGGGTGGTGGTCTCCAGGTGTTCTCGCTCGACGGCAAGAACCCCTACAACGACCTCTCCGTCGGTGAGTTCGACACGAAGGGCTGATCTAGCCTGAACTAAAGGCCGCCGCAGCGCCGATCATCCTCTCGTGGCAGAGAGGCGCTGCGGCGGCCCCCACGCCGGAATGGCGGACCCAAACACACACCGCGATCGCCCGGAAGAGATGCAGGCCAATGCATCCGAAAAAGGGGGATCGGAAGAGCCAAGCCGCAAAGCTCAGAGCGAAATCTGAAGCGAAAGAGACGGCAAGCTCGACACATCAAGAGGAACCCAAGGTGAAAGTCATGAAGCGTTTCGCGTCCTCCCGCTTCTCTTCCATGAAATCTGCGCTCGTCGCGCCTCTCTTCGCGGTTGGCCTCGTGGCCACGCCCGCCCTGGCCGCTGACGACGCCAACTCCGAAGCCTCCGCCATGCTCCGCATCTGCGCAGCGGCGGACGAGCTGCCCTATTCGAACCGCGATGGATCCGGCTTCGAGAACAAGATTGCGGTCGCTGTGGCCGACGCCATGGGGCGGAAGCCGCACTTCGTATGGTTCTCGCGCCCAGGCATCTATATCGTCCGCGATCAGCTCGACATGAAGATGTGCGATGTCGTGATGGGCATGGACACCGGTGATCCGCGCGTCCTCACCACCAAGCCCTACTATCGCGCTCCTTACGTCTTCATTCAGCGCAAGGACACCAAGCTCGACATCAAGGATTGGAACAGCCCGGATCTCGCGAAGGCTGCCAAGATCGGCTTCACGCCGGGTACGCCCGCCCAGATCATGATGGAGAAGCTCGGGCTCTTCCGCGAGCACTTCAACTACATGCACTCGCTGACCAACTTCCAGGATCGGCGCAACAAGTTCACGCGCGTTCCGCCCACCCGCATGGTCAACGAGGTCGCCGACGGCACGGCGGACGTCGCCGTGAACTTCGCGCCGGAAGTGGCGCGCTACGTCAAGGTGTCCGACAAGCTGATGCTGACGGTCATCCCCGACGACAACGTGCGCAGCGACGGGGAGAAGGTTCCGCATCATTTCGATCAGTCGATCGGCGTCCGCAAGGACGACACTGCACTCCTCTCGGCACTGGATCTCGCGCTCGAGAAGGCGAAGCCGAAGATTGAGGAGATCCTGAAGGACGAAGGCATTCCGCTCGTGACGGGACTGCCGCGCTCGTGAGTGAGGAGGCGGGAGGCGGACGTGGACACCGCCTTTCCGGTTTGGGAGTTCAACGAAATATAACAACGGGTAGCGACGAGAGAATGACGAGGAAGAGCAAGGCGATTTTTGCGTCTGTCCTGCTGGCGGCAGGCGCATTCGGAGGTGCTGTCGCGTGGGCGGAAGATTTTCGGCACACGATCACGGGTGAAGACCTGAAGGTGCCTGAGACTGCGAATCCGGAAGGCCGGGATACCGAGGCGGTCAAGAAGTTCCTTGAAAGCGGCGTGAACCTCTACACCGAGGTCAAGGCGTGCCTCCCCAAGGGTGAGGAGGTCTATCTGACGTCGTGCTCGGGCTGTCATGGCCATGTCGCCGAAGGCAAGGTCGGACCCGGTCTCAACGACGCCTACTGGACCTATCCGAAGAACAAAACCGACAAAGGTCTCTTTGAGACGATCTACGGCGGCGCCCAGGGCATGATGGGACCGCACAACGATCTGCAGCTCGACGAGATGCTGAAGCTGATCGCCTGGATCCGCCATCTCTACACCGGCGACATCCAGGAAGCCGATTGGCTTACCGAGGAGCAGAAAAAGGCGTTTACGCCTTACAAGCTCGAGGAACACGCATCCGCGGACGACAGCGCAAAGGCTGCGGACGCAGGTGAGTGCAAGGTATCCGCAAACTAACCGGCCAGGGCGCCTTCGCGGGCGCCTCCCGGGGGATATGCGGGTGTCAGGGCGGATTAAACCGCCCGAAGTCGAAGACGCTGATTGGAGGAACTGACCCATGACGAAGACCATTGTGACGCTCGCCGCAAGCGCGGTGATCCTCGCAGTTGGTGCCGGCGTTGCCGGCGCCTACGATGGAACGAAGTGCAAGGCCGCGGGCGTTTGCTGGGAGCCGAAGCCCGGCTACCCGGAGAAGGTCGCCGGCTCGAAGTACGACCCGAAGCACAACCCCGCCGAGCTTGCTAAGCAGCAGAAGTCGCTCGACGACCAGGCCGCTCGCAACGCGAAGCGCTCCGCGCACTTCCAGAAGACGGGCAAGTGGGTCTACGACGTATCGAAGATCCAATAGTCGTTCGATTGATTCCTCGGCTGCAGTGCCACGCTTGCAAGAGTGCTCTGCTTCCTCTCCGAGGGTTCTTGGGGTGCGGCTTCGGCCGCACCTCCTTTTGAGCAAGAACAACAAGGCTCCGGTTCGGCTCCGGGCGCCGCGAGGTCCTGATGCCGCACGATAAGATCGAATCCGGTCAATCCACCGGACGCATTGACTTGCCCGGATGGCGTAGCCGGGCCGCCAAGTTCGAAACCGAAATTGCAAAAGCGGTGGTGGGCCAGGAGCGCGTCATCCGCTTATTGACGATTGCCCTTTTTGCGCGCGGTCACGTGCTGCTGGAAGGCGACGTCGGCGTGGGCAAGACGACCTTGCTGCGTGCGGCCGCGCGCGCGGTGGGCGGTGCCTACGAGCGCATTGAAGGCACGATCGACCTGATGCCGGGCGATCTCATCTATCATACCTACCTCGCCGAGGACGGGCGCCCGCGGGTCGACGAAGGCCCCGTGCTTCGCGCAGGCGAGGATCTCGCCATCTTCTTCTTCAACGAGATCAACCGCGCCCGCCCGCAAGTGCACTCACTTCTCCTGCGTCTCATGGCCGAGCGCAGCGTGACGGCGTTCAACCGCGAGTTCCGCTTTCCGCACCTCGTCGTGTTCGCGGACCGCAACCGCGTGGAGCGCGAGGAGACGTTCGAGCTGCCTGCGGCGGCGCGCGATCGATTCCTGATGGAAATTGCCATCACCACGCCAGCCGATCTCGCAACGCGGCGCGAATTGGCTTTCAGCACGCGTTTCCATGACGGCGATCGTCTCATCGGCTCGATCGAGGAAGGCATCCTGCCTTACGACCAGCTGAACGATGTTGGTCGCGCCATCCAGGAAGAGATCAAGACCAGCGACGCGTTCGAGCGCTACGTGCTCAATCTCTGGCAAGCCGTGCGCTACCCGGCCGAGGCCGGCATCCAGATCCCGGGCGTCGATACGGCGCGCCTTGTTGCAGCAGGCGCAAGCCCGCGCGGCCTGAGCTATCTCGTCCGCGCAGCCCGCGTCGCAGCCTGGCTCGACGGGCGCACGATGGCGGTTCCGGAAGACGTACGGTCCGTCTTCTTCGAGACGATGGCGCACCGCATCTTCTTCGAGCCCGTCTACGAGCTTCGGCGCGAGCGGGTGGCGCGCGAGTTGATCGACGCGCTCTTCGAGACGGTGCCCGTCCCATGACGACGAAGCCCATGACGTCGCCACCTCCGGTCGATCTGCCCTATCGGATCGTCTGGCGGAGCCGCTCGGTGCGTCAGGGGTCCCACCGCAGCACGCAGTCGGGTGCGGGCGGCCTGTTCCGGGACCTCGCCACCCTTATGGAGTACCGCGATCCTCGCCGCATCGACATGCGCCAGACGTTGCGGGATCCGTTCGGCACGCTGCATGTACGCCGCTTCGAGGAGAAGAGCGAGATCGGCGTCACCATGCTGCTCGATGTCTCGGGCTCCATGGCCTTTCACGGCGCCTCTAGAAAGATGGAGATCGCGGCCGAGCTCGCCACCGTTCTCGCCACCTCGGTGCGCCGCGCAGGCGATGCCTTCGCTCTGTACGCGGCTGACAGCGAGGTGAGGGAGGAGCTTTGCGTTGCGCCGACGCGCTCTCGCGCGGGTGAGGCGGAGATGGTGGCCGCCCTTCGGGCATACGTGCCTGCCCACCGGGGCGCGGCCGGGCTCATCGAGGCCGCCCAGAGGATCGGCCGCAAGCGAAATGTCGTCTTCGTCGTGTCCGATTTCCTGCTCCCCGAGCAACAGCTCGAGGAGCTGTTCGACGCCCTAACCGGGCACGACGTTGTCCCGATCAGGATCTCGGATTCGAGAGAGAACGCCGAGCTTCCGTCCTGGGGCCTCATGGAGCTCACGGATCTCGAAACTGGCCGGCGACGCCTCGTAGCCATGAGGCCTTCTTTAAAGGCCGAGTGGCAAAGGAGGATCGAGGCCCGCCGGTCCTTTTTTCGATCTCTGGCCTCGCGCTACGGTCGCGAGCCGTTCGAGATCACGGATTCCATCCGATGGGATCTGCTGGGCGCCCATCTCGCGACGGGAGCATGAGCCATGCTGCGGGCCATCTTCGCTCTACTGTCGATCCTTGGGCTTGCGCAGGGCGCCGCTGCAGGTGTGCGCTCCATTAGCGTCGAGGACCCGAGGCCATTCGGATACTTCCTCGGCGATACGCTCGTCCGCACCATCGAGATCGAGACTGGCGCTGACGACGAGATCGTTCCCGCGTCCCTCCCGCGCACCGGGCCTTCCAACTATTGGCTGGAGCTGAGGTCGCTCGATCTCACATCCTCGCTTCACGGAGACGCGCGCCGGCATCGGCTGACGCTGACGTATCAGACGTTCTACGCGCCGATCGATCCCAAGAAGGTCACGATCCCGGCAACAGAGGTGACGGTGCGCAGCCCCGAGGGCAGCGAGACGGCGACCTTGCCGCCGTTCACGTTCCTCACCTCCCCGATTCGCGAGATCTTTCCGGAGAAGAGCGGCGAGACGGCAGAGACGTTCCTGCGGAATGACAGTCCGCCTCCGTTGCGAAAGTCTGGCAATTTGCGCTCCGCCGCTTTGATAGCGGCCGGCCTTTCGGGGCTGCTACTCGTTCTGCTCGCACGTGATCTCGCCTGGTGGCCGTTCGATCGCCGTGCCGCACGGCCGTTCTCTCGCGCCGTGCGAGATGTGACGCGCGCGCTCGCGTCCGGAAGCAATGGTGACGGCTATCGCAGCGCGCTGCTCGCCCTGCATCGCGCCTTCGACACTGCCGCCGGCCATCGCCTGCTTGCCGCGGATCTCGACGGATTCCTCGCGGCCCATCCGGAGCATTCAGAAACACGCGCCGAGGTCGAGCGCTTCTTTGCAGCTTCACGCTCTGTATTCTTCGGAGACGCGCAGAGGGAAGGCGAGATCGGCCTGCCTCCGTCCGATCTGAGGCAGCTTGCCGCCGTCCTTGCCCGGCAGGAAAGGGCGGCCTGATGGATCTCGCCCTCCAGACGCCCTGGGTGCTGGCGCTCCTTCCACTGGCGCTGCTCCCACTGCTGCTCTCGGCGCAGAGAGCGCAGAGCTATCCCTCGATCGAGGGCATCGAGGCGGACCCCTTGTCGGTAGCCCTGGATTGGATGCTCCGGATCGTGGGGAGCATCGCCATCGTGGCGCTGATCCTCGGCATCGGCGGCCTTCACCGGCTGGGTCGCACCATCGAGAAGAGCGGCGAGGGCGCCCACATCGTTCTGCTCATCGACCGCTCGTCGAGCATGGACAACACCTTTGCCGGACGCGCTCCGGAGGGCGGTGAGGAGAGCAAGTCTGCCGCCGCGCGCCGCCTGCTCAAGGATTTCATCGTGCACCGTGACCATGACCTGGTCGGTGTTGCAGCCTTCTCGACGTCGCCGATGCACGTGCTGCCCATGACCGAGCACAAGGACGCGGTGCTGGCGGCGGTCGACGCCATGGATCGTCCGGGCCTCGCCTTCACCAACGTTGGGCGCGGCCTCGCCCTTGCGCTCGACATGCAGGAGGCAGACCCGTCTCCCGCCGCGCGCGTGATCGTGCTCGTGTCGGACGGTGCGGCCGTCATCGACCGGAAGGTGCAGGAAAAGCTGCGCGCCGCGTTTGCCCGCAGGCCCATCAATCTCTATTGGCTCTTCCTGCGCACCGCCGGAACCCCCGGAATCTCCACCGTGCCCGCGCCTGGCGAGGAGGATACGCCCCAGGCCATGCCGGAGCGCCATCTCGACAAGTTCTTCAAGTCTCTCGGCATCGACTATCGCGCCTTCGAGGCAGAGAACCCGGAGGCGATCGCCCTCGCCATCGCCGAGATCGGCAAGCTCGAGCGCAGCCCGATCACGTATCTCGAGCGCATCCCGCACGAGGATCTGAAATCGCGCGCCTTTGCGGTCGCCGCTGCCGCGCTGCTGGTGCTGTTGGCGGCCAAGCTGGCCGAGGTCCGTCTCGTTCCTTCAAGCGAGGACGCATGAGCATCGCATCTGAGCCCATCACCCTGTCGCGCCTTCTCGCCCCCGTTTTTGCCGCGATCCGCAAGGTGCGCACGCTTCTCCTGGCAACCGCGCTCATCGCCTCTGTCGCGACATTGGCGGTGCTCACCTGGCGTATCCACGAGGTCCGCCGCGACAATGCAATTATCGCGGCATTGAAGGAGGGCGAGGACGTCCCCGTAGATGCGCGCAAGGCCTCGGGAGAGGTCCTGGTCGCCCGCTCTCATTTCCTCCTGCAGCGTGACCGGCGCGAGGAGGCCCAGACGCTGATCGACGGCTCGTCCGCCATGACGGATCCGAAGCTCCGGGCGCAACTGCTCTACAACCATGCCAATGCGCGCGTGCGCAACGCCATCGACCTCGTCCAGCGGGGCGATATCGATAAGGCGATCCCTCTCACCCGGCTGGCCAAGGATGAATACCGGCTGGCCCTGCGCCTCGATCCGCAAGCCTGGGACATCAAATACAACTACGACGTCGCCATGCGCATCGTGCGCGACTTCCCGGGCTACGAGCAGGAAGGCGAGGATGTGCCGCCGGATGCGCCGAAGCGCCTGTGGACCGATCTTCCCGGTGTGCCGAAGGGGCTTCCATGATGCGTGAGCGATTGGAGGATGTGCGCTTCTGGGTCTTGCTCGCGGCACTCGTCTTGACTGTGCTCGCGATGATCCTTCCGCGCATCAAGCTGACGCGCAACGCCTACGATATCGTCGCCGTGGTCGACATCACGGGTAGCATGAACACCCGCGACATGACCGTATCGGGGAAGCCGGTGAGCCGCCTCGAGGCATCGAAGGACGCGCTGGAGCGGCTGCTCGCCACGCTTCCCTGTCAGTCGCGCCTCGGTCTCGGCGTCTTCACCGAGCGCCGCTCGTTCCTGCTCTTCAATCCCGTGGAGGTCTGCGAGAATTTCGCGCCGATCGAGACCGCGATCCAGAACCTCGACTGGCGGATGGCCTGGGAAGGGGACAGCATGGTCTCCAAAGGCTTCTACAGCGCCGTCGCCATCGCGGACGATCTCAAGGCCGACCTGCTGTTTGTGACCGACGGCCATGAAGCGCCTCCTCTTCCGCCCGGCGGCGGCATTCCGGATTTCGAGGGCACACCCGGAAAGGTGATGGGTCTCGTGCTCGGTATCGGCGGCAAGGACAAGGTGCCGATGCCGAAGTACGACGACGAGGGCAACGAGATCGGAACTTACGGCCCCATGGATGTGCCGCAGGAAAATCACTCCGGTCCGCCTCCGCCGGACGCCCATTTGCGGCCCGGTTACCATCCCAAATGGGCGCCCTTCGGCACCGATGTGCAGAAAGGCGAGGAGCATCTGACGTCCGTTCGCAGTGAGCACCTCGACAGCCTGTCGGCCAAGGCCGGCCTCGCCCACGCTGATCTGGTCGACACCAAAGACGTTCTGGGCGCGATCGCATCGCACGCCCACACCCGCCCGGTGGAGGTCTCGGTCGACATTCGCCCTGTTCCCGCAGCCCTGGCTCTCGCGCTCCTGGTCGGGCTCTACGCCATACCGCGCCTTGCGCAACTACGCAGGGATCTCAAGGAGGCCGCCACCCGCAGGGCGGATCGCACGAAAGATTTGACACGCCCAACACCGCTCGGAATTTGAAAAGCAACACGAGGATGACAATGACACTGTTCGCACGCGTGATGGGCGTTCTCGCCCTGTGGATCGGCGCAACAGCTCCGGCTCTTGCGCACGGCCCCACCCCTCAGAAGGCGGAGGAGAAGATCACGATCGCAGCTCCGCCCGCGAAGGTCTGGGCCGCGCTGAAGGAGTTCGCCGACGTGAGCTGGAACCCCGGCATCACCAAGACCGAGGCCACTGGCGGCAACGACACGGGCGCAAGCCGCTCCATCACGTTGAAGAACGGGAAGGTTCTCGTCGAAGGCCTCGACGAATACAGCGCCGACACCATGTCCTACGGCTATCGCCTCTCGACCGAGAACCTGGAAGCGCTGCCCGTGAGCTTCTACTCGGCAACCATTGCGGTGACCCCGTCCGGAGACGGCAGCGAGGTGACCTGGATCGGCCGCTTCTACCGCGGCGATACCAGCAACTTCCCGCCCGAGAACCTGAACGACGAAGCTGCCGTAAAAGCCATGACCGAGTTCCTTCAGGAAGGCCTGAAGGGCCTCAAGGCCAAGGTCGAGGGCAGCGGCTGAGACAAAGCATCGGAGTGCGATCATGAGATTTCTCTGCCTCCGAGGGAGCGCCGTGGCTGCCATGCTCGTGACATGGCTGGCCTTTGCGAGCGCGTCTCTCGGGGCAGAGAAGCTCTACGTGTTGAGCCAGACAGGCGCCAAGCTGACCGAGATAGATCTTGCGACGCATCAGCTCGGCGCGTCTGTCGCACTCGAAAAGGCGCCCGCGGCCTTGACGTTCTCGCGAGACAGCAAGCTGGCCTACGTCACTCACCCCGATCTCGGAAAAATATCGGTGGTGAGCCTCGGCGGGCAGAAGGTTCTCCGCACCATCAGCGTCCCCGGCTCACCGTTCGGCATCGCCGTCGCCGGGAATGGACGCATTTACGTCGCGGATTGGAACGGCGCAGACGTCGCCGTCCTGGAGCCTTCCGATAACGGCGCGACACAGCCTCGTATCTTGAAAGTCGGGCGTGCACCGGCCCACGTTCTTCTCACGCCCGACGAGACGACGCTGTTCGTCGCCAATCGTGAGAGCGACAGCGTCAGCGTAATACGGGCCTCCGATCTCGAGGTGGTCGCCACCATCGCGGTGGGGCGGGCGCCTTTCGCGATGGCGCTCTCGCCGGATGCCAAGCGCCTCTACGTCGGCAACGTGCAGGGCGGCTCCGTTTCCGTGATCGATACCGCTGCGCTGGCCGTGGTCGAGACGATCAAGAGCGGCGCAATGCCTTACGGCGCGGCGGTGACGCCCGATGGCGCCCGCGTGCTGGTCACCAATCAGCAGAGCAGCACGGTCGCGGTCCTGGAGGCTGGCGGTGCCCCTCGTCCGGGCGTTCGTGTCGGCGGATATCCCGAAGGCATCGTGATCGACGCCAGTGGCCATTTCGCATATGTCGCCAACTGGTTCTCGGATGATGTCTCGGTGCTGGATCTCGCAAGCCTCAAGGAAATTCGCCGCATCAAATGCCCCGGCGGTCCGCGATCGGTTGTGATCGCGCGAGATCCGTGACGAAGGCGAAAAGAAAAAATGACAAACGAGGGAGAAAGCGGCGCATGCAATTCGGATCACGCCTGAGGGCGCCAGCGCTTGCGGCGGCGCTGATCATCCTCTCGTCCGCGGCCGCAGAGGCCGGAAAGTTCTGCGGAGATCCTGTGGAGGGTGGAAAGTCGTCGGGTTCCACGCAGGAGGAAGCCGCACAAGCGGCCCAGAACTGGTGGTCGTCGCGCGCCGGCTCGCTCGGCCGTGGATACGAAAGCTGGGACAATGCCGACGACCGCGGGCTGGAATGCAGCAAGGGTGGCGATGGAACCTTCTACTGCAAGGCCACAGCCCGCCCCTGTCTCCCGGAGGGCGTGCTGCCCGAGAACGTGCCTAAGCTCGATATGTAAGCGTCCTCAGCGGAGGCGGCGTCAGCGGAAGTAGAACGGCACCGCGAACCCGAGCCGACTCGACGGTGTGCCCGCCGGCGGCGGCGGGAACGGAGCGGCGCGCCGCACGGCCGAAAGCACTGCCTGGTCCAGAGCCGGCACGCCGGAGGATCTCCCAAGACGCACATACGTCAGCCCGCCTGAAGACGAGACGCCGAACGACACCACGACGGTTCCTTTTTTTCCGCCGCTCGACGGGCGATTACCGGCAACGCGGGCGCGCACGCGGGCAGCATAACCCGCGATGTCGCCTGAGCTCGCCGACACACGTCCGGATCCCGCCTTCGTCGAGCTGCTGGCGCGCGAGGCGGCGCCACCCTTCTTGCTCGGATCGGTCTCGGCCTTTTGCGTGGGCTGCTTGGGCTTTTCCGAAGCTTTCTCGGCTTTCTTTTTTGGTTTCTCCTGCTCCTCGCGCGCAGGTTTCTTCTCCTCTTCCCGCTCGGTCCGCTTCTCCTCAGCTGCCGGGGGAGGAAGGCTGTCCTCCACCTCCGCGGTTCCCGCAATCACTGTGTCGGAAGGCTCGACCGCTTGCGCGAAGGGCACGGGAGGGACAGACGGATGCAGAGCGTCTGTCACCGGCTCGGCCTTGAGCGTCTCCTCGGCTTTGACCTCCTCCGCGGTGGAGGCGGCGGCGCTTTCGGTCTCCGCGCCCGCCTGCTGCGCGACGGAAGCCGTCTCGCCGCTCTGTGTCTGGGTCACGTCGACGAGAGCCTGCTCGAGAACGGGGCTCGCGATGAACTCGATGCTGATGGCCTCGGTCGGCTGTTGCAGAACGCCGAGCTCGTTGCGCTCCCACGTCATCATGAGCGCGATCGCGGCCAGCGCATGCAACGAAAGCGAAAGAACGCCGGACGTGGCGATGGCGGCGCGAGGCCGCGTGGAGGTGTGGACGGTACGAGACAGCAGTGGGCATTCGAAGGAGCGCGGAAGCGCGAGCGCAACCCCATCATCGTGGGTGAAGGCAAACTCGCACGCCGCGTCCATCGGCAGCCTCAATGCAGCCGCAAGCTGGGCGCTGGCATCGCACCTTGCCGCTTCCCGGGATCGACTGCCGCGGCAAGCGTGCTGCCGAATCGGGCGGCGGCAGCCGCGAGGACGGGCGCGCGGGAGCGGCGCGCAAACTCGGCCGCGGCCTCGTCGATGTCATGAGGCTCGCCGCGATACCCGGCCTGCATGAGCGTAATGAGCTGCCACTCGTCCTCGGTCACGCGCAATCGGCACGAGGGGCAGAACGGTGAGAGATAGCCGAAGCCGCCACGGCGCTCTTCGCGCATGGCGCGAATGAGAACGGCGATACGCGAGGCGATGCCCGGCCCGTTGTCGGCGCCGAACTTCACCTCGGCATGGCTGATCGCGCGGTCCCAGCCCTCCGCATGATTGTGCTCGTAGCTCATGCAATGGAGCCGGACGAGATGCAGCCACTCGCGTTCCAGATCCCCCAAGCCGGTGGACTGGATGTCGGTCAGGGAATCGCGCCCTTTGCACATCACGGGCCTCCAAAGATCTTTCAAGCCATGCGAGAAGTGCCGCCGTTCAAAGGCTGGCTCTCAACGTATCGAACCGCGCGACCTGATCGGCGATGAGGTTGCGGGCTTCATCGCGGCGGACGAAGATCTTGAACATTGCGTCGCCGTCCAAGTTGAAGAACTGGATCGAGCGCGACTCCCGACCCATGAATGGCCGCGAGACGAACGCGATCTCCTTGCACCGCGAGGCACGGATATGTCCGCCGATGGGGCTGTCTCCGTGCAGATTGAAGTAGCCGCGCCCGAACGTGCCGGGCGGCAGAGGCCCTTCGCATTCGAGCACGAGATCCGGCGTGTGCACGATGAACAGAATGTAACCCCATCCCGTCACCGCTTCGAATATTGTCTCGAACCGATCTCCGGCAACGATCGTGCGGTGCGCCTCGGGAAGAGCGCGCACCACATCGAGCGTGCTGACGCAGTATGTGCGGGCGATGTCCTCGAGAATACCGTCTGGATTGGTTGCCAGCCGCTGCTGGAGCGGCAGGAAGACGTCGTCCTTCTGTTCTGCTACGGCGTTCATGGAAGACACCTCCGCTCGATCGAATTACTCGGCAGCGACGAGGCGCGTTCCATCGCTCGTCACGGTTTGCAGCACCTGGAATCCCTCGAATTCGGGATGGCCCACATAAAGCGGCTTGCTGGAGCCCGCGCCCGAGTGGGCTTTGCGGAACTGCTCCGACTTCGTCCAGGCCTCGAAATCGGCCTTCGAGCGCCAGATCGTGTGCGACGAGTAGAGCACGTGATCCTCGCGCTCCGGTCCCTTGAGCAGATGGAACTCGACGAAGCCCGTAAGCTCGTTGAGATGCGTCTCGCGCGAAAGCCAGACGTTCTCGAAGTCCTTCTCTGCTCCTTTGATCACCTTGAAGCGGTTCATTGCGATGAACATCGCGGGGGGTCCTTTCTTAGTTTCCGAACGGTGCGATCATAGACGAATTAGAGAACGGCGGCAGCGTCCGATCCGGCCTCGGAAGAACGACCGGAAAGGCACGCCGCCGCCAACTTGGGGGTCCCAGGCAGTGCGGGAGGAGTTACTGGGCCCCAAGACGCATGGTCACTCCAACCCGGGCATTGAAGCCGGGGCTGTTGTATTGGTCGAGATGCTGGCGATAGGTCTCGTCGAAAAGGTTGTCGATATTGGCGTTGACGGTGAGCTTGTCGTTGACCTGATACTCTCCGAAGAGATCGACCACGGTGTAAGAATCCGCGAACTGCGCGGCACGAATCTCGCCCGGCTCGAAGCGGTCTTGTTTGGCTACGAAGCGCGTGCGTGCACCAGCCGTCAGCTTGTTGTCGAAAGCCCGGAAGCCTGCGGTAAGCGTGACCTGATCGGCCGGAATGGTCATGAGACCGGTGCCGGTATCCTCGTTCGTGCCCCGAATGCGATGAGCACCGATCCCCGCGAACCAGGACTGCGCGTCGTAGTAGGACTCGAACTCCACGCCTTCGATAGTCGCGTCGCGCACGTTCTGGTACTGCAAGTTCACGCCGTCGAACATCGGGACGAACGAAACCGGGATACAGCCTACCCCCGGGTTTACGCCCGTGCAGCCTGGCCGGAAGAACAGCAGGTACCCGTTCGTGTCTCCAGTCGTCACTTGGTCGATATAGTTCTCGACCTTGTTGTGGAACGCAGTGAACTTTGCCCGGAACTTATCGCCGGTCGTGACGACGTTGTCGTACTTGAGGTTGATGCCGCCTTCCCAGTTACGCGCGACTTCCGGCTCGAGGTTGGGATTGGGAAGAAGCTGGAAGTGCGCGAATCCGGGATGGAACCCGCTGAGCAATGTCTCGGAAAGGGCTGGCGCGCGGAAACCTTCGGCATAGGTGCCGAACACCGTAAAGCCTTGCAGCGGCGTGACGCCGAGCGTGACCTTCGGCGAGATGCGATCGTCGGAAAGCTCCGTGCCGCCGCCCTCCAGTTTGTAGCTGTCGTAACGCACCGCCGTGATCAGATCGACCATGTCGTTGAAGAACGTGAGCTGGCTCTGAACGAAGCCGCCATAGACTTCACGTTGACCCGACGGCGTGAACTCGTCGCCATTTCCGGTCGGATCGGCGGTCTTGACGGTGTCGCGGAACCCGTCGATGCCATAGGTCAGAGCCACCTTCATGCCGGCAGCGTCGAAACGCGAGGTATTGTAGATGTCGGCGCCTTCGGTCTCGATATTGAAGCTGCGCTGCGAGCCGACTGGGAATGCGTCCGGGTGGAAGAAGCACGGCGAGCCCACCGGCAGGAAGACGGTCGGAAATGCCGTTGTTCCGAAGCGCGCGAGATTCGAGGAGTTACATGCGACCCCGCCGCCACCCGGATTTGCCGTATAGTAGGAATTGTCGCCGCCCGAAAGGCGCGTCTGATCGAGCGATGTCTCGTTGTAGTAAACCTTGCTTGAGAAATCGATCAGCGGGTTGGTCGGGCTGGTGAAGGTGTAGCCGAGGGTGTACTGGCGATTTTCGACGTTGGTGTCGTAGTCCGTCGAGCCCTGCTCGACCTGATCCATGAAGCTCGAATTGTAGTCGATGATGGTCGCGGTCACCTCGTGGCCCTGTTCGGGACGAATCCGCAGCTTGGCAAACTTCGAATCCGTCTCGTCGTTCGAGCCCGGCACGACGTTCCCGCTGCCGTCCTCGTAGTCGTTGGACCAATGGCCGTTCACCTGCCCGATAATATCGACAGTGCCGCTGAGAGAGCGGGCCGCCGCGGTGAAGCTCGCAAGCTTGCCGTCGTCGTTGGTGCCGTAGCGGGTCTTCACCTGTCCGGCCGCGTACTCCCCGGACCGAAGGATGTCGCCGGCATCGAGCAGCGAGAACTGTGCGACGCCACCGATGGCACCCGAACCGTAGATCGTCGCCGTAGGACCGCGCGTGATGTCGACGCTCTTGATCATCTCGGGATCGATGTAGAACATGCCGTTCGCGCTGTGGCCGGTACGCTGGAAGTTCTGCCGCGCACCATCGATCAGCACGTTGACGCGTCCAAAATCCTGCAGGCCGCGAATATTGATCGCCGTCGCGGTATCGCGCGCCGTCTCCTGTGTCGTCACGCCTGGGATCGTTCTGAGAACCTGCGAAATACGGTCCGGCTGGAATTGCGTATCGATCTCTTCTCTGCTGATCGCCGACGAGCCCGAGAGCGCGTCGATCGCACTCTCCTGAGTCTTGGACGACGTCACGACGATGCCGTCGAGCATAATTTCTTGCGCGTTTGCGTATTGCGTCAGCGATATAAACGAAACCGCTGACATCAGGCCCCCTGCCCACACTCTTACCATCACAGCCCTCGCCCCAGTTGTAGCTTGCGGTTCACTGGCTGGCTGGCTCGGGACCCCCTCCCGAAAGGCTGGCTTGCCGTTGCGGCGACGATATTGCGTCTGCCGGAACATCCGCGATTGCGATGCGGACTTGCGCACAATAGTAATGTGGAATTACATAGTCAACAAACAAAAGGCGATCCGAAAACATCCGCTTCTACGACGCGTGAACGGCTGCCGATTTCAAATAATTCTAATCTGGACGTAGGAATGTCACCCGAGCAACACGAGAAGAAGACTGAAATATCGGCGCCCCTGCCATCGGCACGTGGATCTGTCGAGGCGTTGATCCGTTACAGCGTGGCGGATCTTCTGCAAGGAAGGCGTGAAGCCATCCTCGAGCACGACGGCGCTGAATACCGTCTGCGCATCACCGCCAATGGCCGCCTCATTCTAACAAAATAGGAACCAAGATGTTCGCTCTTCTGAAACGCGTTCGTCGCTTCTTGTGGATTGCCGGCATCGGCTCGCTCGCGGTGTGTGGTGCGCAGCTCGCGCCCAAGGCGCATGCGGAAACACCCAAGGCCGCAGGAGAGCAGCGCATCGTCTCCATCGGTGGCGATGTGACGGAGATAATTTTTGCGCTGGGCCGCGGGGATAGCATCGTGGCCGTGGACACCACGAGCCACTATCCGCCGGACGCCGTCGCCACCAAGGAAAGCGTGGGCTACATGCGCGCGCTTTCGACCGAAGGCGTGTTGTCCATGAGCCCGACGCTGATTATCGCGTCCGGTAATGCGGGACCTCCCGAGGTCGTCGCCGCACTGAAGGCGTCTTCCATTCCGATGATCGAGATATCGACGCCAGAAACACCCGACGGCGTTGCCCAGAAAATTGGCGCCGTGGCGGACGCTCTGGGCCTCAAGGAGGAAGGTGCGAAGCTCGCAAGCCGCGTCAAGGCGGAGTTCGACGCCGTTGCCGCCAAGAGGGCCAAGGTGACGAAGCCCGTGCGCGCGCTGTTCGTGCTGGCAAATCAAGGCGGCCGCGTCGTGGTAGGAGGCACCAAAACGTCGGCCGAGGCGATTTTCGGGCTTGCCGGGGCAGAGAATGCGGTGAAGAGCCTCGAAGGCTACAAGCCCCTGAACGACGAGGCCGCTGTAACGGCGGCTCCGGACATTATCGTCGTCATGCTGCGCAGCGACGGCGCCAACAAAGGTGAGATGGCCAAGGAGATCGGCTCCATGAAAGGGCTTGGCAGCACGCCTGCCGCAAAGGCCGGCCGCATCATCGAGGTCGATGGAAGCTACGCCTTGCAGTTCGGCCCGCGCGCAGCGGCGGCAGCGTCGGACTTGATGGACCGCTTCTATCCGGAGCTTGCCCAGAAGCCCGCCACAGCGGAGCGGCCATGACGTCGAAGCTTCCGGCTGGAGCGATCGTGTCCGCCGAGCATATGAGAGCGGCGGAGCCGGACAGGGCGCAGCAACGCTTCGTTCTGTTCGCCGTCTCTGCGCTGGCTCTTGCCGTCACGGCCGTGCTGTCTCTCTCGATCGGAGCGACCGGCATATCGCTCGACGCGCTTCCATCCGCCATCACGGCGATGTTCGGTGACGGCGACGCCGAGAGCGCACGCTCGGCCCTCGTGCTACTCGACATTCGTCTGCCGCGAACGATCCTCGCCGCAATGGTCGGCGCGTGTCTCGCTGTTGCGGGCGCCATGATGCAAGGCATCTTCCGAAATCCGCTCGCTGATCCAGGCTTGATCGGCGTGTCGTCGGGCGCGGCGCTCGCCGCGGTGACCGTGATCGTCCTCGGGCACGGAATTGCCGCGCCCGTGGTGGCGGCGTTCGGAGTGCAAGCGCTTCCCGTCGCGGCCTTCGCAGGCGGTCTCGCCGTGACCGGAACGCTCGTCGTGCTCGCGAGCAGCCGTCGCACGGTCTCGGTCGCAGCCCTGCTGCTTGCGGGCCTCGTTCTCGGCGCGTTGGCACAAGCGTTGATGGGGTTGCTCGCCTATCTGAGCGATGATCGCGAGCTGCGGGATCTGACGCTCTGGACACTCGGAAGCCTCGCGGGATCGAGCTGGACCAAGGTCATCGGCGTCGCGCCGTTTGCAGTGCTCAATCTGCTTCTGCTCCCCTATCTCGTCAGGGCTCTGAACGGCCTGCTGCTCGGGGAGGCGGAGGCGTTCCATCTCGGGATAGATGTCGAGCGCATCAAGCGCCTCATCATCATCGCCACAGCGGCATCCGTCGCGGCCGCGGTGGCAGCGGCAGGGATTATCGGCTTCGTTGGCATCATCGTGCCTCACGTCGTACGCCTCGTCGCAGGCCCTGATCACGGAACCGTCCTGCCAGCAAGCGCGATGCTCGGCGCCGCCCTTGTCCTCGCGGCCGATATCGTGGCCCGTATCATCGTCGCGCCTGCCGAGCTTCCGCTCGGCATCGTCGTCGCGCTCATCGGCGCGCCGGTCTTCCTGCATCTGGTGCTGAGGCGAGGGGCTTATGTCTGATCGTGCCGACGTATTGGCGGCCCAGTCCGTAAGCTATCGGGTTCATGATGTGAGCCTCGTGAGCAAGGCCGATCTCGGCGTGGCCGCGGGTGAGGTCGTTGCAGTGTTGGGGCCGAACGGAGCTGGGAAGTCCACGCTTCTTAAAGTGATGGCGGGAGAGCTCTCGCCCGCATCGGGCCGCGTTGTGGTCGACGGACGGGATCTGGCCATCTTGAAAGCCGGCGAGCTGGCACGCCTGCGCGCGGTCGTCGCCCAGTCGAGCAATCTGAGCTTTCCGTTCACTGTGCGCGAGGTCGTGCGCCTCGGCGTTTCGGTTCCGGGATTATCCCGGGAGAACCCGCGCATCGAACGGGCAGTGGGAGACGCGATCGGCCGCGTTGGGCTGGCGGCGTTCTCGGGCCGCCTGTTCACCGAGCTTTCGGGCGGCGAGCGGCAGCGCACCCATATCGCGCGCGCTCTCTGCCAGCTTTCTGTCGCACGTGATTTGGCCGGCGGCGGAAAGATCTTGCTGCTGGACGAGCCGACGTCCAGCCTCGACGTCGGCCACCAGGTCGTCGTCCTCGAAGCGCTCCGGCGCGAGGCAGACGCCGGCACCGCGATCCTCATGGTTATGCACGATCTCAATCTGGCCGCTGCCTTCGCCGATCGGGTCGTGATCATGAGCCACGGATGCATCATAGCGGACGGTCCTCCGCGTCAGGCGATGACGGAAGCCATCCTGAGCCGGGCCTACGAGTGCCCGTTGTCGGTTGGACGGCCTCCCGCCGACGGAATTCCATTCGTTATTCCAGCACTGGGGCAGGCAAAGGCAGCCAAAGGCGCCCGCCTTTGACCTGAATCGCCCGAAACACCTGTCATCCCCCATGACGGACCCATTCCTCTGAGCTAGAAGACGGGCTGTCGCGATGCCGCGGGCCACGGTGGCCCACACCCGCGATCACACCGAATGCCAGGAGGAAGAGCCGTGACCGACAAGGATGTTTCCAGCAAAACGCCGCGCACCGAGACCGTGGTGCTCCATGCCGGCTGGCGTGCTGATCCGTCCACGGGTGCAGTCGCCGTTCCGATTTACCAGACGACGTCCTACCAGTTCCGCGATACGGCACACGCCGAGGATCTGTTCGCTCTGAAGGAGCTCGGCAACATCTATACGCGCATCATGAACCCCACGACCGACGTGCTCGAGAAGCGCGTTGCGGCGTTGGAGGGCGGTGTTGCGGCGCTCGGCGTTGCGTCGGGGCAGGCCGCATCCGCCTATGCCGTGCAGAACCTCGCTCGTGCCGGCGACAACATCGTGAGCTCGACCGATCTCTACGGCGGAACCTGGAACCTGTTCGCCAACACGCTCAAGGATCAGGGCGTCGAGGTTCGCTTCGTCGATCCCACCGATCCGGAGAACTTCCGCCGCGCGACGGACGAGCGGACGCGCGCCTACTACGCCGAAACGCTGCCCAATCCGAAGCTCGCCGTGTTTCCCATCGCGGAGGTCGCCGAGATCGGGCGTCCCCTCGGCATCCCGCTGATCGTCGACAACACGGCCGCGCCCGCCTTGTGCCGCCCGCTCGATCACGGCGCAGCCGTCGTCGTCTATTCTTCGACCAAGTATCTGGGCGGCCACGGCACCTCGATCGGCGGCGTGATCGTCGATGGCGGCAATTTCGACTGGGCCGCGCATCCGGTGCGCCAGCCCGTGTTCAGCACGCCCGATCCGAGCTATCACGGCGCCATCTGGAACGAGGCGGTGAAGCCGCTCGGCCCGATCGCCTACATCATCAAGGCGCGCGTCACGCTGCTGCGCGATCTCGGCGCCGCGCTCTCGCCCTTCAACGCGTTTCTTCTCCTGCAGGGCATCGAGACCTTGCCGCTGCGTATCGCGCGCCATTCCGAGAACACGTCTGCCGTTGTGCGCTGGCTGACCAAGCATCCCGCCGTGACGCGCGTCATCCACCCCTCTCAGCAGACCGGCGTTCAGCGCGCGCGGGCGGAGCGGTATCTCTCGGGCGGAGAAGGTGGACTTCTCGGCTTCGAGCTGGCGAAGGGACGCGAAGCGGGCCGCCGCTTCATCGATGCCCTGAAGCTCTTCTATCATGTGGCCAACATCGGCGACGTGCGCAGCCTGGCCATCCATCCGGCCTCGACCACGCACTCCCAGTTGAGCGGTGAGGAGTTGTTGGCCACGGGCGTGACGGACGGCTACGTACGGCTCTCGATCGGCATCGAGCACATCGACGACATCATCGCCGATCTCGACCAGGCGCTCGCCGCGGCGACGGCCTAGTCCCTTGTCATAGCCACGGCCCCCAGAACAGCCAATCCCCGAGCCTGATGCCAGGCTCGGGGATCGCTGCACCTTCTGGGAGAAGGATTTGCAGTTAGTCGAACTTGTAAGAGAAGCCGCCCATGATGGTGCGTCCCGGTCCCGGCTTCATGCCCTCGTCGATGTCCGACAGGTAGAACTCGTTCGTGAGGTTCGTACCTGAGACGAACAGCGAGAGGTTGTCCGTGACCTTGAGGTTGGAGCGGGCCGACAGAAGCCAGACGTCGTCCACAAACCCGGACTCCACCTCTCCATCGTCGACTTCGATGTCATAATTATTGCCGACGTCGGTGAAGAAGCTGCCGCGATAGGTCCACGTCACGCTGGCATCCCAGAACGCCTTGTAGGCGACGCCGAGCGTGAGGTTTGCGTAGTGCTTGGGAACCTCGGGCACGATGTTGCCGGACACGTCGTCGCCGTCGCCGTCCACGCCGCGCTCGATCACGGAGTCGGCGTACGTGTAGATCGTCTCACCGAAGAAGTTCCACGGGCCGCCGGTGATCGGACGGCTGTCGAGCCGGGCGCCGATCTCGAAGCCGTCGATTTTCACCTCGTCGGCCGCGCCATAGATGTTGTTGCCTCCGTCCGGAGCCGACGGCGATTTGACCTGATAGTTGTCGATGTTGCTGTGGAAGTAGGCGAGATCGAACGAGAAGCCCCGGATGGCTGTCGAGCGCACGCCGACTTGAAAATTGTCACCCTTCTCGTCGGGAAGAGGGAAGGCGACGCCTCTGGTGACCTGAGGCGTGAGGCCCTGGTGATATCCGCCGTATACGGTCGTGCGCGGCGCAACCTCCCACGCGGCGGCGATCATCGGCAGAACTTCACTGTGATCCGAGCTCGAGCGTCCCGGCTGCTCCGAGGTCTCATCGTCGGGGCGGATCGAGTTGCGATTGATGCGATAGTCCTCGAAGCGGAGCCCCGGTGTCACGGTCAGGTTCCGCGTCACGTGGATCGCGGTCTGCACGAACGCCGAGAAGGCATCCGCATCGGTGTCGGAGCGGCGAGACCGGTCCTCGTTGAATTCCGGAAGGCGGGTGAAGATATCGCAGCGTCCGCTGGTGTCGTCGTCCAGAACCTGGTTCTCGAGACCCACCGTGTTGCAGTTCGTGAATTCGTGACGCTCGTAGCGAATTCCGGCCTGGATATCCTGGCGCATGCCGGCGATGAACGGCCGGTCTGCAAACTCGATCCGCGATTCCGCGCCGTAGAACTGATAGTGCCGTTCGCGGCCGCGCATGAAGAACGAATTGGCGTCGTAGTCGCCGCGATCGGCATTCACGTAGAAGCGGTTGCGCTCGTTGTCGGAGTAGTACGCACGCGTCGTGAGCGTCGTCGTATCGTCGATGTAGAGGTTGTGCGTCGCCTGGATACGCCAGTAGTCGGCGTTATAGCTGCTCAAGCCGGCAAGCGAGGCGATGCCGTCGAAGAAGTAGGGGCTGCCCGACTTGTTGCGCCCGTTGGCAAAGAACTCCTGGTAGCCCGTGTCCTCGTCGTTCGGAACGAAGTTGATCTCGTCATACTGGTCGCGCTGGCGGAAATAGCCGCCGGAGATCGTGAGATCCTGGTTGGTGCCCTTGAGGCCGATTGCGCCATAGAAGTCGTTGTAGCGCAGCTCCTCGTTGTCCCACGCGCCGCCGCCTTCCGCACCGGAATAGGAGACGACGATTCCGGCGTTGCCGATGTTCTGGCGCGTATGAACGTGGCGGTAGTTGTTGAGATCCTTGTCGGAGCCTTCGGTGTAGCCCAACGCGCCCTTGATCACCGTCTCGTTGGCGCCGAATGGCGAGATGTTCCGGAAATTGATGACGCCGTGGTTGTTGAGCGGCCCGTAGTTGACGACGGGGCCGCGCATGACCTCGATGCTTTCGACACGGTCCGTCGGCGGTGTGTAGTGCGTCGAGGGATCGAGATAGGTCGAGAAGTTGATCGGCAACCCGTCTTCCATGACGAGCACTTTGCGCGAGCGGCGCATGGGCGAGCCGCGCACGCCGATGCCCGAGTGGCGCGCCATGCCGTCGTCCATCACGGTGACGACGCCCGGCACGCGGGCGAGCGCGTCATGATTTGTCAGCGGGCGCTGCTCCGCCAGATCCGCGGCGTCGACGCGCGTTCCCGCGCTGGTGAAGTTTTGCAGATCGCCGGGAAGCGCTTGGCGCGCGTTGATCGGCGAAAGCGGCCCGGATTCGGCACGTGCTGCCGCCCCGCCGCTTGCTGCCGCCCCATAGGGTGAGTTCGCGGGTGCTTCCTCGGCAACCGGGGTCGGCGCCGGCGGCTGAGGTGCGGGAGGAGAGTAAGCCTGGGAGGGTGCGGATTTCTTTTTCGCTGCCGGAGCGGATTTCTTCTGAAGCACCTCGACCTGCGGCAGCTCGCCTTGATTCGCGGGCTGCGCCGCAGTCTGTGCGTTCGCGGGCGAGGCCATAAGGCCGACAGCGCTCGCCATCACCGTAAGTTTGAGTTGGTGTTTGAATTGCATTCTGCTTCCTCCCCGTCCGCGCCCATGCCGGAGCGCAGCCCGTAATCCCCACCGTCGGTTCTTTTGCCGAAGTAACCCGGGTCCCGTTGCCGACAGCGCACGCACAACGGAAGGGCATAGTGTTGTTATAAAGTTGCAGCATGTTCTCGATAGCTGGGGGCCGCAGCAACTCGGGATGGTCCCATGCGGTGGCATTGGTCGGGGTAAGTGCCGCCGTATAATTACGAAAAAACAAATAAAATCAGGAAGTTATGAGCAGATATACGGGATGATGTGGAATCAAGGCGGGGATTAATTCCCGGGAAGCGTCGAGGTTTGGCTTGGCGCCCCCTGGCAGATCGGATTTGCCAATAGTCCACCGGCTGGAGGCGCCGATTTCGGAAGGCTTCGGGCCCATGCCGGCAGATCCGCCATGAGCCCGAACTTTCGCGGGAGAAGTTCGTGTAAGTCGTAAACGCGAGATGATCAGTCGAACTTGAGCGTGAAGCCTCCGTAGATGGTGCGCCCCTGGCCGGGCTTGGCGCCATCCGAGAGATCCGCGATGTAGAGTTCGTCCGTCAGGTTGGTGCCGGCAACGAACAGCGTCAGCTTGTCGGTGAGATTGAAGTTGCTGCGCGCCGACAGCAGCCACACGTCGTCGACCTTGCCGCCGACCATCTCGTCGCCGCCGTAGCAGCCCGTGAAGACGCCATCGCCTTCGGCTTCGGTCGCGGCTTCCTCATCCACGCAGAGCAGCGGGCTCGTATTCTGCGCGTTGGTGAAGAAATCGCCGCGATAGGTCGCCGTCACGCTCGCATCCCAGAGCTTCCTGTAGGCCACGCCCACGGTCAGATTGGCGAAGTGCTCGATCGTGAACGGAAGGCGCTTGCCGGAGACATCCTGATCCACCGCGGTGAAGTTCTCGAAGTCGAAGATCGAGTCGCTGCCGCGTTTGATCTTGCCGTCGGTGTAGGTGTACGTCGCCTCGCCGAAGAAGTTCCACGGTCCGCCGGTGAACGGGGCGCTTTCCATGCGAGCAGCCAGCTCGACGCCCTTGATCTCAACCTCGTCGAGCGTGCCGTAGAGGCCGTCGCCCGCCGCGTTCGAGTAGGCTTCCTTGAGCTGATAGTCGTCGATGATGCTGTGGAAGTAGGCCACGTCGAACGTGAAGCCCTTGATGGCGGTCGAGCGCACGCCGATCTGGAAGTTGTCTCCGACCTCCTCGTCGAGCGGGAAGCCGTCGAGGTCCACGTCGCGCACGATGTGCGGAGCAAAGCCCTGATGGTATCCGCCGTAGAGGGTCGTGCGGTTCAAGGCCTCCCAGGCAAAGGCGATGCCCGGCAGGACGTGATCGTGATCCGACTTGGCGCTTTCCGTGCCGGGGAATACTTCGCGGCCGGTCACGTCGTAGCTCTCGAAGCGCAGGCCGGGCGTCACCGTCAGGCTCGGCGAGAGGTGGATCGCGGACTGGATGAACGCAGCGAACGAATCCGCCTTGTACTCGAAGATCTCGCCGTCATCCTCGTATCCGTCGACGCCTTCCTCCGAGCGGCAGTTGCCGCTGTTGCTGCCGTCGAGCACCTCTCCGACGCGGCCGAAGCTCGTGCAGTTCGTCAGCTTGTGACGCTCGTAGCGAACGCCCGCCTGGATGTCCTGCCGGATGCTGGCTGCGATCGGCACGTTGGCGAATTCGATGCGGCTTTCGGCGCCGAACACTTCGTACTCGCGCTCACGTCCCCGCATCCAGCCGCCCTCGGCCGGGCCGTCCTCCCGGCTGGAGAAGCGCCGGCGATCGTGATTGTGGCCGTAGATCCGCGTCGAGATCGTCGTGTCGTCCGTAACATAGTAGTTGTGGGCGAGCTGCAGATTGTAGTGCTCGGCGTTGTAGGTGTTGAACTGGAGACCTTCCTCGTCGAACAGCGCGGACGGCTTGGCGTGTCCGTTGGCGAAGAAGTCCGCGGCGGTGCCGACGAAGTTGTCCTCGTCGTAGTTGTCCCGCTGGCGATTGTAGGAGCCGGAGATCGTCAGATCCTGCTGCGAGCCTCTGAAGCCCAGTGCGCCGTAGAAGTCGTTGTAGCGCAGCCGCTCGATTTCCCACGAGCCCGGCGCTTCCGAGCCGGAATAGGATGCAACGACGCCCACGTTGCCGAGGTTTTGCCGCGTGCGGACGTGACGATAGTTGCCGATCTCCTTGTTGGAATCGTCCGTGTAGCTGAGCACGCCCTTAATTACGGTTCCCGGGGTGCCGAACGGATTGAGGTTCTGGAAGTTGATGACACCGTGGTTGTTGAGCGGGCCGTAGGCGACGACCGTGCCGCGCAGCACCTCGATGTTCTCCACGCGGTCTGTCGGCGGCGTGTAATGGGTCGAGGGATCGAGGTAGCTCGAGAAGTTGATCGAAGCGCCGTCCTCCATGACGAGCACCTTGCGCGAGCGGCGGAAGTTCGAGCCGCGGATGCCGATGCCGGCATGATGGCCGAGACCGTCGTCGGTCACGGTAACGATGCCCGGCACGCGCGCGAGGGCCTCGTGGTTGGTGAGGGGGCGCTGCTCCTCGAGCTGCTCCGACGTGACGCGCGAGGCGGCTCCCGCGAAGTCTTGAAGATTGCTGGGCAGGAGCCCGGTGGAAGGACTCACAGGGCTGAGGCTCGGCGAGTTCCCGGCGGGACGTCCGTCGGCGCCGCGTGTAGCGCCCCCAGGGCCGGCCTCCGCAAAGTCACCCTCTGGCGCCGGCTGCGGCGCAGGCGAGGAGGCTTGCGCCGGCGCGCTCTTCTTTGCAACCGGAGCGGGCGAAGATTTCTTCTTCTGCACCACCTCGACTTGCGGAAGCGCACCCTGATTGGCTGGCTGCGCGGCGGTCTGAGCCGCCGCCGGAGTCGTCAGCAGGCCAACCGCGCCGGCCATGACCGTAAGTTTGAGATTTTGGCGTCCCAGCATTCAATCCCCCTCCCATGAACTCTCGCCCGAATTTCCCGGCACGCGAGCCTTTATCCCTCGGGCAAATATTCCTAAATTCCCCGTGCTCCGTGCCCGTTTATCCGGAGGCGTCCCGTGTTCAGGCTTGTGTTTTGATATAAAGTTTCACTTTCTGGACACGGACGACGGCGTCTTTTACTCATGCGCATCGTCTCGATGTCCGAGCACGGCAGCAATTGGGGACGCGCACGTGAGGTGGCATCGATCGGGAGGATTTCCTGAGTAAAGCACCGGATATTCCTGGCTGGAGAAGTCAGATGTATGAGTGGAGGCAGGAAGCAATGGCGAGAAACCTTCCCGTCTCGGTCCTGTTCTCATGGCCTCCGGCCCTGGCTGGGCTGGCGTACCTCGTCGCCTACGTCGCTATCGACTGGCTGAGTTACATCAGCCCCATAACGCCGATCGGCGTCACGCCTTGGAACCCGGCGACCGGCCTGAGCTTTGCCCTCGTGCTCCTGCTGGGACGCGACTACATCCCGTGGCTGTTCATCGCCCCCCTCATCGTCAATGCGTTCGTGCTGGGGCTGCCTTTGCCTCCGGCGGTGCACGTGCTCGGGGCCGCGGTGGTCGGCGTGGGTTATGGCGCCGCGACCGCCTTCCTGACCATGCCGAGCTTGGGGTTCGACCGGACGCTCAGCACCAAGCGATCGCTGATGATGCTGATCGCGGTGGCAGCCGTGAGCACCGGTGTCGTCGCGGTGGTCTATGTGGGACTTCTCGCAGCCTTCGGGCTTGTTGCGGCCGCAGACGTCACCGTGACCACCGCGCAGCTCTGGATCGGCGACATGATCGGCGTGACGGTGCTCACGCCGTTCCTGCTGATCGGCTTTACGCGCCGTCGCATGCTCGTTCCGTCGCTGGAGCTCGGCGCGCTCGTCATCGTTCTGGCATTGACGCTCGCCGCCGTCTTCGGCCTCTCGGATACCTTCCGGGTAAAGCAGTTCTATCTGTTCTTTCTGCCGGTGATGTGGATGGCGGTGCGCTTCGGCCTCGAAGGCGTCACCGCAGGTCTTGTGCTGACGCAAGTGGGCCTCATGGCTGCCATGCAGTATGCGGGCGTCCAGGACAGCGAGGTCACCGCGTATCAGGCCCTGATGATCGTTCTGGCGCTCACCGGTCTCACCATCGGTGCCGTCGTGAACGAGCAGTTGAGAACGCAGGCGCAGCTTCGCCAGAACCAGGAGGCGCTGGAGCGGGCTGCACGTCTCGACACGATGGGGGCTTTCGCCGCCGTCCTCGCGCACGAGATAAACCAGCCTCTGACGGCCATTTCGAACTACACGCGCCTCACCAAGATGGCGGTCGAGAAGCAGCCCCCCGACAACGAGGCGGCCCGTCAGGCCGCGGGCCACGCGGTGGCCCAGGTGGACCGGGCGGCGGAGGTTGTGCGCCGTCTCCGCGACCTCATTCAGCTCGGCCACAACGAGATGGTTCCCCAGTCGGCGGCGGAGCTGATCCGCGAGGCCGTCTCGCACTGCCGCTTCGAGATGCAGGCCAATCACGTCGCGCTCGAGACGAGACTTGCGCGCAATCTGCCGTTGGTGGTGTGCGATGGGCTGCAAATTCAGCAGGCCCTGATCAACCTGATCCGTAACGCGGCGGAATCGATAAAAGGGGGCGGCCGTCCGGATGGCCGCATCCTCGTCGAGGCCGATACGTCGGAGCTGGGTCGCGTAATCGTGACGGTTCGTGACAACGGCCCCGGCTTCGATCCTGTTATCCTGGAACGCGCCCTGACCCCGTTTACCACTACGAAACGCGAGGGTCTTGGGCTCGGATTGGCGCTCGCACGTTCGACCGCCGAGGCTCATGGCGGCCAGTTGCTGATCGAAAGCACTGGCGGCGGGGCCGCTGTTTCCTTTACTCTCCCGACATCAATAGAGAACGACCAAAGGATGCTGAAGTGACCGTAGCTTTGATCGACGATGATGCCGCTGTCCTGCACTCGATGCGCCTTCTCATCGAGAGCCGCGACATTCCCGTTGCCTGTTATGAATCCGCCGAAGCCTTCCTGGACGATTTGCCCGAATCCAAGCCGTCCTGCGTTGTGGCGGATGTGCGGATGCCCGGCATGACGGGGCTCGAGCTTCAGCGGGAGCTCAAATACCGCAACAGCGATGCGCCCCTGATCCTCATTAGCGGCCACGCCGACGTTTCGATGGCCGTGTGCGCGCTCAAGGAAGGCGCGTTCGACTTCTTCGAGAAGCCTTACGATGGCGAGCGGCTTGCCACCAGCGTGTGGGACGCGGTGCAGAAGGGCCGCCGCCAGAGCACGGAGAACAGTGAACGTATCGACATCGCAGAGCGGCTGAAGGCGCTCTCGCCGCGCCAGCGCGAGGTGCTGGAGTTCGTGGCTGCCGGAATGTCCAACAAGCAGATCGCAGCCAAGCTCAGCATCAGCCCGCGCACGGTTGAAACCTATCGGGCCTGGGTCATGGAGCGCATCGGTGCGCAGAACGTGGCTGACCTGGTTCGCAAGGTCAGCGCCTTCCTGCCGTCGGATCCGAAATAACGGCCACATAAAGGCGCGAGCGGAACTTCCGGAAGGGTCGAGTGTTAGTGGAGGGATCCACTTCGGACGCAGAGGTAAGAGCCTCGCGTCCCCTCGATAAGGAAGACCAAAAATGCGCTACGTCGTACTCTGGGCCTTGGGCGTACCGATCTCGGGCCTCATCGTGCTCCATCTGCTCGGCATGATCTGAGCAAGCAGACGAGTAATGTAAATAACAAAGCCGGCCTTCGGGCCGGCTTTGTTATTTTGGGGAACGGGCGCGAAAAATGCGCCTTATCTCTTCGATCGACCGGCTGGGCAACCGATCAATGTAGTGCGCCGCGCTCCGTATGAACGAGCGCCTCGTCAGCAGCATCGTCGCCGAAAGCAAGCTCAGAGAGAATACTCGCCTGCACGAGTTCTTCCGCAATCGAGCGGCGGATGTTGGGAATGATCTCGTCGAATTCGTACTGCTCCGACCAGCGCAGGAGCGCTTCATAAAGAGTGATCTCGTAGCGCTTGATGGCAAGCAACGCTGCCGCGCATCCGCGCGTGCCGCTTTCCGGGCGGCTCGAAGCCGAATCCCACGCTTCTCGCAGCAGCGCTGTGGTCGCCCAAGACGCTTCGCCGCGCGCTTCCAGATACAGCGTGTCGAAAATCCCTTCGATACGCGTCGCCTGGCTCTGCGATTGGGCCTCGATCTCTCTGAGCGCGCTCATCAGCTTGAGGTTCGTGACCGATGACGAGAGCATCCGGATCGAGGCGATGAGCTGTTTCTCGGTGTCGTAGATGTGACGCAGCGTGCGCATGTAGACGCGCTCGAATTCCTGCATGTTGGGCTCGCTGTCTCGCTATTGCATCGCACGATGGAGGTAACGCAACAGCGAGGGGAGAGGTTCCTCTGCCGCGAGCGGCCGGCCCTTGTTTTTCGGTTGGGGTAAGCGGGAACAGACGATGATCTCGCGTGTTGAGCAGTCCAATACAACCCCGCGAGCAAATGGAGCCAAGCATGTCAGTAAAAACGATGGAGGATCTCTTCGTAGCGACCCTCAAGGATATCTATTACGCCGAAAAGCAGATTCTGAAGGCCCTGCCCGGAATGGTGAGCAAGGCAGACAACGCCGACCTCAAGAAGGCGCTCGAAGCGCATCAGAAGGAGACGGAAGGGCAGGTTGATCGCCTCGAGAAGGTGTTCAAGCTGATCAAAGTGCCGGCGCGCGGCAAGAAATGCGACGCCATCGAGGGTATCATCGGCGAGGCCAAGGAGCACATGGATGAGATCGACGACGAGCGCGTGCTCGACGCCGGCATCATCAGCTCTGCTCAGGCCGTCGAGCACTACGAGATCTGCCGCTATGGCACCCTCGTCGAGTGGGCGAAAGATCTCGGCTATACCGAAGCCGCCAAGCTTCTGGCCGAGAATCTCAAGGAGGAGCACCACGCCGACACGCTGTTGACCGAGATCGCACGCGGCTCCGTCAACAAGGATGCCGAGCAGGCTGCTTGAAGAACCCAGCCTTTCGAGCCAAAGCCGGGCGCAGCGCGCCCGGCTATTTTCGAACGAAACGATTGAACGTCGCTAGCTGCGATCATGGCGCGTCGTGAAGCGCACGTTGCCGAGCCCCGTGCCGATCGTCAGCGCGCCCCAGTGATCGTAGGTGCGCATCGCCGGAAGCTCGCTCAACCCCTGCACGACGGCATCGTTGTGCATCACCACGGCCGTCTCGTGCTTCCCGATCTCCGGAATGGCTTCCTTGAGGCAAGCGGGAAGATTGAAGCTCTTCGTCTCCCAGTTGCCCGGTAGATTTTGAGCGCCGGTTTCGATCGAGCCGTCCGGCCGGATGAGCCCCGGACATCCGATGCCGATCAAAGGTGCCAGGTTGATCTTCGCCTTGCTGGCAGCCTTGATGAGATCCTTGAGCATGTCGATGAGGCGGTCCACCGCCTCGTCGCGCTTCGTCTTCTCGTCGCCGTGGCGCCAGAGCTCGGATTTCCACACCTTCGCCTTCTCGAGCTTCGAGGATTTCTTGAGGTTGAGCTCCACGACACCGGCGCGGATGTTCGTGCCGCCGATGTCGACCGCGAGGATGCCGTCGAAGCCTTCGAGCGTCCAGGAGGGCATGAGGTGCGCCGCGCCGATTAGGCCCGCTTCGTCCGGATGGTTGCGAATGAGGTTGAGATCGATGTCGATGCCGCCTGCCTTGAGGAGCACGGCAGTTCGTCCGATCGCGAGCTCTCCAACACGGCTCTTTCGGAAGCCTCCGCCGATCACGATCGCTTCCGTATCGCGCCAGCTCGCGCTCTTCAGGAAGCGGCGGATCACGTGATCCAGCTCTTTAGCAAAAGCCTCGATCGCGCTGTGGACCAGTCCCCCGGCTTCCGGATCTCCGTCGGCGAGCAGGGCATCGAGCTGCTTCTTGCTCACATCCTCGATCGGCATGTCGCCGAGTGGATCGGCGCCGAGCTTGCGCAAGGGTTCGCGCCACTCCTCGATGATGCTCTTGAATGCGCCGTGGCTGGCGCGATCGCCGACGAAGCCCTCCTCGTCGCGGATCTCGAGGTTATAGCTGTCGATCTCCACGCTCGGGAGCACCTTCGCGCCGTGTTCTGTGATGACGGGCAATTTCGCGATCCATTGAGGCACAAGGGAAGGGCCTGCGGCTCGCCACGCCGGAGGCCCCTGACTGTCACGATGACTGGTCGTGATGATCAAACGCCGATCACCAGGGAAAGATCGCGGAGAAAGCAAAAATTTTCTTCCGCCCGCGCTGAAGGAACGCTGTCAGGAGCGCGAAATTGGACGGAGGGTCATGCTTTGGTCCATTTTCAGGGACATAAATCCCATTGATAGAAAACAAAAATCTGGAACAGAAAGAGGTACGCGAACGATGCAGCAAATCGTTCAGGCCCGCTCTTTGTCGAGGGCGGTAGTACGTGGCGTTGTGTTAAGTTTGACAACGTTGGGTATGCAGGCGGCAGCGGCCGGATCGGCCTCCGCCAATGCAAGCGCAGGGTGTGATGCCGCAAACGGCGGCGCCCTCAATGTCAGTGTCTCGGGCGGAGCAAGCGCGCTTCGCGAGGCAGCCCTCTCGGAAGGCGAAACCTTGAGCCTCGATCTTTCGACGCGCGGAACCGCGAGGCTCGCGGTCTCGAGCGGAGGCGGCGCGTTGCGCACGCTGCACGCGGGACGTGCCTCGACGCTGATGTTCGTCGCCCCCGCATCCGCGACCTATGGCTTTTATCTCGACGCGAACGGCGCCGCCGACGCGACGCTCGCTGTGACGTGCGCGTCCGTCGCCAAGCTCAACGTGGAGCGCAGTCTTCTGGAGCGGCGCAAATCGTTCCTGACGAGCAAGGATCCGGATCGCATTCGCATCGATCGCGCGCCCGCCGAGCCGAAGCCGCTCGACTCGGCGGTGCAATCGTCGGAAGCCCCCCGTGACGTAACCGCGTCGATCAGCATGTCCGAGCTGGCGGCGGCCATGAAGCTCGGCGGCAAGAAGGATCCGGGCATCCTCGATTTCTGGTTCGAAGGCCGCTATCTGACCTACGATACGGTCGATGCCAACGCGAAGCCCGGCGATGGAAATTTCAGCGTGATGTACTTCGGCAGCAAATACATGCTGGGTCCGGACATTATGCTCGGCGCTCTCGCTCAGTTCGATCAGGCGGGAGAAAGCAGCCGCTATGGCGACCAGATCTCCGCAAACGGCTGGATGGCGGGGCCTTACATGAGCGTCCGCTTCGGCCCAGGCGTCGTGTTCGACGGGCGTGCGGCTTGGGGCGTCGCGGAGAATGCAGCGCGTGGCGTGATGCTGGATATGGCACCTGCCGATCGCAAGCTCCTGCGTGGCACGCTGCGCGGATCGCGGCAGGTCGGCGGCTGGACGGTCGCGCCGAGCGTCGGTCTGAGCTATGTGCAGGACACGCCCATGGTGGACGGTCTCGCCATGGGGGAGACGGCTACGCCCACGCCGTCCGGCACCGGCCGTCTCGATGTGCTGCCCGAGGTGAAGCGCAGGTTCAGCCTCGACAGTGAAACTTATATCGAGCCGCGTCTTGCTGCTGGAGGCTTTCTCGCGTTCGACGATCTCTCCAAGATCGGCCCCGGAAGCATGAGCTCTCAGGTGCCGGAGATGCAATGGAAGGCGGAGGCGGGTGTGGCGGTCGGCATGAAGGATAGCGTCAACGTGCAGGCCACGGGCGGCGTCGAGACCGGCGCGCAATCAGCAGCGGATACTTGGTCCGGACGGCTTCAGCTCAACATGCCGCTTGGGAAGTAGTCGGCTGCGGGGCGGTCACGTCATGACTTGGCTCAAGGCGTGACCGGTGTGCCGTCCTGTTTGCTCAGGCTCGCCGCTTGCTCGATGGCGTCGCGCGAGAGAGAGGTTTTGACCTCCAAGTGATCCGGATCGGATTGGCTGATCACGAGGTTTCGCAGGCCGATGGCAACGCTGGTCTCGCCGAGGCCGAGGAAGCCGCCCACGCGCACGAGAACCGCCACCACCTTCCCGTCGCTGTCGATCACGATGTCGTCCACCTTGCCGACGGACTCGCCGAGCGTGTTGGTCATGGTGACGCCGATCAGCTTGCCAGCGCGCCAGTCGCTGGAAGTGCGCGCGCCAGGAAGCGGGCCTGGAACGATCTTGCTCTCTTCGTTGCGCTGGGTCTCGGGACGCGGAGCCTTCTGCTGCGCCTGGGCCGCGCAGAGCGTTCCAGCCGTCATAAGCGAGACGGCCGCAACGCCGAGCGTCAATCTTCTGAGCATGATGTGACCTCCGCGTTCCGATTGCTGCAGGCGCGCGTGCGTTCGCAGCGCGCATCTGGTGAAAGCAACGGCTCGTCGCGCCCGATGGTTCCGGACGAAGGGAGCACTTCGAGAAGCTGGAGGGCGGTTAACGGCTCTCGTTGGCGCCGAGGCCGAACGCGCGGTCGCCGGAAGGGGCAGGCGAGGGCGATGGTGCTTTGGCGGGCATCGCGGGCGCATCCATGCCCTTGCGTCCGTAGAGCGCGACCGCGCCAGCGACGTCGCCCGGCTGCAGCGTGCGCGACTTCTCGACGTAGCGGAACGACATAAGTTGTCCCTCGGGGCTCGGATGATCGAGGCCGATGGCGTGGCCGATCTCGTGGGTCACCGTGAAGCGCAGATCGTAGACGTTGAGATTACCGTCGAAGCCGATCTTCCAGGGCTGATCGGGATTGAGACAGATCAGCGACTGGCGGATGTTGTCCGGGCCACTCTTGACTTCCGCGCGCGCGAGACCTTGGTGCAGCGCCACGTTCGTGAACGCGCGTCCGCGGGACTTGGCGTCCGCCCCGATCAGGATTCCGGCGTCGTGTGCGGAAGACACCTCCTTGAAGACGATGTTCGCCGCCTGCTCCCACTGGGAGAACGCGGCGCGAACCTCACGGCGAAAATCCTCGAGAGAGACGTGTGAGCGCTTGAGGGCGGCGTCCGGTGCCAGCATCGCATCGCAGTTGCGCGCGCCGGGGAAGCTCGCCGGCTCCGTGAGGAAAGCGTAGGTGATCGTCGCGGGTAGACCTGCCGCCGGCACGTTCCAGCGCACCGTGTGTCCGCCGAGTACGAGCAGGCGGAACTCGGGGTCGGCGGCCTTCGGCGTCTCGCCCGCGCGCGCGCTCAATGCTGCCGACGCGACAGCCAGCCCCAGGCACGTTGTCAGAACGAAACCCCTCAACGGTCTCCTGCTCCCCCGGATCGACACCCCATACGGCGACATTGATTGCTTATGCATGCTTTCTAAAAGCAGCAATGAGGCGGGTCAATGTCGCCTGGGTCGCATCCCCAGAAATGCTGACGCCAAGGGGCTTTTGCTCAGAAGCGTGCAAGGCCGCGCAGACCCCTCCGTAGGCGTCGCGTGGGAACCCTGCGTGCCGCCGGGCGTTAACCCCGCAGATCACGCAAGATCATAGTGGAGACCACACGCAATGACTTACAAGGCGACGATCCTCGCGGCGGTGTTGGCCGCAGCTTCGCTTCATCTGGGAGGCGCGTCCGCGAACGCAGCACCCGTAGGGCCGATCCAGAAAGCAGCCGACATTCAGCGCTCCGATCTTCAGCAGGTCGACTGGCGTCCCTATCGCCATTGCCATCGCCGCCACGGCCGCAAGTGGTGTCACGGCGGCGCCGCCAATCGGGGCTACGGATATTACGGATATCGCCCGGGCGTCTCGCTCTACATCGGCCCGCGCTACAAGCATCACCGCCATTACAGACGTCATCACCGCCATTAAGAATTTAGTGGCGTGACCGGAGGAAGGGTCTGTCCGAGAAATCGGAACAGGCCCTTTCTCGTAGCGGCACGACGTTGCGGGAGCGCCTACCTCAAAAGAGGGAGCGGGCTCGCTCCGCAGGCTGCTGCGTAGCCCCTGCAATCCGTTCCAGCCACGTGAGCACCGAACGGGGACCGGAGAAGTCCGCCATCTCCTCGTGGTAATGCTCGCCGGCGACACGCAGCCCAAAGCCTTTCATGCCCTCGGCGGCCGCGAAAGCCGTTTCGTCGCCGATATCGTCTCCGATCATGATGGGAACGCGGCCACGGAAGGCTGGCAGCGACGCAAGGGCCGCAAGCGCGGTTCCCTTCGAAAGACCGGACGGGATGATTTCGTAGAGCCGCTTTCCGGGCAGAAGCTCGAACGCGCCGGCGTGCCGGTCGAGAAAATTCTCGATCACCGCGAGAATGTCGGCCTCCGCATGAGGGGCGAGACGATAATGGATGGCGAGGCCAGGTCCCTTCGGCTCTGCGATCACGCCGGGAATGCGCGCCGCGAGCCGGCGCATCTCTTCGACGATCTCCAGCGGAAGAACCGGTGTCACCCGCTCGATGTCGCGATCGGGCGCCTTGCGCAGCTCCGCCCCGTGTACGCCGGACGCCGTGAGCTTCAGCGGCGAAAGGATCTGGTCTATCTCCGAGATCAGGCGGCCCGAAATGATCGCCACCGCGCCGTCCAGGCGCCGGGTGAGCTGCCCGAGAAGGTCGCTGAGCCCATCCGGCACGCGCACGCTTCTTGGAGTCGCGGCAAGCTCGAGCAAAGTCCCGTCCACATCGAGAAACAGCGCAAACGCACCGGGATTTGCGAGGATGGAGTTCGTGCACGTGCTGAGACGCGGCCGCAAGGGCGGTATTTTCTCCGCTACCATCGTTCTCTTCTAACCTCGTTCAGCGTGTCAGAAGGATGCCGCTCCGGACATCCGTGCGAGCCTCTTCTCTTTGGAACATGACGTTGATATGGCCATCGGCAGGTTCACAGTGGCCAGCCTATCACATTTGGTATCGATTTCTTGCTGCTCAGGAATTTTTCGAGATCGGCACGCCGCATCAGCCCCGTTTGCGTATCGACGTGCTGCAGCACGCCTGCGGCGTTGATCGTTGCGGCGCGGATCGCGGCTTCCGCGTCTCCGCCGTCTGCAAGATACGCCGAGAAAGTGGACGCGAACGCATCGCCGGCACCCGCCGTGCCCGCCACCTCTGCCTCGTGCGCCGGACAATAGATCATGCGATCGCCGGACGCCGCGAAGGCCCCATCGCGCCCGTCCGTCAGCACGACCGAGCCGACGCCGCGGTCCATCAGCGCACGAAGGAAGTTGCGGACACTCATCCTGCGCCCTTCATGCTTGAGGCCGCACTCGGCGAGCGGCGGAAGCCTCACGTTCGTCGGATAGGTCAGAGGCGCGCTCTCGTCGCTCCTGGGTGCGTCGAGCAGGATCAGGACTTCCTCCGCCTCGCGCCGGTTAAGGGCGAGGATATCGAGATGCGGCAGCGTCTCCTTGAAAGCGTCGCCATGGGCATGAAGCTGGCGCAGGCCGGGATTGGCTGCCACCAGCGCACGGGCGCGCTTGGCCTTCTCCACGATCAGCGGAAAGCAGGTCGCCGCCTCATTTGAAAGGTTTGCGATGTAGACGAGATCCACTTCGAACGCGCCGTCGTGAAGATCGGGAGGGGCAAGCAGCGTGTTCGCGCCGCGGAACGTGAAAACCGCCGCGTTGCGGTCGTGGGAAGAGACGTGGACGGAGGCGCCGGTCGGCGCGCGCGAATCGCGTGAGACCCATGACACGGATATGCCTTCATCGGCCAGACGCGCCAGGATTTGCTCGGCGCGCAGATCCGCCCCGAGCTTGATCAAGACCGAGCACGTGACGCCGAGGCGCGCCAGCGCCACGGCCGTGTTGATCGCGCCGCCTCCGCAATGGGTCGAGACTTCGAGTGCTTCCGTCTTGCGCCCCTCTTCGAGCAGCAGGAAGGAGGTGCCGGCATTGAGCAGCTCCATGCGCTCGATGGCGGAGCTCTCGATGATGGCGATCGTGTCGATCATGGCGCCGCCGACGCAGAGAGCTTTCATGAGGCCGATCTCCGCCTTTGGATTGCGGGCCTAACTGCGCCTCTGTACGCGCCGTGCGTCATTCCGGTCTGCTCGGTTGGGTCTTGTGCGATTTGTCGCGATTGGAAGGCGTTTTCAGAAAGCTGTCTCCCGGCGGCCGGGACGTGCGGCGCGAGCTTCTCGCGAGCTTGTCCATGGAGGAGCGGATCGAGGCGTTGGACGGTGCGAACGACAGAGACCGCTCGCGTGCAGTGGCTTCGAGCGTGTTGAGAAATGACGATGACCACGTGGCGGAGTCGTAAGCCCGGATCACCGCCATCAGCCGGTTGTAGCGATCGATCCGCTCGGATTTGTCCATTTCGAGGGCCGTTTTGATCGCGTCCGCGATCTCCTCGATGTTGTAGGGATTGACGATCAGAGCATCCACGAGCTGCTCCGCCGCCCCTGCGAAGCGCGACAGTATTGGCACGCCCGGATCGGCCGGGTCCTGTGAGGCCACATATTCTTTGGATACCAGGTTCATGCCATCCCGTAGCGGCGTGAAGAATCCGATGCGCGAGCCGCGATAGACGTCTCGAAGCTTGTCCCGCGGAGCGGAGCGATGGATGTAGTGGATCGGCACCCAGTCGAGCTCGCCGAACATGCCGTTGATCTTGCCCGACAGCGCTTCCAGCGTCTGGCGGATGTCGGTGTAGGCTTCCACGCTCTCGCGCGTTGGCGGCGCGATCTGCGAGAGCACGACCTTGCGCTGGTACTCGGGATACTTTTCGAGGAAGCGTCCGAACGCACGGAATTTCTGGGGAAGGCCTTTCGAGTAGTCGAGGCGGTCCACGCCGATGATGCGGTCCGCGCCTTCGGTCGCCTGCACGAGCTTTTCCTCGGGCGCCCCACCCGCAAACACGTCCGCGTCGATGCCGACGGGAAAGCGCTTGATCGAGAGGCGATGGTCGAAGGCACTGACGCGCCCGTCCTGCAGGATGCGCCCCGAGACGCTGTCCTCCAGGAACTGGATGAGGTTTGCGACATCCGCCTGCGTCTGCAACCCGATGAGGTCGTAAGCGGTGAGGGCGCGTGCCAGCTCGCGATACTCTGGAATGGCGAGAAACGTCTGCGAAGGCGGCACGGGGATGTGCAGATAGAATCCAATCGGATTGTCCACGCCCGCCCGTCTCAGCTCTGCCGCAAGCGGAATGAGGTGGTAGTCGTGAATCCAAATGATGTCGTCGGGCTGGATGAGGGGGCGGAGCGCGCGGGCGAAACGCTCGTTCACACCGATGTATCGAGCGTAGAAACCGGCATCGAATTGCGCGAGATCCAGCCGGTTATGAAATACCGGCCAGAGGACGGAATTCGAGTATCCGAGATAGTAGTCGCGATGCTCCGCCGCCGTCAGCGGAAGCGTTGCAATCGCGCTGCGTCCCGCGGATTTCGCGGTCCGGAGTTCGGGAATGTTGGTGCTGTCGTGCTCTTCGACGACCTTTCCATTCCATCCGAACCACAGGCCCGGCCGCTCGCGCAGAAGTTCGGCAAGCGCAACGGCGACGCCGCCCGCTTGCGCGGCTTTGCGCAGCTCCATCACCCGATTTGATACGAGAACAATCCGTCTCAAGCCCGCCTCCGCGTGCCCGAGGGCAAACGCTGTATCTCACTCTGTTTGTGACCGCCTTGCGGCTATTGCCGAAATTGGTCCCGTAGATCAAACGCTTGAGGTCGCGCTGGGTTCCGGCGCGGGTGAGCGGGGCCACGCATCGGCCCAATTTCGCGAGAGGTTCATGCAGGAATTCACGATCCCAGCCATGGAATAGGTCTGCGGCAGGTTGCCCCAAAGCTCGCCCGTGGTCGGGTGAATATCCTCGGAAAGAAGCCCGAAGGCATTGCGCCGACTGAGGAGATCGTCGAGCAACTCGCGCGCCTGCTCCACGCGTCCGGCCGCGGTCAGCGCATCGATGTACCAGAACTGGCAGGCGAGGAACGACGTTTCCGGAGCACCGAAATCGTCGTTGGTATAGCGCAGCATGAAGCCATTGCGGCCGAGCTGGCCGCCGATGGTGTCCAACGTCTTGAGAAAGCGCGGATCACGCGCCGAGATGAGGCCGAGCTCCGGCAGCAGCAGCACGCTTGCGTCCAGCTCGTCCTGATCCAGCGCGCCGGCCAGCGCGCCCACTTTCGAGCTCCAGGCCCGCGTGAGGATTTCGGTCCGAACGGTGTCCGCCTGGCGCCGCCACTGCTCCGCGTCGCCCGAAAGCCCGAGCAGCGCCGCGATGCGGCCGAGCCGGTCGAGCGTGACCCAGCACATGGTGGCCGAATGCGTGTGGATGCGCAGGCGCCCGCGATATTCCCAGATACCCGCATCGGGTTCGAGAAACACGCGCATCGCATGACGGCCGAGGACCTCGAGCCGCCGGTAAAGCGCCTCGTCACCCATGCGCGGCAGACGCTGGTCGATGAACATTTGCGAGACCCCGAGGATCACGCTGCCCCAGGAATCGTGCTGGATCTGCTCGGCTGCCTGATTGCCGACGCGCACAGGCCCCATGCCGAGGAATCCCGGCAGATGCTCGGCCACGCTCTCGTCCAAAGGCTGATCGTGCACGATGCCGTAGACCGGCCGCAGCGTGCCCTCCGAGCCGACCGCGAGCGTGGTGATGTAGTCGAGATACGCTTCCATCGACTGCGTCGCACCGAGCCGGTTCAACGCCATGATCACGAAATACGCGTCACGCAGCCAGCAGTAGCGATAGTCCCACGTGCGCTGGGTTCCCGGAGCCTCCGGCAGCGAGGTCGTGTGCGCGGCGACGATGGCGCCGGTCTCGTCGAAGGTGCAGAGTTGAAGCGTGATGGCGGCGCGAATGACATCCGTTTGCCAGTCGAGCGGTACCGCGAGACCGCGCACCCAGCCGAGCCAGTAGTCGCGCGTCCTTTCGAGCGCTTCGCGGGAAACCGTGTCCGCCGCTGCTTCGAGCGACTCGTCGGGGCCGAGCACCAGCGTCACCGGACGGGCGAGCGCAAAAGCCGTTTCGTGAACGATGTATGAGAGTGGCGCGTCCGTCGTGAGACGCAGCGTGATCTCGCCGCCGCTGTAGCGGATGTGGTTTGAGCCGACCACTTGCGCGGGGCGCGGCTGGCCGTAGTTGAACGTGGGGCGCACACGAATTTTTATGCGCGGCAGGCCGATGGGCTCGATGCGCCGGATGATCTGCGCGGGATGAAGCATGCGCTCGAAGCGCGGGTAGCGCGGCGCGAAATCGATGATACGCACACCGTTGCCGCTGTTGTCCTCGATCACGGTCTCGAGGATGGCGGTATTGCGCAGATAGGCAGACCGCGTGCGAACGGCCCCTTCCACAACCACGTCACAGAAGCCCTTCTCCTCGTCTCCGGCGAGGAGCCGCGAAAACACCGGATCTCCGTCGAAACGCGGGAAGCACCACCACACGATGCGGGCGGAGCGGTCGAGAAGCGCGGCGATGCGGCCGTTGCCGATCACGGCGAAATCGAGCGGTTGAGCAGGACGCTGTTCAGCAGTCATGGAAGCCTGCTCGTTCGTGAGAAGCGGGATATTCAAGAGACAGCGCACCCCCGTGCCAATTGATTTCGGGAGTGGCCGAGGCCCGTACTGCCCGAAAAACGGTTGCGTGGATTGCCAGATCGGCGCGAGCGGCGCGCGAGAGCGCGGCTGCCGCCGAAGATCGACGATCGATCAGTCGCTTTCGCTATGGACGAACCAAGCGAGGACGCCAAACGTCATAATGACCATCATGGCATATAAGACAACAACGAATATGGTGATTGCTCCGTCCTGGCTCGCCTCGCCTGGGCGCTCGCTCCGTTGCGAGCCGGCGGGAGGACGGCTCGCAACGGAGAGCGTTGAACTAGTAGTTTTTTGCGGGGGGAGACTGGCCGGAGCTCGAAGAGCCCGAGGCGCCTTCACCCGCGCCGCTGCTGGCGGAATCGTGCACGAGGCCCTTCTGACAACCGGCCAGGAATTCCGCACTTGTGAGCTTGCCGTCGCCGTTGGTGTCGACTTTGTTGAAATTCGTGACAAAGCCTTGCGCCTGGGCGCTGGTGAGCGATCCGCCGCCCGCAGCATCTGCGCGGCCCCAGATGCTCTGACACTCTGCCTTGGACATTTTGACATTTGCGCCCGGAGCCGTTTGGGCGAAAACTGTTGCTCCAGAGGTGGCAAGGAGAGCTGCGATACTAACGGTGCACAGCTTTTTCATTGATTATACTCCTCTTTCCATTTCAAATGGGCCAGGCTTCAGACTCACCCAGCCGCCGCATCAACGCATGGCGAAAGGGGCGGTTCCGAGAAGCAGCCCGTGCTTGGGGAAGCACGGGCTCATCGAATGAGAGAGTGAGACGAGCGAGCAGCACGCGACAGCGCGGAATGAAAGCACGGACGGGGCACATTTTTTGATGATCGGGGCAGCGCGGGGATTGCGCGCCAATAGCGGCGCGACACGAGAATTTCTTGGCTCGAAGCGCCCGGGTGTCATCGGCGCCATCCGCGGCCCTGTGATGCGCGGCGCTGTGATGCGCGCCGCGGCGACGCTCGCAGCGGCCGCCTGCGCTGGGTTGTTGTGCTCAGCCGCCGTCATGAGCGCTCCCGCATACGCCGAAGCCGCGTCTCCGAGCCGCGCTGCCATGTTGGGACCTTTCGGTCCGGAAGGGCCGCGCCTTCGCGAGCAGCTCTGGCTCTTGCCCGGCGGAGATCCGCAAAATCCGCTGCGTGCGACAGTGTTTCGTCCGGCAGACGAGCCGGGCGCTGAGGGGGACGCTGCGCGCCGCCCGCTGGTCGTCATCAATCACGGCACGTCGGATGCGACGCGCCTCGCCGTCGCCATGCCGGTCTACTATTGGCTGTCGCGCTGGTTCGTCGAGCGTGGCTACGTCGTGCTCTTGCCCCAGCGGCGCGGACATGGCGCAACCGGAGGCACGCTCGCGGAATCGATCGGAACTTGCGCGGATCCGGATCACTATCGCTCGGGGCTCGCCGCAGCGGACGACATCGAGGCCGCGATTGACTACATCTCGCGCGAGCCGTTCATCGCACCGGGCCAAGCCATCGTCGTCGGCATTTCGTCGGGCGGCTGGGCGTCCCTCGCTCTCGCCTCGCGCAATCCCGCCAACGTGCGTGCTGTGGTGAACATTGCAGGCGGTCGCGGCGGCCGTCCATGGGACAGTGATCCTGAGCGCGCCGTATGCGGTGAGCGGCGCCTGCTCGAAGCGGCCCATAGCTACGGTGTGAGCGCGCGTCTGCCGACGCTCTGGCTCTATGCGGCAAACGACAGCCTCTTCCGCCCCGAGCTTGCGCGCGGGCTCGCAGCCGCTTGGCAGGACGGCGGCGGACAGGCTGAGCTTCACATTTTCCCGCCTTATGGCGCCGATGGACACAACCTCGCCGACGATCGCGCGGGATGGGACGTCTGGGGTCCCGCGATGGATCGCTTTCTCGCGGCGGCGCATGCGCCTGCGATAGCTGCCACGACACCGAGCCTGCCGGCTCCTGGTGCCGAAGCAGGCGATGCGCCTGCGGACTCTTTCGCCGCCGCAGTGTCGGTCGAGGGCGCTGGCGACCAGTAATCTGCCGCTTTTCCAGGCACCCGGAACCATTGCAAGAAACGAAAGTTGACCTCGGCCGGCCCACAAGGGCAAGCGGCAACATCGCTGCATGCCGAACGCGCGGCGAACTGAAACGCGGAACCGCCAGGAGCCCACGCCGGATGAAAAACTTTGTCTGCACGGCCTGCGGAAGCCGCGTCTACTTCGAGAATGGCACCTGCCTCTCGTGTGGCCACAGCCTGGGGTTCGACGCCGGCACATTGACGCTGGTGGCAGTGGAGCCGGTCGCACCCGACGGCGGTCTTTACCGCAAGATCAAGGCCAATCCGGGCATCAAGGACGCAGTGAGCGATGTGCGCTTCTGTGAAAACGCGATGCACGGGGCCTGCAACTGGCTGGTTCCCGATGGCGCGCCATCCACGCTTTGCAAGGCCTGCGCCTGCAACAGAACCATTCCGAACTTGTCGGAGCCCGGCCGCCTCGATGCATGGCGCGAGGTGGAGCACGCGAAGAAGCGGCTGATCTATTCGCTGTTGCGCCTCGGCTTGCCTCTCGACGGCGGCACGGCGCGCAGCGGAACGCCGCTCACGTTTGACTTCGTGGCCAAAGCTGTCACCGGGCACGACAACGGCGTCATCACGCTCGATGTGCTGGAAGCGGACGATGTGGAACGCGAACGGCGTCGTCAATTCCTGGACGAGCCTTATCGCTCTCTTCTGGGGCACTTGAGGCACGAAAGCGGGCATTACTATTGGATGCTTCTCGTCGATCGCGACGAGTCGATCGAGAGTTTCCGCACCATGTTTGGCGACGAGCGTCAGGATTATCAGGCGGCACTCTCCTCGCACTATGCAGAAGGCGCGCCCGCGAACTGGGCCGAAAATTTCGTGTCGGCCTACGCCAGCGCACACCCGTGGGAAGATTGGGCGGAAACCTGGGCCCACTATCTGCACATGGTGGATGCGGTGGAAACGGCAGAAGCGGAAGGCATGGAGCCACGCGCGGCAGGCCTCCTGTTCGGTGCGGCGTGGCCGTTCAAGAAATACGATGTCTACCGGCAGGTGAGTTTCGAGAGCCTGATCGAGCGCTGGGTGCCGCTGTCTCTCTCGATGAACAGCCTCAGCAGGAGTCTCGGCCACCGCGATTTTTATCCGTTCGTGATTTCCGCGCCGGTGCGCGCGAAGCTCGCGTTCGTGCATCGCGTGGTGCACGCGGGCGCAGCGTGAGTGTGACGCGCAGCATTGTCGCGCTCGGGAGAACATCGCGCAATGCCGCACCGGATGCGCAGTTCGTTAAGCAACGCAAAGCATGCGAACAGCGTATTTCCGAGAGGAACCAACCGCCCGCCTCGACGTTAGATCTCCAAGCTGGCCGATGCCCGCTGCAAGCACGGAAAATCCGAGACACACGCTACTTGCGGGCATTGCGCCCAACACGTCGAGGACCGTGCGAGATCAATAAAATATATTCAAAGGAGTGAATCCGATGAAGTCCAAGTTGCTGTCCGCTGTAGCCATGCCGGTGGCCCTGACGCTCGGCGCGGCATCCGCTTTCGCGCAGACCCCCGCACCGTCGCCGTCCGAGGCTCCGCCTGAGAGGATGCAGGAAACGGCCCCGGCTCCGACGCCTGCCCCGTCGCCGTCCGTCGCGGTCCCCGCACCTTCGAGCGAGCGGACAGCGGGAGCCTTCTCGGCCAGCCAGTCCGCTGACGAGTGGCGTTCGTCGAAGCTCATCGGCTTGACGGTCTACAACGCCGCCAACGAGAAGATCGGTGACATCAACGACCTGATCCTTGGACCGGATGGCAAGATTGCCAACGCCGTGATCGGAGTCGGCGGCTTTCTCGGTATGGGCGAAAAGCTGGTGGCGGTGTCGTTCAGCGACCTGCAGCTCAACCGCGACGCCAATGGCACGATGCGCGTGACGCTGAACAGCACGAAGGATGCGCTCGAGAACGCGCCGGAGTTCAAGTACTACGCGCCGTCGGCCACAAAGGCCAACTAAGCGCGCTCAAAAGAACGAGAAAGGGACCATTCGCCGGTCCCTTTCTTTTTTGCGCTCCGTGTCCGGGCGATCATCGCTTCGCTGGAGGCAGGTCCGTACACACGCCTTCGAACACTTCCGCAGCCATGCCGATCGATTCCGACAGGGTGGGATGGGGATGGATGGTCTTGCCGACGTCCACCGCGTCGGCGCCCATCTCGATCGCGAGCGCGATCTCGCTGATGAGATCGCCTGCGTGAACGCCGACGATCCCGCCGCCGATGATGCGATGGGTGTCCGCATCGAACAGCAGCTTTGTGAAGCCTTCGTCGCGCGCCATGGCGATGGCGCGACCCGATGCGACCCAGGGGAATACGGCTTTTCCGAACGTGGCGCCGTCCGCCTTGAGATCGTCCTCGGTGCGTCCTGCCCAGGCGATTTCGGGATCCGTGTAGGCGACAGACGGGATCTGGCGCGCATCGAAGTGAGAGGGTTTGCCTGCGGCGGCCTCGGCAGCAACGTGCCCTTCGTGAACCGCTTTGTGCGCGAGCATCGGCGCGCCTGCGATATCTCCGATGGCGAAGATGTTGGGGACGTTGGTGCGCATCTGCCGATCGACCGTGACGAACCCGCGCGCGTCGACGGCGATACCGGCGCGCTCGGCGCCGATCAGCCGTCCGTTCGGCACGCGGCCGACGGAAACGAGAACAAGATCGTAAGCCTCAGTGCTTTCCGGAGCGCCCTCGCCTTCGAAGCGGATGTGAATGGCATCCCGCTTCGCGTTTGCTCCCGCGACCTTTGTCTTGAGCATGATGCGGTTGAAGCAGCTGGCGTTGCGTTTCTGCCAGACGCGCACCAAGTCGCGATCTGCGCCCGCCATCAGCCCATCCAGCATCTCCACGATGTCGATCCGGCTGCCGAGCGCCGCATAGACCGTGGCCATCTCGAGACCGATGATGCCGCCGCCGATCACCAGCATCCGTTGCGGAACCTGCGGCAGCGCGAGCGCGCCCGTCGAATCCACGATGCGCGGATCGTCCTTCGGTAAGAACGGAAGCGAGACAGCCTCCGAGCCAGCGGCGACGATCGCCTTCTCGAAGCGCACGGCCGCCGTGCCGCCCTTCGTCAGCGCGATGTCGAAAGAATGCGCGTCTCGGAAGGTGCCTGTCCCCTGAACCACCTCCACCTTGCGCGCCTTCGCCATGCGGGCGAGCCCGTGCGTGAGCTTTCCCACAACACCGTCCTTGTGCGCGCGAAGCTGGTCAAGGTCGATGCGCGGCGAGCCAAAATCGATGCCGTGGGCGCGGAACGCTTGGGACTCGGTAATCAACGAGGCAGCGTGGAGAAGCGTCTTCGAAGGAATGCAGCCCACGTTCAGGCACACACCGCCAAGGGTGGGAGCGCGCTCGATCAGCACCGTTTTGAGCCCGAGATCGGCGGCACGGAACGCGGCCGAATATCCTCCGGGTCCCGCGCCCAGCACGGCAACGTCGCAGGTGATGGCGTTTGCGTCTGACAAGGAACCCTCCCGAACGCTCAAAGCACGAGCTGGCGGACGTCTTCGAGAATCTCGGCAAGCCGCCGCGTGAAGCGGGCGGCCAGGGCCCCGTCGATGACGCGGTGATCGTAGGAGACGCACAGCGGCAGCATGAGGCGCGGGGCGAACTGCGCGCCGTCCCACTTCGGCTTCGTCTCCGCGCGTACGACACCCAGTATCGCCACCTCGGGCGCGTTGACGATAGGCGTGAAGCTCGTCCCCCCGATGCCGCCGAGGCTCGAGATGGAGAACGTTCCGCCCTGGATGTCGGCCGGTGCGATCTTGCCTTCGCGCATGCGTTGCGAGACGTCACCCAGCTCCTGCGATAGTTCGATGATACCTTTCCGGTCCACCTCGCGGATCACGGGCACGACGAGGCCGTCCGGCGTGTCGACGGCGATGCCGAGGTGATAGTAGCGCTTGAGAATGAGCGACCCCTTGTCCGGTGAGAGCGACGCATTGAACTCGGGAAATTCCTTGAGCACCACGACGGAGGCCTTCATCAGGAAGGCGAGCAGCGTCACTCGGTATCCCTTCTCCTTGGCAGCCGCATCGAGTGTCTTGCGGTAGCTTTCGAGATCGGTGATGTCGGCTTCGTCCGTGTGGGTGACATGGGGAATATTGAGCCAGGCCCGCGTGAGATGCGGCCCCGAAAGGCGCTTGAGACGCGTGAGCGGCTTGGTTTCGATCGGGCCGTACTTGGCGAAATCCTGCGGCGGAATTTCGGGAATGCCACTCCCGCCGCCTGCCCCGCCCGAGAGTGCGCGCTTCACGTCTTCCTTGGTGATCCGTCCTTTTTCGCCCGTTCCGGTCAGCCGCGTCAGGTCGATGTCGAGCTCACGGGCAAGACGGCGCACAGAGGGGCTGGCATGAACTCCTCCGAAATCTGAGCCGAGCGGAAGCGGCGTGCGCGGCGCCGTCCCCTTGGTCGTATCGGGCGGCTCTCCCGGTCCGCTCGCGCTCTGGGGTTCCGGCGCGGTCTCCGTCCGTGGAGGAGGGGGCGTAGAAGATGGCGGGTTCGCGCTTTTGGTGTCGGAAGGTGTCGCAGCGTCCGAAGTGAGCCGCAGGATCGCTGATCCCTCGCTAACCTTGTCGCCCACGCGCACCAGCACTTCGGCGACCTGTCCACCTTCCGGCGCGGGGACCTCCATCGCGGCCTTGTCGCTTTCGAGCGTGACCAATGGATCGTCGCGCTTGATCGCGTCGCCTGGCTTCACGTGCACCTCGATGATGGGCACGTTCTTGTAGTCGCCGATGTCGGGAACTTTCACTTCGATGACGGACATGCAGCAGGTGTCCCTGAGTTAAGCGCGCGCCGGAGCAGCCTTGTCGGGGTTGATTCCGTACTTGCTGATGGCCTCCACGACCTTCGTAGAGGGAATCTTGTTGTCGTCTGCGAGCGCCTTGAGCGCGGCCACCGCGACGAAGTGGCGATCGACCTCGAAATGGTGACGAAGCTTGCGCCGGTAATCGGAACGCCCGAAGCCGTCCGTGCCGAGAACCTGATACGGGCCGCGCACGAACGGGCTGATCTGATCCGCAAACATCTTGACGTAGTCCGTCGAGGCGACGACGGGTGTGTCGCCCCGTGAGGCGAGGCACTGCGTCACGTAAGGCACCTTTGGAATTTCCGCGGGATGCAGCAGGTTCCAGCGCTCGATCTCGAGCGCCTCGCGGCGCAGCTCCGTAAAGCTTGTCACGCTCCAGATGTCGGCCGAAATGCCGAAATCCTGCTCGAGAAGCTCGGCGCCTGCGATCACCTCGCGCAGGATTGCACCCGAGCCGAGCAGTTGAACGCGCGGCTTGTCGGCCGTGGGCGCCGCCCCTGCCTTGAGCAAGTACATGCCGCGGATAATGCCGTCCTCCGCGCCGTCCGGCATCGGCGGGTGCTGATAGTTCTCGTTGAGGCTCGTGATGTAATAGAACACGTCCTCCTGTGCATCGAGCATCCGCGCGAGCCCGTGCTGGATGATGACGGCCAGCTCGTAGCCGAACGCGGGATCGTAGGAGACGCAGTTCGGAATGGTCGAAGACAGGATGTGGCTATGCCCGTCCTGGTGCTGCAACCCTTCGCCGTTGAGCGTCGTGCGTCCGGATGTTCCTCCGATCAGGAACCCGCGCGAGCGTATGTCGCCCGCCGCCCAGGCCAGATCGCCGATCCGCTGGAAGCCGAACATCGAATAGTAGATGAAGAACGGCACCATCGGCACGTCGGAGGACGAATAGGAGGTCGCTGCCGCGATCCACGATGCCATCGCGCCCGCTTCGTTGATGCCTTCCTCGAGCACCTGACCGCTCTTGTCCTCCTTGTAGTACATGAGCTGATCGGCATCCTCGGGCCGGTAGAGCTGGCCCACCTGGCTGTAGATGCCGAAGGTGCGGAACATCCCCTCCATGCCGAACGTGCGGCTCTCGTCGGGCACGATGGGCACGATGTGCCGGCCCAGCTGCTTGTCGCGCAAGAGCTTCGTCAGGAGCTGCACGAACACCATCGTCGTGGAGATATCGCGCCCCTCGGAGCCCTTGAGCTGCGCTTCGAACAGAGACAGAGGCGGCGCCGCGATCGCATAGCCGGTCTTGACGCGCCGTTGCGGAAGGGAGCCGCCGAGCGCTTTGCGATGCTCCCGGAGATAGGCAAGCTCCGGGCTGCCTTCCGCGAACCGCAGGAAGGGAAGCTTGTCGAGTTCTTCGTCCGAGACCTTCACGCTGAAGCGGTCGCGGAATTTCTGGAGGGCGTCGAGCCCCATCTTCTTCTGCTGATGGGCGATCATCTGCCCTTCGCCCGCCGAGCCCATGCCGTAGCCTTTGACGGTCTTGGCCAGGATCACGGTCGGTTGGTCCTTGTGTGCCACGGCCGCCGCATAAGCCGCATACACCTTGCGCGGGTCGTGTCCGCCGCGCGTCAGCGTCCAGATCTTGTCATCGGACCAGTCGGCCACGAGCGCGGCCGTCTCGGGATAGCGGCCGAAGAAGTTCTTGCGGATATAGGCGCCGTCCTTGGACTTGAAGTCCTGGTACTGCCCGTCGTTGCACTCTTCCATCAGTTGGCGCAGGCGCCCGGACGTATCACGGGCGAGCAGGGGGTCCCAGTTCGAGCCCCAGATCACCTTGATGACGTTCCAGCCAGCGCCGCGGAAGCCGCCCTCCAGCTCCTGGATGATCTTGCCGTTGCCGCGCACCGGCCCATCGAGGCGCTGTAGGTTGCAATTGATGACGAAGATCAGATTGTCGAGCTTCTCTCGCCCGGCGAGAGAGATCGAGCCGAGGCTCTCCGGCTCGTCCATTTCGCCGTCGCCGCAGAACACCCACACGTGGCGGTTGGAGGTATCCGCAAGCCCACGATCGTGCAGATACTTGAGGAAGCGGGCCTGATAGATCGCCATCAGCGGACCGAGCCCCATGGACACGGTCGGAAACTGCCAGAAGTCCGGCATCAGCCACGGGTGCGGGTAGGAGGATATTCCGTGCCCATCCGTCTCCTGGCGGAAATTGGCGAGTTGCTCCTCCGTGAGCCGTCCTTCGAGAAAAGCGCGCGCATAAATTCCGGGCGAGGAATGACCTTGAACGAACACGAGATCGCCGCCGTGGCCCTCGTGTGGCGCGTTCCAGAAATGCATGAAGCCCGTGTCGTAGAGCGTCGCCGCGGACTGGAAGCTCGCGATGTGCCCGCCGAGTTCGCTCGACGCCTTGTTCGCCCGAAGCACCATCGCGAGCGCATTCCAGCGAATCAAGGATCGGATGCGGTTCTCGATCTCGCGATCGCCGGGATGCTGCTGCTCTTTGTGCGGGGGAATGGTGTTGATGTAGGCGGTATTGGCTGCGAACGGCAGGCGCGCGCCTTGCCGCCGCGCCATGTCGACTGCGCGGCCGAGCAGGAAGTCCGCGCGTTCGCTGCCCTCGAAGGCCATCACCGAGGAGATGGCGTCGACCCATTCGCGCGCCTCTGCATCCGGCTCGCTGACGTCGTTGATTTCGAGAACTGTCCTGGTCATGGAGATCGGCTCCTGAGCGTCGGAGTGAGCACCCAGGGCCGAACTCTAAACTAGAAATGTATCAGACCCTAACGATCTGAGCGGTAAATCACTCGTCAACCAACAGCTTGCCTTTGCGCGCCACGAGGCGGCGCATCAGGCACTGTGAGCAGTGCGACATCGCTAGTGCTCCGACGTCGCAAGCCAGCTTTGCACGCTTTTCGACTTGCGCTCGACCTCGTTGAGGCGGAACTCGAGCACGTCACGCATGCTCAGAATACCGACCACGCCGGTCTCGTCTGCAACGGGGACATGACGGATATGATGCTGGTGCATGAGATGCATCACGTCCGACAAGCTGCTCTCGGGCGAACACGTCACGACTCTGCGCGTCATCAGCGCCGAAACCGGCAGCAGATGCAATTCGCCCCGCCGCTCCGCCAGGCTGTAGGCGATATCCCGCTCCGAGATGATGCCATCGAGCGACCGGCCATCGTGGCTGACGACCATCACGCCGATCCTGTTCTGCTGCAGCTTGCGGGCGAGACTCCCGATCGTCTCGTTGGGCTTTACCGTCAAAAGGCCGGGGCTTTTGCCCTTAAGGACGTTTGCAACCCTCATGCGTTCCTCCACCTGATGTATTTTTTCGGTCGAGCGGATGCGTACGCGAACATGATCGACAGATTTTCGGAGCGCTCCTGATCTCGCCGGATTTTTGGTGCGGCGCGCAACGCTCGTCGCGAGCCGCGCGACAAGGAATCCATCGGCGCGGTGAGGGAGCAATCGTGCGCATGTCGCGCGACATTTTGGACCAAGCATTTTTTTGGCTCGAGCCCCCGACGGGCCGGGCGTGCTCCGGAAGTGGCCCTTCACTTTCCGGTTCGAACGAAGTATGCGTCCGAGGCTCGCGCGCGACCGCGCAGCACGCTGATGGACCGCGCCGCCCTGCCTGCCTGAGACACAGTTGCCGCCTGAAAGTTCAGCAGCAGCCTTCCAAGCCGGATGAGCCAACGCTAGAGTTGAGCCGCGCCGATTGCAGCGGTTCGGCGGTGGAAGTGTGGTCTAAGTGCATGATTTTGGTGCTGAATTCATGAGTTTCTGCAGGCCGGACAACAAGAGATCGCGCGCGCGGCAACGGCCGGCGCGAGCAGCCTCCCGCGCGCCGGGTGCCGCTGTGAAAGCGCGGCAGAGCTGGTGAAGCCCATTCATGGTCGCTAGAGCGAAAAGTCCGGTTGCGTCCGCGCTGGGGATTGCCCTGCGCAACTTCGGCCTCGAGTCCTCGAAGGTCCTCAAGATCGGATTCCTCGCGCCTCTTACGGGTCCTCTGAAGTCCTGGGCCGCTCCGGGCTTGAACGGGAGCACCATCTGGATCGACCGGATCAATGCCGCCGGTGGCGTGAAGGTGGGCAGCCGCAGGTACATGCTGGAGCTCGTCCAGTACGACACCATGTACCAGCCCGAGCTGGCTCTCAAGGGTGCGAGAAAGCTCATTTTGGAGGATGGCGTGAAGCTCATCCTCATGATCGGCGGCAACGACTTCACGCCCGAGGTGCGCAGCCTCGTGAGTCAGCACCGCATGCTGGTGGCGACACTGCTGCCGAGCGATCTGTCTCCCGATGCGCCGACGCTCGTCGCGCCGAGTGAGGTGCATCCGATCTACAATGTTACGGGCGTCGACTGGCTGAGGCGCAACAAGCCTCATCTCAAGACGGCGGCCATGTGTGCGCAGCGCGACATGCTCGGCCTGCCGTCGATCGCGACCTACCGCGCAGCTTTCGAGGCAGCCGGTATAGAGCTGATTGCCGAGCGCCTGTTCGAGCCCGAGACGAGCGATTTCGGCCCAATCGTCGACGAGCTGATGGCAGGCTCGCCCGATATTCTCTGTTGGGACACGGCCTACGAGCCTTTCGTTCACGCGCTCACCATCGAGGCCTACAAACGCGGCTTCAAAGGGCAGCTTCTCTCCTGCACCTGTGACAACTACGCGGAGCTGATCCGCCGCACGAGCCCCGAGTTTATGGAGGGGTTCGTCTTCCAGTTCCCCGATTTCGACGATCCGCGCCTCAATGATCCGCAGATCAACTTCGCGGAGCCGAACGCCTTCTACGAGGAGTTTTGCCGCCGCTTCCCCGGCACATGGAGTGCTGTGTCGTGGGAGTACGCCTCAACGCTCGAGCTTTGGAAATCAGCCGTCCAGCGCGCGCGCACATTCGAGCCATTTTCCGTCCTCGCTCTGATGAAGGTCGGCGGCGTCGGCCAGCACGCCTTCGGCGAGGCGATGTGGTGGGGCAAGGATTTGTTCGGGATCGACAACGCCCTCGTGGGCGATTGGCCGGTCGTGACCATCGTGGACGGCCGCGCCCGTATTCAGGAGTTCGGCTCGATCACTCAATGGTGGTCGGAGCACAAGCCGGTGCTGCTGAAGCACATGCGCGCCCTGGATCTCATGTGGGACCAGCGCGAGCATCTGGCCGCCTCGTCGTAACCCGGCCGCGGGATTATGATTCGTAGATCATGTCCTCGTGCGTGCTGGCGACGTGCAGCTTGATCAGCTCCACCGCAGTTTCCACGTCGCGCCGCTCGAGCGCATTGTAGAGCGATCGCAGCAGCAACTGAATGCTGCGGATCTTCGACGGGGTGAGTGCCTGGCGCCGGCTCGCAGCCCACTGAGGCTGACGTCGTACCTCGTGCAGGATCGCGTACATCGCCACGATCAGGGAATTGTGCGTGCCGCGCGCCACCGTCATCATGAAATCCTCCTCGAGAGAGGCGAACTTGTCGGACTCGGTGACGATGGTCTCGAGAACCGCGAGCTGGCCACTGAGCTCCGCGAGATCCCGCGTCGACATGTAGATCGTCGCGAGCCGCACCATCTCCGGCTCCAGGATGGATTCGGCAATGTTCATCGCGAACGGCGAGGCCGTCTCCGCAAGCTGATTGATGTTGAGATGATCGGGTAGAACCGCGCTGCTGCGGGGCGGTGGAGGCACCAGCGCACGCTCATAGGAGACGAAGGTGCCACTCCCGGCGCGCCGGGACACGATCTGATAAGTTGCCAGAAATTCCAGCGCCTGACGGATCGTCGCGCGCGTATCGCGGAACTCGAGCGCCAGCTCGCGCTCGGCCGGGATGCGCGTGCCGAATGGATAAACTCCTGCCGCGATGCGCGCGAAGATTTGGGTGGCGATCTCCTTCACCTGCGGAGTGACGAGCGGGTGCTTGGAGGGATCGCTGATCCAGGGCGGACTGAGTGCGGAAATGTCGTTCATGTCACGAGCTGCTCGAGGTTGCCGTCTGCGGGGAGGCCGGGCGATCACCCGGCTCTTCGCGTGCCACGGTGTGAGGGAAGGGATACCAATCGGGCGGGAACAGCGCCGTCATGGCGACGGCCGTTTCGAGGTGGAGGCACACGGACGGAGAGGCAGCCGATGGCGCCGCGGCGTGCCGAGCCACCTCGGCAAGTTTGTCGGAATAGGGAGACGGGTCGTCGCTGGATGTCACCAGCCCACCACCGTACTGCGAGAGCAGGCGCGCTTCGGGCGATTGAGCGCCGAAGGTGTCGGCGAGGAGCGCTGTCAATGCCGTGCAGGCGTCGAGAATAGCCGTCTCTCGCGGCGTCGTCGTGCTTGCGAACAGGCGGTTGAAGCGCGTGATCGCGAGCCCCGCTTCGCATAGCTGCTCGTAACGCCGCCGGCGCGCCGCCTCGAACGCCGCGAGGTTCTGCGCGGCGAGCCGAAAATGGAACGAGGAGCTGCGTCCCGAGAGGGGAATCTCGGCGGTGCGGAGCGCTGCGGCCACGTCGAGCCAGCTTTGCTCGGCGGCATCGAGCGCGCGTAACGCGTCGCGCATCCGGCTATGCAGGATTAAGCCCACACCGGCATTCGAGTGCGCAGCCGCCGATCTGGCATCCGCAGCATCGGTCTCGCCGAGCGCATCGCGGGCGTGCAGCAGGTGTCGCGCTGCTTGCGAGCGTTGTGCTTGGGCCATGGCGTCAAACCCGGAAACGGTCGCCTCTGCCCATTTTTTTACCGAGCCCATGGCCCCAGCGAATTTCATCGTCCCCAGCCCATTTAGGCCGCAACATCATAATTCAACAAGGAATTCTCAGAATGCCACAAGCTTGAAACCAAATCAAACCAAAAAAGACCAAAATAGGTTCGCAACTGCGACATAGTAGCTAACTACTGAGAATACAAGAAATTTATCGATTGTGCACTTGCTCAATGCGCAATTTCCTTGCGCTTCGCCTGATTTTTATCACTTGCGAGGGAAATTAGATTTCATAAAATGAAAGGAGTTGGGCCGATCTGGTTTCAAATGGTTGAAAGTGGTTTCACGCATGAGCGCCGCACAATCAGCACTGGGGGATCGCGGTCGTAATGCCTGACGGCTGGCACGCAAAGCGAGCCGGCAAAAGAAACGTGCACGGAGAGCTAGGGCTGAAACAAACAAGGAGCCGAGCATGGCAACGGGACAGGGAACGCTGACTGCGGATGGCGCGCTGGACGCCTCATCCAGCCAACTAATAAGAGCCATCGACTGGCGGGGGGCTTTTTGGGTCGCCAGCGGCGTTCCGGCTCTTGTGCTGTTTTCGATCGGAGGTATCGCCGGCGTGGCGGGAAAGGTTGCCTTTCTCGTCTGGACCGTTTCGATGCTGATGGGTCTTATTCAATCGTTTACGTACGCCGAAATTGCGGGCCTGTTCCCCAATAAATCCGGCGGCGCTTCGGTCTACGGTGCAGCGGCGTGGGTGAGATATTCGAAGCTCATCGCGCCGCTTTCCGTTTGGTGCAACTGGTTTGCCTGGACGCCCGTTCTTTCGCTCGGCTGCTCCATCGCCGCCGCCTACATCCTGAACTCCTTGGCGCCCATTCCTCCGGCTGATGCGCCTCACGTGCTGGCTTGGGTCAGCGCGCATGCGTCCTCGATCGCGCAGGATAGCCCGCGCGTCGTCGAGTGGCTCGCAGCCAACCAGGGCAAGACGGCCGCCGATGCAGTGTCGGCATTGCTCTCGGCCGATGCAGTCGCGGCTCTGACGCCGACGATCCGTAACTGGTCGCTGTTCCACGGCACGCTCGGTCCGGTGTCGTTCTCGTTCAACGCCGCCTTCTTCATCGGCGCCGTTCTGATGCTCATCACGTTCGCGATTCAGCATCGCGGCATCATGGGCACCGCCAGCGTCCAGAAGTTCATCGGTCTCGCGGTGATCATCCCGATGTTCATCGTCGGTATCGTTCCGATCGTCACCGGTCAGATCGAGTGGTCCAACTACACCCCCGTCCAGCCGTTGGCAGCCGCCTACGCGCCGGAGATGGGTGAGTGGAACATTCCCGGCTGGACGCTGATCCTCGGCGCGATGTTCATCGCGGCGTGGTCGACCTACGGCTTCGAGACGGCCATCTGCTACACGCGCGAGTTCCGCGATCCGGGCAAGGATACCTTCAAGGCGATCTTCTACTCGGGCCTGCTCTGCCTCGCTCTCTTCACGCTGGTGCCGTTCACCTTCCAGGGCGTGCTTGGCCTCGAGGGCATGCTCGCTCCGTCCATCGTCGACGGTTCAGGTGTGGCTGAAGCCATGGGCAACATGGTGGGTCACGGCGGTTGGGTCACGAGCCTGCTCGTGATGATGATGATCCTCGCGCTCATGCTCTGCCTCATGACGGCGATGGCCGGTTCCTCACGCACGCTCTACCAGGGCTCTCGCGACGGCTGGCTGCCCCGCTACCTGAGCCACGTGAACTCGCATGGCGCGCCGACGGCTGCCATGTGGACGGATCTCATCGTCAACCTGGCGATCCTCGCGATCGCTTGCGCAGACGCGACGAGCTTCTTCTTCATCCTCGCTGTGTCCAACTGCGGATACATCATCTTCAACTTCCTCAACCTCAACTCGGGCTGGATCCACCGGATCGACAACGCACACGTGAACCGTCCGTGGCGCGCTCCCACCTGGGTTCTGGCTGCGGGCACGGTCCTCGCTTACGTCAACGCCGTCTTTATGGGCGCCGGTGCGAAGGTGTGGAATCCGATCGCGCTCTGGGCAGGCCTGTTCACCGCCTTCCTGATCGTCCCCGTGTTCTGGTACCGCCACTACGTCCAGGACAAGGGCATCTTCCCCGAGCACATGCTTGGTGACCTCGGTCTGACGCAGGCTGACCTCAACCAGCGCAAAGCCGGCATCCTTCCCTACCTCACGCTGATCGCCGGCCTGATCGTGGTGTTGGCCGCTGACTGGATCTTCCAGCTCCCAGGCTGAGTCCAACCGAGCGGGCCGGCGAGGTTTCCTCCGCCGACCCGGCCCGCTCGGATCGCAAGTCGAAAGTCGGTTTTTGAATCGAGGTGCAGTCGATGCTTGTAAGCGGGATCAAAAGTCGGCCCGTCTATCCCGGCCTCAGCCCGGATCCCAACGCGCGCCGGAACTTGATCGTCTGCGATCGCGCGGGCGCTGAAGCCGTTGTCGAGTTGGTGGCACGCGCCGGCGAGGACTTCGCGAAGCGCGCCTCCGTCATTCTCGTGGCGGACGATGCCTCCAGCGAGGAGGCGGCTGCGCTACAGAAGAAGCTGGATCCGGTCCATGTCGAGGTGGCGTGCAGTCTGGACGCGGCCATCGCCCAACTTCGAGAGATACTCTCAGGGGCTTCTATGGGGCTCCGCCTTTACGCGGCTGGCTCCGAGCCTCTGATCGGCTCAGTCGTGCAGGCAGGCGCCGAGAATTTTATCGATCCTCTGTCCGTGCGCACCGAGCATCGCGGCTCGCTGATGCGCCGCGTTCAGTGCGTACACTGCAAAGGCATGACGGAGAACGTCGTCACCAATCCCGTCAAGTGCGCGCACTGCGGTCTCCTCCTTCTGGTCCGGGATCACTATTCCCGCCGTCTCGCAGCTTTCCAGGGCGTGTGCATCAACGCCGAGGATCCCAGCGACAGCCCTGAACCGAAGGTGGAGTTTCAATGACTGCTTCCTATCTGCGCCGGGTCAAGGTCGCCGAGGTCGAGCGCGTCGCGAGCCGCATCAAGCGGTTTCGCCTCGTCGACGTTGAGAACAAGCCGCTGTCGGAGTTCTCCGGCGGCTCCCACGTCACGGTGTGCATGAGGGCGCAGGATCGCGTGATCCGCAACCCGTACTCGCTGATGGGATGCCCCTCCGACACGTCCAGCTACCAGATCAGCGTGCTCAAGGTCGACAATTCGCGCGGCGGCTCGCAGTTCATGCACGACAACGTCGTCGTCGGAACCGAGCTCGAAATCAGCGAGCCGCTCAATCTTTTCCCGCCCGCGAAGCTCGCACGCAAGCATATCCTGGTTGCTGGCGGCATCGGCATCACGCCGTTCATGTCCATGATGAGCGAGCTAGACGCGCTGGGCTCGGACTTCGAGCTGCACTACGGCGTGCGCTCCGCCGCAGAGGGCGCGTTCTGCAAGCTGCTCGAGGCGCGTTACGGTTCACGCATCCGCCTCTATCTGCAGGACCAGGACCAGATGGTCCCCCTGGAGCGTATTCTGAGCAACCAGCGGCTCGGCGCGCACATGTATGTCTGCGGCCCGAAGCCGATGATCGATTGGGCGCTAAGGACGGCGACGCTCGCGGGCTGGCCCGATGAGAGCATCCATTCCGAGCAGTTCAACGCCCCGCCGATCGGCAAGCCGTTCGTTGTGAAGCTCGCCCGCTCCAGGCGCGAGATCACCGTCGGCGGCCACCAGAGCATCCTGGAAGCGCTCGAGCAGAATGGCATCGATGCGCCGTTCCTGTGCCGCGGCGGCGCATGCGGGCAGTGCGAGACCGAGGTGAGCGGCTGTGACGGCTTCATCGAGCACAACGATCACTACCTGAGCGAGGCCGAGAAGGCGAGCGGGCGCAAGATCATGATCTGCGTGTCCCGCATCTCGGGCGACGCCGTCACGCTCGACCTTTGATCCGAACCATCAACGACACCGCATTACTCGGGAGACCCGACATGGTCATTGCATTCAAGAACGAGACGTTCCGGGACGACTTCACGTTCTCGAACAGTCCGGCAGCGATCCGGCGCTTTCCCTTCCCGTTCCACGAGGACAAGTACATGTACTCGGTCAACATCGAGCCGCATGTTCCGGGTCCCAAGGGGTCCGTCTACGAGTTCCCGATCGATATCGACGAGCACTACGTCTCCGAGATGCGCGATCGCGAGCTGGTTCTGAAGGCGGATCCGGGCCGCTGCCAGGCGCTGCCGCACATGATGACGGCGCAGTGGGACATGCTCGAGCTGCTGATGACCTCGATGGCGCGCGACTATCCCGAGCACTTCTCGCTCACGCAGGATGGCGACCGCTGGCACTGGATCAACCGCCCGCTCGGTATCGACCAGAAGTTCACGTTCGGCGACGTGAAGACGCTGCCGTATGAGCCGATGGAGTACATCGGCCGCCAGTGCCAGGGCGACTTCTCGATCCAGGACCAGCGCGACGGCCAGCTCTGGATGGATGCCGGAATCATCACCACCCAGGCCGACTGGTCGCTTGATTTCGACATCGGCATGAACTTCTTCGAGTGGCACGGCCCCGTTCCGCTCGCTCATCAGGCTGGCGTGTTCGACCGCGCCCTGAAGTTCCTGCTGAACCTCCAGCACGGCCGTCCGGTCCGCCGCCTCAACTGGACCATGACGATCAACCCGCGCCTCGATACGAGCCCGGAGAACTATCACAAGTGGGGTGTCGATCGCACCACGGTCACGCCGGAGAATGTCGGCGACAAGGTGCATCTGCGCGTCGAACTGCAGGGTCTGTGGCGCCTCCCGCGGTCGAACACCATCCTGTTCTCGATCCGCTGCTACATGATCAAGATGCGCGAGCTCGTCACGGTGCCGAAGTGGGGCCGCCGTCTGCCGCGCGTGCTGCGCACGCTGCCGCCCGAGCTCGTCGACTACAAGGGCCTGACCCGCTACCGCGATACCACCCTCGAGTGGCTGTCGAAGTACGACGATGGCGCCCCGACCACGCTCGGATGCGGGCCGGATTGATCCCCAGAACCAGAGACTGCTTCCCCCGATCAGTATTTTTCAACGAGGTGTTTTCCGATGAGCCTGAACAAAGAGACCAGACAATCGGTTTTGAACGATCGCCACGCGGCGCTCGGCGCGGACCTCACGACGACGTCGTGGAACGACATGCCGATTCCTCAGAACTACAAGACCGATCCCTATGAGGAGACGGCCGCCGTCCGCTATCGCGCCGGATTGTTCGATGTCTCGGCACTGAAGATGCTCAACGTCTCCGGTCCCGACGCTCTCAAGTTCCTGAACCAGCTCCTGACGTCGGACGTCTCCAAGGCGAAGCCGGGCGACTCGCACATCTCAAACATCGTCAACGAGGACGGCGCCCTGATCGACGACGTTCTCGTCTACGTGGACGGGCCGAACGAGTTCCGCGTCTCTCATGGCGGCGGCGCGTTCGAGGAAGGCATGCTGCCGCTCGCGGAGAAGTACAACGTCTCGATCCGGCGCGACAACGACGTACATATCCTCTCCCTGCAGGGTCCGGTGGCGCTCGAGGTGCTGGCCCCGCACACGCCGATGGATCTCGCGGGCCTGCCGTACTTCCAGCACCGCAAGACCACGATCTTCGGAAAGCCCGTGAGCATCGCGCGCGGCGGCTACTCCGCGGAGCGCGGATACGAGGTGTTCTGCTCCGCGAAGGATGCTCACTTCATCTGGGATTCGATTCTCGAAGCGGGGAAGGACAGGGGCGTTATGCCCGCGTCGTGGTCCTGCCTCGATATCGTCCGCGTCGAGGGCGGCCTGCTGTTCTTCCCCTTCGACATGACCCACGGCGACACGACTCCGTGGGAGGTGCGCGCCGACTGGACCGTCGATCTCAGCAAGCCGGATTTCGTCGGCAAGAAGGCCCTCGAAGCCAAGAAGGGCAAGGAGCGCTCCTTCATTGCCGGTCTCGACGTCGAGAGCGACCGGGCTATCGAGCCGCTGTCGAAGATCACGGTCAACGGCAAGCAGGTGGGCGTCGTCACCAGCACCACATTCTCGAAGCATCTCATGAAGTCGATTGCCATGGCGCAGATCGAGCCGGCCTACACCAAGCTCGGCACCGAAGTGGTCATTCACGACAAGGGCGAGGTGCCCGCCGTGGTGGTGAGGATGCCGTTCTACGACCCGCTGCGCCTTCGCACGCATCCGCGCGACGCGAAGTGAGCGCATGACACTCAAGCGTGCGGGAGAGATCCGGAAAGCCCGGTAGCGCCGAACCGGATTGGCGACCGCACAGCAGCTTTCAAAATCAAGAGACAAGTGGAAGGAAACAGGAAATGGCAAATCAGAGAATTGCGATCATCGGCGCAGGACCCAGCGGCTTGGCCGTGCTTCGGGCATTCGAGAGCGCGCGGCGCAAGGGCGCGGACATTCCCGACATCGTCTGCTACGAGCGCCAGAAGGACTCGGGCGGCATCTGGAACTACACCTGGCGCACGGGCACCGACGAGCACGGCGAACCGGTTCACGCCTCCATGTATCGCTATCTCTGGTCGAACGGCCCCAAGGAGTGCCTCGAGTTCGCCGACTACTCGTTCGAGGAGCACTTCGGCCGTCCGATTCCGTCCTTCCCGCCGCGCGCCGTGCTGCACGACTACATCAAGGGCCGCATCGAGCGGAACGGCATCTCGCACTACATCAAGCTCAACACCGCCGTGCGTGGCGTGACCTATGACGAGGACACCAAGAAGTTCACCGTCACCGTGAAGGACCTCGTCGACGACAGGCTGACGTCGTCCGAGTTCGACTACGTTTTCGTGTGCAGCGGCCACTTCTCGACGCCGAACGTCCCCGAGTTCCCCGGCCTCGACAAGTTCCTTGGCCGCACGCTTCATTCGCACGACTTCCGTTCCGCCGACGAGTTCGCCGGCAAGAACGTGCTGTGCGTCGGATCGAGCTACTCCTCCGAAGACATCGGCATCCAGTGCTACAAGTACGGCGCCAAGTCGGTGACGTTCTCCTGGCGCACGAAGCCGATGGGCTTCAAGTGGCCGGAGAGCTTCTCGGAGGTTCCGCTCCTCGAGAAGGTCGAGGGTAAGGTCGCCCACTTCAAGGACGGCACGAAGAAGGAAGTCGACGCCATCATCCTCTGCACGGGCTATCTGCATCACCATCCGTTCCTGGACGACACGCTGCGCCTCAAGTCGCGCAACCGTCTCTACCCGCAGAACATCTACAAGGGCATCTTCTGGCTGGACAACCCGAAGCTGATGTACATCGGCATGCAGGACCAGTTCTACACCTTCAACATGTTCGACGCGCAGGCATGGTACGCGCGCGATGTCGTGCTCGGCCGCATCAAGCTGCCCTCGAAGTCCGACATGTTCTCTGACATCCACACCTGGACCGTCCGCGAGGAATCTCTGGGAGATGCATCGGACGCCATCGACTATCAGACCGAGTACGTCCGCGACCTGATCGCGCCGACCGACTATCCGCGCCTCGACGTGGACGGCGTCGCAAAGATGTTCAAGGACTGGGAACACCACAAGATGGATAACATCCTGACCTATCGCGATAAGTCTCATCGCTCGCTGCTCACCGGCACGGTCGCGCCGGTTCACCACACGCCGTGGATGAAGGCGCTGGATGACTCGATGGAGGCGTTCCTCAATCAGCCCGACGCCAAGGTCGCGGCCGAATAAGGCCCTCGCGGTCGATCATGAGCAAGCCTGTGCTGGCTGCGCCTCTCGGCGTGGCCGGCACATCATCTTCTCTTTTACTGCGAGAAAGACATGAGCGAGACAATTCTCACTTCCCCTGCGAAGCCCAAGATCTTCGTTCCGGGACGCCCCTCGCTTGAGCCTGGCGTGGAACGCTATGTTCTGAAGGGCGGGGGAACGGCAGCCTTCGAGCTTGAAGCAGGCGATCGCATCCAGATCAGCGCGCTGGAAGGCGGTCAGCTTGTCGAGGTTGCCGCCATTGGCGCCAAGGGCAAGAGCGATCTGGAGGCACTCGGCCTCAACGGGCGCGTGAAGCCGGTCGGCATCCAGCGGACGCTCGAGCGGGACGACGAGGATGCGATGCGCGTCCGCTTCGGTCTTTATCGCCGCGGTCTGGATCTCGGCCGCGTGAAGGCTGCGCGCCTGCTAGGGCCCGATGCGGGCCCCGGAGAGATCGTCGCGCTGCAGGCAGAGCGCAACGTTTTTGCCGTGTTCGGAGCCCCCGCCGAGCCCATGGTCGTTTGGGAGCAGACGCCGCCGAGCGACGTGCTGATCTTCATTCTGCGCGCCACCCCGCGGCTTATGAATACGGCCCGGCTTCCGGATCCGCTCGCCGAGCCGCGCCTCGACATCCGCGTGAACATCGCAAGCGCGGAAAGCTTCGAGGTGTACGAGGGCGAGTACATCCAGATCATCGACGTGCAGGGACGCCAGTGCTCGGACTTCATCGCCTTTAACAGGAAGGCGCTGGACGAGGGCCGCGAGCAGGGTCTCGACTCCACCACCACCCGCACGATGAACGGCGCCGCCTATCCGACGCCCGGCCTGCACTCGAAGTTTTTCGACCAGGATCGCAATCCGCTCGTCGAGATCGTGCAGGACACCGTTGGACGCCACGATACGTTCAACCTCGCGTGCACGACGCGCTACTACGAGGACATGGGCTACTTTGGCCATCCCAACTGCACCGACAACTTCAACAACGTATTGAAGCAGTACGATCCGATCAGCCAGTTGAGCGGATGGCCGGCAATCAACTTCTTCTACAACACGAACGTCGACTGCCATAACCACATATGGTCCGACGAGCCGTGGTCGCGTCCGGGCGATTATGTCGTCATGCGCGCGCTCACCGATCTCGTGTGCGGGGCCTCGTCCTGCCCCTCCGACATCGACCCCTCCAACGGCTGGCACCTGAGCGAAATTCAAGTGCGGGTCTATGCCAAAGACACCCCCTTCAAACGTTCGATCGGATACAGAATGTCACCTGACGCACCCCTCCAGCTCACGCGCGAAAGCGGGTTCCACCCGCGCACGTCCGCGCTCACGCGCGCATTCGGAGACTACCGCGGGTTCTGGGTTCCGCATCACTTCGCGAATGCCGGCGCAATCGAAGAATACTGGGCCTGCCGCGAGAAGGCGGTGATCATGGACCTGTCGCCTCTGCGCAAGATGGAGGTGCTGGGTCCCGACGCCGAGCAGTTCCTGCAAGGGATCGTCACGCGCGACGTGCGCAAGCTGTCCGTCGGCCAGGTCTTCTACACGCCCATGTGCTACGAGCACGGCGGTATGGTGGACGACGGCACGCTGTTCCGCCTCGGCGAGAACAACTTCCGTTGGGTCGGTGGTGACGACGCAAGCCTCATCTGGCTGAAGGAGCAGGCTGCGAAGTCCAACTACAACATCAATCTCAAGACGGCGACGTCGGAGATCCACAACGTCGCGGTCCAGGGTCCTCGCTCGCGCGAGATCCTGCAGCAGGTTGTCGAGACGCCCGCGGGCCGTCCCACGATCGCGGAGGTGGGCGTATTCCGCTTCACCATCGGGCGCATCGGCGGTGTCGCGGGAATTCCGGTTCTCGTCTCGCGCACCGGCTACACCGGCGAGCTGGGCTACGAGGTCTTCTGCCATCCGAAGGATGCGCCGAAGGTATGGGATGCCCTCTGGGAGGCAGGCAGGCCGCTCGGACTCCAGCCCTTCGGGTTCGACGCTCTGGACATGGTGCGCATCGAGGCCGGTCTCGTTTTTGGCGGCCATGATTTCGACTCGACCACCGATCCCTTCGAAGCAGGCATCGCATTCACCGTGCCGCAAAAGAAGGAAGAGGACTACATCGGCAAGGCTGCTGTCGAGAAGCGCAGGGCAAACCCGCTGCGCAAGCTCGTGGGCCTCGAGATCGCGGGCAACGAGAAGCCGTCGCATGGCGATCCCGTGTTCGTTGGCCGCGCCCAGGTGGGCATCGTCACCAGCGCGATGCGCTCGCCGCTTCTCAAGAAGACGATCGCGTTTGCGCGCGTGGATGTGACTCATTCCGCACTCGAGACGGCACTCGAGGTCGGCAGGCTCGACGGCATGCAGAAGCGCCTCAAGGCGACCGTCATTCCGTTCCCGTTCTACGATCCCGAGAAGAAGCGCGTCCGCATGTAGCGGCGCGCCCCGTCCCTTGGCCAAAGCAACTCCCCTCCACGGTATGTGCGCTGTGGATTGCCTGGACACCTCAAGTCGCTTGAGGTGTCCTTTTTTATGCGCGCGTCAGGAGGGTTGAGCGGGAAAAGGTGGTCGCCTAGGCGATTTTCATCAGCACGAGGCCGGTCAGGATCAGCGCGGCCGCGGTCACACGAAGCGCATCGAGCGACTCGCCGAGAAAGAAGGCGCCGACGATGAAGGTGCCGACCGCACCGATACCTGTCCAGACGGGATAGGCGGTCCCGAGCGGCAGCGCTCTCATGGCGGCGGCCAGAAGGGCGAAGCTTGCGAGCATGGTGACGATGGTGACGGCGGTGGGGCCAAAGCGGGTGAAGCCGTCGGATTGCTTCATCGCGTAAGCCCAGACGACCTCGAGAACACCCGCGATGATCAGATAAATCCAGGCCATAGGAGCCTCCTCCATGTCGGTCCGGGCCGTCCCGGAAATGAAATGCCCATGGTGGGGGAGGTCGTGGCCTCGCGCTGGTCAATATGCGTGCAGGTTGACCGCAAATCAAGCAAACGCCGTGTCGCAGCCCCCCGCTGCGAATGGCATTTCGCGCGCGATTGCTGGTGGGATGACCGAGCCTAGCTCGGTTGCGATTCCGAGGCGGCGGCGTCGAGCCGCGACAGCGCCCATCGGACGTTCTTGCGGACGTCAGCGTCGGGATCGAGTGCAGCCTCTTCCAGGAACGGGCGCGTTTCAGGCCGCGCGATCTGCCCGAGCGCTGCAGCCGCCTCCTTGCGCAGGTTCGGCTCCGGATGCGTGAGGCTTTGCGCAATGCGAAGCGCCGCCTCGCCGACGGCGCGCTGGCCGAGACTGCGCACGGCCTTGAGCCGCACCTGCCAGTAGTCGTCACCGAGCGCCTCGATCAACGGGGTCACGTCTATGGCGTCGGCCTTGCTGATGCCGAGTGTCTCGGCAGCACTTTCGCGCACCACCCAATCGGAATCGGAAACTGCACGCGCAAGTGTCGCGCCCGCGCCTGCCGTGCGCGAGAAGCCGAGAGCCGCCACGGCAGCGCGGCGCACCAGCGGATCGGAATCTCTCGCCACCGCCTGAAGCGCGGGCACGGTGTCCTCGCGCTTGAGATAGCCGATCACGCCGACGGCCTGAACGCGTACGCTCGCATCGCTGTCCTTAAGTGCCTCGAGCGCTGGCCCCCAGGCATGGGGAGAGCGAAGCTCCTTGAGGCTCCTCAGCACCGCGCCGCGAACGAAAGGAGAGGGATCCGCGAGCGCATCCACGAGGCGCGGCGCGGACGCCGGATCCTTGAGCTCCGCAAGGCTGTCCGCTGCGGCCGTTGCAACTCCGGTGTCGGCGTCACGAACCAGAGCGACCAGGTTCTCCGCGACGATCGGCCCGTCGAACGTTCCGAGCCCAATCGCCACCTGCCGGCGCACGTCCGCATCCGGATCGCGAACGAGACGGCTCAACAGCGAGACGGCTTCCGGCACGCCGCTGTCCGCAAGAGCAAGCACGGCGACGCGGCGGCGGGACGGATCGTCGGATGAGATGTCGTCGGCAAGCTCGTCGAGATCGACGAATTCCTCAAACAGGTTCGACATCACGTAGCCGTCCTCTGCTCGGCGCCTTCGAGCGGCGTCATGCGCTGCCGGTAGTAGAGATCCTTCTCACTGTCTGCGATCGGTACGATGTAGGGATCGATCGCACGCTTCTCGACAGTCATCCGCCCGTCCGTCTTGCCGAGCAGTGTGTGGCAGAGCCAATCCGCATCGTTCCTCTCGGGATAGTCGGTGCGGAGATGGTAGAGACCCCAGCGGCTCTCGGTGCGGAACAGAGAGGCGGCGGCCGCCATGTCCGCACAATCGAGAATGGAAGAGGCTTCTAGCGCCCGCAGCAACTCGTGCGAGTTGCGCGCGACCATGCCGGTTTCGAGATCCTCGCGCATTTCTGCGAAGCGATCCTGCGCGAGGCGGTATTTGCGCGGAACCTTGGGCGGCTGCAGGTAGTCGTTGACCAGTCGGCGTGTCTTGTATTCCACTTGGTTGGGCGGAATCCCGTTGTCACGCTGTGTCGGCGCGAGCACGCGGGCACGTTCCCGCTCGACCTCCCCGGGATCGATCTCGGCATGGTCGATCTCTCCCGCGAAGTCGGCGGCATGCTCGCCCGCGATCGAGCCATTGGTGAACGCCCCCAGCATGTAGCTGTGCGGCACGCTTGCCATGTCGCCGGCCGCATAGAGGCCCGGAACCGTCGTGCGCGCGAACTCGTCCACGAACACACCTGAGGCGCTGTGGCCCGAGCAGAAGCCGATCTCCGAGATGTGCATCTCGATCATGTCGCTGCGGTAGTCCGTGCCGCGGCCTTCGTGGAATTTACCGCGCGAGGGCCGCTCCACCTTGTGCAGAATGCTCTCGATCTCGGAGATGGTGTTCTCGTGCAGATGATTGAGCTTGAGGAACACCGGCCCCTTGCCCGACTGAAGCTCGTTGTAGAACTCGAGCATCATCTGCCCGGACCAGTAGTCGCAATTGATGAAGCGCGTGCCCTCGCTGTTGGCCGTGAAGGCACCAAACGGTCCGGCGACATAGGCGCAGGCAGGACCGTTGTAGTCCTTGATCAGCGGATTGATCTGGAAGCACTCGAGATTGGCTAGCTTGGCGCCTGCGTGGTAGGCCATCGCGTATCCGTCGCCCGAGTTGGTCGCATTCTCGTAGGTGCCGAACATGTAGCCCGATGTCGGCAGCCCGAGCCGCCCGGCCGCTCCCATGCAGAGGATGACGGCTTTGGCGCGGATGATCAGGAATTCCGCTGTTCTCGTATTGACGGCGATCGCCCCCGCAATTCGCCCGTCGGAGCCCGTGAGCAGGCGCGTGGCCATGAAGCGGTTCGAGATCAGAAGTTGCGCGCGCCGAAGCTGCCGGTAGAGCGCTTTCTTCACTGTGTCGCCGTTGGGCATCGGCAACACGTAGGTTCCAAGATGATGGACCTTCTTGACGGCAAAGTCGCCATTCTCGTTCTTCTGGAATCGGATGCCGTAGCGATCCAGCTCCTCGATGATGCCGTAGCAGCGCTCGGCATATTTGAGCACGGGCTTCTGGTCGACGATGCCATCGTTGGCGATGGTGATCTCGCGCGTGTACTGCTCCGGCGTCGCGTGCCCAGGGATGACCGCGTTGTTGAGGCCGTCCATCCCCATGGAGATCGCGCCTGAGCGCTTCACGTTCGCCTTTTCGAGCAGGATCACCTTGGCGTTGGGATTGCGCAGCTTGGCTTTGAGCGCGGCCATGGGCCCTGCAGTTCCGCCTCCGAGCACGAGAACGTCACAGGTAACCTCGGAGGTGCGGTCGACGAATTCATCAAGGGCCACTGCGTCTCTCTCGTTTCGTTTGATGCAATCCGCGCGAAGGTAGTGACACGCCGGGCGGAGCCTAACGAAAAAATTCTGATGAGCTTATTCCGTGTATGCGTGAGGCGCGGCCTTCTCCAGCATGAGGAATAAGTATCGAGGAAATAGTTGGTAGACGCCGATGCACATCAGATCGCATCTTTCCACCGCGCCACACGCGAGGTCGCGCAGCCGAGGCGTAGAGGGAAGGACGATCGCACATGACGGGACATCGCAGTTTCCCGGTCTCATTTCAGAGCCGATGTAGGGGCGTCTGAGCAACGCCGGCCGCGTCATCCGGCCCATCCGCCACCTGAAAACCCAGTTTCATCGAAGGATTTCGAACATGAGCTTCACCCGCAGAGGGTTTGGCGCGCTGGCGCTCGGCGCGCTCGCGCTTGGCAGCACGGCACTCTCCGCCTCCGCCGAGGATAAGGTTATCCGCATCGGCTATCAGAAGTACGGCAACGTCATCCTGTTGAAGGCGAAGGGCACGCTGGAGCCCAAGCTCGAGGCCATCGGCTACAAGGTCACCTGGGCGGAGTTCCCGTTCGGCCCGCCGTTGCTGGAGGCGATCAACGCAGGCGCGATTGATTTCGGGCACACGGGCGAAGCCCCGCCCGTGTTCGCCCAGGCGGCCGGCAGTGCCATCGTCTATGTCGCTCACGAGCCGCCGGCACCGGGTGGTGAGGCTATTCTCGTACCGAAGGACAGCCCCATCAAATCGGTGGCCGAGCTCAAGGGCAAGAAGGTCGCCTACGCCAAGGGATCGAACGCGAACTATTTCGCCGTAAAGGCGCTCGAGAAAGCCGGCGTGAAGTATGGCGAGTTCGAGCCGGTGCATCTGGCGCCCGCCGATGCCCGCGCCGCGTTCGAGAGCGGCAAGGTGGACGCCTGGTCGATCTGGGACCCCTTCTATGCCTCGGCGGAGGCCACCGCCAACGCCCGCGTTCTTCAGGATGGAACGGGTATCGTGTCGAACCATCAGTTCTATCTCGCGGGCAAGTCTGCGGTGGAGAAGCACGCCAAGGCGATCGAGGTGGTGCTGGCCGAGCTCAACGCCGTCAACGAGTGGGTCAGGCAGGATCCGAAGGCGGCAGCCGAGCAGTTGGCGCCCGGAACTGGCGTCCCCGCGGCAATTCTCGAGACGGCGCTCAAGCGGCAGTCCTATGGCGTGAAGCCGCTCGATGCGAAGGTGATCGAGGAGCAGCAGAAGATCGGCGACCTGTTCCATTCGCTCGGGCTGATCCCGAAGACCATCAAGGTCGACGAGATCGTCTGGAGGGCCGGCTCATGAGCAAGACGGCCGCCCAAAGGGCCAATGTTCTCTGGTTCCTGCCCACTCACGGCGAAGGCCGATACCTCGGCACGTCGATTGGCGCGCGGGCGGCCGACTTCAAATATTTGCGCCAGGTCGCTCAAGCAGCCGACGATCTCGGCTACTATGGGGTCCTGCTGCCCACCGGGCGGAGCTGCGAGGACTCCTGGGTGGTCGCGTCCGCGATCGCCCCTCATACGGAGCGCCTGAAGTATCTCGTCGCGGCCCGTCCGGGTCTCACGTCGGTCACCGTCGCGGCCAGAATGGCCGCGACGTTCGACAGGATCTCGAACGGACGGCTTCTGATCAACATCGTGACCGGCGGTGATCCGGTCGAGAACAAGGGCGACGGTCTCTTCCTCGGCCACACCGAGCGCTATGAGCTGACGCAGGAGTTCCTCGACATCTTCAAGCGGCTGCTCGCCGGGGAGACGGTCAACTACACCGGCAAGCACATCTCGGTGGAGGAGGGGCGCGTGTTGTTCCCGTCGGTTCAGCCAGGCGGGATTCCTCTTTATTTCGGCGGCTCGTCCGCGGCTGGCATCGATGTGGCCGCCAGCAGCGTCGACAAGTATCTGACCTGGGGTGAGCCGCCTGCCGATGTCGCGAGGAAGGTCGAGCAGGTGAAAGCGGCGGCGCGGGCCAAGGGCCGCGATGTGAGCTTCGGCATTCGTCTTCACGTCATCGTGCGCGAAACGAGCGAAGCCGCGTGGAAGGCTGCGGACAAGCTGATCTCCTATGTCAGCAACGACACCATCGCGGCAGCCCAGAAGATCTTCTCCCGCATGGATTCCGTCGGCCAGCAGCGCATGAGCGCGCTCCACGGCGGAGACCGCGGCAAGCTCGAGGTGAGCCCGAACCTGTGGGCGGGCGTCGGCCTCGTGCGCGGCGGTGCAGGCACGGCGCTCGTGGGTGATCCGGAAACGGTCGCAGCCCGGATCAAGGAGTACATCGATATCGGCATCGATACCTTCATCCTCTCCGGATACCCGCATCTCGAGGAAGCGTACCGCTTCGCCGAGCTTGTCTTCCCGCTGTTGCCGCTCTCGCACGCGAAGCAGACCTTCACGGCCAAGGTCAACACCGGACCGTTCGGCGAGACCATCGCCAACGACATCCTGCCCGAAAAGCAGGCCGCTCAGTCATGAGCGCGCCCCGGGCATCGCGGCGCCTCGATGGGCTGGTCCCGTGGCTATTGCCGCTGGGCCTGCTCGCCGTTTGGGAGGCGGCTTCCCAGGGGGGCATCATCTCGAACCGCGTCTTGCCTGCTCCATCCGCAGTGGTCATCGCGGGGTGGCGGCTCGCATCAACGGGAGAGCTGTGGGTCAACATGGGCGTCAGCGGCCTGCGCGCGCTCATCGGCCTCGCGATCGGCGGCACCTTCGGCTTCGTTCTCGGATTGACCAACGGTCTTTCGACAAAGTTCGAACGCGCGACCGACACCCTCCTGCAGATGGTGCGCAACGTTCCGCACCTGGCGCTGATCCCGCTCGTGATCCTGTGGTTTGGCATCGACGAGGCCGCCAAGATCTTCCTCGTCGTGCTCGGCGTCTTCTTTCCAATCTACATCAATACGCTTCATGGCATTCGCACCGTCGACCCCCATCTTATTGAGATGGGGCGCACCTACGGCATGACGAGCTTCGAGCTGTTCTGGCGGGTGATCCTGCCGGGCGCGCTGCCTTCCATCTTCGTCGGCTTGCGGTATGCGCTCGGCTTCATGTGGCTGACGTTGATCGTCGCCGAGACCATCGCGGCGTCCTCCGGCATTGGCTACATGGCCATGCAGGCGCGCGAATTCCTGCTCGTGGATGTCGTGGTGCTCAGCATCTTGATCTACGCCCTTCTGGGCAAGCTCGCCGACAGCACCGCGCGGCTCCTGGAAAGGCTATGCCTCTCCTGGCATCCCGCCTTTCAATCGAAGTGATAGAACGAGGCTCCAATGACCGCTGGCGCACTTTCACTTGGCCGGGTAGCCCCCGAGTATTGGCGCGAGGCGCGGGAAACAGTCCCGGTATCGTCGGCCGGCTTGAGCCTCACCGTTCGCGATCTCAAGAAGTCGTTCGGATCGAACGAGGTCCTGAAGGGGCTCGACCTCTTCATTCCGGCGGGTCAGTTCGTGTCGATCGTGGGCAAGAGCGGCTGCGGAAAGAGCACGCTGCTGCGCCTGCTCGTCGGCCTCGACAAGCCGACCGGCGGCGAGTTCTGGTATGGGGCCGCACCCGAGGAGCAGCACGACAAGAGCGCTGTGCGCGTCATGTTCCAGGAGCCGCGGCTATTACCCTGGGCGCGGGTTCTTTCGAACGTGGAGGTCGGGCTTGGCCGCGCCCGCAGGGAGAAAGGAGCGCGCGAGCGCGCGCTCGCGACATTGAGCGAGGTGGGGCTCGGAGACCGGAAGGGCGAGTGGCCCTCGGTGCTGTCCGGCGGCCAGCGCCAGCGCGTTGCGCTCGCCCGCGCCCTCGTCTCGCAGCCACGTGTGCTGGCCTTCGACGAGCCGCTCGGCGCCCTCGACGCTCTGACCCGCATCTCCATGCAGAATCTGCTAGAGCAGGTCTGGCGCGATCAGGGCTTCACCGCCCTCATGGTGACGCACGACGTGGCCGAGGCGGTCATGCTGGCTGACCGCGTTCTCCTGATAGAGAACGGCGCCATCACGCTCGACCTTCGGGTTGATATCCCGCGTCCGCGCCGGCGAGGCTCCGCCGAGATCGCGGCGCTCGAGGGGCGCATTCTGGACGCGCTCTTCAAGGACGCGCGGGCCGGCGAGGACGCTTGATAAGGGACTGAAAGACGAAGGCCATGGGGAACGGATGTCAGGCGGCGGTTCTGGCAGGAGGCGCCGGGATCGATGCGGATACGTTCCGCAGCGCTATGCGCCAGCTCGCAGGCGGTATCTGCGCCATCACCGTCGGCCGGGGCGATGAGCGGACAGGTTTGACCTCGACCTCCGTATCCTCGCTGTCCGCCGAGCCGCCTGCGCTGGTCTTTTGCATCAACAAGACGGCGTCGAGCTGGCCCATTCTCCAGGCCCGCCGCGCTTTTGCCGTCAACGTCCTCCCGCCGGGGCACAGATCCGTAGCCGACCGCTTCAGCGGACGGAATGGAGTGAAAGGTCTCGATCGCTACGAAGGCGCCCGCTGGTCCGAGCTTGTGACGGGGACGCCCGTACTGCTGGATGCGCTCGCCGTTCTCGATTGCGAGGTCGAGGATCTCATCGAGCGCTTCGGCAGTGCCGTCGTCATCGGCCGCGTCGTGGCTGCGCGTGTCCGGGGTGAGGATGCCGAGCCGGAAGCGCTGACATATTGGCGGGGCGCCTACAGCGTCATCCGCCGCTAGCCTCTTTTCATCCGAACGACTGAGACCTTGCGTGATGACCGCCCTTGGGCGCGAGCACGAGCGGCGCTGTCATGCGGCCGCGCATGGCCAATCCTGGCGCGCTTGATTCCACGAGAGCCCGGCTTGAGACGAGACAGCGCGCGAGTCGCGAGCAAATCCCTGTAGCTGCCGGGCCACAGCAAGGCGTCAAACAAGAGACAACAACGTGAGTGGCGCTCGATCCCGGTCTGAGCACGCCCCGCTCTCATTGGACAAAAAATGCTTTGGGAAGAAGCGGCCGGATCGCTTTTCGGCCAACATCGTCGAGCGCCGGACGACATCTCGGAATTTGAGACGAGGAGCATCGCCAGAAGCGCCATTCCAATGATTTTCAAATCACGGAATTAGGGGTTTCGAGAAAATCTGAAATTTTCTTCTAAGCAAAGAACGAAACGTCTTCTATCGAGCGAAGTTATTTTCATTTCACGCGCAAACTGGCTTGCGGTTCAGTGCTCTTCATCGGGGCCCGAGCAATCGGAAAAACGGTGTTTCACACACGTTTCGTGCTCAGGCCTGAGGCGCCCACGGAAGGGGTGCTCTCAGGTTCGTCGGCCGACCGAATGCTGGACTAAGTGGAGGTAGAAGATGATTGGGGGCACTATCAAGAAGCCTGGCATTGCGCTTGGGATTGCAATCGCCGGCTTGGCGTTCGGCGGGGCGACGTCCGCCTCGGCTGCAGACCTGGGCGGCGGCGGTTACGCCGACCTGGAAGAGCGCATTGCCGAGCTCGAGGCCACGACGGCGCGCAAGGGCAACCGCAAGGTTTCGCTGACCGTTTCCGGTCTCGTGAACGAAGCCATCCTGTTCTGGGATGACGGCCAGGAGAGCAACGCTTACGTCATCACCAACGAGGAAGCGCAGACCCGCGTCCGCTTCCTGGGCGAAGCAGAGATCACCAAGGGCTGGAAGGCCGGTTACCTGATCGAACTCGGGATCCGCGGCTCGCGCGGCGACCGTGTTGATCAGGATACCGCTGACGGCGGATCTGCAACCGACCAGATCTTCACCCGCCACAGCGCCTGGTGGTTGAGCAGCAAGGACTACGGCAAGCTCTGGCTTGGCCTGACCTCGGACGCCGCCGACGGCATCACCGAGATCAACCTCGCCAACACCAACCACTTCGCCAGCTCGAACAAGCAGTACGCCGGTGACGGCGGAAACGGCTTCTTCATCAAGAACAACCTCGGAAACAACATCGCCATCGCGCCGGGCACGTCTCTGAGATGGGGTCACGTGTCCTCCCCGCCGGGTGCCGCTCAGCAAATCGGCGAAGGCCACCGCGAGAACCTCGTGAAGTACGAAACCCCGACGGTCGCCGGCTTTACCGGATCGGCCTCGTGGGGTGAGGACGATATCTGGAACATCGCACTGCGCTACAAGGGCGAGTTCAGCGGATTCAAGTTCGCAGCCGGCATCGCCTACTCGGAGATCAACAAAAACAACCAGAACACGTGGCGCCGCGGCGCAGGCGACACCGACGAGCTCGGTCTCAGCGCCTCGCTTCTGCACACGGAAACGGGCCTCTACGTGACCGGTGCCTACGGGCATCTCACAGATGACGGTATCAGCGCCATCTCGGCTAACCTCGACGACGAATCCGACTTCTACTTCGTCCAGGCTGGCATCGAGCGGAAGTTCTTCCCCATCGGCAAGACCACCCTCTTCGGTGAGTACTGGCAGACCGAGCGCGGCGCGTGGGGCGTTCCTGTCGCTGGCGGCGGCGGCAATGTGATCTCGATCGGCGGCAACTTCGTTACTGGGTCGACGTATGAGGGTTGGGGGCTGGGTCTCAACCAGAACTTCAACGAGGTCTTCGATCTTTACCTCGTGTACAATCACACCACGGCCGACATCTCGACCACCGGTGGCAAGTTGACCGGCATTGAGGACCAGTTCGACTACGTCGTTGGTGGCGCTCAGATCAAGTTCTGATCCAAGACCTTCTCCCGAAGACGAGGAACAGACGGAGCCGCACCCTCACGGGTGCGGCTCTTTCCCTTTTGGGATGGCGTTTAGGTTGCGATCGTAAGGGCGGCTCGCGAGACAATCAGCTCCCGTTTTCGCGGAGCGTATCCCAGAAATCGACGGTTTCCCGACGAAGCGTGTCGCGGCAATCCGGACCGCAATCGATCACGGTTCCGCGACGCAGCACCATCTTGCGGCCGACCCGGCTATCGAACACGCGCGCGGTGTAGCAATTGAACCCGCCGCGCTCGCTGCAGGCGGTGACGGTGGTGGCAGACTTCCGGCTTTGCTTTGCATCTGCCGTCGTCGTGCTCGCGACGAGCGGAGCGGCGCCAAGGCCAACCAGAAGGGCAAAGGTGAGCACTTTGTGCATCGGATGAACTCCTTGTTGTTTGCTCCCAACGTTTTTTGCGTTCTATTGCGCATTTATGAATATACATATTCCAAATCGGCGGGCAAATGATTATGTGTCTTAGATAGCGTAATTTAATCTAATATAACGGATATAACGCGCGTGCGTATTCATCGCTGGTGGCACATGCGTGACGATCTGATCGCTGGCTGCGAAAAAAGTGATTTAAAAAGCACGCGTGGAAACAAGTTCTTCTGACAAATGATTATTTCCCGCAAATCCGGAACGCGCGTAAAAATAGCGTCACGAGATGCGTAGCGCCCTACGAACAAGTTTGGATGCACTGCCGGGCCCGGCAGTCATAAAGAGCGTCGGCAAGTGAACCCAACCCACTTGCTGGCGCTTTTTTCATGCGCATGTCGCGATCGCGAGATGGATCCGCGCTCGGCGACCTGCTCTAGCGGGTGGGTAGGATCTTGAGCGTGACCCAGACGCCCGCGAAGCTCGCGGCGAGAAAGATCCAGCCGGAGGCGGCGCCCGCGATGGTGCCCGAAAGAAGCGTGCCGACCGTGCAACCGATAGCCGTCATCGCGCCCCAGCCGAGCAGAATGCCCCCGCCCACGCCGCGCAGCGCCTGGCCCGCAGTGGGCCAGGCAGGCGTGAACTGGCCCGCAACGAGCGCGCTGGCGAAGCTCGCGAGAACGAGGCCGACGACGAACGCGCCATTGGGCGAGAGGCCGGTGACGAGCGCCGTGCGGCAGCCCGCAAATCCGTCGAGCCCGTGCAGTGTCTCCGGCAGGAGCTCCGCATGGGCGAGCAGCGAGCGCGCCACGCTGCCGATCGCCGCCGTCACACCCAAAGGCTGCACCTGGAAATAGGCAACAGCCGCAATCACGCCGACCGCTGCCCCGCCGGCGGTCGCTGGCCAGCGCGCGATAAAAATTCGGTGCAAGGCATGCCTGAGCGGTGTCGCCCCTCTGATGTCCGGCTGAGAGACAGGTGGCGACGCGAAGCGCGCGAAAAGTGCTGCGAGCGCAGCAAGCAGGGCGAGCTGGCCCAGCAGCCATCCCGCATACCCCGTATAGGCCGGAAGCCAAACCACGGGTGTCGTTGCGATTGAAGCCACATAAAGCGTGTTCCAGGTGAGAAAGCCGGCCCCGAACCCCGCGAGCGTGCCGAGCAGGGCGAACGGCGCCGTCGGCGATCCTTCTCCAAGCCGGTAGAGGTGCCCGGAAATGCACGAGCCGGAGATGGCCATGCCGATGCCGAACGCAAAGGCGGCAAACGCGAGCAAGGGTCCCGCAGGCCCGATATGGGCATCCGGCGGAAGGCGTCCCGCGCCGGGATCCGGAAGCCAGGTCGTCAGAATGACGTGATAGCCGAGCGTGCCGACGCCGAGGGCGAGCAGGATGGCGGCGATGCCACGCACGTCCCTGTTCGAGAAAAAGTCGCGCGTGTGGCAGAGGAAACAGAAGCGCGACCTCTGGAGCACGAGGCCGAACAGCGCTCCGAGGGCGAGCGATTTCGAAAGCTTGCCGCTGTCGAGCGCGAACGCGGCGAGCGTCAAGCCCACCAGGATGATGAGCGATAGAAAGAGCTCGATCGATCGCGGCATTCGGGATCTCCAGACAGCAAAAAATGCCACCAGCGGCATGAGCCATGCCGCTGGTGGGGGATGGTGAGCGTGAGACGAGGAGCTACTTGCCGAGCCAGACCGTGCCGGCGAGGTTAGTGACCGGGGCTCCGACCGAGTTGCCGTACTCTGTCCACGAGCCGTCGTAGTTCTTGACGTCGTAGCCGAGGATCTGGGTCAGCAGATACCAGGTGTGGCTCGAGCGCTCGCCGATGCGGCAGTAGGTGATGATCGGCTTGGAGCCGTCGACGCCGGCGTCTGCGTAGAGTTTCTTCAGGTCGGCAGCCGGCTTGAACGTGCCGTCCTCGGCGTTCACGGCCTTGCTCCAGGTCACGTTGACGGCACCCGGCACGTGTCCGGCGCGAACCGACAGCTCCTTGGAGCCTTCCGGCGCGAAGATCTTGCCCTGGTATTCGTCGGCCGAGCGGATGTCGATCACGTGTACGTCGGTCTTCTTCTCGGCGGCGGCGAGAACGTCGCTGAGACGCGCGCGCAGGTTGGGCTTGCCGTCCGGAAGCTTGTAGTCGGTCGCCTTGACCTCGGCAGTCTTGGTGTCGAGCGGAAGCTGCTTCAGCTCCCAGATCTTGCGGCCGCCATCGAGAAGGCGCACCTGCTCGCCGAGGCCGTGAACGTGGAACACCCAGGCGCCCCAGGCGGCGAACCAGTTGTTGTTGTCTCCGTAGAGGACGACGGTGGTGTCTTTGTCGATGCCGGCGCCCTGGATGAGCTTCTCGAAGTTTTCACGCGAGACGATGTCGCGCGAGACCTTGTCCACGAGATCCGTGTGCCAGCGGAAGTTCAACGCGCCGGGCACGTGCCCGCGTTCGTACACGCCGGGATCGACGCTCACCTCGATGATGCGAACTTTCGGATTGTCGAGATTCTTCTGGACCCACTCGTAGGTCACGAGCGGCTCTTTGGCCGGGGCGGCGAACGCCGTGACCGAGAGGGTGGTGGCCGCAAGTGCCGCCACGGCAGTGATGAGGTGTCTGAGTGTCATAGGAACGGTTCTCCTCTTTGGGGGCGCGTCTCTGCCGCGACCCACAGGGCCGAACGAACCGAGGCCGCAGCGCCGCGAAACTAGGGAGGCCGCATCGCGTTCGGAAATAAGAAGAATGCCTTTCGAATGCAGCCTGCCGTTGCTTTGCAAAGCTTCCTGAAGACCCGGGATAGTCCCATCCGTATCGATGCGGATGCGGCCGGTTTGCGGCCCTGCGCAACTAATTGCTTTTCCGCGCGCATGCCGGATGCGAGCCTCGCTTCGTTCCGAGCTTGTGAGGGAGTGTCTCTGCTGTGGACGTCGTTTCTGTCGAGATCGCGGACGAGGGGCGTGCGCTCGTCGTCCTGTGGAACGCAGGACGGCGCCGCTCTCTTTCCGCGGAATTTCTGTGGGCGCAGTGCCCCTCTGCGGCGGGGCGCGTGCGCCGCCTGCGGGGAGGGCACAGGTCAGCGCCGGCCGCTCTCGCTATCGTAAGGGCGGCCGTGATCGGCACCTACGGCGTGAACATCGCCTTCTCGGACGGCCATAACCGCGGCATCTACCCCTGGAGCTATCTGGCGGAGCTTGCCGAGGCGCCCCAGCTCGAGGATTTCCTGCTCTAACGACGACAAGGCTCGGAGGACGAATGCCGCTTGCCGCCACCTACACCGCCGTTCCTGTCGAGGTAGACGACGCGAAATGCATCGCCGACAAAGGATGCACCGTCTGCATCGACGTGTGCCCGCTCGACGTGCTGAGGCTCAACGAGCTGACCGGCAAGGCATACATGGCCTACGACGAATGCTGGTACTGCATGCCGTGCCAGACCGATTGCCCGACGGGCGCGGTAACCGTGAACATCCCCTACCTTCTGAGATAGCAACGGAGCTCGGGGGGCGCGCGGTTCAGCCGGACGCATAGGCATCCCGCAGTCCCCGCGCATTGAGGATGGCAATGGAGTCCGGCTTGACGGACACGAAGCCGTCGCGCTCGAAACGGCCGAGCGTCGCGGTCACCCATTGCCGGGTGGAGCCGATAATCGCGGCAAGCTGCTCGTGCGTAACGTGCCGTGGAACTTCGAGATCCTTGCGTGCGCCGGGAATGGCACTTCGCTCCGCAAGCGTCAGCAGAAGCTCCGCGAGCCGCCCGCGCGCGGGCTTCGTCGCGAGAATCTGGGCGAGCGACGAATAGCATCGCCCCTTGACGATGAGCGCATCGATCAGCCCCATTGCGAAGCTCGAGTTCTGCAGCGCGAGCGCCCGCAGCAGGTGTCCCGGTATCCACGAGAGAACGCATGCGCTCGCTGCCTCCGCAGACCAGACGTGAGATCCGCGTCCGAACAGCTCCGGTCCGCCGACGAAGTGTCCCTCGGTCCAATAGGCGAGCGTGATCTCCTTGCCGTTGGGGGATGCGTAGAACGTGCGCACCGAGCCCTGCTCGATCACGAAGATGCCCGAGTGCGGCCGCCCCTGCTCGAATACGAGCGTGTCCGGGCTCAGCCGCAACGTCGTCGCATTACGCTTGATCAATTGGCGCACGTTGACCGGCAAGGTTTCCATGAGAGGCGCGTTGTCCTCGAGGATCTCGTGCTCGTCGATGAGGAACAGCGCATGGCCTTTCGGGCTCTGCGCGGTCGCTGCTGTTCCGTGATGCATGATGCCCTCCGATGACAAGTGCGTCCGCCATTAGAGGCTGTTCGCCCGTGAAAATCCTAAGAAGAAAATCTTCTTTGCATTTGCCCGCGCGTGACGTCAGTCAGGATGGATCTATCGAAGGCGCAAGATGACAGACACGAATTCACCGAAACGCACGCGCGTCACCCTCAAGGCCCTGCACCGGAAAAAGGCTGAGGGTGCCCGCATCACGGCCATCGGCGTCTACGATGCGCCCATGGCCGCGATCGCCGATCGCGTCGGCTTCGACCTTCTGATTGTTGGAAATGCCGGACCCATGTCGCTGCTCGGGCATCCGGATCCCACGAGCGTTACGTTCGAGGAGCAACTTTTTCTGACCCGCGCCGTTAGCCGCGTAGCGAAGTATGGCATCATCGTAGGCCATCTTCCCTTCATGACCTATCACGCGTCGAAGGAGCAGGCGATCACCAGCGCCGCACGGATGGTGCGGGAAGGCGGCGCCCATGTCGTCAAGTGCGAAGGCAACGCGTATACAGCAGCTTATATTGCCGAGATCGTGCGGGCTGGCGTGCCCGTCATGGGGCACATCGGAATGCAGGCCTCGCGCCGCGTCGAGCAGAGCGGCTTCGGCATCAAGGGGCGCACGGCCGCGGAAGCCCGGGAGATCGTCGCAACCGCCCGAGCCTTTGTCGCGGCCGGTGTGTTCGGCTTTATCGTGGAGCAGGTGCCGACCGAGCTTGCCGCCTATCTGACGCGCACCCTGCCGGTTCCGGTCATCACGCTCGGCGGCGGCCCGATCAACGACGGCGTCTATCATATCAGCGGCGATCTGGTGGGTTACACGGCATTTCCCACTCCGCGCAATCGCGGCGCTTACGCCAACATCAGCGCCGATATCGAGACTGCCATGACGCGTTTTCGCGACGATTGCCTGGCGCACGCCTATCCCTCCGACGAGCAGTCGGTCCACATCGACGCGGAGGAGTGGGCGCGCCTCTCGCAGGATTTGGCGTAAAGGCCAAAAGCCGCCGCGACAGATTGGCTCAGCGCAGCATCGGACATCTGCGCCCGCTCGCTGAACAAGCTCACGCCGGGGGTTTCGGCGCTTTTGCATATAAGCAAAGTAGTTCTTGTTGTTTGTCGTTATGCAAAATCATCGAGCAACGTACGGAGCAGCATAACCCTAGGGCATGAATCCTGCGCCGTGCCGGCGGCAGGACAAGGCAAGGCACCGTCGATGAACCTTCAGCAGCTTCGGATTATCAGGGAAACCGTTCGCGCAAAGTTCAATGTCACCGAAGCGGCAAATGCGATCTACGCGTCGCAATCCGGCGTCAGCAAGCAGATCCGCGACCTCGAGGAGGAGCTCGGTGTTGCGCTGTTCCGCCGCCGTGGGAAGCGCCTTCTCGGATTGACGGAGCTTGGGGAGCAAGTCGTCAAGATTGCCGATCGCGTGTTGCTCGAAGCCGAGAACATCAAGCAGGCGGCCTCGCAGTTCGCGGTGAGCGACAGAGGCCTGCTCGAGATCGCAACAACGCATACGCAAGCCCGATACGTGCTGCCGGACGTCATCGTGAAGTTCAAGCAGCAATACCCTGGCGTTCGCCTTGTCCTGCACCAGTCGAGCCCGCGAGACATCGGCACGCTCCTGAAATCGGGCACCGCCGATCTCGCCATCGCAACGGATGCTTTCACGGACGAGCGTGACCTCGTCTCTTTCCCGTTCTATTCCTGGCAGCACATCGTCGTGGTCCCCGCGGGTCATCCCCTCGACGGCAGGGAGAACGTCACGCTGGAGGAGCTGGCGAACTATCCGATCGTCACCTACGACACGGGCCTCACCGGGCGTCCGCGCATCGATGAAGCCTTCGACGCGCAGAACCTGAGCCCCGACGTCACCATGACGGCGCTCGATGCCGACGTGATCAAGGCTTACGTCGCGCTGGGTCTCGGCGTCGGCATCATCGCGCCGATGTCGTTCGATGCGAAGCGCGACGCGGGTTTGCGCCTCGTCAACCTGAAAGAGCCGTTCGCGCCCAGCACCACCAGCATCGCGCTGCGACGCGGGCGTCTCCATCGCGGCTACGTCTACCGCTTCATCGAGCTGTGCACGCCGACGATCACCGAAAAGCTCATCCGTGACACGGAGGCATCCGGACAGGGCGACGAGGACTGACACACGGAAACAAGTGTGGGGGTCGAGTAGACTTTTTGCGTATTTGCTTAGCGAAACTTCATATTGGAGAGCACGCAACGTCCGTCCTCATAGTGCGCCTGACGGGCCACGCCTTTGGCCCCGGCAGAACATGAGGAGATCACGATGCGATATTTGAAACGCCTGTTGCCGTTGGCTGCCGTGCTGGGCACGTCGCTGGCCGCACTCACGCCGGGCAACGCGGCGGACGAAACCAAAACGGTTCGGATCGGCTTCCAGAAGTCCTCGACGCTGGCGACTGTCCTGAAGACGAACGGAGAACTCGAGAAACGCCTCGCGGCGCTCGGCTACAAGGTTTCGTGGTCCGAGTTCGCGAGCGGACTGCCGCTGCTGGAAGCCTTGAATGTGGGCGCCATCGAGCTTTCGGCGGATGTCGCCGATACGGTTCCGGTGTTCGCCCAGGCCGCGGGCGCCAAGCTCACCTACGTCGCGCAGGAAGCGCCATCGCCCACTGCGCAGGCCATCCTCGTTCGTCCCGACTCACCCCTGAAAGAGCTCGCCGACCTCAAGGGAAAGAAGGTCGCCGTCACCAAGGCCGCCGGCGCGCACTTTCTTTTGATTTCCGCGCTGAGCAAGGCCGGCCTGAAGTTCAAGGACATCGAGCCCGCTTACCTCTCGCCGGCCGACGGACGCGCCGCGTTCGAGAAGGGCGCGGTCGACGCCTGGGTCGTCTGGGATCCCTTCGTTTCCGCCGCGCAGAAGCAGGCCAACGCGCGCGTTCTTGCAGATGGAACAGGCATAGCCAGCTATCAGCGCTACTATCTGGCCGCCAGCGCCTTCGCCGCGAGCGACCCCAAAGTGATCGAGACGTACTTCGAGCTTCTCCAGTCGACGGGGCAGTGGGTAAAGGCCAACCCGGCGGAGGCCGCGAAGGTGCTCGCCCCGGTCTGGGGACTCGATCCCGCCATTGTCGAAACGGCGAATGGGCGCCGCAGCTATCAGGTCCGCGCTCTGAGCGCCGCCGATCTCACCGAGCAGCAGCGCATCGCGGACGTGTTTTTCGCCGAGGGCCTGTTGCCCAAGGAGGTGAAGGCGACGGACGCGGAGATCTGGTCGCCCACCGGCAAGAAGAGCTCGGAGGTTGAAAAGCGCTGACGATCAGAGCTGGCCACGCGCGCCAAACGCGTGGTCAGCTTACTTCGGCGACATCGCGCGCCGCCGCCGCAAGCGCGTTTGAGACTGTCTCCGCAACACGGCGCGCATGCTCCGAAACTTGCGGAAGACCCATCAATTCGCCGAACCGCGCGCGGGCAAGCGGGCCTGCGATGAAAAGCGTCGGGACGACGCCCCCCTTCCGTCCAATGGCGCGGCTCTCTCCGTCGCACGCGATGCCAAGCCCCAGATGATCGGCTATGACGTAACCTGCAGCCTTGAGCGCCCCGAGATAGGGGTGCGTCGAGAGGATCTTCGCGTGCGCTGGTCCCGTTGTCACGATGATACGGTCGGCCGAAAGAGTTGCGACCTCATGCCTGGCTCTCCGGCGAACGGAGAGGGTAAGGGCATCCAGGTCTTTTCGCGCGTCGAGGAGCGAGGCCGAAAGGATCGTTAGCGAGCCGTCCGCGAGCTTGCGGTCGAGGACGTCCTCGACCTGCGGCGCGATGCGGAAGCGATGCACATCCCAATAGACGCGCAGATGCCGCACGATAGCGCTTTGTGCGTCGGGAGAGAGGGTCGGCCAGAACGTCTGCGCCTGCGCGCGCACCGCATCGATCACCCCATGCCAACTGAGGCCGCTATCTGCCGCCTCGCCAATTGTCTGCCTTATCTGACGTAAGAACCGAGAGGCGCGTGCAGGCGGCATCGTGAAATCGCCGAACGGATCCGACGCGATCTTTGAGTGCCCGCGCGAGCGCAATCCGCGCCGCGAGATCGCGACGAGCGGACCAAGGTGGCCGAGCCGGTCGAGTGAGGCCACCACATCCGCCATCGTGAGACCCGTGCCGAGAATCACCACCCGCTCCTGTGGCGCGATCTGGTTCAGCGCGCCCGGCAAGAGCGCGTCCGCAATCACTCGCGGGTCCGAGGCGATCGGGGCGAGCGACTGGGGAGGATCGGGAGAGGGGTGCGTCGTGGCGAGAACCACGATCTCCGCGCGCACGGTCGTTCCATTTTCGGTCGCGAGCGTCCACCGGTCGCCGGAGTAGGAGATCTCCTCCACGCGGCCCCTGATATGCGCGACATGCCCTTCGGAAACGAGCGGCTCGATGTGCGCGGCCACATACCGTCCGAACACCGCCCGCGCCGGATAGAGAGCGCCGTCGCGGCCAGTGATGGCCTCGTCCCCGCGTCCCGCCTGCGTTGCGGAGAGCCAGCGCGCGAAGTGGGTATCGTCGCCCGGAACGAGCGACATGCGCGAAGCCGGCACATTGATCCGGTGAGCGGGGTCCCGATCGTCATAGGCAAGCCCGCCGCCGAGAAAGCTGCGAGGTTCGAAAACGGCAACCGAGGCGCCGGGACGGTAGCGGGAGAGATGATAGGCGACGGCCGCGCCGGTAAAACCTCCTCCCACGATGGCCACGTCGAACGGTCGGGCTTCGCTCATAGCGCCTCATCCTCTGGAAAGAGCGCCAAGCTACGGAGAATACGGCCCCGCACAACGAAGAAGACGCGCAATGCAAATCGTGAATTTGCATTTCACATATTCATCGTTCCGCGCCGCGGTGAAGATCCATACGTTGAGCCGAATCTGTCTTGCACGGGGAGCGAGTGATGAACGATATCGTTAAGATCAAGACGCTTGAGGCCACAGCGGGCTGGGGCCGCGGCCGCGTTTATGAGAACATTACGGAGACCATCGGCCATACGCCTGTCGTGGCTCTGAACCGCTTCCAGGCCGCGGACGACATTCCCGCGCGCATTCTCCTGAAGCTCGAATTCTTCAACCCGCTCTCCTCGGTGAAGGATCGCATCGGCGTGTCTCTCGTCGATGTGCTTGAGCAGGAAGGTAAGATCACGCCCGGGAAGACCGTGCTCGTCGAGCCGACATCGGGCAACACCGGCATAGCGCTCGCGTTCGTCGCCGCCGCGCGCGGCTACGAACTGATCCTCGTCATGCCCGAATCCATGTCGCTCGAGCGCCGCAAGATCCTGGCCCACTTGGGCGCCAAGCTCGAGCTGACGCCGGCCGCAGGCGGTATGGGCGCCGCCATCGCCCGCGCGAAGGAGCTCGCCGGGAGCCTGCCTGATGCGCTCATTCCCGGCCAGTTCGATAACCCCGCCAATCCACTGGTTCACGAGCGCACGACGGCCGAGGAGATCTGGAAGGATACCGGCGGCAACGTCGATGTCATCGTCGCGGGCGTCGGCACAGGTGGCACTATCACCGGCGTCGGCCACGTTCTGAAGCAGCGCATCCCGCATCTCAAGATCGTTGCGGTCGAGCCGGATGCGAGCCCCGTTCTCTCGGGCGGCCAGAAAGGCCCGCACAAGATTCAGGGCATCGGCGCGGGCTTCGTACCGGCGGTTCTCGACACCAAGGTGATCGACGAGGTGGTGACGGTCTCAAACGACATCGCGTTCGAAACGTCACGCCGGCTCGCAAAGATCGAGGGCATTCCGGGCGGTATCTCGACCGGCGCCAACGTGGCGGCTGCCGCCGCGCTTGCTAAGCGGCCCGAGCTCAAGGGCAAGACGGTGCTGACGTTCGCGCCGTCGTCTGCCGAGCGCTACTTCTCGAGCGATTTGTTCCTGCCCACATGATCTTGGCGGGCCTGAGCTGCGTCCCCGCTCGCATCTCGGGCTCGCGGGCCATAAGGCCCTCGGCCCCGATGCATGGTCTCTCTCCCGAGGGCCTTGCGTCGGGGCCCGCAAGCCAAAGAGAAGAAGCGCGCCGGGCCTCTCGTGATCCGGCGCGTTTTTCTTTGAACGCAGTTTGTCAGGCGGATGCGCGCTGAGCGCTGTCGGACAACGCGCCGGACTTCTGAAGCGTCGCTATTCGCTATCTCCCGTTCCAAGGCCGAGAGGGGAGAGTCGCGGCAGCGGCACGCCGTCCGGCCGCACGCGCAACAGCTCGAGGCAGTGATGCTTGAGCCGTCCGAACTCCTGCGAGGCGACGATGTCGGTCGAGCGCGGGCGTTTGAAGGGAACCGGGATCTCCTCCAGAATACGCCCAGGCCGGGGGCTCATCACGATGATGCGGTCGGCGAGAAACAGCGCCTCGTCGATGTCGTGCGTCACGAACACGATGGTCGTGCGCACGCGCGTCCAGATGTCGAGCAGGAGCTCCTGCATCATCATGCGCGTCAGCGCGTCGAGGGCGCCGAACGGCTCGTCCATCAGCAGGAGGCGCGGCTTGTTGACGAGCACGCGTGCGATCTCCACGCGCTGCTGCATGCCGCCGGAAAGCTGCTTCGGATAGCGCCCGGCGAAATCGGCCAGGCCGACCAGATCGAGGATCGCGTCGGCCTGCCGCCGTCGCTCTCCTTTTGCGACGCCGCGCATCTTGGGACCGAACGCGACGTTGTCTCGCGCGGTCTTCCACGGGAACAGCGTATGGTGCTGGAACACGATGCCGCGATCGGGATGCGGACCCGTGACAGGCGCGCCATCCACATGCAACTTTCCCGAAGCCGGCGCGATATGCCCGGCCAGAGCGCCGAGCAGCGTGGACTTCCCGCAACCGGACGGCCCGATCACGCAGACGAGTTCGCCGGGCTCGATGGAGAAGCTCACCTCTTGCACGGCTTCAAATGCCTGCGCACCGCGGCCGAGCCGGATCGAAACGTCCTGCGCCTCGATGCGGCCAAGCTCCGGTCGGGTCAATCTTTCGCGTCCGCTCATCAGCGTGTCTCCCCCACCGTATGCCAGGGCGTGAGACGCGCGCCGATCCAGCGCAGGAGCGCGCTCGAGCCCATGCCGAGCAGGCCGATCAGGATCATGCCGACGATGATGTCGGCGTAGTTCTGGATCGTGTACGCTTCCCATGTGTAGTAGCCGATGCCGAACTGACCCGAGATCATCTCGGCGGTGACGAGGCAGAACCAGCTCGTGCCCATGCCGATCGCAAGTCCCGTCACGATGCTCGGGGCCGCGCCGGGAAGCACCACCTCGCGCAGGATGGCGCCCGGCGTTCCCCCAAGGCTTTTGGCCGATGCCACCAGACGCGGATCGACGCTCTCGACGCCATGAATGGTGTTGAGGAGAATGGGGAACAGCGCGCCGATGAAGGTGATGTAGATCATCGAGGCCTCCGACGACGGAAACAGCAGCACCGCGAGCGGAATCCACGCCACCGCCGGGATCGGACGCAGGATCTCGAGCGGCGGCAGGAGGATATCGGCCGCCCGCCGCGAGCGCCCGATCGCAAGTCCGAGCGCGATCCCTGCGAAGGCCGCGATCGCATAGCCGGTCGTGACGCGGGCCAGGCTGCTCCTCACGTGGTCGACGGCCTTCGCGGACTGCACGAAGGCGATCGCCGCCTCGAGCACTTCGGTCGGCGGCGGCACGTTCACGAACGTGACGAGGCCGAGGTTGAGCCGCAGCGTCGACGCCGTCTGCCACACGAGGAGGAAGACGGCGATCGATGCGGCTCGGAGTGTCCACCGGGCGAGCCCGGTATCGCTCGATGAGGCCACGCCTTTGACCTCAGTTGCTGGCCAGAACCGCGGAGCGGGCGCCGGGGAAGTCGAGAACCTTCCCGCCCTTCTCCTTGGCCCAGGCTTCCGCCTGCTCCTTGAGCAGGAAGGCGCTCACCTCGCCGGTATCGGCGCGCACGAACCAGGCCTGGTTGCCGAGCAGCTTGATGCCGCTGTTGCGATCCTGGGCGTAGAGCACGCGGATGGTCTTGCCCTCGGCCTCGATCGTCTTGAGGGCCTTGAGTGCGTTCTCGGCCGAGGCGTAGTGGCGAACCAGAGGCTCGTCCTTTACCCAGATCTGCGCGACCCGCTTCGGATCCTTGATCTCTTCGCCCGTCACCGCGTCCTTGGCCTTGAGCGGGAGCTGGTCATAGTTTTTGAGCGCGGCGTCGTAGTCGCGGCCCGAGGCTTTGAAAGCCTCCTTGATGAAGCGATCCGAAACGAAGCTGTCGACGTCGATGCCTTGGTCGGCCTTCTTGAGCAGCTTCAGCGTCTCGATGGAGGTGCCGACGGCCTTGCGATACTCGGGCTTCCAGGTGAGGTCGCGCGTCTGAAGGCCGAGAGGCCCGTGGAACAGGTAGTTCACCTCCGCCTCGACGCCCGTGATCTTCGCCACCAGCTCGCTGTACTTCTCGGGCTCCTCGGCGAACAGCCGGTCGGCTTCGAGCGCGGCCTGCAGGAACGCGACGACGATCTCCGGGTACTTCTCGGCATAGGCCGCATCCACGAGGCCGCCATGGAACGTGGGCCCGTCGGCCTGCGAGCCGTCATAGATCTTGCGCGCGAAGCCCCGCCACGGGAACAGCTCGGCGAACGGCACGAAGTCGGCATGCGCCTCGATCTGGTTCGACTGCAAGGCAGGCCCTGCCACTTCGGGAGCCTGCGTGATGATCTTCACGTCCTTGTCGGGATCCCAGCCCTGCGCCTTGATGGCGCGTAGCAGCAGGCCATGCGAGGTCGAGGCGAACGGAACCGAGATGGTCTTGCCCTTGAGATCGGCGATCGACTGCACCTGGGAGATGGCGGGAACCACGATGCCATTGCCGGAGCCCTTCACGCTGCCTGACAGCACGGTAATGAACAGGCTCTTGCGCCCCGCTTTCTCGTGCGCGACGCCGTTGAGCGAGCCCGGGAAATCCGCCATCAGGCCGAAATCGAGCTTGCCCGCGATCTGCTCGTTGGTGATCGGAGCGCCACTCGTGAAATTCTTCCACTGAATGTCGTAGGTGACGTCCTTGTACTTGCCGTCTTTCGGCAAATATTTCTCGAGCAGCTTGAGCTCGCGCACGAGCAGCCCGCCGGTTGCGGTGTTGATCGTGGTGTCCTGGGTGCCGATGGCAACCCGGACGGTATCGGCTGCGTTAGCCGTCGTGGCGAAGCTGCTCACGGTGAGCAGCAACGCCGAGAAGAGCGTTTTCAATCGCATGGATATCCCTCGTGCCAAGCCCGGTTCCAAGTCCGGTTCAGGTTTCCGCAGACGCGCGCAGGGTGATGTCCACGCGCTCGCAAGGTTGCGGTGAGGGAGTGACTGTGCAGGTCGTCCAAGGGACCATGAAGCAATTAGTTTACAGGCCTATTAGACTGTTTTCTCATATGATTTTTTAGATAAGCATATCGGAAATGCTGGCAAGAGGGCGGGCACTCCGGCACGGCGAGGCGCCCGCTCGAACACGAGGGATGCAAAAGATGAGACTGCTGAAGGCGATGATCGTTGGCGCGGTGCTCTGTGCCGGATCGGCGGCGCATGCCGACGATCCCGACCTGATCTTCAGGAAGACGACCGTATGGAAGTTCCTGTCGCCGGATCACAAGCTCGGCACGTATGCCATCGACGATCCGGACGTGGAAGGCGTGGCCTGCTATTTCACGGTGCCCGAGAAGGGCGGCTGGATCGGCTGGCTCGGCCTTGCGGAGGAGCTGAGCAACGCCTCGCTCTCCTGCCGCCAGGTCGGTCCCATAAAGTTCAAGCGTAAGCTGCAGCAGGGCGATGAAGCCTTCAGCCAGCGCCGCTCGCTGATTTTCAAGCGCATGCAGATCGTGCGCGGCTGCGACGCCAAGCGCAACGTGCTGGTCTATCTCGTCTACACCGACAAGATGATCGAAGGCAGTCCGGAGAACTCCACGTCGAGCGTGCCGATCAGTCCGTGGGGCGAGACGACACCGCCCGCCAAATGCGCCGACTGGATCAGCAACTAAGAAGCGCCGCCGCTCAGTCGACCTTTTCGGCGGCCTTCAGCCTCTTCAGGATCTCGTCGGCGATCACTTGATAGTTGCCGTCGAAATGGTGGCCGCCCGGACGTTCGATCCGGGTGGCGCCATCCATTCCGGGCAGCACGCAAGCCGTGCTGTTGTCGTCCTTCTCCTCGACGCCGTAGAAGCAGAGCACCTTGGATTTCGGGAGCCCCGCGAGGTACGGCTTCACATCGATGTTCGTCGAGGGCGCCATGCCGAGCCAACCCGATACCGACACTTCGAGATCGAACGTCGGCTCGAAGCCGAGCAGCGCGATGACCGTCGTCCGCTCTTGCGTGTTGGGTTCGAGCTCCGGCCAAGCCATCGGCAAGACGTCCGCGCCGAACGAGTAGCCGGTCAGCGCCAGCGATTGCAGTTTCCATTTTTCCCGATAGTGATCGGCGATCCGCTCGATGTCGGCCGCGATTTGGCTCGGCTCCTTCCGGCTCCAGAAGTAGCGGAGCGAGTCGAGCCCGACTACCGCGACGCCCCGCTCCGAGAGATACTCGCCGATCTGCTTGTCGATATCGCGCCAGCCGCCGTCGCCGGAAAGCAGGATGAGCAGCGTCGTCGCCGTGCCTTTCGCGGGTAGCTCCGTCAGCGGCAGGTCTGCGAGTGCCTGGCCGGTCGGCGGCTTCATGTCGAACAGGGCTTTTATCGCCGCATCGAACCGCGTCGCATCGTCCCCGGGAACGATCTGGATCGCCGTCTGCTCGGGCTTCGCCGCAAAGGCCTTCACCGCGTCCGAAGGCGCATTGTCCACCACCAGTGCCCAGGGCGCGGGCAGATCGTCCTTGGGATCGTAGGTGATGCTGCCGCGGTTGTCGGACGCCACGGGCGCGCCGTCGCAGATCGGACGTTTGGTCGGAAAGCTCGGGGAGAAGCCGAGGCTCACGGCGCCGCCCGCGGTGTTTGCAGGCGCCTGCGCGAGGGCGAGATAGGCGAGCGTGCCGCCCTCGCCGGTGCCGAGCAGCAGCGGCCATTGCCAGTCCGTCATGCCGAGCTTGCGCTGGGCATTGCGCGAAAGGTCCTCGAAATCTCCGAATACATAGTGGCAGGTGTCGTCGTTGTGCTTCGCGAACACGGCCTTGAGCGCTGCGAGATCGATCAGCGCAACCGCCGCGTTCTGCGCGACGAGCTTGTCGGCTTCCGCCAGACGCTCGCTGGTCAGCCCGTCCGTTCCCGAAATGAAGATCACGAAATGCTTGGGCTCCTCGGCGGGCGCGAGGATCTTGATGGTGCCGAGCGTGTCCTGGGTGAGGCTGATGCTGCGCGTTTCGGCAAGCGCCGGGAGACTGAAAAAGCTCGCGAGCAAGGCCGCGAGCGGCAGGACAAGACGCCGGAGATTGAAACCGAGCGGCTTTGGCTGGGGCGTCATCAAGTCGTCTCCTCGGTGCGCGCCCGGGAAGGCGCGGTGGCGATCAGCGTCGTCACGTCGATCAGGATTTGCGGCAGAAGCACGCCGCTGGGATAAGCGAGGTATTTGGGGCGCCATTCAGGCCGGAATTTGCTCTTGAACGAGCGCAACCCTTCGAATTTGTAGAACCTGTCGCCGTGGCGTGAAATCCACGTCGCCATGCGGCTCCAGAGCGGCGCGAGGCGGTGTCGCGGCAGGCCCGACAACGGTGCCATCCCGAGATTGAACCAGTGGTATCCCTCTGTCTTGGCGTAATCCATGAGCGCGGTGAATAGGAAGTCCATGGTGCCGTTGGGTGCCTCGTGGCGAACGCGCATGATGTCGATGGACATCTCGTTGCGGTTGGCGCTGCGCCAGATGTTGGCAAAGGCGGCGATCCGGCCGTTGATGCGCACGATGGCGATGTCGTGTTGCGTCATGTATGCGTCGGCCCAGTAGCCGAGCGAGAAGCCCTTCTCCTTTTGCTTCCGTTCCTTGAGCCACGCATCCGAGACGCGCCGGAGCTCCGGTAGAACCGGCGTGACGTTGGCCGCAGGCACCACCTCGAAGGTGGCGCCCGTGCGCTGCGCCTTGGACATGGCGTGTCGCAGCTTGCGGCCTTCCGCGCCGTCGAGCGTGAACGCGCCGAGATCGACCCACGCCTCCTCGCCGAGTTTCACCATGGAGAACCCGGCATCGAGATAAATGGGAAGGTTCTCGCTCGAGACCTGGTAGAACGCCGGCACGCCGGAGTTCCGGTCCACAAGCTCCTTGAACTGCCAGACAAGCGCCGCGACCTCGTCGTCGTCGCCGTTGACGATGGGATCGCCCATTGCGATCCAGCTCGATCCCTGCGTGCCGAACATCACGAAGCCGGTCTTCTCGGCGTTGAACAGGAAACGTTTGTCGCCGATCAGCGCCAGATTGGCATGGGCGAACTCGGACGCCGCCGCGATCGAGCGCGCCGTGTCGAGCTCCTCCCGCGAGGCCGTGTTGCGTGCGGGCGCGGCGCGGTTGATCAGTCGATAGACGACCGTGATCAGAACGGTGACGGCGATACCGACGGTGGCCCGGAGGAAGCGGGACGCGTCCCCTCTGTACGCGAAATCCCACCACAGCGTGTCGTCATAGGCCACGTCCCGGAAGGCGATGAAGCCGATCCAGATCGAGGTGATGGACGCAAGCCCGATCGCCAGGATCTCGCTCGGCTGCAGCGCGCCCGAGAGAACGCCGCCCTTGCGATAGAACCACCGGTTGCCCGCGATCAGAAGGCCCGCGATAGTGAGGCACACCACGGCCTCCTCGTAGTCGATGCCTTTGAGCAGCGAGAACGCCGCCCCGAGCAGCAGGAGCGTCGTCGCGACGCGCCAAGCGCTTTCGAGCCGCCGGGCGAGACCATAGGCGACGATCAGCAACAGCGTGCCGGCTATGCTGGCGACGAAATGCGAGGCTTCGACGAAGGGCAGCGGCACCGCATAGCGCAGGATGGCCATGCGGTGATGCTCGGCGGGTAGCGAGCCGGACACCATGAGGATGAACCCGCCGAGGAAGACGAGAATGGCCGACACCAGCGGAATCGAGGCGCCGAGCGACGAGCCGAGCCGCTTGGCATGTTTCGCGAGCGCCTCTTGCCGTTCCCTGAGTTCCAGAAAGGCGAGGGCGCCCGCCGCGAGCCCCATCGGCAGAAGGTAATAGAGGAAGCGGAACAAGAGCAACGAGGCCAGAAGGCCGCTTGCGGGTGCCGTGGGCAGGGCCAGAAGGATGATGCCCTCGAACACGCCAAGTCCACCCGGAACGTGGCTGATCACGCCGAGCGCGATGGCGGAAACGAAGATGACCAGAAAAGCTGGAAAGCTGAGCGTCACTTCGGTGGGCAGCAGAGCCCACAGCGCGAAGCCCGACGCCACGATGTCGGTTGCGCCGACGAGCAGGGCGAGCCCGGTGACGGTGCCGTCGGGAGCAGGCACGTCGAGGCCTGGAATCTTGGGGCGCCGCGTCGCCGTATACCACCAGCTCCACAGGACGAGACCAATCAGGGCGAAGCCCAGGGCCCGCGCGCCGGCTTCCGGCATGGAGAGAACGGTCTCCGCGACGTCCGGCGCGATCACGAGCGAAAGCCCCGCCACGGCGGCGATGCCGGTCCAGATGGCGAGCGCCGCGAACACGCTGGTCGCCAGGATGTGGTCCGGCTTGACCCCGGCCGCGCCGTAGAGGCGCATTCGCACCGCGCCCCCCGTGAGAATTCCGAAGCCGAAATTGAACGTGAACGCCTGGCTCACGAACGACGTGAGCGCGACCGTGCTGAACGGGATGCGCACGGCGCCGAGATGGCGGAGCGCGAGCACATCGTATCCCGTGAGCGCGAAATAGGAGATCGCGGTTCCGAGGAGGGCGAGCGCGATCTGATCGCTCCGCGTTTGAGCGAGCGCCACGCGCACCTCGTGCCAGGAGGTGACCTCGATCTCGTGATAGAGCGCGAAGCACACGATGGCGAACAGCACCAGCACCACGCCCGCTCGCACGCGTGAGTTTCCGGCGAGCCGGGCGAGGCGGCTGCCTGCGAGCACCGGCGCGTCGATGGTCGCCGCCTCGCCCGCGTGCGGGTCCGCCCCGGGGCTCGTCACGCGTTCTGCGGTTGCGTTCGAATTATGCTTGGCCATCTGGTTCGCTTGGTCTTCTGCCGGCTGGATGCAGCCTTGACGACACGCCTCAATCGCACAACGGGCAAATCGCGCAAATGTATCAAGTCCTGCCTGCCGGCGCCTTGCTGTCCGTGAAACCGCGGGGCGGAGGGGAACGCCGCCGCACGCCCCTGGTTATTCTTCAAATGCGACCTATGTGTTGGAAGGATGCACGAGGACGTGGCCGGTGAAAAACGCGTTCATAAATCGTAGTAATTGGCTCGGCATTTTGGTCGCCCTGGTCTGCGGCGCGGTGGCGAGCTTGGCGTTTGCCCTCGGCGAAGCCGACGGGCGATCCTCCAGCACTGGCCGCGCCTCCCCGGAAACAACCGCCATTGCGAGCCTGACAGAGGGCGGGTCCCTCTGGCTCGATCCATGGGCTAGCCCTGAAACCGGGGGTGATCCCGGCTTGGCGGTGCTCGGCAGCCTTGCCATCGCGGCCCTGTTCGGCACTGCCTTTCTGCGCGCGGCGAGGCCCGCACGCCTAGCCCTCATTCCGGTCTGTCGCGTTCGCAATGGTCCGACGCGCGGGCCCCCTTCAGCCTGACCTCACTTTTTTGCGACTGGCCTCTGGCAGCGGGAATGTCCTGGTTGCCCGGAGCCTGCCCTTTCGCCGGGGAAGGAGATTTCGCTCCACGCGAACCAAGAAGGAGTAAGGCAAATGAATGCAGTCTCGAAAATAGCCGCCGCTTGCGCGGGTGGCGTTGTAGCGATCGGTCTTGCCGCGGGAGCGGCGGGAGCCGCTGGCGGCCATATGCCGATGGGCGGCATGGGCATGCCGCATATGAGCATGGGCAGCCCTCACATGGGGCACGCGATGGGACACGCGCCCATGGCACACCATATGGAACATCACATGGGGCCGATCCACACGGCTCACATGCATCCCGGTCACGACCATCATCATTTCCATCACCGCCATGGTGTCGTGTTCGGGGTCGGCGACGTCTATGTGGGAGACTACGGCTACTACAGCTGCGGCTACGAATATTCCCGCTGGCAAGCGACGGGCAGTCCGTACTGGCGTGAACGCTACTACGACTGTGTAGACTAGCAGGTAGGAGATGCGGCGGCCCGGCCAGAACCTGCGAGCCGCCGCATGAGGTAAGTTTCCGCGCCTCCGACACGATCCGGGGCGGCGCGGCCGCAAGATGATATCGTTGGAGCTTTAGCCGCCATGATGGGATCCTGGTCACGCGCCACGCGGCGCTGCGTGATAGCCGCAATGATGGCGGCGTCGGTAGGCGCCACGCTGAGCGTGGACGCTTTCTCAGCATCGAAATCAAAGCTCGATCGCGAGCTCAATCTCTTCGGCGAGGTTATCCAGCAGATCCAAGCCAACTACGTGGACAAGCCGGATGACGCCAAGATGATGGAAGGCGCCATCAACGGCATGCTGGCCGCGCTCGATCCTCATTCCTCGTACATGAGCCAGAAGGAATACGAGCGCATGAGCGAGGAGATTTCCGGAACGTTTGGCGGCGTCGGCCTCGAGATCCAGGCGGAGCATGACGCCATCCGCATCGTCACGGTGATCGGAGGAACGCCGGCCGCGAGATCCGGCCTCAAGTCCAACGATGTCATCGTGAAGATCGATAACGACGAGACTGACGGCATGCCGCTGGAGAAAGCCGTCGATCGCATGCATGGTGCGCCCGGTTCGAAGGTGACGCTCACCGTCACGCGCAAAGGTGTGGACGCCCCGATCTCCGTGACGTTGAGGCGCGAGATCATCAACGTCAGCCCTGTCGAGCAGCGTGCGGAAGGCAACGTCGCCTACATCAAGGTCACGACATTCAACGGCCAGACCGCCGAGAAGCTTGCCGCCGCCATCGCCGCGACGAAGAAGGCCATCGGCCCCGGTCTCAAGGGATACGTGCTCGATCTCAGGAACAATCCAGGCGGCTTGCTGGAGCAGGCCATAGCGGTGACGAGCGAAGCCGTTGCGAAGGGGCGCATCGTCAGCATCAAGGGCCGCAGCAAGGCTGACACGACCGACTTCGACGCCGATGGCGCCGACCTCATGAAGGGCAAGCCGATCGTCGTCCTGATCAACGGTGCAACGGCGAGCGCCGCCGAGATCGTGGCGGGCGCGCTGCAGGACGACAGGCGCGCCATCGTCGTGGGCACACGCTCGTTCGGCAAGGGAACCGTCCAGACCATCCTTCCGCTCGGCGGATCGAAGGGCGCCCTGCGCCTAACCACGGCGCGCTACTTCACTCCGTCGGGCCGGTCCATTCAGGCCAAGGGCATCGATCCCGACGTTCTGGTGGAGGAGAAGGTCCCGGACAGCGTGAAGGCGGCCGCCGCCGAAGGGGCGCTGACCGGCGGGGAGCAGTCCCTCGCCAATCATCTGAGGAACCCGGATGGAGAGGCTGCCGAGGCTGGGACCGCGCGCTCAATCCCCTACGTTCCGGAGAGCTCAGCCGACGATACGCAGCTCCACTATGCGCTCGACTTCCTGAACCGGCTCCCGGCCGGGACGCTTCAGGTCAATGTGCCTCGCCCGGCGCCTGAGCTCGCGTCCCGAGCGCCGGCTCCACCAGCGCCGGCTGTCGTGCCGAACTGAGAGAAGCTGAGGAAGTCGTCCCGCAAGCTGCGCCAGCACCTTCCCAATCGCGCCGATTACACTTATAGAAGCGGGCCGAGCATCGGGCGGCGAGCCGCCAGTGCCCCTTCCAGGGGTAAGGCGTTATGAGGAAGCGTCCTCAAGCCGCTGTTTCGACTGAGTTTCGCGGGTGTAGCTCAATGGTAGAGCAGCAGCCTTCCAAGCTGAATACGTGGGTTCGATTCCCATCACCCGCTCCAGTTTCCCGGCGCATGAAACGCGCCGTGGTCTGAGCCGCCGCGGAGCGCTCCTCATGATCGTCACCACCACCAACGAGCTTGAAGGCTATCGGGTCGTTCGCCACCTGGGCGTGGCACGGGGGCTGACAGTCCGGTCTCGATCCGTGGTCGGAAACATAGGCGCAGCCATACAAATTCTGTTCGGCGGCACCATATCGGTTTACACCAAGCTGGCCGAGGAGACCCGGCAGGAGGCGTTCGACCTGCTGATCAAGCAGGCCGAGGCCATGGGGGCCAATGCGATTCTCGCCATGCGCTACGATGCCAACGAGATTGCCTCGGCGGTGACCGAGGTGCTGGCTTACGGCACCGCCGTCGTCGTTGAAAAGACAGGCTGAACGGCGAAAAAACTCCCCTCCGTAAAGCCCGGAAAATGGGCCTGTTGGGGCGTTTGGACGGGCGCATGACCGGCCCGCAACGAGCAAGTCCAGAAAAAGGCGCTCGATAAAGTGTCCACAGGCGAGTGACAAACGTAAAAAGTTCAGCTAAGGATGCCGCCCCCGCATAAGGCATGTGCGCCTTTCGCGTCGACGAGGCGTGTACGAGCCGTGCGATAGGGGAGTAGCTCAATTGGCAGAGCGTCGGTCTCCAAAACCGAAGGCTGGGGGTTCGAGACCCTCCTCCCCTGCCAGCTGTTTGGGGCGGGATCGAATGAAGAGGGCGCGTGATCCGGCTCATAAGACGAACCCTTTAAACACAGGGCGCGTCAATCTGTCGCATGGCGCTTAGGAAGCGGTTTTGATGTCGAAGTTCAATCCGTTTGAATTTGTTCAAGAGGTACGGCAGGAGGTCTCCAAAGTCACCTGGCCGACGTGGAAGGAGGTGTGGATTACCACGCTGATGGTCCTCGTCATGGTGTCGTTGGCTTCAGCCTTTTTTCTCGTTACGGACCAGGCCCTTGGGCATCTGGTCAACATGGTGCTTGGACTCCGCGGTTGATCGGGCTTCAAGTGAGCCGGGTCGCGAGCGCCTTCACTGCGAAGGCAGGACATAGAGACGAATTGAGAATGGCCAAGCGCTGGTACATCGTTCACGCCTACACCAACTTCGAGCGCAAGGTGGCCGAAGCCATCAAGGAGCGCGCGCGGTCGGCTGGGCTCGAGCACCTTTTCGAGGAGGTGGTCGTGCCGACCGAGGAGGTCGTGGAGGTCAAGCGCGGCCGCAAGGTGCAGGCTGAGCGGAAGTTCCTGCCGGGCTACGTGCTGGTCAACATGGAGATGACCGACGCCGCCTTCGTGCTCATCAAGAACACGCCGAAGGTCACGGGGTTCCTGGGCGCCGACAACAAGCCGATCGCCATCTCCAACGAGGAGGCTGCCCGCATCCTCAACCAGGTGAAGGAAGGCGTGGAGCGTCCGAAGCCCTCGATCATCTACGAGGTGGGCGAGCAGGTGAAGGTCGTCGATGGACCGTTCGCCTCTTTCCAGGGCGAGGTCGAGGAAGTGGACGGAGAGCGTTCGCGTCTCAAGGTCGGCGTGTCGATCTTCGGGCGCAAGACGCCGGTCGAGCTGGAATTCGGGCAGGTGGAGAAGGTGCCAGCCTAAAACGACGAGCTTCCGGCGTAACCGCGCCGGTTGAGAGAGGTGAGCCGATGGTTCGGTCATCTCTCGAATGTGCGGGAGGGTTTGGGGCGAAAGCTCGGATCCGTGGACCGCTAACCCTGGGAAGCCTCGAGCTTCCTGCAGAACTTAGGGGATACGATGGCAAAGAAGATAGACGGCTACATCAACCTTCAGGTCCCGGCAGGAGCGGCCAATCCGTCTCCGCCGATCGGCCCCGCGCTCGGCCAGCGCGGCGTAAACATCATGGAATTCTGCAAGTCCTTCAATGCGAAGACGAAGGACCTGGAGCAGGGTACGCCGATTCCGGTGAAGATCACCGTGTTCTCGGACCGCTCCTTCACCTTCGAGATGCGCACGCCGCCGGCGACGTTCCTCATCAAGAAGGCCGCAGGCATGAAGCCCACCGGCAAGCCGGGCTCGGGCTCCAAGAACCCCGGCCGCGACGTGGCTGGCTCGATCACCATGGCTCAGCTCCGCGACATCGCGAAGGTGAAGCTCAAGGACATGAACACGGACAATCTCGACCAGGCCACCAAGACGATTGCCGGCTCCGCCCGCTCGATGGGCCTCAAGGTGGTGGAGTAAACCGATGGCGAAAGAAGCAGCAAAGAAGTCCGTTTCTGAGGACGCAGTGAAGGCGACGCGCGAAGCCGGCGGCAAGCGCAACGCGGCCGTCCGCGAAGGCATCGATCGGAACAAGGCTTACGGCGTTGACGAGGCCGTGCGTCTCATCAAGGCCCGCGCCAAGGCCAAGTTCGACGAGACCGTCGAGGTCGCGATGAACCTCGGCGTCGATCCGAAGCACGCCGATCAGATGGTGCGCGGCGTTTGCAACCTGCCGAACGGCTCGGGCCGTACCTCCCGCGTCGCCGTCTTCGCGCGCGGTCCCAAGGCCGAAGAGGCCAAGGCAGCCGGTGCCGACGTGGTTGGCGCTGAGGATCTGGTCGACATCGTCTCGAAGGGCACGATCAATTTCGATCGCTGCATCGCGACGCCGGACATGATGGGCCTCGTCGGCCGTCTCGGTAAGGTGCTGGGCCCGCGCGGCCTGATGCCGAACCCGCGCGTCGGCACGGTGACCATGGATGTCGCCTCCGCCGTCAAGGGCGCCAAGGGCGGCTCGGTCGAGTTCCGCGTCGAGAAGGCCGGTATCGTCCACGCCGGCGTCGGCAAGGCGAGCTTTACCGAGCAGGCCCTCGTCGAGAACATCAAGGCATTCGTCGAAGCCGTGTCGAAAGCCAAGCCTGCGGGCTCCAAGGGCACCTATATCAAGAAGGTGTCGCTGAGCTCCACCATGGGACCGGGCCTCAAGATCGAGACCGGCTCCGTCGTTTCGGCAACTCCGGCGGCCTAAGCCAGCCGAGTTGCTCGCAAGAATTCCGGGCCGCCTTTCGCAAGAGGAGCGGCCTGGGATCTCGGCAGAGAAGCCCCCGGGCCGATCTGCCGAGGACCTGTCCGAGATTGATGGGCGCCGATCCGGCTTGCCGGTGACGCATAATCCTCAGATGAGGGCCCGCATGAGACGGGAGACCACCCGGTTTGACGCCCGAATGGGCGCCTTGCCGGTATGAGCCTTCTGGGTCAGCACCGTGCCGTATTGCATGCGCGCGGTTGGACAGGACTAGCGTCGCGGCAACCTCCTCGCGGAGAACGCTGCGGCAGGGTGCAACCCGCGACCGGCCCGCGAACGGGCCAGTCGCAACCAGGAGTGAGCAGGTGGATAGAGCCGCAAAACAGGCGCTCGTGACGTCGCTCCACGAGGTGTTGAAAGACACCGGTGTGGTCGTCGTCGCCCACAACACCGGCATGGTGGCCGCTCAATCGGCAGAATTCCGCAAGCGCGTCAAAGAGGCGGGCGGGTCTGTCAAAGTGGCCAAGAACAAGCTGGTGAAGCTCGCGCTCAAGGACACGAAAGCCGAAGGTATCGCCGATCTCTTCGCCGGGCCGACAGTGTTGGCCTACTCGAAGGATCCGATCGCCGCGGCCCGTGCTGCCGTCAAGTACGCCAAGGAGAACGAGAAGCTCGTGATCCTCGGCGGCGCGATGGGAGCGTCCGTCCTCGACGCGAACGGCGTGAAAGCACTCGCCGACCTGCCTTCGCTTGATGAGCTGAGAGCAAAGCTGATTGGTCTCTTGAACGCGCCGGCGACGAAGATCGCCCGCACGGTCAAGGAGCCCGGTGCAAAGCTCGCACGCGTCATTCAGGCCAAGGCATCGCAAGGTGGCGAAGCAGCTTGAGCCTAATGTTGGGCATCACTGAACAGGCGCTCTCGGCACAAATGATGAAGCTGAGACAAAGCGCCCCTCTCGAAGGCTAAACCGGAAGGACTATATACATGTCGGATCTTGCAAAGATTGTTGAAGACCTGTCGAAGCTGACCGTTCTCGAGGCAGCCGAACTCGCCAAGCTTCTCGAAGAGAAGTGGGGCGTGTCGGCTGCTGCTGCCGTGGCCGTTGCTGCTGCTCCCGCCGCTGGCGGTGCTGCTGCTGCCGCTGAGGAGCAGACCGAGTTCACCGTCATCCTGAAGTCGGGCGGCGACAAGAAGATCAACGTCATCAAGGAAGTGCGCGCCATCACGGGCCTCGGCCTCAAGGAAGCCAAGGACCTCGTCGAGGCCGGCGGCAAGACGGTCAAGGAAGGCGTGTCCAAGGACGAGGCACAGAAGATCAAGAAGCAGCTTGAGGACCAGGGCGCGGTCGTCGAGCTCAAGTAAAGCAACTGGCAGCAGGCGGCGGGCATCAGGATTTTCCTGCTGCCTGTTGCCTGCGACCTGCTGCTTGGCCCGCGAAGCGGGCGCCGAAAGACGGTTCACCGGAGGTCCTCCGAGGGTTTCCCCCTCGAAGAGGCCCTCCGGCGAGCCGTTTCAAAGGTTCAAGACCACGAACGCTTCGGAGTCTGAGGCGGGAACGTCGGTCTGACGAAAAATTGGGGCGAAGCCGCTTTTCCTGGAAAAGCAACTTCGCTCGAGAACGAGGCGCAGGGGAGGGCGACCCCGGCGCTGGGCAAGAAAGTCGAGCGGTCGTGCAACCCCTGGCACGGCCCCGGGCGAGATGAGGAGCGGACATGGCTGAGACGTTCAACGGCCGCAAGCGTATTCGTAAGCAATTCGGGTCCATCCACGAAGTCGCGGAAATGCCGAACCTCATCGAGGTTCAGAAGAGTTCCTATGACGACTTCCTGATGGTCAAGGAGCCCCCGGGCGGCCGTCCTGACGATCATGGCCTTCAGGCTGTCTTCAAGTCCGTGTTCCCGATCTCCGACTTCTCCGGCCGCGCGACGCTGGAGTTCGTGCGCTACGAGTTCGAGCCGCCGAAGTACGACGTCGACGAGTGCATGCAGCGCGACATGACCTACTCCGCGCCGCTCAAGGTCAAGCTTCGCCTCATCGTATTCGATGTGAACGAGGAGACCGGCTCCAAGTCGATCAAGGACGTCAAGGAGCAGGACGTCTACATGGGCGACATGCCGCTCATGACGCTGAACGGCACCTTCATCGTCAACGGCACCGAGCGCGTCATCGTCTCCCAGATGCACCGTTCGCCGGGCGTGTTCTTCGATCACGACCGCGGCCGCACGCATGCGTCGGGCAAGCTGCTGTTCGCCGCCCGCATCATTCCCTATCGCGGTTCCTGGCTCGACTTCGAGTTCGACGCCAAGGACAACGTCTATGTCCGCATCGATCGCCGCCGCAAGCTGCCGGTGACGACGCTGCTGTACGCCCTCGGCCTCGACGACGAAGAGATCCTCTCGACGTTCTACAAGATGATCTCGGTCAAGGAGAGCAAGCGCGGCTGGAAGATGCCGTTCATGCCCGAGAAGATGCGCGGCATGACGCCTCTCGCCGACCTCATGGATGCCAAGTCGGGCGACGTCGTGGCCAAGGCCGGCGACAAGATCACGGCCCGCAAGGCACGTGAGCTCGCCGAGAACGGCCTCAAGGAAGTGCTCGTCTCGTCCGAGGACCTCGCCGGCCGCTACATCGCCGAGGACATCGTCAACCTCGAGACCGGACAGATCTACGCCGAAGCCGGCGCCGAGCTGGACGCGAAGCTGCTTGCCGAGCTCAAGGATCAGAAGGTCAAGGAATTCCACGTCCTCGACATCGATCACGTCAACATTGGTCCGTTCATCCGCAACACCCTCAACATCGACAAGAACTCGAATGGTGAGGAAGCGCTGATGGACATTTACCGGGTCATGCGCCCGGGTGAGCCGCCGACCATCGAGGCGGCGACCAACCTGTTCCACAGCCTGTTCTTTGACGCGGAGCGCTACGACCTCTCGGCCGTCGGCCGCGTGAAGATGAACATGCGCCTCGAGCTGGATGCGCCGGACACGATGCGCGTGCTGCGCCGCGAGGACATCCTCGCCGTCATCAAGACGCTGGTCGACCTGCGCGACGGCCGTGGCGAGATCGACGACATCGATCATCTCGGCAACCGCCGCGTCCGCTCGGTGGGCGAGCTGATGGAGAACCAGTACCGCGTCGGCCTGCTCCGCATGGAGCGCGCGATCAAGGAGCGCATGAGCTCGGTCGAGATCGACACGGTCATGCCGCAGGATCTGATCAACGCCAAGCCGGCGGCTGCCGCCGTGCGCGAGTTCTTCGGCTCCTCGCAGCTTTCGCAGTTCATGGACCAGACCAACCCCCTCTCCGAGATCACTCACAAGCGTCGTCTCTCGGCGCTCGGGCCGGGCGGCCTCACGCGTGAGCGCGCGGGCTTCGAAGTCCGCGACGTGCATCCGACCCACTACGGCCGCATCTGCCCGATTGAGACGCCGGAAGGTCCAAACATCGGCCTCATCAACTCGCTCGCGACGTTCGCGCGGGTGAACAAGTACGGCTTCATCGAGAGCCCCTACCGCAAGGTCAAGGATGGCAAGGTCACCGACACCGTGTCCTATCTCTCCGCCATGGAGGAGATGCGCCACCACGTCGCCCAGGCCAACGCCGACATCGACGCCAAGGGCAACCTCACAGAGGATCTCGTCACCGTCCGCTATCAGGGCGACGTGATGCTCGTGCCGAAGGACCGCGTCGACTACATCGACGTGTCGCCGAAGCAGCTCGTGTCCGTTGCGGCGGCGCTCATTCCGTTCCTCGAGAACGACGACGCCAACCGCGCGCTCATGGGCTCGAACATGCAGCGTCAGGCTGTGCCGCTCGTGAAGGCCGAGGCGCCGCTCGTCGGCACCGGCATGGAGGAGCGCGTAGCCCGTGACTCGGGCGCCGCCATCGCCGCCCGCCGCTCCGGCATCGTCGATCAGGTGGACGCGACCCGTATCGTCATCCGCGCGACGGACGAGACCGATCCGTCGAAGCCGGGTGTCGACATCTACCGCCTGCGCAAGTTCCAGCGCTCGAACCAGAACACCTGCATCAACCAGCGTCCGCTCATCAACGTGGGTGACCGCGTCGAAGCCGGTGAGATCGTGGCCGACGGCCCCTCGACGGACCTCGGCGATCTGGCGCTCGGCAAGAACGTGCTCGTCGCGTTCATGCCGTGGATGGGCTACAACTTCGAGGACTCCATCCTCCTCTCCGAGCGCGTCGTGTACGACGACATCTTCACCTCGATCCACATCGAGGAGTTCGAGGTCATGGCCCGCGACACCAAGCTCGGGCCGGAGGAAATCACGCGCGACATTCCGAACGTCTCGGAAGAAGCGCTGAAGAACCTCGACGAGGCCGGCATCGTCTACATCGGCGCGGAAGTGCAGCCGGGCGACATCCTGGTCGGCAAGATCACGCCGAAGGGCGAGAGCCCGATGACGCCGGAAGAGAAGCTGCTTCGCGCCATCTTCGGCGAGAAGGCCTCCGACGTGCGCGACACCTCGCTGCGTCTGCCCCCGGGCGTGACCGGCACGGTCGTCGAGGTGCGCGTGTTCAATCGCCACGGCGTCGACAAGGACGAGCGCGCGATGGCGATCGAGCGCGAGGAGATCGAGCGTCTCGCGAAGGACCGCGACGACGAGCTGCAGATCCTCGACCGCAACGTCTATGCCCGCCTGAAGGACTCGCTCCTCGGCAAGGAGGTTGCGAAGGGTCCGAAGGGTGCGCGCAAGGGCACCGAGATCGACGAGCCCATTCTGGCTGACATTCCGCGCAGCCAGTGGTGGGAGATCGGCCTCAAGGACGAGAAGGCCCAGGCCGAGGTCGAGGCCATCAACAAGCAGTACGAGGAAGCCAAGAAGAGCCTCGAGCGCCGCTTCGTCGACAAGGTCGACAAGCTGCAGCGTGGCGATGAGCTGCCTCCGGGCGTGATGAAGATGGTCAAGGTCTTCGTCGCCGTGAAGCGCAAGATCCAGCCGGGCGACAAGATGGCCGGCCGTCACGGCAACAAGGGCGTCGTCTCGCTCATCGTGCCGTGCGAGGACATGCCGTTCCTCGAGGACGGCACCCACGTCGACGTTGTGCTGAACCCGCTCGGCGTGCCCTCGCGCATGAACGTAGGACAGATCCTCGAGACGCACATGGGTTGGGCGTGCCGAGGTCTCGGACGCATCATCGATGAGGCGTTGAAGGAGTTCCACGCTTCGGGCAAGGCCGATGAGCTGCGCGCGGAGATGGAGAAGATCTACGGCAAGGAGGTCATCAAGCCGGCCATCAAGGACGACGACCTCGCCTCCGTCGCCGAGAAGCTCACCAAGGGCGTGCCGATTGCGACGCCTGTGTTCGATGGTGCCAAGGAGCCGGACATCGTGCAGATGCTCGACGCCGCGGGCTTCGACAGCTCCGGCCAGGTTCGTCTCTACGACGGGCGCACCGGCGAGCAGTTCGATCGCAAGGTGACCGTGGGCTACAAGTACATCCTGAAGCTCCACCATCTTGTCGACGACAAGATCCACGCCCGGTCGATCGGTCCCTACTCGCTCGTCACCCAGCAGCCGCTGGGCGGCAAGGCCCAGTTCGGCGGCCAGCGTTTCGGCGAAATGGAGGTCTGGGCGCTCGAAGCTTACGGCGCGGCCTACACGCTGCAGGAAATGCTCACCGTCAAGTCGGACGACGTTGCGGGCCGCACCAAGGTCTACGAGGCGATCGTCCGCGGCGACGACGCGTTCGAGGCCGGCGTGCCGGAAAGCTTCAACGTGCTGGTCAAGGAGATGCGGGCGCTCGGCCTCAACGTCGAGCTTCTGAACTCCGATGCACCGGCCGTCGAGGCTCCGCCCGAGGCTTCGCCCGAGCGTCCGCGGCTTCCGCCTGCCGCCGCCGAGTAACAGGCGGCTACGACACCTGAGTCTCCTCCCTCCCTCGCGGGAGGGAGGCTGATTGCCAAGAATTTTGAGGATCGCGGCCCCCACCCACCGCTGATCCCTGGAGAGAGCCGATGAACGAGATCACCAACCTCTTCAAGACGCAGCAGTCGATTCCGACCTTCGACGAGATCAAGATCTCGATCGCGTCGCCGGATGATATCCATTCGTGGTCGTTCGGCGAGATCAAGAAGCCCGAGACGATCAACTACCGTACCTTCAAGCCGGAGCGCGACGGTCTGTTCTGCGCGCGCATCTTCGGACCGATCAAGGACTACGAGTGCTTGTGCGGCAAGTACAAGCGCATGAAGTACAAGGGCCTGATCTGCGAGAAGTGCGGCGTGGAAGTGACGCTCGCCAAGGTGCGCCGCGAGCGCATGGGCCACATCGAGCTGGCCGCGCCGGTTGCCCACATCTGGTTTCTGAAGTCGCTGCCCTCGCGCATCGGCCTGCTTCTCGACATGACGCTCAAGGATCTCGAGCGCGTCCTGTACTTCGAGAACTACATCGTCACCGAGCCCGGCATCTCCCCGTTCAAGGAGAAGCAGCTCCTGACCGAGGATCAGTACAACCAGGCGATCGAGGAGCACGGAGCCGACAGCTTCACCGCTGGCATCGGCGCCGAGGCCATTCGCGACCTCATGACCAACATGGATCTGCCGAAGATCCGTGACGATCTGCGTCAGGAGATCGCCGAGAGCACCACCGATCTCAAGCCGAAGAAGCTCGGCAAGCGCCTCAAGGTTATCGAGAGCTTCATCGAGAGCGGCAACCGTCCGGAGTGGATGATCCTGACCGTGGTTCCGGTCATCCCGCCGGAGCTGCGCCCGCTGGTCCCGCTCGACGGTGGCCGCTTCGCGACCTCCGACCTCAACGACCTCTACCGCCGCGTCATCAACCGCAACAATCGTCTGAAGCGGCTGATGGAGCTGCGTGCGCCGGATATCATCATCCGCAACGAGAAGCGCATGCTGCAGGAGTCGGTGGACGCCCTGTTCGACAACGGCCGCCGCGGCCGCGTCATCACCGGCGCCAACAAGCGTCCGCTGAAGTCGCTGTCCGACATGCTGAAGGGCAAGCAGGGCCGCTTCCGCCAGAACCTGCTCGGCAAGCGCGTCGACTACTCCGGCCGCTCGGTCATCGTCGTCGGTCCGGAGCTCAAGCTGCACCAGTGCGGCCTTCCGAAGAAGATGGCGCTCGAGCTGTTCAAGCCGTTCATCTATGCGCGTCTTCAGACGCTCGGCCAGGCTGCCACCGTGAAGCAGGCGAAGAAGCTCGTCGAGAAGGAGAAGCCCGAGGTTTGGGACGTCCTCGACGAGGTCATTCGCGAGCATCCGGTGATGCTGAACCGCGCGCCGACGCTGCATCGTCTGGGCATCCAGGCGTTCGAGCCGCAACTCATCGAAGGCAAGGCGATCCAGCTTCACCCGCTGGTGTGCGCGGCCTTCAACGCCGACTTCGACGGCGACCAGATGGCCGTCCATGTGCCGCTCTCCCTCGAGGCTCAGCTCGAGGCGCGCGTGCTCATGATGTCGACCAACAACATTCTGCATCCCGCGAACGGCCAGCCGATCATCGTGCCCTCGCAGGACATCGTTCTCGGCCTCTACTACCTGTCGATCGTTCGCGACAAGGAGCCCGGCGAAGGCATGGTCTTCGGATCGGTGGGCGAGGTGCGCCATGCTCTCGAGGCTGGCGCCGTGACGCTGCACGCTAAGATCAAGGGCCGCTTCCGCACGGTCGGCCCTGAGGGCGAGGAGGTCATCGAGCTTCTCGAGACCACTCCGGGCCGCATGATCCTGGGCGAGGTGCTGCCGAAGAAGCCGGGCGTGAAGCCCGCGCTCGTCAACCAGCTCCTCACCAAGAAGGCCATCTCGGCCATGATCGACGCCGTCTACCGTAACTGCGGTCAGAAGGAGACGGTCATCTTCTGCGATCGCATCATGGCGCTGGGCTTCCACCACGCGTTCAAGGCCGGCATTTCGTTCGGCAAGGACGACATGTTGATCCCGGACACCAAGACCAAGATCGTGCACGACACGACCGAAATGGTCCGCGAGTTCGAGCAGCAGTACAACGATGGCCTCATCACGCAGCTCGAGAAGTACAACAAGGTCGTCGACGCCTGGTCGAAGTGCACCGATCAGATCGCCAAGGAGATGATGGATCGCATCTCGACCGCTCCCAAGGACAAGGACGGGCGCGAGAAGCAGGTCAACTCGATCTACATGATGAGCCATTCGGGTGCGCGTGGTTCGCCCGCGCAGATGAAGCAGCTCGCGGGTATGCGCGGCCTCATGACCAAGCCCTCGGGCGAGATCATCGAGACGCCGATCATCTCGAACTTCAAGGAAGGTCTCTCGGTTCTCGAGTACTTCAACTCGACCCACGGCGCCCGTAAGGGTCTGGCCGATACGGCTCTCAAGACCGCGAACTCGGGCTACCTGACGCGCCGTCTCGTCGACGTCGCCCAGGACAGCATCATCACCGAGGAGGATTGCGGAACCGATCGCGGCATCAAGGTGCAGGCGGTTGTCGACGCAGGCCAGGTCATCGTCTCGCTCGGCGCGCGCGTTCTTGGCCGCACCGCGGCAGAGGATGTCGTCGGCACCGGCCCGAACGGCGAGGAAACCGTCATTCTCAAGACGGGCGAGCTGATCGAGGAGCGTCACTCCGACGCCATCGAGAAGGCGCAGATCCAGGAAGTCCGCATCCGCTCGGTGCTGACGTGCGAAACCGTGACCGGCGTTTGCGGCAAGTGCTACGGCCGCGACCTCGCGCGCGGAACGCCCGTCAACATCGGTGAGGCTGTCGGCGTCATCGCCGCCCAGTCGATCGGCGAGCCGGGCACGCAGCTCACGATGCGTACGTTCCACATCGGTGGCACCGCGAACGTCGTCGACAGTTCGTTCATCGAGAGCAACTTCAACGGCAAGGTGAAGATCAAGAACCGCGCCATCGTGAAGGACGGCCAGGGCCGTCTCATCGCCATGGGCCGCACCATGTCGATCGTCATCGTCGACCAGTCGGGCAAGGAGCTTGCAACTCACAAGATCCAGTACGGCGCCCGCCTGCACGTGGACGAGGGCGATGAGGTCAAGCGCGGCACCAAGCTCGCACAGTGGGACCCCTACACCCGTCCGATCATCACGGAAGCCTCGGGCAAGGTCGAGTTCGAGGACCTGATCGAGGGCGTGTCCGTGCGCGAGCAGACGGACGACGTAAAGGGCACCACCAACCGCGTCATCGTCGACTGGCGCGCCACTCCGCGTGGCGCGGAGCTCAAGCCCGCGATCGTCGTCAAGGACGCCAAGGGCAAGCACATCAAGGTCGCCCGTGGCGGCGATGCCCGCTACCTCTTGACGGTCGAGGCCATTCTCTCGGTCGAGCCCGGCCAGGAGGTCAAGGCTGGCGACGTTATTGCGCGTATTCCGCTGGCATCCGCCAAGCAGAGCGACATCACGGGCGGTCTGCCGCGCGTGGCCGAGCTGTTCGAGGCGCGTCGCCCGAAGGATCACGCGATCATCGCCGAGGTCTCGGGCACCGTCGAGTTCGGCAAGGACTACAAGAACAAGCAGCGCATCACCATCAAGCCTGATGACGAGAGCCAGGAGCCGGTCGAGTACCTGATCCCGCGTGGCAAGAGCCTGGCTGTCCAGCCTGGCGACCACTTGGAGCGCGGCGACTACATCTACGACGGCAACCCGGCGCCGCACGACATTCTCGCCATCAAGGGCGTCGAGGAACTCGCCAACTACCTGATCAACGAGATCCAGGACGTCTATCGTCTGCAGGGCGTGACCATCAACGACAAGCACATCGAGGTCATCGTCCGGCAGATGCTGCAGAAGGTGGAGATCACCGAGGTCGGCGACACCGGCTTCATCAAGGGCGAGCAGATCGATCGCATCGAGTTCGACGAGGAGAACGCCAAGATCGAGAAGGCGGGCAAGCGCCCGGCCTCCGCGACGCCGGTTCTGCTCGGCATCACCAAGGCCTCGCTGCAGACCCGCTCGTTCATCTCCGCAGCCTCGTTCCAGGAGACCACGCGCGTGCTCACCGACGCGGCCGTCATCGGCAAGTCGGACACGCTCGAAGGCCTCAAGGAAAACGTCATCGTCGGCCGTCTGATCCCGGCCGGTACGGGCGGAATGCTGCGCGGCCTGCGCCGCATCGCCCAGAAGCGCGACGAGTTGATCAGCAAGGAGAAGGCTCGTTCCGAGGGCGACAAGTCCCTGTCCGCACCTGGCATGGAAGCGGGCGGGTTGGCCCGCCGCCGTCGCCGGGTTGCCGAGTAGCGGCAGCCGGATCGAGCAAGAACTTCGGGGAGGCGGCTGGGAAACTGGCCGCCTTCTTCTTATCTGAGGTTCGGAGGGGGCTTCTGGAAACGCAAGAGGCAGGCTCCGGGCGGCGGCGTCTTCCTTTGCAGGCCTGCCCGTCGGCTTGCCCGCTGGCTATCGGCCGGCTCTTGCCCTATAAGCCCAGTTAAAATTGAGGGGTATCAAGGACAGGGCGCGCGAGCGGCTGTCTCATAGGCCCCCGGAAAAACGTGGAATAGGCCGCCTGAGGTCCTCATGCGGCGGGTGGAGAAGGTACATAAGACAATGGCCGCAACCTGGTCCCCAGAGAGCTGGCGCTCGCTTCCGATCGTCCAAGTTCCCGATTATCCCGACGCCGCCGTGCTGAAGGACGTCGAAGGCCGTCTGTCCACCTTTCCCCCGCTCGTTTTTGCAGGCGAAGCGCGCGAGCTGAAGAAGGCCCTGGGCGAGGTCGCGCTTGGCGAAGGCTTCCTGCTGCAGGGCGGAGACTGTGCCGAGAGCTTCCTCGAGCACCGCGCCGACAACATCCGCGACTTCTTCCGCGTTTTCCTGCAAATGGCGGTTGTGCTCACCTATGCGGGTGGCAGCCCGGTGGTGAAGGTCGGCCGCATTGCTGGCCAGTTCGCCAAGCCGCGCTCTTCGCCCATGGAGAAGAAGAACGGCGTGGAGCTGCCGAGCTATCGCGGCGACATCATCAACGGAACGGACTTCACGCCAGAGGCCCGCATTCCCGATCCGCAGCGCCAGCTCGAGGCCTACCGTCAGTCGGCGGCGACGCTGAACCTGATCCGCGCCTTCGCGACCGGCGGCTACGCCGATCTCGAGCGCGTGCACCAGTGGAACATGGGCTTCGTCAAGGATAGCCCGCAGGGCCACCGCTACCAGGAGCTCGCCGATCGCATCGCCGAGACCTTGGGCTTCATGCGCGCCTGCGGCATCACCAGCGAGAACACGCCCCAGCTCCGTGCCACGAGCTTCTACACCAGCCACGAGGCCCTGCTGCTCGGCTACGAGCAGGCGCTCACGCGTCTCGATTCCACGAGCGGCGACTGGTACGCCACCAGCGGCCACATGCTGTGGATCGGCGATCGCACGCGCCAGCCGGATCATGCGCATGTGGAGTTCTGCCGCGGCGTGAAGAATCCGATCGGCATCAAGTGCGGTCCGTCCCTGGACCCGGACACGCTCCTTCGCCTGATCGACATTCTGAACCCGAAGGACGAGGCGGGACGTCTGACGCTGATCTGCCGGTTCGGACATGACAAGGTCGGCCAGCACCTGCCGAAGCTGATCCGCGCCGTGAAGAAGGCGGGCCGCACGGTTGTGTGGTCGTGCGATCCCATGCACGGCAACACCATCAGCGCGGCCAACGGCTACAAGACGCGTCCGTTCGATCGCATCCTGAAGGAGGTCGAGGCCTTCTTCGACGTGCACCGTGCGGAAGGCTCGCACGCGGGCGGCATCCACGTCGAAATGACGGGCCAGAACGTGACGGAGTGCACCGGCGGCGCGACCGCGATCGCCGAGAACGATCTCATGGATCGCTACCACACACTCTGTGATCCGCGTCTCAACGCCGATCAGTCTCTGGAGCTGGCCTTCCTCGTTGCCGAGCGCATGAAGCTCGAGCGCGAGACCCGCGGGGCGCCTGCCCGACCGGAGGTCGCTTTCGGATAAAGTGCCCGGAGGTCGCTTTCGGATAAGTACCGGAGGTCGCGTGCGGTAAAAGTCGCGGCCTTTTACAAAATGAGTTCCGATGCAAACGCAGGCATCGGAACCCTTTTTCATAAGGGGATGTGCTGGACGGAGCCCGTAGGTTAACCGAGGGGAACCTGCCGTCTGCCGGGGCGTTTCTTCACACGAGGTTTTGCGGCCTGAATGCCGCGACCCCCAGCAATAGCGGAGAAACCCATGGCAAATCTCAGCAGACAGGGGAGCGCGATGCTCTCCAACTTTCTCTCGCTGGTCTCGTCTGACGGGCGCACCCTGGCCGACAGCCCCTTCGTCGGCACGTGGAAGGTTTCGGACAGCGCCGGCAACCCCTTCGAGATCACGCTCTTTCCGTCCGGCACCGCCGAGGCGAACCGCGCAGGCGAGGGCATGAGCGGAACCTGGACCGAGGACGGTCAGGTATCAGCCGTCATTGAGTGGGACACTGGCTGGACGACCAAGATCACGAAGACAGACGATGCCTACGTCAAGACGGCCTACGATCAAGCCGCCGCAACACCCGCCAACACTTCGGCGGCCGTGAAGGTCTCGTAGGGCGGTCTCGCCGGAGCGGCTGGCTCTGATCAGCCTTTGCCCTGCTGTTTGGCGCGCGCAACCGCCTCCTCGATGAGGCGTTGCGCCTCCGCGCTGTCACCCCAGTGATGGATCTTCGCCCACTTCCCGGGCTCGAGATCCTTGTAGTGACTGAAGAAGTGCTCGATCTGATGCACCGAGATTTCGGGCAGATCCGAATAGTTCTTCACCTTGTCGTAGCGCTTCGTGAGTTTGCTCGAGGGGACGGCAATCACCTTCTCGTCCCCGCCGCCTTCATCTTCCATCACCAGCACGCCGACCGGCCTGCAGTTGATCACCGCGCCGGGTACGATGGCGCGCGTGTTGCACACCAGCACGTCGATGGGGTCACCGTCGTTGGAAAGCGTGTGCGGCACGAACCCGTAATTTCCGGGATAGCGCATGGGCGTGTAGAGGAAGCGGTCCACCACGAGGGTGCCCGACGCCTTGTCCATCTCGTACTTGATCGGCTCGCCGCCCACCGGCACCTCGATGACCACGTTGATGTCGTGGGGCGGGTTCTGTCCGATCGGAATTGCGTCGAGGCGCATGTGCTGAGGATTCCCAGGAATGATGATGATCAAGCTGTGCCCCATGGCGCGGGCCCGCACAAGGGGGAGACGCAACACGTCACACCATCATTTGGTCGAAGCGGTAAAGAGGGGCATTGCGCTGCTTGCCCGCCGGGGCTGCCCCGGGCCCGCAAGTCCGATGCCGGATCGAATGAAAACTGGCGGATTCGGTCAGGGAGCGTTCCCGGTCAGCACCATCAGGATCGGCAGCGTGATGAGCGCGCCAATCGTGGACATGAGAATGACCGCTGACGTGACGACTGCCGGAAGCCGGTAGTACTCGGCCAGCATGAACGGCCCCGTGCCCGTGGGGAGCGCCGCCAGCAGCACGGCCATGGCCGCGAGGCGCGGGGGCACGGCAAAGGCCATGGCCAGTACCCAGGTCAGCGCCGGATGGACGAGAAGCTTCACCGTGGTGAGCACGACGGCCGTCTTCGTATCCTTCGCGGCAATCGGCCGGGGCTCGGCTAGGAAAAGACCGATCACCACCAGCGCGAGCGGGCTTGCTGCGCCGCCGAGGAGCTTTAGAAACGCGTCGGCCGGAGCTGGAAGCCCGAGCCCCGTCGTGCCGTAGGCGACGCCGAGCACCGGGGCAATCAGCAGCGGATTGCGCACCAGCGATCCGCCCACCTTGCGCGCGAGCCTCAGCGGATTGCGCTCGTTGTGGCTTGCCACCTCGATCAGCACGATGGCGGAGGCGAACAGTACGCATACCGTGAGGATGGAGGCGATGGTGACCGGAACAAGGCTCTCCTTGCCGTAGAACATGAGCAGGACGGGAAAGCCGATGTAAGCGGTGTTGGCATACGAGCTGAGCAGGCCGTCGATGCTGGCGGAGGCGAGGCGCTGTCCCGCGAGCAGGCTCAAACCGACCGTCAGATAGAACACGATCCCGCACGCGAGGCCGAATGCGCCGATGAAGGCGGGCTGGGCTAGGTCGCCCCAGCTCGCGTGCGCCATCACGTCGAAGAGCAGCGCCGGAAGCGCCAGATAGACGACGAAGCGGTTGAGCTCGGAGACGGCCGCCTGCCCCATGACTCCAATCTTGCGCGCGGCATAGCCGCTCGCCATCAGCGCGAAGACAGGGGCAATGATCGAAAGGATTGAGAGCATCGAAAAAAGACCTGGACCGGCCGGAATACTCCTCTCTGATACTGTCTACCTGCGAGAAGTCCACCTGCCAAAGCGGCGGCCTCCCGGAAAGCGAGGGGGTGGTCCGCGCTTTTCGCTGGCCAGTACGCGACGAGGCCAGCGGACTTGTGCGAAAGGCGCGCGCTCGATGCCGCTGGACCCCGGGCGGCGGGACACGTAAATCTTGCCCGCATGAGCACAGTTCTGTCGACCCCGCCCGCCGCACCCGCCTCCCTCAAGATCGCTCTTGCCCAGTTGAACCCCATCGTGGGGGATCTCGCGGGCAACGAGCGCAAGCTCCTCGATGCGCGCGCCGCTGCGGCCGCCCAGGGCGCGGATCTCGTCGTGTTTCCGGAATTGTTTTTGACCGGCTATCCGCCGGAAGACCTCGTCCTGAAGCCCGCCTTCCACAATGCCGCGCGCGCCCAGGTGGAGGCGCTCGCAGCCCGTCTCGGCCCTGGCCCTGCCGTGCTGGTCGGCACCGTCTGGCCGGACAACGGCGCGATCTACAATGCGGTTGCGCTTCTGGACCAGGGCGCAGTCGTTGCCGTTCGCCGCAAGGTCGATCTGCCGAATTACGGCGTGTTCGACGAGAAGCGCGTCTTCACGGCGGGTGATCTGCCGAGCCCGATCGCCTTCCGCGGAGTGCGGCTCGGCGTGCCCATTTGCGAGGACATCTGGAAGGATGAGGTGACGGAGTGTCTGGCCGAGTGCGGGGCCGAGATCCTGCTCGTGCCGAACGGCTCTCCGTTCGATTGGAAAAAGCCGGACGTGCGCCTCAACGTGGCGCTCGCACGCGTCACCGAGAGCGGTTTGCCGCTCGCCTACGTCAATCAGGTGGGCGGCCAGGATGAGCTGGTGTTCGACGGCGCTTCGTTCGTGCTCAACAGCGACCACAGCCTCGCCTGCCAGCTTCCGGCCTGGGAGGAGCATCTTGCGGTAACCGAATGGACCCGCACCGCTGACGGCTGGCGATGCGCGGGCGCGCCCATCCACAAGCTCACCGAGGGCGATGCCGCCGCCTATCACGCCTGTGTGCTGGGATTGCGCGACTACGTGGAGAAGAACCGCTTCCCGGGCGTCGTGCTTGGCCTTTCGGGCGGCGTGGACAGCGCGCTCGTCGCCGCGATGGCCGTTGATGCGCTGGGGCCTGAACGGGTTCACGCCGTGATGATGCCTTACCGCTACACGTCGGACCAGAGCATCGCTGACGCCAAGGCATGCGCGGCCGCGCTCGGCATCAAGCTCGACACGGTGCCCATCGAGCCCGCGGTAACGGGGTTCGCGGCGGCGCTCTCCGCTGTGTTCGCAGGCCGCGCGCCCGACATCACGGAGGAGAACATCCAGAGCCGCGCACGCGGCGTCATCGTGATGGCCATCTCCAACAAGTTCGGCGCCATGGTGCTCACCACCGGCAACAAGAGCGAGATGAGCGTCGGCTACGCCACCCTCTACGGCGACATGAACGGCGGCTTCAACCCCGTGAAGGATCTCTACAAGATGGAGATCTATCGCCTTTGCCGCTGGCGCAACGCGCATGTTCCAACGGGCGGTCTCGGCCCGGCCGGAGAGGTCATCCCCGAGAGCATCATCGTCCGCCCCCCCACGGCGGAACTGCGCGAGAACCAGAAGGACGAGGACAGCCTGCCGCCCTATCCGGTGCTGGACGATATTCTGTCGTGCCTCGTCGAGCAGGAGATGCCGATCGTGCAGGTCATCGCGCGTGGCCACCCGGAGGAGGTGGTGCGGAAGGTGGAGCGGCTGCTCTATCTCGCCGAGTACAAGCGCAGGCAGGCTGCGCCGGGCGTCAAGATCTCGAGCCGCAACTTCGGCCGCGACCGCCGCTACCCGATCACCAACCGCTTTCGCGAGTAGGGCGGAGGAGCCGCGTTATCGAGGCGGTCATCCACGGGCAACTTGTCTGAATGGCGGAGCGCGTAGCCCCCTGGATGGCCGGGTCAAGCCCGGCCACGGAGTTGGTGGATGGGCGCCGGATCTAGCCTCGAACGTGCCCTGCACGAGAGGTGACTGGACCCCGATCTTCATCGGGGTGACGTTGAATGTAGGCTGTCAGCCTGCCTACCCCTGACGTCATCCCGGCGTCACGGCGAAGCCGAGTTCCGCGCGGAGGATGGCCGGGATCCAGACACGCATCCGATCTTGCACCCGATGAGGGACGGTCCGGCCTGGGCGCAAGCGGAGAGCGAAGCTCACTTCCCCTTGGTGCCGTCGGCACAGAAGGTGAGGGCAATCTGGCAGACGCCGTAAGCGCGCTCGCAGTCCCAGCGGGCGTTGGTCTCGGCGAGCTGAATCGACTTGCCGGAGGCAGCTTTCCAGCGTGTCGGATCGGCAGGCATCTCCGCCAGCGCCCAGCACTCCTGCTTCGAGATGGTGGCGATCACCTCGCAGCCCTGCGCTCCGAACTTGTCCGTGCATTTCTTGAGAGCCGCGGCCTCCGCCGCTTCCTTGCTGCGCTCCTCGACGCGCGCGAAGATGTTGCCGCCGTGATCGACCACCGCGCCCCAGCAATCGGCCCCGGAGAAGAGCCCGCCGCACTCCGCGAACGGGCTGCGCTTGCCACTCATGAGAAGCACGGCGCCACCCGCGAGGAGCGCAGCCGCGCCCGCCGCGATGGCCCCCATCACGAGTTTGCGTTTCCCCTTCGCCGCGCCGATTTTCGACAGGCTCGTGGTGATGAGGCGCGTGTAGACGTTGGGCGCGCGCATGGGCACGCTGTGCTTCGAGGAGATGTGCCCGCGCTGGGAGGCGGTCTGTGGCTCGGGCGAGACGACGTGACTACCCCCGAGCAGCAGCGGACGCCACGCCCGCACCGACTGAGGCCGCGCACTTGGAGGCAGTCTGAGCGCCTCGTCGATGGCGGCGAGAAAGCTCTCGCGGTAGCCGCCCGCGGCTCCGGCTTTGACGGCCGGGACGAGATCGTCCGAAAGCTGCCGCGATGTCGCTTCCATCGGACGCTCGCCCGTGACCGCCCGGTAGAGCGTCGCGGCGAAGGCGTAGATGTCCGTCCAAGGCCCGTAGCGATCGGCATTGGAGGTGTACTGCTCGGGCGCCGAATATCCGCTCTTGAACACGAGCGCGGACACGAGCTGCGAGTGCTGCTTGATCTCGAAGCGGGAGGCGCCGAAGTCGAGCAGGAGCGGCGCACCGTCAGCGGCGCGCACCATGATGTTCTCGGGCGAGATGTCGAGATGCCAGGTGCGGTTCTCATGCACGAGCTCGAGCGCGCTGAGCAGAGGTCCGGCCACGAGGTCCAGCTCGTCCTGCGTCGGCCGGCTGTCGAGCCCCCTCAGCCATTTCTCGAAGGTCATGCCCTTGACGAGATCGAGCACCATGTAGGCCGTGTCGTTCTGCTCGAACACGCGCCGCACGCCGATGATGTTCGGGTGGTTGAACTGCGCGAGCAGCCGCGCCTCGTCGAAAAACTTCTTGAGGCCCCAGCGGTAGTCGGCTTCGGAGTTTGCCCGCGCCAGAAACTTGAGACTGTTGCCGTCGCGGCGGACGAGATCCTCGGGGAAGAACTCCTTGAGCGCGAATTCCTTGCTCAGCATCTCGTCGTTGATGAGATAGGTGATGCCGAATCCGCCCCGCCCCAGGAGGCCTGTGATCACGTACTGATCGATCCGCGTGCCGGGTGCCAGCACGGCATCGTCCTGACCGTCCATGGATCGGCACCCTCCTCGCACCCCCGCGGGCCTTGAAGGCCCTACAATGCCCCATTCGCTTTACGGCGGAAAGGGTTACTCTGGCGTTCGCGGCGCCGTTACACGCTAACGCTAACAGGATAGCTGCTGTGGGCCGAGCCTTGGCGATGTTGAACCCCAAACATCGTCAGCGTAAGATGATTTTCCTTTCCCATCTGGGACGACACTTGGAGACGCAAGCATGCGGCGCCCCACGAGGCAGCGCGAAGCGATTGTGGCGATCGGCTTGCTGCTCTCCGTACTGGGATCGTCCGGCGCGAGCGCTGCCGAGACCAAGCTCATTGCCAAATGCCAGCCGCCTGAGGCGGCCGCGGGCACGGCAGGCAGCCCCACGCTGTCCTGCGATGTGCGCGCCAACGGTTTTGCCGTCTTCAACGACGTGAAAGCGGTCCTCAAGGGCGAGGCCGGCGAGCTCGAGACCAAGTTCGAAGCCTTCGATCCGGCGAATGAGGGCGCCACCACCGCCTACCTCATCCAGCTTCTCCCCAACAGTCGCCGCGGCACGCTCTCGCAGATGGGCGATGCGGTCGTGACATTCGCCGACCGGCGCGACAGCAAGCGCCGGTTCACGGCCTACACGTTCGCCAACGACCTGACGCTGGTGTCCGATTCGGGCGCCTCGAAGAACGAGTTCGCGCGCCAGGTCATCGCTGTGAAACCCGCGTCGGCGACCATACAACTCTACAAGGTGCTCCTTCAGGCCATCGAGGCCCTCGCCAAGGAGAGCGGAGAACGCAAGGCGCTCGTGCTGCTCGCCGACGGCACCTCCGACGACACTGGCTACAGCCACGACCAGGTGGTGAAGGCGGCAAAGGATGCCGGCGTCATCATCCACGTGCTCGGCTACTACGACGACCGTGCCGAGCGGCCGAAATTTCAGAAGCTGTTGCGGCTCGCAGAGGATACGGGCGGCTACGCGACGGAGGTGAAGCAGGGCTCGGGCAAGGACTTCACGAAGGATGTCGTCACCCCCCGCTTTGTCGGAGAGGTTTTGGAGAACGGCGGCTGGGTGAAGGCGACCCTCAAAGGTCCGGCCGGTCCTCAGACGGTCGAGCTCTCTGCCACGCTCTCGGAAGGCACCGTTCTCAAAGCGGAGGAGAAGGTCGAGGTCCCGGCCGCGGCGCAGCCGGGCTTCGACACCACGATCGAGCGTTCGGTCGGCTCCGACACCAAGGATCGCGCTGACGCGCCCGGCGGGATACTCGATTGGGTTTCCGAGAACGCGCTGCTGCTCGCAGGGCTCGGCGCACTCGCAGGGCTTGGCATCGCGGGCTTCCTTCTCTACGGGCCGAAGGCCACCGTGAAGGAGACCGCGGCCGATCCTCCTTCCGGGGCGGAGCCCGCGGTTCCCGGGGACGAAAGCCACGGCGAGCTGCTGCGCGATGCCGATGGCCGCCCCGTGATCTACGGATGGCTCGAAGGGCTCGACGGAGACGCGGGCCGCCATCCCTTGCGCACCACCAACGTGCGCGTGGGTCGCCATCGCGACAACGACATCTGCCTGCAGAACGATTCCATTTCGCGCCGTCACGCGGTGCTGCACTACAACGCCGACACGCGCCGCTTCGTGATCACCGATCTCGGTGGCGGCAATGGCGTGCTCGTCAACAAGACCAAGTACAAGTCGCGCGAGCTGAACGACGGCGACACGGTTGAGCTGGGCGAGGTCCGGTTGCGCTTCCGGGCCGAGACGGAGTTTCTGACATGACCGCCGCCGCCCGGTGCGAAAACCATGGCCGTGCGGCCTGGCGATTTGGCTGCCGAAAGATCAAGGAGACCTGACGATGAGCAACGATCCACGGTATCCGGGAGACGACGACAGCGACGGCAACAAGAAGACCCGCCTTGTCATGCGTCCGGACGTGGCGGAGGGCGGTTTCGGCGTCGACCCCACGCCCCCGCGTGGCGGCTCCGTGATCGGCACCACGCGCCTTGTCGGCAACCAGGGCCAGGCAGGCGGCGCTCCCCTGCCCGCAAGCCCGGCGCTCAAGCCTCAACAGCAGGCCAAGACGCAATACGTGCGCGAAGGCGTGGTCGATACGAACGATCCGGTTGCTGGCTGGATCGTCGTCGTCAAGGGACCGGGCCGCGGCGGCTTCCGCCCGGTGTTCGTCGGCATGAACTCTGTGGGCCGCGCGCCGAGCCAGCGCATCTGCCTCGATTTCGGCGATGAGAGCATCTCGCGCGAGGAGCACGCGTTCATCACTTACGACGACGAGACGCGGACCTTCTATCTCCAGCACGGCGGTAAGTCGAACCTCGTGCGGCTGGGCGGCAAGCCGGTGCTCGCTCCCACGGTTCTCATTCCGAACGATCTCTTCCGCATCGGCAACACGACATTCCGCTTCGTCGCGTGCTGCGGGCCGGACTTCGATTGGTCGAGCGAGGTTCACGACGCATGACATGGCTCGTGGCAGGCGCAGCCCGAGCCACGACCGGAAGCCGTGCCAATCAAGAAGACGCCTTCGAGATCTGGCCATCCGGAGCCCAAGCCGCCACCCGGCGCGGCGACGGCCTGCTCGCAGTGGTCGCCGATGGAATGGGGGGGCACGCCGGCGGCGAGATCGCGGGTGAGCTGGCCGCGCGCACGTTCGTCGAGACCTTCACCGGCGCCGATGGCGAAACTGGAGAGCGTCTCCGGGCCGCGCTGGAGGCGGGGAATGCCGCCATCGCCGCCCGCGTCGCCCGGAACGGCAATCTGCGCGGCATGGGATGCACGCTCGTCGCCGCATGGGTCGATCGCGCGGGCCTGCATTGGACGAGCGTCGGAGATTCGCTGCTGCTGCTCTTTAGAGCGCCCGAGGTGCTTCGCCTCAATGCCGATCATTCGCTGGGCGCCTTCCTCGACGAGCAGGCACGCCGCAACAAGATCTCACCCGCCGAGGCGCATAAAAATCCCTATCGCAACGCCTTGCGCTCGGCGCTCACCGGCAAGCCGATCGAGATCGTGGATCTGCAGGCCGAGCCCTATCCCCTCGCAGAGGGCGATTGGCTGATTCTCGCGAGCGACGGCATTGCCACGCTCGAAGGCGATGAGATCGGCGATATCGTCTACGCCAACCGCGAGGCCTCGCCCGAGGTCATGGCCGAGCACCTCATCGCGGCCGTATCGGCGAAGAAGATACCGGATCAGGACAACACCACCGTCCTCGTGGTGAAGGTGGTCGAGGATCTCTCGGCCGTTGCGGCCGACGAGACACCGACCCGCATCCTGAAGCCGGAGCACGCGCAGGCGACCGTCAGGATTCCGGTCGAGGACGACATTGCAACAACGCAGCGCATCGTCCAGCCACCGGCCGTCCACTCGTTCTTCCGCCGCTACCGCAGCCTGATTCTCGGCGTCGGCATGGGGCTCATGTTCCTGATCGGCTGGATGCTCCGCGCCGCGCTGGGGTGACGGATCGCCCCTTTGCCCCTTTTGGATGGAAGCTCTTACCTCTGTGACTGCGGCGTGTCCGAACTCCGATTTCCATAGGGGTGGACATCGGGGTGTGGACTGCGGTTCCTTCGTAGGAAAAGCCGTCACCCCGGCGCAGGCCGGGGTCTAGACACCGTGCAGTCCGAACGACAGTTGCAAGCCTAGCGCGACAGCAAGCAGCTTGCTCGCGGCGACGCCCGGGCTCACGCGTCCCGACAGTCGCAGGCGCATCGATACTGCTCCGCTCGCGGGCGAGCTTCCGTCTTCAATTTTTTGGGTGCGTGCCTGGACTGCGACCTTCATCGGAGTGACGGTGAATGTGGGCTGTCGGCCCGCCAACCCCCGACGTCACCCCGGCGCAGGCCGGGGTCTAGACACCGTGCGGTCCGAACGACAGTTGCAAGCCTAGCGTGACAGCAGCTTGCTCGCGGCGACGTCCGGGCTCACGCGCCCCGACAGCACGTCGTCGGCGAGGCCGTCTATCTCGCGGCCAACGTCCTCCTTCACGCGCCGCGCCACGATATCCGCAGCCGCCCGCGCGATCAGGTAGCGCGCACGCCGGCGGCGCCGCGCCATGGGGCCAGCCGCGCCGCCGCGCGAGCCGACCTCCTTCATGGTCTTCACCAGCTCCGGTACGCCGTCTCCGGTCGTCGCCGTCGTCTTGAGCACCGGGATGTGAGATCTCATCGAACGAATCGAAAGCGCACCGAGAAGCTGCTGCAGCGTGAGCTCCGCGCCCTCGCGGTCGCCCTTGTTGACGACGAGGATGTCCGCGATCTCGAGAAGGCCGGACTTCATGGCCTGGATGTCGTCGCCGAGACCCGGCGCAGAGATGACGACCCGAACGTCGGCCACTTCCGCAACGTCCATCTCGCTCTGGCCGGTGCCGACCGTCTCGAGCAGCACGAGATCGAAGCCCGCCGCATCGAGCGCATCGATCACGCGAACCGCTGCAGGAGAAAGACCGCCGAGGTAGCCGCGGCTCGCGAGCGACCGCACGAACACGCCGTCGTCGTCGAGCGCGGCCGTCATGCGAATACGGTCACCGAGAATCGCGCCGCCCGAGATCGGACTCGACGGATCGACCGCGATAACGCCGACAGTGCCGCCGAGCGAGCGCACGTGCGCGATCACGGCGTTGACCAGAGTGGACTTGCCCGCGCCGGGCGGCCCCGTGAAACCGACAACCAGCGCCTTGCCGAGGTAGGGCTGCAGCGCCTCGAGCAGCGGCGGCGCGCTAGCCGACAGTTTTTCGAGCTCCGTCACTGCGGCCGCAATGGCCCGGCGTTCGCCGGCGCGCAGGCGCTGAACGAGATCGGGAATCGCTTCGAGCTTCAGCGTCGAGCGGGGCGGCGGCGGGGCGGCGTGGTTCTGACTGTCCATGTGGCCGCTGATACGCACAAAAGTGCGCGCCCGCAATGGCCACGGCCGTCACATCCCCGGTTCGCCCGCCCACTGCCGGCGGGGAGCAGGACGCGCGCTGCGGAGGGTCATAGGCGGAAAGTCAGAACCACAGCCCGGGCCACCGGTAGCGGGGGCGCATATCGCCCGGACCGTAGCCCACCAGCGAGAACATCGGCTGCTCGACGATCACGAGCGGCGCATGCCCTCCGGACGCGGGCTGGGGCGCGCCCTCCAGGGCCAGAAGCCGCCGAATCCGGTCCTCCGTTTCGGGATGCGAACGCAGGAGCGAGGGATGCGGCACCCGCCGGGCCGGAACCGGGAACATCAGATCCTCCCAGAAATGCCCCGTATAGGTCTCGAGCCGCTTCAGCGCCGACGCGAGCGAGGCCGGATCGCCGGTCAGCTTGGCCGCCTGCGCATCGGCCTCGAATTCGCGGGCGCGGGAAAGGCCAAGCTGCAAAAGGCTGGAAAGGGCGGGCGCCAGATAGAGAAGCAGCACGGCCCACCACGAGATCATGTCCTCGCCGCGCAGGTAGGCGAACACATTGAACAGCGCGAGGCCGAGCGCGACGTAGCTCAGGAGCTGCAGAACGCGCGTGATGACGTCGGCGAGCCCCATCACCAGGAGGTCGTTGTTGCGGATGTGGGCCATCTCATGGGCCAGCACGCCCGCCGTTTCGGGAAGCGAAAGGCGTCTGAGAAGCCCTTCGGTGACAGCGATCGCCGAATGATCGCGGGATCCGGCCGCGAACGCGTTCAGCGTCATACTCGGAATGACGTACAACTCTGGGCGGCGCGGCAGGCCGGCCCGAAACGCCAGCACGTCCACGAGACTCGAAAGCTGGCTCTCGTCACGCGGCACGCGAGTCGCCTGATAGAGGCGCATGACCGCTTCGGGAGGCATCCGCGTCGCCAAAGGGCAGATGAGGGCGACGAGTAAGCCTGCGGCTAAAGCGCCCGCTGTGCCCCAAAGCAGCACCGTCGGAATGGTTACGACAACGATAAAGCCCAGAATGAGCAGTCCCGCCTGCCAGAGATTGGGCCGCGTCTGCCCGGCCAAGGCCGATGCGTCGAAGAAAGGAGGCATGAGCGCCCTCCGTGCCGATAAGACCCTATCGGAAATGGCGGGGCGCGCACCCCCGGCGGGCAAGGCCCGCGATTTTCCAGTTCTACGGGCAGAACCCGCAATTTTGCTGCGTTCACGAGGCGAGCCCCGCAGGATTCGTTAAGCGCCGCGGGCGAAACACTGATTTGGCTCTCCCCACAGCCCACCCGCGCGGGCGGATTTGGCGCGGAAAAAACGTCATTCCTATGATAAACGCCACGGGTCGGGGGCCATGTTTTCCGCAAAAATGCACATCACGCACGCGTCTGTGCGAAACCGATCATCACTTCTTGCAATCGCATCGCCACAAGGTGTTGACCCGGAATCCGCGTTTGTATATAGGAACGCCACTCTCACGGTAGGTGGTAGGCCATCTCCGCGCTCCTTTGCGCTTTAGCCTAAACGCTGCCGTCCCAAAGCAGAGGACATTTTCGGGCCAAGATCGCTGGTGAGCCGAAAGGCAAGCCGGAGGATCCTCTGGTTTTTTCCGTGCCAGGCTTCCGGGGCTCCGGGGCTCGGCAGTTTTCGTTTGGCGCATGCGTTGTCATGGACGCGCAGCACGAGCGAGACGAAGAGGCAGCATTCGGTTGCCACACGCGGTTGGAGCCGAACGAGAAGCGGGGCGTTTTATGCCGACGATACAACAGCTGATCCGGAAACCCCGGAACCCGAAGGTCTACCGCGAGAAGTCGCGCCACATGGAGGCGTGCCCTCAGAAGCGTGGCGTCTGCACCCGCGTCTACACCACGACGCCGAAGAAGCCGAACTCGGCGCTTCGTAAGGTCGCCAAGATCCGCCTCACCAATGGCTTCGAGGTCATCGGTTACATCCCGGGTGAGGGTCATAACCTTCAGGAGCACTCTGTGGTCCTGATCCGCGGCGGCCGCGTCAAGGACTTGCCGGGTGTTCGCTATCACATTCTCCGCGGCGTGCTCGATACGCAGGGCGTCGCGAACCGCAAGCAGCGCCGTTCGAAGTACGGTGCGAAGCGTCCGAAGTAAGCGGACGCTTTGCAGAGTATCCCGGACGAGCCGCCTAGGACGCGGTGAGACGGGATCTCGGAGTTCTAGGTGGCTCGCCCGGGTGTGAGCCGGAAGAGATTAAGAGACAGGAAGACGTCATGTCCCGTCGCCACAGTGCAGAGAAGCGCGAAGTTAATCCGGACCCCAAGTATTCTGACTTGGTGATCACCAAGTTCATGAATGCGGTGATGTCTCACGGCAAGAAGTCGGTCGCCGAGCGCATCGTTTACGGTGCTCTGGAGCGCATGGAGCAGAAGGCGAAGTCTGATCCGATCGCCATGTTCCACCAGGCTCTCGACAACGTGATGCCGGCCGTCGAGGTCCGCTCGCGTCGCGTCGGCGGCGCCACCTACCAGGTTCCGGTCGAGGTTCGCTCCGAGCGCCGTCAGGCTCTCGCGATCCGCTGGATCATCACGGCTGCGCGTGGCCGCAACGAGAACACGATGGTCGAGCGTCTGTCGGGCGAATTGCTTGATGCCGCCTCTAACCGCGGCACGGCCGTGAAGAAGCGTGAAGACACTCACAAGATGGCGGACGCCAACCGGGCGTTCTCCCACTACCGCTGGTAAACGAGCGCGGTTGCGCAAAGGAAACAATGCGCGGTTGCAGAATGTGCAGCCGAAGCGCGAAGGGAATGACAGATGGCCCGGCAATACGCCATTGAGGACTACCGCAATTTCGGCATCATGGCCCACATCGATGCTGGAAAGACGACGACGACCGAGCGGATCCTCTACTTCACCGGCAAGTCCTACAAGATCGGCGAGGTGCATGATGGCGCCGCGACGATGGACTTCATGGATCAGGAGGCTGAGCGCGGCATCACCATTACGTCCGCCGCTACGACCTGCTTCTGGACCGGCCGTGACGGCAAGAAGCGCCGCCTGAACATCATCGACACGCCTGGCCACGTCGACTTCACCATCGAGGTCGAGCGCTCGCTGCGCGTGCTCGACGGCGCCGTCTGCGTGCTCGACTCGAACCAGGGCGTCGAGCCTCAGACTGAGACCGTCTGGCGCCAGGGCGACAAGTACAACGTTCCGCGCATCATCTTCTCCAACAAGATGGACAAGACCGGCGCGGACTTCTTCATGTGTCTTGCCGACATCAAGGACAAGCTGGGCGCCCGCGCGGTTCCCCTGCAGATTCCGATCGGGTCCGAAGCCGACTTCAAGGGCGTCGTCGACCTCATCAAGATGAAGTCCGTCATCTGGGAAGGTGACGGCAAGGACGCCAAGATGGTCGAGGGTGAGATCCCTGCCGACCTCGCCGACAAGGCCGCTGAGTTCCGCGCCGCCATGATCGAAGCCGCCGTCGAGATGGACGATGCGGCCATGGAAGCCTACCTCGAGGGCAAGGAGCCGGACGAGGCTACGCTGCGCAAGCTCATCCGCAAGGCCACCGTCACGCGCGCTTTCTATCCGATGCTGTGCGGCTCGGCCTTCAAGAACAAGGGCGTCCAGACCCTTCTCGACGCCGTCGTCGACTTCCTGCCGAGCCCGCTCGATCGCGAGGCTTACAAGGGTATCGACCCGAAGACCGGCGAGGAGAGCCCGCGCAGGCCGTCCGACAGCGAGCCGCTCGCCATGATCGCTTTCAAGATCATGAGCTTCGAGCACGTAGGCTCGATCACGTTCTGCCGCATCTACTCGGGCAAGCTCGAGCAGGGCATGGCGCTTGCGAACACCTCGCGCGACAAGAAAGAGCGCGCGGGCCGCATGTATCTCATGCACGCCGCTGACCGCGAGGAAATCAAGGAAGCCTACGCGGGTGACATCGTCGCTCTGCAGGGCCTCAAGGACACGCGCACGGGCGAGACGCTCTGCGATCCGAACAAGCCCGTCATCCTCGAGAAGATGGAGTTCCCGGAGCCCGTCATCAATCTCAAGATCGAGCCGAAGACCAAGGCCGACCAGGAGAAGATGGCGATCGCTCTCAACACCATGGCTGTCGAGGATCCGTCCTTCCGCGTCTCCGTCGATCAGGAGAGCGGCGAGACCATCTTGAAGGGCATGGGCGAGCTTCATCTCGACATCAAGGTCGACATCCTGAAGCGCACCTATAACGTCGAGGCCAACGTCGGCCAGCCGCAGGTTGCCTATCGCGAGACGCTGGCTCGTCCCGCCGACATCGACTACACGCACAAGAAGCAGACGGGCGGCACGGGTCAGTTCGCTCGCGTCAAGCTCAAGCTGGAGCCCAACGAGACCGGCAAGGGCAACGTCTTCGAGAGCTCTATCGTCGGCGGCTCGGTGCCCCGCGAATATATTCCGGGCGTCGAGAAGGGCGTGAAGTCCGTCTGGGACAACGGCGTGCTGATCGGCTTCCCGCTCGTGGATATGAAGGTCACGCTGTACGACGGCGCCTTCCACGAGGTGGACTCTTCTGCGATCGCGTTCGAAATCGCGACCCGCGCGGCCATGAAGGAAGGTTGCGAGAAGGGTGGCGTCAAGATTCTCGAGCCGATCATGGACGTCGAGGTGGTGACGCCGGGCGATTTCGTCGGCTCGATCATCGGCGACATCAACTCTCGCCGCGGTCAGATCCGCACGCAGGAGATGCGCGGCAACGCAACGGTCATTCGTGCCTACGTGCCGCTTGCGAACATGTTCGGCTACGTCAGCCAGCTTCGGTCCATGTCCACGGGGCGCGCGTCCTACACGATGCAGTTCGCGCACTACTCGGACGTTCCGCGGAACGTGGCTGACGAAGTCAAGGCGAAATACGCCTGAGGCGGCGGCTCCTGATGGAGCCCTGACGAAGGCAGAGAGATCCGGTTTGACCCGGGCAAGATGAGAACGAGCTTAAGGAGAGCCTACGATGGCCAAAGCTAAATTCGAGCGTAACAAGCCGCACGTCAACGTCGGCACCATCGGTCACGTCGACCACGGCAAGACGACGCTCACGGCAGCGCTGACCAAGGTTTCGACCGACAAGGGCTGGTCGAACTCGTTTGTGTCGTACGACGACGTCGCCAAGGCATCGGCCGCACAGGGCCGCCGCGACGCTTCGAAGATCATCACGATCGCGACCTCGCACGTCGAGTACGCCACCGAGAACCGCCACTACGCACACGTCGACTGCCCCGGCCACGCCGACTTCGTGAAGAACATGATCACCGGCGCCGCGCAGATGGACGGCGCGATCCTGGTCGTGTCCGCTGTCGACGGCCCGATGCCGCAGACCCGCGAGCACATCCTTCTCGCCCGTCAGGTCGGCGTTCCCTACATCGTCGTCTTCCTCAACAAGTGCGACATCGTCGATGACCCCGAGCTCCTCGACCTCGTTGAGATGGAAGTTCGCGAGCTTCTCTCGAAGTACCAGTTCCCGGGCGACGACGTTCCCGTCATCCGCGGCGCTGCGATCAAGGCTCTCCTCGGCGAGAAGGGCGAGCTGGCTGACGAAGCCATCCTCAAGCTCTTCGACGCTCTCGACAACTACATCCCGCTCCCCGAGCGTCCGAAGGATCAGCCCTTCCTGATGCCGATCGAAGACGTGTTCTCGATCTCGGGCCGCGGCACCGTCGTCACCGGCCGTATCGAGCGCGGCCTCATCAAGGTCGGCGAGGAAATCGAGATCGTCGGTCTCACCGACACCAAGAAGTCGATCGTCACCGGTGTCGAAATGTTCCGCAAGCTGCTCGATCAGGGCGAGGCTGGCGACAACGTCGGCTGCCTCCTGCGCGGCATCGACAAGGACGCCGTCGAGCGTGGTCAGGTTCTGGCCAAGCCGGGCTCCGTTAAGCCGCACAAGAAGTTCAAGGCCGAGGCCTACATTCTCACGAAGGAAGAGGGTGGCCGTCACACGCCGTTCTTCTCCAACTACCGTCCCCAGTTCTACTTCCGCACGACCGACGTCACCGGCGTCGTGACACTGCCGGAGGGAACCGAGATGGTCATGCCGGGCGATAACATCGCTGTGGATGTCGAGCTCGTCTCGCCGATCGCGATGGAAGAGAAGGTTCGCTTCGCTATCCGCGAAGGCGGCCGCACCGTCGGCGCCGGCGTCGTCACCAAGATCGTAGAGTAGCAGAAGACGAGAGGCGCTCGAGAGGGCGGCGGTATCGCCGGGCTGGAGCGCTTCTCTCATTTAGCGGGTTCGAACAATGAACGGCCAAAACATCCGCATCCGATTGAAAGCGTTCGACCATCGAATTCTCGATGCGTCGACGCGCGAGATCGTGAACACGGCGAAGCGGACCGGTGCGGAGGTACGGGGCCCGATCCCCTTGCCGACCCGTATTGAGCGCTTCACGGTCAACCGCTCTCCGCACATCGACAAGAAGAGTCGCGAGCAGTTCGAGATGCGCACGCACAAGCGCATGTTGGACATCGTCGATCCGACTCCGCAGACGGTCGATGCGCTGATGAAGCTCGACCTGGCCGCTGGCGTGGACGTGGAAATCAAGCTCTAGAGGATGCCGCGCTGACCGGGTCTCCCCCGGGTTGGCCGCGAATATAAAGGAAGGAATGCGAACAAATGCGTTCCGGAGTGATTGCACAGAAAGTCGGCATGACCCGCATCTTCACGGATGCGGGTGAGCATGTGCCTGTGACGGTCCTGAAGCTGGAGAAGCTGCAGGTCCTCTCTCAGCGCACGGCCGACAAGCATGGCTACACGGCCATTCAGGTTGGTGCCGGTACGAGGAAGCCCTCGCGGCTCACCAAGTCCGAGCGCGGCGATTTCGCCGTGGCGAACGTCGAGCCCAAGCGCAAGCTTGCCGAGTTCCGCGTGAGCCCGGACAACCTGATCGAGGTCGGTGCCGAGATCACCGCTGATCATTTCGTCCCCGGCCAGTTCGTGGACGTCACCGGCACGAGCCAGGGCAAGGGTTTCCAGGGCGCCATGAAGCGCTGGAACTTCGGCGGTCTGCGCGCAACGCACGGCGTGTCGGTTGTCCACCGCTCGCACGGCTCGACCGGTCAGCGTCAGGACCCCGGCAAGGTGTTCAAGGGCAAGAAGATGGCCGGTCATCTCGGCGACGAGCGCGTCACGACGCAGAACCTCGTCGTTGCGAAGATCGATGTCGAGCGCGGTCTGCTCATGATCCGCGGCGCCGTTCCCGGCTCCAAGGGTGGCTGGGTTGTCGTGCGCGATGCCGTGAAGAAGAAGGCTCACGCCGATGTGCCCAAGCCCGGCGCCTTCAAGCCGGCTAACAAGGAGAAGGCGTGATGAAAGCCAACGTCACCACGCTCGAGGCGAAGAAGGCCGGCGAGATCGAGCTCGCTGACGCCATTTACGGGCTCGAGCCGCGGAGCGACATTCTGCATCGCATCGTTCGCTACCAGCAGCTCAAGCGCATGGCTGGTACGCATCATGCCCAGGACCGTTCGGAAGTGTCGGTCACCGGCAAGAAGATGTACAAGCAGAAGGGAACCGGCGGCGCCCGTCACGGCGACAAGTCGGTTCCGCAGTGGCGCGGCGGCGGCAAGGCGTTCGGTCCGAAGCCCCGTAGCCATGCCATCGACCTGACCAAGAAGTTCCGGGCGCTCGCGCTCCGTCACGCACTGTCCGCCAAGGCCAAGGCCGGCGAGATCGTCGTGATCGACGAGGCGGCGTCGAAGGACGGCAAGACGGGCGCGCTGAAGAAGCAGTTCGCGACGCTGGGCTGGAAGAACGCGCTGATCATCGACGGCGCGGCGCTGGATGATGCGTTCGCCCGCGCGGCGCGCAACATCCCGCACATCGACGTGCTGCCGATCGCCGGCATCAACGTCTATGACATCCTTCGCCGTGAGAAGCTCGTGCTGACCAAGGCCGCCGTCGAAGCGCTCGATGTGCGCTTCGCCGACGTGAAGGCCAAAGCCGCGGAGGCGAAGTGATGAACAAGCTCAAGGCATATGACGTCATCCTCTCTCCGGTGATTACCGAGAAGGCGACGCTTGTATCGGAGTCGAACCAGGTGATCTTCAAGGTCGCCTCGGGCGCTTCCAAGACCGACATCAAGGGGGCTGTCGAAAGCCTCTTCAATGTGAAGGTCAAGGCCGTGAATACTCTGGTGCGCAAGGGCAAGCGGCGGACGTTCCGCGGCATCCGCGCCCAGCTCAGCGATGTAAAGAAGGCTATCGTGACGCTCGAGGAAGGCCACTCGATCGACGTCACGACGGGCCTTTAAGGGAGCGCCGAACCCATGGCACTGAAGACATACCGTCCGACATCCCCGGGTCTGCGGCACCTCGTGCACGTTGATCGCAACCACCTCTGGAAGGGTGGTCCGGTCAAGATGCTGACCGAGGGCAAGCGCAAGACCGGCGGTCGCAACAGCGATGGCCGCATCACCACGCGCCACATCGGCGGCGGTCACAAGCAGTCGTATCGTCTGATCGACTTCCGTCGTCGCAAGCACGACGTCGTCGCGACGGTCGAGCGGCTCGAGTACGATCCGAACCGCACCGCCTTCATCGCGCTGATCAAGTATGCGGACGGCCACCTGTCCTACATCCTGGCGCCGCAGCGTCTGGCCGTGGGCGATCAGGTTGTCTCCGGCGCCAAGGTCGACGTGAAGCCCGGCAACGCCATGCCGCTGGCCGGCATGCCGATCGGCACCATCGTGCACAACGTCGAGCTGAAGCCCGGCGGCGGTGGCCAGCTCGCGCGCTCCGCAGGCGCTTTCGTGCAGCTCGTCGGCCGTGACTCCGGCTGGGCCGTTCTGAAGCTCAACTCCGGCGAGACCCGCAAGGTCCGCGCCGAGTGCATGGCTTCGGTTGGCGCCGTGTCGAACCCCGACCACACCAACGAGGTGACCGGCAAGGCTGGCCGCACGCGCTGGAAGGGCAACCGTCCGACCGTTCGCTCGATCGCCATGAACCCGATTGACCATCCCAACGGTGGCCGTACCAAGGGCGGTAAGCACTGGGCGACGCCGTGGGGCAAGCCGACCAAGGGCTTCAAGACCCGCAAGAACAAGCAGACCGACAAGTTCATCGTCAGAAGCCGCTCGAAGAGCAAGTAACCGGGGTGCTTCCGGAAAAGTGTGAAGCGGTTTTCCGGAAAGAAGCACGACCAGGAATTACTTAAGCATCGAGCAGGACGATCGAGGAGATACGAGAGTGACACGCGCAGTTTGGAAAGGCCCGTTCATCGACGGCTACATTCTCAAGAAGGCTGAGAAGGTGCGTTCGTCGGGCCGCAATGAGGTCATCAAGACCTGGAGCCGTCGCTCGACGATCCTGCCCCAGTTCGTTGGTCTCACGTTCGGTGTCTACAACGGTCAGAAGCACGTTCCGGTGAACGTCACCGAGGACATGATTGGGCACAAGCTCGGCGAGTTCTCGCCGACGCGCTCTTTCCATGGCCATGGCGGCGACAAGAAAGCAGCGGTGGGTAAGAAATAATGGGCAAGCCGAGCCGGGAAAGAAGCCTCTCCGATAAAGAGGCACGCGCGATCGCGAAGAATCTTCGCGTCTCGCCGCAGAAGCTGAACCTCGTCGCGGGCCTGATCCGTGGCAAGAAGGTCGACAAGGCGCTGGCCGACCTCGAGTTCTCGAGGAAGCGGATTGCCCAGGACGTGCGCAAGTGCGTGATGAGCGCCGTTGCGAACGCCGAGAACAACCATCAGCTCGACGTCAACTCGCTGGTGGTGGCCGAGGCTTACGTCGGCAAGAACCTGGTCATGAAGCGCTTTGCGGCCCGCGGCCGTGGACGCGGCTTCTCGATCATGAAGCCCTTCTCGCAGATCACCGTCGTGGTTCGCGAGACGGAAGCCGAGGCCGAGGCACCCAAGAAGAAGTCCAAGGACGCCAAGTCCAAGGCCGGCGCCACCAAGGCGAAGGCAGCCAAGACCGGCGGTAAGTCCAAGGCTGCTGCGGCTCAGAAGGAGGCCGAGTAATGGGTCACAAAGTCAATCCCGTCGGCCTGCGCGTCGGCATCAACCGGACCTGGGACAGCCGCTGGTTCGCCCGTCGTGGCGAGTACGGCAAGCTCCTTCATGAGGACCGCGCCATCCGCGCCCACATCATGAAGCAGCAGCGCACGGCCGGCATCTCCAAGGTCGTCATCGAGCGCCCGCACAAGAAGTGCCGCGTGACCGTTCACACGGCGCGTCCCGGCGTTCTCATCGGCAAGAAGGGCGCCGACATCGAGAAGCTGCGCACCGAGCTGTCGCGCTTCACCTCCTCCGAGGTTCACCTGAACCTCCTCGAGGTGCGTAAGCCCGACATCGACGCGACCCTGGTCGCCGAGAACATCGCCCAGCAGCTCGAGCGCCGCGTCGCGTTCCGCCGCGCCATGAAGCGCGCAGTGCAGACCGCGCTCCGCGCAGGTGCGGTCGGCATCCGTATCAACGTCGCCGGCCGTCTCGGCGGCGCCGAGATCGCGCGCACGGAGTGGTATCGCGAAGGCCGCGTGCCGCTGCACACGCTGCGCGCCGACATCGATTTTGGCTACGGCGTCGCTCAGACCGCTTATGGCGTGATCGGCATCAAGGTCTGGATCTTCAAGGGCGAGCTCATGGAGCACGACCCGATGGCCTCCGAGCGCCGTGCAACGGAAGGTGCTGGCGACGGCCAGAACGCCCGCCCCCGCCGCGACGATGGCGAGCGCCGCGAGCGTCGCGGCCCGCGCGGCCCGCGTGGCGGTGCCGACGCAGGCAAAGAAGGACAGGAGACGGCCTGATCAGGGCTGATGGAGCAGGACCATGCTGCAACCTAAGAAGACCAAGTTCCGCAAGCAGTTCAAGGGTCGTATCCACGGCACTGCGAAGGGCGGCACGACACTGAACTTCGGATCGCATGGCCTCAAGGCCGTCGAGCCCGAGCGCGTCACCGCGCGCCAGATCGAGGCAGCACGCCGTGCCATCACGCGCCACATGAAGCGCGCTGGCCGTGTGTGGATCCGCATCTTCCCGGATGTGCCGGTGACGAAGAAGCCCGCCGAAGTCCGCATGGGCTCGGGCAAGGGCGGCATCGAGCTGTGGGTCTCGCGCGTCAAGCCGGGCCGCATCATGTTCGAGCTGGACGGCGTTCCCGATCAGATCGCGCGCGAGGCACTTCTGCTCGGCGCGGCCAAGCTCGGCATCAAGACACGCATTGTGACGCGCATCGGCTAAGCCAGGCTGCGCAGAGGATAAGGATTACGACGATGAAAGCGGGTGATTTGAGGAGCATGTCGCTCGATCAGCTCGACGATCAGTTGGCCAAGCTCAAGAAGGAGCAGTTCAACCTGCGCTTCCAGAAGGCGTCCGGCCAGCTTGAGAACACCTCGCGCGTGCGCCAGGTTCGCCGGGATATCGCGCGGGTGCTGACGCTCGCCGGCCAGAAGCGGGGTGGTTCCTCCGCGAAGGCGTCCACCAAATCGAAGACTGGCGCGTAAGGAGATAGAGCGATGCCGAAGCGCGTCCTGCAGGGTGTGGTTGTTTCGAACAAGAACGACAAGACCATTGTCGTCGAGGTGGAGCGCCGTTACACGCATCCGCTTCTGAAGAAGACGGTGCGCCGCACGAAGAAGTACCACGCTCACGACGAGAAGAACGTCTTCAAGACGGGCGACCGGGTGGAAATCCAGGAGTCCGCGCCGATCTCGAAGCTGAAGCGTTGGGTCGTGCTCGAGAAGGCTTGAATTTTGAGTGGTGCTAGGCCGCACGGCGGAACCGGCACCGGGACGAAACACGATTTGAAGCCGCGCGAGGCGGCAGGAAGAGAGACGATGCGATGATCCAGATGGAGACAAATCTCGACGTCGCTGACAATTCGGGAGCGCGTCGCGTCCAGTGCATCAAGGTGCTGGGCGGATCCAAGCGCAAGTACGCCACCATCGGCGACACCATCGTCGTGTCCGTCAAGGAGGCGATCCCGAAGGGCCGCGTCAAGAAGGGTCAGGTCATGAAGGCCGTGATCGTGCGTGTGGCCAAGGGCGTTCGCCGCCCGGATGGCTCGCTGATCCGCTTTGACCGCAACGCCGCCGTGTTGATCAACAACCAGGGCGAGCCCGTCGGCACGCGTATTTTCGGACCCGTGACGCGCGAGCTTCGCGCCAAGAACCACATGAAGATCGTCTCGCTCGCTCCGGAGGTCCTCTAATGGCGTCTCTTAAGATCAAGAAGGGCGACAGCGTAGTCGTCTTGACCGGTCGCGACAAAGGCAAGCGCGGCGAAGTGATCGAGGTTCGTCCGAAGGAGAACCGCGCGCTCGTCCGTGGCATCAACGTCGTGCGCCGCCACCAGCGCCAGACTGCTTCCCAGGAGGGCGGCATCATCTCGAAAGAGGCGGCGATCCAGATTTCCAACCTCGCCCTCGAGGACCCGAAGGATGGCAAGCCGACCCGCGTCGGATTCCGCACCCTCGAGGACGGCAAGAAGGTCCGCTTCGCCAAGCGCTCGGGCGAGATCATTCCGGAGAAGAACTAAGCCATGGCTGAGAAAGAGAAACCCGTGAAGGCGGCAAAGGCGGGCGGTCCCCCCGCCGGCAAGCCGGGTAAGGAAGCCAAGGGCGCGAAGGCGTCGAAGGCCGATGCCGCGCCGCGTGAGTGGAAGCCGCGTCCGGCTGACTACAAGCCGCGCCTCAAGACGCACTACGAGAAGGTCGTCCGCGGCCAGCTCAAGGACAAGTTCGCCTACGCGAACCCGATGCAGATTCCGCGCATCGAGAAGATCGTGCTGAATATGGGCGTTGGTGAGGCTACGGTTGACCGCAAGAAGGTCGACAGTGCCGCTGGCGATCTCGCGCTCATCGCCGGCCAGAAGCCGCTGCTCACCAAGTCGACGAAGTCCATCGCGACCTTCAAGGTTCGCGAGGGCATGACGCTCGGCGCCAAGGTGACGCTCCGCGGCGACCGCATGTACGAGTTCCTGGACCGCTTCGTCACGATCGCGCTTCCGCGCGTGAAGGACTTCCGCGGCCTGAACCCGAAGAGCTTCGACGGCCGTGGCAACTTTGCCTGCGGTCTCAAGGAGCACATCGTGTTCCCCGAGATCGACTACGACAAGGTCGATCAGGTTTGGGGTCTCGACGTGATCGTCGTGACCTCTGCCAACACCGACGACGAGGCGCGCGAGCTGCTTCGCGCTTTCAACTTCCCTTTCCGTAGCTAGAGGACCTCGGCCACCCAGATCGGGACCCGAAAGGCCTTTGGAGGACAATGAATGGCTAAGACGAGCTCAGTAGAAAAGAACAACCGCCGCCGGAAGCTTGCTGCGCAGCACGCTGCTAAGCGCAAGCGCCTCAAGGCGATTGCCGACGATCTCAAGCGCCCGGCCGAGGAGCGCTTTGCCGCCCGCCTGAAGCTCGCGGAAATGCCCCGCAACGGCTCCACCGTGCGCATCCGCAACCGCTGCGAGATCACGGGCCGCGCCCGTGGCTACTATCGCAAGCTGAAGATGTGCCGCAACCAGCTCCGGGAACTGGCCTCGCAGGGCCTCATCCCCGGCATGGTCAAGTCGAGCTGGTAAGGAGGGCATAGGCAATGGCAGTGAATGATCCCATCGGCGATATGCTGACACGCATCCGCAATGCGCAGCTTCGTCGCCGTCCGAAGGTCTCGACGCCCGCTTCGAACATGCGCGCCCGCGTGCTCGACGTTCTCGTCGAGGAAGGCTACATCCGCGGCTACACGCGCGTCGAGCAGAAGGGCAGCCTGCCCGAGTTCGAGATCGAGCTGAAGTATTTCAACGGTCAGCCGGCGATCAAGGAGATCAGCCGCGTATCGACCCCCGGCCGGCGCGTGTACTCGCCGGTTCGCGATCTGAAGAGCGTTGCCAACGGTCTCGGCGTCGCCATCCTGTCCACGCCCAAGGGCGTGATGTCGGACGCGCGCGCCAAGGAAGAGAACGTCGGCGGCGAGATCATCTGCAACGTATTCTAACGAAAGGTCCCGGCTCCGGCCGGGAGCTTGAGGAAAGCGACCATGTCACGCATCGGAAAAAAGCCGGTTCCCGTTCCTGCCGCAGTGACGGCGACGGTGTCCGGCCAGACCGTCAAGATGAAGGGCGCCAAGGGCGAGCTTTCGTTCACGCTGCCTGAGGAGCTCAAGGTCGAGAAGACCGAAGACGGCATCGAGCTCAGCCTCGTCGAGGACACCAAGAAGGCACGCTCCATGTGGGGCATGTCGCGTTCGATGGTGCAGAACCTCATCGTCGGCGTCACCGAGGGCTACACGCACACGCTCGAGATCCACGGCGTGGGCTTCAAGGCGGCTCTCAAGGGCAAGGATCAGTTGACGCTGTCGGTTGGCTTCAGCCACGACGTCGTTCACACGATCCCCGCCGGCGTCGAGGTCAAGGTGGGCGGCGCGAAGCAGGAGGTCGTGACGGTCTCCGGCATCGACAAGCAGCTCGTCGGCCAGGTCGCCGCAGAAATCCGCGCCTCGCGCAAGCCGGAGCCCTACCAGGGCAAGGGCGTGCGCTTCAAGGGCGAGCACGTCTTCCGCAAGGAAGGCAAGAAGAAGTAGGACCAACGTCATGGCCAATGCAAACCAGCAGTTCGAAAAGCGCCGCGCGCGCGTGCGCCGGACGTTGAAGGCCCGCGCTTCGGGTCGTCCGCGTCTCTCCATTCACCGCTCTTCGAAGCACATCTACGCCCAGATCATCGACGACGCGGCCGGCAAGACGATTGCCTCCGCCTCGAGCCTCGAGAAGGATCTGCGCACGTCTCTCAAGACCGGCGCCGACAAGGCTGCGGCAGCAGCGATCGGCAAGCTCGTCGCCGAGCGCGCGGTCAAGGCCGGCGTGAAGGACGTCGTGTTCGATCGCGGCGGCTACATTTATCACGGGCGTGTCAAGGCGCTCGCAGATGCTGCCCGCGAGGGCGGTCTCAGCTTCTGATGAAAGGAATTTGACAGTGGCACGTCCATCATCGAGAGACCGCGGCCGGGAGCGTGAGCGCGAGGAGCGCGAGAGCGAGTTCTCGGACAAGCTGGTCCACATCAACCGCGTCGCCAAGGTCGTTAAGGGCGGTAAGCGCTTCGGCTTCGCAGCGCTCGTCGTCGTCGGCGACCTCAAGGGCCGCGTTGGCTTCGGCCACGGCAAGGCTCGCGAGGTGCCGGAGGCGATCCGCAAGGCAACCGAGAGCGCACGCCGCAACCTGGTTCGCGTTCCGCTGCGCGACGCCCGTACGCTGCACCACGACAGCGAAGGCCGCCACGGCTCGGGCAAGGTGGTGCTCCGTTCGGCTCCGGCAGGTACCGGCATCATCGCAGGCGGCGCAATGCGCGCCGTGTTCGAGATGCTCGGCGTCCATGACGTCGTCGCCAAGTCGCTGGGCTCCACGAACCCCTACAACGTCGTGCGCGCCACGTTCGATGCGCTGAAGGAGCAGGAGAACCCCCGCTCCGTCGCCGCACGCCGCAACAAGAAGGTGTCTGAGATCGTCGCGCGTCGCCGCGATGGCTCGGCTGCCGACGTCGCCGCCGAGGCCTAAGTGACGGATGACGTGCGGATCGGAAGGCAACCGGCCATCCGATCGCAGCACGCCGCTCGCTGGTCCGCCGGACATAATTCGAGAAGGTAACGAGAAATGGCAGCCAAGAAGACGATCACGGTCGAGCAGATTGCGAGCCCGAACCGTCGGCCCGAAGTCCAGACCAAGACCCTGATCGGTCTCGGTCTCAACAAGCTGCATCGCCGCCGCGTTCTCGAGGACACGCCGGCTGTTCGCGGTATGGTCAACTCTATCCCCCATCTCGTCCGCATCGTCGACGAGAAGGGCCAGGCCTGAGACGAAACTGCCGGTGCCGCTCGAGGCCCGGCGATGAAGTCTCCAGTCAAAGACGAATAAGGAGCTCGGGGTCCCATGCGGCTCAACGACATCAAGGATAATCCCGGCGCACGTAAATTCCGCGTGCGTATCGGCCGCGGCATTGGCTCGGGCGTTGGCAAGACCGGTGGTCGCGGTGGCAAGGGCCAGACGGCTCGTACCGGCGTCGCGATCGGTGGCTTCGAAGGCGGCCAGATGCCGCTCCATCGCCGCCTGCCCAAGCGCGGCTTCAACAAGTTCGACCGCAAGTCGTGGAACGAGATCAACGTCGGCACGCTGCAGAAGGCCGTCGACGAGGGCAAGCTCAAGGCTGGCCAGTCGGTGGACGTTACCGCGCTCGTCGACGCCGGCATTCTCCGCCGTCCCAAGGACGGTCTGCGCCTGCTCGGCACGGGTGAGATCAAGGCCAAGCTCGCGCTGACGGTCAACCACGCGTCCGCAACGGCCAAGGCCGCCATCGAGAAGGCCGGCGGCTCCGTCAGCCTGATCGAGAAGAAGGTGCTGGCGGCCGACGAGGACAAGCGCAAGAAGTCGGCGGCGAAGAAGGCGGGCTCCGCCAAGAAGCCCGCTGGCGAGAAGTCCGAGGAATAGGCTGCTTCGGAGAGGCCTTCACCGGCGCGCGGATGACGCGAGCCGGCCGGAAGGCCTCTTTGCCGCGTGCCGATCCCGAGGGGGCTCGTCAAGTCGCGTCCGTGACACCAAGTAAAGGCCGTTCCAGGGGAGGAGCGGCCGAAGCCATGATCGGATGAGGCCACTTGAGGTCGCGCTGATCACGGTTCACGACCTTTGATCGAGAGCGCGATCGCCGCTAGAGTGCTTCCGGAAAAGTGTTAGAGCGGTTTTCCGACAGGAAGCACGGCAGGCCGGGAAGCAGGGGGATGTTATCGCCCCGCTTTTTGAAGGCGGTACGCTCGAGACCCTGATCGTTCGTGAGGCGGACGCGTACGCGTCGCGGACGAGAGCCAGACTCTAAGGCTTACGCAGCCGGGAGAGAACGACAATGGTATCCGCTGCCGAGCAGCTTGCCTCGAACCTCAACCTGGGCGCCTTCGCCAAGGCCCAGGATTTGAAGAACCGCATCTGGTTCACGCTGGGCGCGCTGATCATCTATCGTCTCGGCACCTTCATTCCGATTCCCGGCGTCGATGCCGGTGCATTCGCGGCCGCGTTCAAATCGCAGTCGTCCGGTATTCTCGGCATGTTCAACGTGTTCGCTGGCGGCGCCGTCGAGCGTATGGCGATCTTCGCCTTGAACATCATGCCCTACATCTCCGCCTCGATCATCATTCAGCTCATGACCTCGCTGTCTCCGAAGCTTGAGGCGCTGAAGAAGGAAGGCGAGTCGGGCCGCAAGCAGATCAACCAGTACACCCGCTATCTCACGCTCGTGCTCGCAGCCTTCCAGGCATATGGCATCGCCATCGGCCTCGAGGGCTCGCGTTCCGAAGCCGGCGCCGTCGTGGGCGATCCCGGCTGGTTCTTCCGTCTGACGACCGTGATCACGCTGGTCGGCGGCACCATGTTCCTGATGTGGCTCGGCGAGCAGATCACGCAGCGCGGCGTCGGCAACGGCATCTCGCTCATCATCTTCGCCGGTATCGTCGCCGGTCTTCCCTCTGCCCTCGTGGGTCTCTTCGAGATGGCCCGCACCGGCGCTCTCTCGACGTTCCTGCTTCTCGCGCTCCTCGTTCTCATGCTGGCCGTCGTCGCCGCCATCGTGTTCATCGAGCGCGCGCAGCGCCGCCTGCTGATCCAGTATCCGAAACGGCAAGTCGGTAACCGCATGTTCCAGGGCGATGCCTCGCATCTGCCGCTGAAGCTCAACTCCGCGGGCGTCATTCCGCCGATCTTTGCCTCGTCGCTGCTGCTGCTGCCCATCACGGTCGCGCAGTTCTCGTCGACGCAGGGCGGTGGACCCGAGTGGCTGCAGGGAATCGTGGCCTCTCTCGGCCATGGCCAGCCGCTCTATCTGGCGGTCTATGTCTCGCTGATCATCTTCTTCGCCTTCTTCTACACCGCCGTCGTTTTCAATCCGAAGGATACGGCCGACAACCTGCGCAAGCATGGCGGGTTCCTGCCCGGCATCCGCCCTGGCGAGAAGACGGCCGAGTATATCGACTACGTTCTGACCCGTATCACGGTGGTCGGTGCGATCTATCTGGCGGCCGTGTGCGTCATGCCTGAGATCCTCACCTCCTACGCGGCCGTGCCCTTCTACTTCGGCGGCACCTCGCTTCTGATCGCAGTCAGCGTGACCATGGATACCGTGGCCCAGATTCAAAGCCATCTGCTGGCTCACCAGTATGAAGGCCTGATCAAGAAGGCGAAGCTCAGGGGCGCGACGGGGCGGGGGCGGAGATGAAGCTGATACTTCTGGGACCACCGGGCGCAGGAAAAGGCACGCAGGCCGAATCCCTCGCCAAGCGGCGAGGTCTTGTGCAGCTCTCCACGGGAGACATGCTGCGCGCGGCGGTGAAAGCCGGCACCGAGATCGGCCGTAAGGCCGAGGCCATCATGAAGAGTGGCGGCCTGGTGTCGGACGAGATCGTGATCGGTATCATCGCCGAGCGTATCGAGCAGCCCGACTGCGCAAACGGTTTTATCCTCGACGGCTTTCCGCGCACCTTGAAGCAGGCGGCAGCCCTCGACGAGCTCCTCGATTCCAAGGGCACCATCCTGGACGCGGTGATCGAGCTCAAGGTTGACGACAACGCGCTGCTCGCCCGTATCGAGAACCGCGCGCGTGAAACGGTTGCAGCCGGCGGCACTGTTCGTGCCGACGACAACGCAGAAGCCCTCAAGACCCGTCTCATGGCTTACTACCGGGAGACGTCCCCCTTGATTGGTTACTATTTCGCCCAAGGCAAGTTGAAGACCATCGACGGCATGGCCCCCATTCCGGAGGTCGCGCGGAAGATCGACGAGCTCACGGGCGGAGCTTGAGTTAACGGTTGAGTAACGGCCCGGAGGCCGGCGCGCTTCACGAAAGCGCGGTGGCGGCCGGGAAAAGATGTCACAAGATCAAGGCGCAGGTTGACGAAGTATTATGACCAAGCTACAACACCGCGCTTTCAGGACGATGAAACGGAAGGATTGGTCCGTGTGGCGATCTTCGCCCGGGTCAGTTCGGTCCGTGTTTTTTCGTTGAATAACAGATGGATATCGCCGCTCTTTGCGGTCGATGAAGAAGCCTCCAGGAGACGGACGTGGCTCGTATAGCTGGTGTGAATATCCCGACGCAGAAGCGCGTTCTGATTGCGCTTCAGTACATCCATGGGATCGGGCCCAAGTTCGCAGACGAAATCTGCAAGCGCGTCGGCATCCCTGCCGATCGCCGGGTGAACCAGCTCACCGACGCTGAGGTTCTCCAGATTCGCGAGACCATCGACCGCGATTACGTCGTAGAGGGTGACCTCCGTCGTGAAGTTGCGATGAATATCAAGCGCTTGATGGACCTGGGCTGCTACCGCGGCCTGCGTCACCGCAAGGGCCTCCCCGTTCGCGGCCAGCGCACGCACACCAATGCGCGCACCCGCAAGGGCCCGGCCAAGCCGATCGCCGGTAAGAAGAAGGCCTAAGCGTCTTATCCGTTTCTGCGGCCGGCTCAGCCGGCCGTCCCACGTTCCGGCTGTCGCGGACAGCTTTTGATTTGGCCCGGCCGCCGGGCATGAGGAGTTCGATCACATGGCGAAAGAGGCACAGGGGCGTACGAAAGTCCGCCGCCGCGAGAAGAAGAACATCACGTCCGGCGTCGCCCACGTGAACGCTTCGTTCAACAACACCATGATCACCATCACCGATGCCCAGGGCAACACGCTGGCCTGGTCGTCGTCGGGCACCATGGGCTTCAAGGGCTCGCGCAAGTCGACCCCCTTCGCCGCTCAGATGGCCGCCGAGGACGCCGGCAAGAAGGCCATGGAGCACGGCATGAAGGTGCTCGAGGTCGAGGTTTGCGGTCCTGGCTCCGGCCGTGAGTCGGCGCTCCGCGCTCTCCAGTCTGTTGGTTTCCAGATCACCTCTATTCGCGACGTGACGCCGATCCCGCACAACGGATGCCGGCCGCGTAAGCGTCGCCGCGTTTAAGTAAGGCAAGCGAGTCCGGGACACTTCGACGGGTGGAATAGCGGCGCCACGCTCCCGTCCCCGGCCCCGGACTCATCCTCTGTTGGAAGCGTGCCGCCCTCCGGCGAGGCGGCGCCCAGAACCGCTACGAGGACCCCCCGTGACGAACGTACTGCAAAAGAACTGGCAAGACCTGATCAAGCCGTCGAAGCTCGAGATCACTCCGGGCCGCGATCGCACCCGCACCGCGACCATCGTCGCCGAGCCGCTCGAGCGCGGATTCGGCATGACGCTCGGCAACGCGCTCCGTCGCGTGCTGCTCTCCTCGCTCCAGGGCGCGGCCATCAAGACCGTGCAGATCGACGGCGTGCTGCACGAGTTCTCGTCGATCCCCGGCGTGCGCGAGGACGTGACCAACATCATCCTCAACATCAAGGAAATTGCGCTCCGCATCCATTCGGAAGGCGTGAAGCGCATGGTGTTGAAGAAGGAAGGTCCCGGACCGGTGAAGGCTGGTGACATCGAGACCGGCTCTGACGTCGACATCCTGAACCCCGAGCACGTGATCTGCCATCTCGACCAGGGCGCGCAGATCCGCATGGAGTTCACCGCCGACATGGGCAAGGGCTACGTGCCGGCCGAGCGTAATCGCCCGGACGACGCACCGATCGGTCTGATCCCGGTCGACAGCCTCTACACGCCGGTGACGAAGGTCTCCTACAAGGTCGAGAACACCCGCGAGGGCCAGATCCTCGATTATGACAAGCTGACGATGACCATCGAGACCGATGGCTCGGTCAAGGCCGAGGATGCCGTGGCACTCGCCGCCCGCATCCTGCAGGACCAGCTCGCTGTCTTCATTAACTTCGAGGAGCCGAAGAAGGCCGTCGAGGAGAGCCGCCATCCGGAGCTCGCCTTCAACGCCGCTCTCCTCAAGAAGGTGGACGAGCTCGAGCTTTCGGTTCGCTCGGCGAACTGCCTCAAGAACGACAACATCGTCTACATCGGCGACCTCATCCAGAAGACGGAAGCCGAGATGCTGCGCACGCCGAACTTCGGCCGCAAGTCGCTCAACGAGATCAAGGAAGTCCTGGCCGGCATGGGCCTGCACCTCGGCATGGAAGTGCCGAACTGGCCGCCGGACAACATCGAAGAGCTCGCCAAGCGCTTCGAGGATCAGTACTGATTTGGTGAAGGGCAGCGGAACCAAAATCCGCTGCCTTAAGCCCACGAACGAGGTGAGGCCAAAGAACCTCCCCGTAACAACCATAGCGAAAAGAGAGATAGACGATGCGACACAAGAAGCTGGGCCGCCGTTTCGGCCGTCAGAGCGCGCACCGCCAGGCCATGTTTTCGAACATGGCGGCCGCGCTCATCAAGCACGAGCAGATCGTCACCACGCTGCCGAAGGCCAAGGACCTGAAGCGCGTGATCGACAAGTACATCACGCTCGCCAAGCGCGGAGACCTCAACTCCCGCCGTCTCGCCGCAGCCCGCCTGCGCGACGAGGATCAGGTGAAGAAGCTCTTCGACGTGCTCGGCCCGCGCTACAAGGATCGTGCCGGCGGATACTCGCGCGTTCTGAAGGCCGGCTTCCGCTACGGCGATAGCGCGCCGCGCGCCGTCATCGAGCTGGTCGATCGCGACGAGTCGGTGAAGGGCGCCGAGGACAAGGCCCGCCACGAGGCCCAGAAGGCCGAAGAAGCAAACGCGTAAGCCGGCGCCTGTAACCAAGAAATTCGAACGGCCCCGTGCAATGCGCGGGGCCGTTTCTTTTGCGCTGACGAAGAAGCGAGAGGCCACGACGAACAGCGCGTGGCAGGGACGGCTCCGAAGCGGTGACGTATCTGGCGCGGGCCTTCGCCGGAGTAACGTCAGTTTGCAGGCATTCGGTCTCCACACATTCACGTCATCCCTGTGATGGCCGGGATCCGGACATGCCGCCGCATCCCGCACCGCTGCCTCCCGCAAAGAACCAAGTGCGCTAGGCGACCAGCGTCGACGGCTGAGGCGTCTGCTGATCGAAAAGCGCCTTGAATTCCTCCACGCCGAATGTGGTGACGATGTTGAGGTTCTCGTCCAGGATTTCATAAACGACGTTGTCGACGTTCCGGTTGCTGAAGAACACGATGACGTCCTGGTCTCCGCCGCCCTCCGTATGCGGCTCGCCATCCGCCTTTCCGGTCACGTAGCTGCCGACCGGCCGAACCTCTTTTAGCTCGCCGTTGGCGCGATAGATGCGCAGCTCCCCCTGGAGCACGAGCGTGATGTAGTCCGCGCGATGCCGGTGCCGCACGATTTTCGCGTGCGCGTCGAACTTGAACAGGATGTCGACGATCCGCTTGTCCTCGTCGACAGCGCAGACATGAAAGGCAACGTGGTCGAAGCCGTCGATGGTGTTCCAGCGGATGTTGCGGGTGTCGAAGGGAAGCGTGCTCATCGGGTTCCTCTAAAATGTATCCATTATTGGCTGCGGCCGGGCGTCTACCCGCTCCGCAGAGGAGTGATCTCCATAACGCCAACGTGACTTGTTCCGTGGTAGGCCGCTTGCCATTTTGTGCCACAGTCACGTAACGCCAGAGCATCGCGAGAGCCATGGCCGCCCGAATTTCCGGTGTCACCCGGGCCAGCTCCCTGGGGCCGATCTCAGAGTTCATGGAACGGCACGGCGGATCCATCGCCCGCGTGCTCCGGGATGTCGACCTGCCGTTCGCGCTTCTGGAGCAACCCGAGATCATCGTGCCGCTGCGGGAGCAGTTCCGGCTGCTCGAGCGATCCGCGCGCGAAACGGGCGACGCCTATTTCGGCGCGCGCCTGGGCCAAGCCGTGAGTAGTCCCGGGCTCAGCGCTTACGGTGCCTGGGTCTGTTCCGCGGATACGTTGCGCAACGCCATGAAGCGCGCGGAGGCGGGGCTCGCGACCATGCTGCAGACCTCGACGAACCTTCATGTGGCGCGTGAGGCAGGCGCCATCCGCTGGTCGATCGAGTTCGTCGAGCCCGAGACTGACGGGCGCCATCACAACGAGCTGCTTGGCGTCGGATACATGATGGACCTAGTCCGTGTGTATGCCGGCAGCAAATGGCGCCCGGACGTCGTGATGACGGCGCTGCCGTCGGGCGAGCCGCGCGGAGAGCTCGAGCGCATTTTCGGCACCAACGTCTCGAATGGCCACGCCATGTCGTCGATCGTGTTCGACGCGGCGTTGCTCGACCGGGGAGCATTCCGTCCCGTGCCCGGATCCACGCCGGAAAATGCGGCCCACGAGCCGCCGGTGCCGGAGAACGGCGATACGCTTGCCGCGCTCGCGGCCGTAACGGAGCTTGCACTGCACGAAGGCTATCCGCGTATCGATTGGGTCGCCGCAAAGCTCGGCACGACGCGCCGCACCCTGCAGCGCCACTTGAATGCCCACGGCAAGACCTTCAACGGCCTTGTCGAGGAGACGTTGTTCCGGCATGCGAGGACACTGCTTGCCGAGGATATCCTGCCGGTTACGGAGATCGCATTCCGATTGGGCTATGCGGATGCGGCGCACTTCACGCGCGCATTCCGCCGATGGGCAGGCGTCGCGCCGAGCGTCTACAGGGAGACGGCCGCAGGCGCCGCGTGACTAGCCGGCCAGAGCAGGCTAGAACGCCGCCTTCAGCGAGAAGGCACGATGTCCATAGACGATGTCGGCGACCTGCCAAGAGCTTCCGGATTTCACCATTTTCAGATCGACCGTTCTCGGCTCATCGAAGTTCTTGAAGGTCGCCCGCCCGGTTGCGCTGTTTGCGCCCGCGTCGACGATCGCGAGCTGGAGGTCGCTCACCTTGCAGTCCTGCCCGTCCACCAGCACGTCGAAATCGAGATCGCCGGTTTCGGCAGCCTTAGAGACCGTCTTGGCCAGCGCCGGTGTGAAGTAGGTCTTCGCGATGGCCTCCAAATCGTAGGCCGCGCCTTGTCCGTCTCCGCCGCACATTTCCGCGACCTGCCCGTAGATCTCGTCCAGGACCACCTGCGGATCGCTTCCGCCCGCCAGGGCCGCGCTCGTGGTGACGACGGCACAGAGGACAAGGGATGCAAGGCCGATCAGATGGTGTCGCAGGGAAAGGGTCATCGCGTATCGCTCCATGGCCGGAGGGGTGTCAGCTTAGCATACCGTCGGAGAGGATCTTCTGCAGGCGTGGGTCTTCGATTTCGAAAAACGCAACCTCGATCCGCTGGTTCACTTCGGGTCGCGTGAGGAAGGCGCCGATCATGTCGGCCTCCCGGTCGTGGCTCCTCTCGAGATAGGCGGAATGCAGATAGGTCCGCCCGCCGGATACCAGCAGGCGGTCGCGCAATGCCGCCATATGGACCGCGGCGCCCGGACTTTCCGCTTTGTCCCATACGGCAAGCACACGGCCGAGATCTCCGGCGGCCGTTACGACCAGCGTGAGCACGTCGGTGAGATCGAAAGAGAGCCGCCAGCCGGCCGGCCAGAGCGAAAGATCGAGGCGCGAAAGGCTCGCGACCATCAGGGCATCGAAGAAGGCGTCGATGAGATCCACTTCTTCGCTCGGCCATTTCGCACGCCACCCAGCGTTCCCTATGCGGCGCAGGCAGATGTCCACGCCCATGCTGTCAGGAGGGTCGTCCTCAGCGAGAAGCTCGAAGTAGCGGGGAAGAAAATAGCGCATCTGGCACGCCACCGGACCGTCGTCCCAGTCGTGGGCGGAGTTGGTGTATTCGGCCAGAAGATGAGACGAGATCTTGCGCAAGGGCGTGCGGATCAGCTCGCGCTCCGTCTCCTCCGTCATGCAGCAATTGCAGTGGCACACGGTGAGCGTCCGCTGCAGCTCGTAGCCGCTGAACACGCGGTACGCGTCATCGACGATGTGCCTCAGTTCCGGCGTCATGCTGCCAGCCCATTCATGCGATCCCTCGACCCCGAGTAGGAGCAGGAACGGCAGAGAGCCGGCTGTCCCCGGCGTTACAGCTCGAGAGACTTTCGCACCTCGAACACTTCCATGATGCGAGCGCCCCTGTGCGGGCCATCCACCACGAAAGTCCAGCGCCCTTCAGTGAAGGTGTCGCACATCTTCACGCCCTTGATCAGGATCCAGTGGCCTTCCTTGCCTTTGTGGATCGCCAGGATGTAGTGCGCCCAGGCGTTGCGCGGCTTCTGCATCCACGTCCACACGGTGGGGCGCTTCTTGCGCTCCAGATGCATGTAGGTTTCTTTGAGCACCATCTGAAAGCCGTAGACGGCGAGCGCGCCTTCCACTTCGTCGGCATAGGTGCCCTTGACGCGATACTGCAGATCCGCCGGAAGCTTTCGATAGGCATTCACAGCCATCTCGACCTTGCTGATCGGATAGCCCGTGATCGCAGACAGCACATAAGGCCCGCAGAACGCCACGCGCCCGGTATCGTTGCGCGCATCGTTGAGCGAGGATGTGAGTGTCGGCGGAAGGCTGTTGAGATCGGACATCGCACGAGACCGAAGCAGCAAGATTAAGGAACTCTTGCCGGAAACGGTTTACGAAAGGTTAACGACCTAGTGGACGTCTTAGCGCAGGCGTGAAGCTGGCGCGACGGAGGCCGTCGCCGGGCATCCGAGCGTCTCCGAAAGAGCGGAGGCGAGCTGGTCGGTCGTGTCGGCCGTCGCATAGATGCCCCCGGTCTCGTCTGCGAGGCAACGCTCGATGAACGCCGGTGCCGGGCCTGTCATCGGCTTGAGCCTCCATCCGATAACGTGCACGGTAATCGAGGGATGCTGCGATTTGAGTTCGCGCGCCAGCGCGCACGCGTCACCCCCGCAAGTGTCTTCGCCGTCTGTGAGCGCGACGATCACTGCGGGCTTGTTGCTGTGCTGGAGCAGGGCCGCGGCCTGCCGCACCGAGGTCGTCAACGCGGTGCGCCCCTGCGGACGCAGTTTGTCGATCTCCTTCATGATGCGCTCGCCCGCGTTCGGCGAAGGCGCAAGCCGCAGATCCACGTTCTTGCAGGTGTCGAAATTCCGCCCCGGCCCGTAGACCACGAGGCCGAGCCTCCGCGCGCGCGAGGCGGCGGGCAGGACTTTGACGAGCGCCTGGCGCACGCGATCCATGCGCGAGGGCGCGCCGTCGGGGAAATCCGTGGCGGCCATCGATCCCGATGCGTCGAACACCAGCATGGCGTCGTCCACGCACGACGGCTTTTTGTCGTCGGCCGCAAGGGCCTGAGGCGATCCGCAGAGAAGCGCGATCGCCGTGATCGTTTGAAGATGCCGCCGCACTGTCGCTGTCTGCCGAGCCCGCTGGTGTACGATACAGGGCGGCCATTAGAGGCTGGGCGGGGCGAGGGGGCAATCGGCTTTGCCGCGGCGACACGGCCTTGTGATGAAGCGCGAGGTGGAGTGCCGAGTATTCCGGTGAGGGTTGCCAATGATCCCGTGATGCCCTGGGGCGGCGGCAGCCCGCGGCCTCAGCTCCAGCGGCGGTTGGACCACATCCACTGCTCGGGGGCTTCGCGCACCCAGATCTCGAACTGCTTTTGCATCTCCACCATGATCCAGCGGACATCCTCGCCGATGTTCTTGGTGCGCGGGACGCGCAGCTCCTTGATCTCGATCTCGAACCTGGATGAGGTGCCGATGCGCTTGCAGCACGACATCCACACGCGGCTGCCCACGCGCCGCGCGATCATGGCGCCGATCGCCTGTGTTTTCGCGTCATGGCCGAAGAAGGGGACCGGAAGCCCCGTCCTGTCGTAGAGATCGCACACGAGGCCGAGGCGCCCGCCATTGCGGACGAAGTCGGTGAGGATGCGTGCGGTCTTCTGGTCGTCGCCGTGCTCGCCCTCGACCTTGCCGCGCCCGAACAATCCGCCGGGATAGAGATTGCGGCGCTGCCAGCGGAGGTAGCGGTCGATGTAGGGATTGTTGACCGAGCGATAGACCGCGGCCGGATTGGCGCGCGCTTCCACGAACGGCCAGATCGAAAGCTCCCAGTTGCCCATGTGCAGCGACACGCCGATGGCGGGCCCGAGCTTGTTCTTGTAGCGGCTGAAGAGGCGTTCCGAAGCGATGCGGATGCGCGCGGGATCCTGGATGATACGGTCGATCTGCATCGTCTCCGCCATCACGCGGCCTAGGTTTTCCCAATGCGCCATGCAAATTCGCTGGCGCTCCGCTTCCGGCATGTCGGGAAACGCAATGGCGAGGTTCGCAAGCGCCCGCTTGTGGCGCTTGGGATTGATGCGGGGCGCCAGCACCCGCCACGCCTTGGCCGAGAGGGCGGTCGCGGTCTCGAGCGGCAACAGCCTCACCAGTCCCACGATGAGACGGAGGAGGGCGTATTCGAGGCGAAACTGAAGATCGCGGCCGAAGCTGATGCGGTTGGAAGACATCAAGGTCCTGAAAAGCTTGGCTCCAAGGAGCGCGCTGGGCGTATCCTAGACTGGGTGCCAATTGGCGCGGAGCGCGTCAAGCGGCGGAATGATGGGAAGGTGATGCGCGTTGGGCGAGCAGCCTCGCGCCATCCGGCAACAGCAAACCCGGAAGCTCGCGTGAGGGCTGGAGCCCTTCGCGGATGGCGAAGCGGCGGAGCGGGCCGAGCGCCTTCAGCGCGACGATGCCAAGTCCGCGCGCGAGATGAACCGGCACCAGATCCGAGATCAGCGAACGGTTCAGCACGTCGATCGTGGTGATGCGAGACGACACATCCGGTTTTCGCCGGGCGCTATAGGCGTCCAGCGTGGCGGCACCGCCGGGATCGCGCCCTTGGGCGAGCGCATCCGCTACGCAATCGGCGAGCGTCGCGGCATCGCGGAAGCCGAGGTTGAGCCCCTGCGCGCCAATCGGCGGGATGACATGCCCCGCTTCCCCGACTAGCGCCACGCGGTTGAGGCCGAAGCGTTCCGCGGTGAGGCCGGAGAGCGGGAAGACGGCGCGAGGTCCAATCTCGCCCACGGTTCCGAGGAGGCCCTGCAGGCGCTCCTCCAGGATTGCGCGGAAGTCCGCTTCCGAGAGCGCAGCGAGGCGCTGGGCTTCGTCCGGCCGCTCGACCCAGACGAGGCTCGACCGCAAACCGGGGAGCGGCACCGTCGTGAACGGACCGGCCGGCCGGTGGAACTCCGTCGAGATACTGCGGTGAGGCCGCGTGTGATGAAACGAGGTGGCGATTGCGGCCTGCTCATAGCGCCACGTTCGCGTCTCGATGCCAGCGGCTGTCCGGCAGAGCGAGTTGCGTCCGTCGGCGCCCGCGACCAGCGCGGCGTCGAATTCATCGCCCTCCCGCGTCGTGAGGGAGATGGTCTCGGCGCCCGGCGTCACCGTCGCCACGCCTTGGGTGGCATGGAGGGCGACCCGGCTGCCGGGCTGCGCCGCAGCCGCCAGCAGACCCGAGACGAGCGCTCCGTTCGGGACATTCCACCCGAAGACATCGAGCCCCACCTCGGATGCCGTGAACACAACCTCGGGGGCCCGTAGCAGCGCGCCCGTGTCGTCGATGATGCGGATGCCGGTGATTGGCGCGCTCTGGGGTGCGATGGTCTCCCAGGCGCCGAAGTTCTTCAGAAGCTCGATGGAGCCCGCGAACAGTGCCGCGGTGCGATTGTCCGGCGCCTGGCCCTCCGTGCGGTGGGGAGGCGCCGCGAGCACCACGTCGGCACCGGCTCTTCCGAGCGAAAGCGCGGTGGCGATTCCGGCCGGTCCGCCGCCAACGACTGCCGCTGTAACACGCCGCCTCATCCGACCTCTCCTAGCCCGAGAATACCGACCATCGACCTTACATTTTGGGCGCGATGTCGATGATGACAATCAATCCCGTGTCCGCGCAAAACCTTATGCCGCAATAAAAGTGTCACGAAAATACCGAGGTAAAAAACCCGGCGGGTGCGAGCCCGGCACTGGGCCTTCGTAGTGAAACTGTCACAAAGGCTTTTGCGCTTACGCCATTGGAAAGTTTGAGTTTATCTCCGCCCATCCACAGCGGTTGGGCAAGTGGAGATTGCTCGCCCAGGTCCGCTTCGTGGGGAGGGTCAAAGATCGGAAGTTCGTGCCTGAGAGATGAGGCGCGGCGAAATTTATGAGGAGTTGGGCATGACTGGGGGTTTCATGGTGTCGGCAGGACGGCTGTCGCTGCTCGCAGCGGCAGGCTATCTGCTGCTGGGGGGTGCGTCCGCCCAAGCTGCCGATCTCGGGGGCAATTGCTGCGCGGATCTCGAGGAGCGCATTGCCGAGCTGGAAGCAACCACCGCGCGTAAGGGCAACCGCAAGGTTTCGCTGACCATGTACGGTCAGGTGAACGAGGCGGTGATGTACTGGGACGACGGCTTCGAGAGCAACGCCTACCAGGTCACCAACGACAACTCGCGCACGCGCATCGGCTTCAAGGGCGACGCGAAGATCACGGGCGACTGGAAGGCCGGTTACGTCATCGAGATCGGCATCCGCTCGGCGAGCTCCAAGCGCTTCACGCAGGACGAGGACGATGTCGACGCTGGCCTCGATCTCCGTCACAGCTACTGGCACATCGGCAGCAAGACCTACGGTAAGGTCTCGGTCGGCCAGACTGGCGGCGCTAGCGAGAGCATCACGGAAATCAACCAGACGCAGACCTCGTCGATCGCCAAATTCTCGGATCAGGAGGATACCGGTCTCGGCCTCGGTCTGCGCCAGGCTAACGGCAACATCCTTCTCGACGCCGGCACGGGCAACCCGTTCTTCACGTGGCGCCGCCTGATCCGCGACTACGGCGATCAGCCGGGTGAAGGCCGCCGCCACAACCTCGTCAAGTACGACACCCCGGAAATCGCGGGCTTCCACGGTACTGCGAGCTGGGGCGAGGACGACACTTGGGAAATCGGCCTGCGCTATAAGGGCGAGTTCGCCAACCTGAAGGTCGCTGCAGGCATCGCCTACGGCGAGAACAGCGAGCAGAAGTCCAGCGCCGGTGCCGTTGGCTTCGAATGCTCGGCTCAGACCTCGCAGGTCGTTGGAAGAACCGGCAAGGATGCCGAGTGCAACCAGTTCGGCGGCTCTATCAGCATCGTGCATGAGCCGACCGGCCTCTTCCTGAACGCCGCTGGCGGCACCGCCACCGACGAGCTCATTCTGCGTTCGAACCGCTTCGTGGGCGTCACCGGCGCCGATGACGAGAGCACCTTCTGGTCGCTCGAGGCCGGCATCGAGAAGAAGTTCTTCGATCTCGGCAAAACCACCATCTTCGGTCAGTACTACGAGAACGAGGGTGGCTCGAACGCTCGCCGCCAGGTTCTGGTGGACGGCGTCGGCACCTCGCGCATCCTCGGCACCGAACTCACGTCCTACACCCTGGGCGTGGTGCAGGGTCTCGATGCGGCAGCCATGCAGCTCTACCTGTACTACCGTCACTACGAGGCCGACGTCACCACCAAGGCCGGCTCCTCGGGTAACGGCGGCGCTGTCACCGATCTCAACCTGGAAGATCTGGACGTCGTCACCGCTGGCGGCATCATCAAGTTCTAGTCTCGCGCAAGCCGAGGCAGGGATAACTGAAGGGGTCACCGCGAGGTGGCCCCTTCTTGCGTTTTCCGGGGCCTTGCACGGCCGTTTGTTGCGTAGGGGCAACTACCGAGGGGTATAAGCTCGTTTGTGACAGCCGGAAGGGCCTGTTGTTACAAAAGTCTCATACTGCTCCCGTAGAGCTACCTAGGTATTTTCGTTTTGGGCAGTACTTAGGTTGGGGAATTCGTTATGACGAAGACGACGAAGGTAACGGGCAGCTTGGCGGCGGTCGCCGCGAGCTGTCTCGTTTGGGGGGCATCCGCGGTCCAGGCCGCCGATCTTGGCGGCAACTGCTGCGCGGATCTGGAAGAGCGGATTGCCGAGCTTGAGGCCACCACGGCACGCAAGGGCAACCGCAAGGTCAGCCTGACCATCTCGGGCTGGGTCAACGAGGCCGTGTTCTTCTGGGACGACGGGCGCGAGAGCAATGTCTACGTCGCGACGAACTCGCTCGAGCAGTCTCGCTTCAAGTTCGCGGGCGAAGCCAAGATCACCGACGGCTGGTCGGCCGGCTATGTGATCGAGATCGGCGTCTGGGGCTCGGCTTACAAGGGTGTTGACGCGAGCACCGACGACGGCAAGGACAACGGCGTCACCAACGGCCTCCTGGTCCGTAAGAGCAACTGGTTCATCAAGAGCAAGGATCTCGGCAAGTTCACCGTCGGCCTCGACGGCACGGCCACCTATCACTTGCTGGACGACGCGAATACGACGGTCACGCGCAACTACGCCGACGCCGAGGCCGCCGCCGTTGCCCTGGCTTCCTTCAAGGAGGTCAACACGGGCAACAAGTGGACTGATATGATGGGTGGCTTCAACGGTGCGACCCCCGGCCAGAGCGGCCGCCGCAACGTCGTTCGCTACGACTCGCCCACCATCGCCGGCTTCGTTCTGACGGCCGCCTGGGGCGAGGACGACATGTGGGACATGGCGCTGACCTACAAGGGTGAGGTCGGCGACTTCAAGCTCACCGCCAAGGCCGGTTACGGTGAGAGCACGGACCCGGTCACCAACAAGGGCCGTTGCGCGGTCGGCACGGGTGATTGCCAGTGGTGGGGCGTGGCGGGCACCATCCAGCATGCGCCCACCGGCATCTACGTCTACGCAGGCTACGGCGCCGACTCGATTGACCTCAAGGCCTCGCAGGCGGGTGAGGATGACGAGAGCAACACTTGGTTCGTGCAGGGTGGTATCGAGAGCAAGCTCGTTGCGATCGGCAAGACCACATTCTTCGGCGAGTACCGTCACGACGACGTCGGCATCTCCGCCAAGGCTTCCAGCTCCGACCTCAACTTCTGGGCCGCGGGCGTCATCCAGAGCATCGATAACGCCGCCATGGATCTCTACGTGATCTACCGGCAGGCCGAAGGCGACGTGCATCTGACCAAGGGCGCGGCCAAGACCGAGCTCGAGGATTTCGATGTGCTGATGACGGGCGCGCGCATCCAATTCTAAGTCGCTCGGCGCGTGAAAACATGGGAAGGGCTGCCCTGAGGGCGGCCCTTTTTCATGGGGCGAGCACCCGGCTTGAACCCGTTGCCGGTGGACAAGTGTGGAAAACCTGTGACGCCCGAATGTGCAGCCGCGAAATAGCGTCCGCTTCGCCGGGGGCAGGGGAAAATGTGGCGAACTCAAGCCCTTGCAAGGGTAATCAAAAGACGCTTGGCGATCCTAAGACGCTGTGACCGCAGCGCCACATTGCAGAGCAACCACACCTGGATCGGGAAACGTTCATCGCCGCTTAACTACGCTCGAACATTCTTGTCACGGGCGGTCTGAAGCCTCATCTTCACGAGTCAGAAGAGAGCGGCACTGCGGGGAATTCGATGAAGTTGGTTGGGTATATCGCAACGGGATTGGCGCTGGCGCTCGTCAGCAGCTCGACCCTTGCCTTCCAGGAGCAGGGTGGCGCTCCGGTGACACCTGCCCCGTCCGAGCCCCAGGCGACTGCGCCGGCCGGCAAGGATCTTAACTTCTCCGTTCCCAAGGTCGAGGGCGAAAGCGCAGGTACGGAAGTCCGCATTCCGGGCCTCGGTAAGCTCGGCGTTCTCCCGAAGATGGATTTTGGCCTCGAGCTGCTGTACGGCGCGAACGACAGCAAGCCGCAGAACGAGCCGGAGCAGCCGGCAGAGGATCTGACGATCCGTGGCTCCGTGAAGCACAATTTCTAGCTGCTTGAGCGGGTTATGCAATTCAAAGGAGCGCCTCGAAGCGCTCCTTTTTTGTTTTTGGGAGCGTTGCGCCCGCTTTCAGAAAAGCGTCATGCTGGGCGGATAGCGTCCCTCGGCCGACACGGGTGTTCCGGTCCTCGGAACACCTGTGACTCTTAAGCATTTTTCGACGAATCCAGGACCGTTCCGCGCCGGAAAATGCAAGAAACGGAGCATGACACCTTGGAGACGGACCAGCCCGAATTGCGCGGCGGCGTCTCAATCAGAAGGGCTCGAAAATGCGCATAGCCGTCGTTGGCTCGGGATATGTGGGACTTGTCTCCGGCGCCTGCCTCGCCGATTTCGGCCACGAGGTCACCTGCATCGACAGCAACGACGACAAGGTCAAGGCGCTGCAAGACGGCATCATGCCGATCTATGAGCCCGGCCTCGACCAGATCGTCGCCCGGAACTGCCAGGCCAAGCGGCTGGTCTTCACCACCGACCTCAAGGAGCCGGTGAAGAAGGCCGACGCGGTGTTCATCGCCGTCGGCACCCCCTCGCGTCGCGGTGACGGCCATGCCGATCTCTCCTACGTCTATGCGGTCGCGCGCGAGATCGCCGCCAACGTCCAGGGCTTCACCGTCGTCATCACCAAGTCGACCGTTCCCGTGGGCACCGGCGACGAGGTGGAGCGCATCATCCGCGAGGCCAATCCCGAGGCCGATGTGGCCGTGGTCTCCAACCCCGAATTCCTGCGCGAAGGCGCCGCGATCGAGGACTTCAAGCGCCCCGATCGCATTGTGGTCGGTATCGAGGACGAGCGCGCCCGCGCGGTGATGACGGAAGTCTATCGCCCGCTCTATCTCAATCAGGCGCCGCTCATGTTCACGGCGCGCCGCACCTCGGAGCTGATCAAGTACGCGGCGAACGCGTACCTCGCCATGAAGATCACCTTCATCAACGAGATGGCGGATCTCTGCGAGGCCGTCGGCAGCAACGTTCAGGACGTCGCTCACGGCATCGGTCTCGACAAGCGCATCGGCTCGAAGTTCTTGCACGCAGGCCCCGGCTACGGCGGCTCGTGCTTCCCCAAGGATACGCTCGCGCTCGTCAAGACCGCGCAGGACTACGGAAGCCCGCTGCGCCTGATCGAGACGACGGTCGCAATCAACGATCAGCGCAAGCGCGCCATGTCCCGCAAGGTCGCGCGCGCCATCGGCACCGACATGCGCGGCAAAACCATCGCGATCCTGGGATTGACGTTCAAGCCCAACACCGACGACATGCGCGAGAGCCCCGCGATCTCCATTATTCAGGGGCTGCAGGACAACGGCGCGATCATTCGTGCGTTCGATCCCGAAGGTATGGAAGCCGCGAAGGATTACCTATCCGGCGTGACGTTCGGCTCTGACCCCTATTCCATTGCCGAGGGCGCCGACGCCCTCGTTCTCGTGACGGAGTGGGATGCGTTCCGCGCGCTCGATTTTCCCCGCTTGAAGGGCGTGATGCGCGAGCCCCTCCTTGTCGATCTCCGAAATGTCTACCGGCGCGAGCAGATCGCGCGGCACGGTTTCCGCTACATCAGCGTTGGCCGCCCGAGGGAGGACATTGCCGCGGCTCTGAGCGCGGCGGCCGCCGAGTAAGGTCCGCCGTCCCCTTCTGGTGTGTGTCGCGCCTTTTGCGGCGCAAAATTCTCGTGCATGATACGGATACGCACAAAAAGACGGCAAATAGAAGATTTTATTAGAGTTTTGCTGATTATGCTCGTTCGCGCTAATGCCTCGGACGACATGCCATGGAACAAGCCCGTTATTTTACGGCGCTGACAGACAGCATTGAACGAGCCAGAACGCATCGCGATGCCCCTCTCATCGTAGGGACAGCGGTTGCGTATGGTGTCGCTGTCTATTTGGCCATCAGTCTGACGCGCAACTCGACCTACGTCGCGGCCATCTGGCCGGCTAACGGCATTTTGCTGGCAGCGCTTCTCACCTGTCCGAGACCGGTTTCGCGCTACATCCTCGTGGCGGCCTGCTTTTTGGCGAACGCCACAGCCCTGACGCTCAACGGAGACCAGTTGGCCACGGTGCTGACCTTCGCCAGCGTCGGCCCCACTGAATGCGTCCTTGCCTTCTACCTTGTGCACCGCGCTTGCGGGCGGCATGTCGAGCTGACCGAGGTCTGGAGCGTGATCAAGTTCGTGGCCGTTTGCCTGGCCGCGCCGATCCTGCCTGCCGCTTTCGGTGCGGCGGCTGCGATGCTGATATTCGGCGCTCCGTTCGCCGAGGCCTGGACTACTTGGTACCTCTCGGACAGTCTGGGTCTTCTGATCGTCACCCCGACCATCGTGCTTCTGAACGCGAAGCCAAATCCGTACAGCGTCGTTCCCTCTTCCGAGAGCGTGCTTCGCCACTTTCTTCTACTCACGGTCGCTTCGCTCACCGTGTTTCTCCAGTCGTCGGTGCCGCTCCTTTTCACGCTCGTTCCTATTTCCGTTCTGATCGCGTTTCGCCTGGGCTCCCGCTATGCGGCCATGGCGACGCTATGGCTCACGGTCGTGTCCCTGACGTGCACCTACCAGGGTTGGGGACCGGTTTCCTTGATGAATGAGCAGAGCACGAGCACCGGCATTTGGGTGGTGCAGCTCTTCAGTTTCGTGAGCGTGCTGACGTCTCTCCTCGTCGCGGCGGAAATTGCCGAGCGGGATCGGCTCAAGGGGGAGCTGGAGAGAGTGTCCAGGCTGGCCTCGGAGCGGCGCGAGCAATTGGATACGGCCCTCGATGCCATGTCCCAGGGCGTATGCCTGTTCGACCGCGATGCCCGTGTCGTCGTGCGCAACAGTCAATTCCTGGAGATCTACGGCCTGACCAAATACCAGGCGCCGCCCGGTACGTCGCTGATCGATCTGCTCGACATCTGCCGGAGTGCCGGAGCGGTTCCCGAAGAGGGATCGACCATCGAGCTGGACATCGACAGCGACACCGAACAGCACCTCGTTGGCGGGCGCTTCGTGCGCATCAACCAGCGCGTCCTGCCCGACGGGGGCGTCATCTGCACGTATACGGATTTCACCGCCGAAAAGCAGGCGGAGACCGAGCTGCTCCACCGCACCCTGCACGACGTTTTGACCGGCTTGCCGAACCGCCGCCTGCTGGTCGAGCGCATCGACGAAGCGCTCGAGAGCGCCAAAACCGGCAAGCAGGCCGTCGTCATGCTGCTCGACATCGACTACTTCAAGTCCGTCAACGACAACCTCGGGCACGCAGCCGGAGATGGCCTGTTGCGAGTGGTTGCAGACCGGCTTCGCTCCTGCGTCCGCGAGGATGATACGATCGCTCGTCTGGGCGGCGATGAATTTGCCCTGCTTCTGCGAGACGGCGATCAGCCGTGCGATGCATCGGCCGTCGCCCGGCGCATTCTCGACGTCGTGAGGCAGCCGGTCGTGCTGGAAGGCAAGCTGACCCGTGTCGGCATGAGCATCGGCATCGCGCGGCCGCCCGAGGACGGCACGACGACCGACGAGATCCTGAAAGCGGCCGATGTCGCGCTCTACAAGGCCAAACGCAGCGGACGCGGAAAATTCGCCTTCTTCGATGCGGCAGCCGATGCGGGCGCCTGCTCGGCACGCCGCCTGGAAAGCGAGCTGCGCCGCGCCATCGACGAGCAGGAATTCCACATCGTCTACCAGCCGATCACAGCAGGCTCGTCGGGTGACATCGCCGCCCTCGAGGCGCTTGTCCGCTGGCACCATCCCGAGCTTGGCGTCATCTCGCCCGCGGAATTCATTCCGCTCGCCGAGCACAACGGTCTCATCGTCGAGATCGGTGATTGGGTGCTGGAAAAGGCCTGCCGGGATGCCGCCAGCCTGCCGGCTGGTATCAAGATCTCCGTCAATCTTTCACGAGTGCAGGTTTCGGATCGTGATTTCGTGGCGCGGGTGGCGCAGATCCTTGAACGCACAGCGCTTCCGCCGGGGCGCCTCGAGCTCGAGGTCACCGAGACGGCGATCCTCGACAACGAGACCAACGCCTGCCGCGTCCTGGAAGAGCTGCGCGAGCTTGGCGTCTCGGTTGCGATCGACGATTTCGGCGTCGGCCAGTCTGCCTTGAGCTGCCTCAGGAGCTTGCCGATCGGCCGCATCAAGATAGACCGCTCGTTCGTGAACGACCTCGCAACCGACCTCAGGGCCCGCTCGATCTTCGTCGCAGTGGTGTCGCTCGCAAAATCGCTTGGCATCAAGACGACGGCCGAGGGGATCGAGACCGAGCAGCAGCGCATTATCGCCGCTCTCGCCGGATGCGATCACCTGCAAGGCTACCTTCTGGGTCGCCCCCAGGCGCTCGAAAACTTCGACTTCGACAGGGGGCCGGCACCGCGCATCAAGGCGCCGCTCGACATCGCGAGCTGAGCGCGCGTCCGCGCTCTCCGTCTAGAGCCCGAGATCCGAAAGCCCCGGATGGTCGGCAGGCCGCGGACCCAGCGGCCAATGATATTTGCGCTCGCTCTCCATGATCGGCTTGTCGTTGATGCTGGCAAAGCGGCGGCGCATCAGGCCGGCTTCGTCGAACTCCCAGTTCTCGTTGCCGTAGGAGCGGAACCACTGGCCGCTGTCGTCGTGCCATTCGTAGGCGAACCGCACGGCAATGCGGTTGCCGCCGAAGGTCCACACCTCCTTGATCAGCCGGTAGTCCAGCTCGCGGGCCCACTTCCGCGTGAGAAAGGCGATGATCTCGTCGCGGCCCTGCGGAAACTCGGCGCGATTGCGCCATTGGCTATCCGGTGTGTAGGCGCCTGCGACGCGATTGGGATCACGCGTGTTCCAGGCGTCCTCTGCCATACGCGCCTTCTGGGCAGCTGTTTCGGCCGTGAAGGGAGGAAGTGGTGGGCGCGGTGTCATGGGCGGCTCCTTGAGGCGGATCGAGCAGGTGGCGGCGATTGGAGAATAGCGAATTCGGCGCGCCTGCGCATGAGCTCATCCAGCCCCAATCTCCGATGCTCTGCGGGCGCACGTTCGATGGCGGATCGCCGCGTGGACGATGAGGTGAGCACTGACTTTAGAAAACAGGTTTTTGAAATTGCAAAGGCAACGCTTTTGCGTTGCACAATAGAAAAGCAAAATTAGGTTGATTAGAAAATTTAAAAACGCTTTCGACGCAAAACGTATGCGCGTCAAATAAGGATTGGAATTAAATCAAAATTGAGCGGCGTGCGCAAATTTTAGGCATTCGAACTTCATAAGAGGGGAACGCCTGTCATGCACGCAATCCAACTTTTTCAGAAAGTCTCGATCGGTAGCCGGCTTACAGCCGGGTTCTCGCTCGTGGCCGGTGTTATGGCTGTCGCCGTGGGGGCGACAATCTGGACGGTTTCCGGCCTTTCGACATCCTTCGACCGTATGACGGGGCTTCGCGTGCCGGTGGCCTTGATCAGCACGGAGCTCGAAAGCGACGTAAGCGCCACACTTGCGACCCTGCGCGGATACCTGCTGACCGGCGACGAGAAGATGAAGGCGGAGCGCGCGACTGCGTGGAAAGCGCTTGGAAAAGCATCGAGCAATTTCGATACCTATGCCGAGCGTTTCACGAATGCGGAAAACAAGGCAAAATGGGCCGAGGTGAAGGCGCTTTTGGAGGAGTTTAGAACGGCCCAGGAGAGCGCCGAAAATGTAGCTTTCACAAGCGACGCGTTTCCCGCGACGAAGCTTCTCGTCGAGGAAGCAGCTCCCCGCATGAGCGCGATGCTCGCCGAAATAACGAAAATGATCGATGAGGAGGAGAACCTCGAAGCCACCCCCGAGCGCAAGCGCCTGCTGAAGAGCATGGCCGATGTGCGCGGCAATCTGGCGGCCTCCGCCGCGCAGCTCCGCACGTTCCTTCTCTCCGGTGACGCCTCCGCGAAGGCGGAGTTCCAACGCTTCTTCGGCGTCTTCAACCGGGCTTTGGAAGCCTTTGCGCCCCAGAAGCACATGCTCTCGGAGACACAGAAAGCGTCCTACGAGGCGTTCGTCGCGGCCTATGCCAGCTTCGCGCCGCTGCCGGCCCGCATTATTGCCGTTCGTGAATCTCCCGAATGGAACCGCCCGGTGCACATTCTTGCCGCCGAGGCCGCGCCGAGAGCGGGTAAGATCCTGGATATCCTGGTCGGCACGAGGCAGGAAGACGGCGTTCGCCGCGGCGGCCTCAAGGGCAACCAGCAGAAGCTCCTTGCGGAGGATACCGAGGCTGCCACGAGCGGCATGTCGTTCCTCAGCACGCTTCAGTGGGCGCTCCTGGCGCTCGGGCTTGGCGGCGCGGGCCTCGTCGCCTACTTCACCAGCGCCTCCATCGTTCCCCCGATCCGCAAGATGACGAGCACCATGGGTGTTCTTGCCCAAGGTGATACCTCGGTCGAGATCCCGGGCAGGTCGCGCGGAGACGAAATCGGCGGAATGGCTGCCGCCGTGCAGGTCTTCAAGGACAACATGATCCGCACCCGCGAGCTCGAAGCCGAGGCCGTGGAGCAGAAGGCGAAGGCCGAGGCCGAGCGCCGCCGCGCCGTGCTGGAGCTTGCCGACAACTTCGAGAGCGCTGTGGGCACTGTTGTGAATGCGGTGTCCGACGCGGCAACCGAGTTGCAGGCAGCGGCACAGTCGCTCTCCGCGTCCTCTGCCCAGACGTCGACGCAGTCGACGGTCGTCGCAGCCGCGTCCGAGCAGGCCGCATCCAACGTGCACGGGGTCGCGAGCGCGGCGGAAGAGCTGTCGGGATCAGTCCGCGAGATCAGCCGCCAGGTCGATCAGTCGACGAGAATTGCCGAGAAGGCCGCACAGGAAGCGCGCCAGACTAACGCCCAGGTCCTGGAGCTTTCGGAAGGCGCGCGCAAGATCGGCACAATCGTCGAGATGATCAACAACATCGCGCGTCAGACCAATCTGCTCGCTCTCAACGCCACGATCGAGGCGGCGCGCGCTGGAGAGGCCGGGAAGGGCTTTTCCGTCGTTGCCCAGGAGGTCAAGGCCCTCGCGGACCAGACCACGAAGGCCACCGCCGAAATCGCGTCCCAGATCAGCACCGTTCAGGCTTCGACGGAGCACGCGGCCGGCAGCATCCTCGTCATCAGCAAGACGGTGGAGGAAATGAACGGCATCGCATCCGCCATCGCCGCAGCCGTCACGGAGCAGGGGGCTGCCACGGAGGAGATCGCACGCAACGTGCACGAGGCCGCGAAAGGAACGACCGAGGTCACGAGCAACATCACGGGCGTGAACCAGGCAGCCGAGAGCTCCAGCGTTGCGTCCGGACAGGTGCTGCTGGCCGCGACGGATCTTTCGCAGCAGTCCGAGAAGCTGCGCGCAGAGGTCGGCCGCTTCCTGGCTACTGTCCGCGCCGCCTGATTTCGCGGCTCGTCAAGGCAAGATCGCCCTCGGACGCGGAAGCCTCCGGGGGCGATGTCGTGTTCACGGGAAGCTCATCCGAGATCCAGCTCTGCGAGCGCAAGGCGCGCGATCTCGAAATCGACCGCTGGGGTCTCGCCGTCCTCGATGTACCAGGCGGCCGAGAGGCCCGCCCACGCCACGATCCACTGCAGGAGCCGGCGCCGATCCAGCCCCGCCTGCTGGCACACGATTGCAAGACGGCTTGCGAAGCGATCCGGCAGAACAGCCACCCGATGCGCCGGGCTTTCCACATCCGGGTTGCAGAAAAGGTTGGCGTAGTCGAAGCCGCGCTCGCCGTGGATCCGTTTGGGATCGATGGCAAGCCATCCGCGCTTCCCGAAGTCCAGCACATTGTCGTGGTGGATGTCGCCGTGCAGCACCACGCCGTCCCGGGGATCGGCAAGCAGCAGGCACGCGACCTCGGCAGACTGCTTCAGGATGCCTCCGTGCGCCTGTGATGCGGGCTCAAGTGCATTGAACCAGACGGGCAACGGAACGAGACCGGGCGGTGGCGCGGCACGCGGCGCGTGGAGCCGTCCGATGGCATCGCAGAGAATGTGCGTTGCCTCATCGTCGCGCCCGTCGCGCGCGTAGTCGGAGAGCGAGCGGGTCCCCTCGGCCCGTTCGAGCAGGATGGCATTGCCCTCGAGCGCGAGCACGCGGGCAGCGCCCTGGCCATCCCACCACGCCATCACGAGGCCGCCCACGTCCTCGTCGTGATCGAGGGCGATCTTGAGCATGGCGGCCTCGCCCAGATGACGTACCGGCAGAAGGCGGGCGCCGCGCGTGACGATCGGATCGCCATCGGGCGTGAGCGCCCAACGGGAGAGAAAGGGCTCGAACATCGAAAAAATGCGTTTGGCTCCAAAAGTCAGCAGGCCCGCCGTTGTGGTGCAAGTGCCGGTTTTACCACGAAATTTCCTTCCGGAGCTGCGCGGCCGGACCGGCTTTACATCGTCTTTATACGCGCAACCAAAATTCCGGATCGAGAATTGATGCAGAGCCCCCGATGTTCCTTCTGAACAACTCCGGAGGAGCCCCATGCTCGATCTTCTGTTTCTTGCCCTCGGCCTGGGCGGCTTCGCGCTGATCGGCGCCTATGCCGTCCTCTGCGACCGCCTGTGAGGCTGCCATGAGCGATCCACTTATCGGACTGGCCGTCGCCATCGGCCTTGCCGCCTATCTCGTCTACACGCTTCTCCGCCCCGAGAAGTTCTAGGCTCGGGAGAATGATGACATGACACTCGATGGTTGGCTCGAGATAGCGCTGGTGCTCGGCGCTGTTCTCATCGCGGCACGGCCGCTCGGCCTCTACATGGCCCGGGTTCTTCAGGGTGAGAGAACCCTGCTGGCGCCCGTGCTCCGCCCGCTCGAACGGCGGCTCTATTCTGCAGCTGGCATCGATGCCGGGAAGGAGCAGGGCTGGCTGGCCTATACGCTGGCCATGCTGGCCTTCAGCGCGGCCGGCTTCCTGGTCCTCTATGTGTTGATGCGCTTGCAGGCGAGCCTGCCTCTCAATCCACAAGGCTTCGCAGGCGTCCCCCCCGACCTCGCCTTCAACACCGCCTTGAGCTTCGTCACCAACACCAACTGGCAGTCCTACGCTGGCGAGACGACCATGGCGCACATCGTGCAGATGGCCGGTCTCACCGTACAGAACTTCGTCTCCGCCGCGACCGGCATCGCGCTCGCCGCGGCCGTGACCCGCGCCTTTGCCCGCAGCGGAAGCGCGACCATCGGCAACTTCTGGGTCGATATGACGCGCGCGACGCTCTATGTCCTGCTGCCGCTCTCGATCGTCGTGGCGCTCGCCTATGTGATGTCCGGCGTGCCGCAGACGCTTCTCGCGAGCACCGGCGTGACGACACTGGAAGGCGCCAAGCAGACACTTTCATTGGGGCCGGTCGCCAGCCAGGAGGCCATCAAGCAGCTCGGCACCAATGGCGGCGGCTTCTTCAACGCCAACGCGGCTCATCCCTTCGAGAACCCCAACGCTTGGTCGAACATGCTCTCGATCTGGAGCATGCTCGTCGTCTCGGCCGCCATGACGTTCGCCTTCGGCCGCATGGTTGGGGATGCGCGCCAGGGGCACGCGCTGCTCGCCGCGATGGGTATTCTGCTGGTCGCAGCCGTAGCCTTGGTCTACGGGGCGGAGGCCGCAGGCAACCCCATCCTCGCCAAGCTCGGGATCGATGCGTCCGCCGGCAATCTGGAAGGCAAGGAAATACGCTTCGGCCAGGCCCTCACCGCCCTTTACATCGCAGCCACCACCGGCCTGTCCTGCGGCGCCGTCAACGCCATGCACGACTCGTTGACGCCGCTGGGCGGCCTCGCCCCGATGTTCTTGATGCAGCTTGGCGAGATCCTGCCCGGCGGCGTCGGCTCCGGCCTCTACGGCATGATCGTAATGGCGATCCTCGCCGTTTTTGTCGCGGGCCTCATGGTCGGCCGCACGCCGGAATATCTCGGCAAGAAGATCGAGGCACGCGAGATGAAGCTCGCGATCCTGGCACTGCTGATCCTGCCGTTCGCGATCCTCGGCTTTGCGGCGGCCTCCGCCGTGATGCCGAGCGCCCTCGAGAGCCTCGCGAACGCGGGCCCGCATGGCCTGTCGGAGATTCTCTATGCCTACAGCTCGGCCGCGGGCAACAACGGCTCGGCCTTCGCAGGCCTCAACGCCAATACGCCCTGGTACAACACCACGCTTGGCCTCGCCATGCTGCTCGGACGCTTCGCCTACGTCGTCCCGGTGATGGCGATTGCGGGATCTCTGGCCGCCAAGCGCAAGATCGCGCCGTCCGCCGGCACGTTCCCGACCCACGGCGGCCTCTTCGTCGGTCTTCTGGTGGGCGTAATCCTGATCCTCGGCGGATTGCAGTATTTCCCCTCGCTCGCGCTGGGGCCAGTCGTCGAGCATTTCCTGATGCAATCCGGCAAGACGTTCTGAAGGAGGGCGTCTCATGAGCAAGACATCGTCAATTGCCCTGTTTGATCGGGCTATCCTCGAGGAGGCCGCCTTCGGCGCGGTCAAGAAGCTCGCACCGCAGAAGCTGGTTCGGAACCCTGTGATGTTCGTGACCGGCGTGGTGGCAGCCCTCGCGACCACGATCTTCGTGCGTGACCTCGCAACCGGAGAGGGCGGCGTCGCCTTCACCGGCCAGATCGCCGCGTGGCTGTGGTTCACCGTCCTGTTCGCGAACTTCGCAGAGGCCGTTGCGGAGGGGCGCGGCAAGGCGCAGGCCGATGCGCTCCGCCGCTCGCGCAGCGATACGACGGCGAAGGTTCTCCTCCATCCGGACGATCCGGAGGACGAGCTGTGGGAGCCGAAACCCGCGCTCGACGTGGAGGTGGGCGATGTCGTGCTGGTCGAGGCGGGAGACACGATCCCCGCCGATGGCGAGGTGATCGAAGGCATCGCGTCGGTGAACGAATCCGCAATTACCGGTGAGTCCGCCCCCGTGATCCGCGAGTCGGGCGGCGATCGCTCGGCCGTGACCGGCGGCACGGTCGTTCTCTCGGATTGGATCAAGGTACGCGTCACCGCGACGTCCGGATCGTCCTTCCTTGATCGCATGATCGCGCTTGTCGAAGGCGCCGAGCGTCAGAAGACTCCCAACGAGCTGGCTCTTTCCATCCTGCTCTCCGGCATGACGCTGATCTTCCTTGTCACGGTCGCCACGCTGTGGGGGCTTGCGGGATATTCCGGAACCGTGCTGTCGCTGACCGTGCTGGTGGCGCTTCTCGTCACGCTAATCCCGACGACGATCGGCGGCTTGCTGTCCGCGATCGGCATCGCGGGCATGGATCGGCTGATCCGCTTCAACGTGGTCGCAACATCCGGCCGCGCGGTCGAGGCCGCGGGCGATGTCGACACCTTGCTGATCGACAAGACCGGCACCATCACCTTCGGCAATCGCTTGGCGACGGCGTTCATCCCCGTGCCCGGCGTTTCGGAGCGCGAGCTGGCGGAGGCCGCATTCCTCGCCTCCTTGGCCGACGAGACACCGGAAGGCCGCTCCATCGTCGCACTCGCCAGGGGGCATTACAGTGCGCCCGAGCCGAGCCATGAGGAAGCCTCCGCAAAAGCTATTCCGTTCTCGGCCCAGACGCGGATCTCGGGCATCGATTGCGGCGGACGCTCGATCCGCAAGGGCGCGGTGGATGCGATCCTCGCCTTCGCAGGCGTGCTGATCGAATCCGCGTCTCCCGCATTCCGCAAGGCGGTGGATGAGATCGCTCAGTCGGGCGGCACGCCGCTCGCCGTCTCCGAGGGGCATCGCTTACTCGGCGTCATCCACCTCAAAGATGTGGTGAAGCCCGACATCAAGGAGCGCTTTGCCGCCATGCGCGCCATGGGCATCAAGACGGTTATGGTGACGGGCGACAACCCCGTGACGGCCGCCGCCATTGCATCCGAGGCGGGTGTCGACGATTTCCTGGCCGAAGCGACACCGCAGGACAAGCTGGCCTACATCCGCACGGAGCAGGGGAAAGGCCGCCTGATTGCCATGTGCGGTGACGGCACCAACGATGCACCCGCGCTCGCGCAGGCCGATGTCGGCGTGGCCATGCAGAGCGGAACCCAGGCCGCACGTGAAGCCGGGAACATGGTGGACCTGGACAGCAACCCCACCAAGCTCATCGAGATCACCGAGATCGGCAAGCAGCTGTTGATGACGCGAGGATCACTCACCACCTTCTCGATCGCCAACGATGTCGCGAAGTATTTTGCGATCATTCCCGCGCTGTTCGTCGCGACCTATCCCGAGCTCGGGACCCTCAATGTCATGGGACTCGCGACGCCCGAGAGCGCCATCCTGTCGGCCGTAATTTTCAACGCACTCATCATCGTCGCCCTGATACCGCTCGCCCTCAAAGGCGTGCCCTATCGGGCGGTGGGCGCCGCCGCACTGCTCCGCCGCAACCTTCTGATCTACGGCCTCGGCGGTCTCGTCGCGCCCTTCATCGGTATCAAGATCGTCGATCTCGGCGTCTCGGCGCTGGGCTTGGCTTGAGGAGACGTCACATGTTTACACACCTGCGCCCCGCCCTGGTCATGGTTGCGGCTTTGACTGTCCTGACCGGCGTCGTCTACCCGCTGGCCATCACTGGCCTGTCTCAGGTTCTCCTTCCCGCGCAAGCGAACGGCAGCCTGCTCACCCGCGACGGCGCCGTGGTCGGCTCGTCGCTGGTCGGCCAGCTCTTCACGGGCGACGGCTATTTCCATGGGCGCCCCTCGGCTGCTGGAAGCGACGGATACGACGCCAGCGCTTCGTCGGGCTCGAACTTGGGCCCCACGTCGGCCAAGCTCGTTGCGCGCGTGGAGGCGGCAATTCCGGCTCTCGCCGTCCCTAACGGGGCAAGCGTACCGGCGGATGCCGTCACGGCCTCCGCGAGCGGCCTCGATCCCCACATTTCCCCGGACTACGCGGCGCTCCAGGTTGAGCGGGTCGCCAAGGCCCGCGGCGTGCCGCCCGCCCGTATCCGGGAGATCCTGGCCGGTGCCGCGGAGGAGCCCCTCGCCGGAGTGGTCGGCGAGCCGCGCGTTAATGTGCTTCTCCTGAATATTGCGCTTGACGCCGCGCTGGCGTCGGGAACCGGATAGGGCATGAGCAACGACACGCGCGCAACCGGCGAACGCCGCCCGTCGCCGAAAGAGCTTCTCGAGCTTGCCCGGAGTGAATCCCGCGGCAAGCTCAAGGTGTTTCTCGGCATGGCGCCCGGCGTGGGCAAGACCTACGCCATGCTCGCGGCCGGCCGCGCGCTCAAGGGTGAAGGGGTTGATGTGGTGGTCGGCGTCGTGGAAACCCACGGCCGCGCGGAAACCGCCGCCCAGCTCGAAGGGCTAGAGGTTCTGGCGCGGCGCGTGGTGCCGTATCGCAAGCGCACGCTGATGGAGTTCGACGTCGACGCGGCGCTTGCCCGCCGTCCCGATCTTCTTCTGGTCGACGAGTTCGCCCACACCAATGCCCCCGGCCTTCTTCACACCAAGCGCTATCAGGACGTGGAGGAGATCCTGCAGGCGGGCATCGACGTCTGGACCACGCTCAACATCCAGCATCTCGAAAGCTTGACCGACGTCGTCGAGCGGATCACGGGCGTCGCCGTGCGCGAGACGGTTCCCGACAAGGTGCTCGAAAAGGCCGACGAGATCGTCGTCGTCGATCTGCCGCCCGAGGAGCTGATCAAGCGGCTGAAGGAGGGGAAGGTCTATCTGCCGGACAACGCACGCCGCGCGGTGGACCAGTTCTTCAAAGCAAGCAATCTGACGGCCCTCCGCGAGCTTGCGCTCCGCCGCACCGCGGATCGCGTCGACGAGCAGATGATCAAGCAGCTTCGCCGCCAGGGAATCGAAGGCCCGTGGCCGACGGCGGAGCGCCTGCTGGTCTGCGTGGGCGGTGACGAGCGGTCCGAAGCCGTGGTGCGGGCTGCCGCGCGCATGGCCGCCGCCCTCAAGTCCGATTGGGTTGCCGTAAATCTGAAGCGCCTCGATCGCGCTTCGGTCACCAGAAGCGAGGAGCGCAGGGTCGAGAAGGCGCTCCGCCTCGCCGAGCGGCTGGGCGCCACCACGGCGCGTCTCAACGCGAAGGACGTCGCCGACGAGATCCTCGGGTACGCGCGCCGCAACAACATCACGCAGATCGTCATCGGCCGCTCGCGCGCCGGGCAGGTCGGGGAATGGCTCGGGCGATCGCTCTCCGATCAGCTCGTCTCCCGGGCGCGCGATCTTTCGATCACCGTGCTTGCCCAGGAGAGCGAAGCCCCGAGGGAGCCGTGGATCAAATGGCCGAAGCCTCACGTCGCGCTGTCTACAACTGCTTCCGTCGTGGCGGCGGTCTCTATTGCGACTGCGATCGGGCTCGGCCTCGAAAAGATCACGACGCTGCCGAACCTGTCGATGGTGTTTCTGTTCGCCGTTCTGCTCTGCGCCCTGCGCCTCGGCGTGCTGCCGGCCGTGGGCGCGGCGGGACTGTCGTTTCTGGCCTACAACTTCTTTTTCATCGAGCCGCGTCACACGTTCACGATCTCGGAACCTTATGAGCTGTTCTCGCTCCTCATCTTCCTGATCGTGGCGGGCGTCACCGGCGGGCTCGCGGGTCGCCTTCGGGAATATGCGACCTCGATCCGCGAGCGCGCGGAATCGACCCAAGCGCTCTACGACTTTTCGAGAAAACTCTCCGGCACGGCACGCCTCGATGACATCCTGTGGCTGCTCGCGGCGCAATCCTCGGCCGTGATCAAAGGGCGCTCCATCATCCTGCTCGAGGGAGAGCAGGGCCTCGAGATACGCGGCGGCTGGCCGCCCGAGGACCAGCTTTCGACCTCCGACTGGACGGCGGCCCGCTGGAGCCACGAGCGTGGCGAGCCGGCCGGCAAGATGACCGGAACGCTACCGTCCGCGCAGTTCCAGTTCCGCCCACTCATGTCGAGCAAAGGTGCGGTCGGCGTTATCGGCATCGACCCTGGCGGCGAGGAGGAGGCGCTGCCCTCCATGACGGAGCACGTGCTGCAATCGTTCATAGATCAGTCGGCGCTCGCTATCGAGCGCACGATCCTGGTCGAGCAGGCTGCAAAGGCGGAGACGGCGGCGGAGTCCGAACGCCTCCGGGCGGCGCTGCTGTCGTCGATCTCCCACGATCTGCGCACCCCCCTGGCCTCCATCGTCGGCTCGGTGACGAGCCTGCGCCAGCTCGGCGATCAGATGCCGAAGCGCGATCGCGCGGATCTGCTGGCGACCATCGAGGAGGAGGCCGCGCGCTTGTCCGCGTTCGTCGGCAACCTGCTCGACATGACGAAGCTCGAAGCCGGAGCGCTCGACATTCGCCGCGACTGGGTCGATGTCGGCGATGCCATCCACGGCGCCGTAGCCCGTGCGGCCAAGGCGGTGCCCGCCCGCAAGGTCTCTGTCACGGTCGTGAAGAACCTGCCGCTCATTCGCGGCGATGCTGTGCTTCTGGAGCAGGTTCTCTACAACCTGATCGACAACGCCAATAAATACAGCGAGCCGCAATCGATCACGCGCGTCTCCGCCGACTTCGCACCCGGCCATGTCGAGATCAGGGTCACGGACGAGGGGATCGGCATTCCCCAGGATGCGCTGACGAAGGTGTTCGACAAGTTCTATCGCGTGGCGGGAAGCGACGGGCGTGCGCCGGGCACGGGCCTCGGGCTCTCCATTTGTGCTGGCCTCGTGAAAGGCATGGGGGGCACGATCCGCGCAGAAAGCCCGGTTGCGAACGACAGGGGCACGCGCATCGTGGTACATCTCCCGATCCCTGCCGACGAGCCTCGGAGAAAAGAAGGATGAGCGGCACACGCGTCCTCGTCGTCGATGACGAGCCACAGATCTTGCGCTTCCTGAAGCCGAGCCTGACAGCAGCCGGCTATGAGGTCATCACGGCGGAGGCGGGGCGGGACGCGCTGAAACTCGCAGCGAACGCCTCGCCGGATCTCATTCTGCTCGACCTCGGTCTGCCGGACATGGACGGCAAGGACGTGATCCGCGAGTTGCGCACGTGGTCCAAGACGCCTGTCATCGTTCTGTCCGCCCGCGACCGGGAGGCGGAGAAGATCGCGGCCCTCGACATCGGCGCCGACGATTACATCAACAAGCCCTTCGGCATCGGCGAATTGACAGCGCGTCTGCGCACGGCCCTTCGCCACGCCGCCCAGAGCAAGGGCCAGGAGACGCGCTTCTCGTCGGGGGCGCTCACCGTCGATATCGCGGCCCATCAGGTTGCGATTGACCGCGTGCCCGTCAAGCTCACGCCGAAGGAGTTCGAGCTGCTGGCGATCCTCGTGCGCAACGCAGGCCGCATCGTCACCCACCGCCAGATCCTGACGGCGGTCTGGGGTCCCGCTCATACCGAGGATCTGCAATATCTCCGCGTTTTCATTGGTCAGCTGCGCCAGAAGCTCGAAGGCGCGCAGGCTGCTGACCTGATCGTGACGGAGCCAGGTATCGGGTATCGGCTCGTCGCTGAAAATACTTAGAGGCTGCCGGAAGCTCCGGTGCATCGGCGCAACACGTCGTGCGCCGCCGCGTAGCCTTTTGCGCGCAGGCGCGCTCGGTGTGCTCGCGTTGGCTTATTGGGTGCTCGTGAACGCCTATGGTGCCCCGATCGGAAGCACGCTCTGGGCAGGCCCACTGTCCGTGGGGGCGCTTCTGGCAGTGCTCGCGCTCACCTATCGGCCTTCGGCGGCGATGATCACCGCGGGCGTGGCCGGCCTGGGTGCGACAGTGCAAGCGCTGCTCGCAACCGTCGGCCAATAAACGGCAATCTCTGGATGTAATGGACTGTTACAAGATCGCGGCTTGGCGGGCCACGCGACTCCGCCTTATCGTCCCCCTCCGGTCGCGATCCGCCGGGTAACGGACAACACTTGAACGCCACGCCTCACATTCTCATCGTCGACGATGATCAGCAGATCCGCTCCAGCCTGAGCCGGTTCCTGACCACGAACGGCCTGCGCGTCACGCAGGCGCCGGGCGGCGAAGCCATGTGGAGCGCCCTCGATGCGGGCAAGTTCGACCTGATCGTGCTCGACATCATGATGCCGGGCGAAGACGGCCTGACGCTGTGCCGCCGCCTGCGCGAGACGCGCGAGATTCCCATCGTGCTGCTCACCGCCATGTCGGGAGAGACGGATCGCATCATCGGCCTCGAGCTCGGGGCAGACGACTATATCTGCAAGCCCTTCAACCCGCGCGAGCTGCTGGCCCGCATCCGTGCCATCCTTCGCCGCACCGGCGAGCGTCCCGCGCGGAGCCCCGGCTCACAGTCGTCCACCTACTTCTTCGAAGGCTGGATGCTCGACACGGTCCGTCGCGTGCTCCGCAATCCGGAGAACGCCCTTGTCGATCTCACCTCGGGAGAGTTCGATCTTCTCGTCGTCTTTGTCGAGCGGCCGCAATATGTGCTGAGCCGCGACCAGCTCCTCGACCTCGCGCGTGGGCGGGCGACATCAGCCTTCGACCGCAGCATCGACGTGCAGATCAGCCGGCTGAGGCGAAAGATCGAGGCGGACCCGCAGCAGCCCGCTTTCATAAAGACCGTGCGCAGCGGAGGCTACATTTTCTCCGCGAAGGTGACGACGAGCGCGCCGGGAGCCGAGCGATGAAGCCGAACAATCTCGCGCGTCTTGGCTCGGTTCGGCTGGGAACACGCATCGCGCTCACCATGCTCGGCGCGATGCTCGCTATTCAGGCGTTGAATTCGGCGATCTTCTTTCTCCTGCCGCGCCCCACGCCCAAGATCTACAGCGCCCGCTGGATTGTGGCGGAAACGCAGAAGGTTGTGGGAGACCTCACCGCTTCGCCGCAAGAGTCTTACCAGGACGTCGCCAAGCGCTTCCAGGAACGCACCGGCCTCACCCTTCGCCAGAAGCCGGAGAAGTCCGAGGAGCACAAGCGTAAGGAGTTTCCGGCCCTTCAGCGCGTGACGGACACGTTGCAAGCGGCCCTTGCCGGCAAGGTGAGCGGCATCGAGGTGCAGAGCTTCCTGAAGCCGCACGGGCCGCCGCCCGATGCCGCGCCCGTGACGGTGCCGCCGGAGTTCGAGTTCTCGTTTCCGAAAGGGCCGTTGACGGATGGCGAGCCGGACATCCCAATCTGGAGCCAGTTCGCCATCTCGTTCCAGACATCCGATGGCCGGCACTTCGAGATCTCGACGCGGCCCCCGTGGCCATTCGGGCAGTTTCTCAATCCGATGGTGATCAGTGCCGCGAGCGCAATTCTGCTGGTCGCCTTCCTCTCCGCATGGATCGCCACGCGCTCCCTGCGCCCGCTCGACGAGATGGTCGCGGCTGCGCGCCGCCTCGGCTCCGAGCGTGAGCCGACGCCCATCGAAACCGCGCATCTGCGCGAGTATGCGGCCATCGGCGAGGCAATGAACGAGATGCAGGTGCGCATCAAGGATTTCGTGGATGAGCGCACGCAGATCCTGGCTGCGGTCTCCCACGATCTGCGGACTGCGTTGACCCGGCTTCGCCTCGAGTCGGAGCAGTTGCCTGAGGGCGAAGCCAAGCAACGGCTGATCCTCGGCGTCACCGAAATGGAAGGGATGATCTCGGCGACGCTGACGTTCGCCGGAGACGATCTCAAGGGCGAGCGCTCCGAGCCGCTCGACGTGGCAGCCCTCCTCATCACGATTTGCGACAACTTCACCGACGTCGGCGCCGTGGCGAGCTACGAAGGGCCCGATCATGCGCAGGCCATCTGCCAGCCGACCGCCATCCGCCGGGCCTTCACCAATCTCATCGACAACGCGATCAAGTACGGCAAGGAGGCTGAGGTGAACCTCACGCGGGAAGCCGATTTGCTCGTCATCACCATCGCGGATCGCGGCCCCGGAATCGCGCCCGATCAGGTGGAGCTGGCGTTCAAGCCGTTCCGCCGCCTCGAGCAGTCGCGCAATCGCGAGACGGGCGGCGTTGGACTTGGGCTCACCATCGCCCGCGATATCGTTCGCGCGCACGGGGGCAGCATTGCTCTGGCAACACGCGAGGAAGGCGGATTGGCCGCGACGGTCAGGCTGCCATCGGCTCAGCAGTCTAGATGAAACGCTTTCGTAACAGTGTGAAACCCGCCCGACATCACGATGGGGCCGGCGCGCATTATAGTGCGAGCTAGAACGGCGCCCGCGCGTTCGAAATTTCCGTCCGATGCATGGCGAGACGGAAAGAGGCGCCGCCGAGGCGACAGCGTCAAACAGTGAGACCGCTTCTTGTTCCCATCCGCTGGGTGCGGATGGGGCGCCCCGGTCTGTGGCAGTTCCCTTGCGTGTCGGTATGCGTAAAGGCGGGTTCGGTTATGTGGAGCCGTGCGCCTCTCGCCACCGCAAACGTCCTCGCCGCATCCGGCAGAATAGGGCTTGAAGCATGACGATATCGACATTGAGCTGGGCGAACACACAGGGCGCCAGCTCGCAACAGAAAAGCCGCAAGACCGAAGCGACTGAGCAGCAGGCTCTGCTCGCCGCGCAGCTTCAGCAACTCGCGAACGCGTCGCAAACCTCGTCGTCGGACGGCAGCACCCCGATCCCCGCGATAGAGGTCGCGGGCTCGAGCAGAAGCGGGCTCTCCGCTCTTCTCGGCTCCAGCGCCGCGTCCGGGCCGCCGCCGCCCCCGCCGGGAGGCGAGTCCGCCAGCGAGTTCATGGACAATCTCGGCTCGCTGCTGTCCGCGTTGAGCTCGGGCGACACGGAGGCGGCTTCCAATGCCGCCGATGCCTTGCAGTCCCTCATCGATGGCCTGTCAGGCACCGGCAAGACGCAAGGTGAGCAGGCGAGCGGTACGGCCGGCGCGTCTGGCTTCATCTCGGACGTCAAGTCTCTCCTTGACGCCGTGGGCTCGGGCGACGAGCAGGCGATCACCACGGCCGCGGGCAATCTCGCCGAAGGCATGAACCGCGCCATGGGCGCGGGCGCGCCGATGGGGCCGCCTCCGCCGCCTCCCGCGGGCAGCGAGGAGTCTCAGTCCGTCATGGATGGTTTGGGCGATCTCCTTTCGGCTCTCGAATCCGGAGACACCGAAGCGACGAGCGATGCGGCCACGGCCCTGCAGAAGGTCCTGGACGATCTCAAAGCCGCATCCGGCGAAACGAGCGAGACCGGCGCGAGCGAAGGGCGATCGGGCTTCCTCACGGACGTGCAGTCGCTTCTCGATGCGGTCAAATCAGGGGACAGCGCTTCCGTAGCCGGCGCGTCGCAGACCTTGAGCGACGGGCTGAGCCGCGCCGCGCAGGGCCGGCCTCCGAAGGGACCGCCTCCGCCCAATGGTGGCCCGCCGCCATCAGGCGTGACCGACAGCGGCAGCATCACCAGCAAGACGACCGCCGAGTCGAGTCTCGAAAGCGTGCTCGCGACGCTGACCGATCTCGTCGGCGCGGCGTCCAATGAGAGGAGTGAAGGCAGCTCTCAGGTCGCATTCCTCGACAGCCTGAAGAGCCTCTTCGAAGCCATGCAAACCGGCACCGACGTAAGCGATCGGCTCAACGCGGTGATCACCGCGTACGCCGAGAACGGGGCCTCGGCAGACGCCTGAAATGTGGCGTGACACGCGTACGGCGAGGCTGCGCAGTCCCAAGATGCAAGGCCTCGCCGCGTTCGTCGCGAACGCCTGACGCTCATCTGCCTTCCGGCGATTTCCGGTACGATTTCCGAAGCATCGAATCTGAACGCGCGTTCCGGAATTCCATTCGCGATCGGCGCGATATCCAGCGCTGCCGGGCGGGATTTGAGGAATGCACAACTCTTGACTGTGCGTGCGTTGCAGTCGACGCCCTGTCTGTTAGGATCAGCCCAATGATCACCGCTACGGTGGGGTAGGGCCGATGATGCGGGCATTGCTCGCTTCAATATTCGTCATCTTAATCCTCGCTTCGGGGATTTCGAGTGATGCGCGCTCGGTTGCGGCGGGGCCCGGCAACCAGATCGCGGTCAAGCTCAAGGCGCAGCCTGCTCATCATCAGGGCCAGGACACGCCGGACGTCCGCCGGCAGCATTGTTTTTCTGCCCGGTATTGGGACAGCAGCGCCGCAATACCACCGCTCGTCACGACGGAATTACGGAATGAAGCATCGCCCGCCGGGCCAATGCTTCCGCATCATCAGCAGTTTCTGACTCACATACTTTTCTTGTATGCGTGCGCGCCGCGCGCGCCACCGTTCCTTTTCAGAACGTAGCCGTTCCAAATCCAATTTTGCTTCAGAGCAACGAGCTGTGTCGGAGGTCCCATGCTGGGTCTGCGGGCAAGTCGTGTTGGCCAGGAGTATGTCGATCAATTTTCAACGCGCCCGCCGAAGGCGCGGAAGGAATCGTTTGTGCTATTGAAGGCAATAAAACACCGTATCGAGTACGGGGCGGCAGCCATCGCCATCGGCGCGATGGGGCTGGCCGGCATCGATACGTCAGCCAGCGTATTCGCGTGGATCAGCCGCACCATAGGCCCGCGCACGCGCAGGCATCAGCGAAGTCTCCGCAACCTCGCCATCGCATTCCCAGAGCGCAGTCCGGAAGAGCTGAACACCATCGCGCTCGAGATGTGGGACAACATGGGACGTGTCGCGGCCGAGCTCATTCTGGTCGACAGGATGATCGCGGACCCGTCCCGCATCGCCATCGCGGAGACGCCCGCGTTGGAGGAGGCAGTCGAGAAGCGAGCCCCGCAGATCGGCGTGACCCTCCATTCCGGCAACTGGGAGCTGGTGATCTGGCCGGTCCGGAAGTTCGGCGGCGCGCCGGGCGGCGTTTATCGTCCCCTCGCCAATCCGCATATCGACCGCATGATCCGAAGCCGCAGAGAGAGCCTCTTCAGCGGCGGCCTGTTCGCCAAGGGCAAGGAGGAGGGACCGAAAGCCGCGAAGGTGCTGATCGATTTCGTGCGCGGCGGGGGATGGCTCGGCTTCGTGTGCGATCACGTCGACAGGCGCGGCATTGAGGTCGATTTCCTCGGCCAATCCACCAGGGTCACGCATGTGCCGTCGCTAATTGCCCGCCACACCAGCGCTCGGGTCTGGATCGCGCGCGCCATACGAGACGGCAAGAAGAGCCGCTTCCGGATCGACATCAAGGAGATCGAGCTGCCTTCGGGCGACGACAAGCGTGCCGATTCCCATCTCGCCACGAGAAGGATCTTCGAGCAGTTCGAAGCCTGGATACGCGAGTACCCCGAGCAGTGGCAGTGGTGGAACATCCGCCCGCTGGGCGATCGCTGAGGTATGCCGGGCCGTCCGTCTTGAAACGCTCCAGCACGGAGCGGCTCCAGGCGGGCGGCCGTCTCACTCGCGTGTTACGGCCACAACCGGCTGTCGCGCGGCAGCCGGATCGCGGAGTTCCACGCCTCCAGCCGGTCGCGGTAGAGCTTGCAGAGCTCGTCTCGTGCAGCGGGAACCTTTCCGTTCACGGCGATGTCGAGGCCGATGTCGAAGTAGTCGTTGAGGTTCGTATGGTCGGGTTTTGGCAAACGTCCTTCCACCGCCTCGGTCCACATATGACGAAAGAGCTCTTCGAGGTCCCGGACCAGGGCGGGCGTGTCGAACAGGCGCGAGGAGGAGCGGCTCGACAGAAGGCGGGCCTTCAGGGTCTCGATCTGTGCACGATCCTTTCCGAGCGCGATGGCGCGCGCCACGTAGCTGTTCTCGCTGTCGCAGACGAGATCGCCGAGCCCCGCCGCGTGAACCAGGCTGGCGCAGACGCGCGAGGCAAACGTCTTACCCGGATAGGTGAGAACCGGAACGCCCATCCACATCGCGTCCGATGCCGTCGTGTGGGCGCCATAGGGTGAATTGTCGAGGAACAGGTCCGCGAGCTGGTAGCGGGCCAGATGCTGCGGGTTGGGCATCTTCTCCGCGAAGATCAGCCGTTCCGCCGCAATACCCCCGTTCGCCGCCAATTGGCGGAGGCGCTTGTCGGTATCCGCGCCGCCGCTGAGCAGCCAGAGCACGCTGTCGGGAACCTGGCGAAGGATCGTGAGCCAGCTTGCGAACACCTCGGGTGTGAGCTTCTGGCAGCCATTTAGACAGCAATAGACGAAGCCATCGGCGGGAAGCCCGGCGCCCTCTCGCGACAGGGGCTCATTGGCAACCACGCGCTTGCGGTCGTTGGGCTGATAGCACGCGAGCCGCAGGACCTTCTCTGAGTAGAAGATCTCGTCCTCTTCCGGAACGACGATCGGATCGGCGATGATGTAATGATGATGGGCGCTTCCCATCGTGCCGGGAAAACCGAACCAGTTCACGGTCACCGGAGCCGGGCGGTAGGAGAAGATCCGCGACCGCGCATCCTTGGTATAGCCATTGAGGTCGATCAGGATGTCGATGCCGTCCTCGCGGATGCGCTGGGCCGCCTGTTCGTCCGGAAGGCGTGTGATGTCGACCCAATGATCGACGCTCTTTTGCGAGCGATCCTTCGTTCCATCCGGCCGGTCGATGCCACAATAGTAGGCCGTGATCTCGAACGCCTGCCGGTCGTGCGTCTCCAGCACATCGGCCATCGCGAAGCCAACGGCGTGCTCGCGCAGGTCCGAGGAAACGTAGCCGATCCTGAGCTTCTGCCTGAGAGAGGCCCGCTCCTTCGCGGCCGTCGCATGACACAACGGCCGGCGTGGCGGCCCCGTCAGCTCCTTGCTGTATTTGAAAGCCCGCGCCAGTTGGAACATCGGGTCGTCGCTGTGAACCGCAAGCGATAGCGGCGAGATGTGCGTGAATAGCGCCTTGAGGCTGACATGCTCAGAGGGAGTGACGGCGGGCCATTTGCACTGGCGCTGCCGCAGCGCGATCCAATGCTGCGCCACTTCCGGCTGGTTCTCGTTGATCTCGAGCGACTGGCGCAGCGCATCCTCCGCCGGCTCGTCCTGCTGGAACGTCTCGAGCACGCGCCCGATCTGCTGGAGCGCGACCAGCTTGTGCTTCACTGAGCTGCCGTCGATCAGCCCGGTCTGCGAGACGAGCGTGAGCCATTGCGTGACGGCCGCATCGAACTGTCCGTCATCCTCCAGAAGGCGGCCGAGATTGATATGCGAGGGCATGAAATCCGGCTTGAGCGAGAGCGCCGCACGAAGGGCGTTCATCGCGCCATAGCGGTCGCCGGATTTGTTGAGGGCGACGCCGTAGTTGAAGTAGGCCGCATGCAGTAGCGGATGGGCCGGGTTCCGCGCCACCCAATTGCGGTAAAGCGCGACGGCGCCCTGAATGTCGCCCTGCGCTTCGCGCGTCTCCGCAAGGCCGAACAGCGTGCCGATATCCGCGCCGATGGCAGCCTCGGCGTTGGCATCCGCGACGATGACGGGATCCTGGTTGGGATGTTCGATGTAACTCATGCTCGTCGTCCACTCTCACAAAGCCGGAACGTCCTGGATCAGCCTCGGCGGATGCCCCGCAGAGACTACGAGATTGCCGATTGAAGCGCTGCGAGCTGCTCGGGCGTCATGCTGTCGAGCTGCGTCTGCGTAAAGGCCGCGATCTGGTTGCCGTTGAGGGCCTCGATGCCCGTGGTTGTCAGGCCGCTGATAGCGGTTGTCGACAAGGAGGAGATCTGTGTCGTCGTCAGGCCCGCGATCTGGTTGGCGGTGAAGGAACCCATCACGCTCGGGCTCAAGCTGTTGAGCTGCTGCGAGGAGAGGCCGCCGATCTGTGTCGACGTCAAAGCGCCAAGCTGAGACGAGGAGAGTAGCGCCAGCATCGTGGTGGTCAGGTTGACGACCTGCGAGGTGTCGAGCGAGGCGATCTGCGTCTCCGTAAGCGCCGCGATCTGCGGCGTCGTCAAGGCACGGATCTGGACGCGCAGTAGGCCCTGGATCTGCGCGGCGGACAGCGAGGCGATGTCCGTCGTCGTCATGGCCCGGATCTGCGTCGTATCCATTGCCGCGATCTGTGTCGCGCGGAGGCCGGCGAACTGCGTTGCCTCGAGCGAGCCGATCTGGGTTTCCGTCAGCCCCAGGATGGCCGTCGTCGAGATGGCGCTGATCTGAGTGGAGGTCAGCACGTCGAACTGCGTCGAGGTCAGGCTCGAAAGCTGGGCAGCCGTAAGGCCGCCGATGGACGTGCGCGAGAGCAGGCCGATCTGCGTGGTCTTGAGGCTCGAGAGCTGATCCGGCGTCAGAGCCGCGATTCCGGTCGCCGAGAGGCTCGCGAACTGCGTGCTGGTGAGCGCGTCGAGCTGCGTAGTGGTCAGCCCCGCTATGGCCGTCGTCGAAAGGCTCGCGATCTGGGTGGCGCGGATGCTGCCCATCTGCTCGCTCGTCAGCGAGGAGATCTGCCCGTTGGTCAGGCCGGCTATGGCACTGGTTGAGATCGCGCCGATCTGCGCGGTGGTGAGCGCACGCAGTTGCGCCGTGCTCAAGGCCGCGATGCCGGTTTGCGTCAGGCCGCTGATTTCGTCAGGCGAAAGCGCCTGGAGCTGGCGTGTCGAAAGCGTGCTGATCTGGCTGGCGCTGAGGGCTGAGATCTGCCGGGACGTCAATCCGGAAAGCTGTGTCGTCGTCAGGCTCGAGAGGCGTGTGGTCGAAAGTCCGTTGATCGCGGTTGTCGAGAGCCCGCCGATCTGAGCGGCGGCCAGCGCCGAGAATTGCGAGGCGCTGAGGGATTCGAGCTGCGTCGCGGTGAGACCGGCCAATCCCGTCGCGGCGAGCGCCTTGATCTGGCTCGTGGTGAGCGCGCCGAGCTGCGAGGGCGTGAGGCTCGCCGCCTGTGTCGATGTTAGTCCGGCGATTGCCGTGGTGCTCAGGACCCGCACCTGGTCCGAGGTGAGGCTGGCGAGCTGTGTGACCGATAGCGCTGCGATTCCGGTGGTCGAGAGGGCGGCGAACTGGGTTGTCGTGAGGGCCGCGAGCTCCGTCGTCGTAAGGCCCGAGATCGCCGTGGATGACAGCGCGCCCATCTGCGCCGTCGTGAGGCTCATGAGCTGTGTCGTCGAGAGGCTCGCGATCTGAGAGCCAGTGAGCCCGCTGATGGCGGTCGGCGAGAGCGCCCGGATGTGGGTGGTCGTCAGCGCCCCGATCTGCGTGCTGCTGAGCTCGGCCAACTGGCTGGAGCTGAGGCCCGCCGCCTGCGTTGCGCTGAGGCGCGAGAGCTGGGTGGTGCTTAGGCCCGCGATCTGCTCGCCCGTGAGGGCCTGGATCTGCGTAGAGGTGAGCGCAGCAAACTGGGTGCTGGTGAGGCCGGCGATCTGCGTGCTGGTGAGCCCCGAGATCGCGCTCGTGGAAAGCGCGGCGATCTGCGACGTGGCGAGCGCCGCGATCTGCTCGTCGCTCAACGTCGGGCTCTGCGTTTCCTTGAGACCGCCGAGAGCTGCCGTCGTCAAGGCCGCGATGCGCGCGGCCGATTGGCTCGCGAGCTGTGTGGTCGTCAACGCCGAGACCTGAGCCGAGGTGAGCCCGCGAAGCTGTGTCGTCGTCAATCCCGAAAGCTGCTCGACCGTCAGGCTGGAGATCGCGGCCGTCGAGAGGCCCGAGATCTGCGTCGAGGACAAGGCGTCGAGCTGGCCGGTGCTCAGAGCGACGATCTGCGTTTCGGAGAGGCTGGCGATTTGTGATTGCGTCAGGCCTTTGACCTGCACCGTGCTCAGGGAGCCAAGAGCCGTCGTCGACAGCCCCGAGATCGCGGCGGTGGAGAGGCCGCTGACCTGGCGCGACGTAAGCGTGCCAAGCTGCTCCGGGCTCAGGCTGGACGCCTGGGCCGCGCTGAGCCCCGCGATCTGCTCGGGAGAGAGCACCGCGAGTTGCGACGTGCTGAGATAGCTGATCTGCGTGGTCGTGAGCGCGCCGAGCTGCGCCGCGGTCAGGCCGCGGATGTGCTTGGCGTCGAGCGCGCCGATGCTCTCCGCCGTCAAGGCCGCGATCGCGGACGTGGAGAGACCGCCCAATTGCGTCGAGGTCAAGCTCGCGAGCTGCGTCGTCGTAAGGCCACCGAGCTGCGTCTCGTTGAGCGCTCCCATCTGCGTCGCGGTCAGGCCGTCGGCCTGACGAATGGAGAGAAGCTCGATCTGCTCGCCGGTCAGCCCGGAAATTGCCTCGGGCGTAAGCGCGCCGATCTGCGTCGAGTCGAGGGCAGAGAAATGAGTGCTGGTGAGGTTCGCGATTTGCGTCGACTTGAACCCGCGCATCTGCGCGGTGGTCAGCGCACCGATCTGCGAGGTCGAGAGAGCGGCGACTTGCGTGGTGTCGAGCGCGCCGATCTGCGTTGCGGTAAGCGCCCGCACCTGGCTGGTGGAGAGAGCCCCGAGCTGCGTCTCGCTGAGCGCCTTGATGGCGTCCGGAGAGATGCCGACCATCTGGGTGGTGACCCAGCGGGACATCTGCTCGACGGAAAGCGAGGCGATCTGGTTCGCGTCGAAAGCCGAGATCTGCGCGGCCGTGAGCTTGCTGAGCTGCGTGGCCGAAAGCGATTGCAGCGCCGTCGTCGAGAGCCCGCTGATGGCCGCCTTGGAGAGGGCCGAGATCTGCTCGGACGAAAGCGCGGCGAGCTGTGCGGGGCTGAGCGAGACGATCTGATATTCCGAAAGCGCGCGGATCTGCGTCTGCGAGAGCCCTGTGAAGAAGCTCAGGGAGAGAGACGTGATGTCCTCGGCCGCGAGCCCCGTGATGCCGTCCGCCGACAAGGCGCCGATCTGTTCAGACGACATCGCAGCGAGCTGCGTTGGAGTGAAGCTCGCGATCTGCGTGTTCTTGAAACCGGAGATCGCCGTGGTCGTGAGGTTAGCGATCTGCGTGTCCGAAAAGGCCTCGATCTGCGTATCGACCAGCGCGGAGGCCTGCGTCGCGACCAGCGCGCCAACCTGGGTTGTCGTGAGGGCCGCGATGTCGTCCGCCGAAAGGCCCTTGATTGCCGAGGTGGAGAAAGCCGCAATCTGCGTCTCGGCGAGCAGGCCGATCTGCTGCGGCCTCAGTGCCTCGACCTGAGCCTCCGAAAAAGCCCTGACCTGGGAAGCCGCGAGCGCCCCGATCTGGTCCGCGCTCAGGGCGCCGACGGACGTGGTCGTGAGCCCCGAGATGCCAAGTGTTGAAAGGGCCGAGATCTGGCTGGGCCTGAGAGCGTTGAGCTGGGCGACCGACAGAGCCGACACCTGAGTCGCGCTGAGGCTCGCCATCGCAGTCGTCGAGAGCGCCGCGATCTGCGATGTCGTAAGCGCCGCAATCTGGTCCTGGGTGAGGCCGCGCACCTGCGTGGCCTTCATGGCGGCGATCTGCGTCGTGGTGAGGTTCGTGACGCCGGTCGTATCGAGCCCGCCGACGGCGGCAGCCGTCAGGCTCGCCATCTGGACTTCCGAGAGTGCGCTGAGCTGGGACGACGAGAGCACGGCGATCTGCGTGTCACGCAGGCCCGACAGCGCCGACGGCGAGAGCGCGCGGATCTGATCGGTCGTAAGCGCGGCCACCTGCTCCGTTCCGAACGTCGCGATCTTGGCGGAAGTCAATCCGCTGATCTGCGTCGTCGTGAACGACTGGATCTCGGCCGGCGACAGGCTGTTGATCAGCGTGGAGCTGAGCGAGGCGACCTGGCCCGGCGTGAACGATGCGATTTGTGCCGGCGTCAGCCCGCGGAAATTCGTCGTGGTGAAACGGGCGACCTGCGTTGTGGAAAGGCTCGAAACCGAGAGCGCCTGCAGTCCCGAGCTCGACAACGCGTTGATCTGCGACGAGGTGAGCGCCTTCACCTGCGTCGCGGTCAAGGCCTGGATTTGCGACGGATCGAGCGCAGTCAGCAGTGACGTTGTGAGAGCGGCGATATGGGCGGGCTTGAGCCCGCGTATCTGCGTGGCGGTCAGCGCGCCGATTTCGCCGTCAGTGAGCCGGTTGAAATTCGTCGTCGAGAGTGCAGCCAGCTGGGCCGGCTTGAGCTCCAGGATCTGCGTTGGCGACAGATTGTCGAACGCGGTCGTGCTGAGACCGTTCAACTGCGAGACGGAGAAGTTTGCCGCAGTCAGCGCCTGAAGGGAGGAAGGCGCCATCTCGCTGAGCTGCGCCGGCTTAAGCCCGCTCATCTGTGCGGTCGTCAGGAGGCCGAGCTGCGATGGAGAGAAATTTGCGAGCGTCGTGGCGGTAGCTCCCGCCAACTGCCGGGCCGTGAGCCCCGAAACCTGTGTGGCGGTGAGCGATTGGAGTGCCGGGGGCGACATCCGGTTGAGCGAGGTCGTAGAGAGCGCGGAGATCTGCGTCGCGCTGAGAGCCGCCAGCTGCGAGGACGTGAGGTTGTCGAACGCAGTCGTGGAGAGCGTCGCGATCTGCGTCTGCGTGAAGCGCTCGGCGGGCAAGGCCTGAATTGCTGACGGCGAGAGTGCAGTGAGCTGCGTCGATATCAGCGCCGCCATCTGCTGGGTCGTCAGCGACGCGAGCTGGCTTGGCGTGAACTTGGTGATCGTAGTGGTGGGGAGGTTCGAGATCTGGCGCGCGGTCAGCCCGCCGATCTGGCTGGTGGTGAAGCCCTGGATCTCGCTCGTCGACAGAAGCGAAAGCGACGTCGCCGAAAGCGCGGCGACCTGCGCCGGGGTGAATGCCGAGATCTGCGCCGCGGACAGGTTGTCGAATGCGGTCGCGGAGAGGCGCGAGACCTGGAGCGGCGTGAGCCCGGAGACATCGAGCGCCTGCATCTTTTCGGGCGTAAGAGACGTGAGATGCGATGCCGTGAGGCCGCTCACCTGGGTGGAGGTGAAAGACGCGATCTGGGTCGCGCTGAACTTCTCGAGCGTCGTGACGGTGAGACCGGCAATCTGGGTCGAGGTGATGCCGCCGAGCTGCTCGGGGGTGAGCTGCGCGATTTCCGTCACGGTGAGGCTGTTGAGCTGCGAGGCGGAAAGCGCCGCCATCTGCGTTGACGTGAAAGCCGCGAGATCATCGCCGACGAGCACCTCGAACAAGGCGAGGCTGAGCTTGTTCAGGTTGACCGGTGCCAACGCCGATACCGCGGTGGAGGTGAGGGCTTCGATATTGGTCGTGCTGAGACTGTTGAGCTGGGTAGCCTTCAACGCGGCGGCCTGCGTCGTCGTCAAGGCTTCCATGTCGGTCGTGTCGAGGCTGCGCATCGTCGTTTGCGACAGCTTCGCGATCAACGATGCGGTGAGACCGGAGAAGATCGACGTCATCGCTGGCTACCGTCGCGGGTTCCACGGATCTGCATCATCGATTTGGCCTCGTTCCCTCTCGACGGCATCCGGGCGCCATGGCGGCGGATTCGCTCCTCTCCATCAAGCCTCTACGGTGAGTCCGCCTGCTCTCGCCAGCACGCTGTCGAAATAGGCGATCGTCCGGCGCAATCCCTCCTGGAGATCGACCGTGGGTTTCCAGCCGAGCGTTGCCTTTGCAAGCCCGATGTCGGGGCGGCGCCGCTCAGGATCGTCTGTGGGCTTCTTGAGGAACGTCAGCTTGGAGCCCGAGCCCGTGACATCGATCACGCGCTCGGCGAGCTCTCGAATCGAGATTTCTGCCGGATTCCCAAGGTTGATAGGCCCGGTCAGCGTGCTGTCGCTGGCCATGAAGCGCAGGATGCCTTCCACCATGTCCTCGACGAAGCAGAACGAGCGGGTCTGGCTGCCGTCCCCATAGATCGTGATCGGCTCGTCCTTGAGCGCTTGTACGATGAGGTTGGACACCACCCGGCCGTCGCCGACCTGCATCCGCGGTCCGTAGGTGTTGAAGATCCGCGCGACTTTGATCTCGAGGCCGTGCTGCCGGTGGTAGTCGAAGAACAGCGTTTCAGCGCAGCGCTTGCCCTCGTCGTAGCAGGAGCGCGGCCCGATCGGGTTCACGTTGCCCCAATAGTCCTCGGTCTGCGGATGGACTGCGGGATCTCCGTATACCTCGGACGTGGACGCCTGAAAGATCCGGCAGCGCAGCCGCTTGGCCATGCCGAGCATGTTGATGGCGCCGTGGACGTTGGTCTTCGTCGTCTGGACCGGATCGCGCTGGTAATGGATGGGGGAGGCGGGACACGCGAGATTGTAGATCTCGTCGACCTCCAGATAGAGCGGGAAGGTCACGTCGTGCCGCATGAGCTCGAAGCGCGGATTGCCGATCAGGTGCTCGATGTTCGTCTTTGAGCCGGTGAAGAAATTGTCGACGCAGATGACGTCGTTGCCCGCGCCTATCAGCCTGTCGATGAGGTGCGATCCGATGAAGCCGGCACCTCCCGTGACTAGGACACTTTTCCTCACGTCGAACTCCCCCGCGCGCCAGACCCCGTGGGCGCCGCAGGCGAGTGAGTGTCTCTGCTGCCAGCCCCTTGAACCCTCTAACGGAATCGAGCTTGTGTCAAACTGACGGGCCGCGCAGAAACACGGCAGTTACAAATACTCTGGGGATAAACGCCGAAGGCGTTCCCGGCATCACTCGTACGATCCTCGAACCGCGTGCCCGCAGCGGGATAAGGCCCGCGAGAGTTGCCCGGCAAGCGTGGCCGCAACCGAATCCTCATCCAGAATGTTGGACGTGGCCGGCAGAGCGCCGCAGCGGCTTCGCTCTGCCGCCTTCGCACGGAATTATTGCGCTCGGCCTCGGATAAGCGGCTAGCACATGGCGCGTCATCTGAACGGCATTATTCAATTTGAGGCGTGTCCCAAAGAAGCCGGTCCCTTTTGGGCGCGCCGTGCGATTCGCTCAATTTCCCAAGATTCATCAAATGGGTGCTATCGCCGATCGCGAGTGATGATCCATGTTCTTTTTAATTGCGCGATAAGGAATGGTTAATGGCGGGCGCTCTATTCGACATTTATTTATTCTGTTTATTACCGCAAATGCCCTTGGCGAGCGTAATAGAAATGGTATGTTTCAACCAAATGGCGGGGTAATTAATTACTATTTGTGTCGGGTTTTCTTCGGGAAATTCTGAACAGCGAAAATAAATTGAAGAGGCTCGTGGCTGAGCGCGGAAACTTGCGCGCTGACGGCGGCGTGAAGGGGCTCAGTACGAATTTCAGTCGCGCGATTTGCCATGGGGGGTGAGCGTTGCGAAGCATATCGAGCATCGCGGTCTTCGAGACCGCAAGTCCCGCGAGTTATGACGAGCGCGGGATCACATGGCCGCTTTTAGCGCCCCACGCTGTCCTCCTCTACCTTTCTGGATGTTTGGTCGCCTGCACCCAACTCATTGAAGCGGAACCGATCCCGCTTTTGAGGCTCTGCCACATTGGGATGGCTGGAGCGCTAATGCTGGTGCTCGCCAGTCGCGATTTCCGGCGCGGATTTTTCAGCTCCTACATCAAGGACTGGGGAGCGATCCTGCTGGTGATGTTTCTCCTGTATTTCATTGTCCTGGCGAGCATTTACCCGAGCGCTCGTATTTCGGCGGAATATCAGAAAATATGGTTCAGCCGCCTTTGTGCAGGGCTGGCACTCGGATTTGTGCTGCTCTACGCAACTCGGACATCTAAGAGCAGTGCCGGCGACACAAATTTCCGTTGGGAATTGTCGGCGCTGGGCCTTGCGCTCGCGTCGTTGGTGTGGATCACCGCGCGGCTGCTCCTTATCTGCCGCTCGGATATCTTTCTTGTTCAGTACAGGGCTGGCGCGCCCGTCATCTATCAGGCATTCGGTGACTATCTCTTCCTTTGGTACTTCTGCGTCGTCGCGTCCGCCCGTCGATTGTTCGCCGCTCGCAACACGCTGCCCGCGCTTGCGGCGCGGGCGAGCGTTTACCTGGGCCTCGCGGTGTGGACTGTCTTCATCGCGCAAGTCGTCGGCTCCAATGGAGCTGCAATCGGGATCGCTCTTCTCGCCGTCTTGATGTTCGGGTGCGATTTGTTCGTCGGAGTGCGCAGCATTGAGCGCCGGTCAAAGTGGGCGGTTGGTGCAGTGCTTGCCGGAACGGGAGTGCTCGGTGCCGCTCTGGCGGTGAGCATTGCCATCAGCGTTCCGCCGCTCAGGATGTTCAACTATGAGCCGTTCCTTCGCGTTGCCGCTCTAGACCTTGCGTCGGACAGTTCCGACGATATCCCGCCGCTGACCATTGTTGCCGGCAGCAGCGTATCCTCGCGCTGGAAGATCATTTACGAGGACGCGGTTGATCAGCTTGCGCTCGATCCAATGTTCGGCGACCTCGGCGCCGAGGTGAAAACCTTTCGCCCCGGCGGCTATATTCACTCGTTGATTTCGGTCCAATCGCACACCGGCCTTATAGGCTCCATGCTCCTGATCGGTTTCCTTTTGAGCCGGGCTAAGGTCGCATGGCGCACCTTGGGTGCCGACGACATCCCGGCCGTAGCATTTCTGATCGTGGTCCTGCTCGTCGCTCTGACAGCGAGATTTTTCGTCTGGCTTCCCCTCTGGTTTGCGATCGGCATGCTGTTGGCCTTGCGAGGACGCGTACCGCCCGGCGAGCGTCCACTGGCGCAACGTCGTTTTGCGCTGGGGCTGTCCAGCCGTCGGGTGCCCCCAGGCTGGCCCCCCTTGTAATCCTGGTGGAGGATCGGACGGGCCGTACCCGGCCAATGGCATGCCGTTGCCTCCGCTCTTGCTGCACACGCGAAAACGAAGAGTGTCGCGGGCGCGGCAGGCATGCGCTATTCTTGATAAATGTCACGGATCGGGCGGGACGTCATCGATGTCAGCGAACCGCCCGAGAGGCGGCTTTGGCGAGGCGGCGCGGCGGAGGGGAAGCATGGGGACGGCATCGCTATCGGGCAAAATTGATCCCGTCGTTCGCGAGATCTCCACCAGCGACGTCATAGAGGCTTTGGCGCAAGGCGTGCGGGATTTCCAAGCCGCGCCCTGGTACGGCATCCTGCTGGGCGGTCTCAGCGCCATCACGGGGATCGCGATCGTTGCGACCTTGCAGATTCTCGGGATGCCTTACCTTGCCTACCCGATTGGGGCGGGCTTTGCTCTCGTCTGTCCGTTTGTCGCGGCCGGACTCTACGAGGTGAGCCGCCGTTTGCAGACGGGAGAGCCGCTCTCGGCAGGCGAGATCTGGCGCAAGGTGAAAAGCCGCAGCGAGGTCCGCTGGATGGGCTTCATGACGGTCTTCGTGCTCATCATGTGGATGTATCAGGTGCGCCTGCTCATGGCCCTGTTCCTTGGTTACAGCGGGATGGGCGCGTCCCTTCACGACTTTGTCAATATCGTGCTGACGACCACGAACGGTCTTTTGTTCCTGCTGGTGGGTAATGTCATCGGCGCGGTGCTGGCAACCATCCTGTTCTCGCTCTCGGTGGTGTCCTTTCCGCTCGTCCTCGATCGCGATGTGGACTGCGTGACCGCCATGATCACGAGTGTGCGCGCGGTCGCAATGAATCCTCTGCCCATGCTGCTGTTTGCGGTGGTGATCGTCGCATTGCTGGTTCTCTCGGCTTTGACGGGATTTTTGGGACTGCTGGTCGCATTGCCGGTTCTCGGTCATGCGACGTGGCACCTTTTCCAGCGTGTGGTTGCGCCGGAGCCGGCACAGGCTCTTCAAGGCGCCTAGCCGGAACACGAAGCGCGGCCCGCTCATCAAGGCATTGTGATGCGCGCTTTCGCGACCACGGAGATTGAGTTCGCGCGCCCCGAACCTCCCACCTGACGAAGAAGCCCCCGAATTACGCAAATGTGCGGAACCGCGCCAGCAACGCTGGTTGATCGGCGGTGCTGATAATGGGCTTCTGCCTAGGATTTTCCCTCAGCGTGTGAAATCGCAGCAGATCCGCGCAGCGCACCAGTCATCCAGCGCAATTCGGGAACGCCTCGAAGCTCGGCGGCGCCTTCAGCAGCGGGCGCGAGCTGCATCGGGGGAGAACGCTCGAGTGCCCGCACGCCTGATCCGGGTCATTACGCGCTAGGTTTTCCGACGAATCACATCAGAATAACCCACAAGAGAATGTACGGACAGATACAATCAGATAGCTGAGCTATTTATATGCCAAAGATCATTTCGGCCTGCTTGGCTCTCATGTGCGGACCACTGATGATCGCTCTGGCGCAGTCGGCCGCTTACGCGGAGCCGACACCTGCAACCCGCGCCGCAACGGTGCCCGCGCCGGTTTCGTCCGATCCTCACGCGACGTCCGCGACGTACGGGGATTGGGTTTTGGTCTGCCAGAAGGTTGCGGATGAGGCGGGAACGGCAAGCCGGCTCTGCGAGGTCTCGCAATCCGTTCAGGTTCAGGGCCAGTCCGGCCCTATCGCGCGGCTCGCGATTTCAAAAACCAAAAGCCCTGCTGCCAATGTCCTGACGATTGTTTTGCCGACCAACGTATTGCTCACCGAAGGGCCGAAAGTGGCAATCGATGAAAGCGATCCGATCGCCCAGAATCTCATCTGGGCGAGATGCTTGCCTGGCGGATGCTTTGCGGAGGTCGCGCTGAAAGACGACGTTCTCGCGAAATGGCGTGCGCAATCCGAGCGCGGTCGCCTTGATTTCAAGGATGGCTTGGGCCGCAGCGTCGCGGTGCCATTCTCCTTCCGCGGGCTGGCGCCCGCCTACGATGCGCTGAGCAAAGAATGACGATATGCAGGATGTGAAGCAACAAGACACCTGTCCGCCGCGCTCTTTCCATCTCGTCTCCCAGCGGACGAGGTGGCGATGAGCTGTGAGCGGGGCCGATATCGGAAACGAGCTGGAATACTCGTCACGCTGTTGGCGCTCGCGCCGTTGAACGCAGGTGCCCAGGCGCCACCTGCAAGCCAGGTCACGCCGGAGACGCTACGTCCCCCGGAGGACTTTGGCGGCGGAGGCATCGTGATGTCGGGTGCCGCGCCTCTCGATGTGCCCGCAGGCGCAGAACGGCTCACGGTGACGATTGCGAACGTACGCATCGAAGGTGGTTTCCCGGAGCTTGCCGCTGTCACCGCTGAACTGTCGCGTCAGATCGTGGGGCGGCGCACGACTGCCGCGGAGCTCTACGCGTTCGCGGGCGTGGTAGAGCAAGCCTACGCCGCCGCGGGGTATGTGCTGGCGCGCGTGGTGCTCCCGCCGCAGACGCTTCTCGATGGAGGAGAACTCAGGCTTCTTGTCGTCGACGGTTATGTCGAGGATGTCGACGTTCAAGCCTTATCGCCGCGCGTGCGCGATGTCGTCGTGTCTCGCATGGCGCCGCTCATCGGCCAGCGCCGCATCAAGCTGGATGAAATCGAACGCCGGCTGCTTCTCGCGTCTCACGTGCCGGGCCTACGGCTGCGCAGCACGCTCGCGCGTGGGCGCGAGCAGGGCGGCACGCGGCTGATCCTCAATGGCGAGCATAGCATGGTTGGCGGCACGCTCGGCGTGAACAACCACATGAACGAGAGCTACGGGCGCTGGCAATACGCGTCGTCAGCGGAGGTGAACAGCGCATTCGGGTTCGGCGAGCAGGTCTACGGTACCTACATCGGTTCCGACGAGCTTGGCGCCACGCTGGACGGCACGGCGCCGCTTCGCATCGCCGGCGTCGGCGCTGTCATCCCGATCGGCACCGATGGTCTGACGCTGAACCCCGAATACACGCATTCGAGATCGCGCCCGATAGATCAGCTTTTTGCGACGCAGGACGTGTTCGAGCGCTTTGCGCTTCGCGTCTCCTACCCTGTTGTCCTGACGAGAGCGCGCAGGCTCGATGTCGAGGCGCTCTACGAGCACAACGAAGCCATCTCCGAGGCCATCGACTTCGGGCTCGACCTCGACCATGACCGCTACAGCGTCGTTCGTCTCGGTCTCGATCATACGTCCTATACGTCGCGCGGGGCGCCCGTTTTCCTGTCGGCGACAGTCTCCCAGGGGCTGGGCGGCCGGGACGAAAGCGACGCCATTGCGTCCGGGGTGCCGCTCTCGCGCATGGGCAGCGATCCGGACTTCCAGAAGCTGGTCGCGGAGATGCACTACATCCATCCGCTTCCGGAAGACCTGCGGGTAAGCCTGCTCGTGCGCGGTCAGACATCCTTTGGCACACCGCTGTTCGCGTCGGAGCAGTTTTCTCTGGATGGCCCGCAATCGATCTCTGGCTTCGAGAGTGGCACGTTCAGCGTCGATGAAGGTCTCCTCGCGCGCTCCGAAATATCGAGATCGTTTTCGCTCCCCACCGTGGCATGGGCAACGGTGGTAACGCCGTACGTGTTCGGTGCGGCGGGGCGCGGCTGGCTTGTCGAGCCGACAATCGTTGAACCTGGAAGGATCGACGTTGCATCCGTGGGCGTCGGTACGCGTGCCTTCGTGGAGGGGCCGGACGGATTGCCCTTGGGCTCGATGAGCCTCGAGCTCGCTCGGCGGTTCACGGACGACCCGAGGGCCGAGGAAGGGTATCGCGTGATGTTCAATGCTGGCGTGAAATTCTAGAACTGGATTTTGACACCATGTCAGCGAGACGTTTCCGCCGCATCTCCTACATCGCTTTGCTGGCCGTGCTCGGAGTGCACCTGGCGCCCGTCACAGGCGAGGCGCAGCAGCACGCATTGCCGCAAGGCCCGAGCGTCGTTTCGGGCGGCGTGACTGTGGGGGCGCCGAGCGGCGGCGGCCTGACCGTCACGCAGTCCACGCCGCGCGCGATCGTCAACTGGAATAGCTTCTCGGTCGGCCAGCCGAACTCGGTCACGTTCCAGCAGCCGGGATCATCGTCCGCGATACTCAATCGCGTGACTGGCGGGACCACATCGACGATCGCGGGCAAGGTCAGCGCCAATGGACAGGTGTTTCTCGTAAACCCGAACGGTATCGCGATCACGCCGACGGGCACCATCAACGTCGGCGGCGGCTTCGTGGGATCGACGCTCGACATTCGCGATCAGGATTTCCTCGGCGGCGTGCTGGACTTTTTCGGCACAGGCTCGTCGGCAGGGGTCGTCAATCAGGGCTCCATCCAGGCGGGCTCAGGTGGCTTCGTCGGCCTGTTGGGCGGCAACATCTCGAATGCCGGCACCATCTCGGTGCCGCTCGGACGTGTCGGCCTCGGTGCAGGCGAGCGGGCAGCGCTCGATCTAACCGGCGACGGCTTTCTGCAAGTCGCCATCCCGCCCGGGACGGTGAGCGCGCGCGCCCTCATCGACTCGAGTGGACGGATCAAGGCGCCCGGCGGACGCGTGGAGCTCAAGGCTGCAACCGTTCGCCGCGCAATCCGCGACGCCGTAAATGTGTCGGGTACTATTGCCGCGAAATCGGTTTCGGGTGTCGATGGCGCCATCGTTCTTGGCGGCGGCGAGGGCGGCAACGTCAACGTAACCGGCACGCTCGATGCCGGTGGCGCAACAAAAGGCGGCGCCGTCGACGTCAGCGGCCGCTCCGTCAGGATCGACGGCGATGCGAGAATTTCGACGAGGTCCGAAGCGGCAAAAGGCGGCGCCGTCACCATAACCGCGAGCGACAAGATTACGCTCGGCAAGGCCAAAATCGATGCATCCGGCGCAACCGGCGGCGGCCATGTTCGGATTGGCGGCGACCTGCAGGGCGGCGGCACCCTCACGCGTGCGCATGATGTCGTGATTGGAGCCGATGCCGAAATCCGTGCCGATGCGGCGGCCGACGGAAACGGCGGCACGATCATTGTCTGGTCCGACGGTCTGACCTCGTTTGAAGGGCGCATTTCGGCGCGAGGAGGCGCGCTCGGGGGGGACGGCGGTTTCGTAGAAGTGTCCGGCAAGCAAGTGCTCGACTATCGCGGACTTGCGGACCTGACGTCTTACAAGGGCCGTTTCGGCACGCTGCTGCTCGACCCGTATGACATCACAATATGGTCGGGCGCTTCTGCGCGTGTGAGCGGTCTCACGCCATCCGCAAACGACAGCCTGATCAATGTGTCCACGCTGCGGGACCAGATCGAGCTGGCGAACGTCACGCTGACGACAGGGGCCTCCGGCTCGCAAAACGGTAACATCACGCTTCTGGCTCCGCTGAGCTGGACTGCAGATACGGTGCTGACGCTCTCGGCGGCCGGGAGCATTTTTGTTCACGCGCCTATCGTTGCAACGGGCACGTCGGCGGGGTTTGCCGTGAACCACGGGGGCCAGTTCAAGGTCTCGCCGGGCGCCTTTGTGTCGCTGCCGGGCGCCAGCTCAACGTTCTCCGCCAACGGCGAAAGCTACACCATGATCCGCTCCGTAGCGGATCTCCAAGCCATACAAAACGGTCTGGCTGGAAAGTATGCAATTGCGGTTGCCATCGACGCGGCTGATACGGCGACATGGAATGGCGGTACCGGTTTTAAGCCCATCGGAAAGGATTATCCGTTCTTCACCGGCAGTCTCCAGGGCCTCGGAAACCCGATCGTAAACTTGACGATCAATCGGCCGGGCGAAGACCGGGTCGGTCTCTTTTCTGTAACTGACGGTGGGGCGTTTATTTCCAACGTTGCCCTCGCCGGAGTCTCCATTACTGGACAAAGCAAAGTTGGCGGGCTGGTGGGGACGAGCTATGGGGCCTCCACCATCTCATCGAGCTATGTAACCGGCAGCATCTCGGCAAATGGCTGGGAGAGCAGCGTCGGCGGTATCGTCGGTTACGCTTGGAACGGGGGCGTGATCGCCGACAGTTTTTCGTCTGCCGACGTCACTGGAACGGGTGTTGTTGGCGGTCTTGTTGGTTTCAATCAAGGAACGATAACGCGAAGTCACGCGACAGGCACGATAACCGCAACGAACTATATCGCCGGCGGTCTCGTGGGATCGAACTACGGAACCGTACAGTTTAGCTATGCAACCGGCGTTGTGCATGCGGCCAGCATGATGGCTGGAGGTCTAGTCGGAGACAATACCGATGGCAGAATTGATTACAGCTATTCAACCGGGTCTGTAACAGGCGGCGACTCGGTCGGCGGGCTGGTCGGCTACATGAACAGGGCTGCGGTTTTAGGAAGCTATGCCACCGGTTCTGTAGCAGGCCAGAGCAGTGTCGGCGGGCTCGTTGGAGCTAGCGCCAACAGTTCTCACGTCACGCAGAGCTACTGGGACATCCAAACCACCGGGATTTCATGGGGCTATAGCTATGCGAGCGGCACGTTCTCCGCGACCGGCCTGACAACGGCTCAAGCAACGTCGCAAGCCAGCTACACCAGCTTTGATTTTACCAACACATGGGTCAGCTTCGACGGAGCGCGGCCGATGTTGCGCCATGAGTATTCGCAAGGGATCTGGAACACCAACCAGCTCCAGCTCATGGGGTTGAAACTCGGCGGACGATACGTCCTGACACAGGACATCGATGCAAGGGCAACAGGGGTCGCCTCATCCGTATGGGGCACGAGCGGCTTCAGTCCCGTCGGCACATCGTCACAGAATTTTACCGGCTCGTTCGATGGGGCAGGATTTGAAATCTCCGGCTTGACGATCAATCGCGCGTCGCAAACGGACGTAGGTCTCTTTGGGCGGGTACGAGGCAGCTCTGCACGAATTTCCAATGTTGGCCTTGTCGGCGGCTCCATCAGGGGCGGGACGAACACAGGCTCGCTCGTCGGTCAACTTGAGGTAAATGCCACCGTCTCGAATAGCTATGCGTCGAGCACGGTCGCTGGCACTACGGCTACGGGTGGTCTTATTGGAATAATAAGCGCGGCGACGGTGGAAGGAAGCCATGCGACTGGCGCGGTCACGGGACAAGCGTCTTCGGGAGGTCTAGTCGGAAGCGTTACCGGTACGATCCGCGACAGCTACGCGACTGGCACCGTGACGGGTGACGGGTCGATGGGAGGGCTCGCCGGAGGTGCCTCAAGCGCTACGATCAGCGGCAGCTACGCGACGGGAAATGTCACCTCCACCGGCAACTCGGTTGGAGGTCTGCTCGGTGGCGGAACACAGACGACCGTCTTGTCCAGCTATGCGAGTGGGACCGTGCAGGGCGCAGAGAGCGTTGGCGGCTTGATCGGATCGCTGGCGTATGGGTCCACGCTCTCCAAGAGCTACGCGACGGGTGCCGTCTCAGGCACGACGCAGGTCGGCGGCCTCGTGGGTTATCTACGGGAAACCAACCATTCTCCATTGACCTCCGTGACCGAGAGCTACGCGACCGGAAACGTCACGGCGACCGGGTCGAAAGTCGGCGGGCTCGTCGGGTACAGCAACTACTACACCACAGTGGCCAAGAGTTACGCGACCGGAAATGTATCCGGCCTGACGAACGTAGGCGGGCTCATCGGCGAGAGCTGGCAATACACGAAAATTTCGTACAGCTACGCGACTGGGACTGTATCCGGCACGACCAGTGTTGGTGGATTGGTCGGAGTGTTGCAGCAGGCCAGCACGACCCTGAATTCGTATGCCACGGGCGCGGTGACTGGAAGCAGCCGGGTCGGCGGATTGGTCGGATCTCTGTCCGGAAGCACCGTGATGCAAAGCTACGCCACCGGCGACGCCAGCGGTCCGGAGTCGATCGGCGGCCTCGTAGGATATCTTTACCAAGGCTCGGTTTATTCGAGCTACGCGAGAGGCAACGCGACCGGAACCGGCGGCAGCAGCAATCTGATCGGCGGTCTCGTCGGTGTGAGCCACGGCTCTTACCTCGAGTCCAATTACTCGACGGGGACGGCGCTGGGGACCACCAATGTGGGCGGCTTCATCGGCTTGAACAACGGTTCGAGCTTGTCCGCGAACTATTGGGACACGCAATCATCCGGACGCGCGACCGGTGGCAGCGGCGTCTCCTACGGGGTGACCGGCCGCACCACAGCGCAGATGCAGGACATCTCAAATTTCGCCACCAACTTTGTCGGTTGGGATTTCAGCGGCATTTGGGTTCCGCCAAACCAAGCGGGCCAAGGCGGCGATACGACTGCCCACTATCCCGAACTCTATGCCATGGCGCGTGCGATTGCCGTGAAGGCAGATGACGCGTCTGTGACGTACGGCGACGCGAGACCATCCTTCACATATGGGCGGTATGGCGGATACGATGCCGTCACAGGGGTGACCGCGTATGTGTTGGCGGGACCGGAAACGATAACGCCGAGTGACATTCCGGGCGCGTTCTCGTTGGCCGATCCAAATGCGAGCTCGAAGAGCTCGACCGGGCACGATAACGCCGGAAGCTACGCCATCACCGCCAACGCCGTGGCGAGCCCCGGTATCTCGGCTGCATCGCCGGCAGGCACGGAAACCTATCGTTTGATCGTCGTGCCCGGAACTCTGACGGTCGATAGAAAGGCGCTGACGGCGACCGCGACGGCAAACAACAAAGTCTATGACGCGACGGCGGCCGGCAGCGTGACCTTCGCGGACGACCGCCTCTCCGGCGATGTGTTGACTGTCGACAGCACAGAAACCGTGTTTGCCGACGTGAATGTCGGGACTGGAATTGCAACAACCACTTCGGGGATCACTCTCTCTGGAGCAGACGCTGCAAACTATAGCGTCAACGCAACGGCGACATCGTCGGCCGACATCACAGTGCGGCACGTAACGGTCACGGCCGATGCCGGTCAGTCGAAGGTCTACGGCACCACCGATCCTGTGCTTGCGTATGCGATCAGCTCCGGCTCTCTGGTCGGGAGCGATGCGTTCTCGGGTGTTCTGTCGCGAGCCGCAGGCGAGAATGTCGGCAGCTATGCCATCGGCCAGGGCTCGCTGGATCTTGGCGGGAATTACAGCCTCACCTTCACGCCGGGCACGACCTTCGCCGTGACGCAGCGGCCGATCACCGTGGCGGCAAACGCAGGTCAGTCGAAGGTCTACGGCACCACCGATCCTGTTCTCGCGTATGCGATCAGCTCCGGCTCGCTGGTGGGGAGCGATGCGTTCTCGGGCGACCTGTCGCGATCGGCAGGCGAGAATGTCGGCAGCTATGCTATCGAGCAGGGCTCGCTGGATCTTGGCGGGAACTACAACCTCACCTTCACGCCGGGCACGACCTTCGCCGTCACGCAGCGGCCGATCACTGTGGCGGCAAACGCAGGTCAGTCCAAGGTCTACGGCACCACAGATCCCGTGCTCGCGTATGCGATCAGCTCCGGTTCTCTGGTCGGGAGCGATACGTTCTCGGGTGTCCTGTCGCGAGCCGCAGGCGAGA